>Ga0255338_1000024_pt1 | contig 675888 bp, 583 predicted proteins | sample MeOH1_35cm_T4_19_FD_203715 | JGI IMG/M metagenome (GOLD analysis project Ga0255338, IMG submission 203715) | Sandy soil microbial communities from University of British Columbia, Vancouver, Canada - MeOH1_35cm_T4_195 | ecosystem: Engineered > Artificial ecosystem > Sand microcosm >...
CGGCGGGCAACAACGTGGCGATCGGGCCGATCCTGCTGGGGGTCAAGGCGCCGGTGCACATCCTCACGCCGTCGGCCACGGTGCGCCGCATCGTCAATATGACGGCGCTGGTGGTGGTCGATGCCGCGGCCCACTAGGCCGCCGCGGCCACACACGATGCAGGCACAGGCAACCACCGGCGCCGCGCCGCAGGGCGCCGCCGTCTTCGACCTCGACGGCACGCTGATCGACGCCGCGGCGGACATCGCCGCGGCGCTCGCGCCCGCGCTGGCGGCGCGCGGCCTCGCGCCGCTGACGCTGGCCGAGGCCACTTCGCTGCTCGGCGACGGCCTGCGCGTGTTCGCGCGCCGCGCCTTCGTGCTGCGCGCGGCGGAAATCACGCGCACGGAAGAGAACCGCTTCGTCGAGCGCTACCTGCGCACGCCGATCGACCAGACCCGCCTCTACCCGGGCGTGGAAGCCACGCTGCACCGGCTGCGCGGGGAGGGATGGAAGCTGGCCGTGTGCACCAACAAGGTCGAGGCCGCGGCGGTGGACATCCTCGCGCAGCTCGGCATCCTGCCGCTGTTCGAGGCGGTCTGCGGCGGCGACACCGTGCCGGCCTGCAAGCCGGCCCCGGTCCACCTGGCGGAAACCATCCGGCGCGCCGGCCTGCGCGCCGTGCCCGCCGTGATGATCGGCGACAACCCGGCCGACGTGCTGGCGGCCGCGGCCTGCGGCATTCCGGCGGTCTTCGCGCAATGGGGATATGGGCGCCTCGGCGCGCTGCAGGGCTCGTGCGCGGTTGCCGCCCGCTTCGAAGACCTGCCCGCGCTGCTCCGCGCCGCCCGGGCGCCGCGTCCGGCTGCTTGAGCCCGTTTGCGCCCGCTTGAGCCCGTTTGCGCCTGCCTGCGCCTGCCTGCGCGCACTGCACGCACCGCACGGAAAGCTGACGCCCATTTTTGTTGGCCGTTAATTGCGATTTAAATGACGATCGGCGACCACCGATTCGCCATCAATCAGCCATCAATCGACCGCCGATCAGCCCTGCATCAGTCATTAAAAAAAGCCATTGAAAGGCCATTAAAAAACCATCGAAAGACCCATCAATTTTTCGTGAAATACTTTCACGGCATCACCCGGCTCGAAACTCGTTTGCCCGAAGCATACTTTCATGGCTTCGAACAAAAGGCGCGCTCCATCAGCGCCACCGAGTCCATCAACGAGCAGAGTGAGACATGTCAGATTCCCCGCAAATCAGCGGCTTCCAGGTCCGCCCGGTAGTCGTGCCGCTCAACCCGCCGCTGCGCACCGCCAGCGGCGTCATGGCCAAGGCCCCGCTGGTGCTGGTCGATATCTCGACCAATGCCGGCGTGACCGGCAGCGCCTACATCTTCACGTACACGCCGGTGGTCCTGCAGGGCGTGGTCGAGGTGCTCAAGAACCTGCTGCCGCAGCTTGAATCCGCCGCGCTGGCGCCGCGCGCGAACCTGGCGGAGCTGCGCCGCAAGCTGGTGCTGATCGGCACGCCGGGCCTGCTCGACATGGCGCTGGCGGCCATCGACATGGCGCTGTGGGACGCGCATGCGCGCTTCCTGAACGCGCCGCTGTCGCGCGTGCTTGGCGGCACGCCGTCGCGCACGCTGGCCTACGCCAGCTTCGGCATGGAGCGCGCCGAGGATGCGCGGCCGCTGATCGCGCAGGCGCTCGACGCGGGTTTTCGCGCGATCAAGATCAAGATCGGCTACCCGACGCTGGCGGAAGACCTGGCGGCGGTGCGCGCGGCCCGCGCGCTGACCGGCGAGCGCGCCAGCCTGATGATCGACTACAACCAGTCGCTTTCCGTGCCCGAGGCGATCCGCCGCTGCCAGGCGCTCGACGACGAAGGCCTGGCGTGGATCGAGGAACCCACGCGCTGCGACGATTTCGCCGGCCACGCGCGCATCGCCAAGGCGGTCAGGACGCCGCTGCAGCTCGGCGAAAACCTCTACGGGCCGCGCGAGGTCCGTCGCAGCATCGGCGAGCGCTGCTCCGACCTGATGATGCTCGACCTGATGAAGGTCGGCGGCATCTCGGGCTGGATGGACGCGGCCGGCATCTGCGCCGCGGCCGGCGTGCCGGTGTCGAACCACTTTTTCCAGGAAGCCAGCGCGCACCTGCTCGGCGTCACCCCGACCGCCCACTACCTCGAATACTTCGGCATCGCCGACGCCGTGCTCGCCGACACCCTCGAGGTGGTCGACGGCCATGCCGTGCCGAGCCAGCGCCCGGGCATCGGCATCACCTGGAACGAAGCGGCCGTGCGGCGCTTCGCCGCCTGATCCCGCGCGGCTTGGCCCCATACCTTCGCCTGCCAGTCAGGCGGCTCTTTGCCGGAAACGGCTTTCCTACCGGAGACAACCTCAAATGAAAACCTACCCGAAATTCAAGGCCGCGGCCTGCCATGCCGCGCCCGTCTACTTCGACACACCGGCCACGGTGGAGAAGGCCTGCGCCTGGATCGCCGAGGCCGCGCGCAACGGCGCCGAGCTGATCGCCTTCCCGGAAGCGTTCATTTCCTCGTTCCCGGTCTGGTCCGGCGTCTGGGCGCCGGTCGACGTGCATGAGTTCTTCGTCAAGCTGGCGTCGTCGGCGGTCGAGGTGAACGGCCCCGAGATCCGCCAGATCCGCGACTGTGCCCGGCGCCACGGCGTGTTCGTGTCGCTCGGCATCAACGAAGGCACGCCGACCAGCCCGGCCTGCATCTGGGACACCAACATCCTGATCGGCGACGACGGCGCGATCCTCAACGCGCACCGCAAGCTGGTCCCGACCTACTGGGAAAAGCTGACCTGGACCCCGGGCGACGGCAACGGCCTGCGCGTGTCGGACACCCGCATCGGCCGCATCGGCGCGCTGGTGTGCGGCGAGAACACCAACGCGCTGGCGCGCTTCACGCTGCTGGCGCAGGGCGAGAACGTGCACGTGTCGTCGTTCTCGCCGCGCTGGCCGACCAACCCGCCGGGCGAGGCCGGCTACGACCTGGAGGCGGCGATCCGCCTGCGCGCCGGCGCCCATGCCTTCGAGGGCAAGCTGTTCAACATCGTGGCCTCGGGCTTCCTGCCGCCGGAGGCCATCGACATGATCAGCCGCGACAACCTGCGCGCGCGCCAGCTGCTGGAGGAATCGCCCAAGAGCGTGTCGATGATCCTCGGCCCGGACGGCCAGCCCATCAGCGAGGTGATCCGCGACGAGGAAGGCATCGTCTACGCGGACATCGACCTCGCCAAGTGCGTGGTGCCCAAGCAGTTCCAGGACGTGGTCGGCTACTACAACCGCTTCGACGTGTTCCAGCTGAAGGTCAACCGCCGCGCGCTCGCGCCGGTCGAGTTCTCGTCCCACGCCGAGGAGCGCACGCTGGGCGCCGACGAGGACGACCTCGACGACGTCATCAACAACGCCTCGCTGCGCGCCGCGCCGGTGCGCCACAACGCCTGATTTTCCGATCCCCTGATCCGCGCCGGCCGGTCCGTTCATGAGCCGGCCGGCGCCACGGCGCAGCACCCGCTGCGCCACCTCCGGCAAAGTATCGAAGCCATATCGATTCAGCCACACACATAAAAATCCGAAGGAGACAAAACATGCCTTGGAGTCAAATCTATGACCCCTTGGGGAATCCCCTATTCTCGACGCTGGTGGCCGCCATCCCCGTCGTGGTCCTGCTGGCGGCGCTGGCGTTCTTCCACATCCAGGCGCACCTGGCCGCGGGCCTGGCGCTGATCGCGGGCGGCATCGTCGCGTGCACGGTGTTCGGCATGCCGGCCAGCGTGGCCGGCAAGGCGGCCGCCTACGGCATCGCCTCGGGGCTGTTCCCGATCGGCTGGATCGTGCTCAACATCATCTTCCTGCACCGGCTCACCACGCAGAACGGCTATTTCAAGGCGCTCCAGCAATCCATCTCGGGCGTCACCGAGGACAAGCGCATCCAGTTGCTGCTGGTGGCCTTCTGCTTCGGCGCGTTCTTCGAGGGCGCCGCGGGCTTCGGCACGCCGGTCGCGGTGACGGGCGCGATCCTGATCGGCTTCGGCTTCTCGCCGCTGGCCGCGTCGGGTCTCGCGCTGATCGCCAACACCGCGCCGGTCGCGTTCGGCGCGCTCGGCTCGCCGGTGCTGGCGCTGGCCTCCGTGACCGGGCTGGACCTGCTGCAGCTCTCGGCCATGATCGGGCGCCAGTTGCCGTTCTTCTCGGTGCTGGTGCCGTTCTGGCTGATCTGGGCCTTTGCCGGCTATCGCGGCATGAAGGAGATCTGGCCCGCCATCCTGGTGGCCGGCGTCAGCTTCGCGGTGCCGCAGTACGTGGTGTCGAACTTCCACGGCCCGTGGCTGGTCGACGTCATCTCGTCGCTGGTGTCGATGGGCAGCCTCACGCTGTTCATGCGGGTATGGCGGCCGCGCACGATCTGGACCTCGACCAAGCTCAAGAAGCACCATGACGACTCGCACGTGGAGAACCACGACGCGCCGGCCACGGCGGCGGCCACGACCGGCACGGCGGCGGGCACCGTCTCCGCGGCCAGAGCGTGGATGCCGTGGATCATCCTCACGGTGTCGGTCTTCCTGTGGGGCGTGCCGCAGGTCAAGAAGGCGCTCGATGCGCTGTGGGCGTGGAAGTACAGCATTCCCGGCCTCGACAAGATGGTGCTGAAGATGCCGCCGGTGGTGGCCGCCCCGGTCGCGGAATCGGCCACGTTCGCGTTCAACATCCTGTCGATGGCCGGCACCGGCATTCTCATCGCGTCGCTCGTCGGCGGCCTGCTGATGGGCTACTCGCTGCCGCGGCTGTTCCGGGAATACCTGCGCACCATCCACCTGGTGCGCTACTCGCTGCTGACCATCTGCGCGATGTTCGGCGTGGGCTACCTGACCAAGTATTCCGGACTCGATGCCACGCTGGGCCTGGCGTTCGCGCACACCGGCGTGCTCTACCCGCTGTTCGGCACCATGCTCGGCTGGCTCGGCGTGGCGCTGACCGGCTCCGACACCGCGGCCAACGTGCTGTTCGGCGGCTTGCAGAAGACCACCGCCGAGCAGCTCGGCCTGTCGCCGTATCTGATGGCGGCGGCGAACAGCTCGGGCGGCGTGATGGGCAAGATGATCGACGCGCAGTCGATCGTGGTGGCGTCCACGGCGACCAAGTGGTACGGGCACGAAGGCGACATCCTGCGCTACGTGTTCTTCCATTCGCTGGCGCTGGCGGTGCTGGTCGGCCTGTTCATCACGCTGCAGGCCTACGTTCCGCCGTTCGTCCACATGGTGATCCACTGACGCGGCAAAGCCGCCCCGCCGCAGCGATGCGGCGGGGCTTCGTCTATTCCAGCGGCTTGCCGAGGATCTCCGTCATCCAGCGCACGAAGGTCATGACGTCGCCGTCGTCCTCGCAGTCCGGCGGATAGATGATGTAGTAGGCGTAGATCGAGCGCACCTCGATCTCGAACAGCGGCACCAGCACGCCGGAACTGAGCCAGCTCTGCGCCATGCGCCGGCGCGCCAGCGCCACGCCCTGGCCGTTCACGGCGGCTTCCAGCATCAGCCCCAGGTCGACGAACTGCACGCCGGCGGCGGGCTCCGGCCAGTCCAGCCCGGCCGCCACCAGCCACGGGCGCCACGGTTCCAGCGGGCAGCGCAGCAGGCGCGCGGCGGACAGCGCGGCCGGCGACGCGAACGGCCCGACCTCGCGCAGATAGGCCGGGCTGCACACCGGGAAGACCGGCTCGTCCAGGATCTTGACCGCTTCCAGCCCGGGGTAGTTGCCGTTGCCGAAGCGGATCTCGACGTCCGCGTTCTCGGACTTCAGGCCCACCAGCGGCACGGAGAGCTGCAGGATCAGTTCGATGTCGGGATGGTCGGCCTGGAAGGTGGCCAGATGCGGCACCAGCACCTGCCGCGCGAAGGTCGGCGGCGCGGCCACGCGCAGTTGCCGGACCTCGCCGGCGAAGCGGGGCCGCGCGCCATAGTGGCTGAGCGCGGACAGCGCTTCCTTGACGACTTCGAGATATTCCGATCCCCTGGCCGTCAGGGTGAAGCCGCCTTGCGCGGAGTTGAACAGCTCGATGCCCATGATGTCTTCGAGCTGGCGGATGCGGTGGCTGATCGCGCTCGGCGTCACGCACAGCTCCTGCGCGGCCAGGGTCCCGCTGCGCAGCCGCGCCACCGCCTCGAACGCCATCAGGCACTGCAATGGGGGAACTCTGTAAGCCATGCGCGATACTCTTTTTCGACGGCCCGATGCCTCGGCCGGGTCTCCGGCATCGATGATACAGGATCGCTATCGGGCGCAAGGCGGCGCAAACCCGCGCCGCCTTGCCGCGCGCTCAGCCGCCGCCGAGCATGGCCTCGGCGCCGAAATCGAGCGCCGCCGCCAGCACGCAGGCCACGTGCACCGCGTCGGCGCCGGCGCCGTCGTGGATCTGGTGGCGGCAGCTCGTGCCGTCGGCCACCACGATGGTGCCGGCCCCGGCCTGGCGCACCGCCGGCAGCAGCGACAGCTCCGCCATCGCCCGGGAGGCTTCGTAGTGCTCGGCTTCATAGCCGAAGCTGCCGGCCATGCCGCAGCAGGACGACTCGACCACGTCGAGCTGCAGCCCCGGGATCCACTTGAGCACGGCCTGCACCGGCCGGAACGCATCGAACGCCTTCTGGTGGCAGTGGCCGTGCACGAGCGCCTTGCCGCCGGGCAGCGCCTTGAGCTTGAGCTCGCAGCGCCCGGCCTGCTGCTCGCGCACGAGGAATTCCTCGAACAGCAGGGCCGAGTCCGCCAGCTTGCGCGCCTCGTCGCCAAACCCGTAGTTCAGGAACTCGTCGCGCAGCGACAGCAGGCACGACGGCTCCAGCCCGACCACCGGCACGCCGGCGTCGACGTAGGGCTTGAGCGCGTCGAGCGCGCGCCTGGCCTCGGCGCGGGCTTCGTCGACGAGGCCGGCCGCGAGGAAGGTGCGGCCGCAGCACAGCGGCTTGCCGCCGGGCTGCGCGCTGTAGTGCACGTCGTAGCCGGCGGCGCGCAGCACCATCTCCGCCGCGCGCGCGTTGCCCGGCTCCATGTAGTTGTTGAAGGTGTCCACGAACAGCAGCACCGAGCGGGGCCCGAGCGGCCCGCCGGCGGCCTTGCGGCTGCCGTCGAGGAAGGCGCCGCCGAAGCGCGGCAGCGAGCGCTCGCCGGCAAAGCCGAGCCAGCGCTTGACCAGCGGCGACAGCAGCGGCACGCGGTCCAGCGCGTTGACCAGCGGCGCCAGCAGGCTGGCCGCCGGCGCGTAGCGCGGCATGTACGCCACCATGCGCTCGCGCAGGCCGATGCCGTGGCGCCGGGTCCAGGCCGCGCGCGCCTCGATCTTGATCTTGGCCATGTCGACCCCGGTCGGGCAGTCGCGCTTGCAGCCCTTGCACGACACGCACAGGTCGAGTACCTCCTTGACCTCGGCGCTGGCCAGGCCGTCGTCGCCGAGCTGGCCGGACAGCGCCAGGCGCAGCGTGTTGGCGCGCCCGCGCGTGACGTGCTTCTCGTCCTTGGTGACGCGGTAGCTCGGGCACATGGTGCCGGCGTCGAACTTGCGGCAGTGGCCGTTGTTGTTGCACATCTCCACCACCTTGGCCAGCCCGTGCGCGGGGTCGCCGCCGGTGCCCGGCGCGGTCTCGATGCCGGTGAGCGGGTCGCGCAGCACGTTCCAGCCGGACCAGTCCAGGCTGGGGGTCAGGTCGATGGCGCGGTACGCGGGCGGGAAGCGGAAGTTGGTGCTGTCGTCCATGCGCGGCGGCTGCACGATGCGGTCCGGGCTGAAGCGGTTGCCCGGATCGAACAGCGCCTTGATGTCGCGGAAGGCCTGGTGGATCTTCGGCCCGTACTGCCACGCCACCCATTCGCCGCGGCACAGGCCGTCGCCGTGCTCGCCGGAGAACGCGCCCTTGTACTTGCGCACGAGTTCGGCGGCCTCCTCGGCGATCGCCCGCATCCTGGCGGCGCCGTCGCGGCGCATGTCCAGGATCGGGCGCACGTGCAGCGTGCCCACGCTGGCGTGCGCGTACCAGGTGCCTTCGGTGCCGTTGCGGTGGAAGACCTCGGTCAGCTGGCTGGTGTATTCCGCGAGGTGCTCCAGCGGCACCGCGCAGTCCTCGATGAAGGAGACCGGCTTGCCGTCGCCCTTCATGCTCATCATGATGTTCAGGCCCGCCTTGCGCACGTCCCACAGCGCCTTCTGCGCGCCCGCGTCGGCCATGCGCACGACCGCGTCGGGCAGGCCGAGGTCGCCCATCAGCGAGACGAGGTCGTCGAGCCTGCGCAGCAGCGCGTTGTGCTCGTCGCCGGCGAATTCCACCAGCAGGATCGCCTCCGGGTTGCCGACCAGCGCCCGCTCGATGACCGGCCGAAAGGCCGGATTGCTCATCGACAGGCCGATCATGGTGCGGTCCACCAGTTCCACCGCCACCGGCCCCAGCTTGACGATGTGCTGGGTCATGTCCATCGCCTGGTAGAACGTGGGGAAGTTCACCACGCCCAGCACCTTGTGCGCCGGCAGCGGCGACAGCTTGAGCGTCAACTGGCGGCTGTAGGCGAGCGTGCCCTCGGAGCCGACCAGCACGTGGGCGAGGTTGGGCAGGCCGTCGTCGCTGTAGGCGCGCGGGTTCTGGCAATCGAAGATGTCGATGTTGTAGCCGCCCACGCGGCGCAGCACGCGGGGCATGCGCTCGGCGATCTCGGCGCGCTCGCGCGTGGCGATCTCGCGCAGGCCGGCGTAGATCTGCGCGGCGCGCCCGTCCTGCGGCGCGCGCGCGACCGGGCCGAAGCGCAACTGGGTGTCGTCGGGCAGGATGGCGTCGATGGCCAGCACGTTGTGGACCATGTTGCCGTACTCGATCGAGCGCGAGCCGCACGAGTTGTTGCCGGCCATGCCGCCGATGGTGCACTGCGCCCCGGTGGAAACGTCCACCGGGAACCACAAGCCGTGCGGCTTGAGCCACGCATTGAGATGGTCCAGCACGATGCCCGGCTCCACCGTGACGGTGCGCGCGGCGGCGTCGAAGTCCACCACGTCGTTGAGCCACTTGCTGTTGTCGATCACCAGCGCCTCGCCCACGGTCTGGCCGCACTGGCTGGTGCCGGCGCCGCGCGCCAGCAGCGGCGCGCCGGCGTCGCGCGCGATGTTCAGCGCGAGCGCGAGGTCGGCCTGGTCGCGCGGCACCACCACGCCGACCGGCAGGATCTGGTAGATGGAAGCGTCGGTGGCATAACGCGCGCGGCTGGCGCGGTCGAACAGGACGTCTCCCCGGAGTTCCTTGCGCAGGCGGCGCGCCAGCGGACTGCCGGAGCCCACGGCCGACGGCACGAGGTGGACGGGCTTGACTAAGGGAGGCAGGTATTCGGTTTTCATGATCGTTCCTGGGCCCGGCGCCGTGCGGCGCGGGCCCGGCGCAGCCATGCCGCGCGGAATCCCGGCGCCCGGCTGCGCGGTTGTCTCCTGTAGGAATGCGCGTGCGCCGCGGCGGCGGCGATACTGCCGGCACGGCCGGCCACGTGCGCGCGCTCTTGTCGCGGGCGGGCAGCGCTGCCCGCCCGCCGTCCCGGTCAGCCCTTGGCGAGCGCCGGCACGGTCTGGCCGGCGAGATAGTCGAGCGCCGCGGCCACGCCGCTGCCTTCGAGCTTCACGCCGGCGATCTTCAGGCCCATCTCGCAGCCGGACAGCGCCGCCATCAGCGTCAGGTCGTTGCAGTCGCCCAGATGCCCGATGCGGAACATCAGCCCGCGCAGCTTGCCCAGGCCCGCGCCGAGCGAGATGTCGAAGCGCTCGTAGGTGACGCGCCGTACCATGTCGGCGTCCACGCCGGGCGGCATCATCACGCCGGTCAGCACCGGGCTGTAGACCTCCGGGTCCACGCACTGGATCTCCAGGCCCCACGCGCGCACCGCGCGGCGCGCGGCTTCGCCGAGCCGCTGGTGGCGCGCGAAGACGTTGTCGAGGCCCTCGGCCAGGATCATGTCGATGGCCTCGGACAGGCCGTACAGCAGGTTGGTGTTCGGCGTGTACGGCCAGTAGCCGGTCTTGTTCATCTCCAGGATCTCCGCCCAGCCGAAGAACGCCTTGGGCAGCTTCGATTGCCTGCTGGCTTCGATGGCCTTCGGCGACAGCGCGTTGAAGCTGATGCCGGGCGGCAGCATCAGGCCCTTCTGCGAGCCGGAGATGGTCACGTCCACGCCCCACTCGTCATGGCGGTAGTCGGCCGAAGCCAGGCTGCTGATGGTGTCGACCATGAGCAGCGCGGGGTGGCGCGCGGCGTCGATCGCCTGGCGCACGGCCGCGATGTTCGAGGTCACGCCGGTGGAGGTTTCATTGTGGACCACGCACACAGCCTTGATCTCGTGGCCGGTGTCCGCTTCCAGGCGCGCCTGGATCATCTGCGCGTTCACGCCGCGCCGCCAGCCCTCGATGCCGGGCAGGCCCAGGAACTCGGGTTGCAGGCCGAGGTTGCGCGCCATCTTGTCCCACAGCGTGGCGAAGTGGCCGGTCTCGTACATCAGCACCTTGTCGCCGGGGCTGAGCGTGTTGGTCAGCGCCGCTTCCCACGCGCCGGTGCCGGAGGCGGGATAGATGATGACCGGGTGCCGGGTCTTGAAGATGGTCTTGATGCCTTCGAGCACCTTCAGGCCAAGCGCGCCGAATTCCGGCCCGCGGTGATCGATGGTCGGATAACTGATGGCGCGCAGGATGCGGTCGGGCACGGGGCTGGGGCCGGGAATCTGCAGGTAGTGGCGGCCGGCGGGATGGAAGTCCAGCTTGAGCATTGCGTTCTCCTCTCTGATGGAATCGCTCTGGTAAATCGCTCCGATGAAGCGAAATGAATTTTGAATACAATCTAGCAGACCCCTCCCTTGAAATCCGGCAACTTCCCTTGAAGTTTTCTCAATCTCGCTTGAACGCGGATTCCGGCCTGTTTCCGGTAGAATTTTTTTCATGAAACCGGAGAACACCGCCATGCCCACGGCATCGTCTTTTTCACCCGCGCAGCCATGCCGCCGCCGAGCAAGCTGACGCGCGCCATCCTGCACGACAGCGTGGTCGCGCACCTGCGCCGGTGCATCGTCGAGGGCGCGCTCGCGCCGGGCCAGAAGCTCAACGAGCGCGAGCTGTGCGAGGTCATCGGCGTGTCCCGCACGCCGCTGCGCGAGGCGCTGAAGGTGCTGTCGGCGGAAGGGCTGGTCGAGCTTTCGCAGAACCGCGGCGCCTCGGTCGCCACCATGTCGGAAGACGAGATCGGCGATGCGTTCGAGCTGCTCGGCGGGCTCGAAGCGTTTGCCGGCGAGCTGGCGTGCGAGCGCATCACCGCCGCCGAACTGGCGGAGATCCGCGCGCTGCACGGCGGCATGCTGGCCTGCCGGGCGCGCAACGACCTCGCCGGCTACTACGACCGCAACCAGCAGATCCACGACCGCATCAACGCGGCGGCGCGCAACGGCGAGCTGAGCCAGGCCTACGCGGCGGTCAACCGGCGGTTGCAGGCCTTGCGGTTCCGCTCCAACCACCAGGCGCCGAAGTGGGACAGCGCGATCCACGACCACCACGAGATGCTGCTCGCGCTCGAAGCGCGCGATGGCGCGAGGCTGGCGCGGATACTGCGCGACCACCTGCGCAGCAAGCGGGATGCGGTGCTGCCCGGCGCCGTGGCGGCCGGCCCGCTGCCCGCGCCGCGCCACGAAGAGCGCCGGCCCGCTGCCGCGCATCCGGGCTGACATGGCCCGGCCGCCGCCGGCCGCCGCGCTCGCGGTATGATTTGCGGTGCACAAGAACCGCGTCAAATCCGATCGATGAGAATCCCGTCTGTTGTGCAGCGTCCCGCCACGCTCGTGGTCTTGCTGGCGTGTCTTGGGCTGTTGCTATGGTGGTGGCTGCTGCGCCCCACCGAGGTAATCGAGACCGCACCGGTAGGCCGCGGCGACATCGAATCGAGCGTGACCGCGCTCGGCCTGCTGCAGCCGCGCAGCTACGTCGACGTGGGCGCGCAGGCGTCCGGCGCCATCCGCCGCATCCACGTCCAGCCCGGCGATGCCGTCAAGAAGGGCCAGTTGCTGGTGGAGATCGATCCCGCCGTGCAGCAGTCGCGCGTGGACGCCGACCGCGCCACGCTGGCCAGCCTGCGCGCCCAGCTCGACGAGCAGTACGCCCAGCGCGACCTCGCCCGCCAGCAGTGGGAGCGCCAGCGCCACATGGCGGCCGACGGCTCCACCCGCGACGAAGACGTGCAGTCCGCGCAGGCCGCGCTGCGCGTGGCGCTGGCGCGCATCGACAACCTGCGCGCGCAGATCGACGGCGCCTCGTCCGCGCTCAAGGGCGACGAGGCCCAGCTCGGCTTCACCCGCATCTACGCGCCCATGAGCGGCACCGTGGTCACGCTCGACGCGCGCGAGGGCCAGACCCTCAACGCCACCTACCAGACCCCCAACATCCTGCGCATCGCCGACCTGTCCGCCATGACGGTCTGGACCGAGGTGTCCGAGGCCGACGTGCGCCGCGTGCGCCCGGGCATGCCGGTGTACTTCACCACGCTGGGCGTGCAGGACGAGCAGGGCAGCGCGCGGCGCTGGCGCGGCCAGGTGCGCCAGATCCTGCCGGCGCCGCCCACGCCGGCCGGCGCCGCGCCCGCCGCCACCACCGCCGGCGCGCCGGCCACGCCCGCCGGCAAGGTGGTGCTCTATACGGTGCTGTTCGACGTGGACAACGCCGACCGCGAACTGATGCCGCAGATGAGCGCGCAGGTGTTCTTCGTGGCCGCCAGCGCGCGCAACGTGCTGGTGGCGCCGCTGCCGGCGCTGCAGGCCGTGAGCGGCCAGCCCGGGCGCTACACCGCGCGCGTGCTCGACGCCCAGGGCAGGATCCTGGTGCGCGAGGTGGCCACCGGCGTGCGCGACCGCCTGAGCGCGGAGGTGCTGTCCGGCCTCAAGGAAGGCGAGCGCCTCGTCACCGGCGTGCGCTACGAGCGCGCCGCCGACGGGAGGTTCCGATGGTAGACCTGCTGGCGGAGGCGCGGCCCGCGGCGGCCGGCGCCCCCGCTTCCGCTTCCGCGTCCTCCGCCCCGGCCGGCGCCGCGCCGCCGCTGATCGCGCTGCGCGACGTGCGGCGCTCCTACGCGGGCACCGACGGCGGTCCGGCCACCGAGGTGCTGCGCGGCGTCTCGCTCGACATCGGCGCGGGCGAGTTCGTCGCCATCGTCGGCGCCTCGGGCTCGGGCAAGTCCACGCTGATGCATATCCTCGGCTGCCTGGACCGGCCCAGTTCCGGGCAATACCGCTTCGCCGGCCAGGACATCGCGCGCTTCGACGCCGACGAGCTGGCCTGGCTGCGCCGCGAGGCCTTCGGCTTCGTGTTCCAGGGCTATCACCTGATCCGCACGCTCGACGCGCTGCGCAACGTGGAGATGCCGGCGGTCTACGCCGGCGCGGGGGCGGACGCGCGCGAGCACCGCGCGCGCACGCTGCTGGGCCGGCTGGGGCTGGCCGAGCGCGCCGCGCACCGGCCCGCGCAGCTGTCCGGCGGCCAGCAGCAGCGCGTGTCGATCGCGCGTGCGCTGATGAACGGCGGGCACATCATCCTGGCCGACGAGCCCACCGGCGCGCTCGACAGCAAGAGCGGCGCCGAGGTCGTGGCGCTGCTGCGCGAGCTGGCCGACGCCGGCCACACCGTGGTCCTCATCACGCACGACCGCGCGGTGGCCGCGCAGGCGCGGCGCATCATCGAGATCCGCGACGGGCAGATCGTGTCCGACACCGGCAATGCCGCGCCGCTCGCGGAAGCCGGCGCCACGCGCGCCCCGCCTATGCCACCCGTGCCGCCCTCGCTCGACGCGCGCCGCTTCCCCGCCGCGATGGCCGCGGGCGTGGCCCACACCGCGCGCCCGTGGACCGAGATGCGCGAAGCCTACGCGGCGGCATGGAGCGTGATGTGGGCCAACCGCTTCCGCACCGCGCTCACGCTGCTCGGCATCATCATCGGCGTGGCCTCGGTCATCGTGATGCTGGCGGTGGGCGCCGGCACCCAGGAGAAGGTCATCGCCAGGATGGCGAGCTTCGGCACCAACCGCATGTACGTGGTGCCCGGCGGCGACAACGCGCGCGGGCCGGGCGGCGTGCTCACCGAAGCCGACGTGCCGACCGTGCGGCAGGCGCCCCACGTGGCGGCGGCCATGCCGATGCTGCGCGGCAAGGTCACGCTGCGCGCCGGCAACCTGGACAGCTTCGTCAACGTGTGGGCCGTCACCACCGACGCGCAGCGCATCATGAACTGGAAGGCCGCGCGCGGCCTGTTCTTCAGCCAGAACGACGAGCGCAGCCTGGCCACCGTGCTGCTGCTGGGCAAGAAGACGCGCGAGCGCATGTTCGGCGACCAGAGCCCGCTGGGCGCCTACGTGCTGGTCAACAACGTGCCGTTCCAGGTCATCGGCGAGCTGGAGGAAAAAGGCGCCACCTCGGGCGACTCGGACGACGACGACGTGATATTGATGCCCTACGCCACCGGCAGCCGGCGCCTGCTCGGCACCACGCAGTTGTCGTGGATCTCGGTGCTGGTGGACAAGCTGGAGAACGCCGACGACGCCGCGCGCGGCATCACCGAGGCGCTCGAGGCCAGCCACCGCGTGCGCGACTTCCGCGTGTACAACCGCGCGGCCTCGGTCAAGGCGCAGGAAGAAACGCAGCAGACCATGACGATGATGCTCGGGCTGGTGGCGGCGATCTCGCTGCTGGTGGGCGGCATCGGCGTGATGAACATCATGCTGGTGACGGTCAAGGAGCGCACGCGCGAGATCGGCATCCGCATGGCCACCGGCGCGCGCCAGCGCGACATTCAGCGCCAGTTCCTGACCGAGGCCATCACCGTGACGCTGGTCGGCGGCGTGGCCGGCGTGATCGCCGGGCTGGCCGTGGGCGCCGCGCTGATCCACTGGGAGGTGCCGGTGGTCTTCTCGGTGCGCGCCATCCTCGGCGCGTTCGGCTGCGCGCTGGCCACCGGGCTGGTGTTCGGCTTCATGCCGGCGCGCCAGGCCGCGCGGCTGGACCCGGTCGAAGCGCTGGCCAGCGAATGAGGCACCCGATGCGATTTCCCATGCCCGCCCCGCGGCGCTCTGCCCCGCGCCCTTCTCTTGCGCGCGCGCCGGCCTGGCTGCTGGCGCTGGCGCTGGCCGGCTGCGCCGGCGCGCCGCCCGGCGACGTGCCGCCGCTGGACGTGCCCGCCGCGTGGCGCCATGACGCGGGCGCCGCCGGCGACCCCGCCGGCCCCGGCTGGTGGCGGCGCTTCGGCAGCGGCGAGCTGGCCGCGCTGATCGAGCAGGCGCGCGGCGGCAGCTTCGACCTCGCCGCGGCCGCCGCGCGCGTGCGCCAGGCGCAGGCCCAGGCCCGCATCGCCGGCGCGCCGCTGCTGCCGGAGGTGAGCCTGAGCGCCACCGCGCAGCGGCTGCGCGAGCCGCAGGCCAGCGTCACCGGCTACTACACGGCCGAGCTGTTCGCCACCTACGAGATCGACCTGTGGGGCGGCAACGCCGCCGCGCGCGACTCGGCGCTGGCCACGCTGCAAGGCACCGCCCGCGCGCGCGACACCGTGGCGCTGACACTGACGGCGTCGGTGGCCGCCAGCTACCTGCAGGCCGCGGCGCTGCGCGAGCGCGTGGACATCGCGCAGCGCAACCTCGCCACCGCCGAGCGCATCCTGGCGCTGGTGGCCTCGCGCGCCCGCGCCGGCGCCGCCACGCCGCTGGAGCTGGCGCAGCAGCGCGGGCTGGTCGCCACCCAGCGGCAGGACCTGGAGCAGCGCCGGCAGGAAGCGCGCGGCAGCCTGACCGCGCTGGCGATCCTGCTGGGCCGCCCGGCGCCGGGCTTCGACATCGCCGCCAGCACGCTCGACGGCATCGCCATGCCCACCGTCGCCGCCGGCGTGCCGGCCGGCCTGATCGTGCACCGGCCCGACCTCGCCCAGGCCGAGCGCGCGCTCGCCGCGGCCGACGCCGACATCGTGGCCGCGCGCGCCGCCATGCTGCCCTCGCTGACCCTGACCGCGGGCGCCGGCGTGGGCGCGGACCGGCTGCACGACCTGCTCGACACCTCGCTGTACAGCCTCGCCGCCGGCCTCGCCGCGCCGATCTTCAACGCCGGCCGCCTGGCCGCCGGGCGCGACTTCGCCATCGCCCGGCGCGAGGAACTGCTGGCCGCCTACCGCGGCGCCATCGTCAACGCCTTCGGCGACGTGGAAAACGCGCTCAACGCCGTCGACGGGCTGACGCGCCAGCGCGACGCGCAGGCCGAGGCGCTGGCACAGGCGCGGGAAGCCGCGCGGCTGGCCGAGTCGCGCTACCGCGCCGGCGCCGAGACGCTGCTGACCGTGCTCGACGCCCAGCGCACGCTCTACGCCGCGCAGGACAACGCGGTGCAACTGCACCTAGCGCAGCTGCAGGCCAGCGTGGGGCTGTTCCGCGCACTCGGAGGGGGATGGGAAGATAGCGCCGCCGCCGGCGGTGGCAACCTGCTGTCGCGGGACGCGCGGCCGGGGACGCGCGGCTGACCAAAGCGGCGCCCACGCGGCGGGAGGCGGGCGGCGGGCGACGTTCAGGCCCGCGGATACAGTCCCAGCCGCTGCGCCTGCACCCGGGCCAGGCCCAGCAGCGCATTGGTGAACGGCGTCGGCACGGCCGTGATCTGGCCTAGTTCGCGCACGGCGGCCACCAGCGCGTCGAGCTCGACCGGCCTGCCGGCCTCCACGTCCTGCAGCATCGAGGTCTTCATCGCGCCGAGCCGCAGCGTGACCGCGAGGCGGTCGGCCGGCGCCTGGTCGATCGTGATGCCGCAGCGCTCGCCGATGGCCTTGGCCTCCAGCATCACGGCGGTGACGAAATCGCGCACCAGCTCGTCGCCGAGGATGCGGTCCGAGGTGGCGCCGGTCAGCGCGCTGATCGGGTTCATGGTCATGTTGCCCCACAGCTTGTACCAGACATCCTGCTGGATGCGGTCCGACGCCTTCGCGTCGAACCCGGCGCCGGCGAACATCGCCGCCAGCGCCCTGACGCGCTCGCTCGGCTGCCCGCTCGCCTCGCCCAGGATCAGGCCGCGGCCCTGGCGGTTGCGCACCACGCCCGGCGCGTCCAGCATGCAACTCGCGTGCACCACGCAGCCGACGGTCTGCCGCGCCGGAATGGCCGCCGCGATCGCGCCGTCCGGGTCGACCGAGGCCAGCCGCTTGCCGGCGAACGCCGGGCCCAGGCCATCGCAGAACCACCACGGCACGCCGTTCATCGCGGTCAGGACGGTCGTGTCCGGACCCAGCAGCGGCGCGATGCGGCCGGCCACGGACGCCAGCGCCGGCGCCTTCACCGCGACCACGACGAGATCCTGCGGGCCAAGCGCCGCCGGATCGTCGCTGGCGCGCACCGCCACCGCGCGGGGCTCGGCCTCCTGGCCCTCGCCCTCCACCAGCCGCAGCCCGTGGCTGGCCAGCGCATCGAGCGTGGCGCCGCGCGCGACGACGCTGACCTGCGCCCCCGCCTCGGCCAGCTTCACGCCGATCCAACCGCCGATCGCACCGGCGCCGTAGATACAAACCTTCATGTGTCACTCCTTGTTGCCGGGACCGGTCCGGTCCAACGCGACGGAACGCGCCCCCCCGGGGCGCCGGCCATCGCCATCACTTGCCGTGGATCACCTGCTGTGGTCGTGGCGGTCCCCGCCCATCGGGTCGACGATGATCATGGTGCGGTCGAGCACGCCGCGGTCGTCGAAGTAGATGCTGAAATGCGCCTGCAGATAGCCGTTCGTGTACATCCGGTACGACCATGCCTCGCGCTTCATCAGCGGGTAATACTCCACCGGCTCGCGCGGCATGCCGAAGCGCTCGACCACGTCCTGCTTGGTCCAAACGCCGGGCTTGGCTTCGTAGATCTCCTTCTCGGTCAGCATCTGGCGGAAGTTCGTCAGCCTGCCGCCGGCGTCGAAGTCCGCCGCGTAGACCTCGTGCCCGAGCGGCTGCCGCGAGTAGATCCAGCGGCTGGTGCCGCCGGCAAGCCGATAGGTCTCCGTGGGCGCGCCGAACGTATCGCGCACAGCACTTTCCGGGCTGCCGATCATCTTCTGCGCGGTCTGGACGGGTTCCAGCGACGCGCAGGCGGACAGCGCGGCCGCCGCCGCCAGCGCGGCGATCCATCTGGTGATTCGATATGTTCGATATGTTCGATATGACATGAGCACTCTCCAGCGTCGATGCAGGCCGGTCCCGGGAACGGAAACCGGCTCCGATGCGTCAGCATAGCCCCCTTGATCGTCCACCTGCCGGGGGTGCCCGCGCACCGGATCCTCGCCGCGCCTCCGGCAAACCCGCATCATGAAATCCGGGATCATTATTGTACTTTGCGATTATCCGATAATTCCGACTCTCCGGCTTATCTATTGCAAGACAATGTTGTAGAAAATCACTAGACATGACACTCCGTGCCGCTTTCCGAAATCGGCACCGCAAACCCCGCTTCGCCCCGTATCCCGCCTGCGGCAAGGACCAGCGCCAGTTGTCATGCTGGCGCAATCCAGGCGTAATGCGTGCCCCAATAGACTCCGGTTTCTATTTTTTTATTTCGATAAATGACAAGCCGGAGAACAAAAATGAGGAAGACAAAATCCGCCCGCATCAAGCTGGCGGCGCTGCTGTGCACCGCGGCGGGCACCGCGCTGGCGCAATCGGGCGTCACGCTGTACGGCGTGGCCGACGTCGGCGTCGAATACCTGTCCAACGCGGCCGCCAAGGGCAGCAAGGGCAGCGCGTACCGGCTCTCGTCCGGCAACATGTCCACCTCGCGCTGGGGCCTGCGCGGCATCGAAGACCTCGGCGGCGGCCTGAAGGCGGTGTTCGACCTGGAAAGCGGCTTCAACCTCGACGACGGCGGGCAAGGCGGCAACCGGCTGTTCGACCGCAGCGCGGTGGTCGGCCTGGCCGGCGACTTCGGGCAGGTCACGCTCGGGCGGCAGACCACCCCACTGTACGACACCACCATCCGGCTCGACCCGATGGGCTTCGCGCCGCGCTACTCGCTGTTCCGCAGCGACGCGGTGCTGGCCGGGCGCGCCGACAACGCCATCAAGTACCGCCGCAGCGTCTCCGGCCTCACGGTCACGGCGCTGTACAGCTTCGGCCGCACCGGCGCCGGCGAAGTGCCCGGCGACAACAAGGTCGACCGCAGCCTTGGCGGCAGCCTGTACTACGAGAACGACACCTTCGCCGCCGGCCTCGTCTACGACGAATACCAGGGCACCTCCGTCGCCGCCCGCAACCAGAAAGACCGCCGCGTGGCGCTCGGCGCCAGCTACGCATTCGGCCCGCTCAGCCCCTACGCCGGCTACCGCTGGCTCAACGGCGACGTGGGCGGCGAAGTCCGCTCCAACCTCTACTGGCTCGGCCTGCGCTACAAGGCCACGCCCGCGCTCTCGTTCTCCGGCGCGGCCTACTACACGGACTTCAGGAACAGCAACGCCGACCCGATGATGTTCGCCGCCTCGGCCAGCTACGTCCTCTCCAAACGCACCGACGTCTATTTCAACGCCGCCTTCGCGCGCAACAAGAACGGCTCCGAACTCGGCCTGAACGGCTTCAACGCCACCACCGGCGCGCCCAACAGCGTCATCCCGGGCAGGAACCAGACCGGCGTGGTCGCCGGCGTGCGGCATCGTTTCTGAGGCGCCAACGCATATCGACGCTCTCCGCCTGAAACGGGAGCCTTGCGCCCACCGCGTTCCGACGCGGTGGGTTTTTTTGTTTCGCGGTGACGCGGCTAACGCAGATCGTCGAACTGTGCCAAGGCGCCATACAGGGGCGCAGCGTTCCACGGAATGGTCTGTGATTTCCGAGACGCTGCCCCGGCAATCCGGAAACGGGATGTCCGCCGAAAATTCCGAGTTGGCACAGGTCTTCACGCTGCCGTGGTCAGCTCCTGGACCACATGGCCTTCGGCGACCGCTTTGCATTACGCGATGGCGAATCCGATCCCAGGCGGGTTCGAGGGCAAATGGACGCGTTCCGAAGCATGTTCACTCCACCGGCATAGACCCGCCCTGCGGTTACGTCCGCCATTCACGACGCATTCACTTACGCCCGGTCCTGTGCCGCCACCACAGGACCATGACAGTCAGCAGGACAATGCAGAGCGACGATGCCACAAACGCGGCATCGTCCTCCTGCGAGGCGTTCTTCGCCCCATACACCGACAGCCACCACCGCCACGGCGGCCCCGAAAGATTGGGGGCCACGTCGGGATGCGTGGCCCACCAGACAGCATTCGCGGCAACCGCTGCCGCCAGCCATAGAACCACCAGAATCATTTTCAGCATTGCCATCGACGCACGGCGGTTGCCGCGCCAGGAGTCATCCCTGTCCCAGGGACCATGAAGGCAAATGGATAGCATCCGGAAAAGTGCGCGTCCATTGGACGCGTCCGAGAATCGCCCGGCGGCATTCATGGCATATCGGGTAGCGCATGGCCCCCTCACGCGCGGCCGCCGCAACCGGGACCGGCAGCGGACCAGCATCGCCCTAACCAAACACCTTCCCCGGATTCATGATCCCCAGCGGATCCAGCGCCTGCTTGACCCTGCGCATCAATGCCAGTTCCAGCGGATCCTTGCAGCGGACCAGTTCGTCCACCCTGGCCTGACCGATGCCCTGCTCGGCGCTGATCGACCCGGCGTGGCGGCGCACGCTGTCGTGCACGAGGCGCAGGATGCCGTCCGCGCTGGCCAGCAGTTCGGCGTCGCTGCTGTCGGCCGTGCGGATCACGTTGTAGTGCAGGTTGCCGTCGCCGAGATGGCCGAAGGTGATGCAGCGCGCGCCGGGATGGCGCTCGCGCAGGCGGGCGCGCTGAGAAGCACCGCCAGACACCATCGCCGGCAGTACCGCCGGCCACCGCGATCGGCGATAATTTGCTTCCCTCCGGCCTTCCCCACGCCCTCGCTTCATGACCGATTCCACCACGCATGAAACCGCGCCCGTCGCCAAGGTGGCGGGCACGGCCGCGTTCTCCAAGTTCATGCACGTGCTGCAACTGGTGGCCGACGCGGAGGGGCCGGCCAGCATGGCCGCGCTGGTGAAGCAAAGCGGCTATCCCAAGCCCACGGTCTACCGCATCGTGGCGGCGCTGGTGGCCGAAGGCATGCTGCGCGAGGACGGGCGCGATGGCGCGCTGGTGCTCGGCCCGCGGCTGATGCAGCTGGCCAGCCGCAGCTGGTCGCGCTCGGACCTGCGCCTGGCCGCGGTGGAAGCGCTGAAGACGCTGCGCGACGTGACCGGCGAGACGGTGCACCTCGCCGTGCCCAACGGCAACACCATGATCTACATCGAGAAGCTGGAAAGCCTGGCGGCGGTGCGCATGGCCTCGCGCATCGGCGCGGCGGTGGCGCTGCATTCGACCGCGGTCGGCAAGGCCTACCTGTCGATGCTGGCGCCCGGGGAGCGGGACGCGATCCTGGCGCAGTTGCCGATGCCGCGCTACCAGCCCAACACCATGACGCAAGCCGATGCGCTGCGCCGGCAACTGGACACCTTCCGCGCGCAGGGCTGGTCGGTGGACGACGAGGAAAACGAGGCCGGCATCTATTGCTTCGGCGCGCCGGTCCTCGATACGCGCGGCCAGCCGGTGGCGGCGGTCAGCGTCAGCACGCTGCGCTTCATGCAGAAGGACGATCCGCGCGCCGCCTACGTCGAGCCGCTGCTGGCGGCCTGCCGCGAGATCGGCAGGCGCATCGCGGAGAGTCCGGCGCTGTCGTCGTCGCGCGATCTGTAGTGCGTCGCGCCTTATGCCACGAGGTAGCCGCCGTCGACCGGCAGGATCACGCCGGTGACGAAACGCGCGGCCGGCGCGCACAGGAAGGCCACCGCGTCCGCCACGTCGTCGGGCTCGCCCCAGCGCGCCAGCGGCGTGCGCTGCAGGATCGGGCCGGCGCGCGCCGGGTCGTCCTGCAAGGCCTGCGTCAGCGGCGTGGCGATCCAGCCCGGCGCCACCGCGTTGACGCGGATGCCGTCGGCCGCGTAGGCCAGCGCCAGCGACTTGGTCAGCTGCGCCACCCCGCCCTTGCTGGCGGCGTAGCCCGGCACCAGCGCGCCGCCGAAGAAGCTCAGCATCGACGCCGTGTTGACGATCACCCCGCGCCGCGCCGCCAGCCGCGAGCGCGCGGCGCCGCATACGCGCATGGTGCCGGTCAGGTTGACGTCGAGCACCTGCGCGAACACGTCCACGTCGTGCTCGTCGCCGCGGCGGATGATGCCGGCGCAGTTCACCACGATGTCGAGCGCGTCGAAGCCGGACACCAGCGCGTCCACCGCCTGCGTGTCGGTCACGTCGACCAGCCTGACCGCGACGCCGGCGTCGAGCGAGCCGTCGCCAGCGTCGATGCCGGTGGCGGTGACGTGGGCGCCGAGCCGCGCGAGGCGGTTGGCCACCGCGGCGCCGATGCCCTGGGTGGCGCCCGAGACAAGCGCGCGCTTGCCGCGAAAGAGGTCGGTCTGGAAAGTCATGGTGGCGGGAAAATCCTGCGAAGCGGGAATGGGGAAGAACAGGGAAGAACGGGGAAGGATGAAGACCGCGCGCCCGGCCAGCGCGCGCGGCCGCGCCGTCAGTGGCCGAGGCCAACCTTGGCGATCAGCGACTTGAAGTAGGCGTTGTCCTTCGCCATCGCGTTGCGGAACTCGTCCTGGTCCGCATAGGCGAAGCCCAGGTTCTGCTTGTCCATCGTCTCGCGCAGCGCGGGCTCCGCCGCGGTCCTGGCGGCCGCCGTGCGCAGCATCGCCACCACCTCGGGCGGCGTGCCGCGCGGCACGCCGATGCCGCGCCAGGTGCCGATCGACAGGTCGATGTTGCGCTCCTTGAGCGTCGGCACCGACTCGAAGCCCTTGACGCGCTGGTCCGCCATCACCGCCAATGTCTTGAGCTTGCCGGCCGCCACGTAGACCGACACCTCGGCCGGGCTGACCGTGACCGCGTCGATATGCCCGCCCAGCAGCGCCAGCACGGCCGGGTTGCCGCCCTGGAACGGGATGTGGTTGAACCTGGTGCCGGTCTTGTCCTCCAGCGCGGCGGCGGCCAGGTGCCAGATCGAGCCGTTGCCGGCATTGCCCACGCGCATGGCGCCCGGATCCTTGCGCGCGGCCTCCAGGAACGCCTCCACCGTGGTGTACGGCGAATCGCTGCGCACCGTGATGGCCGACGGATCGGCGTTGAGCCGCGCGATCGGCACGAAGTTCTCGTAGGTCAGCTTGGTCAGGCCCAGGTGTGGCACGATGGTCAGGTCCGCCGTGAGCAGCGAGAGCTTGTAGCCGTCCGGGTGCGCGTTGGCCACGTCGGCCCAGCCGATCGCGCCGCTGGCGCCCGGCTTGTTGACCACCACGATGCTCTGCGGCAGGTGCTTGCGCGACGACTCCGCGAACGCGCGCGCCAGCGCGTCGGTGCCGCCGCCGGCCTGGAACGGCACCACCAGTTCCATGCCATGCGTGGGGAATGGGGTTGCCTGCGGGGTTGCCTGCGCGGTGGCCTGCGCCATCGCCGGCGCGCTGGCGACGGCGAGCAACGCGCCCGCCACGGCCAGCATGGCGCGCACGCGCATCGGGGCAAAACGGGGCTGCCTTGTCATGTTGTCTCCTCTTGTGGTCTTGTCTTGTCGCGTCTTGCTGTTGGCTGCCGCGACTGCGCATCTGGCGCGGCTTCTCCGGCCGGCTCGCTGGCCGGCTCATATTTCCCGGCGCCATGCGCCGCGCGGCACTCAGCGGATGAACTCAGCGGATGAACTGGTCCACGTATTCCGCGCCCAGGCCCACCGCCGCGAAATGCGCCTTGCACATCTCGATCTTGGTGAACACGTCCTCGTAGCCCATGCCCTTGCCCCACGGATCGGTGTAGTACATGACGCCGTTGACCTGGAAGTAGGTGATCATCTCCTCCACGTCGGGCGGCACGTACAGCGTATGGGTCTCGCCCGGCGGCTCGAAGACGTAGCTGCCCTCGGTGGCCTCCCAGTCATGCTCGAGATACCGCCAGCGGCCCTTGAGCACGAAGCCGTGCACGGCCTGCGGATGACGGTGCCGGCTCAGCACGCCGGACTTGCGCACGCGCAGCAAGTTCATCCAGTAGCCCTGGCTGGCGTTCAGGCACAGCGGCCGGAACCACACGTTCTCCGCCTGCGGCACCCACAGCCGCTCGTCGGTGGGAATGGCGTGCGGCACCACGATCTCGGGCAGCGCGTGCGGCGGATTGGGATACTGGTAGGGCGTGAGGGGTTCGGTGTCGGGGGTGTCTAGTGGCATCGGGGGTCCATGAGTCCATATTATGGAATTGAAACTTATAATATGGACTCATTGTAGGAAGACTCGCGGCGCGACGAACCCCGGGGTTTCCCTGAAGCGGTGGCGCGGACCGCCCTAGCCCCCGCGGACGGTCCCTGCGCCGCGACGGTATGCGAGACGCTCCGGGCGCCGTCCCGCGCCCGCCGATGCGAATGGCAAGGTCAGACCAGCAGCCAACTAAACTTGTCGGCGATCAACGCCTTGCGGGCCTCGATGAAATCCTCGTACCGCTCCAGTTGCCAGAGCGCCGGATCGGCGGGAATCAGGTGGAGCGCGAGATAGTCCGGCGACTTGTCGGCGAACCACTCCGCGGCAAGCGCGTCGCCCTTGCCGCCCGCGCCGTTCTCGGCCCGCGTCAGCAGCATGCAGTTGGCCAACTGGTTGCGCGCGGCGTCGCGGTACTTCATGACCTGCCGGCCGCTCTGCTCGTTGACGACCTTGACCGCTCTCAGGCGGCTCTGCGCGAACACGTGGTCGACCTGCGGCAGGTTGTTGTCGTAAGCCGGCGCATAGGTGAACGCCGGGTACCACAAATTGAGAATGAGGTGGATGGTCTTGGAGCCATAGCCCATCTCGAAGAAACGCTCGCGGGTCAGCTCCAGGCTCCTGTTCTGCGAGCGGATCACGCCGTAGCCCTCCTCCGCGTCGAAGCGCCCCAGTTCCCGGAAGCGCTTGACCAGCGCATCCACGATGCGGTCCGACTGGCCGCTGAACGCGCCGGCCAGCAGCGTGCGCACGAGGAACACGTCCATGTGCCGCGCCTCCTTCCAGGCCTGCGGAAAATGATGGCGGACGTAGATCAGCGGAATCAGCGCGATGTAGGAAGGCAGCGCCTTGTCGCCCTGGATGTACGTCTTGCTGCGGACGAAGTCGGCCACCGCGCGGATCGAGTCGGACAACGACTCCCAGTCCGCCTCGATCGCCTCGCGCACGCCCGGCTTCCTGAACTTCGACACTTCGTATTGCGCGCCCTGGTCCAGCAGCACGAGACAGGTCTTCAGGACGAAATCGCGGTCGAAGGCAAAGCCGTAGCGGTTCAGGTCGTCCAGCAGTTCCTCCATGCGGTTGTCCGCCACGTCCCAGGTCGCGTTCAGCAGCGAGAACAGCAGGTCCGACTTCTCCAGCTTGGTGCCGCCGGAGTTGGCGCGGATGAAGACCTCGACCACGTCGTCCTCGGTATAGAGCGTGGGATTGTCGATGCTGTCCAGCTCCTGGTACGTGATCGACTCATCCATCTTGAAGGTGCGGTCCACGAGGTCGAGGTTGTTGTCGATCCGGTCCTCCTCCTCGGCCGTCAGCTCGCGGCCCGCGCTGGCCTCGATCTCCCGGAGCAGGTCGCGCTTGCGGCGGCTGGTCATGACCAGGTCCTTGAACTTCACCCACGGAAAGGCCGACTCCCTGGCCACGCGGAAGGCGAAGCGGAACTTGATGTCGTCGGGCAGCGTCGCGGTCCCGCTGAGCACGTCGAAGCAAAGCTCCCTGCCGGCAAAGCTGCCGCACAGGCCGATGTACAGGCTCTGCAGCCGCTGCTGCCCGTCGAGGACCAGGCACTTTCTCTTCTCGTCCTCGGGCACGAAGAACGTGCTCAGCTTGAGCGAATCGGTCCAGTTGTCGATGAACTTGCGGCGGCGGATACCGCTGGTGGTCTTCCACACCAGCAGCGTGCTGATCGGGTATTCGCGCAGGATCGAGTCGAACAGGCGGCAGATCTGCTCCTCTCCCCATACGAACGGGCGCTGGATGTTCGGCAGCCAGAAGCCGCCGTCCTCGTCCGGGTTGTTGAGGTAGCCGACGATCTTGCGGATGGTTTCTTTTTGGTTTTTCATGTTTTCGGGACGTTGTTTTCCAGCCTGCCTCCCACGCGCGGAGGCCGCCGCCTGCTCTACGGCAGGCGGGACGATTTCTTTAGCCGCCATCCCCGCGGCGGCCCATGCGCAAGAGGGGCCGACAGGTTCGACACAGGTTCACGAGGCCGCCATCGCCTCCCGCACCGCGTCGCGCGCGCACCCGGCCAGCAGTTCCGATGCCGCGCTGCGCTGCGCGCCCGCCAGGCGCGCGATCACCAGCGGCTGGCGCAGCGTCTGCTCGCGGATCGACCGCTGCGCCACGCCGCCGGCCACGGTGGCGGGCGGCGCCTGCGTGATCAGCAGCGCCACGCCCAGCCCGTTGGCCACCATGCCGCGCGCCAGTTCCAGCGAGGCGACACGGTAGCGCACTTCCGGGTGCAACCCATATTGCCAGAACGGCGCCATCAGGAATTCGCGGCTGTGCGGCAGGTCCACCAGGATCAGCGGCTCGCGCGCCAGCGCGTGCAATGACACGCCGCCGCGCCCCCTGGCCAGCTTCGATGCCGCCGGCACCAGCCCGTAGGGCGGCAGTTCGGCCAGGCATTCCCGGTCGATCTCGGCGGGCAGGCCCACGTCATAGGTCAGCGCGAACTCGATATAGCCGCTGCGCAGGCCCTCCTCCATCTGCGCGAGGTCGCCTTCCACGAAGCGCACGGTCAGCGCTGGGTAGCGCTCGCGCGCCAGGCGCAGCAGCACCGGCAGGTAGACCGGCGTCAACGTGCTGAACACGCCGATCTGCACCTCGCCGGCGGCGCCGTCGCCGGGCCCGCCGGCCTCGAACGCGGTGGCCGCGCGCAGGATCTCGCGCGCTTCGGCCAGCTTGCGCACGCCGAAGCGCGTGAGCGTCATCCTGGCGCCGGCGTCGCGCGCGAACAACGCCGCGCCGAACAGCGTTTCCAGCTCGCGGATGGCCACCGAGACCGACGGCTGGGACACGTTGAGCTGCCGCGCTGCGGCCGTGGTGCTGCCGGTGTCGGCCGCCGCGGCGAAGTAGCGCAGCAGGCGCAAGGAGACACGCATCAAGAAATCTTATAGGTCATAGTGGATTTCAATATTTTACTTGATAGCAACGGATGCACAGAATCCACTGATCCGGGTGTCCCAGGCCGGCGCCCGCAACAAGACCAGGAGGAACGACAAGTGCAAGCCGCCTATCCAGTGCCTCATCCCGACGCGCCGCCCGGCATGCTGGCCGGCATCCGCGTGATCGATTTCTCGCGCGTGCTGGCCGGCCCGTACTGCACCGCGCTGCTGGCCGACCTCGGCGCCGAGGTCATCAAGGTCGAGCCGCCCGGCGGCGACGACTACCGCGCGATCGGCCCGTTCGCCGACGGCGAGAGCGGCCTGTTCCGCGCCATGAACCGCAACAAGCAGAGCATCGTCATCGACCTCAAGACCGAAGCCGGGCTGGCGCTGGCGCGCTCGCTGTGCGCGCGCGCCGACGTGGTGGTGGAGAATTTCCGCCCCGGCGTGGCGGACAAGCTCGGCATCGGCTACGCCACGCTGCAGGCGGACAATCCGGGGCTGGTGTACGCCAGCGTGTCGGGCTTCGGCCAGACCGGCCCGGAATCGCACCGCCCGGCTTACGACATCATCCTGCAGGCCATGTGCGGCCTGATGGACGCCACCGGCGCGCCGGACGGCCCACCCACGGTGCTGGGCGAGGCGGTCTCCGACGTGGTGAGCGGCCTCTTTGCCTCGTGGGGCATCCTCGCTGCGCTGCTGGCGCGGCAGCGCAGCGGCAAGGGCACGCACGTGGACGTCTCCATGTTCGATGCCACGCTCGGCCTGAGCGCCACGCTGGTGGCCCGCTACGCCGCCACCGGCGAGGCGCCGCGGCGCGTGGGCAACCGCCATCCCTCGTCCGCGCCGTTCGGCGCCTTCCGCGCGGCGGACGGCTTCTACGTGGTGGCGGTGCTGAACAACAAGCTGTTCCAGGCGCTGGCCGGCGCCATCGGCCAGCCCGCGCTGGCGGCCGATCCGCGCTTCGCCGACGATCCGGCGCGCTGCGCCCACGAGGCCGACCTGCGCGCCTGCATCGAGCACTGGTCCGCCACGCGCACGGTCGCGCAGGTCAACCGCGTGCTGGGCGCGGCCGGCATCCCGGTGGCGCCGATCCGCAACGTCAGGCAGGCGCTGGAGAGCGAGCTCGCCGCGCACCGCGGCCTGCTCGCCGAGGTGGCCGGCAAGCACGGCAGCCTCGCCCGCGTGCCCACCCAGCCGGTGAAGTTCTCCGGCCAGCACGCCGCGCCGTTGCGCCCCGCGCCCGCGCTCGGCCAGGATACCGACACCATCCTGCGCGCGCTCGGCCTGGGCCCGCTGCAGGTCCAGGCGCTGCGCGCCGGCGGCGCGCTCGGCCCGGACACCGCCCTCGCCCCACACGACAAACCCGAACTGGAGAACCATCATGCTTGAACGACTGGGCGTGCAGCCGGCCGACCTGGAAATGTCCGACGCCATCGGCCGCTTTGCGCGCGCCGAGCTGGCGCCGAACGCCGCCGAGGTCGACCGCGACGAAATCCCCGCCACGCGCTACGTGCCGCAACTGGCCGAACTCGGCGTGATGGGCATGAACCTGCCCGAGCGCTGGGGCGGCATCGGTGCCACGCCGGTGGCGCTGATCCTCGCGCTGGCGGAGATCGCCAGGGCCTGCGCGTCCACCTCGTCCATGGTCGGCGCGCACTATCTGGCCACGGACTCCATCCTGATCGGCGGCGACGACGAGCTGCGCGCGCGCTACCTGCCGGACGCCGCCGCCGGCACCCGGCTCGGCGCCTTCGCGCTGACCGAGCCGCGCGCCGGCTCCAATCCAGCCGACATGGCCACGCGCGCCACGCGCGAGGGCGACGGCTACCGCCTGCGCGGCGTGAAGCACTTCATCTCCAACGCCAACGCGGCGGACTTCATCGTGATCTACGCCAAGACCGACCCCTCGGCCGGCACGCGCGGCATCAGCGCCTTCGTGGTGGACCGCCGCAGCGCCGGCGTGGAAGTGGCCCCGGCGGAAAAGCTGATGGGCATCCGCGGCGCGCCCGCGCATGAGGTGGCGCTCGACTGCTTCGTGCCCGCCGCCAACCGCCTGGGCGCCGAGGGCAGCGGCTTCCGCACGGCGATGAAGGTGCTCGACAACAGCCGGCTCGACGTGGCCGCCACCAGCCTGGGCATTGCCGAGGCCGCGCTCGAAGCCGCCACCGGCTGGGCCCGGCAGCGCCACGTGGGCGGCGAGCCGCTGGCGCGCAAGCAGGGCCTGCAATGGATGGTCGCCGACATGCGCACGCGCCTGGAAGCGGCGTGGCTGCTGACGCTGCAGGCCGCGGTGCGGCGCGGGGCGGGCCAGCCATTTACCGACCACGCCTCGATGGCCAAGCTCTACGCCTCCGAGATGGTCGGCTTCGTCACCGATGCCGCGCTGCAGATCCACGGCGGCTACGGCTTCACGCGCGAGATGCCGCTGGAGCGCCTGGTGCGCGACGCGCGCATCCTGCGCATCTATGAAGGCTCGTCGGAAATCCAGCGCCTCGTGATCGCGCGCGCGGCATTCGCCTGAGCTGACCTTCCATGACGCGACCGCCGGCGGCAACGCCGCACGGCGGCGCATTCCCGTGCAGGAGACACACATGACAGCAGACCAGAACGCGCGCACGCGCGCCGCACACACGTCCGCGCCCACACTGATGGAGCGCCGCTCGATCGACTATATCCCCGACGCCGAACGCCACGGCAGCCTGTCCAGCCAGTTCACGTTGTGGCTCGGCGCCAACCTGCAGGTCACGGCGGTGGTAACCGGCGCGCTGGCGGTGGTGCTGGGCGGCGACGTGTTCTGGTCCCTCGTCGGGCTGTTCGCGGGCCAGCTCGCCGGCGGCACGGTGATGGCGCTGCATGGCGCGCAGGGCCCGCGGCTCGGCCTGCCGCAGATGATCTCCAGCCGCGTGCAGTTCGGCGTGTACGGCGCCATCCTGCCGCTGGCGCTCGCATGCGTGACGTACGTCGGCTTCTCCGCCGGCGGCATGGTGCTGGCCGGGCAGGCGCTGGGCCAGTTGCTGCGCATCGCCAACGGCAGCGCCATCCTGCTCTTCGCGGCGCTGGTGGTGATGCTGGCGGCGCTGGGCTACCGCACCATCCATGCGATGGGGCGCATCTCCAGCCTCGTCGGCGTGCTGGCTTTCCTGTACCTGTTCGCCAGCCTGCTGCACGGCAACGACATCGGCGCGCTGCTGCAGCGGCGGCATTTCACGATGGCCTCTTTCCTGCTCGCGATGTCGCTATCCGCCTCCTGGCAGATCGCCTACGGCCCCTACGTGGCCGACTATTCGCGCTATCTGCCGCGCGCCACACCGGCACTTGGAACCTTCCTCGCCGTCGGCGTGGGCTCGGTGGCAGGCGCGCAGATCTCCATGACGTTCGGAGTGTTCGCCGCCGCGCTGGCCGGCGACCGCTTCGCCGGGCACGAAGTGGCGTTCATCGTCGGCCTGGGCGCCAGCGGCGCGGTCGCCGCCCTGCTCTATTTCACGATTGCGCTGGGCAAGCTCACCATCACCACGCCCAACGCCTACGGCAGCGTGATGTCCGTGGCTGCCATCCTGACCGGCTTCAGCGGCCGGCGCGCCATCTCCGGGCGGGCGCGGCTGTGCTGCATCCTGTTGATGGTGGGCCTCTCGACCGCGCTGGCGCTGGCCGGCGAGCGCGCCTTCCTCAGGGAGTTCTCGGCCTTCCTGCTGTTCCTGCTCGCGTTCTTCACGCCGTGGAGCGCGATCAACCTGGTCGACTACTATTTCGTCACGCGCGAGCGCTACGACGTGCCCGCCCTGTTCGACCCGGACGGGCGCTACGGGCGCTGGAACCTGGCCGGCATCGCCATCTACGCGCTTGGCGTGCTGGTGCAGTTGCCGTTCATCGCCACGCCGTTCTATACCGGCGCGCTGGTGGCGCCGTTGGGCGGCGTGGACATCTCGTGGATCATCGGGCTGGCCGTGCCGGCGGCGCTGTACTACGTGGCTTGCCGGGCCGGCATGGCGCCGGCCGCGCTGATCCTGCCCGACGAACTGGGCAGCGCAGAACGCGCCGGCGGCTGAACGGCGCCCTCAGGCCGCCCGGGCCCGCGGCTTGCGCGCCGGCCGGGGCTCCCGCTGCCATGCCGCGATGCCGTCCAGCGTGATGCGCAGACCTTCCTCGAACGCCGTGTCGGAAGACAGCCGTGAAAACGCCTTGCTGACGTAGCGCGCGCCGGGATATTGCAGTGCGGAGACCGAGCCGAGCTTCTTCTCGATGAACGCCTGGTGATGGGCCGGCAACTGGCGCGAGGCTTCCGCCATGCTGGCGGAGACCAGGTATTGCGCGAGCAAGTGGTAGGCCAGCGCGACCTGCTCGGCGGTGAAGCCGCCCTGCATGAACGCGGAGGTCATGCGGTTGAAGAATTCCATGCCGTAATCGATCTCGCCCGGCTCGACGTCCTGGAACAGCCGGAAGCGGTTGTGCGAGGCCACGTAGATGCTGACGCCGGGATTTTCCACCGCCACCTCGAAGCTCAGGCGCGCGATGGCTTCCACGTCGGCGCGCCAGTCGCCGGTCAGCGAGGGGATGCGCGTCAGCCGCTGGCGGTAGTAGTCGTTCAGCACGCCCGACACCAGCTGGTCCCGGCCGCCCAGGTAATAGTGGATCAGGCCCGGCGCCACGCCGAAGTCCTTCGCCAGCTGGACCATCGAGATCTGGTCCAGCGGCACCGACTTGGTAAGCTGGATCGCGTGCTGGAGGATCGCCACGCGGCTGAGCATCGGCTCCGCGCCGATGGCGGAGTCCGCCTTGGACGGGCGGCCGCGGCGGCGCGGCGGGGTCGGTGCCTCCGGTGCGCCGGGCACGTTCGGCGCATTCGGCGCATTCCTCGCGGTCGGCGTCTTGTGGTCAGGCTCGGCGGCGGGCTTACGGGCAGCAGTACGGGCGGCGGGCATGGGAATCGGCAGCTCAGTGGATGCGTAATGGACACGCATTGGACGCTCTGTGGACGTCCTCGGACGCCGGGCGCGGCGAAATTGCGCCCCTGCTAATTCTACCCGCCCGCCCCGGCGATGGCGAGTCAGGCGCCGGCTGGCTCCGGCACCGCCGCAGCGTGACCGCCCGGGCGCAGGTAGCGGCCCAGCGACAACGTCAGCACGCCGGCCGCCAGCAGCATGCACGGCAGCGCCAGCAGCGGCACGTCGTAGCTGCCGTGCCGGTCGAACCACGCGCCCAGGCCCACCGGCCCGATGACCGCGCCGAAGCCATAGCCGGAGAACGCGATGCCGAACAGCGCGCCGAACGCGCGCAGCCCGAAGTAGGAGCGCACCAGGTAGGAGATGAGATCGCCCTCCGCGCCGATGGTCAGGCCGATCAGCGTGGTGGCCAGCAGCAGCATCTGGTAGTCGTGCGACGCGCGCAGCAGGAAGATGCCCAGCGCGCCGCCGACGAAGAACACGCAGGCCACGAACGGCGCGTGGATGCGGTCGATCAGGATGCCGGTCAGGATGCGGCCCGCCAGCAGGCCTACGCCCACCATCGACGCGCTGCGCGCGGCATCGGCCGGGCTGAAGCCGCGGTCGGCGAACATCGCCGGCAGGTGCGGCCCGAGCGACAGCGTGGCCGACGAGGCCAGCACGAAGACCGCCCAGATCGCCCACAGGCGGTAGCTGCGCAGCGCCTGGCCGAACGATACGCCCTCGCCGGCCGGCGCCTTCGCCGTGCCCCTGCCGGGCGCCCTGCGCTCGCGCAGCAGCGCGCAGGCCGCCAGCGACAGCACGACGGAGCCGATGCCCAGCACCACATAGGCCGTGCGCCAGCCGAAGCCCGTCACCAGGTACTGCGCGGCCGCCGGCATCAGCACGGTGCCCGCGCCCAGCCCGCACATGGCGATGCCCAGCGCCAGCCCCAGGCGCCGGTCGAACCATTGCGGCAGCACCGCCAGATAGCCCAGCACCGAGGTGGCCGCGCCGAACACGCCCACCACGGCGGACAAGCCGATCCACAGCGCCTTGCTGCCGTTCTGCAGCGCCATGCAGGCGGTGGCGGCGCCGAACACCAGCGCCGACACCGCGATCACGCGGCGGATGCCGAAGCGGTCCATCAGCGTGCCCACCAGCGGGCTGACCACCGCCAGCCCGAACATCGACGCCGCGTACGACAGCGACGCCTCGGAGCGGCCCCAGCCGAACTCGGTGGCCAGCGGCCGCACGAACACGCCGGCGGTGGCGTTGAACAGGGGCGCGTAGCCGGCCAGCATGCCGAGCGCGGCGCCAAATATCACGGCGATATAGGTCCATCGGCCGGGGGCGCCGGCCGGTTGGCGGGAATGCTGCATGGTGCTTGTCTCCGTTTCGGGTGAAGCCGCCTCTGCGGGCGGCTGCGATGAGGTGATGCCGGTGAAACCATGGCCGTTATGCGAGGCCCGTTCTGCTGCCAAGGTAGGCGCCCGCATTCGGCGCCACCGCTTCGATGCCAAGCCGGCGCATCATCTGGCGCGCCGTGCAGACCGCCGTGGACGTGACCGGGATGCCGAGCGCGCGCTGCGCGGGCTCGATGGCCGGCAGCGACGGCATCTGCACGCAGGCGGAGAGCACCACCGTATCCACGCCGGCGGTGTCGAGCCGCTTGACGTCCTCCAGCAGTTGCATGGGATCGCGCTCGCCAACCGCGAGGTTGTCGAGAATCGAGAAGTTCAGCACGTCCTTGACCTCGATGCCCTCGCTCTCCACGTACTCCACCACCGTGCGCGTGAGCGCGTCGCTATATGGCGCCAGCAGCGAGATGCGGCGCGCGCCGAAGTCCTTGAGCTCCTCCACCAGCGCGCCGGCGGAGGTCATGATGGCCGGCTGGTACGGCACGTCCTCGAGCGCGGCGAGCAGGTCTTCGACCACGCGGCGGTGATAGCCCTTGCCCATGCACATGGTGGCCACCAGGCACGCGGTGCTCATGACGTCCACGCGCGCGTCGGCCAGCTCCAGCGCGCAGCGGCCCATGTCCTGGTTCATCCGCGCCAGCTCCTCCGCCACCACGCGGTGCATGCGCACGCGGCTGGCGTGGAACGAGAAGCGCTCGGGAAGCGCCTGCATGCGGCCGGCGAAGATGGCCGGCACCTCGCGCTCCATCGTGATGTTGGAGCTGGGAACGATCTGTCCGATTCTGTATTGCATGATGTCGTGAATGTGATGCGCGCTTATGCACGCTTATGCGCCTACGCGCTTTCTGCCGCGTGGCCCGCGGTGCGCTGGAAGGCGGCGAGCGCCGCGCGCAGCGAATCCGGGATCGGCGTGCCCACGCGTTCGTCCAGCCGCACGCAGATCGGCGAGAACATGGCGTCGAACACCGGCGTGCCGTCCGGCCGGCGCGCCACGCAGCGGATGTCGTAGGAGCGCGTGCGGATGGCCTCCACCCAGCACGCGATGTCGATCACGTCGTCCGGCCACAGCGTGCCGATGAACTCGAAGCGCATGCCCTTGCACGGCGTGCCCACGCCATGCACGGCGCCGAGCCGCCCGGCGCCGCCGGCGAGGTGGTCGGAGAACAGGCCGACCGCGCCGAGCAGGTAGTCGGTGAAGCGGCCGGTGTAGACCACGCCGGCCGGGTCGCAGTCGCCCCAGCGGACCACGCGGCGCACCACGAAGGGCTGTTCGCCGAGCACGTACTCGGTGGCGCGCATCATGGCTGCGTCGCGGCGGACCCGCCCATGCCACCCATGCCACCCACCCCACCCGCGGCCAGCTCGGCCATGAGGCTGGGATACTGCTCGCGCAGGCGGTTGAGGTCCACGCGGCCGGTGCGCGTCATGAAGCGCAGCACGAACTCGTGCGGCGTGGGCAGATCCATCCATTCGCGGATGCGCTCGTACCAGTTGTACGAGGCTTCCGACGCGCTGATCAGCTTGGCCTTCTCCGGGCGGCGCACCGCGTCGTAGCGCCGCAGCGCCGCCGGCACGTCGCCGGGGAACGCGACCACGGCGTCGGCCAGCGCGATGGCGTCCTCCATCGCGATGCGCGTGCCCGAGCCAATCGAGAAATGCGCGCTGGTCAGCGCGTCGCCGATCAGCACCTGGTTGCCGCAGTGCCAGGTCTGGTTGACGATCACCGGGAACTGGCGCCACACCGAATTGTTGGACACCAGCCTGTAGCCGCCCAGCTCGGCGGCGAAGATCCGCTCGAACAGCGCCCGGCGCGCCTCCTGCGGCATGGCCTCCATGCCGAAGTCGGTCCAGGTCTGGTGATCGCACTCGGCCACGAAGGTGCTCATGGTGTCGGAGTACGGGTAATAGTGCGCGATGAAATAACCGCCCTCGTATTTGCGGAACACCAGCGCCGGGTTCGCGAACGCCTTCTCCACGCCGTACCACGCGAAATGGTTGGTCAGGTTGCGCCGCGTGGTGCCGAAGCCCGCCTCGTTGGCCGCGCGCAGCAGCGAATTCACGCCGTCGGCGCCCACCACGAGGTCGGCATCGAGCGCGGAGAAATCCGTGATGCGCGTGTGGTAGGCAATGCGCACGCCCAGCTCGCGCGCGCGCGCCTGCAGGATCGCCAGCAGCCGGATGCGCGGAATCGCGCCGCCGCCCGCGCCCGGACGCTTCATGGTGATGGGGTGCTCGTGGCTGACGATCGAATGCCGGTCGCTGAAGCGCATGGCGCCGGCCAGCGCGTCCACCACCGTGGGCGACGCCGCCCGCAGGCTGGACAGGCCGGTGTCCGCCAGCACCACGCCGAAGCCGAAGGTGGCATCCTCCGGGTTCTGCTCGTAGATGTCGATCTCCACCGCCGCCAGGCGCTCCTTGAGCAGGATGGCAAGAAACAGCCCCGACGGGCCGCCGCCGATGATCGCGACCTTCATCACGCACCCTCCGGCGAAATCAGCAAGGCATCCATGTCGAACTGCTCGATGCGCCCCGCCAGGCCGCCGGTCAGCGCGCCATACCAGACCGCCGGCTTGAAGCCGAGCGCCTTGCGCCGCAGCGCGATGCGCGGGTTGCCGTCGATGCGCACATAGCCATTGCCCAGCGCCGTGGCGGCGTAGCCCTCGGTGCCGCGCGCCACGTCGATCAGCGCGGCGAACTCCGGCACGTCCAGCACGTAGACCGAAGCCTTGCCGCCCGGCTGCGGCGCGGCGCCGATGCGCGCGGCCTTGCGCTGCCACACGGGCTCGATGGAGCCGAAGCCCGCGCCCTCTTCCTCCAGCTCGATGGCGGCGTCGATGGTGAGCTGCGCGTCGCGCGCGTCCGCCGCGCTGAACGGGCGCACCTGCCAGGTGATCTCGATCGGGTAGCCGTTGGGGTCGTTGAAGTAGATCGACTCGATGACCTCGTGGCGGATCTGGTAGCGCAGCGCAATGCCCACCGCCTCCACGCGCTGGCGCCATTGCAGCAGCTCGGTCTCGTCGCGCACGCGCCAGGCGGTGTGGGTGGCGCGGTCCTGGTAGTGCTCGCGCACGGTCAGCCAGTCCGGCCGCTCGGTGCCGATGTAGTAGAAGAAGGCGATGGTGCTGCCGTTGCCGCTGTCGAAGAAGAAGTGCAGGAAATCGGCATGGTTGTCCGGGCCCCAGCCCTTCGCCGAGATCGCATGCACCAGCGGCAGGCCGAGCAGGTCGCGGTAGAAGTGCACGGTCTCGCCCAGCTTCCAGGTCGGGCGCGCGGTGTGGTGCACGCCATGCAGTTGCACGGACGGCGCCGCGCCAAGGTTTTTCGCTTCTGTCATGTCACTTCCCTTCGGTTGTGGTGCTGATGGTGGTGCTTGTGGTGCCGCTGGCCGCCTCGGTCGCCAGCATTCCGACGATCCGCTCGCGCAGCAGCGCCTTGCTCAACTTGCCCGAGGCCGTGAGCGGAAACTCACGGACGACTTCCAGCCGCTCCGGCCACTTGAACTTGGCCAGTCCGGCCTCCTGCAGGTACGCCGTGAGCTGCGCCAGCGAGAGGTCCGTGGCCGGCGGCTTGGGGATGACGAAGGCGCAGACGCGCTCGCCGTACACGCGGTCGGGCATGCCCACCACGGCGCAGGCCAGCACCAGCGGGTGCAGGTTGATGACGTTCTCCAGCTCCTCGGCGTTGATCTTCTCGCCGCCGCGGTCCACCACGTCCTTGATGCGTCCGCAGAAGAAGTAATAGCGCTTGCCCTCGACCACGCGCGACGACATCAGGTCGCCCGAGCGGTAGAAGCCGTCCGCGGTGAAGCGCGTGACGTCCTCCTGCTCCGACTTGTAGTAGCCGCGGATGGTGTACGGGCCGCGGAACAGCGCCTCGCCCACCTCGCCGTCGGCCACCGGGTCCTCGGTGCCGGGGTGGACGATCTTGACCTCGTCGTGGGCGCAGACCGGGCTGCCGACGGAGGTATCGCGGATCTCCTGCGGATCGTCGCGGCGCGCGAACATGATCACGCCCTCGGTCATGCCGAAGATGTGGTGCGCCGGCGAGCCGGTCAGCCGCGTCAGGCCAGCGGCATTCTTCGGCGCGACGAAATTCCGGCGCGCGCGGCCCGCCGCGTCCGCGCGGGCCAGCTCCGGCGCGATGCGCGTGAGGATCGGGCCGGCCACGCCGAACCACGTCGGCTGGTAGTTGCGCACCAGCGCCTGCAGGCTCTCTTCGCCGATGTCGGGCGTCACGGTGACGGTGGCGCCAATCAGCAGGAACGGCCCGAAGAAGCAGCCCATGTTCAGGTTGTGCATGTACGGCGTGGGGAAGAACAGCACGTCCTGCGCCGTATAGCCGTTGCAGGCGGCCACGGCCCGCATGTTGTAGAGATACTCGTTATGAAAGCGCGGGATGATCTTGGGCACGCCGGTGGTGCCGCCCGAGAGCTGGAACACGGCGGCCTGGAACGGGTCGTGCGTGACGTCCGCCAGCATGGCGCGGGCGCGTTCCAGCGGCATGCCGTCGATCAGGTCCGCCAGCAGCACGGCGCGCCCGCGGCGCTCGCCGCGCGCCTGGAGGATGTAGGCCAGGCTCGGCACTTCGACCTGCATCTCCTCGGCGAAAGCCACGTCGTCGAACTTCGGGTCGTCGCCCTGCACGAAGTGCAGGCGCGCCGCGCACAGGTTGCCCAGGTAGCCGATCTCCAGCTTGCGGAACGCCTGCAGCGAGCACAGCGGGATGATGCCCGCCTTGAGGCAGCCGAAGAAGGCCAGCAGCAGCTCGTTGCAGTTGCCGCACTGGAACACCGCGCGGTCCAGCGGCTTCATGCCCAGCGCCAGCAGCGCCGCACCGAGGCGGTCGGTGCGCTCGTCCAGCTCGCCATAGGTGATGTCGCCCTCCGGGCCGGCCAGCGCCACGCGGCCGGCATGCTGCCGGAACGACGCCTGGAAGCCGCCGGTGAGCGTCTCCTGCGTCAGCACGCCCTCGGCGACGTAGCGCCGCAGGCGCTGCTCGTCCGGGTATCTCACGCCCGCCAGGGGCTCGGCGGGGCGCACGGTTGAAATCTGCTGCATGTTTTGTCTACCTCGTCTGTTTTTTTCACGGGCCGCCGGCGAGGGCGCGCCGCGTTGTCCGCATTGTTGCGCCTACACCATCGTTTCGCGCAACCACGCCACGATGTGCCGGCCCGCGATCTGCTGGCCCGGTTCCTCGTCGCGGCCCAGCGCCATGCCGTGGTGATTGCCGCGCACGCGGATGTGGCGCTTGTGCTCGCTGGGGATCTGCCGGTAAATCGCCTCGATGTCCGCCGGGAAGGTACACTGGTCGCCCGTGTATTCCAGCAGCAACGTGGGCTGGTGGACCGCGCCGAGCGTCTTGTCCAGCGCCGCGTTGGACGCCAGCCCGGACCACGTCGACAGCCACGACTCGGGCGTCACCACGCGCGCGAAGCCCACGCTGCCCCAGTTGGAGACGAACGGGTCCTTGCCCCACAGCGAGCCGGTCTTGCGGTCGGACGGATCGAGCGAGATGTCCCACGAGCGCAGGTCCGCATCGGTGCGCCAGACCTCGAACACCGGCGCGTGCGCGGCGAGGCGGCGGTCTTCGTCCGCGCCGCTGCCCGCCTTGAGGCGCTGCCGCGCCTCGTGCTTGGCGCGCAGCATCTGCCGCGCGCGCGCGTCGATGCGCGCCACGCGCTCGGCCTGCGCCTGCCGGTAGCGCTGCACGAACGCCGGCGCATACTGCCCGCGCCCGCTGGCGGCATCGAAGCCGTTGGCCGCGGAGAACGGATCGAGCGACGGGTCCGTCCGCATGGGATCGTCCTCGTCGACGACCGAAGGGTCGAGCCCGCTCATCAGCAGCTTGCCCTGCCCCGGGTGCGGCGACACCAGGATGATGCCGTCCGCCTCCGGCATGTGCAGCTCGCCCAGGTTGGTCGGGCGGCCGCCCGGCGTATGGGCGATGCGCAGCTCGCGCGGCGTCAGCGCCTGCTGGTTGTAGAAGGTGTAGAGCCCGGCGCCGCCCGAGTTGCCGAGCAGGACGATGCGCGCGTAGCCCAGCTCGCGCAGGTGCGACATGCCCGCCGCCACGTCGAACAGCGCAATCTCGTGCTCCAGCCGCAGGTCGTTGCCGATGGAGCGCGGCCCCTGCACCCAGCACGCGCAGCCGGCGTCCAGGATGAACGGCACGAGGTAATGCGTGATCGCCATCTCGCGCGGATGCATCAGGCAGACCACGGCCTTCTCCGCGCCCGTCACCGTGAACAGGAAGCCCAGCGTGCGCTGGCCGTCCGCGGTGCCCAGCGCGTAAGGCACCATCTGATAAGGGCGCGTCATCAGCCTTGCGTCCCACGACGCGCCCCGCATGCCCGCAGTCACCTGCGCCTTGCCGTTGTCCGTCACGACGTCTCCTTTCGTTTCTTCTCGTTTAAATGCCACCATCTCAATAATCTAGACTTCATTTGATATACTGTCAATTAATAACGCGCCACTGGCCGGCGAACCGCATGCCTCAGAACTTGTGGCGGATGCCCAGCGCAACGCCCAGCATCGCGTTCCTGCCGTTGGCCAGCGCATAGCTGTTGCCCAGCGACAGGCTGTTGGCAAACCCGATCGACGCGGAATCCAGCATCAGCCCGGCATTGCGCGCATAGGCCGTGGTCACGTAGACATCGGTGCGCTTGGACAGGTTGTAGTCCGCGATCAGCGAGACCTGCCACGGATTGGCCACCTGGCTGCTGCCGTACAGGTTCTTGAGATTGTCGTAGTCGTACTCCACGGTCAGCCCGAAAGCCGGCGTGACCTGGTAGATGGCGCCCACCCAGTAGAAATCGTCGCGCCCGGTCAGCGTGCCGTTCTGGTCCCGGTTCTGCCCCCAGCGGTAGCCGCCCATGATCCGCGCCTGCCCGAACGCATAGCTTGCCGCCGCCACCGCCTTCTTGACCGTGCCGCTGCCCGCGCCGATGGTCGGGTTGAACTGGTCATAGCCCAGCGTCATGCTCAACGGCCCGGCGGAATACGCCGCCGCCACGCCATAAGCGCTGTCGCGCCGGAACTGCCCCGGCACCTCGCCATTGCCGCCGATCGCCGTGCCCGCGGCCGCCACCTGCGGCAACGCCAGCCCGGTGCCAAACGACCAGTGCGCCACCGCCGTGAGCGGACCGAACGTGCCCGTGTACTTCACCACGTTGTCCTCGCGGAAGTTGGCGCCCGTGAGCATCACGATCGGCTCGTACTGCGTCGCAAAGTAGGCCGGCACGAAGTTGGCGATGTTGTCGAACAGCGAGGTGTACTGCCGCCCCAGCGTGATCTGCCCATACCGCGCGCTCTGCAAGCCCACATAGGCCTGGCGGCCGAACAACCGGCCGCTCTGCTGCGTGGTGCCCGTATCCAAGTTGAACCCCGTCTCCAGCACGAACAGCGATTTCAGCCCGCCACCAAGATCCTCCACGCCGCGCAAGCCCCAGCGCGAGCCGGACAAGCCGCCGGAACTCAGCCGGTACACATTGTTGGACGCCCCCGGATTAAAGCCGTTGGCCGCCGTCGGCACCACGCCCGCGTGATTGACGAACTCCAGGTTCATGTCCGCCACGCCATACAGCGTCACCCCCGACTGCGCCCACGCCGCGCCCGAACCGGCGAGCAGGCAAGCCAACGCCATCCGCCCATACCGCCCGTACTGCCCATGCCGCCCGTACTGTCTGCACTTCATGTCTGGTCTCCTCCTTTGATTTATGTTTTGTCTACACCGCCGCCATCTACCTCTACCGCTACATCCCACCCCTCATATTGCTAGCATGGCAATTAATGTAGGTTAATTTTGATAGTGACTCAATTTATGGTTTTCCCGGGTACGAGCGAAGAGAGCGCCACGCGCGGTGGCCAGTGCACATCAGGGAGGCACTTCGGCGATATCCGCCGCGCGCGGGCGGCTACAATGCAAAGCGCGACGGCGCCTCCGGCGAGGCCCGCAACCGCCCGGAGAACCGCATGCCCCACGACCCGAAGCACTTCAGGCCCCTGGACCCCGGCCGCGTGAACACCATGGACGGCGTGGAACTGCAATACTGGTGCGCGGAGCTCAACTGCTCGCCCGCCGAACTGCAGGAAGCCGTGGCCAGCGTGGGCGACCACATCTCCGCCGTGCGCGCCCGGCTCGAAGCGCTGTACCCCGACAGGCGGCACGGGTAAGCCCCGGCCGCCCGCGGTACTGCGGTACTGCTCAGCGGCCGGTCAGGGCAGCGCCTGCCGCGCGTCCGGCGCGACCATCTCGCTCAGCACCAGCGTCTCCTGCGCCAGCCCGGCCGCCAGCGACAACAGCCGCCCGTGCAGCTCCGCCGCCGGATTGTTCCCGCCCGACGCGGCGTAATCGCTTGCCACCGACAACAGCGCATGCAACTGCGCCGCCTTCTCGGCAGCCACACTCAGCGGCGTCTCGCACGGCATGTGGGCAGTCACGAACATGTCGGCACCGGTGTGCTCGACGGTGATGCCTTGGCGAGTGTGCTTAGGCATGGGTGGCCTCCGCTTGGGGGATGGGCGGGTGGGCGGGGGTGGTGAGGGATAGATAGTGCCCGGGACGGGCGAACGAAGACTTTGGCATGACTGCCTCCTGCGTTAGCGATATGGAAAACGCCGCCTTGCGACGGCTCTCTCGCCTACGTTTTCAGGCTGTCATTCCTGGTCGCGGCTGTTTCTGCGACTTGGGAAGTATAGTCATCCAGTTGGTCGCTTACAACATACCGCGGGCCGCCCATACACCCTCCCGTGCCGGCCTGCTAATTTAGAGGCTCGAACCACACGGCAAGGACACGCATGCCCAAGCAACAACACATCTGGACCCGACACGCCGCCGCCGGCGCCATCGCACTCGCCGCCCTCATCGCAGGCTGCGCCACCCAATCCCCCATGACGCCCACCCCCACCCCCGGCCCCCAAGGTGCCCGCGGCACCCCTGAAGGCTGCCAGGCCGACAAGCTCGGCGACGACGCGCTGATCGGCAAGACCGAAGCAGATGCCATCGCCCTGCTCCAGGGCTGCGCGTGGCGCTTCGGTAATCGGGAAGGGCAGCATATGCCTGGAACGATGGATTACAACCCGCAGCGGCGGACGTTGGATGTTAAGGATGGGAAGGTGGTGGGGGTTAGGCGGGGGTGAGGGATGGGGGATATTTGTTGGGTGAGGATGGCTGATATCGGCCAGAAGCTGCCGGTCAGCATTTATTCTTGTCTGACCGCCTCAGGTCGGTAACTGCCCTCTGTGTCCGGCGCTCGACCCTGTTGCGAGGTCGTATGCAGACCCAGTGTGTGGCAGCTTGCCAGGCGCGCGCGAGGCAGCGTCGGCTTCGGCGTGCTGGCAACTGGCGGCCCAGAAGTCCCGCTCAGCCTGACCGGCCCCGCTGGCGCCTCCGCGCGTCAGCGCGGTCCCAGCCTCGAGGTCGGGTAGGCGTGCTGCCCGCTACTGACGGTGCCGGCTTGGGCGGCGTGCCGGCCGGCGCCGGCGTCGTCTCGGTTCGGGCTGCAAGGTGAGCCAGCATGTGGGCGCTGGAGTCTGCTCTCTCTCACGGGTGTGCGTGCCGGCAGTTGGTGGCCCCGGCCGGTCGCTGCCGGTGCCGTGGGGCAGTGGGGGCGCTAGCCGGCTCACGGATGAGCGGTTCGCATCGGCACGCCGGCAGCTGGTGGGCCTGTCCGCGCATGGCGTTGCCGTGCGGGATGCGGACCAGGTCCGGTGCGAGCCGAGGTGCGCCGGCGGGCTGGCAACCCGCGGCGCTGAAGACCCTGGCCAGCTTGCCCGGCAACGCTGGCGCCTGTAGCTCTCTGCCTGCGCTGGCCTGATGCTAGCCTCTCGCGGGAGGGCCAGCCGGTCCGTACACGCCTCACGGCGGTGACCGGTAGCCTTGTCGACCATGCTGGCGTCGGCGGCGCTGCCGACGCTGCCAGCAACGGCGGCCCGGAACGGTGACGTCTGAGCAGTGTGGGCGAGGAGAGTGGCCGTGCACGTCACCGCTACAATGGCCGCAGCCATTTGCAGACATTCGACAGTCTGTGGAGAATCGCCTACGGCGCGCGAGAAAATAATCCGAAAGAGATTTGGGGAAAGACGGATGACAGTGTTACGGGGCTATCTTCACGATGTCTGGCTCTGTCCGGACGACTTCGGCAACCGCCTTCCCGCATGTATCCCTCATGGACCTGACGGCGACGCGGCGCGTTCGTTGAACGAGCCGGGGAGTGAATGGGTCTGGACGTTCTGGGCATCATCACATGCTGATGCGATGAGTATTTACTATTCCTTTGTCGGTTATGGGGAGTATTTGCCGAGCGTTGAAGACCTTCTTCCCTACTCACAAGCCATGTGTGAGCGGCAAACCGATTATTTGACGCAGCATCCCTGTTCGGATCAACCATGCCATCGTGCTTAGGTGCGATCGCATCGACCCTCCTGCTGCCGGACCCTCCTCAATGTGCAACGCTGAAACGTGCGTCAGCTAGCCATCGGTTGTCCGCTAAGGGTCGATAACGGCCGCGGCATCCCGCTGAATTTCTGCTCGATTGGGAAGCCAAGACTCTCGGAACCCACGAGCAGTGACCTTGGTCGAGAATTGACGGTAATTGCTCCTCACAAGACGCCAACTGAAAAGCACCAGTCATGACACACCTAACCGATATCTTTGCAGACTGCAAGTACCTCTATCTCGACAGGTTGTTCGAACCGACCGAGAATCAATTGACGATGCGAATCCTCGAGGCTAGGGGAAATGGTCCGATCCCACCCTCACTTCTGGACGCCGAACCGTTGAAGCCCCTGAAGGAGCATCTCGGCGACGCGAAGACCATTGAGCATTGTGCGGGTTGCCGTATCTTCGAAATTACGTGGACGAGCTATGTTGGATATTCTGTGCTCAACGAAAGCTTCGCGCTACCAGAGCCGGAGACTTCTATCCGCATTGGTCATCTCTTTGTCGAATATACGTCGTCCACCTACCTGGACTATCTCAAGCAAGCTTCTTGGGCCTGTGCGGACTACCCCGGCCCATACAGGCATTGGGCCGCGCTCTGTCTAAATCATATTGTTGACGTCGCCTCCGTCGACGAGCCAACAGTCGCAGTCTCGATTTCGTCAGAAAATGAAAGCGTCCAGCAGGGCAACTTCAACGTTCAGATTCACCGCAGTTGACATTGATGTTCGCCATCTTCCGGGTGTGCTGGGGCAATGCCGTGGATGGATAGTCGCTCTTGGCACTATTGAAAGACCGCGGCAGCCGTTCGTATCAGGTGAGCCTTTGGCACAAGACACCCGTTAGTGGCTAGGTGAATCAAAGCCCCCTCCTCCATTGGATCCACCTAACTCGTCCCCGCCAAGCCCCAACAGAAAATCACCTGCCAGTTCCACACACGAATCAAAACTCAATTGAAACCCTAGCCGCCGGATGCTGTTGAACTGCTCCCGCATGATCGGCACGCCAGCCCTTACTTGCTCGACAAAAGCCCGTGCATGCCGACCCAGATACGGCGCGGCGGCACTCAACGCTTGTGGCTCCCGCTCGATCACCATAGCCAGATCGAACAAGTCCCGCGCCGTCGCACGGTCGCCCCGATGGTAGAGCTTCTTGGCCACGATTTCCGCCGCGGTTTCGACCTTGACAGGCTGTCCCATGATTTCCCAGACCTCGAAGGGGTTTTCGGTGAGGTTCTGAGCGGCGACGATATCGATCTCGCCCGCGTCGAGGACCAGCTTGACAAAGTTTGCTTGCTCCAGATAGTCGGCCGAGATCGCTTCCGCCACATCGCTCAGACGGGGCGTCACATAGCCAATATATTGCGGGTCTGGCACAAACAGATCGATATCGCGGGACAGCCGATGGTCATAGCGAAGCATCAGAACGGTGCCACCGCCAAATGTCCAGAACGGCTCGATCCCACCATGCTTACGCACCTCATCCATCAAGGTAAAGGCATGCGGAAACAGGCTTTCCCAGGTGTCGCCTCTCAGTTTCACCTTCATGCCCACAGACCTCCGCGCGTGGCCGTCAACGCCTGCGCCAACTTGCGCAAGTTCTTCCAGATCTCGGATGGTTTGCGCTGCTGCCTGGTGGCGACTTCCGCCACGACCTTGGCGACTAGCTGGAGCGGGGCTTCGTCGAGGACCTGGGCGAGATGCGGACGGAAGGCCGGCGGCACCTGGCCAGTGACCAACGCCTGCTCAAGTTCCTCGGGCGTCAGTTCTCCGACATAGCTGACACTGGCCCCTTTCGCGGCCATCCACAGCGCCCTGGTTGGCCTTCCCTCGGCTTGCCGTTTGGATTCCAGATCGCCCACCTCCAGCGACAAGCCAAGCACATCCAGCAGCCGCCCCAGGGTATCGAGTGTGGCATTGACGTGACCCTGCTCTATCCCATTGAGTGACTGACGCGATACATTAGCCATCTCCGCCAGTTGTTGCTGCGTGAGGCCCAAAGCGATCCGCTTGCTCTGGACGGCAGTACCGAGCGTTGCTGCGTTCATCTTGCCCTCCAATTTTGTCAAGTATAGACGACAAAATTGGCTTGGCCTATGCTTTCTGGGCCACAGGATATACCCTGCGCCGTCTGGGACGTAGCCGCATATCATTTCAGCCAACCAAAGCGAAAGCGGGCTTGATGATTGCCCCGATGAGGCCGCCATGCCCCCTAACCGATATGACCGCCAACGGCCAGGAGCGGTCATCGACGGTTTGCTGTCCACTTGGTTTTACAGCGCCTCAATCGGTTTTCCTATGTAGAAGCAGTCTAAAATGTAAACTTGGTCCTGAGATCTACGCGCCTACCCGGGGGGCTTCATGAATCCACGACGCGTTCACGAACTTATGCGTCAGCATTTTCCATCTGTGGACGCGGCATCAAGAGAATGGATTCATATCATCGCTCCTGATGGTCTTCGCGAACCAGAACTACTGCATTTGCTAGAGAGATTTATCCCAGCAGACTTTGTTCTCATCGAAGTGCATCGAAAGCTTGGCGGCTATATTGCCAGAGATGAGGCTATTAAATTTACTGCCGCTCACTGGGGTGAAGGCGAGATCCACATAGCCGACCGGGATTTTCGTGGTTTCGTTGTCATTGGCCATAATGGCGTTGCAACTGGGTGGTCCGACAAAAAGTAGCGCCGAGTCCTTCTCTCGTTCGTCCTTTAGGCTTCCTGCGGCGACGGTCCGCCAAGGGTCGACTACAGCCCGTCGCCGCTGGGTTCACCAGCCGCCCTGGGCAATCGGGCACTTACCGGCCATCTGCGAACATTGGCGAGCGATTTCGCGTAAACGTTGTGGCGGCCGATATGGCTCAGCGACGGAACTCCGACTGCGACCGTGTTCGTGACATTTACGATTGAAGCGACCGCCCATCACCCTAAACGTGCAGGCTCAGTACCCGGCTGCGGTTGGAAGCGGTCATGCTTCGCGTGCTCAGTCCCTGCAGTAGCCTTCGCCCGCCCGGACCGTCAAACAGTTCTTCTTGTCGGCGAGCCATTTCATTCCGGTCTCGGCGCCGTCGGTGGCGCGAATGACCTCCCTGGTCCCGTCGCGGTCGAATTCGATTCCGCCATCGGCATACCTGCCCTCGAACTTGCGCGGACCATCGAGATTCTGCACGGTGACATCGTACTTACCATGGCCACCGGCCAGCTCAAGGAACGTGCCTTCCGGTCCGGTCCACTTGCCGAGCCATTCATCAGTGCGCGGTGCACTGACGGTAGCCGGCGTGTTTTCCGCACTCTTCTGAGAGAATGAGTTGCGATCCGAGCATCCGGCCATGGAAACGATGGCGACCAGCAATGCGGCGAGGAAGATATGGGGTGTCTTCATCAGTCGACTGACATGGGAATACATATGCGGATTTTCGCACGGCTGTCGAACAGGCTCTGTCCGCGCCCCTCTGATTGCCCGCCGTGCGGCCACGGACCAGTCAAATCGCCATTTCTTGCAGGAGTCGGGATCGACGCGTCAACGGTAGCGCGATTCGCCATACCTTCTGCTACGAGGGACTTTCGCTTACCTCTTGCCGGTTAGCCGGCGAGTACTGTATATTTATACAGTGCTCGCCGCATCCCGGATAGGTTGACTCCTGAAGTCAAGCTCGTGCGGCGCCCGTGCTTTCTCTCCCCACCTCGAAAGGCAATCATGTTCGTGGACCGCACCGAAATCATCAACGCCGCCAAGGCCCTGCGCGCCAGCCAGGAAGAATCCAGGTACAGCAAGCTCGTCGCGCTCGCGAACAAGCAACTCAAGGCCATGCAAACGGCAATCCAGAAGGGCAAGGAAGAATTCGAGACCAGACTGGTACTCGACATCAATGAAGACAATCCGCAAGCAGCGCTAGAACCGCGCGCGCAACGGCTAGCCGACGACCTCAGAGCGCAGGGCTACACCGCAACGGTGACCACGTTTGCCGAGGTCAGCACCGACCGCAAGAACTGGACACCGAATATCACGGTCGCCATCGGTCTGGGCGACATGGTTTCCGAAGTCGACAATGCGATAGCGAAAAGTACCGCGACCAACGAGACGGAAGTCGCGCTGGCTGGCGAAGCTGCCAGCGAAATAGCCTGACAGCAGGCGGACAATCCGAGACAGGGACAGGCATCACGGGGTTCGCGCACAGTCGCGTGAGTGATGACTGTTCCTATGAAGGAAATCCGCGCGCGATCGCTGCTCGAATCGTGCACAAATGGCTGGCTGCTTTTGAGTCTGTCGAGAGACCGCTCAGGGTCGGCAACGGCCGCGGCATCCCGCGTATCCATGCCCCCAGCCAAAGCCTCCCGGCGGCACAGATCCACACGCTACCGCGGCCCCACCCCTACGCTGCGGCGCTAGGTCGTGCGGAAACAACCTCATGCCACCGCTTCACCGCGACGTGCGCCTCGGGAATCGGCATCGCGAACGCCTTCGTCGCGAAGTCAACGGCAGCAAGTCCGGTGATGTCCGCCGCGGAAAAGCTGTCCCCCGCAATGAACGCGGCACGGCCCAGCCGCGTCTCCAGATCGTCGTAGAAATTCGCAACCCGTTGCTTGCTCCGCTCGACCAGCGCCGGGATCTGGTCGTACCCGTGCGGCCCCGAAATGGCGCGCCCCTTGAGTCCCGCGACGGCATTGCGAACGCCTTCCATCACTGCGGCAAACCCCTCGATCTCCATGCGCCGTTCCCACATCGCGACAACGGCCTTGTCTGCCGCGGTCTTGCCATACAGCGATGGCGGCGCGTGGGCATCGTCGAGATAGCGCATGATCGTTGATGCTTCGCCGATGACCGTGCCGTCGTCGAGCACCAGCGTCGGCACGACGCCGCGCGGATTGATCGCGCGATAGGCTTCCGAGAGCTGCTCCCGCGTGCCGAGATCGACCGGCACGCGTTCCACTTCCAGCCCTTTTTCCGCAATCAGCATCCTGACACGGCGCGAGTTTGGCGAGCCGTTGGCATGATAAAGCTTCATTGTTTTCTCCACTTGGCGTTTCGGAATTTCAAAGTTTCAGAGTTTTGAGCCGCCGTCGACGCGCAGCGTCTCGCCGGTGATCCATCGCGCCCGGTCGGAGGCGAGAAACTCGACCGCCGCGCCGATGTCGTCGGGTTCGGCCATGCGCTTGAGTGCCTGCATGCCAAGCGTGAAGGCCCTGCCCTCCTCACTCCTGGCGAAGCTGGACATCTCGGTCGGCACCACGCCGGGCGCCACGGCGTTGACGCGGATGCCGCGCTCGCCAAGGGCCGAGGCGAAGTGCCTGACGAGCGTGTCGATGGCGCCCTTGGTTGCCGAGTACGCCGGCAGTGTGCCCACGGCGGCATGCGCCGCGAGCGACGACAGCAGCACCACGCTGCTGCCCTTGCACATGACCGGCAGCAATTGCTGGACGAGGAAGAACGGCGCCCTTACGTTCACGGCGAACAGGTCGTCGAAGTCTTCCACCGTGGTGTCCTCGATGGTCGCTGCGCGCGAGATGCCGGCATTGGCCACGAGAACGTCGAGCCGGCCGCCGATGATGGCGCGCGCCTGCTTTGCCAGCGCGTGGGGACCATCGGGAGCGCGCAGGTCGGCGGCGATCTTCTCGGCCTTGCCGCCGAGTGCGCGGATCTCGGCCACGACCGCATCCGCGTCGCGCGCCGCCTTTCCGTAGTGAACCAGCACCTGCGCGCCAGCCCTGGCCAGCGCGAGCGCGCTGGCGCGGCCGATGCCCCGCGATGCGCCCGTCACGAGCGCGGTCTTACCAGTCAATGTGTTCATGATCGATGGTTCCCTCGTTTGTGCCGATTTCATGCCGCTTTCGTGCTGCTCTTATGCCGATTTCATGCCGCTTTCCAGACCGGGTAGTCGGTGTAGCCCCGCGCGTCGCCGCCGTAGAAGGTGGCGCGATCGTAGGGATTCAGCGGCAAGCCCGAGCGCAGGCGCGACGGCAGGTCTGGATTGGCGATGAAGTGCCGCCCGAAGGCCACCGCGTCGACATGGCCGCGCGCGATTTCGGCCTGCGCCTCCGTGCCGTCGAACCCGCCCGCGGCGATCACCGGTCCGCCGAAGTGCGCGCGCAGGTCGCGCGCCGCAACGGCATGCAGGCCGGCGGCGATCTCTTCCGAGCCCACCACGCGCGGCTCCACGACGTGCAGGTAGGCCAGTTGCCGGCCCGACAGCGCCTGCGCCACATAGCGGAAATCCGACTCGGAATCACTGTTGGACATGCCGTTGAACCCGCTGCTCGGCGACAGCCGCACGCCGACACGTCCCGCGCCCCAGATCGTGCGGACGGCATCCACCACCTCGATCAGCAGGCGCGCGCGGTTTTCGATCGGGCCACCGTAGCGATCGGTACGCCGGTTGCTGCCATCCTGCAGGAACTGGTCGAGCAGATAGCCATTGGCGGCGTGGATCTCCACGCCATCGAACCCGGCCTGCAGGGCACGTCTGGCGGCGCTGACATAGTCGTCGACGACAGCGGGAATCTCCGTGGTTGCAAGCGCCCGCGCCGGCGAGACCGGCGTCCACCCGTCCGCCGTAAAGGCGACGCCCTCGTAGGGCACGACCGAGGCCGTGACCGGCGCCGCGCCGCCGGTCAGGCTCGCGTGCGAGGTCCGGCCGACATGCCACAGTTGCGCGACGATACGCGCGCCGCGCGCATGCACGGCGGCCACGATCGGTTTCCAGGCTGCCATCTGGGCATCGGTGTACAGCCCGGGCGCCCCGAGGTAGCCCCGGCCCGTGGCCGCGACCGTGGTGGCTTCGCCGATGATCAGGCCGCCCGCCGACGCGCGCTGCGCGTAGTAGTCGCGCATCAGGGCATTGGGCACGTCGCCGTCCCGGTCGGCGCGCAGCCGGGTCAGCGGCGCCATGACGACGCGATGATCCAGCCGGATCTCGCCCAGCTCCAGCGAGCTGAACAGTGTGTTGGTGTTGGACATGATGGTTCTTTCCAGAATGAGGTGGCGCGTATCAACCGGCGGTCTTGCCGCCGTCGACGGTGAGAATCTGGCCCGTGACAAACGCCGCGCCCGCGGACGCGAGATAGATCACGGCCGCCGCGATGTCCTCGGGCTTGCCGAGGCGGGCCAGCGGTACGCCGCCGGCCAGCGCGGCCTTGTTCTCCGGCGTCCCCGTGAAACGGTCGAGCATGCCGGTTTCGGTGGGTCCCGGCGCTACCGCGTTGACGCGCACCCCGGTGCCGGCGACTTCGAGCGCCGCCGACTTCGTGATGCCTTCCACCGCATGCTTGCTGCCCGCGTAGACCGAGGCATAGGCCGCGCCTTCGTGGCCGTAGGTGGACGAGATGTTGATCACGACACCGGAACGCTGCGCCGTCATGACGCGAAGCTCGTGCTTGAGGCTGAGCAATGTGCCCAGCACATTGGTGTCGAACGTGGCCGCATAGCTGTCGGCGGTCTGCTCGGTCACCGGACCTGGCCTGCCCTCGGTGCCGGCATTGTTGACGGCGACATCCAGCCGGCCGAAGCGCGTCACGGCCTGATCGACGAGATGGCGGACGTCCTGGTCGTGGCGCACATCGGCCTGCACGAAGAAGGCATCGGCGCCGAGCTCGCGCAGCTCGGCTTCGAGCGCGGCGCCTTCGGCGGGCCGGCGGCCCGAGACGACGAGCTTCGCGCCGGTGCGGGCGAATGCGACGGCGGTGGCGCGGCCGATGCCGGTCAGTGCGCCAGTGATGAGAACGACGGGATTGCTCATGGGAAACTCCTGTAAAGTATCGCTGCCACGCATGGGTTGGCGTTGCGCGGATAGCGGAATGCGGTCGCTACAGGAGCCAATCTAGGGGCTTTCAGCACCCGCGAAAAAGACTTTGTAAGCCTGTAGGCATGCCTGTCAGGCATGAGGCGGATGGCACACGGATGGAACTGAGACATCTTCGATATTTCATCGCGGTGGCGGAAGCGGGCAGCCTGACCGAGGCCGCGGCCAATCGGCTTCATACGTCACAGCCCTCGCTAAGCCGGCAGATCCGCGATCTGGAGGAACAGGTCGGCGTGGAACTACTGCGCCGCAGCGCGCACGGCGTGACGCTGACGGACGCAGGCCGGGCCTTCATCGACCATGCGCGGCTGGCCATGGCGCAGGTCGACGCCGCGGTGGAAGCGGCCCGCCGCGCGGCACAACCCGCCAAGCCGCGCTTCGCACTCGGCTTTCTGACCGGCCAGGAGATGACATGGCTGACGGACGCCATGCACTTGCTGCGCGCGGAGCTGCCGAATATCGAGGTGAGCGTATCGAGCGACTACTCCACGGAGCTGGCCGCCGCGGTGGCCCACGGCAAGCTGGACGTCGCCTTCATGCGCGCCGAGCCCGGATACGACCTCGAATACCAGGTCGTTGCCAGGGAACCGCTGGTCGTGCTGATGCCGAGCGACCATGCATTGACCGCGCGCGACGCGCTGCGCGCGGAGGATCTCCGGAACGAGCCGTTCATCGCGATGGGAGACAAGGCGAGAGTGCTGCGGCAGGTCGTCGACGCCTATCTGGCCAGTTCGGGCGTAGACGTCGAGATCGCGCAAAGCGTCGACAATCCGGCCATGGTGATGTCGCTGATTGCATCGACCCGGGGCGTGACGCTGATCCCCGCCTATGTGGAGAACCTGATGCCGTGGTCGGTGGTCAGCCGGCCGCTGACCGGTGAAATCCCGACCATCGATCTCGTCGTCGGGTATAGCCCGAGCAATACCGCGCCAACGCTGCGGCTGTTCCTGTCCCGGCTCGACGAACTGAGATCGAGGATCGCCGGGCGCGCCGGGCGGTGAGTGCCGCCCGCTTACTGCGCGGGCGGCTGACCCGAGGAAAGTATCGTCTTCAGTCTTGTGCCGCCAATGGATTCGCAACTGGAAGGCTTCGTATCAGTCCATTGGACCGCGACGCCGCGAACGACCGGCCGGACCATGCGCCACGGCCAGAAGCCAAACCGCTGTGATCCGGTGTACTGGACGATTGCGTCCGCTCCGCGCAATTGGGCGTACTCCGCCATTTTCGGCAGAATGTCCTGCACGCTGCCGTAGGTTCCCTTGCCGATCTTGATGTTCTTGATGATCTTGTATTTCTGGCTGGCGGGAGGGAGGTGCGCGAAGAAGCAGAATTCGCCGAGGTCGCCGTGAAGATCGTTCGCCGGGGTTTCGCCGTCTTTGGAGATATCCACTTCCGCGTCGGGGCTGGCATCCGAAGCCGGCTCCGCCGAATATGCGCTATTTTCGGCTATGCCGATAGCGAACAATGACGCGATCAACGCAACTACGAATTGCCGTGCAGGGTTCATTGGGGGATCTCGACGATCAGCGTCGGGTTGGTGTCTTGTGATGGGAGACGGGATAGTAACTAATTGTAAGTCTGCCGACCAAGGGATCGTTGTAAGTTCACCCGGGTCGCGCACGGTGGCGGCAATCCCAGGTCATGACCGCGGCCGGACGCTGACCTGCCTGCCAGGGACCGCGACCGGCCGGCGGGCGCGGCGGCTCGGAAAAGAGACGGCCCCGCACGTCCGGTCGGCTATGATGCCAATCCTCTCCGAAGTGGCCCCCATGATCTCCGTCCGTAATGTCACGCTGCGCAGCGGCGTCAATGTCGTACTCGACCACGCGTCCGCCACCTTCAACCATTTCAGCTATCGTGCGGACAAGCGCGCTCCAGCGCAGGAATCGGCCTGAAGGGACATTCGCCTTGTGGCGAAAAGTGTTTCAATCGCGGTTTGAACGTCGTGCCAGACTCGAGCCGGGCGGCAAGGCGAACATCGCCGTCACCGAGGACATCGCGGAGGACCCGAGCGCGGTGGTGTCACGGCAAAGGGTCGGACAGCATCACTATCACACTCCGCCCCCACGACGAATAAGGCAGCTCCGGCACGGAGCCGGACAATAGCGGTCGCATCATTTTTAGCACCATTTTTTTGGAATTCCCCCATGGAAATCAAGGTCAACTTTCTCGACAAGCTACGTCTTGAAGCCAAGTTCGATGACTTCACGGTAGTAGCCGACCAGCCCATCCGCTACAAGGGCGATGGCTCCGCACCGGGTCCGTTCGATTATTTTCTGGCCTCGTCGGCCTTGTGCGCGGCTTACTTTGTTAAGTTGTACTGCGTAACCCGCAACATTTCGACCGAAAACATCCGCCTGTCGCAGAATAATATTATCGACCCGGAAAACCGATATCAGCAGATTTTCAAGATTCAGGTCGAGCTGCCGACGGATATTTCCGCCAAGGACCGCCAGGGCATCTTGCGCTCCATCGATCGCTGTACGGTAAAAAAAGTGGTGCAAACCGGACCCGAGTTCGTGATCGAAGAGGTAGAGAACCTGGATGCCGATGCCCAGTCGTTGCTGACGCTGAAGCCGGCACCTGACGCCAGCACCTATATTGCGGGCAAGGATCTGCCATTGGAGCAGACCATCGCCAATATGTCAGGCATTTTGGCGGGCCTGGGGATGAAGATAGAAATCGCTTCATGGCGTAATATCGTTCCCAATGTCTGGTCGCTGCATATCCGTGATGCGCACTCGCCAATGTGCTTTACCAATGGCAAGGGAGCGACCAAGGAAAGCGCGCTGGCATCGGCGCTGGGGGAATTTATCGAGCGCCTGAGTTGCAATCACTTTTATGCCGGTACGTTTTGGGGCGAAGACTTCGCCAATGCCGCATTTTTACATTACCCGAACGAGCGCTGGTTCAAGCCTGGGCCCAAAGATGCGCTGCCGGCTGAAATTCTCGATGCATACTGCCTGCCCATTTACAATCCCGATGGCGAGTTACGCGGCTCGCACCTGTACGAAACCAACTCGGGAAATTTGCAGCGCGGTATCTGTTCGCTGCCGTATATACGGCAGTCGGACGGCGAAGTGGTGTATTTCCCGTCCAATCTGATCGAAAACCTCTACGCCAGCAATGGCATGAGTGCCGGTAATACACTGGCCGAAGCGCAGGTGCAATGCCTGTCGGAAATTTTCGAACGGGCGGTAAAGCGCGAAATTCTGGAAGGCGAAATGGCACTGCCCGATGTGCCCCATGAAGTGCTGGCGAAATACCCTGGCATTCTGGCTGGCATTCAGGGGCTGGAAGAGCAAGGCTTTCCGATATTGGTGAAGGACGCTTCGTTGGGTGGAATTTATCCGGTGATGTGCGTCACCTTGATGAACCCGCGAACTGGCGGTGTCTTTGCTTCGTTCGGCGCGCATCCCAGCTTCGAAGTGGCGCTGGAACGGAGTCTGACAGAATTGCTACAGGGTCGCAGTTTTGAAGGCCTGAACGATTTGCCGCAGCCCACCTTTGTCACTAACGCCGTGACTGAGCCAAACAATTTTGTTGAACACTTCATTGATTCCAGCGGCGTGGTGTCGTGGCGCTTTTTCAGCGCCAAGGCGAATTTCGATTTTGTCGAGTGGGACTTTTCCGCCCGGGGCGAGAACGCCAATGCCGAGGAAGCAGCGACCTTGCTCGGCATTCTTGAGGACATGGGCAAAGAGGTGTACATGGCGGTGTATGACCAGCTTGGCGCCGTTGCTTGCCGGATTCTGGTGCCGGGCTATTCGGAAGTCTATCCTGTAGAAGATTTGATCTGGGATAACACCAACAAGGCACTGTCGTTCCGCGCGGATATCCTGAACCTGCATTGCCTGGACGACGCAAGCCTGGAGGCTCTGCTTGAGCGTCTGGACAACAGCGAGCTCGATGAGTACGCCGACATCGCCACGCTGATCGGCATCGAATTTGACGAGAATACGGATTGGGGACAGTTGACAGTGTTGGAGCTGAAGCTGCTCATTCATCTCGCCTTGCAGCAGTTTGAGGCGGCGCACGAACTGGTGGGCGCCTTCTTGCAGTACAACGACAACACGGTCGAGCGCGGACTGTTTTACCAGGCCTTGAATGTGGTGCTGGAGGTGCTGCTGGATGACGACCTGAACCTGGACGACTACGCGGTCAACTTCCGTCGAATGTATGGCGATGCGCGGATGGACGCGGTGCTGGGTTCAGTGGACGGCAGCGTGCGTTTCTTTGGTTTGACGCCAACCAGTATGAAATTGGAGGGCCTCGACAGACACCACCGCCTGATTGACAGCTACAGAAAATTGCACTCGGCACGGGCAAACGCGGCGGCTACAGCCGGTTAAGGCCAAGGCCCTCCGTTCTGCAGCACGCGGATGCCGACGGAATGCAATATCCGGTGGAAGCGCGCGGCTAGCAAGCGGGTAGCATCGCGGCGAGGTTCGACAGGACTCGCGCCTACTTCGCATCCACAACAACCGGTACCGTCTGCGTCTTCCACGACTCCGTCGGCAGCTTCCACAACGGCGGCATCTGCGAAAACGGCGGCACGGTATGGACCAGCCTGGCCAGTGCAAGGCGGCTGTCCGTGCCGATCTTGCTGAAGATGGCCTTCAGGTGCGCCTTGACGGTATCGAGGCCGACGTTCATCGCGGCGGCGATGGCTTCGTTGGATTTGCCCTGGGCCAGCCATACGGCCGCTTCGATCTGCCGTTGCGTCAGGCCGGGAAAGGCAAAGTGAAGGCGGTCCGCGGCGGAGAGCTTGTCGACCGTGCGCTGCTGTGCCTGGCGATAGACGCGCAGCACGTGCGCGCGGTAGGTCTGCAGCCGGTCGCGCTCGGCATCGCTGTACGCCGACCGGCCAACGATGCGATGCGCGCTCAGATCCAGCGAGTATTCGCCGTGCTGGATCAGCACGCCCATGATGCGGCGGGCGCCGGATGGCAGGAACACTTCCTGCGCCATCGGCAGCGCCATGAATTCGTCGTCGCTGAAGATGTCCGACTCGCGAATGGCCCGCTCGCCATAGAAGGCCGGGTCTTTCTGCCAGAAAGGATGGCTGCCGGCATGGCGCGCGTAGGCCGCGAAGGCCTGCTCGCGCCGGCCGGGGGCGTCTTCGATCGACAGCAGCGCGCGCAGTTCTCCGCTTCGATGGTGAATCTCCGTCCAGGCGACGACGTCGGCGTCGGTCAACCTGATTACCCCATCGAACAGAACGCCTGGCAACGTCAGCAGGTCAGGCTCGGTTTCATACAGACGCACGATTTCCTGCAGCAGGATGGGGTCGGTGTGCATGACTACTCGTTCGGGTAATGGCATTTTTCTGCGGCAAATCTTACATTAGCGCGCCTTGATGTGCTTGCCGCGCCTGTATCACGCGGAACAAACGCGGCTATGACCACGTAGTCCAAAAAAAAGACGAGGGGTTATCGGGATGAATTGCATTTACCGGCTGGTGTGGAACGGGGCGTTGGGTGTCTGGCAGGCTGTATCGGAACTGGCTGCGCCGCGCGCAAAGGGATCCGGCAAGGGAGGGAGGCGCCATCTCCGGCGGCGGGCCGGAGCGAGTGCGGTAGTGGCGCTCTCGCTGAGCCTGGCCGCGCCGATGGCGCGCGCGGTCGATGTGCTTCTCGTGGGTACCGGGGGCGTGGGTGGCGGCGACGGCGGCAATGGCGGCATCAGCGGCGGTGGCGGCGGGGCGGACTTTTTCCTTCCGGGCCCCGGCGGTGCCGGCGGCGTTCCCGCTCCAACGCAGACGATTCCCGGCACCGCCAATGGCGGTAGCCTCCTGCCGACTTACGATTACGTCGGCATCGGAGGCGGTGCCGGCGGCGGGGACGGCGCCAACCTGGGCGGCATCAATGGCGGCAACGGCGGCGACGGGGTGCTGGACCTCAATGGGACGACGCTGAACGTTGCCAACGCGCTGCTCATCGGAGGCGCCGGTGGCGGTGGCGGCTCGGGGGGCGCCGGTGAGACTCGCGGCGGCAATGGCGGCACAGGCGGCAGTGGAACGCTGACGGCCACGGGCGGCACGGCCATCACGGTCGGCACTCAGTTATACATTGGCGGCCTGGGCGGCGCGGGCGGCAACTGCGGCTGCTCCGGCAACGGCGGCGCCGGTGGCGCGGGCGTGTTCAACCTCGGCGATGGCAGCACGCTGAACCTGGCGGGCGCCACCTTCACCATCACCGGCAACGGTACGCTGAACATCGGCAACGCCACGGCCAATGGGGCGAGCGCCGGTACGATCAACGGGCTGGCCGGCAGCATCAACAATGCCGGCGCGATCCACTTCAACCAGTCCGACGCGGCATATACGTTTTCCACGGCGATCTCCGGCACCGGCACGGTGACGCAGAACGGCAGCGGCACGACCTTCCTGACCGGCGCGAATACCTACTCGGGTGGCACGACCGTCAACGCCGGCCTGATCAGTTTCAGCAATGGCGGCAACCTGGGATCGGGCAACATCACGCTGAATGGCGGGGGCCTGCAATGGGCCGCGGGGAACACGACGGATATTTCCGGCCGGCTGAATGCGCTGGGCACGGCCGGCGGCACGTTCGACACCAATGGCAACGATGTGACCGTGGCAAGCGCCCTCGCCGGCGCGGGCGGCTTGACGAAGGCGGGCGCCGGCACGCTGACGCTGACAAACCTGAATGCCTATGCGGGCGTCACCACCATCAGCGGCGGCACGCTGGCGCTGACCGGCACGGGCAGCATTGCCAGTTCCAGTGGCCTCGTCAACAACGGCACTTTCGATATTTCCGGCAAGTCCGGCGGTGCGACCATCGCTGCGTTGTCCGGCACCGGTGCCGTCGCGCTGGGCGGCCAGACGCTGACGGTGAGCACGGGCGGCGGCACGGGCGGCGGCACATTCAGCGGCGTGATCGGCGGCATGGGTGGCCTGACGCTTGGCGGCGGCACGCAGACCTTGTCCGGCCTGAATACCTACGCCGGCACCACCACGATCAACGCCGGCACCCTGGCATTGACGGGCGCGGGCAGCATTGCAAGCTCCGGCGGACTGATCAACAACGGCAGCTTCGACATTTCCGGCACGACGGGCGGCGCGGCGGTGCGCGCACTGTCGGGCAGCGGCACCGTGGCATTGGGCAGCCAGACGCTGACGGTCAACAATGCCGCGGGCACATTCAGCGGCGTGATTGCCGGCACTGGCGGCCTCACGCTCAATGGCGGCACGCAGACGCTGTCCGGCGTGAACACCTACACCGGCGCCACCACCATCAATGCCGGCACGCTGGCCCTGGCCGGCGCGGGCCGCCTGGCCGCGGATACCGGCGTGGCGCTGGCGGGTACCGGCGCAAGGCTGGACCTGTCCGCCGGCGGCAGCCAGTCCGTGGGACATCTCTCGGGCGTGGGGGGAAGCCAGGTGGCGCTGGGCGCCAATACGCTCACGCTGACCGACAACACCTCGCAAACGTTCGGCGGCAGCCTGGCCGGTACCGGTGGCCTGATCAAGCAAGGCAGCGGCACGCTCACGCTCAACGGCACCAACAGCGCCTTCGCCGGCACCACGACCGTGGCGGGCGGCGCGCTGGCCGTGGGTGACGCGGCCAACGCCAATGCGACGCTCGGCGGCAACGTGCTGGTCAACGCGCCTGGCACGCTGCGCGGCCACGGCACAGTGTTGGGCAATGTCGACAACAGCGGCTTCGTGGCGCCGGGCGGCTCCATCGGCACGCTGTCGGTCGGTGGCAACTATGCCCAGGCGGCGAGTGGCACCCTGTCGATCGAAGTCAGTCCGACGGACGCGTCGCAACTGCGCGTGAGCGGTTCCGCCGCGCTGGGCGGCACGTTGGCTGTGGTGTTCACGCCGGGTACCTACTCGGCGCGACAGTACACGGTATTGAGCGCGGCAAATGGCGTGACGGGCCGCTTTGCCAACGTCACCACGGCAACCGCCGGAGCCAGCCTCGGCACGCTGCAGCCGTCCGTCACCTATGGTCTTGGCGACGTTGCCCTGACCTTGGCGGCGGCCTCGCCGACAGACCCGTTGGTAGTGGCGCCTGCCAACACGTCGATCTACACGGCGCTTGGCACGACGGCGCTCTCGCAGGCGCAGGGCGCCAGCGCGACGCTGCTCGAGCGGCTGGCCAATGTGCAGCACGGCCTGGAGACGTCCAGGGACGTGTGGATCAAGGCCAACGGCACCCGCAACAAGGTGGGCGGCACCGGCAGCGCGCCGGGGTTCCAGACACACGCCTACGGTTTCCTGGCCGGCGCCGACGGGCAACTCGGCAGTGCCACGGTCGGCGCTGCCGGCGGCTATACGCATACGTCCATCGGCGAGGATGGCACCGGCTCGTCCGGCGACATCGATACGCTGCGGCTGGCGCTTTATGGCAACCAGCCCGTGGGCGTGGTCAACCTGTCGGCCACGTTGGGTTATGGGCTGGATTTTCTGTCGCAGAAGCGGCCGTTTGCCGGGCTGGGCACGGCCGAGGGCGACCATATCGGCCACGAATTCACGGCGGCGATGCAGGCGAGCCTGCCCATGCAGGCCGGCGGATTCGTGCTGACGCCGCAAGCGGGCTTGCGCTATGCCTACATCCGCGCCAATGGCTTCGGCGAGAGCGGTGCCGGCGGCCAGAACCTGCAAGTGGATGCGGACAACGCGCGCAGCCTGCAGCCCTACGTCGGCGTGGCGCTCGACAAAGCCTTTGGCGATGCCGCGCGCCCCGTCAACGTGCAGCTGCGCCTGGGCTATGCGCACGAAGCGTTGGGCGGGAGCCGCGTTGCGCTGGTGCAAAGCCAGGATGGCACCGTGTTCGCCGCCCCGGGGACGGACCTGCCGCGCTCGTTCCTGACCACTGGCGCCAGCGTCAGCCTGCTGGCGTCGAAGGCGACTACCGTGGCGCTGGGGGTGGATGCGGTGCTCAATACCGGCCACGTGTCGGCGCAGTCGGTGCACGTGCGCGTCGACCACCGGTTCTGAACCGTGGCGCCCGGCAATCGCCACCAGCCGTTCGTTCCGCAGCAGGTTGCGATGCCGACGCCTCTCGACAAGACGGGCTGCTGCCCGGGCGCCAGGGCGGGCGTGTGAACGCTGGAAATCCCTGGCGTCATCCTTGCAGTTCAGGCGTTGCAAGCCATTCGCGTCCCTTGAGCATGCCCTGCCAGTAGAGCGGCGGCAGGATGCGTTCCTTGAGCCACCACGCCAGCCGCGAGGGCCGCGTGCCATCGATGAACCAGCGCGGAAAGCTCGGCGCGACCTTGCCGCCGTAGGTGAACTCGGCCAGGACGATCTTGCCGCGTTCCACCGTCAACGGGCAGGAGCCGTAGCCGTCGTAGCGCGCTTCGCCCTTGGCCTCGCCGCGCGTGGCCAGCACGTTGTGCGCGACCACCGGGGCTTGTTTGCGCGCGGCGGCGGCCGTCTTGGCATTCGACATGTTGCCGGCATCGCCCAGCCCGAAAATATTGTCGAACCGCTTGTGGCGCAGCGTTGCCGGATCGACGTCGACCCAGCCGGCGGCATCCGCCAGCGGGCTGACCCGGATGAAATCCGGCGCCTTTTGTGGCGGCACGGCGTGCAGCATGTCGAATTCGCGCTCCACCATCTCCGGCTCGCCGTTGGCCACGGCCCGCCGGAACGTCGCCCGCCGCGCGGCGCCGTCTACCTTCACCAGCGTCTCGCCGAAGTTCAGGGCGATGCCGTAGCGCTCCACGTACTGCATCAGCGCCGGCACGTAGTCGGCTACGCCGAACAGCACGTTGCCGGCGTTGCAGAAATCCATGTCCACGCGGTCGAGCATGCCGGCGCGGCGCCACGCGTCCGCGGACAGGTACATGGCCTTCTGCGGCGCGCCCGCGCACTTGATCGGCATGGGCGGCTGCGTGAACAGCGCCTTGCCGCCGCCCTTGCGGGTCAGTTCGCGCACGAGATGCCAGGTGTAGGGAGCGAGGTCATAGCGGTAGTTGGAGGTCACGCCGTTGCGGCCCAGCGTTTCGGGCAGGCCTTCGATCGCCTCCCAGTCCAGCTTGAGTCCGGGGCACACCACGAGCTGGTCGTACTTCACCACGCGGCAACCGTCGAGGATGACGGTATTGTGCTCGGGCTCGAAGGCCGCCACGGCCGCCTTGATCCAGGCCACGCCGCGCGGCAGTACCGAAGCCATGGTGCGAGCCGTATGGGCCGGCTCGAAGACCCCGCCGCCCACCAGCGTCCAGCCGGGCTGGTAGTAGTGGATATCCGCGGGGTCGATGATGGCGACGTCGAGCCCGGGCCTGCGTGCCAGCAGGCTCGATGCCACCGCGATTCCCGCGGCGCCGCCGCCGATGATGACGACGGCATGGCTGGCGTCGGCAATGTCCGTTGGCGTGCGCCCGCCATTGGCAATGCGCCTGACCACGCCCTTGAGCTGGTAGCCGGCGGCCGCGGCGCGCTCGATGATGTCCGGCAAGGGCCGGTGCGTGGCTTGCGACAAGGCCCACAGCGTGGCCGACCGCATGCCGGTGCGGCAGTAGGCCAGCACCGGCTTCGGCAGGCTGTCCATGAGCCTGCCGAACGCCTGCGCCTGTTCGTCGCCTACCTTGCCCGACTCCACCGGCAGGTAGTGCGCCTGGAGGCCGAGCAGGGAGGCATTGCGCTCGATTTCCTGGAAGCCGGGCTGGTCGGGGCCTTCGCCGTCGGGGCGGTTGCAGATCAGCGAACGAAAGCCGCTGGCGGCGAGGGTATGTACGTCGTCGGGAAGAATCTGCGGGCTGACCGACAGTTCACTGGTGAGGGCGCGGGGTTGCATGGTCTGTCTGTTCCTTCTGGGGCGGGTGGCTCAGAGCAAGTTGAGGGGTATCTTCAGGTAGCGCACGCCGTTGTCCTCCGGCGGCGGCAATTCGCCGGCGCGCATGTTGACCTGGACCGAGGGCAGGATCAGCACGGGCATCGAGAGGGTGGCGTCGCGCGCCTGGCGCATGGCGACGAACTCTTCTTCGCTGATGCCGTCGCGCACGTGGATGTTGTGCGCGCGCTCGTCCGCGATCGTGGTCGCATATTGCATTTCCCGTCCGCCCGGCTGGTAGTCGTGGCACATGTACAGGCGGGTGTCCGGCGGCAGGCTCAGCACCTTGTTGATGGAGCGGTACAGCGTGCGCGCGTCGCCGCCGGGGAAGTCGCAGCGGGCGGTGCCGTAGTCGGGCATGAACAGCGTGTCGCCGACGAAGGCGGCGGTGTCCGTGCCATCGCCGATCACATAGGTCATGCAGGCCGGCGTATGCCCCGGCGTGTGCATGGCGAGTGCCTGCAGTTCGCCGATGCGGAAGGCGTCGCCGTCGTGCAGCAGCAGGTCGAACTGGTGGCCGTCGCGCGCGAAGTCGGCGCCGCTGTTGAACAGCTCGCCGAACACCTGCTGCACGGTGGTGATGTGGCTGCCGATGGCGGTCTGCCCGCCCAGCCGCTCCTTGAGGTACGGGGCGGCCGACAGGTGGTCGGCATGTACGTGGGTCTCCAGGATCCAGCGCACGGTCGCGCCCAGTTCCCGCACGCGCCCGACGATGCGGTCCGCGCTGGCGGTGCGGGTGCGCCCCGACTTCGGGTCATAGTCCAGCACGCTGTCGATCAGCGCGCATTGCAGGCTGGTGCGGTCCAGCACGAGGTAGCTGAGGGTCGAGGTGTCGGGATCGAAGAAGGCTTCGATCTCCATTTGCGAGGTACGGGGCTCGGTCGGCGTCATGCGTTGTCGATTTGGGGTTGAGACGGGATCGGCTCCCCTGTCTCAAGACTCGTGCCAACGGCGAGGTGTGCCGCAAGGTGCTGATTTTCTTGTGATTTCCATGTGCGCCATGCCCGGATTACGCGCTGCCGGGCGCCAGGCGGCGCTGCCACTTGGCAGTGATGGCAGGATTTGGCAGAATGGCACCTTCCCGATGCCGGCATGATGCCGGCCCGCCGCCAGCCCCAGGCTCCCCCAATGGATCCCCAAGCCAGTCTCCAGGCTCTCCTCTCCTATCTGGAGCAGGAAAGCCAGCCGATGATCGTCCTCGACACCGACTACCACATCCTGGCCGCCAACACCGCCTACCGGAGGCAGTTCGGCGCCGTCCAGCGCCCCTACCTGGGCCAGCCCTGCTATCGGATTTCGCATGGCTACGACGTGCCGTGCGACCAGGCCGGCGAGCACTGCCCGATGCGCAAGGCCTTCGAGACGCGCGGCCCGGACCGCGTCCTGCACATCCACCACACGCCGCGCGGGCCGGAGCACGTGAACGTCGAGCTGCGCCCGATCCTCGACGAGGACCAGCAGATCGTTGCCTACGTCGAGCGGCTGAGCACCGTGCGCAGCGCATCGGCCCGGCCGAGCGCGGAAGGGCTGGTGGGCCGCTCGGAGGCGTTCAACGCGGCGCTGGAGGCCGTGCAGCGCGTGGCGCCGTCTTCGCTGCCGGTGCTGCTGCTGGGCGAATCGGGCACCGGCAAGGAAATGTTCGCGCACGCGGTGCACGAGGCCAGCGCCCGCGCCGGCGGGCCGTTCGTCGTGGTGGACTGCTCGGGCCTGACCGAGTCCCTGTTCGAGAGCGAGTTGTTCGGCTACGAAAAGGGGGCATTTACGGGGGCGCTCACGCGCAAGCCGGGCCTGGTCGAGACGGCCGAGGGCGGCACGCTGTTCCTCGACGAAATGGGCGACGTGCCGCTGTCGATGCAGGTCAAGCTGCTGCGGCTGATCGAATCCGGCACCTACCGGCGCGTGGGGAGCGTGGAAACGCGGCGGGCGGACTTCCGGCTGGTCGCGGCCACGCACAAGCCGCTCGAGCAGATGGTCAGCCAGGGACTGTTCCGGCAGGACCTTTTCTTCCGGATCGCCGCCTTCCCGATCCACCTGCCGGCGCTGCGCGAGCGGCTTGGCGACATCGCGCTGCTGGCTGAATCGATCCTGCAGCGCGGCGGCGGGCTGCGGGACCAGCTTCACCTGAGTGCGGAGGCGCTGGCGTGGATGCGCGCGTACCACTGGCCCGGCAACATCCGCGAACTGCGCAACGTGCTGGACCGCGCGCGCCTTTATGCCGATGACGGCGTCATCCGCGTGAAGGACCTGCCACCGGGGCTGGGCGAGCCGGTTCTGGCGCCGGTGGCCAGGCGCCACATGCCGGGCGCCCGGGAAAGCGACGACGAGGCATTGCGCGAACGGGTGCGCAGTTTCAAGGGCACGCGGCGCGCGCTTGCCCACGCGCTGGGCATGAGCGAGCGCAGCCTGTATCGCCGGCTCAAGGAACTGGGCATCGGCTGAGCCGCGCTTCGTCGGCAGTTGGCATTTCCCTGCCAGCGCACTGCCATTCACTGCCACCGCTGGCAGCACTGACACCCGGCTGACAGCCCCGCCGTGCCGGCGTTGCCACGCCATTTCCGCGCAAGTGATTGTTTTGTCTGCCCTTTCGGCCCACGCGCCGGGATGGCACGGAACTTGTTCATATGCCGTCATGAACGATCCCGATCAAAACCTATTACGTCACCTGTGCTGGATCCTGGCGATCAAGATGCTGCTGCTGGCGAGCCTCTGGCTGGCCTTCGTCGCCGGACAGCGCGTGCCGGTCGACGCCGCCGCCGCTTCCGCGCACCTGCGCTCCGCGCCCATCGTGTCCAGCCACACACGCCTGCAAGGAGCCCGTCCGTGATTTCGGAACAACTGGTGGACCTTTCCCGGCTGCAGTTCGCCGCCACCGCTCTCTATCATTTTCTGTTCGTCCCGCTCACGCTGGGCATGGTATGGCTCCTCGTCATCATGGAGACCGTCTATGTCATGACCGGCAAGGTGGTCTGGAAGGACATGACCCGCTTCTGGGGCAAGCTGTTCGGCATCAACTTCGCGCTGGGCGTGACCACGGGCATCACGCTCGAATTCCAGTTCGGCACGAACTGGGCCTACTACTCGCACTACGTGGGCGACATCTTCGGCGCGCCGCTGGCGATCGAGGGGCTGATGGCGTTCTTCCTCGAATCCACGTTCATCGGCCTGTTCTTCTTCGGCTGGGACCGCCTCTCGCGCGTCGAGCACCTCGTCGTGACCAGCCTGATGGCGCTCGGCACCAACCTGTCGGCGCTGTGGATCCTGATCGCCAACGGGTGGATGCAGAACCCCGTCGGCGCCGAATTCAACTGGCAGACGATGCGCATGGAGATGACCGACTTCTGGGCCATCGTCTTCAATCCCGACGCGCAGGCCAAGTTCGTGCACACGGTGTCGGCCGGCTATGTGACCGGGGCGATGTTCGTGCTGTCGGTGTCGGCCTGGTACCTTCTGCGCGGGCGCGACGTGGAGTTCGCCAAGCGCAGCTTCCGCGTGGCGGCGGCGTTCGGGCTGGCCAGCGTCTGCTCGGTCATCGTGCTGGGCGATGAAAGCGGCTACACGGTCGGCGAGGCGCAGCAGACCAAGATGGCCGCGATCGAGGCCATGTGGGAGACGGAGCCCGCGCCTGCGTCGTTCAACGTGGTGGCCGGCATCAACGAGGCCGCGCAGCGCAATGACTGGGCGGTGCGGATTCCCTGGGTCATGGGCCTGATCGGCACCCGGTCGGCCACCAGGGAGATCCCGGGCATTCACGAGATCCAGGCGCGCAACCGCGAGCGGATCCGCAACGGCATCGAAGCGGTGAGCGCGCTGGAGACGCTGCGCAGCCATCGCGACGATGCGCGTGCGCTGGCGACCTTGAAGCGGCATCAGGCCGACCTTGGCTTCGGCCTGCTGCTCAAGCGCTATGCGACGGACGTGCGCCAGGCCACGCCGGCCATGATCGAGCGCGCCGTGCGCGACACCATTCCCCGCGTCACGCCGATGTTCTGGGCGTTCCGCGTCATGGTGGGCCTGGGCTTTGCCATGCTGGCGCTGTTCGCCCTGTCGTTCTGGACGACCCTGAAGGGCCGGTTCCGCTCGCGCCCGTGGCTGCTGCGCTGGGCGATCTGGATGCTGCCGGCGCCGTGGCTGGCCTGCGAGCTGGGCTGGTTCGTCGCCGAGTACGGCCGCCAGCCGTGGACCATCTATGGCGTGCTGCCCACGCACCTGAGCGTCTCCACCCTGAGCGCGGCCAGCCTGTATGGCTCGCTGGCGGGCTTCGTCGGCTTCTACACCGTGCTGCTGGTCGTCGAGGTCTATCTGATGGTCAAGTTTGCGCGGCAGGGGCCGGGCAGTCTCGGCACCGGGCGCTACGAGCGCGAGCCCGTCCACGTCCACGCGCACGCATAAGGAGAACCGGATGTTCGACTACACCACCCTGAAGCTGGTCTGGTGGCTCCTCGTCGGCGTGCTGCTCGTCGGCTTCGCCGTCATGGACGGGCACGACATGGGCGTCGGCACGCTGCTGCCCTTCGTCGGCCACGGCGACGAAGAACGGCGCGTCGTCATCAACACGGTCGGCCCGCACTGGGACGGCAACCAGGTCTGGTTCATCACCGGGGGCGGCGCCATCTTCGCGGCCTGGCCGCTGGTCTATGCCACGGCGTTCAGCGGTTTCTACTGGGCCATGCTTGCCGTGCTGTGGGCATTGTTCTTCCGCCCGGTCGGCTTCGACTATCGCAGCAAGATCCATGATCCGCGCTGGCGCCGCACATGGGATTGGGGCCTGTTCATCGGCGGCGCCGTGCCACCGCTGATCTTCGGCGTGGCGTTCGGCAACCTGCTGCTGGGCGTGCCGTTCCATTTCGACGCGTACATGGTCTCCACCTACACCGGCAGCTTCTGGGGCCTGCTCAACCCCTTCGCCCTGCTCGCCGGCGTGGTCAGCAGCGCCATGATCACCATGCACGGCGCCGCGTACCTTGCCCACCGCACGCAGGGACGGCTGCAGGCGCGCGCGATGCGCGCCAACGGCTGGGCGGCCCTGGTCATGTGCGTGGCCTTTGTCGCCGCGGGGCTGTGGGTCGGCAAGCTCGACGGATACCGGATCGTCTCGGCGCTCGATACGGCCGCCGTCGCGGATCCGACCGCCAAGGCCGTCGTGCGCGAGGCCGGCGGCTGGCTGGCCAACTATGCGCGCGTGCCCGCGCTGTGGCTGCTGCCCGTGCTGGGCGTGGCGGGCGCGCTGGCCGGCGCCTGGCTCCAGCGCGCGCGGCGCACGCTGGCCGCGTTCGTGGCCACCGGCCTGAGCATGACCGGCGTGATCGGCACGGCGGGGGCGAGCATGTTCCCGTTCGTCATGCCATCCAGCAGCGTGCCGGCCCACAGCCTGACGGTCTGGGACAGCGTGTCCAGCCAGCTGACGCTGACGATCATGCTGGGCGCGACCGTCCTGTTCATGCCGCTGGTGATCGGATACACGTCCTGGGCTTATCGCGTCATGCGCGGCAAGGTCACCGTGGAATACGTCAAAGCCAACGAGCATAGCGCCTACTGACATCAACGGAGTTTGCGAATGTGGTACTTCAGCTGGGTTCTCGGCGTGGGCTTTGCTGTCCTGCTCGCCATCATGAACGCCATGTGGGGCGAGAACGAGGAGGCGCGCCGCGCCAGCCGGGAAGAGGACGTATGAGCCCGCGGGCGAAAGCGCAGCGGCCCGGCATGCACTGGCCGGCATTGCTGGCGGGCGTCGCCGTCATGCTGGTCGTCAGCGTCGATCCCCGCGCGCTGATTTCGGCGAGTCCCGGCCGCACGCATCTTGCCGCGGCCCTGCTGTGCTGGGCCATGAGCGCGGCACTGGTGCGCGGTGTCGGCTTTGTCCCGGCGCACCCGGCGGGACGCTGGCTGCTCTCCGCCTGGGCGAGCGCGGCGGCGCTGGCCGGCTGCCTCGCCGCGCGCTTCGTGTAGTCTCCCGGCCCCGATCGTGTCCCCGATCCCGTCCCCCTCGATCCCGACCTTGAACAGATGGAAAACGTCGTTGCCAACAGTGCGGCACTAGGTGCCGTCGTCGGCCTCATCCTGGCACTTACCGGCGCGGGCGGCGCCATTCTCGCCGTCCCTCTGCTGCTTTTCGTCCTGCATCTGAGCGTGGCCCAGGCCGCGCCGGTTGCCTTGCTCGCGGTGGGCCTGTCCGCAGCCGTCGGGGCCTTGCTCGGACTGCGCGCCGGCATTGTGCGCTACCGCGCCGCCTTGCTGATGGCCGTGTCCGGCACGCTGTTCTCGCCCGTCGGCCTATGGTTCGCGCATCGCCTGCCGAACGGACCGTTGACGCTGCTCTTCGCCGCGGTGCTGGCGTTCGTGGCATTGCGCATGTTCAGGCAGGCCGCCGGCAGCGGGACGGCGCGCGTGGCGGACGCAGGCCAGTCCGTCCAGCCCTGCCAACTGGACAACCGCTCGGGGCGCTTTGTCTGGACCGCCTCGTGCAGCCGCGCGCTGGCGCTCTCGGGGGTGAGCGCGGGGTTTCTCTCCGGCTTGCTGGGCGTGGGTGGCGGATTTGTCATCGTTCCCGCGTTGAAGAAGGCCACCAACGCGCCGCTGCACACCATCATGGCGACATCGCTCGCAGTCATCACCTTGGTATCCGCATCAGGCGTGGTTTCGACCGCCATTGCCGGGCACATGAACTGGCAGGTGGGCATGCCGTTCGCCGCGGGCGCCGTGCTGGCCATGCTGGGCGGCCGGCTGGTCGCGAGCCGGCTGAGCGGCGCCAGGCTTCAGCAAGGCTTTGCCGTGGTGGCCGGGCTGATTGCCATCGGCATGGTGGCGAAGGTGGTCATGTCAGCCTGAGATAGGCAAACAGGCGTCCGTGGGGAAAATCCGCCGCGGATGCGCGGCGGTGTCTTACGGCTGGGATGTGGAAAGCAGAACACCGAGCGCGGCGGGCGTAGAGCATTCAGGCCGGTTTCGCGCTGTCGCCAGCTTCTCCCTGCACGTAGCGGTTGGCTCACCAGGCATCCGGCGCGGCGGGATCCGGCCCTGCCGGGATGCAGGAACGCTCCGCCTCCATATGCATCCGGTGGCTATCGAACGACGAAATGAGTCTTGGACGCCGAAGTGTTAAGTGTTAACACTCTCGGAAAACGACGCTTTCGCTTGTCCGATGCCTTCCGATTCCACTCTCCTCGTACCGCCCTTGCCCGGCCGCGTCTCTCTCGACGTCCAGGGCGCCACCGCCATCCGGCAAGCCATCATCGACGGCGTGCTGCATCCCGGCCGGGCGGTCAATGAGACGGCGCTCGGCACCATGCTGGGCATCTCGCGGAGCACGGCGCGCACCGCGCTGAAGCTGCTCGAACTGGAGGGGCTGGTGGTCCAGCAGCAGTACAAAGGCTGGCGGATCTTTACGCCTACCGCGCAGGATGCGCTCGACCTCTACATGCTGCGCGGCGCGCTGGAGGGGGTCGCGGCCGCCACGGTGGCGCAGCGCGCGGATCCGGCCAGCCTGGCGCGCATCGCCATGCAATACGAGGCGATGCAGGCCGCCGCGACCGAAGGCGTCATGCAGCGGATGAGTGCGTCCGACCACGCCTTTCATACGCAGATCGTGCTGGAGTCGGGCAATCCCAGGCTGGTCGACCAGTATCAGCTCGTGCAGCAGCACATCAAGATCTACGTGGCCACCGCCAACCGCATCCGGGGTCGCTTCCGCGACATCGTGCATGACCACGACGCGATGAAGGACGCGCTCCTGGCCGGCCACGCCGCCGACGCGGAAGGCGCCGCACGCGACCATAGCCGCGTCGCCGGCGCGATGATCGCCGACATGCTGGCCAGCGCGCCCGCGTCCGCCCTGTAACCGCATCCCTTGCCTTCCCCCTCACCCTCTTCATCATGAAAATCGTCAACGCCGACGCCATCCTCGTTTCGATCCCGTTCCAGCCCATCGGCATTCCCCCGTGGAGCTGGGGAGACAAGGCGGAAAACTGCTTCGACACGCTGCTGGTCCGCATCGAGACGGACACCGGCATCGTCGGCTGGGGCGAGGCGTTCTCGCGCAACAAGGACCGGGCGCTGGCCGAGACCATCCGCACGAAGATCCTGCCGCTCGTCATCGGCAAGGAGGCGTCGGCCATCGGCCGGATCAAGCACGATCTCGAATTCAACCTGCACAACTTCGGGCGGGTGAGCGGCGTCATGAACGGCATCTCGGCCGTGGATATCGCGCTGTGGGACATCCTGGGAAAGTCCGTGAACCGCCCGCTGGTGGACCTGATCGGCGGCGCGTTCGCCGATACCTTGCCGGCATATGCAAGCCTGCTGCGCTACGCCGACGAAACGCATCTCGGCGATGCCATCGAGCAGGCGATCGGGCGCGGCTACCGGTATATCAAGCTGCACGAGATCGATCCCGGCCTGATCCGCTTTGCCGTGAACCTGGGCGCGGGACGTGCGCGCTTCATGCTCGACACCAATTGCCCGTGGCCGGTCTCCGAAGCCATCCGCCAGGCGAAGTCGCTGTCGGATGTCGACCTGATCTGGTTCGAGGAGCCGGTGTGGCCGCCGGAGAACTACAGCGGCCTGGCGCAGGTGCGGGCCGCGGGGCCGTTTCCGATCGCCGCCGGCGAGAATCAGGGCAGCCTGTTCGATATTGCCGCGATGATTGCCGCCGGCGCCATCGACATCGCGCAGCCCGACGTGGCCAAGACGGGCGGCGTGACGGAGCTGCTGAGAATCCGCGCGCTGTGCGAAGCCGCCGGCGTCGATTTCGTGCCGCACTGCGCGTTGTTCGGGCCGGGGCAGGTGGCGACGTTCCACATCAATGCGGCAACCCGGTCCATGCCGGTCGTGGAGCGGCTGTACTGCGACTTCGACGAAGACCTCTACGGCGGCCGCGCCAATCCGGTGGCCGGCAATATCCGGGTGCCGACAGGCCCGGGCCTTGGCCTCGATCCGGATCCGGCCATCGTCGAGAAATACCGCGTGCGCTGACGCATCGGCGTCGCGCGACGCATCACCGATCGGACCTCAATGGTGGGACAACCAGTGAGGGAGCGGCCAGCCGCGCATTTTTATCGAATCCCCCGTCTCTCAACCATTCCAAAGAGGTAAGTCATGAGTCGTCACGTTTCGCTGTCCCGCCGCAAATTCCTCATCGCCACGCCGGCGCTTGCCACGGCCGCCGCGGTCGGCCTGGGCATCAGCCTGCCTTCGCGCGCCGCCAGCGCCGACACCACGCTTGTGCTCGGCGATCAGGCCGGGTTGCTGCGTGGCCTGGTGGAGGCGTCCGGCGTACTCAAGGACGCGGGCTTCAAGTATCGCTGGGCCAGCTTCCAGGGCGCGGCGCCGTTGTTCGAGGCGCAGCGCGCGAGCGCGGTGGACGTTGCCTGGGGCGGCGACCTGCCGATCCTCGCCGCATCGGTCGGCGACCCCACCTTCAAGATCGTGACGACGCTGGGCGGGCAGGCATCGTCGCTGGGCCTGCTGGTGCAGGACGACTCCAAAATCCGGTCGGTCGCCGACCTGAAGGGCAAGACCGTGGTGATTTCATCCGCGCGTGGCAGCGTGGCGCAATACCAGTTGTATGGCGCGCTGGCGGAGGCCGGCCTGAAACCCGACGACGTCCAGGTCCGCTTTGTGCTGCCGACCGATGCGGCGGCCGCGTTCGCGTCGCGGCAGATCGAAGTGTGGGGCACCTTCGACCCGTATTTCGGCGTGGCGCAGCAGCGCGGCGGCCGCATCCTGCGCGACGGCAGCCGGATCAACAGCGGGCTGTTCTTCGTCACCGCGCCGCAGACGTCGCTGGCCGACCCGGCCAAGCGCGCCGCGCTGGCTGAGTACCTTCGCCGCCTGCAGCAAGCCGGCGCCTGGGCGAAGAACAACGCGGAGGCCTACACACGCATCTACGGCGAGCTGACGCGCGTGCCGCCGGAAGCGGCCAAGCTCATTACGAACCGGTCGTTCATCAACATCCGCCGCTTTACCGACGATGACGTGGCCACGCTGCAGAAGGTGTCCGACGCGGCGTCCGCCTGGAACATCATTCCGAAGCGCATCGATGTCAGGTCGATCGCGGAACAATCGCTGGCGACGTGACAGGCATCGGCCAGGCATAGTCTGGCGGGCGGCGCGCGATCTCCCCGGGCTCGCCACGGGCTGCCGCGCCTTCGGTAGCGGAAAGCACTCAACGAAGCGAGTACGCGAATTCGTCGAGCTGCGTGATGGCGCTGTTCCAGCCGTCGAAGAAGCCATACTGTTCGTGCGTGGCGCGGCCCTCTTCGTCCTGGTGCATTACGCGGGCGGTATAGCGGCTTCCCTCGCCTTCGTCTTCCATCGTGATCACCGCCGTGAAGCCCAGCATGGGCCTGGTCGGACGCCAGCCCGCGGTAAGCAGCGAGGTGAAGACCAGGCGCGATTGCGGAACAACTTCGAGAAAGCTGCCCGGGTTGTCGCTGCTACCCCCGTCCGGACCCTTCATGAAGGTATGAAAGGCACCGCCCGGCCGCAGGTCGAAGGCGACAACCTCAGTCTGCCAAGGTCTCGGACACCACCATTCTTTCAACAACTCGGGCTCCGACCAGGCGCGCCACAACGCGACGCGCGGGGCGCGCAGGACGCGGGTGATGACGAGATCACGGGAATCAGCGCTATCGGCTACGTTCTGGGTCATTTCTTCTGCTCCGCTTGATGAAGTCGTTCAACGAACCGGACCATGCGATCCGATCTGGCTTCCCACATGACCCTTTGTTCCGCTATCCACTTTTCGGCCATCGAAAGTGTCTCCGGCCTCAGCTCGCAGGTGCGCGTGCGGCCGGCCTTCTGCGTATGGATAAGGCCGCTGCGTTCAAGCACTGTCAGGTGCTTCATGAAGGACGGCAGCGCCATGTCGAAAGGCGCTGCCAATGCGGAAACGGTTTGCGCACCGCCGACCAGCGCGCAAACGATGGCGATACGTGTCGGATCCGACAGTGCCTGGAAGACCTCGCTGATCGGCGGTAAATACTTATCCATAAAGCTAAGTATAGGGTCGCTCAGAAGAATGCGCAATACCGGCGTCCGGGAACACGAAGAACGCCGCCCGTCGCCGCCAACCCCGACAAAAAAGGCAGGCCGAAGCCTGCCTCAACGGTGCAAGGTGGAGAGGCCTTATTCAGCCACGACATTCGCCGACCTGGCGACGGCGCCCCACTTGTCCGTTTCGCTCCTGATGTAGCCGGCAAACTCTTCCGGCCTGGTCGCCACCACTTCCGCGCCGAGTGTCGCCAGCTTGCTCTTCACCTCCGGCATGGCGAGCACCTTGGTCAGGGCCGCGTTCAGTTGCCTGACGATCTCCGGCGAGGTGCCGGCGGGCGCGACGAGACCGCCCCACGAGGATGCGTCGAAGCCCTTCAGCACCGATTCGTCGATGGTTGGCGCGTTCGGGAACGCCGGCACGCGCTTCTTGCTTGCCACCGCGATCAGCTTGAGCTTGCCGCCCGTCACGAACGGGCGCGCGGCGACGGCGGTGGTGAACATCATGGACACCTGCCCGGCCATGACATCCGTCATCGCCGGACCATCGCCCTTGTAGGGCACGTGCATCATGTCCAGCTTCAGCCCGGACTTGAACATCTCGCCGACGAGGTGGTTGGAGGAGCCGTTGCCGGCGGAAGCGAACGTGTATTTGCCCGGATTCGCCCTGACCTCCGCCACCAGCCCGCTGATGTCCGCCGCCTGAACCTTGGGTCCGGCCACCAGCACGATGGGCACGGTGGTCGTCTGGCCGATGGGCGCGAAGCTCTTGTTGACGTCGTAGTTGAGGCGCGGATAGATCGTCTGGCTGATGGCGTTGGGGCCGACGTTCGCCATCAGGAGCGTGTAGCCGTCGGCGGGCGACTTGGCGACGAACTCCGCCGCGATGTTGCCGTTGGCGCCAGGCCGGTTTTCCACGACGAATGTGCCGCCCGTGACATCCTTCAGCTTTTCGCTCAGGACACGCGCGGTGGTATCGGATGCACCGCCCGGGGGGTATGGCACGACAATGCGCACGGGCTTGTCCGGATAGGCCGCCGCCGCCGCGCCCGAGACCAGAACTGCCGCGCCGATCGCCAGGCGCCAGGAAATGTGGATTCGTGTTTTCATGGGTGTCTCCTCCAGGTTTTGATTATCGAGGTTGGATGGGTATCAGTACTGCGCCTCTTGCGAGCGGCTTGACCGTCTTGCTGTAGATGTTCAGCCAGCCCTGCTCGGCGGCGCCCGGAATCGGCGTCGCCACGGCGCGGCGCGCGGCCATCTCGCTCTCGTCGACCAGCAGGTTGATCTGCCGGCCGGGAATGTCGATCTCGATGTCGTCGCCGTCCTTGACCAGCGCCAGCGGACCGCCCGCGGCGGCCTCGGGGCAGACCTGTCCCACGGCGACGCCCCGGTTCAGGCCCGACAACTGCCCATCGGTCACCACCGCGACCTTGCCGTTGAAGCCGGCGCCTTCGACAGCGGCGACGAACGACGAGGCCAGGGCCACGCCCGGGCCGCCGATGGGCCCCATGCCGCGCAGGCACGCCACGGTTCCGGCCGTGATCCGGCCATCGGCCAGCGCGGCAAGCGCTTCTTCCTGCGAGTGAAAGACCACGGCCTTGCCGCGGAAGCTCTCCGCCTTCTCGCCGGCATTGCCAAGTTTGAGAATGCTGCCCTCCGGCGCCAGCGAGCCCTTGAGGATGACCAGCGACGGCTTGGTCGAGACCGGATCGTCCAGCGTCCGAAGAATGGACGGCGACGGCGCCTCGTACGCATCGAGAATCGCTTGCCACGTCTTGCCCGAGACCGTCAGGCAGGTCTGCTCGATCATCGGCGCCAGCCGCTTGATCGTCGCCAGCGTGCCGCCCGCCGCTTCGAGCGCCTCGGTGCGGTGCGGGCCATTGGGCTTGACCGTTGCCAGCAGCGGGACTTCGCGCCCGAGGCGATCGAACAGCTCGTAGAGATCCACCTCCGTTCCGGCCTCTTCCGCGACGCCCTGCAGGTGGCGCAGCACATTGATCGATGTCGACAGCGCCAGCGCGACCCGCACGGCGTTGCGGAACGCCGCCGGAGTCAGGATGCTGCGCGGGGTCAGCCCCTCATTGACCATCTCGACGATGCGCGCGCCGGCTGCCCGGGCCTGGTCGACCATCGCGGGCGAGTTCGCCAGCACCGGGCTGGCGCCCGGCAGCGTCAGGCCCAGGGCCTCGCAGACGATGTGCATCGAATTCGCCGTGCCGAGCCCGGCGCACACCCCGGGGCTGCGCACGGCGCGCTTGCACATCCCGTCCAGATCCTCGAAGGAAAGCTGGCCCGTCACGTGCATGCCCACCTTCTCGAAGACGTCTTCTATGTCGACATGCTCGCCCTTGTACTGGCCGCTGGCCTGGTAGCCGCAGATCACCATGAGCGTCGGTATGTCGAGCCGCGCCGCCGCCATCATCTGCCCCGGCGTGGTTTTGTCGCAGGACGCCAGGCAGACCATGCCGTCGAGTTGCGCGCCCTCGACCTGCACTTCGATGTCGTTGACGATCAGGTCGCGCGACGGCAGGATGTAGCGCCCCTGCTTGCCCGCGCTGGTGATGAAGTCGCTGGGCGCGGCCGTGCGGATCTCGAAGGGCACGCCCCCCGCCGCGCGGATTGCCGCCTTGACCTGCGCGGACACGCCGTCGAGATGGCTGAAGCAGCTCGAGAGCTCCGAGGACGTGTTGACTACCGCGATCTTCGGCTTGTCCAGGTCCGCGTCGCTCAGGCCCAGCGCCTGCCACTGGGCCTTGCGCAGCGCCCATCGGGTGGTGCCCGGGTCGAAATTGCTACGGTATTTCGGGGAAGTCATTGCGGGGCTCCAAGGAAGGCACCATTGTTTTCCAGCACCTGCTGGATATCGGATACCGGCACGCGATGGAAGCTAGTGCCGCGCGCCGCGGCAGCCGCGGCGGTGTGGCCGGCCGCCTCGCCCATCGCGAAGCATTGCGCGGTCACGCGGATCGAGGCCTGCGCGCCGTGGGTGGCCGACGCGCACCGGCCCGCCACCATCAGGTTGTCGAAACCTTCCAGCAGCAGCGAGCGCAAGGGAATCTGGAAATACGTGCCGGGCGGCAGCCAGATCCACTTGGTGGCCCTGCCGGCGGCGTGATCCTCCATCGGCCACGCGCAGCAGGCGATGGCGTCGTCAAAGCGCGCGCCCTCCAGCACGTCCCGGTCGGTGAGGACATAGCTGCCGATGGTGCGCCGGCTTTCCCGGATGCCAATGACCGCGCCCGTATCCATGACAAAGGCGGACTCGAATCCGGGCACGTACTTGCGGAATGCCTTCAGGTAGGTGCAGACCTGTTCCCGCCCGGCGATTTCCGCGCGCGACATGACGCTCAGGTCGAACGGATCGGGCGACTTGCCGTCCACCGCCACTTTCGTGATGTTCAGGTGCGCGAGCCCGGGACGCTCCGCGAACACCCCGCCGGCGGTGCGGGGCAGGTCATAGCCGTCGGCGACGGCCTGTTCCAGCCGCTCGCGCAGCGCGGGGCGGCTCAAGCCGGCCAGCGCGTCGGTGTCCACCCCGCCGAACCGCATCATGGTGGTCGGAAACTGGAGATCGCCCGCCGATACCTCGCACGGCGCGCCCGCGAAGTTCACCAGGTCGGCGTCTCCCGAGCAGTCGACGAACGCCTTTGCGCGGATGGCCAGGCGCCCTTCCTTGGTCTCGATCAGCACGGCATCGACCTCGCGGCCGTTCATCGCCACGCCGGCCACCATCGCGTGAAACAGCACCTCGACCTTTGCCTCCTGGACGAGCTGGTCGAGGGCGATCTTCATGGCGAACAGGTCGTAGGGCAGCGATGCCGTCTCCAGCCACCGGGTCGGCGCCCCGAGGCCGTCGAGCCCCCGCAGCCGCTCGATGACTTCGTTGCAGAAGCCGCCCACGATCTGCCGGACCTGCGTTTCGGTGACGGCGTACAGGCCGCAGATGCTGCCCAGGCTGACCGATGTCAGCGTGCCGCCGAGGAAGCCCTCGCGCTCGAGCAGCAGCACCCTGGCGCCCGCGCGTGCCGCCGAGACGGCGGCCGCCACGCCGGCGGCACCGCCGCCCACCACGCAGACGTCGGCGGTGCGGAACACTGGCGTGGACCGGGCTGGCTCGGATACCACGCCAAATGAATACGTAGTCATTTTATCTCCAAAGAAATGCGCGATCCCAGACGATGCTGGTTCAATCGCGCCCTTAACCCATATGGTTACGTAGTCATTTTATAGGAAAAAAAGCGGTTGCCAACCTCAAGATGTTGTGCGGCGCAGCACAAGGTCGTTCGGCAGCACAAACGTGTGCGGCGGAAGCTCCGGTGCCACCATGCGCTGTTCCAGCCGCTCCACCACCTGCTCGACCATCGCGGGCAGCGGCTGCTGCACGGTGCTCAGGCTGATGCAATCCCATCGCGCCATCGGGATGTCGTCATATCCGACGATCCAGAGATCGTCGGGGACCTGCTTCCCGGTTCGCCTGGCAGCATCGAGGACACCGATCGCCACGATGTCGTTGGTGCAGAACACGGCGTCAAGTTCGGGGCGCTCGGCGAGCAATGTCTGCATCGCCCGCAGTCCATACTCGTAGCCGAAGTCGGTGGCATCGGCACGCACGAAAGCGCGGCTGTTGAACTGGCCGCCCAGCCCCTCGATGAACCCCCTCTCCCGCTCGCGAATCGTGCTCGCCTTGGAGCCCCGGCCCGAATCGGCGGAAATCAGCCCGATGCACCTCCGGCCCGCCGACAGGAAGTACTCGGCGACCCGCCGGCCGCCGGCATGGTTGTCGCTGACGATGGTGTCGAAGAGGTCCGTCCCCACCGAGCGGTTGATCAGGATGATCGGCTTCTCGGCGGCGACGCGGCTCAGCATCTCCCGGGATTCGTCCAGCGCGGCGGCGAAGATCACGCCGTCCGTCGCGCTTTCCGCAAGCGCGCGCACGGTCGCATCGTCCATCTTTCCGTCAACCTCCCAGACGGTGGTGCGAAAATCCCGGCTGGCGAGCCGCTCGACCAGGAGCTGCAGGAGCAGCGGGTACAGCGGATTCGACAGGCTGGCGACCACCACCGCGACGGTGCCGCTGCGGCGCGTCTTCATCTGCCGCGCGGCCGCGCTCGGCGAGTATTCGTGGTCCTGGATCACCTTCAGGACGCGCGCCTTCGTCGCGGGCTTTACCGACGGCAGATCCTGCAGCACGCGGGACACGGTGGTCTGGGACACACCGGCCAGGCGAGCGATGTCGATACTGGTAAGCCTCTTGTTCATGTTGCGTGATTCGCGTCGCGATGTAGTCGGCGCCTGTGATTCTAATGGAACGCCGCGGGAACCAGTCCAAATGCGAAACTGGCGGCGCCGCGGCAACCGACTGGAGGAATTCCGACGGGCCCGAGGCGAGCGGATGCGGGTAACATTGGGCCACGTGATGCGCCCGATACAAGCCTCCGACACCGGCGCCCGATACCACCGCCCCCGACTCATGGATTACTTCTCTGCCGTCCGCGCCTTTCTCCTCGCCGGCGATCTCCAGAGCTTCAGCAAGACCGCGCAGCAGATGTCGCTGAAGACATCGACCGTCTCCCGGTACGTGTCCGAGCTCGAGGCGGATCTCGGCATTGCCCTGTTCAATCGCTCCACGCGCGGCCTGGTGCTGACCGAGGGCGGGCGCGTGTTCCGCGAGCGCGCGATGGTGGCGATGGAAGCGATGGAGGAAGCCCGCAGCATGGCGTCGTCCCTGAACGCCTCGCCGCAAGGCATGCTGCGCGTCACCGTGCCCACGTCGTTCGGCCGCAAGCACGTGGTCAGACATCTGCCCGCCTTCATCGGGCAGTACCCCCGCATCAGCGTCGATCTCGTCTTCACGGATGACGTCATCAATCTTATCGACGAAGAGATCGATCTCGCATTGAGAATCGGCGTGCTGCCCGATTCCCGGCTGGTCGCGCGGCGGCTCGCTTCGCACCGGCGCATCGTCTGCGCGAGCCCGGCATACATCGCCGCGCATGGCGAGCCGTCGGAACCCGGCGACCTGACCCGGCACACGGCGCTGCGCTTTTCCCGCGCCCACGACGACAAGTGGACTCTCGCCCGTGCCGATGGCAAGACACCCAGGGAATGCGCAGTTCCGGTCGGCGGCCAGGTCAGGGCCGACGACACCGACGCCCTGATTGCCCTGGCGGTAGCCGGGTGCGGCGTCGCGCTCCTGCCCGCATGGAGTATCGGCACGGAGCTCGCCCGCGGCGAGCTCGTTCACCTGCTCCCCGGCTGGCAGGCCGGAGCAGGCCAGCCCGCGCCGGCGATCTGGGCGGTCTATCCGCCCAAGAAGGTGGTTTCCTCCAAGGTGCGTGCTTTCGTGGATTTCTTCGCCGAGCGCTTGAAGGACGAAGACGAACACGCCCCGCCGAACGGCCAGGGCGGCAGCTAGCCAGCCCGCTCCCGCGGGACCGATGCACGATGCGGGCTTGCCGCGCGGCAGGCCCGCGCCTGTCGCTGGTGGCGCGTCGCTGCGCGCCGGGCCGCGCGCCCGGCCCGGCGGCGCTGGCCCGGCGGCGCATCAATGCGCGAATCGAATATCGAGCGCGCGCAGGTACGTCTGCAGCCCGGCATCCTGGATCGGGATCACGTAGCCGTTCTCGGACGACTCGTTGAAGTGCGCATGCCAGTATCCCGGCGGCGTGACGAACACCATGCCGGGTTCCCAGTCCACCCGCTGCGGGTTGCGGATATTGCCGTGGTCGTCCAGTTCCGTGCCCACCAGCGTATAGCAGCCCGGCTGGCATTCCGAGATGAAGTCCAGCGCGATCGACTGGTGGCGGTGCGGCTTCTGCATCGTCTTCGGCGCGACCACGCCGAACATCGCCCACATCGTATGGGTCACGGTGCGCGTCTGCGGAAAGTTGGCGTTGCCGAGCAGGATGCTCACGCGGTTGCGCTGGCCGGCGCCCGGCGCCTTCAACACCTTGCGCAACTCTTCCTCGGCACGGGTGGCCGGATAGAGGGTCGGGACGAAGCGCCGCACGGTCGCGCTCGCGCCAAGATAGGCGAGCAGCGGCGCGTCGTTGACGTAGTAAAGACGCGCCGTCGAATCGGCGGCCAGTTCCACGCTTTGTCCGCCCGGAAAGGTAAAGAAGTCGCCTTTGGAAAAGCGCAGGCCCGTGCTGTCTTGCGACGCGATGCCGGAACCGTCGACGACATAGAAGACGAGCGACGTTGCATTCGGCTCAAGCGAAACCTTCTCGCCCGCCAGCACCCGCACGAAGTTCGCGCAGAGACCGGGGCCCGTCGCCGGGCCCTCGCAGCCGAGCTCGGCCGCGAGGTCGAGCGGCACGACGCGGGTCGGCCCGCCGTCATACAGCGACGCCGGAAACGAGCGGTAGGGCACGCGCGAAATGAGCTTCGCGCCGATCGGGTTGGCCGAGGACGTGTATTCGAAATACCGGGCGTCTTCGGTAGTCGCCGGCGCGTCGAGGTTCAAGGTAGAAGTTGCGGTACGGTCCAGCATGAGTAGCTCCCAAAAAGGTCCGGGGAAACGACAACCGGCATCCCCGGACAGTCCGCCGGCCATCGCCAGCGTCTGGTAGCCACTATAAGAATCCGCGCCCTTCGCCAGAAGCGCTCGTCGGGGAAATCACCTTTGCGGAGAACGGCATGCCGGGCTGGAGACGGGATGAAGCTGGGAGGCGCTCCGGGAAGCTGGCGGATAGTCTGGCCGCACGGCTGCGCCAACGGGTGCCTGGAGGCAGGAAGCAGTCGTCACGCTCGGGCCCGGCCAAAGCGATCTGCTTGCTCCGGACGGCTGCTTGGCGAGCAGCCGGACCCGTTCTCTCTCTCGCGTTCCGCCGTTCTCTCCTGGTTCGTGCGCCTCCATTGTCCAACTCAATATTGGTACGTCAGTTGGACGCCAGCCGTGACACCCGCTGTATGGAAAGCAGCAGGCTTGTACACGGGCGTGCCCAAGAACACGTCATACGAAGCCCCTCCGAGTTTCCGCGTTCCGATAGCGCCCCGCATGCCGATGACCGCGCCTGCCAGTTGCGTGCCAACCAGGCCCTGCGTGGAAGGTCCGTGCACCCTTCCGTAGTCCAACCCGACATAGAATGCTTGCCCGCTTCCACCGAGCGGCGCCTGCAGTTCGTTGCGCCAGTAGAACCCGCGTTCGCCCGCGAGCTGGTTTTCGCCATCGAAGCCACGCACGGTATAGCGACTGCCGATGGTCAAGTCGTCGATGTAATAGAGTCGGTCATTGGTGAACTGGCCGCGTAGCGTGGTCACATACCGGAACGGCTGGTCGGCCACCTTGAACGGCACGGACAGGTTGGCATCGAGCACCATCATGCGGAAGCGCCACGTCGGACCATCGTCGGCGGCCAGCGCATCGGATTGTGCACCGAATGCGCCGATGCCCTGGCGGAATGCCAGCGTGGCGTCGAGCTGCGACTGGCCGAAGTAATGGCGATCCGTGAAGCCAAATTCCAGCATCGTGTTGTTCCGGTGCTGCTGCGGGATCTCCGTATCCTCGATGAAGCTCTTTCCGAAACGACGCGTCAGGCGCACCTGCATGCCGAACACATCGTTCTGGCCCCGGCTCAGCACGCGATGCAGCTTCAGGTCGACGGTCTCTGATTGCCCGCTGGAAACGAACGTCGTATTGACGCCGGCAATCTGCTGAAAGTAATTGCTGCTATAGGCGGACAGCGTGGCCGTCCAGTACCCCCACGGCACAGAATAGAAACCATTCCAGCCCCGCGTGCCGTGCGCCTTGTTGCTGAACATCAGATCCTGGTTGTAGCCGATGTTGAACATGTCGTTCAGGCCCAGGGGGTTGTCGATACCGACGCTGAGATTGCCCTGCCACTTTCCGGTGGAACGCGAGCCCGAGTTATCGACCGAGGCCACCAGCGTCCAGGGCTTGTTGCGTTTCACCGCGATCACGACATCGCTGCGGCCCGGCACAGAGGTGGGCACGATCTGCATATCGACGTCCTGGCTCGCCACGCGCTTCATCTGCTCGAGTCCCTGCTCAAGATCGCGCAGGTTCAGCAGCTCACCCCGGGAGGTCGGGAACGCGGTCTTCCACGTGCCCCAGATATCCGGCTCCGCAAAGCGAATTTCTCCGATCACCCCCGGAATCAACGCCAGTTTGAGCACACCGGAGGACAGGTCCTGCTGAGGCACCAGTACCCGCGTGGTGACATAACCCCTCGACAGGATCGTCTGCGATAGACCCTTGACCAGCATCTCCACGCCCTGCTGGCCGACACATTCGCCCTGATAGTGATTGAGCCATTGCAGCGCAAACGCAAACGGGTCCATCGGCAGCGCCGACGCACCGCGCGCCTGAAGATCTGTGGGCAGATCCCGTGGGACTTCGAGCAAGAACTGGCTGATGCGGAAGCACGGCGTCTCCGTCGGCAACTCAGGAAACTCCGCGCGGGCAATCGCTTCGGCTCGGACCGTCGGCTTTTGCACAAGCGCGGCACGCTCGCGCGCTTCCTGCTGCTGGCGAGTGCGTTGATCTTGTTCGGCATTAGACAGCGCGGCGGCCTGTCCTGGGCTGGGTGGAACCTGAGCCATCACATGCGACGGGATACTCGAAAGACCCATCGCGAGTGATGCAGCAGTTGCAATGTGCAGCGGTTTGAAAGACATCGGAGTAATGGAGACCCGGCGGATGCCTTTGCACCCGCTCAAACAACGGAAAATGGATTTGATCAACAAGGAGCCAGGACGGATACGCTTCTCTAGAACGTGACGCAGGCGAAGCTGGCTTGTGGCGACTCAGTTGCCTTGGATATCTAAATTGCCCACCGCGGCTCCCACGCTTCTACAAATGCGCCAAGAAGGCGACACACTTGATCGTTCGAGTCAATCCAAATCGTTTCGGCAAATGCAACACCACAGCATTGGACAAGCCAGCTACTTGGGGAATACATGCCGCATGAAATGGACACGAAAGAGACCGGCTCGCTGGTTCCTCCGTTCCAGGCGGATACGGAGTACCCCAGTTCCTCAATGACGTCGCCACCAACGTCTTTCCTATGCCTTCCTTTCGGCAGCAGGGCAACCAGTGATCAAGGGAGCTTCCCGCAAGCCGATCAGCACTAAGTACCTACTTTCGGGAATGTCTCCTCTTTCGCCAACCAGTGAAGTCAGGCGACAAAGTCGCAACTTCACTCAAGAAGCGCTGAACTCTCGTGGCACAAGACTCCATGCCTTCTTTTCGAGTGCCCCAGTATGCAGCAGCAAGAAATGATTCGACTAGCATGCATCGTCTCATGAAAGCGCGCCTGGGATGTGGGTATGCTACCGTTGCCAAGATGCACCGCCAGGACAGGCTGGTGAGAAGAACCACAGCCCTCCGTCCATTTCCGCGTCATTCGATGGGAATGCTTTCCGAAACAAATAAACTTGCGCTTCAGCGCTGCCCAGAAGAGAAGCATGCGTCGTCAGATCCACCAAAATTATACGTTTTTCAGAAAGTAACCTATTCAAAACCCAAAGAAATCCATCGCGCCTTTCTTCAAATGACTGCAAACGGTGCGGCAAAAATTTGCTCCCGAACGGAGACGAAAAATAATCCCAGATGGAATCTAGCTCCATATCCTCGCATCCCTCCGCGATGAACTCATACTGAGCATTGGACAGCATCATCACACTCCTATTGGAACTTTATTTCCACGCGCGGCCTAGATACCACGGATTGTATCGAAGAGTTGTTGATCACATCTACTGTCCATCTCGCCTGTGTCCCTGAAGTACCGACTGCTGAACTCGATATCGAGCGCAGATTCACTGTCGTTCCATCGGGCAATGTCGTAGTCCAGACAGTTGGTGGGTTCCCCTTGGGAGTCAGCGGAGTCGCCCCAGTGAGATCACTTACAAACGATCGGGCTTGGGACTCGAGCTGAGCATCTGACAAGTTACTGGTATCAAATACTTTCGTGGTTCCCGCTCTATTACTGTCAGAGGTAGCTATATATTTGCGCCCATTCAAAGTGACTTCATTTGTTGGGTTTGCCCTATCAAAAAGCTCAGTAAGTTCTCCCATTCTGCCCTGTTGTGCGCTGCTGCCCGCACTTGAGCTTCCAGGCTTTCGTCCGCCAGTGGCCCCGGCGACCGCGCCACCGCCCGCCCCGAATGAGCCACCGGAAGCCAATGTGGTATCCAGATTCTCGATAAGCGTGCCCTTGGTGACCGCATTCTCCAATGCGAGCTGTACCTGCTCCGCACGGCGCGAGGCCGTGAATTGATCGGCAACGTTCTGCGATCCAATGTTTGTCAGGAAAGTTTCACAGGATGCAACCCCTCCGCACAGCGCGACCGCATCACTGCGATCGAAGCTGCCGCCGCGCCGTGCCTCCAGGCTGACGTCGCCGCAAAGTGCCGGGTCCTTGCAGCTCTGTGCGTCCGCGTGCTGCTCCTTATCGATGTCCTGGTACTTGGTAACCGTCTGGGTCACACAGGCGACATCGCCTTTGCATTGCTTCAGTTCCTTCGCCAGCGCGTCGGTCTGTGCATGGTTCAGGTAATTGTTCTCCGTCGCCACCTTCCCAACGGTGACGCCAGCAGCCGCATCCGACAACGACCCACCCGCCGCTGCCCCTGCCGCACCACCGACGATGGCACCAGCGAGTTGCACCAGCGCCTTGCGGTCGCCTTCGCTCAGATCCTTCCGATCAAGCAACGCCTGACCAAAGGCTTCCATGGCCACCGAGGCTGCCGCACCACCAGCGGCTCCCGCCGCGAAACTGCCACCCAGCGCCTCCGACAGCAATCCGCCAACCAGGGCATGCACTGCGGCCTTGGTCTCCGGAGCGGCGCCCACCAGCACATCACCAACTTGCTGGTACACCATCGGCGCCAGTTGCTGTGCCACCTGGCTCTGCAACTGGTTCAGCTCCCGCTGATCCGTCACCTTCTGCGCATCAAAGATCTTGTCGATGCTCTGGTTGGCGTTGGCCGTGTCGCGATTCAGACTGGCAACGGTCTCCTCGGCGCTCTTGCCCGTCTTCGCCTGCTGGCCCGCGCTGTCGGTAATCTCGACAGAGCCAGCCGCAATCGCGCTCTTGGTGACACCTGCGGCATTGCCGTCAATCGGCTTCTGCGCGTTGCCCGCCGCGGTGGCCGCGAGGCTGTTGGCCCCGCTTTGCAGCAGGTTCGCGTTGCCCGCCCAATCCACATGCGCCTGCTGCACCGGCCCAAGGTTCGGGTCACTGGCCTGCACGCTCTTGCCGCCGCTGTAGCTCGCGACGAACGTGGTCGAATCGCTGCTGTACTCGGCTTTGTTCTCGATGTCGCTGGTGGTCAGTGTCCCGGTTTTGAAGTGGTTGTTGGCCAGGTCAGCCGTGCTCGCCAGGATGCCACCCTTCAGGTCGGTGTTGCCCTTCACGTCGACGTTGAACCCGCCCTGGCCCGCGTAGATACCGCTCTGTTCCTGCACCGAGCTATAGGTGCTGTCGGTATTGCCCTGCGTGACGCTGCCGCTGGCATGTACCGTGGTGCCGTAGCAGAACGGCGGTACGCAGATGCTGGCCTGCACACCCGATGACGACTCCTTGCTGTGGTACGTCTCGGTGTCCGGACGGCTCTCGATGTTCAGGTCCCGGCCCGCCGTGCCCTCCACGGTGTCGCCAATCAGTTGCGCGCCCTTGAGGCTGGTGTCCCGACCGCTGACCACGGTCACCTTGTCCGTGCCCACCACGTGCGCATTGTGGTTGGTCACCGCCTCGCCGTTGGCCTTGGCCTTGTTCTGGCTCGCGGCCAGCTCCAGCGTGAAGCCGTTCTGATCGCCCCCGAGGCCAAAACCCACGCCAATACTGGCATTGCTGCCCGAACTGCGGTTGTCCAGGCTGGAACGGTCCTGCGCGCTCTCCAGGTTCACGTCGCGCGCGGCGCTCAGGGTCACAGTCTTGCCCTCGATCTGCACGCCGCGCCCGCTGATGTCGCCATCGGTCGAGTAGCCCTCGGCGTCCTTCTGGCCGGAGCCGGTGGCGATGACGGTGACCGCGTTGCCTGCCTTGACGGTCGCGCCCTGGTTGGTGCTGGCCTGCATGTGCGATTCGCTGCTCTGGCTACCGCCGCCGATGCTCGCCGTCACCTTGACCGCGGCGGTCGGACTGGTACCGCCGCTGGTCACGGTCTGAACGCCTTGGATACCATTGGCAAGCGCCAGGCCCGCCTGCACCCCGTAGAGCGCCGCCACCCGGTCATCCTTGCCGTCTTCGACGGCCCGGGCCGCATTCTCGACGGCCTGTGCCGCCTGCACCGTGTAGCCCGATAGCGCGAGCGTCGAGCCATACTGGCTCACGCGATGGCTTTCGTTCTGGCTGGCCGAGTCCGTGCCCGGATCAAGGATGACGTTCTTGCCGATCATCGTCACGTCATTGCCCGCCGCAATGTCCGCGCCGCGCGCCGTGATGTCGTCCCCGGCCACCATCGCCACGTTTCCGGTGTCACTGACCACCTGGCTGCGAATGGTGTTCTGCGTCGCCTGGTTGGTGTCGGTGTGGTGCGATTCGCTGCGCACCCCCACGGTGCCGGCATAGCCAGTGCCGCCCAGGTCGCCAATCTGTCGGCTGGAGCTGTCCGAACGCTGCGACAACGTGTCCTGCCCGGACAGGATGTCGATCTTGCCCTTGGCCGCCGACAGCGTCACGTCGCTCTCGCCAGCAATGCCGCTGCCCGCGATGGTGATGTCGCCCGTGCGCGCCTTCACGCCCACAGTGTTGCCGGTGATGACGCTTGCGTTCTGCTGGCTGCTGGCCAGATCGCCACTGGCATCGGCGCGCTGGCTGCCGTAAGGCACCATACTCACGCCGCTGTTGTTGGGACCGCCCTCGATGTGCCGGCCAATATCGCCCAGGCTGGGCGTCGCGGTACTGATCTTCCAGCCGCTGCTAGTGGCGCTATTGGACTCGGTGTAGGTATCGGTGGAAGCCCGCAGCGTCACGTCGCGTGCGGCGTCCAACACCGCGGCCTGGCCGGCGCTGATGGTGCTGCCCGAGACGAGAATGTTCCCGTCCAATGCGCGCCCGTCGGCATCGGTCTCGCCGTTGCCGGTGGCCCGCACGCGAACGTCGCCCGCGCCGCTCAGGCTGCTGCCGCTGCTGATGGTGGCCACGCTCGACGACTGGCTGCTGCTCTTGCTGTTGCTGAACGATATGGCGACCTGCGGCGTGGTACCGGCCGCGGCGCCAAGCTCGCTCAGCGTCTGCTTCGCGCGCGTCACGCCGCTCGGGTTCTGCTGCGCATCCCGCAGATTGTTGGCCGTATCCAGCGGGGTACCCACCAGCGCCACCGACAGGCCGCTCGACCGGCTGCTGGCGCTCGATTCCCGCGCGATGCGGTCGATGCCCTCGGCGATCGTTACGTTCTTCGCCAGGATGTCGATATGGCCGACATCCTCGTTGCCGTCCTTGCGGCCCGCGATCACGTCGCTGCCGATGACGGTGGCATCCTGGCCGGCCAGGATGGTCACGTTGCCATCGGTCGCCCCGACCGTCGAGCGCGCGTCGCTCTGCGTCACCGCCAGCACATGGCCGCTTGCGCTGCCGCTGCTGCTGCCCACCGACACGCCGATGCCGCCGGCTCCCGCGAAGGCGGACACGCCAGACTTCGATTCCTCGTGCGAGACGCTGGATTCCCGCACGTTCTGGCCCGCCGTGATGACCACGTTGCCCTGGGTGGACTGGAGGTTCACCGCATCCGAGCCAATGACCGCACTCTGACGGATCGTGACGTCGTTGTTGGCCTTCAGCCCAACGCTATCGCCCGCGAGCGTGCTACCCACGCCCAGGTCCTCATGGCTGCTGCTCTGGTCGTGCGTGGAGCTGCGCGAAAGGAAACCGCTGCTGCGGGTGCGGCTCTCCGACGCGGCATCGTGTACCTCGCGGGCTTCGCTCACTGTCACGCCGTCCGTTGCCACAACCGCCAGCGTGCCGCCGCCCTTGCCGTCATTACCTGCAGACACGGCGCTACCCGTGATCGCGACGCTGCCCGACCCGGTCGTCGACGCCGCAGTAATGCCGTTCGCCGCGAGCGCCGTGGCGGCCAGCGTGGATTGCCCCGCGCCGATCGAGACATTGCGGCCCGCCTGGACGTTGCTGCCCTGCACCGTTTCGTCATACGACGATTGGGTGTAGCTCGATTGCTGCCGGTTCGATTGCGCCGCTTCGCTGTGCGTATGCGCATCGGTCGCATTGACGATGGCAACGTTCTGCCCGGCAACCAGCGCCGCGTTGGCACCCGACCGGACGTTGGTGTTCGTCAGCGTCATGTCTCGGCCGGCGACGGCGGTGACGCTTTGGCCGGCCTGTATGGTACTGCCCTGATTGACGACGGTCTGGTCGTGCAGATAGTCCTGTCCGCCATGCGCGGTGGCATCTTGGGTGGTGCCCGTCGCCACGGTACCGAAGCGCATGTCCCGGCCCGCGCCCAGCGCGAGGTCGTTGCCGGCGCCGAGCGTGGCGCCCGTCGACGTCAGGTCGCGCCCGGCCATCACGGCCACATTGTTCGTCCCCGAGATCGACGCCACCGCGCCAATCCCGGTGGCGCTCGCGCTATTGCCGTTGGCAAGCACGGTGGCATTCGTGATCGTCTGCGATTCATTGACGACATCGCGGCCGGCGGCGACCACCACATCCTGCCCGCCAATGCGGCCGCCCAGGTTGCGCACGTCCTGCGTTGCGCTCACCACGGTCGTACCCGTGCCTCCGATGCTGCCCCGATTGACGATATCGGTACCCACCACCTGCGTGGCGATGTCACCGACGATCGTTCCGCTGTTCTCCACGCTGCCGGCAGCATTGATTGACACGGCATTGCCGGCGACCAGCGCGCCCGTTGACTGCAGGTCCACACCGTTGCCTTGTGCCAGATACACCTTCGGCACCAGCACTGATTGTGTCGTGCCATCGGGCAACGTCACGTCCTGCGACACCATCCACACCATATCGGTGGTGAGCTGGCGCATCTGCTCGTCGGTCAGGCCCACACCCGGCGTCAGGTTGAAGGTCTTGGCATAGGTGACGCCATTGTTCATCAGCGCCTTGTACTCTTCGAGCTGGTCGGTGTAGCCCGCCAGGAACGTCCTGCCCGTCAACTGCGTGACCTGATCGCGGATCAGCTTCTCCTCGTAGAAGCCATCGCCGAGGCGCTTCTGCGTCTTCTGCGGATCGAGCCCCAGCGCGTTGAGCATATAGTCGCTGGAGATGAAGTTCGTGTACTGCGTGAAGCGCGGGTCCGTGGCGACGAGGTACGTGTCGCCCGGCGTCGTGCGGATGGTATAGAGGCCGTTGGTCGGCAGTTTCAGGTTCGGGATCCCGCCGCTGGCCGTCCCGAGCGTCTGCGCGGGCCGGGCTTGCCCGGTCACACCTGTCACCGCGCTAGCCCCGCCCGCACTGACCGCAGCCGCGCCGCCCGCGCTACCGGAGACGCCCGCCAGCTGCGTGCCGCTTGCACCTCCCCCCGTGACACTGCTACCGGTGACGGCCGCACCCACGGCATTGACCGATGCCACGGTCACGTTCTGGGCCGTGGTCTGCACCGTCTGATTGGCCGTGGCAATGGCGGGCAGCGCCATCACCGTAGTTGGCGCCTGCGGCTCGCCGGGGAGCGCCACAACTTGTATGTCCTGGCTGCCGCCGGTACGCTGGTGCCAGTAGAAAGTCGAGGTGTCCTCGGTCGTCACCGTTTGCTGAAGCACCGTACCGACATCCTGAACCCCGCCATTGGCTGCCACCCGGACCAGATTCCCGCCCGCCGCCATGGTCGAGGACTGGTTCAGGATATTGCCGCCATTGCTATTGATGCGGATGCTGCCGCCCGCCTGGATCTTCGCCGGGTCAGTGGCGCTGACGAGCTGGTCCGTTGCCGTCATGGTGACGGTGGTGCGGGAGATCTCGTTGTAGTCGTGCCCGAAGTTCGCCTGCCGCACCAGATCCGGGCGGATATTGACGTTCGGGTCCCAGTCAGGCCAGAACGTAATGCTGTAGGTCGTACCGTTGTCCGTGATCGACTGGTAGTACTGTGTCGGATTGACTGTCAGCGGGCGCGTGCAGATCAGCGTACTCGGATCACAGTTCGCCCCCGTCGGCATGCCGTTGTATTCCTCGATCGGGGATTGCGTGAAGGACAGCGTCTGGCTGGTGGTGTTCAGGCTCGTCACCGTCGACTTGTCCACGGTCACAGTGACTGGCGCGCGCAGCGCGTTGGTTTGCGGTGTGCTGATCTGCGCGTTCTGCGCACTCCAGTTCCAGCCCGGGAAGGTGACGCTGGAATGCGAGTTCAGGTCGATGTCAATGAGTCCCGCTTGCCAGAGCGTGAGTGTCTGGACGGCAGTCTGCACGGGCGTGCCAGGCGTGGTCACGATGCTCGTTCGCGTGTTGCTGACCTGATTGGCGGCGATGTCGATATCGCCATCGGCCTCGATGTTGGCCGAGCGATTGATGAGCGTATTGACCTGGTTGGCCAGCAGTCCCGTGTTGGAGTCGCGCGTGCCATCGCGGGCAATTTGCAGGTTGCCCGCGCTGTAGAGCGTAGCCCCCTCGAGGTTCTGGACGGAGTTGGTCGCGTAGAGCTTCAGGTTCTGGACCGCCGCCATCAGCGCCGCCGCACCATTGTTGACGATGTCCGTTCCCTGTGCCTGGACGTTGTTGCCGATCACCGTGCCGGTGTTGACCACCGTCGGGCTGCCGATCAGGACTGCGTCACCCTCGATGCGTCCGGCATTCGACACGATGTTGCTGGCCGTGACGGTGGTATTGGCAGAGTTGATATCGGCGCCGGCTGCGTTTGCCACATTGGCCCCGGAGACAGTCAGGGCGCCTGCCGCCGCCAAGGTCGCGGTATTGGCGAGCGTGCCGCTGGCGGCGACCCGCATATCCCTGTTGGCGCGCAGCAGATTGCTCGCATCGTTGGTGTAATCCCCGGCCACGTTCAGCGTCAGGTCGCGCCCGGCGATCATTGTCCCGCTGCCGGACACGGCACCGCCCACGACGACATCCTGGTTCGCCTTCACCGCGCCGCCCAGGTTGGACAGCGATGCCACATCGAGCTTGACGTCCGTGCTACCCAATACCTGGCCACCGGCGTTGTTGAACGTCGCGCCAGCCTGGTTGAGCGTCAGGCTCTGGCCATATAGCGTGCCACCACGATTGTCGAGCTGCGACGTGATGTTCAGGGCGAGTGCGCCACCTGCCGCCACCAGCCCACCCGCGGTGCCATCGGTGTTGTTGGCCAGCGCCTGCGCACCGATGGTGACATCACCGTTGCCGCCGAGCTTGCCCGCGGTGTTGGTGAATGCATTCGTCGCCGTCACGGTCGTCACGCCATCGCCGGCATTGACCAGCAGGCCCCGAGTATTGTCAACGCTGGTGGCCGAGATGTTGACCTCCCCATGAAGGCCATTGGCCGCCAGCTTGCCGCCCTGGTTGACCACGGCCCCGGTCGCGACCGCGGCGAGGTTGCCGGCGGTCTGTGCCGAGCCGGCGGTATTGTCCACGGTGCCACCGCTGGCTAGTGTGAGTCCGGTCTGGCCGTATATGCTGCCTTGCCGGTTGCCGAGATTGCCGCTCGTGATTGCAGTCGCCGTACCCTGGGCGGTGATCGTGCCCTGACTGTTGTCGAGCGTCGTGGCCTGCGCCTGCAGGCTACCGTTGGTCTGGATCGCGCCCGCGGCATTGGAGAGGGTTCCCTGGCTTGCCACTGCCAGCGTACCGGTGCCCGCGTGCGCCACCGACCCGCTGTCATTGACCAGGGTGCCGGCGCCAATGGTCAAATTGGCGCCATTGGCCGCGATGATGCCGCCCGTATTGTCGAGCTTGGCGCCGGCGGTAACGATTGTGTCATTCTGACCGTACTGCTTGATCGTGCCCCCACGGTTGGACAGGTCTCCTGCGGTCGTGACGTTGACGCTGTCGCCATCGAGCCAGCCATCTGTGTTGTCCAGGGAAGCCGCGCCCAGCGTCGTGGTCGCCGCCGAGATGAAACCGCCACGATTGCTCGTTGTCCCGGTGCTGGCCACCGACAGCACCCCACCGGCGGTCAAGCTGCCGGTGTCGTTGGCGATGGTTTGAGCGTTGAGGGTTGCGTCATCCCGGGCGGATATCACCCCCTGATTGACGATGGATGTGCCTGCATTCAGCGCCAGCGCGCCATTGCCGCCAATGAGCCCCGCCGCAGATGTTGCACCGGGTGCATTCAGGATCTGCTGCCGCGCCGTGACCTGGGTCAGGCCATCGCCCGCATTGGCGATGCGTCCGCCGGTGTTGTCAACGCTTGCGGCCGACACGGACAACGCTCCATCCGCACTGGCGGACTCGATGCGCCCGCCCGCGTTGGTCAGTGCGCCCGCAGCTTGCAGGGTGAGTCCATCGCCCGCATGCAGGGTCGCGCTGGTATTGTCCACCGCGCCTTGTACCGTGAGCGCCAGCGCCTTCTGAGCCGATACGGTGCCGCCGGCGCCGTCAAGCGATCCGAGCTGTGCGGTCAGCGCGCCGTTGGTCTGGATGACACCGCCCGCGTTGATGACTGGACCTTGACTGGCCATCGCCAGCGTCCCTGCACCGGCGTGGGAGACCTGGCCACCGTCGTTGGTCAGGCTGCCCGCATTGACCGTCAGGTTCTGGCCATTGGCGGCAATGGTGCCTCCCGTGTTGTCCAGCTTGCCGCCTGCGGTGATGCTGGTATCGGCCTGACCGTACTGCTTCAGACTGCCGCCCTGGTTGATCAGGTCGCCCGTCGCCTGGATGGCAAGCTGACCGCCTTCGATCTGGCCAGCAGTATTGTCGAGCGACTGGGCGGCGACGGCGACGCTGCTCCCCGATACCACGCCTTGACGGCTGCTCATGCCGCCAGCGGCGGTTGCCGTGAGCGCGCCACCCGCGCTGAGCGTCCCGGTGTCGTTGTTGAGCGAGGCGGCATGCACCGTGGCATCGCCCTGCGCGTTGACCTGGCCGTGATTGATCAGACCACCGGCGGTCAATCGCAGGTTCCCGTTGCCGCCAATGACGCCGCCTTGGGCGCCGCTGGCGGTGGTGCCAGCCGTATTGACGAGCATGCCGGCCGTCTGGATCGACAGGCCATCCGCATTGAGCGACACCATGCGCCCGGCCGTGTTGTCCACCGATGCGGCCGTGGCCATGAGCGCACCACCCGCCTGGACCGTGCCCTGCATATTGTTGACTGCGCCCGCCGATTGAATCGTCGTGGCGCCCTGCGACACGATCTGGCCACCCTGGTTGGACAGGCTGCCGGCGCTCAGGTTGGTGGCCGCGCCACTGGACATCTGGCCCCGGTCGTTGACGAGCGCCCCCTGCGCATTGACGACCAGAGCCACGCCCGCGGCAGCCGTCGCCCCCGTCAGATCGAGATTGCCGGCGCTTGCGGTGAGGCCCAGATTGCCATTTGTCGCGGTCTGGCTGCCTGCCAGGCTGACACTGGCGCCCTGGATTGTGGCGTTCCCGCTTGCCAGGTTCCGGCCTGTGGCAGACACGGCCCCGGTTGCGCTCACCGTCAGGTCGGCTGCCGGGCCCGGCGTGCCATCCGGGTTCAAACCAGCCGCGAGCGTGCCCGTCGATGCCACACTCTGCGCTTGGATGCCAAGCGACTGCTGCGCCGCCAGCGTGCCACCGTTGGAGAATGTGCCATCGGTGCGAAGCGAGGCAGCACCGGCCGAATACGTCGTGCCGCCATTGTCGATGCCGTCGCGCGCCGAGACCGCGAGATTGCCGGTGGTGTTCGTCTGGCCGGCCAGTACGAGCTTGCCTTGCGCGGTCAGCGTCAGCTCGCCGGCCTGCGCCGCCAGCACACCCCGATTCGAGACCCCGACACCAAGCTCCGTTGACGCCAGCAGGATCTTGTTGGCGTACATGCCGCCCAGTTCGCTCACGTCGATGCCGACCGCCGGGGCCGGTCCGTTGCCAGCGATCGCGCTGGCTGACAGCGCGTTGTAGTCGACCTGGTTCGCGCCGGCCACCACGTTGAGCCTGTTCGCATAGATCGCGGCATTGGCCTTGACCGCACGCGCGATCAGGTCCACCTGGTCGGTGCTCGCAGCATTGAGGCCGGCGCCCTCGACGCTGATCTGGCCGCTGGTCACACGGAAGGCATCCAGGCTGCCACTGCCGCCGTAGACGGGCGTGCCGGTGGTCAGCGTCACGCGGCTGGTGTTGATGAAGCCTGCGCCGTCGACCAGCAGTCCGTTTGGATTGGCAATCACCACATCGGCCCGTCCCCCGGCCACTTCGAGGTAGCCGCGCAGCTGGCTCGGTGACGTGCTGTTGACCTGGTTGACGATGATCCGCGCCGAGCCCCCAGGCAGCAGATTGGGGTTGCCGTTGATGTAGCCAGCCTGCTGCGTGGTGGTGATCACCGGCGAGTTGTTGAGGATCGCCCCGGGCCGGTTGACGTCGAACTGCATGTAGTGGTTCACCGACACCCCTGCCGAAGAGGGCCGCGTGATATTGACCTGCGGGAGACCATTGGCGGTCTGGATCACGCCCGGGCGATTGGCGCCGGCGCTCGGGTCGGCCACGATCTGTGCGCCGGCCACCATCGGCAGTCCCATGCAGGCCCACACCGCAAGCTGGATCGCCGGGATACCAATCCTGGTTGTGCCGGAGTTCGTCTTCGCTGTTCCTCCCGCCGGCGAGGCGGCGGCCCTGCCGGTCCCCGTGCTGCAAGCGGTTTCCGCCACGGCCATGAGCATGGCGCGTGTGCGATTGAAGACAATGCGGTAACAAAGACGATTCATGGCAACCCGGGAAGCTGGCGTATCTAGCGGCAACGCGCTGAGATCCGCAGCAACCTAGGGGCAAACACCGTCCTACCGCGCGCAACTACAGCTGTAACCTTTTGTAACAACAAAAAACTGCGCGCAGCTTAATGTACGGTACAAAGCGCTGATACCCCCCTTTATAACTAGGTAAACTCTGAGAATCCTCACAAATTTGTTGCGCCCGCAACCGAGATCGCCCGCATTGCCGCGCTGGATAAGGAAAGTGAATGGATTTGATCCAGGAGCGATGCATTCCATAGCCCCCTGTCGCCCTGATCTGAAAATTTCTTAAATCAGATTTTTACATAACTTATAAAGCCTAAAAAATTATCTTTAAAGGGCTATTAGTAATGGGTTGCACAAGCATAAGCAGGGTGTCAGCGTCGGCATTCCCGGCAATAAGGTCGAAAAAAGCGAGCGTTTCGCAGAAACCTATATTCCTGCTAATGGATCATCGCCGCAGTGACAAGAAGCGCGCACGCACAAAGAATTCGGATCATCGCAGAAGATACGTGGCGTAAGCCGGTCACGAAGCCATTCCCAGAGATGCGCCAACGGCTGCCGAGTCATCACGCGCACGAAACAGACCCGAATCACCCCCCCGGCGGCGCGCACGACCCGCGCAGGACCAGCTCCGTCGGAATCTGGATGCGGATCCGGTCAGGCGGCACCTCGCCCTTCAACTGCCGCAGCAGTATGCGCGCGGCTTCGTTGCCGAGCGCGTGGGCGTCATAGCGGATCACGGAGACTGGCGGGGTGGCCAGTTGGGCGAGTTCGCTGTCGTTCGAGGCGATCAGCGAAATATCCTCGGGAATGCGGCGATTGCTGATGCGGATGGCCGGAAGCACGCCGGACAGAAGCGGCATGCCGAGCACGATCGCCGCGGTGGGCGGCTCCGGCAGGCTCAGCAGCATCTGCATTTCCCGGTATGCGTATTCGGTCGAGAAGCTGTCGAGCCGCAGCAGTTGCGGATCCACGGTCAGGCTGGCCTGGTCGTGGGCCTGCTGCAAACCCAGCAGGCGGTCGCGCGCCACGCGCGTGCCGCTGCCGCCGGTGATCATGGCGATGCGGCGGTGCCCCAGGCTGATCAGGTATTCGGCGGCGCGCCGGGTGCCGCTGAGGTGATCGGCGCCCACGGCATTGACCGGGGCGTCGAGTTCGCGCTCGAGCAGCACCACGGGCAGGTTGCCGGAGCGGATGTTGGCCAGCACCTTGCCGTTGGATTCGTCCTGCACCGCGAAGATGACGCCGTCGGCGCCGCGCTGCCGGAACAGGTCGAGCAGCGCGAGTTCGCGCTCGCTGCTGCCGTCGCTGCTGGCCACCATGATCATGTAGCCGTGTTCGCTGAGGATGCCTTCGGCACCCTTGACCATCGCCGAATAGATCGGGTTGCGGATGTCGGAGAAGATGAAGCCGATCATGCGCGCGGACACGCCCCGCATGCTCTGCGCCGCCACGCTGGGCTTCCATCCCAGTTCGTCGATGGCGGCCTGGACGCGCACGCGCACATCCTCCGCCACGGTAGGCACCCCGTTCGCCACGCGCGAGACGGTCGCTATCGCGACGCCCGCCGCGCGGGCGACGTCATGGACAGTCACGCGCTTGGTCAAATCGGCTTCCGGATCAGAATCAAAAGGCTTCTTGGAACAGATTCCGGAAATCGGCAAGGGTCGTCTTCCGGGGATTCCAGCGATTATAGTTGGCCTGCACGCACAACTCCGCCATCCCCTCCAGCTTGTCCCCGGTCACGCCCGCGTCGCGCAGGCGGCGCGGGATGCCAAGGTCCGCGCAAAGCGCCTCGATGGCTTCCACCGCCATGCGCGCGGCGTCGAGCACCGGCAGCCCTTGCACGGGCCGTCCCATTGCCGCCGCCACCTTCGCATACTTGGCGGGATTGGCGATCAGGTTGAAGCGCGCCACCGCCGGCAGGCACAGCGCATTGGACAGCCCGTGCGACAGGTGGAACTCCGCACCGACAAAACGCGCCATGCAGTGCACGTTGCCCAGGCCGGTCTGCCCGAACGTGATGCCGGCCAGCGCCGAGCCGCACAGCATGTTGGTGGCGGCCTCCAGGTTCTCCCGGTCGGCCACGAACTGGCGGATGTTCCCCGCCAGCAGTTCGATCGCCTGGATATTGATGGCGTCGGTGATCAGGTTGGACTGGCGCGAGATGTACGACTCGAACGCATGGACGAAGGCATCGATGCCGGAGTGCGCCGCCACGTGGCCCGGCACGGTGCGCAGTGCCAGCGGATCGAGGATCGCGAATGCCGCCGGGTTGAGCGCGGCATGGCGGATCGACATCTTGAGGTTCTTTTCCGTATCCGTGATGACGCAGGAGCCCGATACCTCCGAGCCCGTGCCCGCCGTGGTCGGAATCGCGATCAGCGGCGGCGGCGCGATCGAGAATGCCTCGATGCCCTCGTAGTCATGGATGCGGCCGCCGTTGGCGAGCACGATGCCGACCGCCTTGGCCACGTCGATGGTGCTGCCGCCGCCGATGGCGATGATGGCCGTGGCCTCGTGCGCGCGGCAGACCTCCAGCGCGCGCGCCACGGTATGCGCGCTCGGGTCGGGTTCGATCTCCGAGTAGGTGGCGATGGCCACGCCCTCGCGCTCCAGCAGCGCGGCCACGCGCCCGTAGAAATCGCTGGCGAGCAGCGCGGCATCCACCGCGATGAACACGCGCTTGCAGCCACGATCGCGCACGATGGTGGCGATTTTTTCATGGGACCCGGCGCCCATGTAGATGCGAGTCGGGCAAAAGAAGGTGGAGATATCGGTAATGGACATGAAAAGATAGTCGAATCGACAGGGAATCGATGGGGATCGATCAGTCGGCCGCGGAGAAGCCAGCGGCGATGGTCGTCCAGCGCTTGGTTTCCGCATGCACGAACGTGGTCAGCGCGGCCGGCGCCATGCCGCCCGGCTCCGCCGCCATGCCTTGCAGCGTGCTTTGCATGGCGGGATCCTTCATGCTGGCCACCACGGCCTGGTAGATGCGGTCGCGGATCGGCGCGGCCAGGTTGCGCGGCGCGGCGAGGCTGTACCACGTGCTCATCTGATAGCCCGGCACGCCGGATTCGCTCAGCGTCGGCACGTTCGGCAGGAAGCGCGTGCGCTGCGCGGTGGTCACCGCCAGCGCCTTGATGTTGCCGCCGGCAAGCTGGGCGTTGGCCGAGGCGGCGGAATCGAGCGCGAAGGTCACGCGGCCGCCGATGATGTCGGTCATCATCGGCGAGGCGCCCTTGTACGGTACGTGCACGGCATCGAACGACGCCTGCTTCTTCAGCAGCTCGGCGGACAGGTGCTGCGTGGTGCCGATGCCGGCCGAGCCGTAAGTCGCCTCGGCGTGATGCTCCTTCATGTAGGCAATCAGTTCCTTGACGTTGTTGACCGGCAGCGACTTGCGCACGATCAGCACGTTCGGCACGACCGCGACGGTCGTGATCTGCGTCATGTCCTTTTCGAAGTCGTAGGGCAGGTTCTTGTAGAGCGCCGGCGCCGCCGCGTGGCCCACGTTCGCCAGCAGCAGCGTGTAGCCGTCGGGCTGCGCGCGCGCCACCATCGCGGCGCCGAGCGTGCCGCCCGCGCCGGGGCGGTTGTCCACCATCACGGCTTGTCCGAGTTCGCGCTGCAGCTGCGCCGCGATCGCGCGCGCCACGATGTCGGTGGTGCCGCCGGGCGTGAACGGCGCCACGATGGTGATGGGCTTGGTCGGCCAGTCGGCGGCGACGGCCGGACTTGCCGCGACACCTGCCACGACACCTGCCGCAGCGGCCAGCGCAACGAATGCGCCTGCCGTGCGCGCGATCTTCTTGAGGGAATGCATCATGGTCTGTCTCCAGAATTTCTTATGTTTCGGCCTGTGGCCGGGGATGCTAATCGAGTGTGACGTTGAGCCCGGACAGCAGCGTGCGCCAGGTGGCCACCGAGCCGGCCAGCAGCTCGGCCGCGCCTTCCGGCGTCTGCTGGCGCTCGGCCGGCACTTCCACGCCGGCCGGCGCGAGCCGCGCCTGGGTCTGCGGGTCGCGCACCGCGCTGCGCAGTGCCTTGTTGAGTCGCGCCACCACCGGGGCCGGCGTGCCCTTCGGCGCGAGGACCATGTTCCAGATGTCGTAGTTCAGGTCCTTGATGCCCGACTCGCCGGCGGCCGGCACGTCGGGCAGCGCACTGATCCGCCTGGGGCGCAGCACGACGACGCCCTTGACCATGCCCGACTTGATGAAGCTGGTGGACGTGGTGGTGCTGTCCACCAGGTAGTCGATGTGGCCGGCGGCCACATCGTTGAGCGCCAGGCCCGCGCCGCGGTAGTTGGCGATATTGACGTTGACGCCAAGCCTGGCATTCACCAGCACGCTGCCAAGGAACGAGCCGGAGCCCACGCCGGCCGCGCCCGCGTTCATCTTGCCGGCGTTCTGGCGCGCGTAGGCGGCGAACTGGTCGAGCCCCGTCGCCGGAAAATCCTTGCGCGCCGTGATGACCTGCGGCGCGTCGCCGACCGAGGCCAGCGGGATCAGGTCTTTCAGCACGTTGTAGGACAGCGACTTGTACAGCGTGGCGTTGGCGGCCAGCGTGCCGACATTGCCGATCACCAGCGTGTAGCCGTCCGGCGCGGCGCGTACCGCGCGGGCGGTGCCGAGCGTGCCGCCCGCGCCGGGCAGGTTCTCGACAACCACGGGCTGGCCGAGATCGCGCGCCATGCCCTCGGCGATGACGCGCCCGAGAATGTCGGTGGGCCCGCCCGCCGCGAACGGCACGATCAGCGTCAGCGGCCTGGCGGGATACGTCTGTGCGAAAGCGCCGCCCGAGAGCAAGGCGAGCGCCGCCGCGCCGCCCGCCTTGAGGACCTTGCGGCGGCCGGATGCGCGCGATGTCATGGCGGGCCTCATCAAGGATTGAAGACGACGAGACGCTCTTCGGTCATCTCGCGCATGGCGTAGTGCGGCCCTTCCTTGCCGAAGCCGCTGTCCTTGACGCCGCCGAACGGCATCACGTCCGAGCGCGCGCTCGACGTCTCGTTGATCTGCACCGTGCCGAAGCGCAGCGTTGCCGCCGCCTTCATGGCGCGATCGATGTCCTGCGTGAAGATGCCCGCCGCCAGCCCGAACGGCGTGCTGTTGGCGCTGGCCAGCGCCGCGTCGAAATCGTCGAACGGCCGCAGCGCGATCAGCGGCGCGAACGCTTCCTGGCACCACACGCGGCCTTCGTCGGGCACGTCGGTCATGACCACCGGATCGATGACCGAGCGGCGGCGCGCGCCGCCGCACAGCACGCGCGCGCCCACGGCGGCCGCTTCGCCGATCCACGTCTCGGCGCGGATCGCCGCCTGTTCGCTGATCAGCGGCCCCACGCGCGTGGCCGGATCGCGCGGATCGCCGGCCACCAGCGTCCCGGCGAACGCGACCAGGCGCTGCGCGACCTCGTCGGCAATGCGGCGGTCCACATACAGGCGCTGCACGGACGTGCAGACCTGCCCGGCCTTGCGCAGGCCGGCATTGGCGATCCTGGGAATGGCGCGATCCAGATCGGCATCGGCCGCGACGAACGTGCTGGCAATGCTGCCCAGCTCCATCTGCGTGCGGCGCAGGCCGGCCGCGCGCTGGATGATGCGGCCGACGCGCGTGCTGCCGGTGAACGTGTAGAAGGCCACGTCCTGCTCGTCCAGCAGCCACGCCCCCACCGTGTCGCCCTCGCCTTGCAGGATCGACAGGAACGGCGCCGGCATGCCGGCCTCCAGCAGCACCTGGCCCAGTAGCGCGCTGGTCAGCGGCGTGAAGGCCGACGGCTTGAGGACGACCGCGTTGCCTGCCGCGTACGCGGGCCCCACCTTGTGCAGCACGGTATTGAGCGGCGAATTGAACGGGGTGATGGCGCACACCACGCCCACCGGGAAACGCTGCGTGAAGCCGATGCGCTTGTGCGCGCCGGGGCTGGCGGCGAACGGCACCACTTCCCCGGTCAACTGCGTGGATTCGTTGGCGCACAGGGTCAGCGTGACCTTGGCGCGGTCGACCTCGTTGTTGGCATCGACCAGCGTAAAGCCGGCTTCGGTGGTCATCGCATCGACAAAGCGGCTGCGCCACGCTTCCAGCAGATCCGCCGCGCGCCGCAGCACCAAGCTGCGGTCGTAGGGCGCCTGCGGGCCGGCATCGACCGCCTCTTTGGCAATGCGCACGGCCTGCGAGACCTGCTCGCGCGTGGCGGAGGACAGCGTGGCAATGGTCTCGCCGGTGAACTTGTCGTCCACGTCGAAGCGGTCGCCGGAGTCGACCCAGTTGCCGTTGATCAGATTACCAGTGGGGGGAAGGGTGTCGGCGGGAAAGCGGGAGGTACGCATCGGGACTTTTTTGGGCTGGGGAAAGCCAGTTGAGAAAACGTTTTCTCATATTCGTCGCATCGAGCATGGAAGTCAAACCATACGATGCCCGGGATTACCCCTATTTATCCCTGATTTCCGTGGGTATGCGCTGATCTTCCGCCAGACAGCGTGGCGGCCAATTGAGCGGTGCCCGCCATTTTGAGGAAACGTTTCCCATGAATGGAGATCATTGTGCTTGTGGAAGCACACCGGCGGCTGTCGTTCCCCAAGGAGGAGGTTGGCGTCGGCCACGCCGCATGCCCTGATCGCGGCCGGGACCCTCGGGGAGGGATCGGTCGCCAGCAGCACGGCGGCATCGTCATGGAAGAGAGCCAGACGCAGGACTGGCGGCGGCGGATCGGGGCCGGATGCCGCCCGAAACCAGCGACTCCCACGAGTCCAGCATCGCCGGCGTCGTCGACGAGGCAAGTCCTGGCCCGCCAGGGCGCACCGGGCGCGCACGACAACGATCGATTTGATGAGAACGCCCGAAACACTCGCCTTATCTGCGCGAGGTGATCAATGCACCGTGCTACCTGGTGCGCTCCGGTTGCGGCTGGCGCATGTTGCCCAGGAATTCTGGCCTTGGCAGACGGTGCGTTGGCGTCGTCTCGCGAGGAACCGCGAGCGACGCCCGGATGTATCCGAGGCGACGCGCTACATCGCGATGGGCGGTGTGCCGCTGCGCAGAATCGCCCATCCTCGAATCTCGAAACAGGCTCCAAGCACTCACACGCGCGGGGAACCTGTCGCGGCCCTTACCATGGCTTGAATGCTGAGGTCGACGTCTATCTCGGTCGTTGCCCAATTCGCAACGCTGATGCGCATTGCAGTGCGGCCCTGCCATGATGTTCCGCCACACCAGCAGACGCCCTCTGCCTGGAGCGAATCGATGACGGCTCGCGTTGCCTCGGACGATCCGAATGATACGAGCACCTGGTTAAGCACGACATCATTGAGTATTTCGTATCCGTGACTCGAAAGGCCGTCAGCGAACTGATGTGCAAGGCGGCAGAATTGCCCGACGAGCTCGGCAATACCGTCGCGGCCGAGATGCAGCAACGCGGCCCATATCTCGACGCCACGCGCCCGCCTGGACGATTCCGGTGTGTAGTGGGAAGGCTCACGTCCCTCCTCGGCACCCTCGGCCAGGTACGCCGCATTCGCCGACATTGCTGCCCGTAGATCCGCTGCGTTCCGAACAAGGACGATGCCACTATCATAAGGAACGTTGAGCCACTTATGGCCGTCCGTCGCCCAGGAATCCGCCTCGGCCAGGCCAGCCGTCAACGCATCGAAATTCCGATTCGCAAGTGCCCAGAGACCGAAAGCACCATCGACATGGACCCAGGCGCCGGCCTGCCTTGCACGAAGGCAGATTTCCGCCGCCGGATCGAAATCACCGGTGTTCACATTACCAGCCTGGATGCAGACAATTGTGCGGCCGTCGAGCGCCGGCATGCTATCGACTTTGAGCCGCCCGCGGCGGTCGGTCGGGACCTGGATAACGCGCTCGCGTCCGAGGCCGAGTAACGAGAGCGCCTTCAACACCGTCACGTGAACCTCTTCACTGACAACAACGCGGAGTTCGGGCGCCCCATAGATGCCTTTGGCTTCCACGTCCCAACCCAGACGCGAAAGAAGCGCGTGGCGCGCGGATGCCAGCCCGGTCAGGCTGGCCATGGATGCGCCACTGACAAACGCCCCTGCGACGCCTTCCGGCATGCCGAACAAGTCGCGAAGCCATTGCAGCGATACATCTTCCAGCGTCGCCACAATCGGAGAAGTCCATCGGAAGCAGGCATTCTGGTCCCACGCCGTCGCCAGCCAGCTCGCCGCGACGGTAACTGGCAAAGCGCCACCCATCACCAGACCGAAATAACGTCCACCTACGGTGGCGACAGTCGCAGGAGATCCGATCTCGTCGAGGCGTCGCAGGACTTCGATCGAATCAACGCCCTTTTGCGGTAGCGCATGCCTCAGTTCGCCGAGACGGCGCATGGCCTCGGGCGAGGCGATTACCGACCGATCTTTTACTGACTGCAAATACGATATGGCTCTCTCAGAGGCGTCCCGCAAGACCCCGTGTGCCGACGATTCTTCCATAGAGACTCCATGTCTTTCCGGTGGACCAGACGCGCGCATTCGATTCTCGCGCCAGTGGCGTTTTGTCGGCATCGGAAACAGCCAATACCCTGATGCAAGATACGGAAATACACGTAGTTGCCCGGGCCGCCAGCCAGCTATTTGTTGTTTGCCGCGCGCGCATGTTGTATCAGGCGCAGCAACCAGCCCGCGCACGACTCCACGTACTCGTCAGCTTTTCGCCCCGGATATCCTGCGCTTAGTTTGATGGTCAATCCTTGCCCATTCAACCACGCCTCCACGCCCTCCAAAGCTTCGTCATCGTCAAGCATGATTTTCATGCTCTCCAGATTCCCGTTGTTCTCTACTATGCCATTGTCAGCATGCATGGTTCGCTCCCAGATTCATGCCTCCGCATCGATGCGGCGTGAAGTCCAGAGGATCGACGGATCGCACTTCATTTCCCGACAAGATCGTGTCGGGAAATGTCATTGGCACAAGACTCCGCTTATGCACGGCCGCGGTACGAACGAAGCAACAGGAACTGCAATAACGATCCCAGCAAGAAAATCCCCAGCCACGCGGCAAGCGCGCCCCGCACGACGGGGGACTCAGGACCACTCGCCAGGGGATGGCTGACAGGCAACCGCGTCAGCGTCTCATTGATCCCGGGGACTAACAACAGAAAGAAACTGAACGTGAATGCGAACTGGGACAGGTATCGCCGCGCATGCCCCAGGATTCCTATCCGCGGAACGAATACGCCGCCCAATATCGCAACCAGCGCAACGATGCCCAGTGCGTGGCCGACATTGAAACCGCCTGTGCTGGACAAGCCAAACGATGTGAGTACCGAGACCACCATGCCGGACAAGTAGATCCTGGTGGACAGGTTGGTGCTATCCATTTTCTGATATCGGGCGAAGCTATAGAGACCCGCGGCGAAAGTCGCCAGGCTGAGAATGGTGTGACTCGCGCCCAACGCGGAGATGGGATGAGGCATAGGACAATGACTCCTTCTGAAGGTAAGAAAGGCCCCCCGATCGCCGCAACGCGGGCGACAGCATGGATGAATGCACGGGCGACAATGACGACTTACAAAACAAACAACCAACTAGTTGGTCGATACAGCAATTCAAAAATTAGGCGCCGTAGCGCCCGCATGGGTGGTGGATATTCAGCTGACCGCGCTTAAGCGACTTATTGCCACTCTCGAAATGGCCTGAAACGACTCCGCATTGCCCAAGGCTCTTGCCGTCAGCATCGCGCCATGTATCGTGGACATGAAGGTCTGAGCCTCAACAAACGCGCTGTCGCACAATTTGAACTGAGACCTTGCCACACCACTGTCCAGAACCGTGGCGATCCAGGTCGTCAAGTCGTTGAAATAACCCCTGACCTGGTCCGCAATCTCTTGCGGGATCATGGGCAATTCTGTAGCAAGCATGACGCAAATGCACATTGACGATGTGCCATCGCGGATGCATTCGGCCCAATAATTGGCGTAGGCCATCAATCGTGCCAAGGGATCCTCGATGTTCCGGTCGAGAGCTGCCAATCCTTCCCGAGCCTGCTGCCGGTGCCGCGTGACCACCGTCAGCACCAAGTCCGCCTTGCTCGGGAAATGATGATGGATGCTGGGCTTTCCGATGTGCACCAGTTTGGACAGATCCGCATAACTGAACCCGTGATAGCCGCCTGCGACAAGCAGTTGCTTCGTGTGCTCTGCAATTTCGGTCGCCCGGGGGGACAGATCAACGCTCATGGACACTCATCCGAGTTACTTATAAGGCACGCATGGAATGTGTCATGCGCGCTTGCTATCTCAATCAACTCAGCCAATCTACTAGTTGGTCGGTTCCGTGTCAATCCTTCGGATGGTCGTTGTTGATCCATCCCGACCGGAATGACGTCACGCGGCCTCCGGGACGTGGCCTTGCGATGTCAGGTTCCGTCGCCGGGCAGCGCATCGACTTTCCCCGCCCCACGTCCGGCAAAATGTTGCGTTACCCACCGCTCGCAAATGTCCCATAGCTCGGGTACCCCCCTTTTGATGACGGGACCATATCGGGAGATAACCTGCTCAAGCGAGACGCCATTCTCCGTCCAGGTCCCGCCGCCGGTGAATATGTTGATGAGCAGCGGCTGAAAGCGATCAAGCGCCTTCGCGAACTTCGCGTCCTCAGTCTCAGCACGCTCAAATTCCTGCCACAGATCGAGAAACATGTCTCGTTGCGACAGCGGCAAAAGCCCGAACAGCCGTACCGCGGCCTTGAATTCTTGTTCAGCCTGCAATTCTCCACACACCTTCCCGTGAATCGGGAAGTCGCCGACGTCAACTTCGACGACGTCATGCAGCAGGAGCATCTGTATCACGCGGTAGGCGTTTACAGGCCCATTGGCATACTCGCTCAACACCAGTGCGTACATTGCCAGGTGCCATGAGTGCTCGGCGGAATTCTCCTTTCGACTTTTGTCGAGTAGCGGTGATTGCCGCATGACGGACTTCAACCGATCGATCTCTCTCAGAAAATTCAGTTGCTTCTCCAAGGTCGTCCGCTGCATGATTTTTTCCTCTGAAAGTGAGGTCATAGTATGCAGAACAGGTGTCGACCTCCAGAGATACCTTGCCGCTTCTGTCATCACGACGAGGCAACAGCAAGCTCGGCCGCGAACATGGCGGCAGCCTCGTCTATGCGACTGGCCCCGCGACCCTCTCCGCGGCGTATGACGAGGTCAACAGCGGCACGACACTCCCGGAGTACCGCTGGGCACGGGCCGGTGACGGCGCAATGCCGGCGGAGCCACCGGAGGCTCCGCCGGCCAGCGATCCGGCATCGACCGGGCGAGCGTGCAATCGGAATTGCGCCGGACGTCAGCCGCCGAACGGCTGGCCCATTGGCTTGAGGCGGATGCCGGGCGCCAGGCGCGTCCAGGGCAGATCGGCCGGATCGGCGGTCATCGGCCCGGGGGCCTTTGCCACCAGCACCGCGTGCGCGATGCCCTGGAAGTCCGCGCGAAAATGGACCGAGCTCTTGTTCACCAGGATCTTCATCGCCTCGGGCTCGACGCCGCCAACGCGATAGAGATTGCGGTCGAGCATCTGTGCCTTGCCGCCGCTGACCACGACCTGCACGCCTTCGATGCCCAGCAGCGCCACGGGCCCGACATCGGCCTGCATGCCGTGCATCATCGGGCCGCCAAAACGGCACACGCCGTCCGACAACCCCAGCACCTCGAAGCGCGCCTGCAGCGGCTCGTCGCCGGGCACGCCCGACACGCCACCAAGCGCCGCGTCGACCATCGCACCCACGCCTGCGCGATGCGCGGCCGCTGCCACCGCCGGATCCCAGATCAGCCCGATGGCCGCGCCCCGCGCGCCGTTGCGCAGCAGCGCGCGCAGCATGCCCATCGTGTTGGAATCGCCGCCGGCGCCGGGGTTATCCTGGGTATCGGCGATGACCACCGGACGCGTGGCCCCCTCCGCCATGCGCATGGCTTCGCGCACCGCGTCGTCAGGCGAGAGGAACGGTACCTCCCAGGCAGACTCCTCGGCCAGCATCCTGTCGTAGAGCGTCTGCACGGCGGCTTCGGCGGCGGCGTCATCCTCGCCATAGCCCCAGATCACAGGTCCGCACTCGGGAAAGTCGGCCGCCGGGAAGCCCGGCGTGAACGACAGCGACGCCACTGCGCCGGACTCCAGTTCGGCCAGCGCCGCGTACAAGCCGCGTGCCGGCTCCAGCATCGTGCACATGCCGTTGATGGGAATCAGGAACGGCAGGCGGCGGGCGGCAGCGCGCCAGCGGCGCGGGCCGGCCAGCAAGGTCTTCAGCAGTGCCGCGGCGCGCCCGCCGGTTTCCGCCATGTCGACGTGCGGATACGTGCGGTAGGCCACCAGCGCATCCGCGGCATCGAGCATGCGTTGCGTGACGTTGGCGTGGAGGTCGAGCGACGCCACCAGCGGCACGTCCGGGCCGATCACGTCGCGCAGCCGTGCCAGCAGTTCGCCTTCGCCATCGTCGGCATGCTCGGCCACCATCGCGCCATGCAGGTCCAGGTAAATGGCATCGAAGCCGCCCGCGCGGGCGGCCGCGACGATCTCGCCCGCGATGCGCTCGAACGCATCCTCGGTCACGTGCGCCGACGGACTTGCGCCGGCCCAGATCACCGGGCTCAGGGACCAGCCATTGCGCTGCGCGGCCTGGATGAAGCCACCGGCGGGGATATTCACATCGCGCAGCGCCAGCACGTCGTTGCCGCGCACCAAGGCCGGAAAGCCCTCGCCGCGCTCGAAGCTGGCGTAGGTGGCCTTGGACGGCGCGAACGTATTGGTTTCGTGTTGGAAACCGGCAATCAGGATCTGGGGTACCACAGGACTCTCCATCTTCATGGTTATCTTCAGGCCGTCGCCGGGCTGCCTTGCGGCGCGGGCATGCGGTTGGCCACCAACGTCACCGCGCCGGCCACCAGCAGGGCCACCATCACCAGCAGGCCGGCCTGCATACTGCCCGTGGCCGTGCGCACCCAGCCGATGATGGTCGGGCTCAGGAAGCCGCCGATCAGGCCTATCGTGTTGATGAGCGCGATGCCGCCGGCCGCGGCGTCGCCCTTCAGGTACTGGGACGGAATGGCCCAGAACACCGTGTAGGCCGCCCACATCATCGCCGTGGCAATCGTCATGCAGGACAGCGACACCGCCAGGTTGCCACTGGACAGCGTGGCCACGGCCAGCGCCACGGCGCCGATGAATGCGGGCACCGCGCTATGCAGGCGACGCTCGCCGCGCCGGTCCGAGCGCCGGCCGATGACGACCATGGCAATGGCGGCCGCGATATACGGGATCATCGAATACAGGCCGATCTTCATCGTGTCGGTAACGCCATCTGCCTTGAGAATGGAAGGCAGCCAGAAGCTCACCGCGTAGATGCCGCAGATCATCGTGAAGTAGGCGAAGGCCAGCAGGTAGACGCGCGGGTCGCGCGCCACCTGGCCGAACGAGTGGTGGCCTGCGCCGGGCGTGTGCAGCTCGGCGGCGAGCATGCGCTTTTCCCCGTCGGTCAGCCATTTGGCATCGGCCGGGCGATCTGCCAGCACGCGCAGGGCCAACACGCCCAGCAGCACGCACGGAAGCCCTTCCACCAGGAACATCCATTGCCAGCCTTCCAGGCCATGCGTGCCGGACAGCCCGGTCATCAGCCACGTCGACAGCGGCGAGCCGAAGATGCCGCCGAGCGGCCCGGCCAGCATCACGATGGCCATCACGCGCGCCATGCGCTGCTGCCCGTACCAGTACGTCAGGTAGAAAATCATGCCGGGCGCGAAGCCGGCCTCGAACACGCCGAGCAGAAAGCGCATCACGTAGAACGTGGTTTCGTCGCGGACGAACAACATGCAGGCCGACGTCAGGCCCCAGAGCACCAGAATGCGGCTGATGGTCTTGCGCGCACCAATACGGGGAAGCAGCAGGTTGCTGGGGATTTCGAACAGCACGTAGCCGAAGAAGAAAATGCCGGCGCCCAGCCCGTACACGGCGTCGGAAAAGCCCAGGTCGCCCTGCATCTGCAGCTTGGCGAACCCGATGTTGACGCGGTCCAGGTAGGCAAAGGTGTAGCAAAGCAGCAGGAATGGCAGCAGGCGCCAGTTCAGCTTGCGGTACAGGGCCTGCTGCGCGGCGCTGTCGTGCGCCGGCGTGGTGCGTGGGGGCAGTGTGGCAGTCATACGATTTTTCCCGTGGTCGTTCGTGGATGCGATGAACGTTGTGCTGGCGCTGTGTTTTAGTTTTCAAGCATCGTGAGTTAGACAAAACGACATAGCAAGAGCAACTTAAGTCGGTTATCGTTGCCTATTCAGCAACACGATGCATCAGGCGGACGTCGATATGCGAGAACTGAACCAACGCAGGCTGCGTTATTTCCACGAGGTGCTCACGCACGGATCGATCCGGGGCGCGGCCGACAGCATCAACACGTCGCCCTCGGTCGTCACGCGCCAGATTCGCCTGCTGGAAGAGGAAGTGGGCGCGCCACTATTCGACCGCCACGCACGCGGCGTGCAGCCTACCGAAGTGGCTCTGCATCTGCTCGAATACTGGCGGGGGTGCCGCGCGCAGCAGGAGCTGTTCGAAGACCGCCTGCAGGCATTGCGCGGCCTGCAGCACGGCCAGGTACGCATTGCCACGAGCGAAGGCTACGTCGATGGCTTGATGGACGAAGTGCTGACCGACTTCTGCGCGCAGTATCCGCGGCTCGATGTCACGGTGGATGTCCTGCCCGTCAACAACGTGCTGCAGGAGGTGGCGGAAAGCCGGGCGCATCTCGGCCTGGCCTACAACCCGCCCTCGCATGCCGACGTGCGCTGGGTGGCCACGTCGTCGCAGCCGGTGGTACTGCTGGTCCATGCCGAACATCCACTGGCACTGCGCGGCACGAATGTCGATGTGCGGGAACTGGCCGACTATCCGCTGGCGATGATGCCGCCCGCGTTCGGGCTCGGGCAGATCGTGCAGATGCTGGCGTATGCCGAGAACATCCAGATCCGTCCCACGCTGACCACCAATTCGCTGGCCGTGCTGCGGCACTTCGTCAAGCGCCATCACGGCATCACGCTGATCGGCGCGTTTGCCGCCTATCGCGAACTGGCCTCGGGCGAACTGGTGACACTACCGATTGCCCATCCGCTGTTCGAGGCTGCCAAGGCACGGTTGCTGGTGAAAACGGGAAGGCCGCTGGGCATGGCAGCGGACACGCTGCTGGACCACATCCTGCGCGACATGTCGATGTTCGCGGCTCCGGCGCCGCGCGGGCGCGGACGATCCACGGCGCGCAAGTCGTCCCGAGCGTAAGAAAGCTCCGGGGTCGGCCTCGAAGACACGCGATGCGGACGTCAGCTCGCCACGCCCTGCCGCCACGTCCCGACGCGCGACGAACTTGTCCCAGCGGTGTGCCAGCAGGAAGTCACCGCGCCGATCGAGGCAGCCGATCGGATGGCCGATCCTCCGCCCGGTGGCTTGCAGCGCAATGCGCGAGACGACGACGGGAGGCTGGACAGAGAAGCCATCGGGACCATCTGCACGCTGCTCGTCGACCTCATCGATAAGCGCCTCCTCAGGTCCTGGCTCTCCTCGCGGACCTTGCGACAGCCGGTGCATCCAGCGCAGCCCCAACGAGCTCCTGCATGCGGCGGGCTGCCGCGGTCTGGATCCGCTCGGCTCGCACGATCACGCGCATCTTGGCGGATTCGAGCGCGGCGTTGGTGGTGCGAATCGCAACGAGGTCGCCGCGTGCGATTTCGCTGGCCGCGGCTCCCGCGGACAGAAAGGTCAAGCCCAGCCGCTTCATCACGAACCGCTTCAGCAACTCGATCGAACTGCTGGTGAGCGTCGGCGCAAGCTGAAGATTCTCCGCGAACTCGGCCAACCGGATCAACTGATGCAAGCCAAAGCCCGGGCCCATCGTCGCCAGCGAGTAGCGGCTCGCGTCCTGCAATGACGGGGTTGCACGACGCCGTGCCAGCGGATGGTCGGGCCAGGCAATGATGCAGACCGGCTGGCTTTGCTCCCGCACGATCTGAACCTCCGGATGCGCTGGCGGATTCATGGCGATACCCAGGTGCGCTTCGTCGCTGGCGACTTTCCGCACTGCCTCCGCTGCGCTCGCCAGTTCGACGTTGACCTGCACCCCGGGATACTGCTGGCCGAACGTATCGACGATGCCGTTCATCAGCAGATCCATATACCCCTCTCCGGCCACCACGTTCAACGTGCCACGCCGCAGCCCGGCAAGGTCGTCGATACGCTCCCGCAGCGCCTCTTCGCTCGCCATGCGATTGCGGCAATGCGCGATGACCAGCGCAGCCGCCTCGGTGGCAATGATCCCTCGGCCTTTGCGCTCAAACAGCGCCACTCCCAGATCCTGTTCCAGCAACTGGATCTGCCGGCTGACCACGGACGGCTCAACGTTGAGCCTGTCCGCAGCGCCCCGCACCGATCCGCACATGGCGGCCTCGTAGAAATATCCCAGCCGCTTTTCATTCAGCGTTCCCGCAGTCATTGCGCCGACCTCTACTGTTGACTTTAGAGCAACGAAACTCACCGAAATCATACATTGATCGCACGGTCCGTTGCACCGATGATGCTGTACACAACAGCGGCCATCGAATGCAGAAGGAAATGCCATGCCCGACGCGCACCTATGTCAGGTGGAAGATCTCATGTCGCAGGCGGAGGCTCTGACGAGTCTCCGCAGGTACATCCATGAACGCCCCGAGCTCGCCTATCGGGAACACGCGACCGCTTCGCTCGTTGGCGAATTGCTCGGCCGATGGGGCTATGACGTAGCAACCGGCATCGGTGGCACGGGCGTGGTGGCAACCCTGACAGCCGGCCACGGTGGCCGCAGCATCGGCATACGTGCGGACATGGATGCACTGCCGATTCAGGAGGCCACTGGCCTGCCTTATGCGAGTGCGGTTTCCGGCGTTATGCACGCGTGTGGACACGACGGCCATACCACCATCCTTTTGGGTGCGGCGCAGTACCTCGCCACGCATCGTCGCTTCGACGGCACGCTGCGTCTCTATTTCCAGCCGGCCGAAGAAGCCGGCGTGAACGGCGGCGCCGAGCGGATGATCGCCGAAGGACTGTTCGAGCGTTTCCATTGCGATGCGGTGTTCGGCCTGCACAACCACCCCGGCCAGCCTGCCGGCAGATTCCTGTTTCGGAGCGGGCCGTTCATGGCCTCCGGAGACAAGGTCACCATCACGGTGCGCGGGAAAGGGAGCCACGCGGCACGCCCGCACCTGAGCGTGGACCCGGTTGTCGTGGCGTCGAGCATCGTCATGGCATTGCAGACGGTCGTGGCCCGCAATGTCGATCCGGGCGCCGCGGCGGTGGTCACGGTAGGCGTGCTCCAGGCCGGTACCGCGAACAACGTGATTCCCGCTTCGGCCAGACTGGAACTGAGTGTTCGTGCATTTGACCCGCGGGTTCGTGAACTGCTGCGCCAGCGCATCGAAGCGCTGGCCAATGCCCAGGCTCACGGCTACGGCGCCACGGTCGAGATTGACTATGTCCTCGGCTACCCGGTCGTCGTCAACAGCGACGCCGAGACTGCCTTCGCCATCGAAGTGGCGCGTGAGCTTGTGGGCGATGCCGATGTCGACGCGGCCTTCGAGCCGGTCATGGCCAGCGAGGACTTTGCGTTCATGCTGCAGCAGCGCCCCGGGTGTTTCCTGCGACTCGGCAACGGCATCGGCCAGGGCATGGGCGAGGGAGGCTGCATGGTCCACAACCCGCGTTACGACTTCAACGACGCGAACCTCCCGATTGGCGCCGCCTTCTGGGCCCGGCTGGTCGAGCGATACCTGCCTGTGGCGTGAGCCGCGCATTCCATCCCATCCCCTGCAACATCAGATCCATCGTCCCGCCATGAAGCACGTTTCCCGCATTGCATTGGCTGTATTGGCCGCAACCACGACGGCTCTCGTAAGCGCCGAACCCGCCTACCCGTCCAAACCTGTCAAGATCATAGTGGGTTACGCACCCGGCGGATCGGCGGATACGGTCGCGCGCCTGCTCGCCAACCGGCTCTCGATCCAGATGGGACAATCGTTCGTGGTCGAGAACCGCCCCGGAGCAGCTAGCAGCATCGCCGCCAGCGGCGTCGCACGCTCGCCTGCCGATGGGTACACGCTGTTCCTTGGATCCAACGCGAATGCCATCAATACCACGCTCTACAAGAAGCTTACCTTCGACATTCAGAAGGATTTCGCTCCCGTCGCTCTGGTGACAAGTTTCCCGAACGTCATGGTGGTCAATCCCGCACTGCCTGTGAAGACTGTTGGCGAGTTCATCGCCTACGCGAAGTCGCACCCGGACGGCGTGAACTACGGGTCCTCGGGAATCGGCTCGTCCACGCACCTGGCAGCGGAGATGTTCAAGTCGATGGCTGGCATCAAGATGGAGCATGTCCAGTACAAAGGTAGTGCGCCGGCCCTTACCGACCTCATGGCCGGCCAGGTTCAGGTGATGTTCGACAACGCACCGTCGGTGCTGCCGTTCATCCGCAGTGGCAAACTGCGCGCGCTTGCCGTTACCAGCGGCCAGCCGCAGGCGTTTGCGCCGCAGGTGCCAACGGTAAGCGGTTCGGCGCTACCGGGCTACGAGGTGAAGTCGTGGTATGGGCTGTTTGCCCCGGCCCGCACGCCGCCGGCGATCGTGAACGCGCTGAATCAGCAGATCAATGCCGCCTTGCAGGAAGCTTCCGTGCGCGGCAATCTGGCTGCCCTGGGTGCGTCCCCTGAAGGCGGGATGCCCGAGGCGATGCGCAAGCATCTGGGGCAGGAAGTCACCAAATGGGCCGTGGTGATCCGAAGCTCAGGCGTCACAGCCGAGTAAGCAACACGGCATTTTCCGAATGGCATTCTTGCGGCCGGCTACTGGTCATGGGTAAGTCGTCGGAGTTCGCCAGCTTGCCCGGCGCCTGTAACGGCGCTCTCTTTCCGCCCAGGCAATGTCGGACAGCCAGCCTCATCTGCTCGCAAGCCCCTTAGGCATCAGATTAATCCCCCGAGCTTCTTCAGAAACGCGGCGATATTCTTCTCCTCCCGCTTATAGTAGGTCCACGGGCCCATGCGTTGCGAAGTGACCAGCTGAGCCCGCTGCAACGATGCGAGATACAGGGACACCGTGGACTGGGACAGTCCTGCCCGCTCCTGAATGCTGCTCACGCAGACCCCATATTTGTCCGCGTCAAACTCTTGGTCTGGAAAACTCTTCCCCGGGTCTTTCAACCAACCCAATATCGCCAGACGAGTTGGATTATCCAGAGCCTTCAGTACCTCGCCGACATCGATGCTCATAAGTTGCACATTAGCTTGAGAAAAATAAACCTGGGATCGATACCATCCCTCCGGACTGTATAGTATCAGGCATCGCTACCATCGCGCCGAGGACGGCAACGACGGCCTGCGTGCCATTACGCGACAGCAACCCCGCGCCAGGCCTCACCAGAAGCGACCGTTACCCAATGCTCGCGTTGTCGGCCCTGATGTCGGCCGACGATCGCAATGCGATAGCAACCTGCAACCGCCTCACGGGATGAGAATGCCAAGCTCCTTGCCCGCGCAAACGATGCATCACATCCTGTCATCATTAACAATTTCAAAATGACTTATGGAATCGGGGCAGGATTTTTGCACCATTTTTTCCATGACCTCATCCGCGGGCCGGCGACCGTACTTTAAACTCAAGATAATACGATCCACGCCGACGCTCCGAAACGCCTCCGGCAACTCGAAAACATATTCAGTTCCGGGCCTATATCCCAAATGCATCGGTAACGGCGGCAACGATGGCGAAGTATCAAGATCGATGTCGAACGATTGCAGGAAAGACTTGTACGCCTCACCAGATTGCTTACGAACTTCTTGGCGCCACGTCTCCACGAAAAGCGGCTATGGCTCGAGGTCCGACCCGAACCCAGTCGGGTCCTTGCCCTGATGCAGGGCAAGGACCCGGCTCTTACTCCTGATAGGTCGGATAGCTCGTGTAGCCCTTCTCCGTGCCTCCGTACATGGTGCCGGGATCTACCGGATTCAGCGGCCAGTTGTTCGCGATGCGTGCCGGCAGGTCCGGATTGGCGATGAATGGGCGACCGAAAGCGATGAGATCCGCGAGACCGGCATCCAACAGGCGCACACCGCGTTCGGCGGTATATCGGCCCGCGTAGAAGATGCGACCGCTGAACGTCTCGCGGACTGCTCGCCGAAAGTCTTCTGGCAGGTCAGGAGCGTTGTTCCAATCGGCCTCGGCAATCGACAGATAGGCAATGCCCGATTGCTCCAGGAGCTTGATGGCTTCGATGTACGTGGTATGCGGATCCGCTTCGACAAGACCCAGGTAAACGCGATCTTCGTCCGTGCTTTCGAACAACGGCGCGAACCGCACGCCCAGTCGATTCTTGCCGACCACTTCCGCAACGGCCGTCACGATCTCGCGCAGGAACCGCAGACGGTTCTCCAGCGAGCCGCCATATTCATCATCACGCTTGTTGCTATGCGCGGAGATGAACTGGTTGACCAGATATCCATTGGCGCAATGGAGTTCGACACCGTCAAACCCCGCCGCCAGGGCATTGCGGGCGGCTTGCGCATAGAGCTGGACCAGCTCCCTGACTTCCGCGGTGGTCAGGGCACGCGGCTCGGAAGGCGGCGCCAGCGTGCCTGCCCCGGGGGCGGTTTCGATGAAAACACTGACCTGTTGGGCCGGAATGGCCGATGGCGCCACAGGCGCTTCGCCGCCCGGCTGCAGCGAGGTGTGCGAAACCCGTCCGACGTGCCACAGCTGCGCAAAAATGACGCCGCCCTCGTCGTGAACAGCCTTGGTGACCTTCCGCCATCCCTCAACCTGCGCGGGACTATGGATGCCTGGCGTCCAGGCATAGCCCTGGCCGCGAGGTTCGATCTGCGTACCCTCCGTGACCATGAAACCAGCCCCGGCGCGCTGACGGTAGTAGGTCGCCATCAGATCGTTGGGAATATTGCCCGGTTGCGTGCTCCGCGAGCGCGTCAGCGGCGGGAGCACGATCCGGTTCTTCAGCCTGTATGGCCCCAGGCTGGTCGCGGAAAACAGTGAGGTGGCTTTCATTTTCACATTCCTAGATATTGAGAATAATAGATGTTTAGGGTCGAAAAGCATCGTTGCCTAGAACAGACCGTGCGGCGTCTCGCTCAGACTCACGAGGATGTTCTTCTTCTGGCTGTACGCCTCCAGCATGGACTTGTGCGTCTCGCGCCCCAGACCGGACTTCTTGTAGCCACCGAACGGCGCGTGAGCAGGAATGTCATGATAGGTATTCACCCACATCCGCCCGGTTTCCACGGCGCGGGCAACCCGCAGCGCACGGTTGAGGTCTTGTGTCCAGACACCCCCCGCCAGCCCGTACTCGGAATCGTTCGCCATGGCGATGACTTCTGCTTCATCCTTGAACGGGATGACGCAAAGAACCGGTCCAAAGATCTCCTCGTACGCGACGCGCATGTCGTTTCGCACGTCCACCAGGATGGTGGGTTGAATGAAATATCCGGCGTCATGGTCGTCACCGACGAGCCGGCCGCCGCCAACGAGCACGCGGGCACCTTCAGCCTGGGCGATATCGATGTAGCCGAGAATTCGCTCCATCTGCGTCTTGCTGACCTGAGCACCCATTTGCGTCTCCGGCGACATCGGATCGCCGACACGCACTGCCCGGAACTTCTCCTTCAGCTCTTCGAGGAACCGCTCGTAGATCGACGCATGAACAAACAGGCGGGCGCCAGATTCGCAGACCTGGCCCTGGTTCCAGAGAATCGCGAGCGCGGCGCCTTCCACGGCCTTGTCCCAGTTCGCATCGGGGAACACGATGTTGGCGGATTTCCCTCCCAGCTCCAGCGTGGCGGGAATGATCTTCTTTGCAGCCGCGACGGCAACGGCCTCGCCGATACGGGTCGAGCCAGTGAACGCCAGCTTCCTGATGTCGGGATGGTCGAGCAGCGGCTGGCCGGCCGAAACACCCGTACCCGTCACGATGTTCACGACGCCCGCGGGTAGCACCTTGGCAAAGATCTTTGCCAGTTCGAGGATGGTGACGGGCGTCATCTCGGACGGCTTGATCACAACGGTGTTGCCCATCGCAATTGCCGGAGCAATCTTCCAGGCCGCCATCAGAAGGGGAAAGTTCCATGGAATGACTTGCCCTACAACGCCTAGCGGCTCGCTCAGCACAATGCTGAGCGTCTTCTCATCGAGCATCACCGCTTCGTCCGAATGGCTTCGGATGACGCCAGCGAAGTATCGGAAATGATCGATGGCGAGCGGCACATCGATAGCCCGGCTTTCACGGATGGGCTTGCCCACATCGAGCGTTTCGAGCGTGGCGAAACGCTCGGCATCCGCCTCGAGCAGGTCGGCGATCTTCAGCAGCGCGGTGGAACGCTCGATCGCTGTGGTTGTACGCCACGTGCGGAATGCACGGGTGGCCGCCTTCACGGCACGATCCACATCTTCCGCGGACGCGTTCGGAATCCGGGTAAGGAACTCACCGTTGGCAGGATTGATGCTGTCCAGCGTCTCGCCCGTTGCACCATCAACCCACTGATTGTCGATGAACAGGCCATAGCTGCGGTCCGGAACATAGCTCGGCGGAATGTCTTTCAAGGTTTGCACTGCGTACCTCCAGAAGTTTGAGAACAGGGCCCCGACTGCGCTGCCGTTCCGGGCCCAGGAAGCTAGCGCCATCCATATGCGCCGTGTTTTCACTCTAATTTACATATTGAGATATGTAAATATATAAATATCATCAGATGGGGTGAGTGCCGCTCCGACCATGCCGGGGAGCGGCCAGCACGGGGCAGCGCTCCGAATCGTCCCGGCAAATCGCCCCGGCCCCGTATTGCAAATAAGAACAATTCTCGATATTATCCAGCGCTCAGCACCGTGTCTCCGGTCAACGACCATGTCCACCACCATTCGAGTTCTGTACGAGAACAACCATGACTGGCTTTGCCAATGGTTGCGCCGCCGGCTCGATTGCCGCGACGAAGCCGTGGACCTGGCGCACGACACCTTCCTGCGGTTGCTCCGCCGGCCGGACGAAGTCCCCGGCATCGGCGAGCCGCGCGCCTTCCTGACCACCATCGCCCGCGGCTTGCTGAACGACCACTGGCGCCGGCGCTCCCTCGAGGAAGCCTGGCTGGAAGCGCTGGCCGCGCTGCCCGTCGAAATGGTCGTGTCCCCCGAGAATCTGGTATCCATGCAGCAAGAGCTGCAGCATCTGGACGCCATGCTCGCCGAGCTGGCCCCCAAGGCCCGCGAGGTCTTCGTGCTGTCGCAGCTCGAGGGCCTCACCTACAAGCAGATCGCCGATCGCACCAGGCTGAGCGACCGCACCGTCAAGCGCTACATGGCGCAGGGCTTTACGTTGTGCCTGACCCTGATGTGCTGACTTGATGCGCTGACCTGCCGTGCCCACCCCCGATTCCACCACCGCGCTGGACCCTGCCGTCATTCGCGAGGCCGCGGGCTGGCTGGTGCGCCTCCATTCCGGGGAAGCGGGTCCCGCGGACCATGAAGCGTTTGAACGCTGGCGCCGCGCCAGCCCGGATCACGAACGGGCCTGGGAGCGCGCCGAAAAGCTGAGCGCGAAGTTCGGGGCAGTATCTCCCGCGCTCGGCGTGCCCGTCCTCACGCGCCAGGGCACGGTCAACCGGCGTGCCGTGGTGAAGACGCTCGCGATCCTGGGCGTGGTGGCGCCGGCCGGATGGCTGGGCGCCAGCCTGTGGCGCGGCGAAACCGGCGACGTCTACCGCGCGGCCGTGGGCGAGAACCGGCGCGTCGCCCTGGCCGATCGCAGCCTGGTGCAGCTCAATACCTCGACCGACATCGCGGTGCGCTATTCCGACGAGGCTCGCGTGCTGCAATTGCGGCAAGGAGAGATCTATATAGAGACCGCCGCCGATCTCCGGAGCCCGTCACGGCCGTTTCTGGTGGAAACCAGGCAGGGCCGCCTGCGCGCGCTGGGCACGCGGTTCGTGGTGAGGGAACTGGCGCAGGGCGACAAGGACGTGACCGCGTTGACCGTGCTGGAGCATCGCGTCGAAATCACGTTGAAGTCGAGCGGCTCGCGCAGGGTCGTCGGCGCGGGTGAAACCGTCGTCTTCTCGGACCAGGCCTTCGAAGCGGCGGAGTCCCCGCGGCAGCCTCCCGGCCAGCCGTCCGCCGCCGCGCCAAGCTGGACCAAAGGCATGCTGCAGGCGGACAACGCGCGGCTCGACGCCTTCCTGCGGGAGCTGGCGCGCTACCGCCCGGGGATCCTGCGCTGCGAGCCGGAGGTGGCGGGCCTCCGGGTCTCCGGCATGTTCGTGCTCGGGGATACCGACCACATCCTCGACATCATCGGCGAGACGCTTCCCGTGCGGATCGTCCGACGCACCGCGTACTGGGTCACGGTGACATCCAATACCCGGTGAGCGGGAGGACGCCCGGATTTTTTTCGTTTCCTGCCCGACTTCGTGTCCCCTTTTGCCCCGGTCGTTCGGCATACAGGGCGTCAACGAAGTACACAGAGAGGAAACGAAGTGGTGCCGTCGCATTTTGAAGCCATTGGGAGCGCAGCCGGAGCACGCCGCGTCAGGAAAAAGACCGTCGGGCGTTTCGCGCTGACGGCAATTGCAGCCTGCATCACGGCCGGTACCGCGATGCACGCGCCGCAGGCGCATGCGCAGGCCGCAGCGCAGGAAACCCGGGACTATCGCATTGCCGCCGGCCCGCTCGCGGACGCGCTCTCGGCATTCGCCAGGGACGCCGGCGTCACGGTGTCTTTCCGCCCCGAGGATGCGGCGCGCTTGACCACGAAGGGCGTGCAGGGCCGGTACACGGCGGCCGAGGGCCTGGCGGCGCTGTTGGCGGGCACCGGCCTGCGGGCCGTACCGCAAGCTCGCGAAGGTTTCGTGATCCAGGCCGGCCAGGCTCCGGCAAACGGAGCCGCCCGTGCGCAGGCGGCCGCCGAGGCCAATCCCCAATCCGATGTCTCCACCCTCGAAGCCATCACCGTCAGCGGCGACTGGCTTGGCACCGGCCTGGAAAACAGCGTGCAGACGTTCGGCGGCGCCCGCACGCTGGTGAAACGCGATGAGATCGTCAACAGCGGCGCGTCGAACATCTCCGATGTGCTGCGCCGCATCCCGGGCGTGCAAATCAGCGGCAGCACCAGCGCCACCGGCAGCTCGGTCGGCCTGCACGTCGGGATTCGCGGGTTGAACCCCCGCAACTCGTTCCGCTCCACCATGCTGATCGACGGCATTCCCCTGGCCATGGCGCCCTACGGCCAGCCCAACCTGGTCATGTCGCCGGTCAGCATGGGGAATCTCGACTCGATCGACGTCGTCCGCGGCGGCGGCGCCGTGCGCTACGGTCCGCAGAACGTCGGCGGCATCATCAACTTCAAGACCCGCGCGATTCCGAACGCGCCGGGCCTGACCGCGGACGGGTCCGCGCGCTACAACATCTACAGCCACGGCGGATCCAACAAGCAGTACAGCGCGTTCGCCGGCACGCAGATGGACAACGGCTTCGGCGTGGCCCTGCTCTATTCGGGCCTGGACGGCGAGCAGTGGCGGGACGGCAGCCACGACAACTACAACGACGTGGCACTGAAATGGCGCTACGCCATCAGCCCGACCTCCGAGGTCTACGGCAAGCTCTCGCACTACGACGTCAAGTCGATGACGCCGGGCGGCCTGACCGCGGCGCAGTACCGGCAGAATCCGTTCCAGAATACCCACCCCACCGACTCCTGGCGGGGCAAACGCGACCAGGTCGACATCGGCTACGTCAACTCGATCTCCGACACGCAGGAATTCGAGATCCGCAGCTACTACTACGAGAGCTCGCGCAAGAGCTCCCTGATCAACCCGGACCAGGGCCGCAACGACTTCCAGCCGCGCGACAACCAGGTGCTGGGCATCGAGCCGCGCTACACGCAGCGCCTGCAGTTCGGTCCCACCACGCACGACTTCACGGTCGGCTACCGCTATGTCCACGAGAGCGGCACCGACACGCGCTACGCCACGTCGCTGGCCACCGGGCTCCAGGTCGGTCCGTCGCAGGTCTTCGACAACGGGACCAACGCGCACTCGGTCTATCTGGACGACCGGATCGCCTACGGGCGCTGGCGCGTCACGCCCGGCATCCGCTACGAGAAAATCAGCAGCGACCGGCAACCGAGCGGGACCACCAACGACACCCCCTTCGACGTCGGCAATAGCCGTGGGCTGCCCTCGTTGAACGTCGCCTACCTGGTCAACGACAAGCTCACGCTCTACACCTCGTACAGCACGTCGTTCGGCGCCGTGCAGTACACGCAGTTGAACTCGATGTCGGCGGCGAATCCGCTGAAGCCGGAAGTCGCCAAGACGGTGGAGGTCGGCGCGCGCTTCGCCGGCGAACAGGTCCACTCCGAACTGACGGCCTTCGACCTGCGCTTCGACAACCAGATCCTCTCGATTCCCGGCACCAACCCCGCCGTGTTCCGCAACCTGGGCGCGACGAACCACAACGGCGTGGAATTCGCCATCGACTACGACTTCGACAAGGCGAGTCTTCTCGCCGGCCTGAACCTGTACGCCAACTACACCTATGTGCGCGCGATTCAGAAGTCGGGCGACTTCGACGGCAAGGACGTGCCGTTCTACTCGCGCCAGACGGCGACATGGGGCGGACGCTACACCAGGCAGAACTGGGCGCTCAACGTGTTTGCCACGGTGCAGAGCAGCCAATACGCCGACACGGCCAACACCGTGCAGGAATCGGCTGACGCAACCAATGGCCGGGTGCCAGGCTTCAGCGTGTGGAACGCGCAGGTGAACTACAAGATCCCGGGCAGGAAAGGCAGCGATCTCGCCTTCGGCATCAACAACCTGTTCGACCGGCGCTATTACTCGCGCAATGTCGACACCAACGGCGGCCGCATGGTCGGCGCGCCCCGCATGGTGTACATCCAGGCGCGGCTGGCTTACTGAGCGGAACATACGCGGGGACGTTCGGTTCCGGCATGGATTGCGGCCCCGCCGCTCCACGTGATGTCAGTACAGGATGTCCAGATGCGCGCTTGATGCGGTGTGGACGACCGGGCCGCGCTCAATGCGCATCCCGCTTGCCTCGCCAGTCGTCCCGCCAGTCATCCCGCGCGCCTGGCAAGCACCTCGTCCCGCGGCCCCGCATCGACCACGCGCCCGGCCTCCACCACGACAATCGTGTCGAACCGCGCGAGCAAGCCCGGCCGATGCACCGAAGCCACGATGCATGCCGCCGGGAACGCGGCGAACATGCGATCGAACACCCGGCCTTCGGCCTGCGGGTCGAGCGCGCTGGTCGGCTCGTCGAGCAGCAGCAGCGAACTTCCCTGCGCCGCCAGCGCGCCGCGGGCCAGTGCCAGCCGCTGCCGCTGGCCGCCGGAGAGGTTGGCGCCACGCTCGCTGAGCGCGCTGGCGAGGCCCTCGGGAAGGCGCTGCAGCACCTCGTCGAACACGCCCGTGTGTACCGCGGCGTCCAGCGCCGCCGCGTCGGCCGGCTCGCCGAAGGTGAGATTCTCCCGCACGCTGGCTTCGAACACTTCGGCTTCCTGCGGGATCAGCGTGGCGAGCGTGCGCAGTTCGGTCCAGTCCTGGGCCGCGCCGTCGCGCCGGAGTTCGCCGTGCTGCGGGCGGTAGAGGCCGGCGAGCAAACGCAGCAGCGTGCTCTTGCCGCCGCCGCTCGGGCCGATGAGCGCGACGCGCGCGCCACGCCGCAGCAGCAGGTCGATGCCATGCAGGCCGCCGCGCGCGTCGTCGCCGTGGCGCCAGGTGGCGCCATGCAGCTCCAGCGTGTGCCAGGGCGCGTCGGGCACCACGGCGGGCACCGGCGCATCCGGATCGCAGCGCACTTCCCAGATCGGCCCGGCGCTGCCGTAGTCGGTGTGCATGCGCGCGAAGCTCTGGAAGTTCGAGGCCATCGCCCCGACCACCGACGCGGCCTGCTGCGCGTACTGGTAGATCATGAAGATCGTGCCCAGCAGCACCGCCTGCCCCGGCTGGCGCGACTGCAGCACGTAGACCACCACCAGGATCCAGGTCAGCCCCATGCCGAGCAGGTCCACGGTAAACCACTTGCCTTCGTTGACCATGACCGCGCGCCGCAGCGGCGCCATCACGGCCGCCATGCGGCGGTCCAGCAGCTTGCGCGAGGCGGCTTGCAGCCGCAGGCCGATCACGGTGCCGGCATTGCCGATGAAGTCGAGCAGCGCGGCGGCATAGTGGCGCTCCGCGTCGTTCTCGGCGCGCGCAAGCTGCATCAGCGCGCGGTCGAAGCGCAGGATGATGAGCGCGATGACCATGTAGCCGCTCACGGCGATCACGCCGCTGGTGCGCGACAGCAAGGCCAGCGCGACCAGCGGGCCGACGAAGTTGAAGGCGCTCTGCAGGTAGCCGAACTGGTTCTGGGCGAAGTCGGACAGCGCCCGGCTGGATTGCACCACGCGGTGCTGCAGCTCGCCCGAATGGCGGCCGTCGCGCCACGCCAGCGGCGCCGCCGCGATGCGCGCATAAAGCTGGTCGGCCAGCCGCTCGCGCACGCGCACGCCGACGTTGCGCTCCAGCACCCGGCCCGGGCCGTGGAGCAGCCACGACAACAGATAGATGCCGATGAGGTAGAGGATCCAGCGCCCGGCCGTCTCCATGCTGTCCCGCTGCAGCGCGTTGATCGCCTGCGCCGCCAGCCAGGGCATGGTCAGCCGCAGCAACTGCGCCGCCGACAGCAGGCCGGCCGCGCCGAGCATGTGGGCCCGGACGCCGTGCGCGTGGCGCCAGAGCGCGCGATAGAGGTCGCGCGCCGCGCTGCCGAGGCCGATGGCGGGGGGTTGGGGGGTGGAATCGGAAGCCGTCATGCGGTCGTCACGCCTTCGCGTCAGGAAGCGCGGAGCGCGAAATCGGCGTCGACGGATCGACGACCCCGCCGAGACCGATGACGATGACTGCGGTGTTGGGGCGACCGGCTAACGTAGTCATGTGCGGATACCTTGCCAAGAACATCCGTATCTTAGCGGTATCCGCTTCTCGCCACGCCGGCGGCCGTCATGCGATGCGATGATCTGCGCAAAGCCCGACAGCGCCCGGCCGGCGCCGCCGCCGGCTCACCAGCGCAGCAACCGCGGCCCGAGCAGCGCGCCGATCGCCGTGGGCAGCAGCATGCCGAGCACGTACCAGACGCCCCAGAACGCCACGCCCATCTCGGGACAGTGCAGGCAGTAGGCCAGCGTGGCCACCGCGCCGGACAGCAGGCCGCCCACGGCGCCGGTCAGCGCCAGCCGCGTCGGGGCCAGGCCGCGCAGCGCCCAGAACACGGCGATGAACACCGGCACGGACAGCATGACGATGTTGAACGGGCAGACCCGCCAGGTCTGCCCCAATACCGCCGCCATCCGCTCGCCGTCCGGCGTCCGCGCGGCCACGTACAGCGCGGCCAGCCAGATCGACGCGAACGGCACGCCGATGCCGAGCCAGCTGGCGCCCGGCGCCACGCCGGGCCGCGCCAGCCGGGTGGCCATCCACAGCGCGCCCAGCAGCAGCGAGAACGGCAGCGCCACCTTCGCCCAGAACAGCGGCGTGGCCGCGACCTCGGCAAGGTCGGCGCGAACGTGGAGCGTGGCGGCGACCAGGACGGCCGCCATCGCGGCGCCCGCGGCGATCGCAGTGCCGAAGCGGCGCGCGAGCGGGTGCCGCTCCACCGGCGTGGCGCCGGTGGCGAGCATGGAAATCAGGTCGTCCGTTTTCATCGCGTTCCTCGCATCTTCGCCGCGAGCGCCTTCAGCCCGCGGTGCACCCCCACCTTCACCGCCGACTCCGACAAGCCGGTCATGCGCGCGGCCTCGCTGACCGAGAGCCCCTCCAGCTTGACGTGCACGATCGGCAGGCGCTGCTTGTCGGGCAGCGCGTCGAGCAGCACGTTCAGGTCCCGCCGGGCCTGCGCCGGCTCGAGATCGGGGGCGGCCAGCAGTTCGTGCGCTTCGTCCAGCGGATCGTTCAGCGCGTCGTGGCGCGCGTGCGCGCGGAAGTGGTCCGCCAGCTTGTAGCGCGCGATGGCGTGCACCCACGCCGTCAGCGGCTGGCCCGGCAGGTAGGTGTGCCGTGCGTTGTGCACGGCCAGCAGGACCTCCTGTGTCAGATCCTCGACGTCTTCGGGCTGCCGCCGCAGCCGGTTGCGCAGATAACCGCGCAGCAACGTGGCCAGCTCGGCCAGGAAGCGCGCGTAGGCGGCCTGATCTCCCGCCAGACCGTTCGCGAAGAGAGACTGCAGGTGCGCCTCGCGCCTTTGCAGTGCTCCCTGGTCTGTAGTTCGGTCCATCGCTCGCGTTGGTTACACCGGGCCGGTTGATTTGCCCGAATTCTACGCCGCACTTGCCGTCGTGTGTGGTGCGAGGCGCTTCACCAGGAAATGGCCGGACGGCGTGCCCGCGAAAAAATTTCCGCCGGCTGTAACCGCCCGCGCGCCGGCGGCGAATTCCCCTTCAGACGCACACGACAGCGTGTGAATCTGGCCCCGGCCCCCCCTTTGGCCGGCGCGACGTTCCGGAGGCCGGGGCAGTCCCGGCCGATGTCACCACAATGAGGAGTTACGAATGAACAAGATCGCAATCGCCGTGTTTTCCGCCGCCTTCCTGATGGGCGGCGCCCCGGCATTCGCCCAGACCGGCGGCTCGATGGCCAAGGACGCGATGGCCAAGGAAGGCATGTCGAAGGACGCGATGTCCAAGGATGCCATGTCGAAGGATGGCATGGCCAAGGACGCGATGTCGAAGGACGCCATGCACAAGGACAAGATGGGCAAGTCGAAGCCGCACGACAAGATGGGCAAGGACGGCGACGCCATGTCCGGCGGCGCCGGCAAGTAAGGCAGGACCAACAGGCTGGACCGGGTGCCGCGGGGACAGGCCTCGCGCGGTGCCCGGACTCTGGAGACCGAGATGGAAACCGCTCCTCACGCGATCGCCCCGCCCTCCGCCCCGCACGTGATCCAGCCCGGCTGGGTGCGCATTGCGCACTGGCTCAACGCGCTGGCCGCGGTGGTGATGCTGCTGTCAGGCTGGCGCATCTACAACGCTTCGCCGGTTTTTCCGGGCTTTCGCTTTGCAGACGGCATCACCCTGGGCGGCTGGCTCGGCGGCGCGCTGCAATGGCACTTCGCGGCCATGTGGCTGCTGTTCTTCAACGGGCTGTTCTACCTGGCCATGAACATCGTCACGGGACGGCTCGCCAGGAAGTTCTTTCCGGTGACGCCGCGTGCCGTGCTGCGCGATCTCGCGGCCGCGCTGAAGGGCCATCTCTCCCACGCCGACCCGAGCCGGTACAACGCGGTGCAGAAGCTGGCCTACCTGTTCGTGATGGCCGTGCTGCTCGTGCTGGTGCTGTCGGGCATCGCGATCTGGAAGCCGGTGCAGTTTCCGCTGCTGCGCGAGCTCATGGGCGGCTACGACTTCGCGCGCGTGGTCCATTTCTGCGCCATGTCGCTGCTGGCCGCCTTCGTCGTCGTGCATCTGGTGATGGTGGCGCTGGTGCCGCGCAGCCTGCTGACGATGATTCGCGGACGCTGACGCCCCATCGCCACATCGTCCCATCGCCCCATCACCGCATCGCCACCCAGGACACAGGAGCCCGAACCGTGAACCCGAAACCTCCAGGGCCGAAGCGCGCGGCGATCGACCGCGCGTCGCTGATCATCGACGTGCGCCGCGAACTCGACCAGCCCGCGCGCCGGCTGTTCGGCAAGCGCCTCCTCACGCTCGGCGGCCTCGCCATGCTCACCGGCTGCAGCCTGAGCGACGAGGCATCGGTCGAGACCTTCCTCACGCGCGTCTCGCGCGTCAACGACAAGGTGCAGGGCTGGCTGTTCGACCCGAACCGGCTTGCGCCCACCTACACCGAAGCGCAGATCACGCGCCCGTTTCCGTTCAATGCGTTCTACGGCATCGACGAAGTGACCGTGGTGAACGGCGACGACTTCCGGCTCAAGGTCGGCGGCCTGGTGCAGGACAAGCGCAACTGGACGCTCGACGCGCTCTACGCATTGCCCAAGGCCGAGCAGATCACCCGGCATATCTGCGTGGAGGGCTGGAGCGCCATCGGGCGCTGGGGCGGCACGCCGTTCGCGGGCTTTCTCCGGCGCATCGGCGCGGACACCACGGCGAAATACGTGGGCTTCAGATGCGCGGACGACTATTACGAAAGCATCGACATGGCCACGGCGCTGCATCCGCAGACCCTGCTGACCTTCACCTACGACGGCGAGCGCCTGCCGCCCAAGTATGGCTACCCGATGAAGCTGCGGATGCCGACCAAGCTCGGCTACAAGAACCCCAAGCACATCATGGAACTGTTCGTGACCAATACCTATCCGGGCGGGTATTGGGTGGACCAGGGCTACAACTGGTTCGGCGGCTCGTGAAAACCAGTCGCCGCCAGCCCCGCCGCGCGCCGTCGAGACCGCCAGCCCGCCCGCGATGCCGGCCAGCATCTTCCGTGATCTTCCGTGGCCGGAGCGCGGCTCAGATGCGCGAGCGCCCGATCTCCGCGATGCGTTGCCGCAGCAGTTCCGCCTGCTTCTGCATTTCCTGAATCACCGGCGAGAGCCGGCTGGCGGGCAGGCGCGCCGTGATGGTGGCCAGCGCGATCCCGGCGACGACGGCGCCGGTGCCGTCGTAGACCGGCACGGCTACCGCTCTCGAGCCTTGCACCACGCCCTTGGCGGTATAGCTGTAGCCCTGTTCGCGGACCTCGTGCGCGCGCTCGATCAGCGCGGCGGGATCGACCTTCAGGGCGGCCAGCCGCCTCGCGTTGCGCTGGACGATGGCCTGAATCTCGCCGTCGGTCCGGGACGACAGCAGCACCAGCCCGCTTACGCCGGCGCCGAGCGGGCGCCGCGCGCCGACGTCGATCGACAGCACCTTGACCGGATAGCTGCCCGGCCAGCGTCCGATGCAGACGGAGTCGTCGCCGTTCGCGATCGTCAGGAAGATGGTGTCGCCCAGGGTCTCGCTCAGGTATTGCAGGTATGGCTCGGCCGCCGCGCGCAGCGGAAAGCGGGCCACGCGGGCCAGCCCCAGCAGCGTGACTTCGTTGCCGATCGCGTAGCGGCGTGTCTTCGGATTCTGCTCGGCCGCGCCCTCTTCGATCAGCACGCGCAGAATCCGGTGGACGGTGGGCTGGCTCAGTCCCGTGCTCGTCACCACGTCGATCAGGCGCACGCCGCGTTCCTGCCCCGCGGCGACGATCCGCAGGATGGCAAGCGCGCGGCGGATGCTCTGCGCTCCCTCGGAGCCCCTGCCCTTCTCCGCCACGTCGACCACCTCGGTCTCCATGTTCCGGTTGCCGCCGTCGCCGGTTGCCACGGCCGCCGATGCCGCCGCGCTAGCCCGCCTGGCCATTCCCGCTCATGACCGACTTCGCCGTCTGCGCCACCGCGCGCAGCGTCACGATCTCGCCCAGGCTCGCGTAGTTGGGGCCGCCGATGCGGCACACCGGATTCAGCCCGCGCGTGTCGACCTTGCCGTCCTGGTACAGGTCGTCGCGGATATGAAACGCCAGGACCTCGCCGACGACGAATTCGGCGCCGGTCTCGCCGAACTCGATGACGCGCTCCAGCCTGCATTCCATGCTGACGGGAACGTCGGCCAGGCGCGGCGTGCGAACGAGGGTGGAAGCCGCGGTGGCCAGCCCAAGGACTTCGACCTCGCTCACGTCGGCGGGATGTTCCTCGCTGCTCAGGTGGATCGCCTGCAGTTGCGTGGCATCGCCGATGTTGATCACGAACTCGCCGCTCGCGTGGATGTTGGCTCCGGTGTCCTTGCGCACGCCGGCCTTGCGCCCGATGTTGACGCCGATCAGCGGCGGCTTGTTCGAGACGAACGTGAAGCACGAGAAAGGCGCGAGGTTGACCACGCCCGCGGGCGATTGCGAGGTGATCCAGGCAATGGGGCGGGGCACGACGACCCCGCTCATCAGACGGTAGGTGGCTTCCGGCGAGAGCGATTCGGCGAGGACTTGCATCTTGTCTCCTGCATTCGGGTTGGAATGGGGCCATTCTGCCCACGCGGCCGTGGCGCCGGAAACCCGCAATGCGTCGATAGTCCACTTTATGGACTATCTGGGTGTTTTTGCATTGCAGCAGATCCGCTCCGATTTGTAAAGTGAGGCTGTCACAGGCCGGATCGAAGCGTCCGGCAAACAGATGACATAACGGAGACACTATGACCAAAGCGCAATTTGCGCGCAGCGCGGCCAGGGCCGCCGTTGCCGCAATCCTGGCTTCCCTCGCTTCACCGATACTGGCGCAGGCATGGCCGGACAAGCCGGTCCGCGTGGTGGTGCCCTATCCGCCGGGCGGCAACGTGGACTCGGCCGGCCGCATCATCGGCGCGAAACTGCAGGAGATCTTCAAGCAGCCGTTCCTGGTCGACAACAAGCCCGGCGCCGGCGGCATGATCGCCGCGGAAGCGGTGGCGAGAGCCCGGCCCGACGGCTATACGCTGTTCCTGGGCGCCAACGGCCCGATCCTGTTCTCGCCCATGATCTACAGGAAGAACAACTACGACTGGAAGAAGGACTTCATTCCCGTCAGCTCGGTGTCGTTCACGCCCGTGATCCTGCAGGTCAACAACGCGGTGCCGTTCAAGACCGTCGGCGAGCTGATCGCCGCCGCCAGGAAGCCCGGCAACGACCTGACGATGGCCTCGCCCGGCGCCGGCACGCAGAACCACCTGGCGAGCGAATACCTGCAGCACAAGACCGGCGCGCACTGGATCACCGTGCACTACAAGGGCAACGCGCCGGCGACGACCGACCTGCTCGGCGGCCAGGTCCAGTTCAACTTCGACCAGCTTTCCGTCGCGCTGCCTTTCATCCAGCAGGGCCGTACGCGCGCCCTCGCCGTGGGCTCCGCGAAGCGCCTGCCGCAGCTGCCCAACGTGCCGACCTTCCAGGAGTCCGGCTTCCCCGACATGACGGTGGAAACCTTCACCGGCCTGCTCGCGCCGGCCGGCACGCCGCAGGACATCGTGCAGAAACTGTCCGGCGCGCTGCGGCAGATCCTTGCCGACAAGGACGTGCAGGCCAAGTTCGAAGCGCTGGGCGCGCAAGCGCGCGGCAGCACGCCGGAGCAATTCAAGCAATTCCTGACCAATGAGGACAAGCGATGGACACCGCTGATCAAGCAAGCCAACATCACCGCGGAATGAGTGCGGAAGCGCCGGCCTCCCCGGCGCGCCGCGCCAGCATCTACGTGGCCGGGTTCAGCCACAAGAACCCGATTCCCGCCGGCTGCCGCATCGGCCCGCTGCTCATGAGCGGGAGCATCCAGGGCAACGATCCGGCCACGGGAAAACCGGCGCAGACCATCGAGGCGCAATGCGAGTACATGCTGGCCAACGTCAGGCGCATCGTCGAGGCGGCCGGCGGCACCACCGGCGACATCGTCAAGCTCACGGTCTGGATGCAGGACCGCAACCAGCGCCCGGCGCTCAACAAGCCCTGGCTGGAGATGTTCCCCGATCCGGAATCGCGCCCGGCGCGGCACACGATGCAAGCCGACCTCGACATGGGAAAGCTGATCGAATGCGACTTCACGGCCTACATTGCGTGAGCGCATGAGCGCATGAGCGCGTGGCCACGTGAGCGCGTGGCGCGCGCCAGGCCAGTTCCACGAAGACGGCTTCTTCACCGAAGCCGGCCCACATTTCCACCCAGCAGACATGCCAGACTATCTTCCCTTCGATCCGAATCCGCGCGCGCCCGTGCCCTTGCCGCCCGCGCGCAGTTGCGACAGCCAGTTCCACGTGTTCGGCCCGCGCGAGCGCTTTCCGGTGCGGCCCGGCGCGGCCTACGAGATGCCGAGCGCGACATGGCAGGTTGCCCAGCGGCTGCATCGCACGCTCGGCATCGGCCGCGGCGTCATCGTGCAGGCGACCACCTACGGCGCCGACCACGCCGTCGTGCTGGACGCGCTGGCGCATCTCAACCCTGCCACCGGACCGCGCACCTACCTCGGATGCGCCAACGCCGCCGTGCTGACCGAATGCGACGACGCCTATCTGGCGCGGCTGCACGACGCCGGCGTGCGCGGCGCGCGCTTTACGCGGGCCGGGCTCGGCATCAGCATGAGCGCGGCCGAACAGGACAAGGCCTTCGCGCGCATCAGGGAGCTGGGCTGGTACGTCAAGCTCCAGCCGGAGCCCGATGGCATCGCCGCGCAACTGGCCGCCTACGACAAGCTCGACGTGCCGATCCTGCTCGACCACATGGGGCGCGCCGATCCCGCCAGGGGCGATGCGGACCCGACGCTCGCCGCCGTCCTGGAGCGGCTCGCGCGCGGCAACTACTGGGTCATGCTCTCGCTCAGCGAGAAGATCTCGCGCGCGGGCGCGCCCTGGGACGACGTGGTGCCGCTCGCCCAGAGGCTGATCGAGGCCGCGCCCGACCGCTGCGTCTGGGGCAGCGACTGGCCCCATCCGGTTTCCGTCAAGCAGCCGCCGAACGAAGGCGAGCTGCTGGAGCTGCTGTATCGCTTCGCGCCGGACGCCGCCGTGCGCCACAAGATCCTTGTGGACAATCCCGCCAACTTCTTCGGATTCGAAGCATGAAACTCGCAACGTTCAGCGTGGACGCCGGCATTTCCTGGGGCGCCGTGGTCGGCGAAGGCGCCGCCGCGGGCGTGGTCGACCTCGCGTGCCGCCTGCCCGGCATCCATTCGGTCAAGGCGCTGCTCGCGGGCGGCGAACCCCTGCTCGCGCGGGCCAGGCAAGCCGCGGCCGAAGCGCGCATCGACCACCGGCTGTCGTCGGTGCAGTTGCTGCCGCCGGTGCCGGACCCCGAGAAGATCTTCTGCATCGGCGTCAACTACGCGCACCGCAACGCGGAGTACAAGGACAACAGCGACCTGCCCAGGTATCCGAGCGTCTTCATGCGCGCGCCGGCCTCGCTCACCGGTCAAGGGCAATCCCTGCTGCTGCCGCCGGAATCGAAGCAGCTCGACTACGAAGGCGAGATCGGCATCGTCATCGGCAAGACCGGGCGCCGCATCGCCAGGCCGGAGGCGCGCGCCCATGTCGCGGGCCTGACCTGCATCAATGAAGGCACCATCCGCGACTGGCTGCATCACGGCAAGTTCAACGTGACGCAGGGCAAGAACTTCGACGCCTCCGGCGCGATCGGCCCGTGGATCGTCACCGCGGACGAATTCCCGGACTTCGGCGACATCCGGCTGACGACCCGGGTCAACGGCGAAGTGCGCCAGGACGACACCACGGCGAACCTGATGTTCCCGTTCGACGCGCTGATCGCCTACCTGTCGCAGTTCGCCACGCTCAATCCCGGCGACATCATCGCCACCGGCACGCCGATCGGCGCCGGCGTGCGCTTCGACCCGCCGCGCTTCCTGGTCGCGGGCGACGTGGTCGAGGTCGAGGTCGCCGGCGTCGGCGTGCTCTCCAACGCCGTGCGCGCCGAGGAGGTGCGGCCATGACGCCCGGGCAGCTCAAGGACGCCGCGCTGCGGCTCGAACAGGCGGAGCGCACGCGCGTGCCCTGCCGCCAGTTCTCGCTCGACTATCCCGAGATGCGCATAGAGGACGCCTACGCCATCCAGCACGCCTGGATGGCCCTCAAGCAGGAGAACGGCCGCACCATCAAGGGACACAAGATCGGCCTGACCTCCAAGGCCATGCAGCGGGCGGTCAACATCGGCGAGCCGGATTTCGGCGTGCTTCTCGACGACATGTTCTACCGCGACGGCGCGGCGATTCCTTCGGAGCGCTTCATGCAGCTGCGCATCGAGGCGGAGCTGGCGTTCGTGCTGGACAAGCCGCTGTCCGGCCCGGACTGCACGCTGTTCGACGTGCTGGACGCCACCGCCTACATCACGCCGGCGCTGGAGATCCTGGACGCGCGCATCCAGCGCGTGGACCCGCAGACGCAGCGCATGCGCACCGTGCTCGACACCATTTCCGACAACGCCGCCAACGCGGCGCTCGTGCTCGGCGGGCGCCCGTTCCGCCCCGCCGTGCAGGACGTCGACCTGCGCCGCATCGGCGCCATCGTCAGCAAGAACGGCGAAGTGGAGGAAACCGGCCTGGCGGCCGGGGTGCTCAATCATCCCGGCTATGGCGTGGCGTGGCTCGCCAACCGGCTCCACCGCTACGGCGTGGCGCTCGCGCCCGGCCAGGTGATTCTCGCCGGCTCGTTCATCCGCCCGCTGGAGGTCGCGAAGGGCGACACGATCATCGCCGACTATGGCGACTTCGGCACGGTCTCGTGCTACTTCAGTTGACTTCGGGGAGCACCGCAATGGCGATTGCCGCCAATCATTTCAAGCAGGCGCTGCGCGCGGGACGACCGCAGATCGGCATCTGGTCGGCGCTGGCGAACCACTATACCGCGGAGATCCTCGCCGGCGCGGGATTCGACTGGATCATGCTGGATACCGAGCATGCGCCCAACGACGTGCCGATGGTGCTGCAACAGCTCCAGGCCGTGGCCGCCGATCCGGACCGCAAGACTGCCGCGGTGGTAAGGCCGGCCTGGAACGACCATGTGCTGATCAAGCGCTTCCTCGACATCGGCGCGCAGACGCTGCTCGTTCCCTATGTGCAGACGGCGGAGGAAGCGGCGGCCGCGGTCCGGGCGGTCCGCTATCCGCCGCTCGGCATTCGCGGCGTCGGCGGCGCCACGGTGCGCGCCACGCGCTTCGGGCGCACCCGCGACTACATGCAGCAGTGCGGCGACGAGATCTGCCTGCTGGTCCAGGTGGAAACCGCGCAGGCGCTGGAGAACCTGGAAGCCATCGCCGGCGTCGACGGCGTGGACGGCGTGTTCATCGGCCCGGCGGACCTCGCCGCGAGCCTGGGGTATCCGGGCCAGCCGGCGCATCCCGCGGTCCGTGCCGAGATCGACAGGGCCATCCGGCGCGTTGCCGCCTGCGGAAAGGCGCCCGGCATCCTGATGGTCGACGAGGCGCGCGCCAGGGAATGCCTGGCGCTTGGCGCGCTGTTCGTCGCCGTGGCGGTCGACATGGTGATGCTCGCGCGCGGCGCCGAAGCCGCCGCGGCGAAGTTCAAGGAGCGTCCGGCGAGCGCCTGCTGAAACACGGGGGCATCGGCAGACGCCATCCGCTCAGACCGCCTCGTCCAGCAGCGGATAGTCGTTGTAGCCCGTTTCGTCGTCCGCGTAGATCGTCTCCGCGTTGACCGCGTTGAGCGGCGCGCCGCGGCGGAAGCGTTCCACCAGATCGGGGTTGGCGATGAACGGGCGCCCGAACGCCGCCGCGTCCGCCTCGCCGCGTTCGATGGCGGCCTCCGCGCTTTCCCGCGTCAGCCCTTCGTTGAGGATGTAGGCCCCCTTGAAGATGCGCCGCACGTCGCGGCCGATGCGGTTCTCGCCGCGGTCGAGCGACTCGCGCGCGAAGATGAAGGCGAGGTGGCGCGCGTTGAGCTGCTCGGCGACATAGGTGAACAGCGCGCGCGGGTTCGAGTCGCGCATGGAGTACGAGCTCGACATCAGGTTCAGGTGCACGCCGACGCGGTCCGCGGGCCAGACCGTGAGCAGCGCGTCGACGGCTTCCAGCAGGAAGCGCGCGCGGTTCTCGATGGTGCCGCCGTAGCGGTCGGTGCGCTGGTTGGAGCCGTCGTGCAGGAACTGGTCGAACAGGTAGCCGTTTGCCGCGTGCAGCTCGACGCCGTCGAAGCCCGCGCGTTTGGCATTTTCGGCGCCGACCCGGAAGTCCTCGACGATGCCGGGAATCTCCTCGGTCTCCAGCGCGCGCGGCACGGTGTACGGGCGCTGCGGGCGCACGCGGTTGACGTGGCCTTCCGGCGCGATGGCGCTCGGGGCGACCGGCGGCTGGCCGTCATGGTAGACCGGATCGGAGACGCGCCCGACGTGCCACAGCTGCGAGACAATCAGGCCGCCCGCGGCGTGCACCGCCGCCGTCACCTCTTGCCAGCCGGCAATCTGCTTCTCGGTCCAGATGCCCGGCGTGTTGGGATAACCGACGCCCTGGGGCGTGACCGAAGTCGCTTCGGAAATGACGAGTCCGGCGCTCGCGCGCAGCGCGTAGTGCCGCGCGTTGATGGGACCCGGGCTGCGCTCGGCGAACGCGCGCATGCGCGTGAGCGGCGCCATGATGATGCGGTTCGGCAGCTTCAGCGCGCCGATCTGGACGGGATCGAAGAGTGAGGACATCTGCGGGTTTCTCGTTTTGGTATGGAACAGGGTATGGAAGAAGAAAGGAGCGGTGGCTCGGTTTCGGCTGGCTATGGCACGTCGCAAGGCCCGCGGGTATCGCCGCGCCGCCTTCGTTGTAACAATATCTGTTACAACATAAACCATCCGCGCCGCCGGCACAAGTCTTTCGTCGTGAACGTTCGCTGCCGGCGAGCCGGATTGACAACCGATGCCGTAACGAATATGGTTACAACCAAACCGACTATCACAGGCCTGCCATGAGCGCCAACAGCCGCCTGACCGTGGCGACCCACATCCTCGCGTGGATGGCGCTCGTCGCGCGGAACCATCCTGAACCGGTCACGTCGGACCGGATCGCCGCCAGCGTCAATACCAACCCGGTGGTGATCCGCCGCACGCTCGGGCTGCTGGCGAAAGCCGGCCTGGTCGAGAGTTATCGCGGCGCCAACGCGGGATGGCGCCTGGCCCGCGGCGCGGACGCCATCAGCCTGCTCGACGTCTTCGATGCGCTGGAAGAAGGCGCGCACTTCGCGCTGCACCCTTCCAGGCCCAGCCAGGCGTGCCCGATCGGACGCGGCATCGGCCCGGCGCTGGGCCACGTCTATGCGTCGATCGACGACAGCGTTCGCAGGACGCTTGCCGCGACGACGATCGAAGCGGTGCTCGCGGACACGCTGGCATCGCCGCCATCGCCATCACGGAAACGGCGCCGCTGAAGTCACGGCCGCGCGCGCCCGCCAGCCGTTGCGCTCGCCTTCCACTGCGCATACCGCTCGGGCAGGCAGACGGCGCAGGGCCGGTAGCCCGCGGCGAGCGCCGTGGCTTCGTCGGCGAAGAACACGCGGTGCTTCACATAGCCGCCACGGGCGACGGCCCGCAAGGCAGTGCGGCAGTCGAGGCGGCCATAGATCCGGCCGCGCCGATGGCCGCCGAGCGGCTCCCATATGGCCTGCCGTCCCGGCCGATCAGGGTCCAGGTCCGGGCACCGGCCGCGACCGTGCCGTTCAAGTCAGAACCCCGGCAGCGCCTGGGTCCGGGGCACCACGGGCGGCGGCTGGATCGCCTTCTCGTGTTCGAGCAGCCAGCGCTTCCTGTGCAGGCCCCACGCATAGCCCTTGAGGTCGCCGTTGCTGGCGATCACGCGGTGGCACGGCACGACGATGGCGACCGGGTTGGCGCCGTTGGCCGCGCCGATGTCGATGGCCGCGCGCGGATCGCCGAAGCCCAGGTCTTTCGCCAGCTTGCCGTAGGTCGTGGTGGTCCCGGCCGGAATGCGGCGCAGCGCGGCCCAGACCTGGCGCTGCAGCCCGGAGCCCGCCGTGGCCGTCGGCAGGGCGTCGAGTGCGTCGAGGTGCCCGGCGAAATAGCTGGCGATGGCCCCGGCGATCTGCGCCGGCGCGGCGGCATCCGCCAGGTCCGGCTCGCCATAGTGCTCGCGCAGGCCGCGATGCAGACGGGCCTTGTGATCGGCAAAATCGAGCGCGCGGATGACCTGCTGCGCATCGGTGACGAGCAGCATCTCGCCCAGCGGCGACGCGAGCTTGCTCAGGAACAGTTGCATGATGTGATCCTCCTTCGCAGCAGGACGGCATTGCCCGCTTGCAATGACGCCAGTGTAGGAAGCCCGCCGTTTGCGCGAACTCCGCTCCTTGCGGTCGAATTCCGCGCCGGGTTCCGGCGCGCGCGGCGCCACCGAAAAGGCGCGGCGCGGCAAATGGATTTCACAGCAAGAAACGGCGAGCGCCCGCCGGCGGATTGCCATAGCCTGCAATCGCCGGGAGCCGCGGAACGTTTCTTCAAGCATCCTGCTCCGGCTCCCGGCCCGTGTTCACCGATCCGAGGGAGTCCAATCATGCTGCCGTTGCTCGCACTGCATGCGCTCGTGGCCCATCGCGGCGACGGGCTGCGCCCGGAACTGCTCGCCGCGCTGGAACGCCGTGCCGGATGGGAAGCCGGCCTTGGCGCCGGCATCGAGTCCGACAACGGCCAGCCCGGTCGCGGGACGGAAGTCGCCACTGCCGAGAAAAACCATCGCGACGAAGCCTGACCCACGGCCGGACGACGCGCCGGATGATGCGCTCATCCCCTCTTCCTGCTCGCCGCGCCCGCCTTCGCCTTCTGCTTCTGGCCGGGGTCCAGTTCGTCGAACACCTCGACGAGCCAGTCGATGAATATCCTCAGCCGCTGGCTCAGGTGCCGGTTCTGCGGGTAGACCACGTGCAGCGGATACGGCGGCGGCCGCCAGTCCTCGAGAAAGGCGACCAGCCGGCCGCTCTCGATATACGGCCGGACCTTGAAGGAAAAGAGGTGGATGATGCCGATGCCGGCCAGGCCCGCCGCCAGGTGCGCGTTGCCTTCGTTGACGCTCAGGAAGGCGTTCGGCTGCACTTCGGTGGCCGCGCTGCCGACGCCGAACGGCGACGGCGCGACGCGGCCGGTGCGTTGCGAGATATACCCCACCAGGATGTGATTCCGGCCGAGGTCCGCGATGTCGGCGGGCATGCCGTGGCGCGCGATGTATTCCGGCGTCGCGCACGTGGTCCAGCTCGCACGGCCGACTTCCCGGGCCACGAGAGACTCGTCGCGCATCGGGCCGCCCCGCACCGTGCAGTCGATGCCTTCCTGGATCATGTCGGTGAAGCCGTCGCGCACGCACAGTTCCACCTCCACGTCCGGGTAGCGCGCGTGAAACGCCGGCAGCACCGGAATCAGGAAGCTGCTGGCCAGCGAGGCGCTCACGCCGATCCGGATCTTCCCGGCTGGGCTGGCGTTTTCCACGCCGAATGACGCATTGACCTCGTCCAGCGCGTGCAGCAGGGGCAAGGTGCGATCGTAGTAGGCGGCGCCCTCCGGCGTGACGGCGACCATGCGCGTGGTGCGCCGCAGGAGCTTGACCTTGAGCTCGGCTTCGAGGTCCTGGATGATCTTGCTGGCGGTGGCCAGCGGAATGCCGAGCGAGTCCGCCGCCTTGGTGAAGCCGCCCGTCTCGACGACGCGTGCGAACACGCGGATCGCCATCAGGTTGTTCAATCCAGTCCCCTTTTCATCATTGCGTCATCGCGTCACCGCCCCCGCGCCGGCGTTCAGCCGGCGGCCGCGGCCGGCTCCGCCTTGCCGTTCAGGTAGGCGATCAGCGGCTCCAGGTACGGCAGGTCCTCGGCGATCAGGTCCTGTCCGCTGCGGTTCTTCACGCTCGGACGCGCGCCGACGCGGGCGCGCCATTCGAGCAGCGCGGTGTGATCCGCCGGGACCGCGAGCCCCGCGTAGTCGCCGTGCATCAGCGCGGCCCATACGGTGATGTCCGCGACCGAGAACTGCTCGCCGGCCACGTAGGGCTGCGTGCGCAGCACGCCGTCGAAGTACCGCATGCCCGCCATCGCGCGCTCTCCATGCTTGTCGCCCCACTGCTTCCTGAAAGCCCAGTCGGCGCTCTTGAACGCTTCGTTGGCCTTGCCGAGGCCGGGCGTCGAATGGTGGAAGAATACGCCTATCCCGTTGATCAGCTGATCGTCGGCGCGCTTCTGCATCATGTGGATGACGGCTTTCTCGCGCGCGGTGCGTCCGGTGAGGATGGGATTGCCGTCGAGATTGTCGAGGTATTCGGTGATCGCGATGCACTCCGAGATGAACGTGCCGTCGTCGAGTTCGAGCACGGGGACGGTCGAGGTCGGGTTCTTCTCGCGAAACGCGCCCTGCTGGTGTTCCGCGCCGTAGAGATTGACGCGAACGAATTCCACCTGCGATTCCATTCCCTTCTCGGCCAATGCGATGCGGATGCGTGCCGGATTGGGAAAACCGGTTATGTCGTGTACTTTCATGTGAATCACCTTTTTGCGGGACCTTGCCGCGGAAAATCGGGAGACGGGCGGCGTGCGAGGCACGGCCCCTGACCCGCTGGAGTTGCGGGGGACGAGACGGATGACGGACCTGGGGAGTCGGTGCCGGCGCGTATTCGGCGCGCCGGCGAAAAAGCGCCGGGCGCCGCCCGCGCGCGGCATTGCCGCCCGTCGCCCGCGGCCTGGCGGGCAACGCTTCAACTGCGTCGCAGTGTAAGTGAGCGGGCAATGGAGATAAATGCCGCCGGGTGGAAACATCCTCCATCCCGGTGGATAGTGGCCCCGGCCTTATTCAGGACGCCGCAGATGACTCGGTCGCCGAGATCGCGCGCCTGTGCGGCTTCGGATCGGCGACGGGATTCTCGGAGATGTTCAGGAGGATCGCGGGCGTCTTCCCGACGGCGTGGCGTGCCGAACAGCGCAAGTGAGCGGCGCGCCGCCGCACACCACCCTCGGACCGCCAGAGCTATGCCTCGTCAGCCGGGCGCCACCGACCGGAATCCGGGCACACGCCGGCGCTGGCGCCATTCAGCCAGACCTGCTCTTCTTGCAGCTGCGGCGCGGTCGCGGAGGCCACGTCGAAGACAACCCCGAGCGCCTGCCCGACGCGGGGGTCTTCGATGGGAAGCTCCCAGGTCAGGAACAGCTGGGTGCAGTCCGGCCCGGCCGGGAAGTCGGCCGCGTGAAAGCCGCTGCCGCCGCGCCGGATGACGCCATGAGGCTGGCAGGTATCGAATATCAGGGCCGTGCCGCGGGTCAGCGGGATGCGCAGATCCAGCGCGGGAAAATGCACGTCCTGGCCCTTGTCCTCGCTCACGAAGAGATTGCAGAAAGCCGCGCCGCCGTATTGCGTGCCGTCATGGTGATACCGCGCGCCGCAGCAGGCCATGAGCGCGACGTCGCTGGCGGCGAGCACGCCGGGCAGCCCGAGCGCGCCCGCCCAGTCGGCCATCGCCTGCACGCAGCGCGCGTAGTCCGGCCAGCGCGCCCGCGCCCGGGCCAGCGGCATGGCCTCGACGTCCCCGGGTTCCAGGATCAGGCGGGACGACAATTCCCTGCTCCAGTCCGCCAGCAGCCGCGCGGGCGGCGCGGGTATGTCGACCGTGCCGGCCAGCACGACGCCGCTCACGCGCCGGCTGCGGATGGCGTCGCCGCTCCAGAAGTAGGAAGTAGGCTGGTCTTGTGCCGGATGCGGTGGAGGGCGGTGGTTCATCGGGATCGGGATAACGCGGTGGCCGCGGCAAGGTAACGGATCATAGCGCGGCGGAACATGTCGATGATATGGAATGGCATTTGTTGGAGCAGGACGAGAGCAGCCTGAGCCGGGCCTTCGAATCGCATTTCCGCGCGGGCGTGGACGTGGTGCTGGACTACCTGTGGGGCGCCAGCGCGCGCTCGCTGCTGATCGCCGCGGCAAAAGCCGCCGCCGAGGCGGATCCGGTCCGCTTCGTCCAGATCGGCTCGATCGGCTCGATCGGCGGCGCCGACCTCCAGTTGCCGGGCGCGGTGCTGCGCGCCGCCCCGATCACCCTGCTGGGCAGCGGCATCGGCAGCATCGCCCTGCCGCGCCTGCTGCATGCGGTGAAGGCGGTGCTCGACGCGGCCGTACCCGCCGGACTCCAGATCGCGACCGAGGCGGTCCCGCTCGCGGCATTGGGCCGCTACTGGGAGAACGCGGACCGCCTCGCGCGGACTGTCTTTACGCCGCGTCCGCGCGAGTGACGGGACGGTGCGGGCAATGCGGGCCGGCGCCCGGACAAAGCGCCGGGCACGCCCCTACGGACATTGCCGCATTGCCTCCGCGAAGAAATCGGCGGTGCCGAAGTTCCCCGACTTGAGCGCGAGCGAAAGCGGCGCCGCGTCGATCGATTGCGTCCACGGCACGCCGGGCGCGATCGGCTCGCCGATGCGCAGGCCCGTGACTTCGAGCGCCTTGACCACGGCCCCGGAGGTCTCGCCGCCGGCGACGACGAACTTGTCGAATCCTGCCTGCCGCAGCCTTGCCGCGATCGACGACAGCGCCGCCTCCACCAGCAGGCCCGCCGGCCCCGCGCCGAGTTCGGCCTGCACCCTGGCGACTTCGTCGGGCCGCGCGCTCGCGTAGACGAGGACCGGTTCGTCGTGCCCGAGAACCCATGCGACGGCGCCGGCAACCACATCCTCGCCGCGATGCAGCGCCAGCGGGTCGATCTTCAGCCCCGGACGGTGCCTGAGCCATTGCTCCAGCTGAACGTTGGTGGCGACCGAGCAGCTTCCCGACAGCAGAACCATCCGCCCAGGGCGCGCCCGCGGGCGCGCCGCCCGCGTCGAGGCGGCAAGCAGCCCCGTCCGCCGGAAATTCTCGGGCAGGCCCAGCGCGAGGCCGGAGCCGCCGCTCAGCAGCGGCATGTCCGCCGCGGCGGCGCCGATGCGATGGAGATCGTCGTTGTCGATGGCGTCGACGATGGCAATCTGCGCGTCACCTTGCCGGCACCGGTCGAACGCGGCCCGGATCGCCTCATGGCCTTTGGCCACGACGCCGTGGTCGACCAGCGCCACCCGATGCGCCGTCTGCGGCGCGAGCAGCCTGACCAGGTTCGCGTCCGTCATCGGCGTCAGCGGATGGTTCCTCATGCCGGACTCGCTCAGCAGCTCGTCGCCCACGAACAGATGGCCCTTGTAGACGGTCCGGCCATTGTCGGGCAGCGCCGGGCACGCGATGGTGAAGCGCGTGTCCAGTTCGCGCATCAATGCATCGAGCACCGGCCCGATGTTGCCGCGCGGCGTCGAATCGAACGTGGAGCAGTACTTGAAGTAGAACTGCCTGCAGCCTTCCTGCCTGAGCCAGCGCAGGGCGTCCAGCGACTCGCGCACCGCCTGCGCGGCGGGCATGGTGCGCGTCTTCAGCGCCACCACGATGGCATCCGTCCCGGTCAGCCGCCGTTGCGGGATGCCGATGGTCTGAATCGTTCGCATGCCGCCCTTGACGAGCATGCTCGCCAGATCGGTGCCGCCCGTGAAGTCGTCGGCGATGCAACCCAGCAGTGGTCTCGACACTATCCAGTCCTTCCCAGTGAAATCCCGCAGGTCCGGCCGCGGCGGCGGCCTTCAGAAAATGAACCGCGTGTTGATGAACGCGGACTTGTGGCCGAGCACGATCTCGTCGAGCAGCGCCTTGGACGCGGCAGTCGATTTGGCGGCGATCATGGTGCGGATCGAGAACGCCCGCAGCGCGTCCGACACCGAGAGCGTGCCCTCCGCCGAATCCTTGCGCCCGGTAAACGGAAAGATGTCCGGCCCGCGCTGACACTGGCAATTGATGTTCACGCGGCAGACCTGGTTGACCAGCGGATCGACCAGCGTGGCGATGGTGTCGGAGTCGGAGCCGAAGATGCTGACCTGCTGGCCGTAGTCGGAGCTCTCCACGTAGCACAGCGCGGTGCCGATGTCGTCGAACGGCACGACCGGAACCACCGGGCCGAACTGCTCCTCCCGGTACAGCTTCATGGTCTCGTCCACGGGATACACCACCGCGGGGACGAACAAGGATTCGCAGCTCTGGCCGCCGTCGGCATTGCGAATCGTCGCGCCCTTCGCCTGCGCGTCGGCCAGGCACCCGGCGAGGTAGGCCGGCTTGTTGCTGTCGGGCAATGGCGTGATGAAGACGCCTTCCTCCCACGGCATGCCCATGCGCAATGCCGCGATGGCGGCGCAGAACCTGGCGAGGAATGCCTCGGCGACCGAGCGATGGACCATGATCGTCTTCAGCGCCGTGCACCGCTGGCCGTTGAAGGAGAGCGAGCCGAGCACGCATTCGCGCACGGCCAGGTCGAGGTCCGCGTCGGCGAGGATGATGGCGGCATTCTTGGCGTCCAGTCCGAGCACGGCACGCAGGCGGTTGGTCTTCGGGTGCAGCTTCTTGAGCTTGTCGGCCACGCGGGACGACCCGATCAGCGCCAGGACGTTGACCTGCCCGGACGCCATCAAAGGCGGCACGACCTCCTCGCCGCGGCCGTAGACGGTATTCACGACCCCCGTGGGAAAGGCGTCCCGGAAAGCCTCCAGGATGGGCGCGAACAGCAGCGTGCCGAACCTGGGCGGCTTGAACAGCACCACGTTGCCCATGATCAGCGCCGGGATCAGGGTGGTGAACGTCTCGTTGAGCGGATAGTTGTAGGGCCCCATGCAGAGCACCACGCCCAGCGGGGCGCGCCGGATCTGCGCGATGGTGCCTTCCGCGACCTGGAACCGCGAGTTGTTGTTGTCGAGCTCCTTGAGCGCATCGATGGTCTGGCGGATGTAGTCGACGGTGCGGTCGAACTCCTTGGCCGAATCGACGGCCGACTTGCCGATCTCCCACATGATCAGCTTCACGATCAGCTCGCGCTTCTCGCACAGGCGGCAGGTGAAGTCCTGGACGTGGGCGATGCGCTGGTCGACGGACATGGTCGGCCAGAGGCCGGTGCCGGACGCATACGCCGCCACGGCCGCCGCGAGCGCCTCGCGGCTTTCCGCCGCGGTGGTGATCGGATAGCTGCCGAGCTCGAACGGCCGCAGGCTGCCGTCCGGATCGCGCACGCGCACCGGCGAGAGCACCGTGTGAGCGGGCCCCGCCCACTCCCGCAGCTGGCCGCCGATCAGGATGGTGCGCTGGTGCAGCGGCCCGGGCAGGCGATATTCGGGCGAGATGTCCTCGAGGCGGGGAAAGCGCGCCGCCAGCCCGGCGTGTGTCTGGAGAGCATTCATCTGTGCCACCCTCAGTGAGCGGAATCGGTTGGAGGGAAAACGATGCGCAGGAGGTTCGTCGACCCCGGGGTGCCGAACGGCATGCCCGCGACGATCGCGAACGGGCGGGACCCGGGCTCGAGCCCTTCGGCGCGCACGACGTCGGTCGCCTGGCTGACCATTTCCTCCACGTTGCCGGCATCCGCCGCGTGGACGGCATGCACGCCCCAGACGACCGCCAGCCTGCGCGCCGTTTCGATGCTTGGCGTCATGCCGATGACCGGCACGTTCGGCCGCTCGTGGGCCACGCGCAAGGCACTCGCGCCGGAGAGCGTGTACGTCACGCACGCGGAAAGCGGCAGCACGTCCGCGACGGTGCGGATGGCGGCCCCGATGGCATCGATGGCATCCGCGTGCCGCGTGGCGGCAACGGCGCCCATGATGTCCCGCTGGAGCCGGTCCTTCTCGGTGTTGCGGATGATCCTCGCCATCATCTGGACGGACTCCACCGGATAACTGCCGCTTGCCGATTCGGCCGACAGCATGACCGCATCCACACCATCATAGACGGCAGTTGCGACATCCGACGCCTCCGCCCGGGTGGGCGCGGGCGAGCTCACCATCGAGTCGAGCATCTGGGTCGCCACCACCACCGGCTTGCCGGCTTCGCGGCACAGGCGCGTCAGGCGCTTCTGGATGGCCGGCACTTCCTCGGGCGGCATTTCCACGCCGAGATCGCCGCGGGCCACCATGATCGCGTCGGCCGCGGCGACGATGGCGCCGATGTCGGCGAGGGCGGCGGGCTTCTCGATCTTCGCCATGATGCCGATGCCGGGGCCGACGAGCTGCCGCAGCGCCGCGATGTCCCGGGCCGACTGCACGAACGACAGCGCAATCCAGTCGACGCCGAGCTGCAGGCCGAAAGCCAGGTCGCGGCGGTCCTTCTCGGTGAGCACCGACAGCTTCAGCGCGCAGTCCGGCACATTGACGCCCTTGCGGTCCGAGACCTTGCCGCCGGTCTCCACGGTCGTCTCCGCGAAGTCCGCGCCGCAGCGGGTCACGCGCAGGCGGACCCGCCCGTCGTCGATGAGCAGCGCGTTGCCGGGCTGCAGGGCTTCGAATATTTCCGGATGCGGCAGTTGAACCACCTCCTGGCTGCCCGGCACCGGCGCGAGTTGCAGCCTGAACGGCTGGCCGGCCGCGAGCGCCACCGGCCCCGCGGCAAAGGTGCCCAGCCGCAGCTTCGGCCCCTGCAGGTCGAGCAGCGCGCCGATCGGCCGGCCCACCTCGGACTCGATCTCGCGGATCAGGCGCAGGCGCATCGCGTGGTCTTCCTGCGTGCCGTGGCTGAAGTTCAGGCGGAAGGTGTCCGCGCCCGCCAGGAACAACTGCCGGATCGCCTCATGGGTCGACGAGGCGGGCCCGAGTGTCGCCACGATCTTTGTGTGGCGTTCACGACGCAAGCTCATGTGTTTCTCCGGTGACAAGACCGCGGCGGCGGCCGGCATGCCGGGCCCCGCGGGAAAGCAGGGTCCTCCGGCATCGGACCGGCAGCCAATTGGATTGGACGGGAAAGGCGCATCCGTTCCCGGGCGGGAACAAGGATGGAAATATCGCGGGGGCTTTCGGCGAATCGAAAACAGCGGTCTATCTTTTTCTCATCGGCAGCAATGGCCGGCCGCGGCTACGGCTTGCTCTCGAGCCTTTCGCTTTCGAGCCTGCCATATTCCGCGACCTTCTTGCTCACCAGCCATGCGCTGGTGGCGCGATCGAAATCGTGAAAATGGCGCATCGCCAGATGGTCCTTGAACGCCGCGGCATCCCGGTAGATCTCGTACAGCAGGAATGCCGGCTCCGTGGGGCTCTCGAGAACGTCGAAGGTGAAGCAGCCCGGCTCGATGGCAAGGGACTGCGCGGCATTGGTCAGGATCGCGTCCCGGAACGCATTGCGCTTTTCCGGGAGCACCTCAATAGTCACGACGACTGCGTGCATGCGTAACCTCGTTGTCGGTGGAGGTTCAGGAGAAAGGCGGATCGCCATGCTTGCGGCGGCGCGCCCCGGGCCGTCCGGGGCGCGCGCGCCGGGGTCGAACGGTCAGGCCAGCGGCAGCGGAACGCCGTATTGGGCGCCGAGCTCCTGCAGTTCCCCGAGAAGGGAATTGCCGAGCGGAATGCCGTCGCGGCGGCGCGCGCCCAGGGAAATGTACTCGCGCTCGCCGGGCAGGTAGATGCACTCCACGCCGGTCGCGCGCCGGGCGCCGGTGACGTCGGTCATGGCCTTCTGCATGCGCTGCATGTAGGCATCGACGTCATCGAAGGCGTCCACCGGCAGCACGCCGAACAGGTGGCCGCTGTTCTGCGCGGTGGTGGTCTTCTCGTAGAGATCGCCCACGTCGCGGCCGAAGAACGCGCCGGACAGCATGGTGCTGAGCAGGCCGACGATCAGCGTCAGCGCATATCCCTTGGGGCCGCCCACCGGCACCACGAAGCCCTTGAGCGCCTCGACCGCGTCGGTGGTCGGCAGGCCGTCGGGGCCGGTGGCCCATTCCGCCGGAATCGGCGTGCCCTCCTTGGCGGCGACGATGATCTTTCCGCGCGCGGCGATGCTGCACGCCATGTCGAGCACGATCGGGAATGCTCCCGGGGTCGGGAAGGCGACCGCGAACGGGTTGTTGCCCAGCACGGCTTCCGCGCCGCCCCACGGCGTCATGTGGTTGATCGCGCCGATGGTGAAGCTGAAGCCGATCATGTTGTTGCGCGCGGCCATCTCCGAGTAGTACGCCGCGGCGCCGAAGTGGTTGCTGTTGCGCACCGCCACGAACGCACAGTTTCCGCCCTTGCCTTTCTCGATGGCGAGCGCCATCGCGCGGATCCCGACCAGATGGCCAAGTCCGTTGTCTCCGTCCATGACCGCGCTGGTCAGGCCATCGCGGACCAGCGAGATCTTCGGCGTGGCGTTCGTCCCCCCGTCCAGGATCCGCTTGATGTAGATCGGGAAACGCACGACCCCGTGCGAATCGACGCCGCGCAGATCCGCCTCGACGAGGTTGTCGGTGATCTCAACTGCCTCGCCGGCGGGCACGCCCACGCGCGTGAGAATCTCCACGCAGTATGTCTTCAAGCTCGATTCGCTCACGCGAACTGTGTTTGCGGCTTCCATGCTTCGCCCTTCCTTCCACGAATTGACTATCCCCAGGGCGCCCCGGCAGCCGGGGCGCCTTCGATGACCGGCCCGCGCACGCGCGCGAGCGCGCGGCCGCCCGGCCTCAAGCGCGCGTTATTCCGCGGTGATGTTTGCCGCCTTCATGACCTGGCGCCAGTTGTTCACTTCGGTCTCCACGAACTTCGTCGCCTGCGCCGGGTTGTCGCCGATCACGTCCATGCCGATGTCGGCGAAGGTCTTCTTGGCCTCCGGGTCGGCAAGCCCCGCGAGCACGGACTTGTTCAGCTTCTCCACGACCGCCGGCGGCGTGTTGGCTGGCGCGGCAATGCCGACCCAGAACTTGAGCGCCATGTCGGGCACGCCCGCCTCCCTGGCGGTCGGCACGTTGGGCAGCATCGGCACGCGCTTGTCGCCCGTGACCATCAGCGCGCGCACCTTGCCCGACTGGATGAAGTTCAGCGCGGTCGGCAGCGCGGTGAAGATGACCTGGATGCGGCCGCCGAGCAGATCCTGCATCGCCGCCGACGCGCCCTTGTACGGGATGTGCGTGAGATCGGCGCCGGTCTTGAGCCGGAACAGCTCGCCGCCCAGATGGGTGTTGGTACCGCGCCCGGCCGAGCCGTAGTTGATCGAGCCCGGCGCGGCCTTCGACAGCGCCACGAACTCCTTGACGGTGCTGGCCTTCACGCCGAGGTTGACGACCATGACGAACGGCACCGACGCCACCGTCGTGATGTGCGAGAAATCCTTGACCGGATCGAAGGGCAGGTGCTTGTACAGGCCCGGCGCCATCGCAAAGGACAGGTCCGTGACCAGCAGCGTGTATCCGTCGTTGGGCGCCTTCGCCACGTAGTTGGCCCCGATGGTGCCGCTGGCGCCAGGACGGTTTTCCGGGACGATCGACTGCTTCAGCGTGGTGGACATGTCCTTGGCCACGAGCCGGCCGACGATGTCGTTGGTACCGCCGGGCGAGAACGGGACGATGAGCGAAATCGGCTTGGTGGGGTAATCCTGCGCGGCAGCGACCACACTGAAGAAGGACAGCGTTACCGCGGCCAGTATCTTTTGATGCTTGTGCATTGTCTTGTCTCCTTTATTTTGATTTGCTGCCTATGCCATGCGGAACATCTCGCGGGTTTCGGCGGGCGTGGCGATCTCGCGTCCCATCATCCTGGCGATCTTCGCGAAATGGTGGATCACGTCGCCGTTGTTGGGCGTGCCGAGTTCCGGCCAGCCGTAGTCGCCAAGGCCGATCGCGATGTGGCCGTCGAGCTCCATCGCCGCCACCGCCGGCGCGGTGGGATTGCCGATCTTGTTGCACACGGTCCATTCCAGCGGCGCCTTGGGCAGGAACGGCAGATGCGCGTAGAGGCCCTGGATGGTGCCGGGGTGGCCGCCCAGGATGCCGTGGTCGGTCAGCTCGAACATGAAGTACGGCGTGTCCTTCACCAGCCCCATGTCGCGCAGCGCGCTGAAACAGCGCGTAAACGCCACCGTCCAGCTCACGAACTGCGGCTTGACGCCGAGCTCGGGCAGGCGCTGCGCGAATGCCTCGAGGATCCTGGTCTCGTTCTTGTAGGTCAGATGGCCCGTCAGGTAGCGGTTCGCGATGTAGTCGAAGCGGTCGATGTTGGTGCTGCCGCAGTCGATCGGCGCCAGGTCGGGCTGCGTTTCCGGCGACTGCGCGAGCACCTCGATATGGGCAAGCCGGCTCATCTCGCCTTCGTTGGAAATCTGGCCGAGCGTCGGGAACACCAGGCAGTCGCAGTTGGCACGGATGGCGCGGATGCAGGCGGCAAAAGTCTCCGCGTCGTGGGCCGGCTTGCCGTCGGGCTGCCGCGCGTGGAAATGGATGATGCTGGCCCCGGCCTCTCGCGCCTTGGCGGCCTCTCGTCCGATCTCCTCCGGGGTGTAGGGGATGTTCGGATTTTCGGACCTGGGCATGTACTCGTTGATGCGTGCCTCGATGATCAGTTTCTTCCGCGCTTTCATGCCGTCTCCAATGCGTTCGAGCGTCTGTTAATCGGACTTGTTCGGACCTATCAGACCACATCCTATCCACCTATCAGACCAAACGCCAGGGATCTTTGCGCAAAACCGGGTATACCCTTGAACGGGAGGGCGGGAAGCAGCTTCGCGTGGCGAATCGTCCGCCGGATGGCCGTGGCGGCGCGCGCGGCCCGGCGCGGAACCACGGCGCCGGGCAGGCCCACAGAAGGTTGGGCCTATGGTCTAATAGGCAGACAGCCGACCTAGTTACCGCACAAGATGCAATCTTCGATCCCCAACCAGCCGATTCGCCGCAAGAAGCTCTACGAAGAGGTCGCGTCGCGCCTCGAATCGATGATGCTCAGCGGCGTGCTGCGCCCGGGAGACACCCTCCCCCCCGAGCGCGAACTGATGGACACGTTCGAGGTAGGCCGCTCGTCCATCCGGGAAGCCTTGTTCGCGCTGCAAAAGATGGGGCTGGTCGTGATCCGCAACGGCGAGCGCGCCTATGTCACGCGCCCGTCCGCCGACGCCCTCGTGGGAGAGCTGTCGGGCGCGGTGCGCCATCTGCTGTCGACCGCGGAAGGCGTGCGGGACTTCCAGCAGGCGCGGACCATGCACGAGATTTCGCTGGTGCGCTACGCCGCGCAGCACGCCTCGGCCGACGACATCGCGGCGCTCGGGCAGGCGCTCGAAGCCAACCGGAACGCGCTGGGCAACGCCGCGGAATTCACCAGGACCGACGTCGAATTCCATCTGGCCATTGCCAGGATTCCGAACAATCCCATTTTCCTGGCGCTGCATACCGCGATGGCCCGCTGGCTCGAAGAACAGCGCGCGACCTCCCTGCAATCGGCCGGCGCCGAGCAGGCCGCCTTCCGGGCCCATGAGCGCATCCACGCGGCCATCGCCGCGCACCAGCCGGACGCGGCGGAAACCGCGATGCTGGAGCATCTGCGCGAAGTCGAGTCGCATTACTGGGCGGCGAAGACGGCCTAGCGCAAACCGCCGCCAAGTCCGGCGGGCAAGCCGCCGTTTCCCGCGCCGGCGCCATTGCCGGCATGGCTCGCGCGGCGGTCTCGCGGCCGCGAGACGACATGGCAATCGTCCGGCCGGCCCGGCGCGGGTTGCATGCGTGTTGCCCCATGCGGTAGCAACGCAACAAAGTTTCCAGTAGCGTGTCAGGCGATCGAAAGCGGCGCCGGTTGGGGCGCGAACCACGGAACCATGACAAGGCCATCGACTACCCGGAATCCCCGGACCACCCGGACTACCCGATATCTGCTTTCCGCCTGCACTGGCCTCGCCGTCCAGGCCGTCCTGTCCGGCTGCTCGGACGAGACCAGCCGCTACGCGAAGACCATCGGCGACTACGAGCTCGACGCCGTGCCCGCGCGGCAGATTTCCCGCCCGGAGATCGGGAAGCCGCTCGACGAGCTGACCCGCGAGGCCTGCGACAGGCAGGCCGCGTCTTCGCTGGCGCGGGCACTGCTCAACGCCGGGTATCGCCGCGAGGCCGCCAACGTGCTGGTGAAGTTCGCCGGCAAATGCCCGCAGGGCGTGGCGCTCCTGCCCGGCGCCGTCCCGATCCTGACGTCGATCGGCGACCTGCCGGCGGCGCTGGAGGCGGCAACCCGCGTGGTGGCCGAGAACGGCACGAGCCCGCAGGCGCGCTTCGCGCGCGCCGAGGTGCTGCGCGGCGCCGGCCGGTACAGTGAAGCGCTCGACGACTACATGGCGGTGCTGTCCCTCGCCGATCAGCCCGCCCGCGTGTCGGGCGATGTGTTTGCCGGAGCGGCCGAGGCAAGGGCGAAAACCGGGCAGCCGTGCGAGGCGAGCGGACTGATCCGCATGTGGATCGGCTGGGATCCGACGCGGCGCAATACCGCGCAGGCGCGCGCGCTGGCGGAGAAGTACGCACAGGCGGGACAGTGCGAGCGGGCAACGGCGAAGCGCCCCCAGACATTCGCGCGCAAGCGCGGCGAGGTGGTGATGGCGCGCGTCTCGGTCAACGGCCATCCGGGCACGTTCGTGGTGGACACCGGCGCCAGCTTCGTGTCGTTCAGCGAAGCGTTCGCGCAGCAGGCCGGCGTGTCGGCGGAAAAGGCGCGCCGCATACAGTTGCGGACCGCGAATGGCCTGACCGACGCGATGCTGACCACGTCGAAAACGGTGACGCTGGGCACCGCCGAGGCGGCCGGCGTGTCCGTCGCGATCGTCAAGGGCACGCCGTTCGGGCCGAAGATCGATGGCCTGCTGGGCCAGTCGTTCCTGTCGCAGTTCGAGGTGAATTTCCAGCCGGATCGCTGGACGCTCGGCGAAAGGTCCGAGAACGAAGCGCGGCATTGACCGGCAAGCCCGCCGAGACCAGATGCCGCCACCACCACCACGCGCCATGCTCTCGAGAGCAATTGCCGCCGTCTACCTCGAATTGGCCAGTGCCACCGCATCGGCGCCCGCCGGAAACCGAAGCAGCCCGGACTTGTCGTTCGCCGCGCGCCACACCGCCTCGGCCACGTCGGCCTCGGTGGTCAGCGCGGCCGGCTGCGCCAGTGCGGCGAAGATGCGCTGCGCGGCGGGCGCGTAGGCTTCGGGAACGAGGCCGGCCATGCGCGCGCCGCCGTTGGCGGTGAAGCGCGTGCCCGGCCCGTAGCCCGGCTCGACCAGCTTCACGCGCACGCCGAACGCTTCGAGCTCGAACGCCAGCGACGCGGTGAACCCCTCGATGGCCGTCTTGCTCGCGGTGTAGACGGCCACCATCGGCATCGGCGCCAGCGTCGCGCTCGAAGTCACGTTCACCACCACGCCCGCGCCGCGCGCGCGGAACCCGGGCAGCACCGCCTGCGTCATCGCCATCACGCCGAAGGTGTTGGTCTCGAACACTTCGCGCACCGTGGCCATCGGGGTGGCCTCGAACGCGCCGAACAGGCCGATGCCCGCGTTGTTGACGAGCACGTCGACGGGGCCGCTCGCCTCCAGCGCGGCGGCGATGCTCGCCGGCTTCGTCACGTCGAGCGCGAGCACGCGCAGGCGGTCCGAGCGCGGCAGGACATCCTCGTCCGGCGTGCGCATGGTGGCGACGACGTTCCAGCCCTGCGCGTGGAAATGGCGCGCAGTCTCCAGGCCATAGCCGGAGGAGCAGCCGGTAATCAGCACGGTTTTCATCAGACATCCCTTGGTGGTTGCGATGTCCGCCACGATAGCGTCGGCACGGCGGACTTCCTACAATGGAAAGTCCAGATTTCGTTTGCCATCGTCCAATCCTTCCAGCCCATTCCAGCCATGAACGACCCTCTCTCGCAGGTCATCTCGCTGCTTCAGCCGCGCGCCGTGTTCTCGAAGTCCATCAGCGGCGCCGGCCGCTGGGGCGTGCGCTACGCCGACTTCGGCCAGCCGAGCTTCTGCGCCGTGCTCGAGGGAAGCTGCCGCCTCGCCGTCGACGGCCAGCCGCCCCTCACGCTCGAGGCGGGCGACTTCGTGCTGCTGCCGGCAACGCCGGGCTTCGTGCTGTCGGGCTTCGCGCCGGTGACGCCCGAGCGCATCGACCCCAAGGTAAAGCCCGCGCCGGCCGGCGAAGTCCGCCACGGCACACGCGGCGGGCGCCCCGACGTGCGGCTGCTCGGCGGCTATTTCGTCTTCGATTCGTCCGATGCGGAGCTGCTGGTGCCGCTGCTGCCGGCGCTCGTGCACGTGCGCGGCGCCGCGCGGCTGTCGGTGCTGGTGCGCCTGGTCGGCGAGGAAGCGGGGGAACGGCGCTCGGGCCGCGAGCTCGTGCTCACGCGCCTGGTGGAAGTGCTGCTCATCGAAGCGCTGCGCGCAACCTCGGGCGACGACGCGCCGCCCGGATTGCTGCGCGGCCTGGCCGACACGCGGCTCGGCCAGGCGCTGCGCCACATGCACGCCGATCCCGCGCGCCCGTGGACGGTGGCCCAGCTTGCCAGGAAAGCCGCGCTGTCGCGCTCGGCATTCTTCGAGCGCTTCCTGCGCGCCGTGGGCATGCCGCCGATGGAATACCTGCTCGCCTGGCGCATGGCGGTGGCCAAGGACCTGCTGCGCCGCCCCGACTGCGGCATCGCCGAGGTCGCCGAGCGCGTCGGCTACGGCTCGGCCAGCACCTTCAGCACCGCGTTCAGCCGGCACGTGGGCCAGCCGCCGGGCCGTTTCGCGCGCGAGCGCCAGGGCATCGGTGGCATCGACCTTCCGGCGGACCTGCGCCGGCAGGAATGACCGCCCCCGCAGCCGCCACGCGCCATGCGCGCGAGCGCGATCAGGCCTTCCTGACGAACTCCGACTTCAGGCTCATCGAGCCAAAGCCGTCGATCTTGCAATCGATGTCGTGATCGCTGTCCACCAGCCGGATGTTCTTCACCTTGGTGCCCATCTTGACCACGCCGGCCGAGCCCTTCAGCTTCAGGTCCTTGATGACGGTGACGGTATCGCCGTCCTGCAGGACATTGCCGGCCGCGTCGCGATAGACCCGCTCGCCGGTCTCGGCCGGCGCGGCGGCTTGCGCCGACCATTCATGCGCGCATTCCGGGCAGATGTAGACGCCGCCGTCCTCATACGTGAACTCGGAGTTGCATTTCGGGCAGGAGGGCAATGTGCTCATGGGTCATCCTTGGGCCTGGCGGCGACAATGAAAACGCGGAAGTATAGCGCCGACCGGGGGCTGGCCCGTGTTGCCGCGCGTCCGGCCGCGGCGCTGGCTGCGCCAAGACCCGGCGCACAACCCCGCTTCCGTGGGATACGGAACGCCGGGCATGCTGCCGATAGCAGGAGCTACTGGACAATGGAACATGGTGATGACCGCTATAGCGTCCCCAGGCAGGCCCGAAGCCTGCGCTGGCCTGTGCTTGGCACTGAGCCTGGTCTTGGGTGGCTGCGCCGTGGCACCGCCCTATGCGCCGACCGGCGACAAGGCAACGCAGGCCCGGTTGCGCGTCAAGGCCTCCGACCGCTACGCCTTCCCGGCGCTCATGATCGTCAAGACGGAAGACGACACCGAGCCCAAGGAGCAGGTGCTCGCTATCTTCACGAAAGGCTGGATGGGTCTTGGCAAGACACCCAAGGAGAGCGAACTGATCGGCATGCCGGCGTCCGCCGACAAGGACACCAACATGCCCGTGCTGGAACGCTACGTGACCGGCAACCAGCCGCTGCGGCTGCGTTTCTCGGCGACACTCGACGGCCAGTCGGTTTGCGGGGCGAATGGCGCGCTGACGCCGGTGGGCGGACATGACTATGAAGTCGTCATTTCCATGCTGTCCACTTCGATCGGCTTCAACGGCCAGTGCGGCCTGATGGCATACGAGCTGCTGCCGAAGGGCGAGGGTTATGAGCGAGCGCCGCTCATGCTCACGCCGCTTCCAAACAAGACGCGCTGACGAACGGTATTCGCTGGCGCAGCGGCTCGGCACCGGCCGATTTGCTTGCCAATTCGCTCGCCGGACCGCTAACGCCTTGCTCGCTCCGCGCCGGACCAGTGCGCCTGCAGATAGGCAAGAAACCCGCTCGCGCTCGGCGTCAGGCTGCGGTCCTTGAGCCGCACCACGCCGATGCCGCGCGTCAGCGCCGGTTGCGCCAGCGGCTTCAGCACGAGGCCCGCGCTGAGCGCCGCGGGCAATACGCCGCCGGGCACGACCGCCAGGCCGACCCCGGCGTGGACAAACTGCATCACGGTGGCGAACTGGCTGACCATCACGGCATGCTGGAGCGTGAGCCCGGCCGCCGAGGCCGCGCCGTCCAGCATCCGGCGTGTCTGCGCCTCCCTGGGCAGCGACACCATCGCATGGTCCGCGATGTCGGCCAGCGCCAGGGTCTTGCGCGCGGCGAGCGGGTGCGACTTCGGCATGACGATGTGGAATGCCTCGCGGCCGAGCGCGAGGCTGGTGAATTCTGGCGGAACATCGTCCACGTAAGTCAGGCCAAGGTCCGCCACACCGCTGCGGACGTCGTCGAGCACGGTGCCGTGCACGCCCTCGCGCACCTGGAACTCGATGCGGGACCGCGATGCGCGATAGCCGGCGACGAAGCCCGGCAACTGCGTGTACGCCACCGACATGACGGTGGAGACGATCACCTGGCCGCGCTGCTCGTCCGCGATGTCGCGCATGCTCTCGAAGGAAATCCGCAGGTCGGCGAGAATCCGGTTCGCCAGCGCGACGAATTCCTGCCCGGCTGGCGTGATCTCGACCTTGCGCGTGGAGCGCCGGAACAGTTCGACGCCGACCGCGTGCTCGACGCGCTGCAGGGTCCGCGTCAGCGCCGGCTGGGACATCCCGAGCGCGAGCGCCGCAGCAAGAAATCCGCCTTCCTCGGCAATCGTGCAGACCGCCTGCAACTCGCGCGAGCTGAGATCGGGGATGAGGTGCATGTTCATCGGGAAGGCAAGCCGGGGGTCGGTGACACCGGCATTCTATGCCTGTCTTCCGTGTCTTCCAGCCTGCCGGGCGGTGGCGGGCAGCGGCGCGCGCTGGCAACGGGGCGGTTCAGGCAAGCCGGATTCCTGCCGCCTTGATGATCCTCGCATAGCGGTCGGACTCCTGGCGGCAGAATTCGGCGAACTGCCCGGGCGACTCGCCCATCGGCTCGGCGGAGAACTCGGCCAGGCGCGCCCTGACCTCCTGCTGCGCCAGCGCCTTCACCGCGGCGGCCTGCAGCTTGCCGACGATTTCATCCGGCGTTTTCGCCGGCGCCCAGAGTCCATACCAGGTCGTCATCGTCATCTGGGCAAAGCCGCTCTCCACCATCGTGAGAACCTCCGGCAGGTTGGCCGCCCGGCGCATGCCGGTGACGGCGAGGGAACGGAGCTTGCCGGCCTTGACCAGCGGCAGCGACGACGGCATCGAATCGAACATGAACGTGATCTGGCCGCCGATGACGTCGGTCAGCGCGGGCGCGCTGCCTTTGTACGGCGCATGCAGCGCATCGATGCCGCTCGACAGCTTGAACAGCTCGCCCGCCAGATGCCCCGGCGTGCCGTTGCTGGAGGACGCGAAGCTGCATCCCTTCGGATTCGCCTTGACGTAGCCGACCAGTTCCTGGACGTTGCGCACGGGAAGATCGGCGGACACCACCAGTTGCAACGGCGTGGACGCGAGGCTGGTGACTGGCGCGAAGTCCTTGAGCGGGTCATGCGGCAGCCTGCGATACAGGAACGGGTTGATGACCTGCGCCGACACGTTGATCAGCACGGTCTGTCCGTCAGGCGGCGCCTTGGCGACCATGTCCGCACCGATCGTGCCGCTCGCGCCGCCGCGGTTGTCGATCACGAACTGTTGCTTCAGCGACTCGGACATGTGCTGGCAGATGATCCTGCCGACCACGTCGGTCGGGCCGCCCGCGGGAAACGGAATCACGACCCGTACCGGCCCCGCCGGATACTGGGCGGATGCCGACGCGCTGGATGGTTTCAGCCACGGTGCCGCCGCGATTGCGGCGGCACCGGCCACGACGAACTGGCGCCTGTTCATGTCTGTCTCCTGATGTCTTTGTTTTTTTCCGGATGGCGAGTCCGGCATTGATGCGCCGCCCGCTGCCTATCCCGCCTGGTCGAGGAACCGCTGCGCGTCCAGCGCGGCCATGCAGCCGCTGCCGGCCGAGGTGATCGCCTGCCGGTAGACGGAATCCTGGACGTCGCCCGCGGCGAACACGCCGTCGATGCTGGTCATGGTCGACATGCCGTGGCCGCCGCCGCGCGTGACGATGTGGCCGCCGCGCATCTCCAGCTGGCCGCGGAAGATCCCGGTATTGGGCTGGTGGCCGATGGCGATGAAGCATCCGCTCACCATTAACTCGGTGGCGCTTCGATCCCGGGCGTGGCGCAGGCGCACGCCGGTCACGCCCGACTCGTCGCCCAGCACTTCCTCCAGCGTGTGCCACGGATGCAGTTGCACGACGCCGGCCGCGACCCGTTCCATCAGGCGGTCGACCATGACCGGCTCGGCACGGAACGCATCGCGCCGGTGGATCAGGTGGACTTTGGCGGCGATGTTCGAGAGGTAGAGCGCCTCCTCGACGGCGGTGTTGCCGCCACCGACCACACAGACTTCGCAGCCACGATGGAAGAAGCCGTCGCAGGTCGCGCATCCGCTGACGCCGCGCCCGCGGTACGACGCCTCCGATGGCAGCCCGAGATACCTGGCGGAGGCGCCCGTCGCGATGATGAGCGCATCGCACGTGGTCGTGCCGCGCTCTCCCCTGAGCGTGAACGGACGCCGACGCAGGTCGGCTTCCTCGATGTGGTCGTGGACGATGCGTGCCCTGAACCGCTCGGCGTGCTGCTGGAAGCGCGCCATCAGCGCGGGACCGGTCACGCCGGCGACGTCGGCGGGCCAGTTGTCGACCTCTGTGGTGGTCATCAACTGGCCACCTTGCGCCGCCCCCGTGACCAGCAGCGGCCCGAGGTTCGCGCGTGCGGCATACAGTGCCGCGGTGTAGCCGGCGGGCCCGGATCCCAGGATGAGTACCCGCGCATGTCCGGGCGTGTCGTTCGATTGCATCGTCGCACCTGCTGGAGGAAGGGGAAAGGTGGAAGCCGGCGGCGGCTCAGACGCGGATCACTTGCGCGCGGACCAGCGCGTCGACCTGCCCGGCCGGCATATGCAGCACGCGCTCGAGGACGTCCCTCGTATGCAGACCCAGCGCCGGCGCCGCGCTGCGGTACTCGACCGGCGTGCCGGACAGGCGGATGGGACTGGCCACGACGGGCATGCTCGCCCCCTGCTCCGTCTGCAGGTCCAACTTCATGCCGCGATGGCGTACGTGCGGATCGGAGAACACGCCGTCCAGGTCGTTGATCGGGCCGCACGGCACGTTGTTGTCCTCCAGCAAGCCGAGCCACCCGGCGGTCGTGCGCGCCAGCATCCGTTCCTGAATCGCGGCAACCAGCACGTCGCGGTGCGCGATACGCGCGCTGTTGCTGGCGAAACGCGCGTCGCCGGCCCACTCCGCGCGCCCGAGCGCCGCGCAGAAACGGGCGAACTGGCTGTCGTTGCCCACGGTGACAATGATGTAGCCGTCCGCGGTGCGGAAATCCTGGTACGGCACGATGTTCGGATGGCCATTGCCGAGGCGCGGCGGCGGCCGGCCGCTGGCGAGGTAGTTCATCGCCTGGTTGGCCAGGCACGCCACCTGCACGTCCAGCAGAGCGGCGTCGATGTGCTGGCCTTCGCCGCCGCGCTCGCGATGCGCAAGCGCGGCCAGCATGCCCACGGTGGCGTAGAGGCCCGTGAGGATGTCGGTGAGCGCCACGCCGACCTTGAGCGGGCCTTCGCCGGCCTCGCCGTCCGGCCGTCCCGTGATGCTCATCAGGCCACCCATGCCCTGCACGAGAAAATCGTAGCCAGGCCGGTGCGCGTAGGGCCCGGTCTGGCCGAAGCCCGTGATCGAGCAATACACGAGGCCCGGGTTGATCTCGCGCAGCGAGGCGTAGTCGAGACCGTACTGCTGCAGGCCACCTACCTTGAAGTTCTCGACCAGCACATCACTGCGCGCGGCAAGTTCGCGCACGATCGCCTGCCCTCGCGCATCGCTCAGGTCGACGGCGAGGGACTGCTTGTTGCGGTTCGCCCCCGCGAAATAGGCCGACTGGCGTGGCCCCGCGCCGGCGGCGGCATCGATCCACGGCGGCCCCCAGGCGCGCGTGTCGTCACCGCTGCCCGGATGCTCGACCTTGATGACCTCGGCGCCGAGGTCGGCCAGGATCTGGCACGCCCACGGCCCCGCCAGCACGCGAGTCAGGTCCAGCACGCGAAGGTGCGACAACGCGCCCATGACGTCACCAGACCTGGTGGGCGACCAGCCACGTCACCAGTTGCGCGCGCGATGCCGCGCCGGTGCAGCTGGCCAGCAACTTGCCGTCTCGGAACAGCAGCAGCGTCGGCACGCCACGCACGCCGAACCGGCGCGCGACCTCCGGATGCGCGGCCACGTCGACCTTCTCGACGGCCAGCCGCCCCGCCATCGCCGCCGAGACCTCGTCGAGGACCGGCGCCAGCGCGGCGCATGGCTTGCAGCCGGGGCTGTAGCAGTCGATGAGCACCGGCGCGGTGCCGCGGGCAAGCAAGGCGTCGACGTCGTGCATGGCAGGGCCGTGGGCGATGGAGGTGGCGGGATCCATGATCACTGCAGCTCGACGCTGACCTGGAGCGGCGCCTTGGTGCCGAGCCAGACCTGCCGGGCCTGCTCCTTGATCTGCGCCACGCGCTGAGCGACTTCCTCCTGCGTGATCGAGCTCACCGGATGCGAGATGACCACCGGCTCGAGCGCCTTCATGCCGACGGCCTGGCGCGTGAGCTCGGTCTCGCGCACGAACTCGGTGGTGATGATGGCCGCGCTCGGCACGCCGAGCTTTTCCAGGGCGATGGCGTCGCGGATGCAGGCCGAGCAGCAGGAGCCGCAATCGCCGATGGCCGTGAGCACGACGTCGTTCTCCGCCGCGATCCGCGCGATCAACTCGGGCGCCGCGTCCTTCGAGAAGCTGTGCTTGACGTAGTAGTTCACCGCGGCGAAGTCTGTGTCTTCGCCCAGCGCGGCGGCCGCGCCGCGCAGCAGCTTGTTGGCGTTCCATTTGGAATTGTCGAGAATGCCGAGGCGCAGCTTGCCGAGGCTCATCTTGCGCGCGGACAGCGGGACGTTCTCGAAACGCAGCGCGCCGCGCGGATCGAAGACCGCGAGCGTGGATTCGTCGCTTTTCATCAACATGGGGTATCTCCTGTGAATCGGCTTTGATGATCGGTTGCGATGGCTGGCTAGAGCGCGCAGGCGCCGCCGACGCACCCGGCGCCGCTGTCGCCGGCACCACTGCCCTCGACCGCGCGCAGCACCGGCGTGCTCATGTGGCCCCAGCCGGGGATCAGGACGGAGAAGCGGCCGGCCTCGCCGCCCATCACGAACAGGTGGATGTGGTCCGGGCTGTGCACGATGGGGATGCGCGTGTCGTCCTCTCGCTTGTAGTATTTCGGCAGGTTGCGGTTGTAGACCTTGCCGTAGCGATGGCCGTAGGCGAGGTCGATGAAGCGGTTGCCGTGGTTGTGGAACAGGTAGTTGCGCACGTCGGCGCGCGACCAGCCATGCTTGCCGATGGTCTGCGCGTGCTCGAGGCCCAGCACCACGGCAACGTGGCCGCCCAGCACGGCGCTGTTCGAGGCAATCGTGCTCATGGCAGAGCACATGGTGTCCAGGATGCCTTCGGGGTCGTTGGAAATGTGGTTGGTCACGCTGTGGGGCGCCTCGGCGGCCATCACGAAGACCGTGGAGTCTTCCGGCCTGTAGCCGTGCTCGACGTGATACGGCGCCAGCGGGCTTTGCGCTTCGTTCTCGGCGACGCAGTAGGTGTATTTGCCGGGGTGGCCGAGCGTGCTCTTGTCGAGCTCGCCCGGCCAGCCGCCGCCGACGTTGAGCATGACCAGGCGCAGCGCGCGTCCGATGGTCGCGTTGGCGCGGTTGCCCGGGCCGAAGGCGTTGCAGCCGCCGTTCATGCCAATCTCGCGGGCAACCGGGCCGTTGACGATCAGCAGCGGCGAGGCCACATGCGTGGTGGCCTGCACGCCGTTGAGGTTGAAGGCCTGGTCGGTCAGCGCCTTGACCGCCGCCAGCACCACCGGAGCGTACTCAGGCTTGCAGCCGGCCATCACCATGTTGACGGCAAGCACCTCGCGGGTCAGCTCGCCCCAGCGCGGCGCGATCCGCGCCTCGACGAAACCGGGCTCGCCGCCCAGGCGCGCAACGATATCGTCGATCTTGTCCTGCGTCGGCGGCACGACCGGCAGGCCGTCGCTGAAGCCCCGCTCGTAGTAATACTCGACAAGGTCGACGCCAGCGGGCACGCGGCTGGCCACCGACGCTTCTTGCAGGACTGCGCTCATCTCTTGCTCCTCATTCACGGTGTGTGTCGATGAGTCCGAGCATAGAGGCGGCGCCCCATTCATTACAACTTCAATCTATTTCGCAAAATGACTTCGTTTAAAGCATAAATTCGGCGGCGCCGGTCCTCGCCGCCGGCACCAGGCACGCCAGCGAAATCCCTTGACTCCCCCAATACGGGCATATACCCTCTTAAAAGGTGCATATACACTTAACCGCACCCGACCGGATACATGACAAGCTCCCCAGACATCCCGGAAGCCAGCCCGTGCAACTGCACGGCCATGCGCAAGGCCTCCAGGCGGCTGTCGCAGATGTATGACAACGCGCTGGCGCCGACCGGCCTGAAGTCCACCCAGTACTCCATCCTGGCCGAGATCAGGCGGCGCGGCGAGCCGCCGACCATGCGCGAGCTAGCCGACGCGATGGTCATGGACCGCTCCACCCTGGGCCACAACCTGGGGCCGCTGGAGCGCGACGGCCTGGTCGCGCTGGCGGCCAGCGAGACGGACCGCCGCAGCAAGCATGTGGTCCTTACCGCGCAGGGACGCGTCAGGCTCGCCGAAGCGCGGCGGCTCTGGCAGGCAGTACAGAAGCGCTTCGAGCAACGTTTCGGCGTGGCGGAAGCGGCGGCGCTGCGCGCGGTGCTGCTCGACATCGCCGCCGACGAGACCCTCGTCAACCCGGCCTAGAACGGTCCCACCCCACATTGAAAAAGGCCGCCATGGTCACGGATGCAAAGCGGCCCGAGCCCGACGAGGCGGCCGCAGACAAGAAGAAATTCCTGGTCCTGCTGACGGCGGGTCTGGTGTCTTCGCTGATCATGCTGGACTCCAACATCGTGGCGGTCTCGCTGCCGTCGATCGCGAAGACGCTGGGGGCGAACTTCACCGAGATCGAATGGGTGGTGAGCGCCTACGTGCTCACCTTCGCCGCGCTGCTGCTGGCGGCGGGCTCGTATGCGGACCGGCACGGGCGCAAGCTCGCCACGCTGATCGGGCTGGCCGTCTTCACGGTGGCGTCCGGCCTGTGCGGGCTGGCGTCTACCGCCCTGATGCTGAACCTGGCGCGCGCGCTGCAGGGCATCGGCGCGAGCCTGCTGCTGACCGCCTCGCTGGCCATCATCAACCACGCCTTCGCCGGCGCCGAGCGCGCGCGGGCCTATGCGTTCTGGGGCGCGTGCCTGGGCATCGCCATCACGGGCGGGCCCATCGTGGGCGGCGTGATCACCGATCTGTTCGGCTGGCGCTGGGCTTTCCTCATCAACCTGCCGATCTGCACGGTGCTCTTTGTCGCGGCCGCCGCGGTGCTGACCGAATCGCGCGACCCGGACGCCAAGCGGCTCGACCTCGCCGGCATCCTGACCTTCAGCAGCGGGCTTTTCCTGCTGATCTGGGCGCTGATCGACGGCACCGGCGCGGGCTGGACCTCGGCGGCAATCCTGGGCCGGATCGCGGGCTCGGCCGCGCTGCTGTCGGCCTTCGTCGCGATCGAGCTGCGGCAGGCGCGGCCGATGGTCGATTTCCGCCTGTTCCGGCAGCCGACCTTCCTCGGCGCCGCGTTCGCCATGCTCGGTTATGCCGCGGGCGCGCAGGTGCTGATCTTCTTCCTGCCGCTGTATCTGCAGAACACCTACGGTTTCGCGCCCGCGGCGGCGGGCCTGGCGATGCTGCCGTTCGCGCTGCCGATGTTCCTCACGCCGCGGCTCGGCGCGGGGCTGGCGACGCGCCATTCGGGCCGGACGCTGCTTGCGCTCGGACTAGCGACCACCGTGGGCGGCGACCTGCTGCTGTGGGCGTTCGCCTCCGCGCACGCGACGTATCCGCTGTTCGTCGCCGGCATGCTGGTGGCCGGCGCGGGCGCCGGGCTGCTCAACAGCGAAACGGCCAAGGTCATGCAGGGCGCGGTGCCGGTGCAGCGCGCCGGCATGGCGTCGGGGCTGTCGGCGACCACGCGCTTCGTCGGACTGCTGCTCGGCGTGGCCGGCCTCGGCGCGGTCCTGTCGCACGGCGTCACGCAGCGCTTCGTGGCGGCCGGCGCGGCGCTGGGGCTGGATCCCGGCGTGGCGGCGGCAGCCGCGAGGCGCGTGGCTTCCGGCGACACGGCGGGCGTCCTCGGTGCCGTGCCCGCCGGATTGCAGGCACAGGTGCATGCCGCGGCCGCCGGCGCGTTCGCCGGCGGCTTCGCCGCGGCGAGCCTCGTTGCCGCGGCGGTGGCGGCCATTGCCGGCGCGCTGGCGTTCGCGCTGGTGCGGGAGGCCGATACGGCGCCGGTCAAGGGCGCCGGCGCGGGAGCCAACCTCGTCGCGGCGATGGAGTAGCGGCGCGGCGGGCGCCGGCCCGCGTTGGCCCGCATGGCCCGTGTTGGCCCGTACCGCATCCGCCTCTACGCGGGTCGCGGCTCGGTCATCGCCAGCAGCGTCGGGTCCGCGGGAACCGTGGCGCAGTCGTCGCCCACCAGCGGACACTCCTCGAACACCAGCGCCACCCAGTCGACGAAGACCCGGACCTTGGGCGCGAGGTGCCGGTTCTGCGGATAGACGATCGAGATCGGCAGCGAGCGCGGGCGCCATTGCGGCAGGATCTCCACCAGCGCGCCCGATTGCAGATATTCCTTGAGCATGAAGCGCGGCGCCTGCAGCAATCCGGTGCCGCTCAATCCATAAGTGACGTAGGAATCAGCATCGTTGAAGCTGACTTTTCCGGGCATGCGGATTTCCGTCATTTCCCCGTTCACCATAAAAGCCAGGTCGATTATCCGGCCGGTTCTATTGGATACATAGTGAATGGCGGTATGGTGCTGCAAATCGGACAAAGTGCGCGGAATACCGTATTGCGCCAGATAAGCCGGCGACGCCACCGTGGAAAACCGCATTTCGCCCAGCCGGCGCGCAATCAGGCTGGAATCGTCGAGCTCGCCGACGCGGATGGCGCAGTCCACGCCGTCCTGGATCAGGTCGACGATCCGGTCGCTGTGGCTGACCATCAGGTCGATGTCGGGATAGCCGCGGTGGAACCGGTGCAGTTGCGGCGTGACCACCAGCCGGCCCAGCGTGCCCGGCATGTCCACGCGCAGCTTGCCTTTGGGGCCTTTTCCCAGCGTCGATAACGCGACTTCCGTCTCCGCCACCTCGGCCAGGATGCGGATGCAGTGCTCGTAGTACTCGGCGCCCTCCGCGGTCAGCTTGAGCTGGCGCGTGGTCCGGTGCAGCAGGCGCACGTGCAGGTGCGCCTCCAGGTTCTTGATGATGGTGGTCGCCGATGTGCGCGACAGGTCGAGCGATTCCGCCGCGCGCGCGAAGCTGCTCATTTCCACTACGCGCGTAAATACTTCCATTGCCTGCAGGCGATCCATTTTTCTCACCGGGATGTCATGCCGGAATACGCCGCCTTCATGCAAACCCGCGCAAAAGCCGGCCACTGTTCCGTTTCGCCAAATTGTGTTGAAAGTTATTGGCGTTTATTCGTGCAAGGCAATGTACCAGAATTCGTGCATCGCAACAGTCGGCATGGGCGCATATACCGAAAGGGATTGCCCGGCTATGTATGAAGACCCTCCGCAATCCGGTCCTGAGCATCGAGAGCGCCACAATCAGTGGCCATGCCCAGCGCATTCAATTGCGCACGTACACCCCGGTGCGGGCGAACCGGTGCCTGCCCGTCGTGCTGTATTTCCACGGCGGCGGCTTCATGCACGGAGACCTCGATAGCGCCGACGTCGCCGCGCGCGCCATCGCGGGCCTCACGCCCGCCGTGGTCGTCTCGGTCGGGTATTCGCTCTCGCCGCGCTTTCCGTTTCCGGCCGCGCTCGAGGACGGCCATCTCGCGGCCGCGTGGGCGCTGGCCAACGCCAGGACGCTGGGCATCCATGCCGGGCGCATGGGCGTGGCGGGACACGACGCCGGCGGCAGCATCGCCGCGGGCATCGCCGCGATGGCGCGCGACCGCAAGGAGGTCCGCCTGGGGGCGCAGGCGCTGCTGGCGCCGCTGCTGGACCCGAGCATGACCCGCCTGGCCGACGCCAGCAAGATCGCGGCGCCGGACCTGCCCGCCAGCGAATGCGCGCTCGGCTACCGGTGCTACCTGCCCGAGGTGCGGCACCGCATGCATCCGTATGCCGCGCCGCTCGAGTCGCGCCGGCTCGCCCAGCTGCCGCCCGCGCTGATCGTGAGCGCCGGGCAGGACCTGCTGCACGTGGAAGGAGAGACGTACGCCCGCGAGCTGATCGCCGCCGGCGTGCCGACCGAGACGACGCGCTATGCCGCGGCGTCGCACCGGTCGATCGCCACCGACCCGGCCGCGCTGGCCGCGGTCGCGGCCTTCTTCAGCCGGCGGCTCGCCGCGCCGTGACGACCCGTTCCCGAATCCGGTTTCCGAATCCAACTAAGGAGTAGTGAGATGCTCAGTCAGAGATCCCTGTTTCGCAAGCCGCCGGTCCTGGCCGGCATTTCGCTGGCCGTGGCCGCGGCGGTAGCCGCTATTGCCGGCCTTGCCGGCACCGAGACCAGGGCCGCGCCGTCGTCGGCGCCGCCGCCGACCGAGGTCCAGGTGCAGTCGGTGGCGCCGGAGAACGTGCGCGTCTGGTCGAGCTTCTCGGGGCGGCTCAAGGCCGTGGACGAGGCGCTGGTGCGGCCGGAGGTGAGCGGGCGGATCGTCGAAGTCCGCATCAAGGACGGCCAGACCGTGCGCGCGGGCGACGTCATGTTCGTGATCGACCCGCGCACCTACGAGGCCGCGGTGGCCAGGGCCAAGGCGGACCTCGCCGCGGCGCGCACCCGCGCGGACTTCGCCGCGACGGAATACGAGCGGGCCCGCGGCCTGATCGGCTCCGAGGCCATCCCGCGCAGCCTGTACGACCAGCGCGGCAACGAGGACCGCGTCGGCCGCGCCGCCGTGCTCGCCGCCGAGGCGGCGCTGCGCCAGGCCAGCATCAACCTGGACTACGCCTACGTCAAGGCGCCCATCGCGGGCCGCGTCAGCCGCGCCGAGATCACGCTGGGCAACCTCGTGCAGGCCGGGCCTAACGCGCCGGTGCTCACGCGCATCGTCTCCGGCGACGGCATCTACGCCGATTTCGAGGTCGACGAGCAGAGCTACATCCGCAGCATCCGCGGCCAGGCCGACACGCACAGCAAGGAACAGAAGCTGCCGGTGGAGATGACGGTGCTGGGCGACGCCGGGCACACCTACCAGGGCACCATCTACACCTTCGACAACAGCATCGACGCGGCCAGCGGCACCATCCGCGCCCGCGCGAAGTTCGCCAACGCCGACGGCGCGCTGGTGCCGGGCATGTTCGTCTCGATGCGGCTGGCCAGCGGCAGCGACACCCGCGCGCTGCTGGTGCCCGACGTGGCGCTGGGCAGCGACCAGAGCAAGAAGTTCGTCTTCGTGGTCGGCCCCGACAACAAGGTCGCCTACCGCGAAGTCACGCTCGGCGCGGGCATAGACGGCCGGCACATCGTGCTGGCCGGCCTCAACCCCGGCGACCGCGTCGTCACCAAGGGGCTGCAGTTCATCCGCCCGGACGCGGTGGTCTCGCCCACCGAAGCCGCCGCGGCGCCGCCCAAACCCGTGACCACCGCCGCAGTCCACGCGGACCCGGCCAAGAAAACGGCGGACTGATGCGATGAACCTCTCCAAATTCTTCGTCGACCGCCCCAACTTCGCGGCGGTCATCTCGATCCTCATCTTCCTCGCCGGCCTGATCGCGATCCCGCGCCTGCCGATCTCCGAGTATCCCGAAGTGGTGCCGCCCTCGGTGGTGGTGCGCGCGCAGTTCCCGGGCGCCAACCCCAAGGTCATCGCCGCCACCGTGGCCACGCCGCTGGAGGAGCAGATCAACGGCGTCGAGAACATGCTCTACATGTCCTCGCAGGCCGCCAGCGACGGCGTGCTGACGCTGACCGTCACCTTCAAGCTGGGCACCGACCCGGACCTCGCCACGCAGCTCGTGCAGAACCGCGTCAACGAAGCGCTGCCGCGCCTGCCGGACGTGACGCGCCAGCTCGGCGTGAGCACGGTCAAGAGCTCACCCGACCTGACGATGGTGGTCCACCTGGTCTCGCCGAACGACCAGTACGACATGCTGTATCTGCGCAACTACGCGCTCATCAACGTCAAGGACGAGCTGTCGAAGATCACCGGCATCGGGCAGATCAACATGTTCGGCTCGGGCAACTACGCCATGCGGGTCTGGCTCAACCCGCAGAAGATCGCCCAGCGCAACATGAACCCCGACGAGGTGGTGGCCGCCATCCGCAAGCAGAACATCCAGGTCGCGGCCGGCGTGGTCGGCGGCGCGCCGTACAAGGACAACGTCGAGATCCAGCTACCGGTCAACGTGCAGGGCCGGCTCACCGACGTGGACCAGTTCGAGAACATCATCATCAAGCGCGAGAACGGCGTCGTCACCTACCTGCGGGACGTGGCCCGCGTGGAGATCGGCGCGTCCGAGTACGCGCTGCGCGCGCTGCTCGACAACAAGCAGGCGCTGGCGCTGATCATCTTCCAGTCGCCGGGCGCCAACGCCATCGAGATCTCGAACAACGTGCGCGCCAGGATGGCGGAGCTCAGCAAGCGCTTCCCCAAGGGCCTCGAGTACCGGATCGCCTACGACCCGACCACCTTCGTGCGCGACTCCATCGACGCCGTGATCCACACGCTGCTCGAAGCCATCCTGCTGGTGGTGCTGGTGGTGATCCTGTTCCTGCAGACCTGGCGCGCGGCCATCATTCCGCTGCTCGCGGTGCCGGTCTCGGTCATCGGCACGTTCGCGGTAATGCACGGCTTCGGCTTCTCGATCAACGCGCTGTCCCTGTTCGGGCTGGTGCTGGCCATCGGCATCGTGGTGGACGACGCCATCGTGGTGGTGGAGAACGTCGAGCGCAACATCGCCGGCGGCCTGAGGCCGCGGGAAGCCACCATCAAGGCCATGAAGGAAGTGACCGGCCCGATCATCGCCATCGCGCTGGTGCTGTGCGCGGTGTTCGTGCCGATCGCCTTCATCAGCGGGCTGACCGGCCAGTTCTACCGCCAGTTCGCGCTGACCATCGCCTTCTCGACGGTGATCTCGGCCTTCAACTCGCTGACGCTGTCGCCGGCGCTGGCGGCCCTGCTGCTGCGCTCGCACGACGCGCCCAAGGACGGCCTCACGCGCTTCATGGACCGCTGCCTGGGCGGCTTCTTCGCGCGCTTCAACCGGGTCTTCCAGCGCGGCTCGGAGAACTACAGCAGCGGCGTGACCCGCGCGCTGCACCGCAAGCGCGGCTCGCTGCTGATCTACGCCGTGCTGCTCGGCGCCACCGTGTTCGGCTTCAGCCACGTGCCGACCGGCTTCGTGCCGATCCAGGACAAGGGCTACCTGGTCAACCTGATCCAGTTGCCCGACGGCGCCACGCTCGACCGCACCGAGGCCGTGGTGCGGCAGATGACGGACATCGCTTCCAAGGAGCCCGGCTACCGCAACGCCGTGCAGCAGCCGGGGCTGTCGCTCAACGGCTTCATCAACAGCCCGTCGGCGGCCACGGTGTTCTTCGGCGAGAAAAGCTTCGACGAGATGGGCAAGCTCGGCGTGAGCGGCCCGAGCCTGGCGCATAGCCTGCAGGCCAAGTTCGGCGCCATCAAGGATGCGTTCATCGCCGTCTTCCCGCCGCCGCCGGTGCAGGGGCTGGGCAACACGGGCGGCTTCAAGCTGCAGATCGAGGACCGCGGCGACGCCGGCTACGAGGCCCTGAGCAAGTCCGTGACGGCGGTGCTGGAGAAAGCGCGCAAGGCGCCCGAGCTGGCCGGGGTGTACACCACCTACAACGTCACCACGCCGCAGCTGTTCGCCGACGTGGACCGCACCAAGGCCGCGCAGCTCGGCGTCGACGTGGACGACGTCTTCAAGACCATGCAGATCTACCTGGGCTCGCTCTACGTGAACGACTTCAACAAGTTCGGCCGCACGTACCAGGTCATCGCGCAGGGCGACAAGGACTTCCGCTCCAGGCGCGACGACATTCTCGACCTCAAGGTGCGCAACTTCGAGGGCAAGATGGTGCCGCTCGGCGCGGTCGTCACCCTGAGCGACACCACCGGCCCGGACAGCGCGTCGCGCTACAACGGCTACCGCTCGGCGGACATCAACGGCGGCCCGGCGCCCGGCTACTCGACCGGCCAGGCGCAGGCCGCCATCACGAAGATCCTGGACGACACGCTGTCCGGCGACATGGCGTTCGAATGGACCGAGCTGGCCTACCAGCAGATCCTCTCGGGCAACACCGCGCTGATCGTGTTCCCGATCTGCATCCTGCTGGTCTTCCTGGTGCTCACCGCGCAATACGAGAGCGTGTTCCTGCCGCTGGCGATCATCCTGATCGTGCCGATGTGCCTGTTCTCCGCGATCACGGGCGTGTGGCTCACGGGCGGGGACAACAACCTGTTCACGCAGATTGGCTTCTTCGTGCTGATCGGGCTGGCGTGCAAGAACGCCATCCTGATCGGCGAGTTCGCCCGCGAGCTGGAGATACACGGCAAGTCCACCTACGAGGCGGCGATCGAGGCGGCGCACCTGCGCCTGCGCCCGATCCTGATGACCTCCATCGCGTTCATCGCGGGCGTGCTGCCGCTGGTGCTGTCGCACGGCGCCGGCGCGGAAATGCGGCATGCGATGGGCGTGGCGGTCTTCTTCGGGATGATCGGCGTGACGTTCTTCGGCCTCTTCCTGACTCCTATTTTCTACGTGCTGGCCCGCGGCCTGGAGAAGCGCCTCACGAAAACCGAAAAGGTACATCACCATGTTGAAGACTAATGTGATGGCGGCGCTCGCCGCCGCCGCGCTGCTGGCCGCCTCCCTGGCCGCGTGCACGAGCCCGGTCGGGCCGCAGCCGTCGGGCATCGACACGGCCGCGTCATGGCGCCGGCTCGAGGGCGGCAAGGACGGTGGCAAGGATGGCGCCAACGACGGCAAGACCGCCGGCGCGGCGCTCCTGGTGGCGAGCGCCGATGCCGAGGTCGACCAGCAATGGTGGAGCCGCTTCCGCGACCCCACGCTCGACGCGCTGGTCCGCGAAGCGCTCGACCACAACAAGACGCTGAAGATTGCCAGGGCGCGTGTCGACGAAGCGCGCGCCGGGCGCTTGCTGGCGCAGTCCGCGCTGGCGCCGCAGATCAACGCCGAGGCCAGCAGCGAGCGCGGCAACCGCGGCTTCCTGACCAGCGACAAGGCCGTGACCATCAACCAGGTGGACATCGCCGCGACCTGGGAGCTCGACCTGTTCGGGCGCAACCAGGCGCGCGCCGCGCAGGCCGGCGCCATCCTGCAGTCAGCCGAGGCGAGCCGGCAGGCCGTGCGGGTGGCGCTGCTGGCCGAGGTGGCGCGCACCTACTTCGACCTGGGCAACTACGCGCGCCAGATCGAGCTGACGCGCAACAACCTCGCCACCCAGCGCAAGACGCTCAGCCTGATCCAGGCCCAGTTCCAGGGCGCGATGGCGAGCAACTTCGACGTGCAGCGCGCGGCAGCGCAGGTCTCCGCGACCGAAGCGCTGATTCCCGCGCTGCAGACCGGCTATGACCAGTCGGTCAACCGGCTGGCGAGCCTGCTCGGGCGCACGCCGGAATCGATGGGCGGGATGTTCGACGGCGCCGCCGCGGCGCGCGCGACCGTGCCGCCGCTCGACAACGGCATCCTGGTCTCGGCCCCGGCCAGGGTGCTGGCCGAGCGCCCCGACGTGCGCGTGGCCGAGCGCAGCTTCGCCGCCAGCATCTCCGGGCGGAAGGCGGCGGTCGCCGAGCTGTTCCCCAACATCTCGCTGACCGCGCTGTTCGGCGCGCAGAATGCCACGCCGTTCTCGTCCACGCCCTGGGGCATCGGCGCGGGCCTGGTCCAGCCGATCCTGAACTTCGGCCGCATCTCGTCGCAGATCGACGCGGCCGACGCGCGCCAGCAGCAGGCCTTCCTCGGCTACCAGCAGACCGTGCTGGAGGCGCTCGAAGACATGGAGAACGCGCTGTCCGGCTACCTCAACGAGAACACGCGCAACGCCTCGCTCTCGGCCGGGGTGGCGCAGAACCGCAAGGCGGTCGAGCTGGCCAGGATGCAGTTCAGCCACGGCTACGTCGGCCTGCTCGACGTGCTGGTCGCCGAACGGGACCTGCTCGACGCCGAATCAAAGCAAGCCGCCTCGGATGCGAGCCTGCGCAAGGACCTCGTGCGCATCTTCGCGGCGGCGGGCGGCGGCTGGCGCGACCAATAGCGGCGCGCCGGCCGGCGCGAATCCCGGGCGCGGGGATGGATTGCCATCCCCGCGCTTGCCTTGGCCGGCCGCGCCCGGCGCCGGTCCCAGTCCTCACACGCAGGCCGATTCCGCCCTTCCCTCCGCCAGCCGGTCTGCTAATCTTTATTGCGGCGCAACGTCCGCCGTGTCCGGCTGAATACAGGAGGGAAAATGTTTCCGTGGATCTGGCTGTGGTCTCCCAACCTTCACTTCCCCTGGAGCGGCTCAGTCGCCCAGCGCATCGACCCCGACCTGCTGTTCAACGCCATTTCGCCCTCCGCCGGCGACGCCGACATCGAACGGCGGGCCTTCCACATCGCCTCCTACGGGCGCCAGCTCGGCCTCATCACCGAAGTGCTGCTGCACGCGGTGGACCCCGCCGCCATCGACCCGCAGCGCGCCGCCGACTCGCTGGAGAGACTCAAGCGCATCCGCGACGAAATCGAATGGCTCAAGACCGACGACGGCACGCTGTCGTCCGACGCGCTGCTCGGGCATCTGGCCCGGCTCAGGACGGAGAACCCGGCTGAATTCACGCGGGTGTTGAGAATTGCGAACGGGTGAGTGTCGGGGCGGCCGCGGCAATACTGCCGGCACCACCTGCCCGGTCACTGATCCTCGCATGGAACGTCCGGATCCATGCCGTACATGCAGGCAAACGGGTCCCGCCACCTGTTTTGCTTGTACAGCAAGTACACCTTGTCGCCGCTCAACCACTCCAGAATGGCCGTACCGCCGGAATAGAGCCACCACTCGCCCGAACTATGATCGCTGAACTCCACCGTGCCTTTCGCGTAGCAGGGAGAGTAGCGATCATGATGGATGATGCGGCCCTCCACGGGATAGGCCTTCGAGAAGAAGCGAGCGACCTGCTTCTTGTTCGGGACGAATTTCCTGCACTCTTCCTGGACATACGGATCGGAGTCGCCCCGGGCCAGCCCCGTTCCGTCGATGACGACCTTTGTCACTGTCCTGGCCTCGCACAGTGATACGGCGCAAAGCAGCGTGAGACCGACGATCCCCCCTGCAAAACGTCGATTTACCTTTTTTCCGCACTCGCCCCCGTCTTGTTCCTGGCAAATACCATGACCTTGCTTCGAAATGGCTAACATGAATCAGCACCCCGGCTTGTCGCCCAAGCCATATGTGCAGGCGAGTGGGTCGTGCCACCGATTCTGCTTGTACAGCAAGTCCACAGAACCACCCCTGGACCAGAAAAGAGTCGCGGTTCCTCCCGAGTACAACTGAAATCTGCCTGAACTGTGATCGCTGAACTCCACGGTCCCGGTCGCATAGCAAGGGGAATATCGTTCAGTGGTAAGCACATGGCTTTCGACGGGATAGGCTTTCAGGAAATAACGCCTTACCTGAGAAACCGTCGGCGCAAACGCCTTGCACCCCACTGTCAGATTCCTGTCATTCTCCTCTGCGTTCTGGCCTACCTCGTCAATGACCACCGTTACAACCGATCTGGCAAGGCTGGGCATGGATGGCACGATGAGTCCTGCGACAACTACGGCCTTGATCAAGGTATGCCTTACCATTTTGCTGTAGTCGCTTCGGTGAGGTTTTTTCTGGACAGATCCGGATGTCGATAGACTTCGTCCGCCTCGACGCCAAAGGTTTCGATCAATTCCCGCACAAGCCATTGGAGCGAAGCGTTCTGCTCTATTGTCACGGTCTCATATACCTTTTCCTTCTTTTTCCCTCCCGCGGCATCTCTCTCATGAGCTACACCGACCAACTCAATGCCGATTGAGTCCATGTTTGATGGATAACGTTCCGGAAATTTCTTCCGATATTCCCGATTCGAGAGTTTTTTGTATTTGTACTGCATCGTAGTGACTGCCTTGAGTTCAGCAGGCGCACACTCGTGCGTCGACAAGCATCGCGATTTCAACCGCCCGACGTGATCGGTCCGCGTGGACAGCGAAGCCGTCTGATAGATCGTCCCATCCTTGTCGATCAAAAAGTGCGCGCCGTTGGCATCCTTGTGCTGGTAGCTGTGAAACGTGCTCTGCACCGTCGGCCCGTTCGTCTGATGCACCACAATCCCATTCACCTTGTGCATCGGTCCGCGCTCGATCGCGGGATGGATGGCCAGCTTGACGCGCTCCGCGTCGACATGGCCTTGCTTCGAAATGAACAGCATGGCATTCCCTCCCGTGGTCAGATGGCCTTGTTGGCTTTGATGTCGTATCCCGCGCCCACCGTCCCGGCGCTGCCGCCCTGCGCGTTCTGCAGCACGTAGTCGTGCCGCACGCGGGCGAAGGACAGCCGGACCTCCTCGCGCGGCATGGCCATGTTGTGGTTGCCGGCCACGGCGACCCGCGTGACCAGCACGTCCTCCATCGTGATCTTCAGGTATTCGTGCGGCGTGCCGCCGGCCTTGCGCATGACCAGCACCGCGGTGTCGATGTGCCTGCCGGCCAGGCAATACTGCACGAGGGCGGGCGTCGCCCGGTCGACGTAGTGCTCGAAGGCGAGGTCATCCACGCTGCATTTGCCGGCGCCGCCGCCGCTGCCTTCGTGCATGCTGGCCGGCTGGCTGACCGACCAGTCCCATGTCAGCACCTCGATCTCGTTCGGGTGGCGGGCATCGGCGGATTCGCCGTCGATGCCCGCCAGCTTCAGGAAAATGTCCTGGGACATGGTTGCTCCTTTCTTGCCTGCGGGTTGAGATACGGATGCCTGCCGGCGCTGCGCCAACCGGCAAAGCACGGTATCAGCGCAGGCCGCGCGCGGATATTGGACGGGTATGAAATGCCTTTCCGCGACTGCGGCCGCCCGCGCGGCGGCACGGGCGAAGCCGTCCCGGCTGGCGCGGCATGGCCCGGAACGGGCCGCCAATGCCCATCCGGTTGGGGAAATGAAAGCGCTTTCCGATAGAATCCTGCCTTTCCGATTGCTGCAACGCGAACCGGCGGCACAACGCGCGGAATTCACGGGAATCGAGGAACATGGAAACAGCGGCTTTCAGCCTGCCACGTTGGCGCTCTACGGCCTGGTTATGCGACCCGGGCGCGAACGTTCCTGAAGACATCCGCATCAAGCTGATCGGCAGCCTGTTCGGCACCCTGCCCATCTTCGCCGGCGGCGTGCTCAACACCGTCGCCGTGGCGATAGCCATCGCCTGGCGCGACCCCAGCCCGGCCTTCGTGGCCTGGGTCATCATCGAGATCCTGCTGTGCGGCACGCGGCTGGGCGTCCTGACGGCGGCGCACCGCGCGGCGACGGCGGGCCGCTCCACCTTCACCGACGTCTACATCCTGCTCGCGGTGCTGTGGGGCGCGAGCGTGGGCTACGGCACCTTCATCAGCATCCTCAGCGGCGACTGGGTGGCGGCAACCATGTCCTGCCTGTCCGCCGCCGCGATGGTGGGCGGCATCTGCTTCCGCAATTTCGGCGCGCCGCGGCTGGTGGCGATCATGATCCTGCTGTCGCTCGGCCCGTGCTGCATCGCCGCGGTGCTTTCCGGCGAGGCCGTGATGCGCCTGACCCTCGTGCAGATCCCGTTCTACCTGGTCGCCATGAGCATCGCGGCCTTCCACCTGAACAAGCTGCTGGTCACCACCATGAAGGCGGAGCGGGAAAACGACCATCGCGCCCGCCACGACGCCCTCACCGGCCTGCCGAACCGCGCGGGGCTGGTCCACGCCTCCGCGCATCTGTACAAGGCGGACCAGATCGGCGAAGGCAAGACGGCGGTGCTGTACATGGACCTCGACGGCTTCAAGCCGGTCAACGACCAGCACGGCCACGAGGCCGGCGACCAGTTGCTGGTCACGATCGGCAAGCGGCTCGATGCGCTCAAGGGCCCGGACGACATGGTGTTCCGCATCGGCGGTGACGAATTCGTGGTCATCGTGCGCGCCGGCGACCAGGCCGAGATCGCCAGCTTCGCCGACCGGCTGGTCAGCGAAGTGCCGGTGCCGTTCACGCTGGAGCCCGACGTCAGCGTGGAGATCGGCGCGAGCGTCGGGGTCGCGCTGATACCGGAGCACGGCGCTGACGTGATGGCCGCGCTGACCGCGGCGGACAAGGCCCTGACGCTGGCCAAGCTCGGCGGCAAGGCGCAGTGGACGCTGGCGACCTAGCGTCATGGCGTCACGGCGCCTTCCCGGAAACCTGCCGCGCCGCCGCTCCCCGCCGCCACCCCCGCACCTCCACCCACTGCCAGGACAGCAGCGCCGGCACGCCGAACAGCACTTCCCGCGCGCGCCTGACCAGCGCCAGCGACAGCGCGACCTGCGCATCGACCCCGAGCAGGTTGCCCAGCAGCACCATCACCGCCTCCTGCACGCCCAGGCCCGCCGGCACGAAGAAGGCCACCTGGCGCGCCGCCTGGGTCAGCGATTCGATGGCGACGGCCTGCCAGAACGGCAGCGGATGGCCGAGCAGCCATAACGCGCACCAGGTTTCCAGCGCGCCGGCGGCGAAGCCGGCAAGCTGCCAGGCCAGCGCCGCCGCCAGTCTGCCGTGGCGCCGGTTGAGGGCGCGGATGGCGGCGTCGAGGCGGGCGCCGTCGAGCATGGCCACGAGGCGGTGATCGGCGCCGAGCAGGCGCCCGGCCGCGCTCTCCAGCCGCGCGAAGATGCCGCCGTAGCGCAGCGAGAGCGCGAACAGCACCGGCACCGGGAGCGACAGCGCCAGCCCGAGCGCCACCACCCAGGCCTGGGCGCCGTCGTGCAGGGCGGCCACCAGCAGCAGCGTGCCGAGCACGCAGAACAGATACTGGGCGAACAGCGTGACCATGACTTCGACCACGATGCTGGCGGTCACGGCGGTGGTGTCGCGGATGCGCAGGCGGGCCAGGCGGATGCCCGCCAGCTCGCCGCCCACGCTGGCGACCGGCAGCAGGCGGCTGACGGCTTCGCGCACGGCGGCGACCCACCACAGGAAGCCCAGCCCGGCCCGCCCGTCCGGGTCCGCCGCGGCCAGCAGTACGCGCCAGCCCCGCGCGTCCAGCAGCAGCGGCAGCGCGTGCAGCGGCACCAGCAGCAGCAGCGGCCAGCCGGCCCGGGCGACGATGCCGGCCACGTCGCCGGCGCCCTCGTGGATCACCAGGGCGATCAGCGCCAGCAGGCCGAGCAGCCCCGCGAGACAGGCCAGGCGCTTCATGCGGCGGTCATGCCGGCTCCCGGCGCGCCGCCGGGCGGCGGATCGGGGAGATCGAGGGGATCGGGGAAGAGGTCGCTGAAGCCGCCGCGGCGCGGCACCGCGTGGTCCAGCGCGGCGCGCACGCGCGGCGACAGCAGCGCGGCCAGCTCGTCGGCATGGCGATAGCCGTGCATGGCGGGCGCGATCTCGGCGCCGGACACCACGCCCGGATGGAAGTAGATCTCGCCCACGCCGGCCGGCAGGCGGGCCAATGCGCGCAGCAGCGCGCGCTCGTCCATCGCGCCGCTGTCGGCGATGCCGATCACGTAGTCGTTGTGGGCCACGCCGGCCGCGTCCAGCCGGCGCCGCGCCAGCGCCAGCCAGGGCCGCAGCAGCCGCGGCGCGCGCGCCTCGCCCGGCAGGCGCACGGCGCGCAGGCCGAACTCGCGGCCGATCCGCAGCACCAGCCCCAGCACGGTGGGATGCAGGTGGAAATGCTTGTGGGCATTGACGTGGTCCAGCGCCAGCCCGGTCGCCGCGAACGCGGCGAACTGCGCGCGGATCTCGGCGGCCAGTTGGCGCCGCACGTGAGGCAGGAAGAAAAAGCGCGCGCCGTCGCGCGCCATCGCCGAGCCGAAGCGGCCCTGCGCGTCCACCAGCGCCGGGATGCGGGCCGGCGGCAGCACCGCGGGCCCGTCGGCCAGCACCAGGTGCAGACCCACCCGCAGGCCGGGCAGGCGGCGCGCGCGCGCCACCGCGTCGGCCGCGGCGCCGGCCCCCACCATCAGGCTGGCGGCGTTGAGCACGCCGTCGCGGCAGGCGCGTTCCACCGCCTCGTTGACCGCCGGGTGCAGGCCGAAGTCGTCGGCGGTGAGGATCAGGGTGCGCCGCGCTGCGGCGGCGGTTTCCACGGTTGCCTTGCCCACGGCCGTCGTCACGCCTCGTGCGAGCGCAGGAAGCGGAAGAACTCCACGCCTTCGCGCAGCCGCCGCTTCATCATTTCGCGGCTGCCGAGCATCTCGCGCACGATCTCCCAGATCTTGGCCGGGCGGAAGTAGAAACGCTTGTAGAAGGTTTCCACGCCGTGGTAGATCTCCTCGCGCGACAGGTGCGGGTAGCTGATCGCGGCCAGCTGGATGCCCTGGTCGTTGACCAGGTTGATGACCTTGTTCTCGGCCAGCCAGCCGTTGTCCACCGCCTGGCGGTACAGCGCGGTGCCCGGATACGGCGCCGCCAGCGACACCTGGATGGTGTGGGGGTTGATGTCCTTGGCGTAGGCGATGGTCTTCTCGATGGTCTCGCGCGTCTCGCCCGGCAGGCCCAGGATGAAGGTGCCGTGGATGGTGATGCCGAGCTTGCGGCAATCCTCGGTGAAGCGGCGCGCGATGTCCGTGCGCAGGCCCTTCTTGATGTTCAGCAGGATCTGGTCGTCGCCGGACTCGTAGCCCACCAGCAGCAGGCGCAGGCCGTTTTCCTTCATGATCTTGAGCGTGCTGTAGGGCACGTTGGCCTTGGCGTTGCACGACCACGTCACGCCGAGCTCGCCCAGCCCGCGGGCGATCTCCTCCACGCGCGGCTTGAAGTCGGTGAAGGTGTCGTCGTCGAACATGATCTCCCTGACCTCGGGCATGTTCTCCTTGATCCATTTCACCTCGGCGATCACGCTCTGCGCCGAGCGCGTGCGGTAGCGGTGCCCGCCCACGGTCTGCGGCCACAGGCAGAAGGTGCATTTCGAGCGGCAGCCCCGGCCGGTGTAGATCGACACGTAGGGGTGTTTCAGGTAGCCGATGAAGTAGTTCTCGACCTTGAGGTCCCGCTTGTAAATGGGGGCCACGAACGGCAGCTCGTCCATGTTCTCGATCATCGGGCGCGGGCCGTTGTGCCCGAACGAGCCGTCGGGCAGCCGGTAGCTCAGGCCGGCGATGTCCTCGAGCGGCAGGCCCGCGGCCACGTCGCGGCAGGTGTAGTCGAATTCCTCGCGGCACACGAAGTCGATGGCCGCGCTGGCGCCCAGCGTGCCGCCGGGATCGACCGCCGGCTTGGCGCCGACCATGCCGATCATCACGTCGGGCTTGCGTTGCTTCAGCGCCTCGGCGAACTTCGCGTCGGTCGGGAAGGACGGCGTGCTGGTGTGGATGATGACGAGCTCGTAGCCGGCGGCGATCTCCAGCACCTGCGCCACGCCGAGGCCGTCGGCCGGCGCGTCCAGCACGCGGCTGCCGGGCACCAGCGCGGCGGGCTGGGCCAGCCAGGTGGGATACCAGAACGACTTGATCTCGCGCTTGGCCTGGTAGCGCGAGCCCGCGCCGCCGTCGAAGCCGTCGAAAGAGGGAGCCTGCAGGAAGAGGGTTCTCATAGCGGTCTCTGATGGGTCATCCGGTTCATTTGCCATCGACGGACAGGACGGACGACGAAGCGCCATGCTCGCCATTGTCCGTGCCCGCGGGCCGTGGGGAAAGGGGGTACGCGCCTGTCGCGCCGCCGCCGGCCGGCGCGGCGGGCGCGTGCCGGTCGCGGGTCGACAGCATCTGCCCGCGCCAGCGCACCTGGTCGCCGAACAGCGCGGCGACCCACTCGGCCAGCAGCAGCACGTCGCGCAGCGGCGCCCGCAGGGCCGCGCCGAGACTGCCCGCCAGCAGGCTGCGCGCGCCTATCCCGGCCAGCGCGACGGCCAGCACCGGCGGCTGCGGCGCCAGCCATGCCGCCAGCGCCAGCATCGGCCAGGTAAACGTGATGAAGATAAAGGCGAAGCCGGACGGGTTGATCGAGCGGATGGTGCGCAGCCAGCGCAGCTCGTGGCTCCACAGCGCCGCCAGATGCGTCTCCGTCACGTCGGTGCTGACTTCCACTTCCGACAGCACCGTGCGCAGCCCCCGCTGGCGGGTCAGCTCGCCAAGCCAGAAATCGTCGGCGAGGCGGTCGGACAGCGCGGCGAAGCCGCCGACGGCGTCGAGCACCTCGCGCCGCAGCGCAATCGTGGCGCCGAAGGAAAAGCGCCGCGAGCCGCAGGCGTGGGCCACGCGCGCGGAGGGCGCGAACCAGTCGTCGATGAACTGCGCGCCGAGGGCCGGCCACAGCCCGCCCACCGGGCGGCCGCGGTACAGGCAGGTCACCACGCCCACGGCGGGATCGGCCAGCGGCGCGGTGACGCGCGCGAGGTAGTCCGGGTCCGCCGCGATGTCGCTGTCGGCCACCACCAGCCAGGGGTGGCGCGCCCGCGGCAGCAGGTTGATCAGGTTGCTGACCTTCAGGTTGCTGCCGTGCACGAGCGGGCACACCACGAGGGCGATGTCGCACGCCGGGAAATCCGCCCGCAGGCGCTCGACCACGGCAATGGCGGGGTCGCTGGCGGCGCGCACGCCGAATACCAGCTGGAACGCCGGATGCCGCTGCCGGCACAGGCCGGCGAGGTTGTCGTAGAGATTGGGATCGGCGCCGCACAGTGGCTTGAGCACGCTGACCGGCTTCGGGCCGGCATCTGCCGGCACCGCGCAAGATCTGTGCCGCGCCGGAGCCCGCCAGGTGGCGGCGGCGGCGGCGCCCGCATAGGCGGTGGCCAGGCACGCCAGCGCGGTGCCGGCCGGTGCCAAATGGGAAAACACCTGCATGGAAGACTCCCGATCCAGGCATCGCCCGCTGCCTCGGCGGGCGCGGTGCGGTGAAGGCGCTGCGCTGTGGGTGCGCGCGCTTGGCCGCCAGTGTAGGAATGGTTTCCTTAAGGAAAAATTAAACCGATGAAATTCGATGGCCGATGCGGGCAATCGCGCTGTGGAGCGGATGCGAACCGGCCCGTCGCGGCAAGCGGCCCGCGGAAACCGGCGTGGCGCTTGCCGCACAACAGCCGCTCCGACACCGGCTGCGCGCCAGCCAGCCCCGGCCCCGGCGCCGCCGGCTGGCCGCAACGTGCCGCATCAGCCATTGCGAAGCGCGCCAACAGATGGCAAACTCGCAACTCTGTTGCAATAACCGGCTTGTTTTCCGGAAAACCGGCCGCCCGCCCTCCCCGCAGTCATCCGTGTTTCGACGCTCGCTCGCCCTCCTGCTGGTCGTGGCCCTGCTCTTCGGGCAGGCGGGCAACTACGTCCATGCGCTGTCCCACCTGCACGCGCAACTGCAAAGCAGCGCGTGCGTGGCGGCGGACGACGCCGGGCAGTGCGAGCCCGACCAGGATGTCTGCCTGCAGTGCCTGGCATTCGCGGCGCTGGCGGTGGCGATGCCGGCGCTGGCGTCGTGGCTGCTCATCGCCTGCTCGCGCCGCTGGCACTATCCCCTGCCCGCCGAGCGCCACCTCGCGCCCGTATTCTCGCCGCGGCCCCGCAGCCGCGGCCCGCCTCTGACCGGCTTGTCGTTCACGTAGTGCATTGGCGCGGGCAAGGAGTCCCCGCGCGACACTCCCATATCGTCAGAGGCATTGCCATGTCAGTTTTCCAGCTTCGAGCCATTGCGGCCGGCGCCGCGTCGGCGCTCGCCGTCTCGGCGCACGCACAGTCGGCGCCAGCCGACGTCCCTTCCACGCCGCCCGCCGCGCGGCAAGCCCAGGCGCAGGCCGCCACCCCGGCCACCCCCGCCACCCCGGCCGCCAGCGACAAGTCGCTCAACGCGGTCGTCGTCACCAGCAAGCGCCTGGACGAGGCGCGCAACGCCCTGTCGCCGGAGACCGGCAGCTCGGTCTACCGCTTCGACAGCGAGGACATCGACGCGCTGCCCCAGGGCGACAACACGCCGCTGAACCAGGTCCTGCTGCAGGCGCCCGGCGTGGTGCAGGATTCCTTCGGCCAGCTGCACGTGCGCGGCGACCACGCCAACCTGCAGTACCGCATCAACGGCGTCACCATCCCCGAGCCGATCAGCGGCTTCGGCCAGATGCTGGACACGCGCTTCGCCGACGAGATCAAGCTGGTGACTGGCGCGCTGCCGGCGCAATACGGCTTCCGCACGGCCGGCATCGTGGACATCCGCACCAAGGGCGCGGCCACCGACGACGAGGGCCAGCCGCGTGCCTTCGGCGGCGAGATCGGCACCGTGATCGGCAGCCACGCCGACCATGAGGCCAACGGCTACATCCAGGGCGCGAAAGGCCCGTGGAGCTACTTCCTGAGCGGCTCGTTCAGCGAGAACAACCTCGGCATCGAGAACCCGACCGGCGGCAGCAACGCGATCCACGACCACACCGACCAGGGCAAGGCCTTCGGCATGCTGTCGTACCTGGTCAACCCGGACAGCCGCATCAGCTTCATGTTCGGCAGCGCCGACAACCGCTTCCAGATCCCGAACCGGCCCGGCCTGTCGCCCTCGTTCTCCATCGACGGCGTGGTCCCGCCGGCCTCGGACGCGCTCAACGCCAACCAGCGCGAGAAGACCGACTTCCAGATCCTCTCGTTCCAGAACAAGGTCTCGTCCGCGCTCGACTACCAGGTCTCGCTGTTCCACCGCACCAGCCGGGTGGACTACAACCCGGACCCGATCGGCGACCTGGCCTACAACGGCGTGGCCGCCGACATCACCCGCAGGAACGAGGCCTACGGCGTGCAGGCCGACGGCAGCTACATCCTCAACCCGGCGCACACGCTGCGCGCGGGGCTGTTCCTGCAGCGCGAGCGGTTCGGCGTGGACAACAGCTCCACCGTGCTGCCGGCCGACGCGGACGGCAACCAGACCAGCGGCGTGCCGCTGTCCATCGTCGACAACTCCAGCAACACGGGCACCACGCTGGGCTTCTACCTGCAGGACGAATGGAAGGCCACCGACAAGCTCACGATCAACTACGGCGCGCGCTACGACCACGTCAACACGGTGGTCAGCGAGCAGCAGCTCAGCCCGCGCCTGGGCCTGACCTACGAGCTCACCAACGCGACCCGGCTGCACGCCGGCTACGCGCGCTATTTCACGCCGCCGGCGACCGAGAAGATCGACACCACCTCGGTGGACAGGTTCACGGGCACCACCAACGCGCTGCCGTCGGACGCCAACACGGCGGTGCGCTCGGAGCGCTCGGACTACTTCGACCTGGGCATCTCGCACCAGGCCACGCGCAACCTGACGCTGGGCCTGGACGCCTACTACCGCAAGGTGCGCCACCTGCAGGACGAAGGCCAGTTCGGCAACGCGCTGATCTTCTCCTCGTTCAACTATGACGAAGGCAAGATCTACGGGCTGGAAGGCACCGCCAATTACCGGCAGGGGAATTTCGGCGCCTACGCCAACGTGAGCCTGTCGCACGCGGTGGCCAAGGGCATCGAGACCGGCCAGTTCAACTTCGAGGCCGACGAGCTGGCCTTCATCGCCAGCAACTGGGTGCACCTGGACCACGACCAGACCGTGGCCGGCTCGTTCGGCACCTCCTACCTGTGGCGCGGCACGCTGCTCACCGCCGATGCGCTGTTCGGCAGCGGCCTGCGCAACGGCTTCGCCAATACCGGCCACCTACCGCCGTACCTGCAGGTCAACGTCGGCGCGGCGCATACGTTCGATACGCCGGTCGCCGGCAAATTCAAGGTGCGCCTGACGGTGATCAACCTGTTCAACCACTCGTACGAGCTGCGCGACGGCACCGGCATCGGCGTGGGCGCGCCGCAGTATGCGCCGAGGCGCGCGTTCTACGTGGCGGTGTCCAAGCCGTTCTAGCGAGGTGTGGAGGTTGTCTCCCTTCTCCCATTCATGGGAGAAGGGAGACAACCAGCGGCCAATCGATTTCGTCGGCAGCCCGGACAGGGCCGCCGCTCAGGCCGCGTCCGGCGGCGGCTCGGTCCCGCCCGGCGCGGCGTCCGCGGTCGGCCGCCACAGCAGCCGGCGCAGGATGCGCGCGCCCAGCAGGCCGAGCGGCACGGCGATGGCCCACAGGCCAAGCGGGGTTTCCAGCGCGTTGCCGTCCGGCGCCACCGCCGCATAGATCGTCGCGCCCGTGTTGAGCCCCATGTGCAGCACGATGCCGGGCCACAGCGAGCGCGTGCGGCAATAGAGCGCCGCGACGAACAGCCCCACCGCGAACGCGATCACGAACTGGTAGACGTTCAGGTGGGCCACGCCGAACACGAAGGCCGAGTAGACGGTCGCGTCGGCCTGGCCGTAGCGCTTGAGCATGCCGCGCAGCAGGATGCCGCGGAAGAACATCTCCTCGATGAACGGCGCGATGATGCAGACCAGCGCCCACGCGCCGATGCTGCCGTTCGCCATCTCGGACATCATCTGCGCCTCGCCGCGCGACATCGGCAGCAGCGCGTCCACCACCATCATGGCGAGGCTGTCGAGCAGCAGGATCAGCGGCACCATCAGCAGCAGCGGCGGCCCCAACACGCCCAGCGTCGCGCCCACGCTGGCCGGCCCTTCATGGAACAGGCGGCGGTAGGTCAGCCCGTTGACATGGAGCATGGCGCTGAACACCAGCCCGTAGCACACCACGCGCACCAGGCTGGCCGCGGCCATCGGCTGCATGCCGTGGCGCAGCAGGAACGGGCGCAGCAGCATGCTCACCATGACCTCCGCGAACCAGGCCACGAAGGTGAGCGCCAGCGCGCCCTGGAAGGTGATGGGTTGGGTCTTGTCCGGCCGGATCGGGTGCATGGCTCAGGGCGGTCTTGAAGGAAATCCTCGAAGGCAATCCACGAAAGGCATCTCGCGGCGCGGTCATGCGGGGCGCCCTGCATGCGGCGTGGCGAGGTGGAGAAGTATCGCCGAATCCGCCGCGCGCCGGGGCGCCGCGTGGTGGGGGGCGCCTGTATCGACAAGCGCGCCGGCGCATGCGCGGGCCGTGCCGCGTTACGTAACACGTAACGGGAACGGCCGACACATGGGCCGCATGAAACGCCCTGCCACGACATCGCCGCCTGCCCGCAAAGCCAGGCCGCGCGCGGGTTTCCGGCGGACCGCGAGACGCGCGCGGCGGGCCCGGAAGACGCCGCCGGCGTCGGGCACAGCTATTGCGTGAACGCCTGGTCGAGAACGATAACCGGAGAGAGGTCGACCGTGCGTAATCAGCAATATCTGCTTGGTGTATTGGGTGCCCTGGTGCTGCTTGGCGGCTGCGCCAACGGGCACGACGGCAAGATGGGCGCCACCGGGCCCACGGGCGATCCGGGCGCGACCGGCGCCGCGGGCGCGGCCGGCACCCCTGGTCCGACCGGCGCCGCCGGCGCCAAGGGAGACAACGGCGCGACCGGCGCCACCGGACCGGCTGGCGGTGCGACCGGCGCCACGGGGGCGACCGGCCCGGCCGGGGCGACGGGGGCAACGGGGGCGACTGGCGCCAGCGGCGCGGACGGCGCCACGGGGCCCACAGGCGCGACGGGCGCCACGGGGGTGACAGGCGCGACCGGCGTGACGGGTGCAACGGGTGTAACGGGCGCGACCGGGGCGACCGGCCCCGCTGGCGCGACGGGCGCAACGGGTGCGACCGGCCCCACCGGGCCCACGGGCGCGACCGGCGCAACTGGCGCGACGGGCGCCACCGGCGCCGCCGGGGCATCGCTGCTCAATCAGGTCGGCAGTGCGGTCAGCAGCGTCGGCAATACCGTCGGCAGCCTGGGCACCGGCCCGCTGGCGGCGGTGACGGCGCCGGTGGGCTCCGTGGTCAGCCAGACCGGCGCGCTGGTCGGCAGCCTGTCGCCGCAGACGCTGGCCGATCCGGTCAACCAGGTCGTCGGCGGCGTGAGCAAGGCGATCGTCCCGCTGACCTCCACGCTGGTCAGCACCACGCAGACGCTGGGCGCGGCCACGGGGCTGGGTCCGGTGGCCAACAACCTGCTCGGCACCGTCGGCGGCGGCGTGGCCTCGCTCGGCACGGCGCTGACCAATACCAACGCGCCCATCGTGACCAACGTGGGCGGCATCGTGAATACCGCCGGCACCGCGGTGGCGTCGCTAGGCGGCCTGCTCAACCCGCCGTCCGGCACGCCGGGCGGCAGCCCGCTCGACCCGATCACCAGCCTGCTGGGCAACCTGACCGGCGGCCTCCAGGGCAGCCTGCCGCCGCTGCCGGGCAGCGGCGGCACCGGCGGCGCCGCGGGCCTGCTGGCGCCGGTCACGACCCTGCTCAACAACACGGTCGGCGGCCTGACCGGCGCCGTGGGCGGTGGCGGGAGCGGCGGCGGTCCGCTGGCGGGCGTGCTGACGCCCGTCACCAGCGTGGTGTCCGGCGTGACCGGCGCCGTGGGCGGCGCGGCGGGCGGCAACAACCCGCTGTCCGGCGTGCTGGCCCCCGTCACCAGCCTGGTCTCCGGCCTGACCGGCGCGGCGGGCGGCGCCGCGGGCGGCACCGCGGGCAGCAACAACGCCCCGGCCGGCGGCCTGCTCGGCGGACTGGTCAACAACAGGCGATAAGCAGGGGACGGCAAGAGACCACAGGGAGCCGCCCGCAACCTGTGGTCTCCCCTCTCCCGCGCGCGGGAGAGGGATCGGGGAAAAGAGCAGGCGCCACCGCGAAGCCGGCGCCGCCCTCCTCGACAAGCGCCAACGCTGTCTCTTCCGCGGCACCGGCCTGCCGCCCCCCGGCGCCGCCTTCGCGGCGCCGTTCTTTCTCCTGCCGCCGCGCAAACCCGCATGCCGGCGCCAGCCGCAAGCCCGCCGACCCGGTTTCCGATCTTGCAGTAGGATGGCGCATCGCGAAACGGGCGCCGGCTCCGCGGCCGCCGCTCGCCGCGCCCAGCCAACCAGGAGACCCCGCATGCCAGCCGACATCCCACGCACCGCCCTCCAGCTCCGCTCGCTGATCAAGGCCAGCGGCGAACTCGAACTGTCCCTCGCCAGCATCGACGTGCCCGCGCCGGGTCCCGATGAAGTGCTGGTCCGCATCGAGGCCTCGCCGCTCAATCCGTCGGACCTCGGCCTGCTGTTCGGCGCGGCCGACATGAGCACGGCGAAGGCCGGCGGCACGCGGGAGCGGCCGGTGGTGAGCGCGCGCGTGCCCGAGGGCGCGATGAAGAGCATGGCCGGCCGGCTCGACGACGCCATGCCGGTCGGCAACGAAGGCGCGGGCGTGGTGGTGGCGGCCGGCGCGTCGGCCGCGGCGCAGGCGCTGCTCGGCAAGACGGTGGCGGTGCTGGGCGGCGCGATGTACGCGCAGTACCGCTGCGTGCCGGTGGCGCAGAGCCTGGCGCTGCCGCCGGACGCCACGCCCGCGGACGGCGCCTCGTCGTTCATCAATCCGCTGACCGCGCTCGGCATGACCGAGACCATGCGGCGCGAGGGACACAAGGCGCTGGTGCATACCGCCGCCGCGTCCAACCTGGGCCAGATGCTCAACAAGATCTGCCAGAAGGACGGCATCGGCCTGGTGAACATCGTGCGCCGGCAGGAACAGGCGGACCTGCTCAGGTCGCTCGGCGCGGCCCATGTGTGCGACATGTCGTCGCCGACCTTCACGCAGGACCTGACCGAGGCAATCGCCGCCACCGGCGCGACCATCGCCTTCGACGCCACCGGCGGCGGCAAGCTGGCCGGGCAGATCCTGGGCGCGATGGAAGCGGCCTTGAGCAGGAACGCGCGCGCCTACAGCCGCTATGGCTCGTCGACGCACAAGCAGGTCTACCTCTACGGCAGCCTGGACCCCAGCCCGACCGAGTTCGTCCGCAATTTCGGCATGGCGTGGAGCATGGGCGGCTGGCTGGTGTTCCCGTTCCTGCAGAAGATCGGCCCGGAAGCGGCGAACGCGCTCAAGGCGCGCGTGGTGGCGGAACTGAAGACGACCTTCGCCAGCCACTACGCGCGCGAAATCTCGCTGGCCGAGGTGCTCGACCTGAAGCAGATCGCGGTCTACAACAAGCGCGCCACCGGGGAGAAATTCCTGGTCAATCCGAACAAGGGGCTGGCGTAGGCCGGCGGCCAGAGGCTGCCGACCGGCGGTCTGCTCCCCTCTGCCGCGAAGTGGGAGAGGGGCCGGGAGAGAGGGGCCGGGGGAGAGGGCGGGGGCTGGCGAATGCAGCCGGGCTGGACATCACCATTGGCTTCGTTTGTGGCCTCTGTGCTGGACCACACCGCTGGCCCCGCTTGATGTGGCTCCTAGCCAAACCGCCCCTCTCCCCAGCCCTCTCCCCGTGAGGGGAGAGGGAGAACACCTTGCTTGGGCCAGCGCTGACGACGTGGGCGTATCTGACGGCTTCGTTCATTGCCCTGCGCGCCGAACCGCTCACTCGGTGAAGTCGGTGCTCACGGTGAGGTGTTCCCACTTGTCGATTTCCGCGTTCAGCTCCTTGAGCTTCTCGCGCACGAAGCCGAGCGCGTCGGTGCCCAGCAGCAGGTGCACCGGCGGGTCTTCGGCGGCCACCACCCGCAGGATGGCCTGCGCGGCCTTGGCGGGGTCGCCGGGCTGCTTGCCCGAGCGCGCCGCGCGCGCGGCGCGCTGCGGCGCGAGCATGGTGGCGTAGTCCTCGATCTCCGACGCGGTGCGCTGCATCGAGCGGCCGGCCCAGTCGGTGCGGAACGCGCCCGGCTCGATGGCCGTCACCTTGATGCCGAATCCGTTCACTTCCTTGGCCAGCGCTTCGTTGATGCCTTCGAGCGCGAACTTGCTGGCGTTGTAGATGCCGACGCCGGGGAAGGTCATCAGCCCGCCCATCGAGGTCATGTTCAGGACATGGCCGCGGCGGCGCTGGCGCATGTAGGGCAGCACCGCCTGCGCCACGCTCAGCGCGCCGAAGACGTTGACGTCGAACTGCGCGCGCACGTCGGCCGGCGGGGCTTCCTCGATGCTGCTTTCGTAGCCGTAGCCGGCGTTGTTGACCAGCACGTCGATGGGGCCGACCTCGCGCTCGACCTGCGCCACCACGCCGGGGATCGCCGCGTCGTCGCGCACGTCGAGGATGTAGCCGAAGGACTGGCCCTTGGCCAGCGCGGCGAACTCGGCGCGCTGCGCTTCGTTGCGCAGCGTGCCCGCGACCTTGTCGCCCTGCGCGATGACGGCTTGCGCCAGCGCACGTCCGAAACCGGTGCTCACGCCCGTAATGAACCAGGTTTTCATCACTTCTCCAGATGGTTTGCTTGAAATGCGGTTGCCTGCATGGAGCCGCCACCGCGGGCGGCTCCGGCACATCGGAGTATGGACGTTGCGAACCGTATCAAGAAGGAAGATAATCAAAAAGGACTTTGCAGGAAAATTGCACAATGAACCATGCTGATTTCCAGGCCTTGTCGGTTTTCGCCCGGGTGGCGCAGGAACAGAGCTTCAGCGCCGCCGCGCGCGCGCTGGGCATCCCGGTCACGTCGGTCAGCTACACGGTGCGCAAGATCGAGGAGCGCCTCGGCGCCCGCCTGCTCAACCGCACCACGCGCAGCGTCAGCCTGACCGAGGCCGGCGCCAAGTTTCTCACGCGCATCGCCCCGCTGCTGCAGGAGCTGGAGTTGGCAATGCACGACGTGGCCGGCGCCTCCAGCCGCTCGATGGGCACCCTGCGCCTGAACGTGCCCCACTCCGCCATCCCGCGCGTGATCGAGCCGGTGCTGAAGGACTTCCTCACCGCCTACCCCGACATCAACGTCGACGTGATCGCGGACAACAGCCTGGTGGACATCGTCGGCCGCGGCTTCGACGCGGGCATCCGCTACGACAACGTGCTGGAAGAGGACATGGTGGTGGTGCCGCTGGTCACGCAGATGCGCTTCTGCGTGGTGGCCGCGCCGGCGTACCTGCAGTCCCGGCCGCGGCCGCGCCATCCGCGCGACCTGCTCGCGCACGAGTGCGTCAACTACCGCAGCGCCGACAACGGCGCGCTGTACCGCTGGGAGTTCGAGAAAGGCGACGAGAAGCTGCGCATGGCCGTGACCGGGCGCATCGCCACCAATGACAGCGGGCTGCTGCTGCAGTCCACGCTGGACGGCTTCGGCTTCGGCTACCTCCAGCACAGCATCGCCGAGCCGCACCTCCAGGCCGGGCGGCTGGTGAGCGTGCTGGACGGCTGGATCCCGCGCGCCGGCCTCTATCTCTATTACTACAACCGGACCGGCATGCCGAAGAAGCTGCGCGTCTTCATCGACTTCGCCAAGGCGGCGCTGGCCGGCAGCGTCGAGGGCTAGAGAGACTCACGGGACTCACGGGAAACTGCCGAACACGTCGTTGAGCTGCCGCGACGGCAGCGCCTTGCCCAGCCCGTCGAACGAACCCGCCTTGAGCTGCTCGGCGGCGGCCAGCATGCCGGCCCAGGCCGCGCGCGCGAGGCCGCCGCCCACGCTGATGCGCCGCACGCCGAGGCCGGCCAGCTCGGCCACGCTCATGCCGGGCCGCATCATCAGCACGTTGAGCGGCCGGGGCGCGACGGCGCGCACCATTGCCTCGATGTCGGCCCTGGCCACCACGCCCGGCGCGTAGAGGCAGTCGGCGCCGGCATCGGCGAAGGCGACCAGCCTGTCGATGGCGGGCGCCAGCGCGGCGGGATCGGCCAGCATGCCTTCGGTGCGGGCAACCAGCAGCACGTCCTCGCCCGAGGCGTCGATGGCCGCGCGCGCGGCGCGGATGCGCTCGACCGCGAACGCCTTGTCATAGAGCGCGCCGCTGCGCGCATCGAGATCCTCGATGGACAGGCCGGCCACGCCGGTCCCGATGGCCAGGCGCACATTGCCCGCCACGCCTTCCGGCGCGTGCGCGAAGCCGGATTCGAAATCGGCGTTGACGGGCAGGTCCACGCCCGCGCACAGCGCGCCCAGGTGGCGCAGCACGTCGTCGCGGCCGACCGCGTTGTCGGCGCGGCCCAGCGACCACGCCAGGCCCGAACTGGTCGAGGCCAGCGCGGCAAAGCCCAGGTGCTGCAGCATGCGCGCGCTGCCCACGTCCCACGGATTGGGCAGCACGAAGCAGCCCTGCTGGTGCAGGGCGCGGAAGGCGGCGCGCTTCTCGGCGGCGGGACGGGTCATGGCGATCTCCTGTTCTTCGCGGTGCATGGGGGAATGCGCTCGGGCCGGCGTCATCCGCGGCGGGCGCCGAGCGCAGATCATACCGCCGCCGCCCGCGACGCGCGGGCCGCCCGCCCGTTCAGGCCGCGTCTCCGCCCGCCTGCCAGACCACCTACCAGACCGCCTCCTCCGGGCTCTCGAACGCGCGCACGATCTCGTCGATCATCGCCCGCACGCGCGCCGTGTGGCGCAGGTCCTGGTGCGTGACGAGCCAGACCTCGTAATGCTGGGCGCGCGTGCTGCCGGGCCACACGCGCACCAGCCCGTCGCGCTCGCCCAGGTGGACCGGCACTTCGCCGATGGCGATGCCGGCCTTGATGGCGTTGCGCAGCATCAGGCTCGAATACATGCCGGCCACGATGCGCCCGCCGTGGATCGGCTCGCCGGCGAGCGTGGGCGCGCGGTTGCCCGCCATCAGCGGCTGGTAGACCACCAGGTCGTGCCCGGCGAACGCGGTGCCGGGCACCGGCTCGCCGTGCCGCTCGAGATAGGCCGGCGCGGCATAGAGCCCGACCGGCCAGCGCGCCAGCCGGCGCGCCACCAGGTCGGGGTTCTCGGGCTTCATGGTGCGCACGGCGATGTCCGCCTCGCGCCGCGCCAGATTGAGCACGTTGGTGGAGGTGTCGAGCAGGATCTTCACGTCGGGATGCGCGGCGTGCAGGCGCCCGATGGCGGGGATCAGGAACGCCAGCGCCAGCGAGTCCGTGGTGGTCACGCGCACCTCGCCCTCGAGCCGCGTGTCCGCGCCCTGCGCCTGCCGCAGCAGCTCGTGCGCCGACTGCTCCATCTTCAGCGCCGAGCGCAGCACCGCCTCGCCGGCCGGCGTGAGCGCGTAGCCATCGGAAGTGCGCAGGAACAGCGTGGCGCCGAGCGCCCGCTCCAGCGCCGCGAGGCGCCGGCCGACCGTGGCCTGGTCGAGCTCCAGCGTGCGCGCGGCGCGCCGCAAGGTGCGCTCGCGCTGTACCGCGAGAAAGATCCGCGTGTCGTCCCAGTTCATGGAAAGCCGCTCCCGTGTGATGCAAATTTGCATTTGTCGAGCGGAATAATGCAGCACAAATACATCAGCGCGCAAACCTATACTCGGTCCATCCAACCACGCAGCCCGGAACCGGGCACCAGACACATGAACAAGACCAACACCATGAACGCCATCACCTTCCGCGACTTCGGCGAAGCCGACGTGCTGCGCCTGGAGACCGTGCCCGCGCCGGCGCTGCGCCCGCACGACCTGCTGGTGCGCAACCACGCCGCCGGCGTGAACCGCGTCGACGTGATCCAGCGGCGCGGCGGCTACGGCCGCGAGCACTTCGGCGACTCGGACATCATGGGGCTGGAGATCGCCGGCGAAGTGATCGGCATGGGCGCGGAAGTGCGCGGCTTCGCGCCGGGCGACCGCGTGATGGGCGTCGTGGGCGGCGGCGGCTATGCCGAACTGGCCCGCATCGACCACCGCATGGCCATGCGCATCCCCGACGGCATGGGCTACGTGGAGGCCGCGGCCATCCCCGAGGTCTTCGTCACCGCGCACGAGGCGCTGTTCCACCTGGGCCGCGCGCAGGCCGGCGACACGGTGCTGATCCACGCGGCGGCAGGCGGCGTCGGCTCGGCGGCGGTGCAGCTTGCGCGCGCCGCCGGCGCGACGGTCTTCGCCACCGCCGGCGCGGGCAAGCTCGAGCGCGTGCGCGCGCTCGGCGCCGACGTGGCCATCGACTACAAGACGGAGGATTTCGCCGCGGCGGTCGCGCGGGCCACGGACGGGCGCGGCGTCGACGTGGTGGTGGACTTCATCGGCGCGCCCTACCTGGAGCGCAACGTGCGCGCGCTGGCCGACGGCGGCCGGCTGGTGCAGGTGGGCCTGCTGGGCGGCACCGAGGGCGCGGTGCTGCCGCTGGAGCGGCTGCTGTACGGCCACCTGCAGATCATCGGCACGGTGATGAAGTCGCGCGCGCCGGAGGCCAAGCGCGCCATGACGCAGCGCTTTGCCGGGCAGTGGCTGCACCGCTTCGGCACGGGCGGCCTCGCGCCGGTGGTGGACAGCGTGTTTGCGCTGGCCGACGCCGCCGACGCGCACCGGCGCATGGAATCCAACCTGGGCGTGGGCAATATCGTGCTGGCCGTGGGCTGAACGCCGGCCGCGCCGGCGCCGGCACCGGCGCTATACTCCGCCACGAAGCGCCGCCGGGCGCACGGAACGGGGAGAGCGAGGGGTGGACCGACTGCAAGCCATGAAGACCTTCGTCACCGTGGTGGAGACCGGCGGCTTCACCGCCGCCGCGAACAAGCTCGACGTCTCGCCGTCGGTGGTGAGCCGCATCGTCAACGAACTCGAGGCGCATCTCGCGGTGCGCCTGCTGACCCGCACCACGCGGCTGGTGCGGCTGACCGACACCGGCTCGGCCTACTTCGAGAACTGCCGGCGCATCCTCGGCGAGATCGACGACGCCGAACTGCTGGCCGCCGGCTCCCACGCGGAGCCGCGCGGGCAGCTCACCATCACCGCGCCGGTGCTGTTCGGCGCGGCCTACGCCATGCCGATCGTCACCGCGTACCTTCGGCGCTACCCGGACGTGGACGCCACCTGCCTGCTGCTCGACCGCACCGTCAACCTGGTCGAGGAAGGCATCGACGTGGGCATCCGCATCGGCGAGCTGCCGGACTCGTCGCTGCAGGCGGCGCCGGTCGGGCGCGTGCGGCGCGTGGTGTGCGCGGCGCCCGCCTATCTCGAGCGGCATGGCGTGCCGCAGGCGCCGGAGGATCTCGCGCGGCACACGGTCATCGTGGCCAGCGCGGTCTCGGCCTCGCCCGAGTGGCGCTTCGACGCCGACGGCAGCCAGGTGGTCACGCGCCTGCAGCCGCGCCTGACCACCTCGACCAACGAGTCGGCCATCGTCGCGGCGGCGGCCGGCTTCGGCATCGTGCGGCTGCTGTCGTACCAGATCGCCGGCCACCTGCGCGCCGGCACGCTGCAAGTGGTGCTGCGCGAATTCGAGCCGCCGGCCCTGCCCATCAACGTCATCCACCGGGAAGGCCGCCATGCCACGCGCAAGGTGCGCGCCTTCCTCGACATGGCCATCGACACGCTGCGCGCCGATCCCTCGCTGCGCTGAAGCGCGGCGCCCGGCGCGCCGCTTCACGCCCTCCGCACACCGCCCGCCACACACCGCCCGCCACACCGCCCATTATTGGGCCAGCGAGAAGAGTCCTTTCTCGCCGGCGCCGTTTTTCCCGCGCGGCGGCGCTCCTAATATGCCTTCACGCACTCAGGCAAGACGCCGGCGGCCACCGCGGCCCGGCGCGCGGCCTGCGGCGATTCCCCCTCACACTTGCCCAAGGAATGCCAGCCATGAAGGTCTACCACCACCCGCTCTCCGGCCACTCGCACCGTGTCCGCCTGTTCCTGTCGCTGATCGGCGCGGATGCCGAGTTCGTCCACGTCGACCTCGCCAAGCGCGCGCACAAGGAACCCGCGTTCCTGAAGCTCAACCCGTTCGGCCAGGTGCCCGTGCTGGTCGACGGCGACAACGTGGTCTCGGACTCCAACGCGATCCTGGTCTACCTGGCCACCAGCCTGGGCAAGACCGCGTGGCTGCCGGCCTCGCCCGCCGGCGCCGCGGCGGTGCAGAAATGGCTGTCGGTCGCCGCCGGCGAGATCGCCTACGGCCCCGCCGCCGCGCGCCTGATCACGGTGTTCGGCGCGCCGCTGAACGCGGAGGAAGTCATCGCGCGCGCCCACGTCGTGCTCAAGCGCGTGGACGATGCGCTGGCCGCCTCGCCGTGGCTGGCGGCGGACCATCCCACGCTGGCCGACGTGGCGCTCTACGGCTACATCGCGCGCGCGCCCGAAGGCTTCGTCGACCTCGCGCCGTATGCCAACGTCAATGCGTGGCTCGCGCGCGTCGAGGCGCTGCCCGGCTTCGTCGCCTTCCAGCAGACGCCGGCCGGCCTGGCCGCCTGAGCACCTGACCACCGCGCCATCGCGCCATCGTTCTCACCGCGGCCGCGCCGCATTCCGGAGATCGCCATCATGTCCCAGCCCTCGCCCCTCGCGCCGACACAGGTCCCGCCGCTGCCCTGGCATGCGGGCGAACGCACGCTGCAAGAGCGCGCCGGGGTGGCGCGCAAGATGGAGGAACTCGGCGCGCGCTTCGTGCGCGACCACATGCCGGAGCAGCACCGCCAGTTCTTCGCGCAGTTGCCGGTGGTGGTGCTCGGCGCGGTGGACCCGGACGGCGACGTGTGGGCCACGCTGCGCGCGGGCAGGCCGGGCTTCCTGCATTCCCCGCACGACAAGGCGCTCGCCGCGCGCCTGCCGCGCGAGGCGGCCGACCCCGCCGAGCGCGGCATGGAGCATGGCGACGCCATCGGCCTGCTCGGCATCGACCTGCTGACGCGGCGCCGCAACCGCCTCAACGGCACCATCCGGCGCGACGCGCCGGCGGCGGACACCGCGGTGTTCGAGATCATGGTGGGACAGAGCTTCGGCAACTGCCCGCAATACATCCAGCAGCGCAACTACGCCTTCACGCGCGACCCCGCCGCGCCGGGCGCCGCGCAGCCGCAGCGCATGAGCGGGCTGGACGCGCGCGCCCGCGCGCTGGTGGCCGGCGCCGATACCTTCTTCGTGGCCTCGTACGTGGACCTGCCCGACGGCACGCGCCAGGTGGACGTGTCCCATCGCGGCGGCAAGCCGGGCTTCGTGCGGCTGGACGAGGACGGCGGCATGACCATCCCGGATTTCTCCGGCAACCTGTTCTTCAACACGCTCGGCAACTTCATGGCCAACCCGCGCGCCGGGCTGGTGTTCGCGGACTTCGCCAGCGGCGAACTCCTGCAGATGACCGGCTCGGCGCAGGTCATCCTGGACTCGCCGGAAATCGCCGCGTTCCAGGGCGCCGAGCGCCTGTGGCGCTTCATGCCGGCCAGCGTGGTGCGGCGCGAAGACGCGCTGCCGCTGCGCTGGACGCCCGAGCCCGAAGGCACGTCGCCCTCGGTCGAGCTCACCGGCGACTGGCACGAAGCCGCCGAGCGCCTGCGCGCGCGTCCGCTGGCCGATACGTGGCGCCCGTTCCGCGTGACGCGGCTGGTCGAGGAAAGCATGGGCATCCGCTCGCTCCACCTCGAACCCGCCGACGGCGCCGGGCTGCTGCCGCACCGCGCCGGCCAGTACCTGCCGATCCGCGTGACGGCCGGCTCGCCGCCCGCGCCGGCGATCCGGACCTATACGCTGTCGTCGGCGCCGGCCGACGGCGTCTACCGCATCAGCATCAAGCGCGAAGGCACGGTGTCGCAGCACCTGCACGACCACGTCAAGGTCGGCGACATCGTGCAAGCGCGCGCGCCCGCCGGCACGTTCACCATCGACGCGGCCGCGCCGCGCCCCGCCGTGCTGCTGGCCGCCGGCATCGGCGTCACGCCCATGCTGGCCATGCTGCGCCACCTCGTCCACGAAGGACTGCGCACCCGCCGCACGCGCCCGGCCTACTTCTTCCATGCCGCGCGCACGCTGCCCGAACGCGCCTTCGCGCGCGAACTGGGCGCGCTGGCCGACAGCGCCCAGGGCGCCGTGCAATACGTGCGCGTGCTCAGCGACCCACGCGACGCCGAGCCGCAGCAGGACTTCGACGAAGCCGGCCGCATCGACATCGCCATGCTCCAGCGCCACCTGCCCTTCGGCGACTACGACTTCTACCTGTGCGGCCCCGGCCCGTTCATGCAGTCCCTCTACGACGGCCTGCGCGCGCTCAACGTGGCCGACGACCGCATCCACGCCGAAGCCTTCGGCCCCGCCGCGCTGCGCCGCCGCCGCCGCGACAACGCCGCCCAGCCCGCCGCCCAGCCCACCGCCGCGCCCACCGCCGCGCCCACCGCCAGGCCCGCCACGGCGCCGGTGCCGGTGGTCTTCACCCGCTCCGGCAAGGAAGCGCGCTGGTCGCCCGCCGCCGGCTCGCTGCTGGAACTGGCCGAACAGCGCGGACTCGCACCCGAGTTCGGCTGCCGCAACGGCAGTTGCGGCACCTGCCGCACGCGCATCGTGCAGGGCGCGGTGGCCTACGCCGGCACACCGGAATTCGAGGTGTCGGACGGGGAAGCGCTGATCTGCTGCGCGGTGCCGGCGGCGGGCGACGAGGGCACCGGCTCCATGTCGTTGCAGCTCGATCTTTGAGACCGGGCCGCGGCCGCCGCTACACCACCCCCTGTGCCAGCATCGCATCGGCCACCTTCACGAACCCGGCCACGTTGGCGCCTTCCACGTAGTTGACATAACCGTCCGCCTTCTGCCCGTAGTGGATGCAGTTGCCGTGGATGTCCTTCATGATGGCGTGCAGTTTTTCGTCGACTTCAGCGTGGTGCCACGCCAGGCGCATGGCGTTCTGCGACATCTCCAGGCCCGAGGTGGCCACGCCGCCGGCGTTGCTGGCCTTGCCCGGCGCGTACAGGATGCGCGCGGCCAGGAAGCGGTCGACGGCGTCGAGCGTGGATGGCATGTTGGCGCCTTCGGCCACGCAGAACACGCCGTTGGCCAGCAGGCGTTCGGCGTCGGCGCCGTCGAGCTCGTTCTGGGTGGCGCACGGCAGCGCCACGTCGGCGGGCACGTGCCACGGCGTGCGGCCGGCTTCGAAGTGCAGGTCGTGCGCGGCGGCGAAATCGGCCAGGCGGCCGCGCGTTTCATTCTTGAAGGCCATCAGCGCGGCGAGCTGCGCGCGGTCCATGCCCCTGGGATAGTGCAGCACGCCGCCGGAGTCGGACACGGTGAGCACCTTGGCGCCGAGCTCGATGGCTTTCTCGGCGGCGAACTGCGCCACGTTGCCCGCGCCGGAGATCAGCACGCGCAGGCCGTCGAGGCCGCGCCCGCGCCGGTGCAGCATTTCCTGCGCGAAGTACACCGTGCCGTAGCCGGTGGCTTCGGGCCGCATCAGGCTGCCGCCGAAGGACAGGCCCTTGCCGGTGAACACGCAGGCGGCGTGGTTGGAGAGCTTCTTCATCATGCCGGCCATGAAGCCGACCTCGCGCGCGCCCACGCCGATGTCGCCGGCGGGCACGTCGGTGTCGGGGCCGAGATGGCGGTGCAGTTCGGTCATCAGTGCCTGGCAGAAGCGCATGACCTCGCCGTCGGACTTGCCCTTGGGATCGAAGTCGGAGCCGCCCTTGCCGCCGCCCATCGGCAGCGTGGTGAGCGCGTTCTTGAGGGTCTGCTCGAAGCCGAGGAACTTGAGCACCGACAGGTTGACGGTGGGATGCAGGCGCATGCCGCCCTTGTAGGGGCCGATGGCGGAGCTGTGCTGCACGCGGAACGCGCGGTTGACCTGCACGTGGCCGCGGTCGTCGGTCCACGCCACGCGGAACTGGATCACGCGCTCGGGCTCGACCAGCCGCTCGAGCAGGGCCTGCTCGCCGTAGCGCGGATGCTGCTCGACGAACGGCCACAGCGTCATCATGACTTCCTTCACGGCCTGGAGGAATTCGGGCTGGTCGGGATCGCGCCGGGCAACGCCGGCCAGGAAGGTTTCGAGGGAGGCAGGTCTCACGGGTGTCTCTTCGTATCGGGTTGTGTGCTGAAGCTTCGGTCGGGACGGCCGCCGCGGATACGTGCCCGCCGGCGTGCCGGAAGATGCCGCGGCGTGCCCCGGGGACGTTCAGGGGCGGCACCGCCGCGGACATGTAGATACATTCATGCGTGATCCTGAATGTATCTACAAGGTGGAAGCTTAGCATCCGCTGTGCCTTGGCAGGCGTGCGGGCGGCGACAAACGATGACGAAACGCCATCCGGAGAGCGGAACCGGCCGCTTTTTCCGTGCGATCAACGGCCGCACTGGCGAACGCCGACGCGCGCCGGATTCGCATCGGATGCGCGCCGGAAGCCAGGCCGGAAATCGAGCCGGAGAGCGGGCCGGAGAGCGGCGCGGCGCGCCTCAGGCGAGGCGCAGCGCCGGGCCGCGCGCGTTCAGCGCGGCGGCGATGGATGGCTCGGGCGCCATGTCGGAGATCAGGTAGGCGGCCTTGTCGAAATGCTTGACCAGCACGCCGGCATGGCGGCCGAACTTGGTGTGGTCGGCCACCACACAGGCCACGCTGGCGGCCAGCAGCATGCGCCCGCGCAATTCCGCGGCGGCGCGCGAGAAGTCGCTCATCTGCCCTTCGGCCGTGATGCCGCCGGTGCCGACGAAGGCGAAATCGGCGTGATAGCGCGACAACTGCTCGATGGCGTCCCAGCCGTGCGTGGCGTCTTCGTTCTCCTGCAGCTCGCCACCCAGCAACACCACGCGGTTGCCGTTGCGCCGGCCCAGCAGCAGCGCGATGGCGATGTCGTTGGTGTAGACCACGAGGTTGCGGTGGCCGTGCAGCGCCTGCGCCACCGTGTGGGTGGTGGTGCCGTAGTCGAGGATCACGGAGGCGCCGTCGGGCACCAGTTCCGCCGCGCGCATGCCGATGGCGCGCTTGCCTTCGGCATTGACCGCGGCGCGGGTCTGGGCGTCGGGCTCGGCCCGCTCGGGCGACAGCGCCCCGCCGTGCGTGAGGATCAGCAGGCCGCGCGCGGCGAGCGCGTTGAGGTCGCGCCGGATGGTCTCGCGCGAGACGTCGAGCTCGCTGACCAGCTCGCTGATCGCCAGCGCGCCGCTGGCGGCAAGCTGGTCGAGGATGAATTTTTGTCGTTGTTCAGCCAGCACGGCAACTCCGCAGCACGAGGGAACGAGAGCGGCATTCTAACGTCGATGCCGCGCCGCTCCCTGCTCGCCGGCGGGATGCGCACCGGGCGCCGCGCGCGAAAAACGGGCGCCGCGACACGGCGGCGTCAACCTTGCGGACTATGCTGGGATGGTGGCCGCCCGCGCGGCCTGCACAGCGCTGCGGCAAGTCGCGCATGCGCCACCGCGGGACATCCCGCAAGGAGACGAGACGATGCTGGTTCAACCCTATCTGTTCTTCGAGGGCCGCTGCGAGGAAGCGGCGGAGTTCTACAAGCGCGTGCTGAACGCGCAGGTCGAGATGCTGATGCGTTTCAAGGAAGCGCCGCCGCAACAGTCGGCCGCGCCGGAGGGCTGCGCGCCCGGCCCCATCGACGGGGAAAAGGTGATGCACATGTCCCTGCGCATCGGCGAGACCACGGTGATGATGTCCGACGGGCGCTGCGGCGGCAAGCCCAGTTTCCAGGGCTTCTCGCTATCGGTCACGGTGCCCGACGCGGCCGCCGTGGACCGCGTCTTCAACGCGCTGGCCGAGGGCGGCCAGGTGCTGATGCCGGCGGGCGAGACCTTCTTCGCCGAGCGCTTCGGCATGTGTGCCGACCGCTTCGGGGTGTCGTGGATGGTGATCGCGGTGAAGGCGCCTTAGGGCCGGTCGCAGGGCCGGCGCAGTGCAACGGCGGGAGGCTGCCGATGGCGTGGCGGGGAGGGGAATCTGCTGGCCGGAACCGGCGGGCGGCGGATGCGCGCCGTGAAGAGGATGCGGGGGATGCGGGGGATGCGGATGATGCAAGAAAATCCGCATCGGCCGGCCCGGCCGCGGGTGGAGGGCTCCCGCGGCCGGGCCGACCAGCGCCGTCAGGCGCTGGCGCCGCTGGTGTCGCCGCTGTAGGCCGGCGCCGCCGACACGCCGGTCAGGTCGCGGCCGGCGAGGTCGAGTGCCGTGGCGCCGTGAGCGCCGTCGGTGAACGCATCGCGGCGGTCATTGACGCGCGCGCCGTCGGTAAACGGGTTGCGGCGGTCGTTGACGCGCGCACCGTCGGTGAACGGATCGCGCTTGCCGTTATGGAGGTTGTAGCCGTACTTGTCACCGGCGTTGACGCTGTCTTTCGGACCCTGTGCGTTGGCCTGCGTCGATGCCATGACGCAAAGGCCGAATGCTGCTGCGGAAACGAGGGTCGTGAAGAGCTTCTTGTTCATGATTGCTGCTGGATTCCAGATTGGGGCGGCACTTTCCACTTGTGGTGGAGCGGGATAGGCGGAGTCTTGCGTCCCGCATGTCGTCTGTTTCGCCTTTTTGCTTGCACCGGCACAGTTGGGGGCGCCGGCACAGACAGCAGTGTAGCCATCGCGAAGCATTCCTGTGATGAATTAAAATTCTGGTTTTCAGTCGAAATTTTCACAGTGGCAACGAGGCGCCGGGAACGGCCCGACATGCCTGCCGGCCAGCGCGGGCGCGGGAATCCGCCGCATCGGCGCACGCGCCGGACACGGACGCGCGCGCCCTCGCCCGCGAACGGGAGAGGGTGCGCAAGGGAATCGGAAGGAAGGCGCGCGGCGCTAGTCGTGCCCGTCGGCGTGGCCGGCGCCATCGCGCCGCGCCACCTGCGGGCTGTTCTGCCAGCCGCCGCCGAGCGCCAGGAACAGGTTGATCTGGTCGAGCGCCACCTGGCTGTCCGACGCGGCCAGCGCCGCCTCCGACGCGGCCAGCGTGCGGTCGGCGTCGAGGCTGGACAGGTACGGCGTGCGCCCGGCCCGGTACAACTGGCGATGCTGATGCGCGGCCTCGCGCGCGTCGTCGCGCGCCACGCGCAGCGACTGGTTGCGCTCCAGCTCGCGCGTGTACTCGCTCAGCGCGCCCTGGGTTTCCTGCAAGGCCTTGAGCACCACGCCGTCGAACTGCGCCAGCGCGGCGTCGGCGCCCGCCTCCATCGCATGGATGCGCGGCCGCACGCCGTTGGTGGGCAGGTTCCATGTGACCAGCGGGCCGATGCCCCAGCGCGCCGTGGGCCCGGTGCCGAGATCGCCCATGAGGCCGCTCAGCCCGGCCGAGGCACCGAGGCGGATCGACGGATAGAGATCGGCCGTGGCCACGCCGATCCTGGCGGTGGCCGCGGCGAGCTCGCGCTCGGCCTGGCGCACGTCGGGCCGGCGCTTGAGCAGCGCGGCGCCGTCGCCCACCGGCAGCGCCTGGCGCAGCCGCGGCTCCTCCTCGCAGGCGAACGCATCCTCGGCCAGCGCGGCGGGCGGCTTGCCCAGCATCACCGCCAGCCGGTAGGCCGCGCCCTCTTTCTCGGCCTTGAAGCGCGGCAGCGCGGCGCGCAGGGTCTCGGCCTGCGAGCGCGCGCGCAGCAGGTCGGCGGGCTGGCCGCGGCCGGCGGCGACCAGCTTGCCGGCGATTTCCGCGCCGCGCTCCTGCAGCGCGAGCTGGTGCTCGGCAACCTCCAGCTCGTGCGTGGCCGCGCAGCCCTGCACGTAGGCGCGCACGGTCTGCGCCACCACGCCCACGCGCGCCATGTCGAGCGCGGCCTGGCTGGCTTCGGCGCTGGCCAGCGCGGCCTCGTCGGCGCGCGCGAGCTTGCCGAAGAAGTCCACCAGGTAGGACACCGAGAAGCCGAAGTCGCCAAGGCTGAAGACGGGAATCTTCTCCTTGATGAGGAAACTCTCGCCGGCCACCTGCGCGCGCTCGGCCTTGGCCGAGAACGCGGCCTGCGGCAGGTTCTCGGCTTCCACCTCGTGATAGACCGCCACCGCGCGCCGCAGGTTGGCGGCGGCCACGCGCAGGCTGGTGTTGGCGGTGAGCGCTTCCTGCACGAGCCGGTTGAGCTTGGGGTCGTCGTAGAGCCGCCACCAGTCGTCCGGCACCGGCGCCACCGAGACGGCCGCGTCCTGCGTGCCGAGCAGCGGGCCGTTGGCCTCGGGCGCGCGCACCGCCGCGTGCTCCGGCACCTTGTAGTCGGGGCCGACCGTGGTGCAGGCGAACAGCAGCGGCGCCAGCGCCGGCAGCACGGCCAGGGCGAGCCGGTTCATCGCGCCGCCTCGCTGGCCGCGATGGCATCGATGGCCTCGACGGACGCGTTGGCGCGCCGCGCGACCACCATCTGGCGCGGCTCCGCCACCGACACCGTGGCGGTGCGGCCCGACACCAGCTGCACGTCCGCCGGCACGGCGTCGAGCACGATGCGCACCGGGATGCGCTGCGCCAGCCGCACCCAGTTGAAGGTCGGGTTGACGTTGGGCAGCAGGTTGGCGCCGGCGCTGCGGTCGCGGTCCTCGATGCCGGCGGCGATGCTCTGCACGTGGCCGTGCAGCGTGGTGCGCTCGCCCATGATGCGCACCGAGACCGCGCTGCCGATATGGATGCGGTGCAGCTTGGTTTCCTCGAAATACCCTTCCACGTGGAACGAGTCTGCGTCGACCATCGACAGCACCGGGCGGCCGGTGCTGACGTAGTCGCCCAGGCGCGGCAGGCGGTCGTTGAGCATGCCGTCCACCGGGCTGGTGACGCTGGTGCGCGCCAGGTTCAGGCGCGCCACGCCGACCTCGGCCTCGGCCTGCGCCAGCGCGGCTTCGCCCTGCTGCACGCGGGCCTGCCCTTCTTCCACCACCTCGGTGGCGACCACCTCGTTGAGCGCGTGGTTGCGCGCGGCCTCGCGGCGCGCCTGCGCCAGCGTCGCGCGCAGCGCGGCGGCGCTGGCCTGGGCCTGCTGCAGCGCCAGCCGGTAGCGGTCCTGGTCGATCACGAACAGCACCTGGCCGCGCCGCACGCGCTGGTTGTCCTTGACCAGCACCTGCGTGACCAGGCCCGACACGTCGGGCGCGACCTGCACCACGTCGGCGCGCACGTGGCCGTCGCGCGTCCACGGCGCCACGGTGTAGTAATCCCACAGATGCCTGACGACGAACAGCGCCGCCACCGCGGCCAGCAGGGTCAGGACCACGGGAACCAGCAAACGGATCTTGAATTTCATGATTGCAGCGAGCGGGCCAGGGCGACCACGCCACCGAGCACGATCAGGTAGAGGGCGAGATTGAACAGGGAACGGTGCCAGACCAGCCGGTAGAAGCCCAGGCGCGCCAGCAGCGCGCGCAGGCTGGCGGTCATGGCGAAGGCGAGCAGCATCAGCGCCAGCAGCATGGGCACGAACACGCCGTACAGGTCGAGCTCGGCGTTCAGCATGCGGTCTGCGCGCGCGCGGCGGCCGGCGCCGGCGCGGGAACGTGAGGCAGCGGCGCGGGCGCGGCCGGATGCGGCTGCGCGTGGTAGAGCGTGACCTGCAGCACGAACAGCGCGGCCAGCGTGTCGCGCACCGCGTGGCCGGCGGTGTCGTCGGCCTGCGCGGCCACTTCGTGCATGGCCTTGTCGATGCGCGCGGACAGCGCCTCGGGCGGCGCCATCGCGTGGCCGGCCTTCAGGCGCGCGCGGTAGTGCCCGGCGGCGCCGTTGAGCACGCGCGTGACCGCGCGCCGCGCGGGCGGGCGCAGCGCGCCCAGGTTGCGTTGCAGCGCCAGCGCGCCGAAGCCGACCTGCAGCTCGGCGAAGCCATCCGAGGACAGCTTGTCGTCGCTGGCCGCCAGGCGCGGCACCAGCTGGCCGAGGCGGTCCAGCATGCGCGCGCCGAGCTTGCCCTGCTGCGGCGCCTCGCCGCGCGTGGCGGCCTGCGCCAGGTCCTTCCAGCTTGCGCGGATCAGCCGGTGCACCGCCACGCGCGCGCCGAACGGGCGCGTGGCCATGAACCACAGCGGCGCGAACAGCATGCCGCCCACGCTGGCCAGGCTGGTGTTGAAGGTGCCGAGGAAGTTGGCGTCGTAGAGGCTCTGGAAATTGCCGAACGAGGCCGTGTTGACCGACAGCAGCATGGCGATCAGGTTGAAGCCCGGACGCGAGATCAGCAGGCCGATGCCCATGTACGGCACCGCCAGCATGCCCACCAGCGTCTCGAAGTTGTGGGCCTGCGGCACCACCAGGAACAGGTAGAAGCACGACACCAGGAAGCACACCACGCTCCAGCGCATGAACGCGCGCGCCACCGGCCGCGGCTCCTCCACGGTGGCGAAGAAGCAACTGGCGATGGTGGCCACCACCACGGCGCCGGCGCCGTCCTCCCAGCCCGAGGCGATCCACAGCAGGCCCGCGCAGAACACCGCGAGGCTGGTCGAGCAGGCGTAGTACAGCAGCATGCCGTGGTCGTGGTGGTGCGCGCGGCCGGCCGCGCCGGCGCGGTAGCGCAGCGCGGGCGCGGGCGCGGCGCCGTTGCCGGCCTGGTCGCCGATGCAGCGTTGCAGCGCCTGGCAGTCTTCGCACAGCGCCGCGAGCGTGCGCAGGTGGTCGTTGGCGGTGGCCACCAGCCCGGCATGCCAGCCGGGCGCCTTGCCGTAGGCGCGCCACGGCGCGGCGGCCGGCTCGAGCACCGGCGACGGGCCGGTGAAGCCGCCGTCGATCCACGCGCGCATGTCCGCCATGTGGCGCGCCAGTTGTTCCGGCATGCCCTGCGCGTGGCAGCGCAGGGCATGCAGCAGCCCGCCCAGCGAGGACAGCACCGGCAGCAGCATGGTCATGCGCTCGCGCAGCGCGCGCGCATGGCGCAGGGTGTCGGTGCTTTCGGTGTCGTAGGAAAGCTGCGCGATCAGCTGGTCGAGCGCGAGGATGTCGGCGGCCAGCCGGTGCCGGCTGTCATGGCGCGCGACGTTGGCGTCGGGCTCGGGCGAGAGCATGTCCGAGGCCCACAGCGCCGCGTCGGCCAGCCAGGTGGCCGAGCGCGCGCGCAGCGCGGGCGCCACCTTGGCCGGGAACACGATCGAGCCGACCATCCCGGCGCACACGATGCCGACCACGATCTCCTCGATGCGCGCTACCGCAATGGGAAAGACCTGGGCCGGCTCGCTGACCGCGGGCAGCGCCACGATCGGCAGCGTGTAGGCGGCCAGCAGGAACACATAGCTGCGCGGCGTGCGCTGCAGCAGCGAGAAATAGAGCAAGGCGCCGGTCCACAGCGCGATGGCCGCCATCAGCAGCACCGGCTCGTTGACCAGCGGCGGCACGGTCGCCACCGCGCCGGTGGCGCCAAGCAGCGTGCCCGCCACCCGGTACGCGGCCTTCGAGCGCGTGGCCCCGGTCAGCGGGTGGGAGACGAAATAGACGGTCGCCATCGCCCAGTAAGGGCGGGGCAGACCCAGCGCCAGCGCGATATAGAGCGCGAGCATCGAAGCGGCAAACGCTTTGAGCGAAAAGAGCCATTGCCGTGCGCTCGGCCATGCCATGGGGACGCAAACCTGTAGTAACTGCAGTGGGATGCAAGTGTAGCCAACTGGCGGTCATTCCGAACATGATTTAAAATTACCCTTCATATTCGCTTTTTTCATGCGAACCCCAGCCCCCACCCTCCGGTAACAGGACGCCCCCCGTGCCCATCGATATCCGTGCCCTGCGCTACTACGTCGAGACCGTGCGCCTGCAGAGCTTTACCCAGGCCGCGACCTCTCTGTACGTCACCCAGTCCACCATCAGCAAGATGGTGCGCCAGCTGGAGGACGAAGTCGGCCAGCCACTGCTGATCCGCGAGGGCAAGCAGGTGCGGCTGACCGACGTGGGGCGCGTGGTCTACGAGCGCGGGCAGGAGGCGCTCGGCGTGGTGCACCGGCTCACGCTGGAAGTGGCCGACCTGTCGTCGCTGGGGCGCGGGCAGCTCACGGTGGGCATACCGCCGATGGCCAACCTGTTCTTCACGCCCGCCGTGAGCGCCTTCCGCCAGCGCTACCCCAACCTGGAGCTGAGCATGGCCGAGCACGGCGGCCACATGGTGGAGCAGCAGGTGGCCAGCGGCGAGCTGGAAGTGGGCGCGACCGTGCTGCCCGGCGACAGCGGGCTGGCGCTGGCCACGCGCGAGTTCGCCAAGTACCCGGTCTGGGTGGCGGGGCCGCGCAAGGCCAGCTGGGCCAAGAACAAGACCGTCAGCCTCGCGGCGCTGCGCGACGAGCCGCTGCTGCTGCTGACCGACGAATTCTCGCTCACGCGCAAGCTGCGCGTGGCCTTCATGGAGGCCCGCTTCGAGCCGCGCATCGTGGCGCAGAGCGGGCACTGGGACTTCCTCGCCTCGATGGCGGCCGCGGGCCTGGGCACCACCTTCCTGCCGCAGCCGCTGCTGGCGCGGCTCCAGCTCGACGACAAGCTCGCCGTGGCGCGCCTGTCCGAGCCGGCGATGGACTGGACGCTGGCGCACATCTGGTCGCCGGGGCGCTACCTGTCCCACGCGGCGCGCGCGTGGTTCGCGGTGTGCGAGGAAGTGCTGGGCGCCTGAGCGGCGGCATCCGCGCCACGTCCCGTGGCCAGCCGGATCGCGCGCCCGCCCGCCGGCACCCATGAAAAAAACGACTTCATCTCATAGTTTTAAATCGCTTCTGGAATTACCGGCCCGGGCCTACACTGCTTTCCATCGGGCGCGGCATGCAGGCCCGGAACCATCCGGTGCCGCCGTGCTCGTCCGTGAAGACGAACCATCATGCAGAACCCAGTGACCGCGCACCTCCCTCCCTGCTCGCGCGCGGCCGCTTCTTTCCCGGCTGATGATTCACTAGCCGCAGGGGGCGGCAGACCCGTCGCCCCCTGACTTTTACGAGCCCGCCCGCCCCCTCCACCGCATGCGGCGCGCCGCGCAGCGGCTCGACTACCCCGGACAAACACATCATGAAAAAGATCGCTCTCGCCGGTGCCGGCCTGATGGCACTCTCCTGCTCGCTGTCGGCCCTCGCCGGCCCGGATTTCGCCGTCATCGAGAAGGCCCGCGAGGCCAAGCGCGCCCAGCAGCATGCCGCTGTCAGCCAGCCCGTGGCCACCACCGCCACCACCACCCAGGCGTCGGTGACGCCGCGCGGCGTGGTCTACAAGCACGAAGTGGCTGCCGTGCCGGCGCGGGACACCATCGGCCAGCAGGCCGCACCCGCCCGTAGCACGGCCGCGCCGCAGGCCGGCGCGGACGGCTCCAAGAGCTGAGCCCGCTCACGCGCGAAGCTGCCCGGCCGCCGCGCGCGGCCGGCCCGATGCCACGCATCGGCGCATGACGCCTTGCGCACGGCGCGCCGTGCCGCCCACGCGGCGCGGCGCGCCGTGCGTTGAACTTGGCGGACGATGCCTAGGGGACGCCGGTACACTCGTGCCGATACGGGAAACCTGGATGGGGCGTCAATGCGCAGCGAGTATCCCCGTTCACAGCCGCGCGGCGCACGGCGCAACGGCGCCACGACCGCGGGCCCGCGGGCAGCGCCCGCAAGCCGCCTCGCGCGCGGCCACCTGCGCCCGCTCGATGGCATACGCGGCATCGCCATCCTGCTGGTCTTTTTCCACCACTCGGTGGTGCCGGCCGCGCTCGGCGACAGCGGAACCATCGGCCATCTCGCGCTCAAGCTGCTGGTGTCGGGCTGGATCGGCGTGGACGTCTTCTTCGCGCTGTCCGGCTTCCTGATCACCGGCATCCTGCTCGACGCGAAAGGCGCGCCGCGCTACTTCGTCAATTTCTACGCCAGGCGCACGCTGCGGATCTTCCCGCTGTACTACTTCTTCCTGGTTCTGTTCTTTCTGGTCCTGCGGCCATTCCTGGCCGACATCTACCAGCCCGGGCAGGCCTATGCGGACCTCCATCGCGCGCAGGCGTGGTTCTGGAGCTATCTGCAGAACTGGTATTTCGCCAGGCTGCCGCAGGGCTCGCCGGTGCCGGTGACGCAACTGTGGTCGCTCGCCATCGAGGAGCAGTTCTACCTGGCCTGGCCGCTGGTGGTATTCCTGTGCCCGGCCCGGCGCGTGGCGCTGCTGTCGCTGGCCCTGTGCGCGGCGTCGCCGCTGCTCAGGCTGGCCCTGATCGCGCGCGGCTGGGACCAGATGGCAATCTACGTGTCCACGCTCACCCACGTCGACCCGCTCCTGTGGGGCGCGCTGGTGGCGTCGTATGCGCGCTGCCGGGCGCCGCTGCCCAGCGCGCGGCAGGTGCTGGGCGCGCTCGCGGTGCTGGCATTCGTCGGCGCGGCGCTGGTCGACGTGCTCGACGGCGGGCTGCGGCGCAACGGGCTGGCGCTGCAGACGCTGGGCTTCAGCATCATCGGCGCCAGCGCCGCGCTGCTGATCGCGGCCACGCTGCTGCTGCCGCCCGATGCGCGGCTGAACCGGTTCCTCGGCCACCGCGTGCTGACCACGTTCGGGAAATACAGCTATTCGCTCTACGTGTTCCACCCGCCGGTGCTGTATGCCGTGGCTTGGCTGTTCCGCGCGCGGCTGCAACTGCTGCCGGACGAGGGCAGCGTGTTCTCGGCCGGCTACCTGTGCTTCGTGCTGGTTTCCCTGCTGGCGTGCATGCTGATCAGCCTTGCCACGTGGCATCTGTTCGAGGCAAGGCTGCTGGCGCTCAAGCGATACTTCGGCGCGGAAGCGGGGCGGCCCGCGCGCATGGCGCCGACCTCCGGCAACGTCCCCGAGGCGGACTAGAGCAGCACGCCGATCTCGCACAGGCCGCGCACCTGCGCGCGGCGGTTGCCGTCGGTGCCGAAGGCCGCGCCCGGCGCGGTCCGGCGCGCGCCCACGTAGGCGAACTCGGTACGCACGAAGAAGCGCTTGTACTGGTACGTCGGGGTCAGCGTGACCGACCACGCCTCGCTGCCCGCGCCGTACAGGAGATTGGGCGCGCCGCCCGCCGCGGTGCCGGTCGAGGCGATGTACTCCAGCCGCACCGGCAGCTTGAACCCCGGCAGCCGCAGCCCGGCGGGCGTGGTGTCGGCGCCGAAGTCGTAGCTCATCAGCAGCGCGCCGCCGTAGGTCGAGGCCGCCTCGCTGGTGCCGTACTCGGGCAGCCTGGGCACGCGCGTGTACTGCAGATAGGGCTGGAAGGTCCATGCGCCGCGGGTGCGCGTGTAGATCAGGTTGTAGATCTGCTGGTTGTTCTGGTACAGCGGCGTCGCGGTCGTCGATACGTCGGTGTGGCCGGTGTTGGCGCCGGCGCTGAACGTGATGGTGCTGCTGCTGTCCAGCGCGTAGCTGGCCAGCCCCGTGATCCAGCTATAGCGCTTCGAGTAGAAACCGTCGTTCACCGATGCGGAAAGCGTCAGCGGGCCGGCGGCGTAGTTGACCTGGATGCCGCGGTTCACCGCGTTCTCCTGGTTCCACAGCAGGCCGCGCTGGATGTTCATGTTCTGGAACGAGAAGGTGCTCTCCGCCCCGATCAGCGTGGGCAGCTTGCCGACCATCACCGACAGCGTGTCGGTGGGGGCGATCTTGAGATAGCCCTGCGCCAGCGGGCTGAACAAGGCCGGCGTGGCATCCGAGGTGCGCAGGTACGGCACGCCGAGCACCGGCGTCGAGTAGTAGCCGGCCTGGACGAAGAACTGCAGCAGGCCATCGGCCTTGTTGACGAAGACCTGGGCGTTGCCGAGGTCGAACTGCCGGCTGCGGTCCGCCGGCACGGCGTGGCTCTGCGCCAGCCCGAGCCCGCTCAGCACGCCGCCCACGTAGAGCGGCCCGAGCGCGCCCGCGTCGATGCGCACGGGGGCCGCGCTCAACGTGCTCGCGATCGCCGGCTGCAGTGCCGGCGCCGGCGCTTCCTGCGCTTCCTGCGCGGGCTGCTGGCCGGCCTCGGCCGCCGCCTGCTGCGGCTGGTCCTGCGCCCACGCGGCGGCGGGGCCGGCACTCAATGCCGTCAGGACTGTGGCGACGCAGAATCGGACGTGTGTTTTCATCGGATGGGTTCCTTCTCTTGCCGGGCCTGGCGTACCGCACCGCCGTGGTGTGGCAGCGGCTCGCCGGCAAGGAACATGCCGCTGCAGGGACGTAAATGTCCGTCATCCCGCGTCGCGCATGGCGTTTTTTCCCCATGAAAAAAACGACTGGTACACATAGTTTTATATCGTTATTCGAATTCATCGCGCAGGCATACACTGCCGTCGTTCCAGCGTGATTCGTCAGGTTCAAGACAGGCCCAAGAGCCGGTCGGACCGGACGCCGCCACGCCGCCGCCCCTGGAGATGACGCATCATGAAGACCCGAGGTATCGCCCTGGCAGCCGTGGCGCCCGCCACAGCGTTCCGCGCCGCCGCGGCCCATGCCTCGGGCCACGCCGCCCTTGCCGGCGGCGCGAACGACGGCAGGCCCGTTTGCCGGCGGCGCCCGGCACCGGCGCCGGCCCGCGCCGGATGGATATCCGGGTAGACAGGTGGCTCTGTGGCCGCGTGCTTCTCCTTTGCTCCAGTGCGGCCACACTTCTGACGGCTGAGCTATCTCCAGCCGCGGGGAGCGGCCCAGGGCCCGCTCCCCGTTTTTTTTCCTCGCGACGGCATGCGCGCCCCGTTGCGCCGCCGGCGCACGGCGTTGCTGCGCAACCCGACCGCAATCACACCGAACAGGCAACGCTCGTGAAAAATCTGACCTTGATGGCCGCCGGCCTGGCGGCACTCGCATGCTCGCTCGCGGCACTGGCCGGCCCGGACTTCGCCGTCATCGAAAAGGGCCGCGCGGCCAAGCGGGCCGAGCAGCGCGCCCAGCGACGGGTCCTGCAGAGCGACGCCGCCAGCGAGCCGGCCGCCGTCAGGCCGCAGCCGGAACAGGCCGGCGCGGCCGACCAGCGCGGCAGTTGAGCCGCATCGCCACGTTGTCGTCGTCCAACTCCCGGTCCCCCGCATGTCCGTCGAAATCGAACGCCTCTCGGCCATCATCTGGGTGCGCGAGCGCATGGCCGCATACGGCCTGACCATCGATGCGCTGGCCGCCGCCGGCTGCTTTCCGGCCACGATCCCGGCCCCGATCCGGACCACCAAGCCGCCGCCAAAGAGAGAACAGAAGCACTACCGCAACGCCGACGGCCAGACCTGGGACGGCCACGGCGCGATGCCGCACTGGCTGCAGCGCGCCGTCAACGCCGGGCAGTCGATCGAGCATTTCCGCGCCGAGGCCGGCGCGGACTGAGCGGGCCAGGCACGTGGCCTGGCCTAGCGCAGCCAGGGCGCGTCCTGGCCGCCGCCCGCGCCGTAGCGCGCCAGCGCCTGCGCATGCAGGGCCGGCGACACCGCGCGCAGCGCGGCGAGCGCCACGTGATGCCGGTCGACCTCGAAGAAGCCGCGCAGCGCGTCGCGCGTGTCGCTGCGCCCGAAGCCGTCGGTGCCCAGCGCGGTGAACGGCGCCTGCACATAGGAGGCGATCAGTTGCGCGCAGGCCCGCACGTAGTCGGTCGCGGCCACCACCGGCGTGGTGCCGGGCAGGCAGCGCTGCACGTAGCTGCGGGCCTCGCCGCCGGCCGCGAACAGGCCGCCGCGCTCGCACTCGCGCGCGTCGCGCGCCAGTTCGGAGAAGCTGGTCACGCTCCAGATCTCGGACCGGATGCCCCAGTCTTCGGCCAGCAGTTCCGCCGCCGCGATGACCTCGCGCAGGATGGCGCCGGCGCCGAGCAGCCTGACCGCGGCGGCGCCCTCGCCCGGGCCGCGCGTGCCGAAGCGGTACATGCCCTTGATGACGCCTTCGCGCGCATCGGCCGGCAGCGGCGCCTGCGCGTAGTTCTCGTTGTTGACGGTGAGGTAGTAGAACTCGTCGTGCTGGTCTTCGAGCATGCGGCGCGCGCCGTGGTCGATGATGACGGCGGCCTCGCTGGCGAAGGCGGGGTCGTAGGCGCGGCAGTTCGGCACGGTGGAGGCGATCAGCTGGCTGGTGCCGTCCTGGTGCTGCAGGCCTTCGCCGGCCAGCGTGGTGCGCCCGGCGGTGGCGCCGATCAGGAAGCCGCGGGCGCGCTGGTCGGCCGCGGCCCAGATCAGGTCGCCCACGCGCTGGAAGCCGAACATCGAGTAGTAGATGTAGAACGGCAGCATGGCCACGCCGTTCACGCTGTACGAGGTGGCCGCCGCGGTCCAGGACGCCAGCGCGCCGGCCTCGGTGATGCCTTCCTCGAGCAGCTGGCCTTGCCGGCTTTCCTTGTAGTACAGCATCGAGCCGGCGTCCTCCGGCTCGTAGAGCTGGCCGGCCGGCGAGTAGATGCCGATCTGGCGGAACAGGTTGGCCATGCCGAAGGTGCGCGCCTCGTCGGCCACGATGGGCACCACGCGCGGGCCGACTTCGCGGTCCTTGATGAGGTTGGTGAACAGCCGCACCACCGCGGTGGTGGTGGAGACCGCGCGCGCGTCCGGCTCCAGCGCGAAGCGCGCGTACTGCATCAGGTCCGGCATGCGCAGCGCGTCGGCGTGGCGGCTGCGCGCCGGCAGGTAGCCGCCCAGCGCGCGGCGGCGCGCATGCAGGTAGGCCATCTCGGCGCTGTCCTCGGCGGGCTTGTAGAAGCGCAGCGCCTCCACCGCGGCATCGTCCAGCGGCAGCTTGAAGCGGTCGCGGAAGGCGCGCAGCGCGTCCACGTCGAGCTTCTTCTGCTGGTGCGCGGTCATGCGCGATTCGCCGGCCTCGCCCATGCCGAAGCCCTTCTTGGTCTTGGCCAGGATCACGGTGGGCGCGCCCGTATGCTCCTGCGCGGCGCGGAAGGCCGCGTGGAGCTTGCGGAAGTCGTGGCCGCCGCGGCGCAGCGCGTCGATGTCGGCGCTGCTCATGCCGGCGGCCAGCGCCTTGAGCTCGGGGTCGCGGTTGAAGAAGTTGGCGAGGTTGTAGTCGCCGTCCCTGGCGCCGAGGTTCTGGTACTCGCCATCGACCATCGCGGCGAAGCGGCGCAGCAGCGCGTGGCTGGTGTCGCGCGCGAACAGCGTGTCCCACTCCGAGCCCCACACCACCTTGACCACGTTCCAGCCGGCGCCGGCGAACAGCGCCTCCAGCTCATTGATGACCTGGCCGTTGCCGCGCACCGGGCCGTCCAGCCGCTGCAGGTTGCAGTTGACGACGAAGGTCAGGTTGTCGAGCTGCTCGCGCGCGGCCAGCGACAGCGCGGCCAGCGATTCGGGCTCGTCCATCTCGCCGTCGCCGAACACGCCCCACACGCGGCGCCCGGCGGTCTCGGCGATGCCGCGATGCGCGAGATAGCGCAGGAAGCGCGCCTGGTAGATCGCGCTGATGGGGCCGATGCCCATCGAGCCGGTCGGGAACTGCCAGAAATCCGGCATCAGCCACGGATGGGGATAGGAGCACAGGCCGCCGCCGGCCACCTCCTGCCGGTAGTTGGCGAGCTGGCTCTCGGACAGCCGGCCTTCGAGGAACGCGCGCGCGTAGACGCCCGGCGCCGAGTGCGGCTGGAAGTAGACCAGGTCGCCCTTGCGCCCGGCTTCGTCGGCGCGGAAGAAATGGTTGAAGCCCACTTCGAAGATTTCCGCCGCCGAGGCATAGCTGGACAGGTGCCCGCCGAGCTCGCCGTAGGCCTTGTTGGCGCGCACCACCATCGCCAGCGCGTTCCAGCGGATGATCGAGGTCAGGCGCTGCTCCATGTCGAGGTCGCCGGGATAGCGCGGCTGCTCGGCCACGCCGATGGTGTTCTGGTAGGCGGAGTACGGATGCGCGCGGTGGCCCAGGCCGAGATGGCTGGCATGCTCGGCCAGCCGCTCGAGCAGGAAACGCGCGCGCGGCGCGCCGCCGGCGCGCACCACGCCGGCCAGCGCATCGAGCCATTCGCGGGTTTCTTCGTGATCGGTGTCCTCGCCGTGGGCAAGGTCGCCGGCGGCGGCTTGGTGCTGCGCGTGCATGGCTGTCTCCGTGGGGTTGCGTGGCGGGCGGCGGCATCGATGGCGCCGCGTCGCCCCGGGGCGCGGACCGCCTTTCCGGCAAGGTCCGGGGGCCGCGCGGGCAGGAATTCATTGTAGGGAGAGGGGTGCCGCAGAAGCTGCCGAATTCGGGCAGCCGGCGGGCCGCGCGCAGCGGAACGTGCCGCGAAGTGGCGCGGCGGCGGCGTGCTTGTGCCGTGAAGCGGAGAAATGCCGGAACGACGTGCCGCGGCGCGCGCGCGTCAGGCCAGCGCGGCGCCGGCCACCGGCCGGTGGCGACCGGCTATTGCAGGTTGCCCCAGCGCGGCACCGCCGGCTCGGCCGCCGCCCACTTCCAGCCGCCGGGCTGCCTGCAGGCCGTGGTCAGGAACCAGCTGCGCTGCCGCTTGCCGTCGTCGTCCACCGAGAACAGCGCCTCGCGGCACTCGGCCAGCGGCGTGCGGATGACGCGCACCACGCGCACCCAGCCGTGCTGGTTGCCGTAGGGAATGGGATGGCGGATTTCCCAGCGCTGCTGCTCGTCCACCGGCATGGCGCCGATGGTGGCGGCGATGCTGTCCTGCTCGGCGCGCTGCCAGTTGCGGAACACGTACTTGGCGCCGGCATCCGCCGCCGCCGCCACGCCGATGCCCACGCTGGCGCCGATGGCCGGGTTGCCGGTGACGGCGCCGGTGGCCACGCCGGCCACCGCGCCGGTCAGGTCGCCCACCGAGGCGCAGCCGCTGGCCAGCGCCGCGGCCAGCAGCGCGGCCAGGGCGGAGGCCGGCGCGGAGACCAGGATGCGCGGCCGCCGGCGGCCGCTCATTGCAGCGAGCCCCAGCGCTCGGTGGCCGGCTCGGCGGTGGCCCACTTCCAGTTCTGGCCGTCGCGGCAGATCGCCGCGATATAGAAGGCGCTCGGCTTGCCGTCCTCGTCCACCGAGAACAGGATCTCCTTGCACGGCAGCGACTTGCCGCCGATCTCGCGGCTGACGGTGACGCGGCCATGCTCGGCCGGCTCCAGCGGCACCGCGTGGTCGGTCTTCCAGTCGGCCACCGCGTCCACCGCGAGGCCGCCGGCGGCCTGGGCGATGCGGTCCTGCGCGGCGGCATGCACGCGCCGCTGGCTGTATTGCAGGGCCGCCTTCGCGCCGGCCTGCACGCCCAGGCCGATGCCGGTGGCGACGGCGGCGTTGTCGGTCACCGCGCCGGCCACCGCGGCGCCGGCAATGCCCGCGCCGGCGGCCGTGCCCTCGTTGAGCAGGGAGCTGCAGCCCGCGGCGGACAGGCACAGCGCGGCGGCGGCCAGCACGGCCACGCCACGCAAGGCATGCAGGGGAAGATCGGGACGATTCATGGCAGCAGCGGACCGGCACGTTGACCGGCACGTCGGCCGGCGCATTCGCAAATGCGGGCGAGGATACCCGCGCGGGGTGCCGCGGCCAAGCGGGAAAGTGTCAAAGTTTGTAAACAGCGGACCCGGCGCGGACCCGGTGCCCTGCCGCAATGCGCTGCCCCGGTGCCCTGCCTCGGTGCCCCGCCTCGATGCCCTTATACTCGCGCTCATGGCCTACGATCTCACCGACAAACTCGTCATCGGCATCTCGTCCCGGGCGTTGTTCGACCTCGAGCACGAGAACGGCATCTATCAATCCCAGGGCGTGGCGGCCTACGCCGCCTACCAGCGCGAGAACGAGGACCAGCCGCTGCTGCCCGGCACCGCCTTCCCGCTGGTGGAGGCCCTGCTCGGGCTCAACAGCCTGATCCCGGACCTGCGCCCGGTGGAGGTGGTGGTGATCTCGCGCAATTCGCCCGACACCGGGCTGCGCGCCTTCAACGCCATCGAGACGCACCGGCTCGACATCACGCGCGCGGCCTTCACCGGCGGCGCGCCGATCGCGCGCTACCTCAAGGCCTTCAAGGTCGACCTGTTCCTGTCGCGCGAAGCCGCCGACGTGCAGGCCGCCATCGACGGCGGCGTGGCCGCGGCGCAGTTGTACGACGCGCCCGCCGCCTACCGCGCCCCGCCCGGGCAGATCCGCATCGCCTTCGACGGCGACGCCGTGCTGTTCTCGCCCGAGTCCGAGCGGATCTACAAGGAAAAAGGGCTGGAGGCCTTCATCAAGAACGAAAAGCGCCATCGCCACAAGGCCCTGGCCGAAGGCCCGTTCGCCAAGCTGCTGCTGCGCCTGGCCCAGATCCAGGCGCATTTCCCGCCTGGCGAGAGCCCGGTGCGCATCGCCATCGTGACCGCGCGCAACAGCCCCGCCCACACGCGCGTGGTGCACACGCTGCGCGCCTGGAACGTCAGCATCGACGAAGCGTTCTTCCTCGGCGGCCTGCCCAAGGACCAGGTGCTGCAAGCCTTCGGCGCGCACATGTTCTTCGACGACCAGGAAGGCCACGTGGAACTGGCCTCCGCGGTGGTGCCGTCGGGGCGGGTGCCTTACCAGGGCGGCGAGCTCGGCAGCAGCAAGACGCGCAGGCGGGCCAGGAAAGCGCCCGCCGCCGCGCCGGCGGAGGAACCCGCGGCGTGAAGATCTTCGGCCTTTACCTGATCACCGCCTGCGCGGAAATCCTCGGCTGCTACCTGCCCTACCTGTGGCTGCGCCAGAACGCCAGCGCCTGGGTGCTGGTGCCGGGCGCGCTGTCGCTGGCGCTGTTCGCGTGGCTGCTGACGCTGCATCCGGATGCGTCCGGGCGCGTCTACGCGGCGTATGGCGGGGTCTATATCGCGGTGGCGATCGCGTGGCTGTGGCTGGTCGACGGCGTGCGGCCCACGCCGTGGGACCTGGCCGGCGTGGCGGTGGCAATTGCGGGGATGGCGGTGATTGTGCTGCAGCCGCGGTGAGTGATCGGGCTGGGGTGGTTTGAGCGGTGGCGCTGTTTGCGGGCGCCGGCCCTCTCCCCCGGCCCCTCTCCCGCGGGCGGGAGAGGGGCGGTTTGATTAGGAGCCACATCAAGCAGGGCCAACGGCCTCAAGCCGCCACCCGCGCCCCACCCTCGCGGTACTGCGCCAGCAACTGCCCGCGCCGCGCCGCAACTTTCTCCATATTGGCTTCCTTGACGTGCCCGAAGCCGCGGATGTCGTCCGGCAGGCTGGCCAGCGCCACGGCCGTGTCGAGCCGCGCGGCGTCGAGCGTGGCGCAGAACTCGTCCACCATCCCGATGTAGTCCTCGATCAGCCTGCGCTCGGCGCGGCGCTCGGCGGTCTTGCCGAACACGTCGAACACGGTGCCGCGCAGGCCGCGGGCGCGCGCCAGCAGGCGGAACACGCCGAGCGTGGCCGGGCCAAAGCGGCGCTTGACCAGATGGCCCCTGGCATCGCGCCTGGCCAGCAGCGGCGGCGCGAGGTGGAAGCCGAGCTGGTAGTCGCGGCCCGGCTCGCCTTCGAACCGGGCGCGCAGCTTGTCGAGGAAGGCCGGGTCGGCGTACAGGCGCGCGACCTCGTATTCGTCCTTGTAGGCCATCAACTTGGCGAGGTTGCGCGCCACCGCCTCGGTCAGCGGCAGGCGGCCGCCGGCGCCGAGCGCTTTCTCCGCGCCGCGCACGCGCGCCACCACGGCGCTGTAGCGCGCGGCATAGGCGGCGTTCTGGTAGGCGGTGAGCATCGTTTCGCGCTGGCGGATCACGCTGTCGAGCGTTTCCGGCATTGACACCACCTGCGCGCGCGCGGCCGGCTTGAGCCGCGCGCCCAATGCGGCTTCGCCGTGATGGGCGAGGTAGCGGCCCCAGTCGAACGCAAGCTGGTTCTTTTCCACCGACACGCCGTTGAGCACGATCGCGCGCGCCAGGCTTTCGCGGCGCAGCGGAATCCAGCCTTTCTGCCACGCAAAGCCGAGCAGCAGCGGGTTGGAGTAGATCGAGTCGGCCAGCAGCGTCACGGCCCAGGCGTTGGCGTCGATGAACGCGCAGGCGTCGCCGACGCTGGCGCGCAGGTCCTGCTCGGCCGAGGCGCCCGGGAATTGCCACCTGGGGTTGTGGATGAACTCCGCCGTGGGCGTGTTGGCGCTGTTGATGGCGGCGGCCGTCACGCCGGGCCGGGTCTTGGACAGGACCTCGGCCGAGGCCGAGACGATGGCGTCGCAGCCGATCACCAGCCGTGCCTCGCCCATCGCGATGCGGGTGGCGTGCAGCGCGGCCGGCGTCGGCGCGATCTGCACGTGGCTGATCACGGCGCCGCCCTTCTGCGCGAGGCCGGCCATGTCGAGCACGGTCACGCCCTTGTTCTCCAGGTGCGCGGCCATGCCGAGCAGGCCGCCGATCGTGACCACGCCGGTGCCGCCCACGCCCGTGACCAGCACGCCGTAGGCACGCTCGAGCGCCGGCAGCACCGGCAGCGGCAGCGCCGAAAAATCGACATCGGCACCCTTGCCGCCCGCGGCGGCCGGCTTCCTGAGCTGCGCGCCTTCGGCGGTGACGAAGCTCGGGCAGAAGCCGTTGACGCAGGAGAAGTCCTTGTTGCACGACGACTGGTTGATCTGCCGCTTGGTGCCGAGCGCCGTCTCCAGCGGCTCCACCGACAGGCAGTTGGACTTGACCGAGCAGTCGCCGCAGCCTTCGCACACCGCGTCGTTGATGAAGGCGCGCTTCGCCGGGTCGGGATAGGTGCCGCGCTTGCGGCGGCGGCGCTTCTCGGTGGCGCAGGTCTGGTCGTAGATCAGCACGGTGACGCCGGCGGTATCGCGCAACTGCAACTGGATCTCGTCGAGCCGGTCGCGGTGATGCACGGTCACGCCGGCGGGCAGCATGGCGCCGTCGCCGTATTTTTCCGGCTCGTCGGTCACGACCACGATCCTGCTGGCGCCTTCTGCCAGCACCTGGTGGGCGATCTGCGGCACCGTCAGCACGCCGTCGACCGGCTGGCCGCCGGTCATGGCCACGGCGTCGTTGAACAGGATCTTGTAGGTGATGTTGGCCCTGGCCGCGATCGACGCGCGCACGGCCAGCAGGCCGGAGTGGAAGTAGGTGCCGTCGCCGAGGTTGACGAACACGTGCTTCTCGCCGGTGAAGTGCATCTGGCCGGTCCACGCCACGCCCTCGCCGCCCATCTGGCTGAAGGTGTCGGTATTGCGGTCCATCCACAGCGTCATGTAGTGGCAGCCGATGCCGGCCATCGCGCGCGAGCCTTCCGGCACGCGCGTCGAGGTGTTGTGCGGGCAGCCCGAGCAGAACCACGGCTTGCGCTCGACCGCGATGCGCGGGCGCGCGGCCTCGCGCTCCTTGGCCTCGATCAGCGCCACGCGCGCGGCGATGCGCGCGCGCACGTCGGCCGGCAGGTCGCGCTTTTCCAGGCGGGTGGCGATGGCCTTGGCGATCAGCGCCGGCGACAGTTCATAGTGCGCCGGCAGCAGCCAGTCGCCGCGCGGCAACGACCATTCGCCGCCGTGGTTGCCGCGCTCGTCGAACTTGCCGTAGATCTTGGGGCGCACGTCGTCGCGCCAGTTGTAGAGTTCTTCCTTGAGCGCGTATTCGAGGATCTGGCGCTTCTCCTCCACCACCAGGATCTCTTCCAGGCCGGTGGCGAACTCGCGCGCGCCCTGCGCGTCGAGCGGCCACACGCAGCCCACCTTGAACACGCGGATGCCGACGCGGCGGCAGGTGTCGTCGTCCAGGCCCAGGTCGGCGAGCGCCTGGCGCACGTCGAGGTAGGCCTTGCCGGCGGTCATGATGCCGAAGCGCGCGTCGGGCGAATCGAGCACCACGCGGTTGAGCTTGTTGGCGCGCACGTAGGCCAGCGCCGCGTACCACTTGTGGTCCAGCAGGCGCGCTTCCTGCACCAGCGGCGGGTCGGGCCAGCGGATGTTGAGGCCGTCCGGCGGCATGGCGACATCTTCCGGCAGCTTGATCCGCACGCGCTCGGGATCGATCTCCACCGAGGCGCTGGACTCCACCACGTCGGTCACGCACTTCATCGATACCCACAGGCCGGAGTAGCGGCTCATGGCCCAGCCGTGCAGACCGTAGTCGAGGTATTCCTGCACGTCCGACGGGTACAGCACCGGGATGCCCGCGGCCATCAGCACGTGCTCGGACTGGTGCGCCACGGTGGACGACTTGGCGGCGTGGTCGTCGCCGGCCAGCAGCAGCACGCCGCCGTGCCTGGCCGAGCCGGCCGAGTTGGCGTGCTTGAGCACGTCGATGGAGCGGTCCACGCCCGGGCCCTTGCCGTACCACATGGCGAACACGCCGTCGCGAGTGGCGCCGGGAAACAGGTTGACCTGCTGCGAGCCCCACACCGCGGTGGCGGCGAGGTCTTCGTTGACGCCGGGCTGGAACACCACGTCGCTGGCGGCCAGGTGCGCCTTGGCCTTCCACAGCGCCTGGTCCACGCCGCCCAGCGGCGAGCCGCGGTAGCCGGAAATGAAGCCGGCGGTATTCAGGCCGGCGGCGCGGTCGCGCGCCTTCTGCAGCATGGGCAGGCGCACCAGCGCCTGGGTGCCGCTCAGGTAGACCCGGCCCTTCTCCAGCGTGTATTTGTCGTCCAGCGAAACCGTTTCCAGGGACGCCAGTTCGGCTTGCTGGGCGGGGGATAGGGGGGCATTCATCGATGCGGTCTCCGTTCTGCGCTCTGTGGGGGCTGCGCTGAGTGTAGGAAGGCGGCCCGTTATCGTAAAATCAAGAATTCAGAGAACAGGTATGCGCGAGACAGATAATACGCGTTAACCCTGTGACCCATCGGGAGCACAGCCATGCCGAAGGAACGCAGCAGCAGACAGGACGGCGCGCCGCGCCTTGCCAAGGAAATCACGCTGCGGCAGTTCCGCTACTTCGCCGCGGCGGCCGAGACCGGGCAGTTCTCGATGGCGGCCACCGCCCAGCACGTGTCGCAGTCGGCCATCACCAACGCCGTGCTGATGCTGGAGCAGCAGCTCGGCGTGCGCCTGTTCGACCGCCTGCCGCACGGCGTGGCGCTCACCGCCGAAGGCCATCGCCTGCATCAGCGCGCGCGCGACATCCTCGACGCGGTGCAGGACACCCTGCGCGAGCCGCGCTTCCAGGCGCACAACCTCGCCGGCACGGTGCGGCTGGCGGCGTCGTACACCGTGCTGGGCTACCTGCTGCCGGGGCTGCTGGCGCGCTTTCGCAGCAACTACCCGGACATCGACTTCGACCTGCACGACATGGACCGCCCCGGCATCGAGCAGGGCGTGCTGAACGGCGAGATCGAGTTGGGCATCTGCCTGCTGTCCAATATCGAGAAGCTGCAGCGCTTCGCCCATCACACGCTGATCCGCTCGCGGCGGCAGTTGTGGGCCTCGCCTTCGCATCCGCTGCTGGCGCTGCCGCGCCTCACGCTCAAGGACATCGCGGCCCATCCGTACATCCAGATCACCGTGGACGAGAGCGAGCGCGCCACCCTGCGCTACTGGCGCAGCAAGCGGCTGGCGCCATCGGTCGCGTTCCGCACCAGTTCGATGGAGGCGCTGCGCGGGCTGGTGGCGCATGGCTTCGGCGTGACCGTGCTGTCCGACATGGTGTACCGGCCGTGGTCGCTCGAAGGCCGCCAGATCGAGGCGCGGCCGATCGCCGACGGCGTGCCGGACATGGAAGTGGGCCTGCTGTGGCAGCCCGGCCGCGCGCTCGACAAGCCGGCCGACGCGCTGCGCGAGTTCCTGATCCACGCCAGCGGCAGCTAACCCGTGCCTGTGACACCGCCGTGTCACGCTGGCGCACGCGCTGTTCCAGATTGACACACCCGCGCGCGCCGCGTCGCCCGGCGGGCGCCCGCATCTGCGCGCCGCGTGGCGCCGCCACGCCCTTGCCACGCCCCTGCCACGCCGCCGCCCGCCGCGGGCATGCCTCTTGCGGATAAGGCGGCGTGCGCGCGGCATCGCCGCACGGCGGCTGTCGCCCGACAGCAGACCACATCAAAGAACGGAGCGAGACATGGACATGGCGGAAATCGCCCAGCTGGGCGTTGCGAACCCCTACAAGGACCAGTACGAGAACTACATCGGCGGCGCCTGGGTGGCCCCGGCCGACGGCCAGTACTTCGAGGCGATCACGCCCGTCACCGGCAAGCCGTTTACGCGCGTGCCGCGCTCCAACCAGAAGGACATCGACGCCGCGCTCGACGCCGCCCACCGCGCCAAGACCGCGTGGGGCCGCACCTCCACCACCGAGCGCGCCAACATCCTGAACCGCATCGCCGACCGCATCGAGGCCAACCTCGTCACGCTGGCGGTGGCCGAGACCATCGACAACGGCAAGCCCATCCGCGAGACCACCGCGGCCGACCTGCCGCTGGCGGTGGACCACTTCCGCTACTTCGCCGGCTGCATCCGCGCGCAGGAAGGCGGCATCTCCGAGATCGACCACGACACCGTGGCCTATCACTTCCACGAGCCGCTCGGCGTGGTCGGCCAGATCATCCCGTGGAACTTCCCGCTGCTGATGGCCACCTGGAAGCTGGCGCCGGCGCTGGCCGCCGGCAACTGCGTGGTGCTCAAGCCGGCCGAGCAGACCCCGGCCTCGATCCTGGTGCTGATGGAGCTGATCGGCGACCTGCTGCCGCCGGGCGTGCTCAACGTGGTCAACGGCTTCGGCCTGGAAGCGGGCAAGCCGCTGGCGTCCAGCCCGCGCATCAACAAGATCGCCTTCACCGGCGAGACCACCACCGGGCGGCTCATCATGCAGTACGCCTCGCAGAACATCATTCCGGTGACGCTGGAGCTGGGCGGCAAGTCGCCCAACATCTTCTTCGAAGACGTGATGGCCGCCGACGACGCTTTCTTCGACAAGGCGCTCGAAGGCTTCGCCATGTTCGCGCTGAACCAGGGCGAAGTCTGCACCTGCCCGTCGCGCGCGCTGGTCCAGGAATCCATCTACGAGCGCTTCATGGAGCGCGCGCTCAAGCGCGTGGCGGCGATCAAGCAGGGCCACCCGCTCGACAAGAGCACCATGATCGGCGCGCAGGCGTCGCAGGAGCAGATGGAGAAGATCCTGTCCTACCTCGACCTGGGCAAGCAGGAAGGCGCGCAATGCCTGATCGGCGGCGAGCGCAACGCGCTGGGCGGCGACCTGTCCACCGGCTACTACGTCAAGCCCACGGTCTTCGCCGGCCACAACAAGATGCGCATCTTCCAGGAGGAAATCTTCGGCCCGGTGGTCGCGGTGACCACCTTCAAGGACGAGGACGAGGCGCTGGAGATCGCCAACGACACGCTCTACGGCCTCGGCGCCGGCGTGTGGAGCCGCGACGGCGCGCGCGCATTCCGCATGGGCCGCGGCATCCAGGCCGGGCGCGTGTGGACCAACTGCTACCACGCGTATCCGGCACACGCGGCCTTCGGCGGCTACAAGCAGTCCGGCATCGGGCGCGAGAACCACCGCATGATGCTCGACCACTACCAGCAGACCAAGAACCTGCTGGTCAGCTACAGCCCCAACGCTCTCGGCTTCTTTTGATCCAGCGCAAGAATGCGCGCGCGGCACCGCTGGTGCAGCGCGGCCCGCGCGCGCATGATCGGATCGGCGCCCGCCGCGCGGCGGGCGCGACCGCCAACCGAATCAGCTTCAGGAGTCGACATATGACAGCGATGATGAAAGCCGCCGTGGTGCGCGAATTCGGCGCCCCGCTCACGATCGATGAAGTCCCCGTGCCCGAGCCCGGCCGCGGACAGATCCAGGTCAAGATCGCAGCCTCCGGCGTCTGCCACACCGACCTGCACGCCGCCGAAGGCGACTGGCCCGTCAAACCCACCCTGCCCTTCATTCCCGGCCACGAAGGCGTGGGCTACGTCTCCGCCGTGGGCGCGGGCGTCACACGCGTCAAGGAAGGCGACCGCGTCGGCGTGCCGTGGCTGTACAGCGCCTGCGGCTATTGCGAGCACTGCCTGCAAGGCTGGGAAACGCTGTGCGAGAAGCAGCAGAACACCGGCTACTCCGTCAACGGCGGCTACGGCGAATACGTGGTGGCCGACCCCAACTACGTCGGCCTGCTGCCCGACAGCGTGGACTTCGTCGAGATCGCGCCGATCCTGTGTGCCGGCGTGACCGTCTACAAGGGCCTGAAAGTCACCGAGACGCGCCCGGGCCAGTGGGTGGTCATCTCCGGCATCGGCGGCCTCGGCCACGTGGCCGTGCAGTACGCGCGCGCGATGGGCATGCGCGTGGCGGCCGTGGACATCGACGACAAGAAGCTCGAGCTGGCGCGCAAGCTCGGCGCCGAAGTCACCGTCAACGCGCGCACCACCGATCCGGTGGCCTACCTGCAGAAGGAAATCGGCGGCGCCCACGGCGCGCTGGTGACGGCGGTGTCGCCCAAGGCATTCGGCCAGGCCATCGGCATGGTGCGGCGCGGCGGCACGATCGCCCTCAACGGCCTGCCGCCGGGCGACTTCCCCACGCCGATCTTCGACGTGGTGCTCAAGGGCATCACCATCCGCGGCTCCATCGTCGGCACCCGCAGCGACCTGCAGGAATCGCTGGACTTCGCCGCGCACGGCGCGGTCAAGGCCACGGTCTCCACCGCGCCGCTGGAGAAGATCAACGACATCTTCACGCGCATGCGCGCCGGCGACATCGAAGGCCGCGTGGTGATGGACTTCGCCGCAAGCTGAGCATCCCGACCCGGCAAGGAGCGCCCCCATGTCCGAAGCCATCCCCACCGGCGCCGTGCGGCGCGTGGTCGCCACGCCCGCCGCGCTGGCGCTGATCGAGCGCCTGCGCGCGCAGCACGGCGAGCTCATGTTCCACCAGTCCGGCGGCTGCTGCGACGGCAGCGCGCCGATGTGCTACCCGGCCGGCGAGCTGATCCTCGGCGAGGCCGACGTCCGCCTGGGCGAGATCGGCGGCGTGCCGTTCTACATGACGCGCGCGCAATTCGAGTACTGGCAGCACACGCGGCTGGTGATCGACGCCGTGCCCGGCTCCGGCGGCATGTTCTCGCTGGAAGGGCCGACCGGCCTGCGCTTCCTGACGCGCTCGGAATTGTTCAGCGACGAGGAGGCGGCGCGGCTGGAGCACGAAGACTGAGCCGCCGCCTGCGCCGCGCTGCTATGCATCGGCCAGCGGCGCGGCGCAGGAACCGCGTATCACCAGTTCGGTCGGAAACAGAATGCGCCGCTGCGCCGGCACGGCGCGGCTGGCGATGCGATCGAGGATCATGCGCGCGCTGGTGCGCCCGAGTTCGCTGTAGTCCCACTTGATTACCGTTATCGCGGGGCTTGCCAGCACGGCAAGATCCGAATCGCCATTGCCGATCACCGAGATGTCCTCCGGGATGCGCAGGCTGTGCGCCCGAACGGCCTTCATGACGCCGGGCAGCATGCCGATGCCGCCCGCGATCACGGCGCTGGGGCGGTTCGTCATGCCAAGCATGGAGGCGGTTTCGACGAACGCCGAGCTGGCCTCGAAGCTGCCAGCGTGTATGAGCGCCTCGTCGACCGGAATGCCGGCAGCCTGGTGCGCCTGCCGGTAGCCCTGAATGCGGGACTGGGCCGGATAGGTTTCCAGATCGCCAGTGACCAGCAGGATGCGCCGATGCCCGAGGCTCAACAAATGACTCACGGCCTGGCGCATCCCTTCGGCATGGTCGATCAGCACGCAATCGGCGGCGTTGGCGATATCGCGGTCGAACAGCACCACCGGAAACCCGAGATGCTCGCGCGCGCTGGCCAGCTGGGCATCCACCTGCGAAGCGGTAGTCATGATCAGGCCATCCACGCGGCGCCGGCGCAGAAGGCTCAGGAGCTCCAGCTCGCGGCTCTTCTCGTTCTCCGCACTGCTGATCAGCAGGACATAGCCGGCCTGGTCGAACACGCTTTGCGCCGCCTTGACGAAACCGGCCAGCACCGGGATGGTGATGTCGCGCACAATGATGCCGATTTCCCGGTTGGAGCCATTGCGCATGCTTTGCGCGGCCCGGTTCGGCACGAACCCCAGCTTCTCGATGGCGGCACGCACGCGCACGCGGTTTTCCGGCTCGACATTGCTCGCCTCGTTGATGACGCGCGAAGCCGTGCCGACGGACACCCCCGCCTCTCTTGCGACATCCCGAATGGTGACTGATTTCACACCTGTCCCTTGCATCGATTCAATCGACAGATTGTACTGATATCGTCAGCCGGCCAGGCATTTCCACCGCGGGTCCGCTATTGCGGACCCGCCGTCTAATACGGCACCACGTTGTGGTGCTGCTCGCCCAGCCCGGTGATGCTGTGCGTGACGGTGTCGCCCGCGCGGAGGAATTGCGGCGGCACCATGCCCAGCCCCACTCCGGCCGGCGTGCCGCTGATGATCAGGTCGCCCGGCATCAACGTCATGTAGTGCGAGATGTAGCTCACCAGTTGCGGCACGCCGAAAATCATGTCCGCGGTATTGCCCGCCTGCATCACCTTGCCGTTGACGGACAGCGACAGCGCCAGCTCCTGCGGCCGCCGGATCTCGTCGGCGGTCGCCAGCCAGGGACCGACGGGGCAAAACGACCGCGCGCTCTTGCCCTTGAAGAACTGGCCACCCTTCTCCAGCTGCCAGGCGCGCTCCGATACATCGTTGACGTTGCAGTAGCCCGCCACGTGGGAGAGCGCATCGGCCTCGCTGACACATTCCGCTTCGGTCCCGATGACGATGCCAAGCTCGACTTCCCAGTCGGTCTTCTGCGATCCCGCCCGCACCAGGATGTCGTCGCCGGGGCCCGACAGCGAACTGATCGCCTTGCTGAACAGCATCGGCTCGGCCGGGATGGCCATCTTCGCTTCTTCGGCATGCTGCCGATAGTTCAGGCCAACGGCGACGATCTGCCGGATTCCGGCCACCGGCACGCCAAGGCGCGGCGATCCCGCCACCGCCGGCAGCCGGCTCAGGTCTAGCGCTCGCAGCATGCGCTGGCCGGCCGGCGCGATGATGGCCGCGGTGATGTCGGCGACAAGCGGAGACAGTGAGCGCAGCACGCCCGCCTCGTCGATGAGGCCCGGCAGTTCTTGTCCAGGCGCGCCGTAACGTACAAGTTTCATGTTGACCTTCTGGTTTGTGATTTGAGATGCCGCGCCGGCTCAGTAGGAGCGCTCCATGCCCAGCACGTGCTGCCCGACATAGCCCAGGATCATGTTGGTGGAGATCGGCGCGATCTGATACAGCCGCGTCTCGCGCCATTTGCGCTCCAGGTCGTATTCCTTGGCGAAGGAGAAGCCGCCCAGCGTCTGCATCGCCACGTCGGCCGCATGGAACGCCGCCTCCGAAGCCACGAGCTTGGCGATATTGGCGGCTTCTCCGCAGTCGGCACCGGCGTCGAACAGGGCCGCCGCGCGCCGGCACATCATGTCCGCCGACTCCAGTTCGACATGGCAGCGCGCCAGCGGGAACTGCACGCCCTGGTTCTTGCCGATGCTGTGCCCGAACACCTTGCGCTCGCCGGCATATTCGACGGCTTTCCTGAGGCACCAGCGGCCGTCGCCCAGCGCTTCGGTGCCGACCAGGATGCGCTCCGCGTTCATGCCGTCGAGGATGTAGCGGAACCCGCTGCCTTCCTGGCCGATGAGGCTCTCGGCGGGAATCTCGAGGTTGTCGAAGAACACTTCCGTAGCGCCGTGATTGATCATGGCGTCGATGTGGCGCAACTCCAGCCCCCTGCCCAGGCCGGCCTTGATGTCGACCAGGAACACCGACAGCCCCTCGGTCTTCTTCTTCACCTCGGCCAGCGGCGTGGTCCGCGCCAGCAGCAGCATCAGGTCGGAATGCAGCGCGCGCGAGGTCCACACCTTCTGGCCGTTAATGACGTAAACATCCCCTTTGCGCGTGGCGGTGGTCTTCAGGCTGGTGGTATCCGAGCCCGTGGTCGGCTCGGTCACGCCAAAGGCCTGCAGGCGCAGCGCGCCGCTGGCGATCTTCGGCAGGTAGTGCGATTTCTGCGCCTCGCTGCCGTGGCGCAGCAGCGTGCCCATGATGTACATCTGGGCATGGCCCTGGCTTGCGACGCAGCCGGACGCATTGATCTCTTCCAGGATGGCCGCGGCGGCACGCAGCGGCAGGCCGGCGCCACCGTACTGCTCCGGTATCAGCGCGGCCAGGAAGCCGGCCTCCGTCAGCGCCGAGATGAAGGCCGTGGGATAGTCGTCGGTCTTTTCCAGCTCTCGCCAGTACGCGCCCGGGAAATCGCCGCACAGCCGGCGCACCGCGTCGCGCAAGTCGCTGTAGTCCTCGCCCAGGGCAACGCTGCAATTGATGTCGGATGTCATGATGTCTCTCTGGAGTTGTTGGTGGCCGTCGATGGTGGCCGGCATGGCTGTCGGCACATTCGCCGGCATGCGTCAGCGTCCCGCCGCGGCCGGCGCGCAGAACACGCCCGCCAGGTCCGGCAGCGATTCCAGCGCCGACAGGCGCGCGAAGATGGCCGGCGCATCCAGTTCCGGCGCGCCCGCCAGGCAGTTGATGAACTTTTCCCTGAGCGCCGCCGCGGGCAGCGGGTTCAGCGCATTGCCGCGCGGGAAACGGATCGGGCCGCTGTCGAGCACGCGCCCGTCCCGGGTCCCGATGGTCACGTAGTCGTTGGGCGCGAACACCGGCTCGACCGGACACTGGGCCTCGGTGGTCTCCACCTCGACGCGCGCCATCAGCGCCCGCACGTCGTCGCGGCCGACGAACGCATCGTTCAGCACCGACAGGTCGACGCGCCCCGCAACCATTGCCGCGGCGACGCCGAACTCGGCGCTGAACTTGGCTTCCAGTGCGCTGCGCGGCTGGTGGTTGCGCAGCATGCCGGCCTGCACATCGCCGATGACGAGCTTCACGTGCGCGACCTCGCTCGCCTGCAGGCCGGCCTGCGCCCGCAGGTCCAGCACGCCGTCGATGATCCGGTGGGCGAAATAGCAGACCGGGTAGTTCTTGACGCTCAGTCCGTTTTCGAGGAAGCGCAGCGTGGTGCCGAGCGGCGCGGCCACCGGATCCATGCGCACGCGCCCGTTCGGCGAGATCGCCATCAGGTAGCCGTTGCCGCGGTCGAGCACGTCGAGGGCGGCGGTCATTCCGCATCTGGCCAGACGCACGGCCTCGATGCCGGCCTGCGCCGCCCGTCCCGCATGAAACGGCTTGGTCATGGTGCCGAAATTGCCCACCAGCCCGGCGGCCATGCTGGCGGCCAGGGCGACCGCATGCGCCACGATGGCCGGGGCGAGACGCTCGAGCGCGCCCAGCGCCGCGGCGGCGGCGACGGTGCCGAATACCCCGGTCGGATGCCAGCCCTTGGCATGATGCGGATCGGCATCGCGCGATACCAGTTCGGCCCAGGTTTCATAGCCGACGAGATAGGCCCGGATCAGGTCCGGGCCCGACGCGCCGATGTGCTGGCCCTGCGCGACCAGCGCCGGCACCAGGACGGTGCTGGGATGGCCGGACAGCGCGACATCGTCGTAGTCGAGCGCGTGGGCGGCGGTGCCATTGACCAGCGCGGCGTACTGCGCCGGCACATGGCGGTCCCCGAACAGCAGCGAAGAATGCCCCGCCAGTGCCAGCTCATCGGCGAGGTGATGGAGCAGCACCGCGGTGACGGGTTCGGTACGACCGGCCACCATTGTGGCCGTGGTATCGATGAAGGCACTCGTGATCTGGCGTCGCACCTTGTCCGGAATGGCATCCCAGCCAAACTCGTGCGCGAAGCGGCCGATTTCCAGCGTCAGCATGGCGGCCTCCGTCATGCCGCCAGCGCGTGGCCGCCGAAGCCGCGCGGCAAGCCGGCGCGCGCCAGGCCGCCGCTGAGCGGCTCATCGGGCAGCGAGGCTTCGATGATCTTGCGCACCTGCAAGAGCTGGTTCAGGTCGATTCCCGTGGCCAGCCCCATCGACTCGAACAGGAAAGCGAGGTCTTCCGTGACCACGTTGCCGGTCGCGCCGGGCGCATGGGGGCAGCCGCCCAGGCCCGCCAGCGAGGCATCGAACGCGCGGATGCCGGTGTCGGCCGCGGCCAGCGCATTGGCGATGCCCAGCCCGCGCGTATCGTGGAAATGCGCGGCCACGGGAATGTCGCCGACGTTGTCCAGCACCGCCTTGAAGACGCGGCGCACGCCGGCGGGATCGCCGTAGCCGACGGTATCGGCGATGGTCAGCTCATCGGCGCCGGCCCTGACGAGCGCGACCGCCAGTTCGACCACCCGCGCTTCCGACACGCGCCCTTCGAGCGTGCAACCGAACGCCGTCGACAAGCCCCCAACCACCTTGGGACGACGCGGCACCTGACTGTCGCGCACCAGCGCGACGATGCGCCGGAAGTCGTCCAGCGATTCCTGCGTCGAGCGCCGCACGTTGGCGAGGTTGTGGCGCTCGCTGACCGACATGACGTAGTTGAGCTTGTGCACGCCAAGGGCGAGGCCGCGCTCTGCCCCCTTCAGGTTGGGAATCAGCGCGGTAGCCGCGAGGCCGGGCAGCGCGAGCGCGCCGTTCACCACGGCCTCGGCGTCGGCGAACTGCGGAATCAGTCTCGGCGGCACGAACGAGCACACCTCGATCTCCGTCACGCCCGCGGCGTGCTCCGCCGCGATCCATGCCAGCTTCGTGTCGGTAGGCATGAATCCCTTGACGATCTGCAAGCCGTCGCGCAATCCAACTTCCCGAATCGTCACCTTGTCGCTCATGGCATCTCCTTTGTCTGCGCCGCGCATGCTTATCGTCCGGTGAATACCGGCTTGCGCTTTTCGTTGAAGGCGGCGATGCCTTCCAGCCGGTCGGCTGTCGGCACCAGCCGGTTGTAGGCCTCTACCTCGAAGAACATGGCCGTGCGCGAATCCATGCGCGCGCCGTGGTCGATCGCGCGCTTGGCCTGGTAGACCGACAGCGGCGCATTGGCGGCGATGCGCTGCGCGATGTGCGCGGCTTCCTGCTTGACCGAGTGGTCCGGGCAGATCTTGTTGACCAGCCCCCATTCGCAGGCGTCTTGCGCCGAAAATGGCATGGCGCCGAGAATCAGTTCCTTCGCGCGGCGAGTGCCGACGGCACGCGCCAGGTTCTGCGTGCCGCCGCAGCCAGGCATGATGCCGAGGCTGGTCTCGGTCAGCGCGAACCTGGCGTTGTCGCCGGCGTAGACGAAATCGCAGGCCAGCGCCAGTTCGCAGCCGCCCGCGAACGCGGCGCCATTGACCGCGGCGATGACGGGCACCGGACAATCCATGATGGCCAGCACCATGCGCTCATAGATGGCGTGCTGGCGCAGGAAGTCGGCGTCGGTCATGCCATTTCGCTCTTTCAGGTCGCCGCCGGCGCAAAAATGGCGGTCGCCCTCGGCGGTCAGCACGATGGCGCGGACCTGCTCCCGGCCAGCCGCCAGGCGAGTGAATACGTCGGTCAGCTCCTCGCCCATGCGCGTGTTGATCGCATTGGCCGCTTCCGGGCGATTGATGCTGACCTGGACGACAGGCCCGGCCAATTGCGACAGCTTCAGCGTCTCGAGAGGTGCATTTATCAACTGGTTCATGCCCGCGCTCCTGCGGCGATTTTCGGTTCGGCGGCGGCATCCGCCTCGGCAAACACCGCGTTGTGCTGGCCCATGCGCGGCGGTGCCGAGCGGCATGGCGGGCGTGTGCCGTCGAACGACAGCGGCAGGCCAACCAGCGTCATCTCCGAGCCCGGCACGGACTGGATCATCTGCATGGCTTGCGTCTGCGCGTCGCTCAGCACCTGGTCGACCTTCTGCAGCGGCGCGGCCGGTACGCCCGCGTTGTCGAGCGTTACCTCCCATTCGGCGGTCGAACGGCCGGCGAAGAGACCCTGCAGAACCGGCAGCAAACCGTCGCGGTTGGCCACGCGCCCGTTGTTGGTGGCGTAGCGCAGATCGCTTGCCAGCTCGGGGCATCCCATCGCGGCGGCGAGCTTGCGGAACAGCGAGTCGTTGCCGGCCGCGACCATGATGTAGCCGTCTTGCGTGCGGAAGGCCTGGTGCGGCACGATCTCGACCAGGCCGGAGCCCATCGGCCGCCTGATCTCGCCCGACGCCATGTAGCCGGTCAGATGCACCGTCATCCACGCGATGCTGCTTTCGAACAGCGAGGTATCCACCACGCATCCCTGCCCGCTGACCGCGCGGCGATACAGCGCGGACACGATGCCCATCGCCGCCCACATGCCGGTACCCATGTCGATGATCGAGCAGCCCACGCGCACCGGCTCGCGGCCGTCTTCCCCCGTCACGCTCATCAGCCCGCCGCGCGCCTGCATCAACGGGTCGTAGCCGGGCTTTTCGCGCAGGGGGCCGCGCGTGCCGAACGCGCCGAGGTTGCAGTAGATCAGTTCCGGCTTGACGCCGCGCAGCGCCTGCGCACCGAGGCCGAGCGCTTCGGCGGCGCCGGGGCGCAGGCTTTGCAGCACGACGTCGGCCTTGTCGAAAATGAAGGCCTTGAGGCGCGCGCACTCCGCGTCGTCCTTGAGATTCAGGGTCGTTCCGAGTTTGTCGCGGTTCATCGCCTGGAACACGCTCGATGAACCGCACCAGTCCGGCGGCCCCCAGGCGCGCGCATCGTCGCCCTTGGCCGGGTTCTCGACCTTGATCACTTCTGCGCCCAGCTGCGCCAGAATGCTGGCGCCGTACGGCCCCGCGATGCTGTGGCACAACTCCACCACGGTGACGCCCTTGAGTGGCTGGCCATCCGCCATGCCCTCGACTCCCGACAGTTCAGTCATCTTCGCTCGCCTTGTCGATATGTTGATTCGTTTCACTGCCGTGCCCGGCAGTGGCCCAGCCGGGATCGCCTCGTCCGGGTGGTGCGGCTGGTGTTGGCCGTTTCACGAGACACGCCGCATCTTGTTGAAACGATTCAATACTAGCAAGATGATAAGTTCGTCGCAAGCGATGAAACCAGATCAACTTGGCGCGAGACAACCAGGGCAACATCGACAGACTTCCACGCCACCCAGATAAACCCATTTAAAAACAATAGATTATTGAAATAATCGGGACTCCGACCTCCCACGACGAATCGACCTTAGGGGTTAGCCCTTGGTTGACGCCTACTGGCAGATGGCCATAATTCTCAAATGAAACGTTTCTTTTGTCGCTGATGGAGATGCGCAAAACGTGGTTCTTGTGCGATCGAAAAGACGCAGCCGACGGCATCGCCACGACGCAGCGACAAAGACAATGAAACGATTCATAGCCTGCTTGTAGAGTCAGAATGAGCGGCGCTCTTAAAAGTGGCGCAGCCGCCGCCGCAACAGGAGGATGGAGACATGAAGACATTAAGAAAGAAGCTGATCGCCGTGACCTCGCTGTGCCTGTCACTGGCCTGCGGAGCCGCCCTTGCCGGCGCAGACGGCAAGGGCTACCCGGACAAGCCGGTACGCATCCTGGTGGGCTTCCCCGCCGGACAGACCACCGACATCATTGCCCGCATCTATGCGGAACATCTGGGCCAGGCGCTGGGGCAGGGCTTCGTGGTGGAGAACCGCCCCGGCGCCGGCGCGACCATCGCCGCGCGCGCGGTGGCGGAGGCCGCGCCGGACGGCTACACGCTGCTGATGAGCTCCAGCGGCCCACTGACCATCAGCCCCTGGATCTACAAGAACACGCTGAAGTACGACCCGATCAAGGACCTGGAGCCCATCGGCCTGGTGATCCGGGTGCCGCAGGTGCTGGTCGCGAACAATGACTTCCCGGCCAACACCTTCGAGGAATTCATCCGCATCGCCAAGGAGCAGGGCCCTCGCCTGAATTACGCCTCGGGCGGCAACGGCATCACCAACCACCTGGTGATGGAAATGCTGAAGGACAAGGCCGGCCTGACCATTTCCCACGTGCCGTACAAGGGCGCCTCGGCGGCGATGACCGATCTGATGGGCGGCAGGGTTCAGGTCATGTTCGACAGCACGCCGGTCACGCTGCCGCTCCTCAAGAGCGGCAAGATCAAGGCGCTGGCCGTCAGCGGCGCGAAGCGCATCCCCTGGCTGCCGGACGTGCCGACCGTGGCCGAAAAGGGCTATCCGGGTTTCGAAGGCTCGACCTGGGCCGCGTTGCTCGCGCCTGCCGGAACGCCGCAGGCCATCGTCGACAAGTTGAATGCCCAACTGATACGCATCAACCAGATGCCCAAGGTCAAGGCGGCAATCCAGGACCTTGGCGCCGAACCGCAGGAGGGCACGCCCAGGCAGCTGGGGCAGTTCATGCAGGCCGAGCTGCAGAAGTACGGCCGCATCGTCACGGCGGCGAACATCCGGCTCGACTGACGGGGCGGGCGTGCCGCGCCGTCGCGGCGGCACGCCATCCATACGAACAGCCGCTCATGCCGATCGTCAAGGTCTTCATCGGACCGGGATCGATGCCGCGGGACCCGGCCGCCATCGACGCGCTCGTCGCCCGGGTGGCCGGCCACTGCACCGCCACGCTCAAGGCCAGGCCGGAACTGGTGCAGGTCATGGCGGTGCCCTTGCTCGCCGAACCCTACGGCGCGGGAGTCCATGTGGAGGCGAACTTCCGCGAAGGCCCCTCGCGGCCGGCGGAGGTCGTGCAGCATTTCATGGACGCCATCGACGGCGACGTGCGCGCCCTGCTGCGCGTGCAGCCGCGCATACGGTGCTTTGCCGAAGCGCCGTGCCGGCTGTTCGCCAGGAACTAGCGCGCCCGCATGGCGGCAACGATGTCGCCGCCATGCGGGCACTTCGTCCCCACGCACCAATCGGTGCATCCCGACCGGCGCATCTCTCGTGCATCGCTCCCCAATGCCGGGCCCGGCATGCCGCGGTGCGCCAGCCTCGGGCATTCGCGCGCCGCCCCACGCGCGTGCATGCCGCCCGCCCCGCTCGAGTAAATCCCCGATAAATCAAACAGTTGCCACCGGCTCGCGGCGCCTTGCCCGAGTTCCAGCCGGCATGGCCTGAACTTTGCGTATCGGCGACGACTGCCGGCTGTCGACAGTTGGCAACCAGATCAGCGCGCCACCGATGGCGCCTATCCACGCCTAGCCAAAGGACAGAAAACATGGGCAACACGGTCCCCTCCCTCCACATCCAGGCCGCGGCTGCGGCCACGGTTGCGACCATCTCCGCGGCGGAACAGCGCGTGCGCGAGGATCTCGCCGCCGCCTACCGCCTGGTCGCGCTGTACGGCATGGACGACAGCATCTACACCCACATCTCGGCGCGCGTGCCCGGCACCGAGGACCGTTTCCTGATCAATCCGTTCGGCACGCTGTTCCGCGACATCACGGCGTCGTCGCTGGTATGCATCGACCTGGAGGGCCGCATCATCAGCGCGCCGCCGGGCTGCGACGTCAACCCCGCCGGCTTCACCATCCACAGCGCGGTGCACGCCGCGCGCCACGACGCGGCCTGCGTGCTGCACACCCACACGGTGGCGGGCGTGGCGGTGTCCTCGCTGGCGTGCGGCCTCAAGCCGTCGAACCAGTGGGCGCTGCAGTTCCACGAGCGCGTGGCCTATCACGACTTCGAGGGCATCGCGCTGGACCTCGACGAGCGCGAGCGGCTGGTGGCCGACCTCGGCCCGGACAAGCGCGCGCTGATCCTGCGCAACCACGGCCTGCTCACGCTGGGCCGCAGCGTGGCGGAGGCCTTCATCCTGATGCACAACCTGGAGCGCGCCTGCCGCGTGCAGGTGGCGATCCAGTCCAGCGGGCAGCCGGAATACCCGGTACCCGAGGCGGTCCGCGAAAAGACCGCGCGCCAGTACGAAAGCGGCGACACCAACCGCCTGCCGGGCGCGCCCGATCCCTACGCGCGCGAATGGCGCGCGCTGCTGCGCCGGCTGGAGCCGGCCGCCGCGCCTTCGTTCCGCGACTGAGCGCCAGCGGCTGGACACCAGCGGCTGAACGCCGGCGACCCGGCGCCGGCGCTTCGCCCCGTTTTTCCCTTCTTGCCTGACCCACACATCCCTAGCCCCAGGAGAGTCTCGCCATGAATCGTCGCCAACTGATCAAGATGGGTGTTGCCACCGCGGGGCTGTCGCTCGCGGGCGTGCCCTTGCACGTGCTTGCGCAGGGCAAGAAGGGAGGCGTGATCAACGCGCTGGTGCAGCCCGAGCCGTCCGGGCTGATGATCGGCATCACCCAGAACGGCCCGACCCAGCTGATCTCCGGCAATATCTACGAGGGCCTGCTGCGCTACGACGAGAAGCTGGACCCGCAGCCGGCGCTGGCCACGTCCTGGACGGTCAACCCGGCCGGCACGCTGTACACCTTCAAGCTCAAGCGCAACGTGACCTGGCACGACGGCAAGCCGTTTACCGCCGCCGACGTGGTGTTCTCCGCCGACGTGTTCCTGCGCAAGACCCACGCCCGCCTGCGCGCCAACCTGGCCGCGGTGGAAACCATCCGCGCGGTGGACCCGTACACGGTGGAGTTCAAGCTCAAGTACCCGTTCGGCCCCTTCCTCGGCATCTTCGAGGTGGGCTCGATGCCGATGGTGCCGAAGCACATCTACGAGGGAACCGATTTCCTGACCAACCCGGCCAACGCCACCCCGATCGGCACCGGCCCGCTCAAGTTCAAGGAGTGGGTGCGCGGCTCCTACATCCAGCTGGTGCGCAACGAGCACTATCACCTGCCCGACGTGCCGCTGGTGGACTCGGTCTATTTCCACGTGATCCCCGACGCGGCCGCGCGCGCGGCGGCGTTCGAGTCCGGCAAGGTGGACCTGGTGCCGGGCGGCGCGGTGGAATACTTCGACGTGGCGCGGCTGGCCAAGCTGCCCGGCGTGCAGGTCACCACCAAGGGCTGGGAGTTCTTCGCGCCGCACTCGTGGCTGTGGGTCAACAACCGCCGCGCGCCGATGGACAACGTCAAGTTCCGCCAGGCGCTGGCCTTCGCCATCGACCGCGACGCCATCGCCAAGGTGGCCTGGCAGGGCTACGCCAGGACCGCCACCGGCCCCTTCAACAGCCACATCAAGTACTACAGCACCGACGTCGCCAACTACCCGCGCGACCTCGCCAGGGCCAAGGCGCTGCTGGCCGAGTCGGGCTACAAGGGCGAGGCGCTGCGCCTGCTGCCGCTGCCCTACGGCGAGACCTGGACCCGCTCGGCGGAGATCGTGCGGCAGAACCTGCTGCAGGCCGGCGTCAAGATCGAGATGACGCCGACCGACGTGGCCGGCTGGGGCGAGCGCCTCAACAAGTGGGACTACGACCTCGCCTTCACCTACGTCTACCAGTACGGCGACCCCGCGCTGGGCGTGGCGCGCAACTACACCTCGGACAACATCGCCCAGGGCTCGCCCTTCAACAACGTGGAGGGCTACCGCAACGCCCGCGTGGACGAGCTGTTCCAGGCCGGCGCGCGCGAGATGGACCCGGCCCGGCGCGCGGCGCTCTACCGCGACGTGCAGAAGATCCTGCTCGACGAAATGCCGGTGGTGTGGATGCACGAGCTGAACTTCCCCACGCTGTACCGCAGCCGCGTCAACAACCCGATCAATTCCGGCATCGGCCTGAACGACGGCCTCGGCCGCGCCTGGCTGGCGTGATGGCGGCGCGTTCCTGTTCGAGGGGGAAGCCATGAGTCGTACCCAGCGCATGCTCAACCGGGTGGTCCAGGGCGTGCTCGCCATCCTGGTGATCGCCACCGTCAATTTCCTGCTGATCCGCGCCGCGCCCGGCGATCCGGTCTCGGTGATGGCCGGCGAGGCCGGCGCCTCCGACCCGCAGTTCGTGGCGCAGCTGCGCGCGCAGTTCGGCCTGGACCAGCCGCTGCCGCAGCAGCTCGGCAACTACCTGCTGCACGTGGCGCAGCTGGACCTGGGCTACAGCTACCGCCAGCAGCAGCCGGTGCTGAAGCTGATCCTGGACCGCCTGCCGGCCACGCTGCTGCTGACCGGCAGCGCCTTTCTGCTCTCGGTGCTGTTCGGCGTGGCGCTGGGGGCGTGGGCCAGCCGGCGCGCCGGCAGCTGGACCGACAGCGCCATCACCACCTTCGCCCTGGTGTTCTACGCCACGCCGCTGTACTGGCTGGCGATGATGGCGGTGCTGCTGTTCTCGGTGCAGCTCGAATGGCTGCCCGGCTTCGGCTACTTCACCGTGGGCGCCGACCTGCACGGGCTGGCGCGCGTGGCCGACGTGGCCGCGCACCTGGTACTGCCCGCGCTGACGCTGGCGCTGTTCTACATGGCCGTGTACGCGCGCATGACGCGCGCCTCGATGCTGGAAGTGGCGCAGATGGATTTCGTCAAGACCGCGCGCGCCAAGGGCGTGCGCCCGGGACGGATCCAGCGCGCGCATATCCTGCGCAACGCGCTGCTGCCGGTGGTGACGCTGGCCGGCATCCAGGCCGGCGGCATGATCGGCGGCGCGGTGCTGACCGAGACCGTGTTCGCCTGGCCCGGCATCGGCCGCCTGATGTTCGACGCGCTGCTGCAGCGCGACTACAACCTGCTGCTGGGCTGCTTCCTGGTCACCGCCGCGATGGCGGTCGTGTTCAACCTGATCACGGATTTCGTCTACACCCTGGTCGACCCACGGATCGAGATGCAATGAAAAACACATTCTGGCGGCGCTTCTGCCGCAACAAGGCGGCCCTGCTCGGCCTGCTGGTGATGGCGTGCATCGCGGTGCTGGCGCTGTTCGGCCCGCTGCTGGCCGGCCACGATCCGTGGGACATGGTGCAGCAGCCCTTCCTACACCCCATGCAGGAAGCCGGCTTCGCGCTCGGCACCGACACGATGGGCCGCGACATCCTGGCCGGCGTGATCCACGGCGCGCGCATCTCGCTGCTGATCGGCGTGGTCTCGACCGTGGTCTCGCTGGCGATCGGCGTGACGCTGGGCGCCATCGCCGGCTATTTCGGCGGCTGGATCGACGCCGCGCTGATGCGCTTCACCGAGCTGTTCCAGGCGGTGCCGAGCTTCGCGCTGGCGCTGGTGCTGGTGGCCATCTTCGAGCCGTCCGTCGCCTCCATCGTCAGCGCCATCGCCATCGTGTCGTGGCCGCCGGTGGCGCGCCTGGTGCGCAGCGAGTTCCTGTCGCTGCGCCAGCGCGATTTCGTCGCCGCGGCGCAACTGGCGGGGCAGTCGACGCTGCGCATCATCGTGGCGCAGATCCTGCCCAACGCCGCCTCGCCGATCGTGGTGATGGCCTCGCTGATGGTGGCCACGGCGATCCTGCTGGAATCGAGCCTGAGCTTCCTCGGCCTGGGCGACCCCAACCACATGAGCTGGGGCTACATGGTGGGCTCGGCGCGCACGGTGCTGCGCCAGGCCTGGTGGATGGCGGTGTTCCCGGGCCTGGCCATCCTGCTGACGGTGCTGGCGCTGAACATGGTCGGCGAGGGCCTCAACGACGCGCTCAACACGCGCCTGGGCGGGAGGGGACGATGAACGGCGCCGCCGCGAGCCCGGTGCTCGACATCCAGAACCTCAGCATCCGCCTGCCGGCCGGCGGCGACCGCGCGCTGGCCGTCACCGATGCCTCGCTGACCCTGCACGCGGGCCAGACCCTGTGCGTGGTGGGCGAATCCGGCTCGGGCAAGTCGATGATCGCCAACGCGGTGATGGGCCTGCTGCCGCGCCCGCACGTGGAGCCGGTGGCCGGCCGCATCCTGTTCGGGGGGCGCGACCTGCTGCAGCTCGGCGAGCCGGCCCTGCGCGAGCTGCGCGGCCAGCAGATCGGCATGGTGTTCCAGGAGCCCATGACCGCGCTCAACCCGGTCATGCGCATCGGCGAGCAGATCGCCGAGGTGTTCGACGCGCACCAGAGCCTGGGCGCCGCCGAGAAGCGCCGGCGCATCGTCGGCGCGCTGGCCGACGTGGGCCTGCCCGATCCCGGGCTGCTCTACGACAGCTTCCCGTTCCGCCTGTCCGGCGGCCAGCGCCAGCGCGTGATGATCGCCTGCGCGATGGCGCTGCAGCCGCGCCTGCTGATCGCCGACGAGCCCACCACCGCGCTCGACGTCACCACCCAGGCGCAGATCCTGCAGCTGATCCGCGAGCTGCAGCGCAAGCGCGGCATGGCGGTGCTGTTCATCACCCACGATTTCGGCGTGGTGTCCGAGATCGCCGACCAGGTGGCGGTGATGCAGACCGGCACCATCGTCGAGGCCGGCCCGGCCGCGCAGGTATTGGGCGCGCCGCGGCACGCCTACACGCGCAAGCTGCTGGCCGCCATCCCGGGCGGCCAGGCGCGCGCGCCCGGGGACGGCGCCGAATTCCACCGCGTGCTGCAGGTGCAGGACCTGTGCAAGACCTACCGCAGCGGCGGCGGCCTGTTCAGGCCCCCGCGCGAAGTGCCCGCCGCGCGCAACATCAACCTGGAGCTGCTGCGCGGGCAGACGCTGGGGCTGGTGGGCGAATCCGGCTCGGGCAAGTCCACGCTGGGCCGCTGCATCGTCGGCCTGGCGCCGTTCGACAGCGGCCGCATCCTCTTCAACGGGCGCAACCTGTCGCAGGGCAGCGGCCTGCTGCAGCGCTCGGGCGGCAAGATCCAGATGGTGTTCCAGGATCCCTACGCCTCGCTCAACCCGCGCCACCGCATCGGCGCGGCCATCGCCTCCGGCCCCATCGCCCAGGGCGTGCCGCGCGCCGAGGCGCACGCGCGCACGCTGGCGCTGCTCAAGCTGGTGGGCCTGGGGCCCGAGGCCGCCGAGCGCTACCCGCACGAGTTCTCCGGCGGCCAGCGCCAGCGCATCGGCATCGCGCGCGCGCTGGCCATGCAGCCGGAGCTGCTGGTGGCGGACGAGCCGGTCTCCGCGCTCGACGTCTCGGTGCAGGCGCAGGTGCTGGAACTGTTCGCCCAGGTGCGCGAGCAGTTCCAGCTGGCGATGGTCTTCATCACCCACGACCTGCGCGTGGCCGCGCAGATGTGCGACCAGATCGCCGTGATGCAGCGCGGCGAGGTGGTCGAATACGGCGCCACCGCGCGCGTGCTCGACGCGCCGGCGCACGCCTACACGCGCAAGCTGATCGAGGCCATCCCGCGCCTGGCGCGCGAGGCGGCGCCGGCCGCGCAGCCGGCGCCGCCAGCCATGCCGATACCCGCCGCCGCCGACGGTTTCGCGCCGGGCGGCCTGCGCGCCAGCGGCGCGGGAGGCTACGCATGAGCGCGCAGCCGACGGAGATCGCGGCCGGCGGCGCCGGCAAGCCGCCCTGCATCGCCCTGCTCAGCAGCGTGCTCGACATGCACTACCTGGCCGCGGCCTTCCGCGCGCTGCTGCCCGGGGTGGACCTGCGCCTGGGCAGCACGCCGGAGAGCCTCGGCGCGCTCGGCGAGATCGAGGCCGCGGTGTGCTGGTATCCGCCGCCCGGCGTGCTCGCCGCCATGCCGCGCCTGCGCCTGGTGCAGTCGCTCGGCGCCGGCATCGACCACTTCCACACCGACCCCGAGCTGCCGCGCGAACCGGCGCTGTGCCGCATCGTCGATACCGACATGGCCGGCACCATGACGGCCTACGTGACCTGGGCGGTGATCCACCGGCAGCGCGCGATGGGCGCCTACCTGGACAGCGCCGCCGCGCGGCGATGGCAGGAGCAGCCCATCGTGCCGCCGGCGCGCCACCGCGTCGGCATCGCCGGGCTGGGCACGCTCGGCGTGGCCTGCGCGCGGGCGCTGCTGGCGGTGGGCTACGGCGTGCGCGGCTGGAGCCGCGGCCCCAAGGCCGGCCTGCCGGCCGGCGTCGAGTCCTTCCACGGCCCGGACGAGCTCGACGCCTTCCTGGCCGGCTGCGACACGCTGGTGTGCCTGCTGCCGCTGACCGCGCAGACGCAGGGCTTCCTCAACGCCGCGGTGTTCGCCCGGCTGCCGCGCGGCGCGCACGTGGTCAACGTCGGCCGCGGCAGCCACCTGGTCGAAGCCGACCTGCTGCGCGCGCTGGACGACGGCACGCTGGGCGCGGCCACGCTGGATGCCTTCGCGCAGGAACCGCTGCCCGCCGGCCATCCGTTCTGGCATCATCCGCGCGTGGTGGTGACGCCGCACATCGCCGCGCGCACCGAAGCCGCCGCCATCGCGCGCCAGACCCTGGACAACCTGGCGCAGCTGCGGCGCGGCCAGCGCCCGGCGATGGCGGTGGACCCGCAGCTGGGCTACTGAGACGCGCCGCCACCGATCTCCCGATACCGATACCGATACCAACGCCGACCCCGGACCCCACCTGACATGAACGTCGCCCTGCCCCCGCACGCCGGCCTTGCCGCCAGCGACATCGCCGCGCACCTGCACCCCTTCACCAATCTCGCCGCCCACCCCGACGTGGGGCCGCTCGTGATCGCCCGCGGCGACGGCGTCTACGTCGAGGACGACCAGGGCCGCCGCTATCTGGAGGGCATGTCCGGCCTGTGGTGCGCGTCGCTCGGCTTCAGCCACGCGCGCGTGGTCGAAGCCGGCGTGGCGGCCATGCGCACGCTGCCCTACTACCACACCTTCAACCACCGCTCGAATCCGCCCGCCATCCTGCTGGCGGAGAAGCTGCTGTCGCTGGCGCCGGTGCCGATGTCCAAGGTGTTCTTCGCCAACTCCGGCTCGGAGGCCAACGACACCGCCGCCAAGCTGGTCTGGTACTACCACAACGCCATCGGCAAGCCGGCCAAGAAGAAGATCATCGCGCGCCGCAACGCCTACCACGGCGTGACCGTGGCCGCGGCCAGCCTGAGCGGGCTGCAGGCCAACCACCGCGATTTCGACCTGCCCATCGACCGCATCCTGCGCACGGCCTGCCCGCACCACTACCGCGAGGGCGCGCCCGGCGAGAGCGAGCAGGACTTCGCGCGCCGGCTGGCGCGGGAGCTCGAGGCGCTGATCCTGGCCGAAGGGCCGGAGACGGTGGGCGCCTTCATCGCCGAGCCGGTGATGGGCGCGGGCGGCGTGATCGTGCCGCCGGCCACCTACTTCGAGGAGATCCAGGCGGTGCTGCGCCGGCACGACGTGCTGCTGATCGCCGACGAGGTGATCTGCGGCTTCTGCCGCACCGGCGAGATGTTCGGCTCCACCACGTTCGGCATGCGGCCCGACATCCTGACCTGCGCCAAGGCGCTTTCCTCGGGCTACATGCCGATCTCGGCGGTGATGGTCACGGAATCCGTGCACGAGGCGCTGGCCGCCAACAGCGGCAGGATCGGCACCTTCGGGCACGGCTTCACCTATTCCGGCCATCCGGTCGCCGCCGCGGTGGCGCTGGAAACGCTGCGGGTCTACGAGGAAGAGCACCTGCTCGCGCACGTGCGCGAGCTCGCGCCGCGCTTCCAGCAATTGCTGCGCGGCTACGCCGGACGGCCGCTGGTGGGCGAGGCGCGCGGCGTGGGCCTGATCGGCGCCATCGAGCTGGCCGAGGACCCGGCCGCGCGCCGCGCCTTCGACCCGGCCCGCAAGGCCGGCGCGCGGCTGGCGCAACTGGCGCAGGAAGCCGGCCTGATCGTGCGCGCGATGGGCGACACCATCGCCTTCTGCCCGCCGCTGATCATCACCGCCGCGCAGCTCGACGAGCTGTTCGCGCGCTTCGACCAGGCCATGACGGCCTTCGAGCGCGAGCACGGGCACGGCGGGAGCGCGGCATGACGTGCCCGCGCCTGGCCCCGCGCTGATGCCCACCCCCGCCACCGCCGCCACCGCCCCGGCACCGGGCGCCGCCGGCGCGCTGCCGGCTTGCCCGGCCCGCGCGCGCCGCGACGGCATCGCGCTGTTCTTCTGCGCGCTGGTGGCCTTCGCCACCTACGACGCCTTCTGCAAGTGGATGCTGATGCGCGGCAACCCGCCGTCGCTGATGAACCTGGCGCGCTACCTCAGCGTCAGCGCCATCGCGCTCGCGTGGCTGCTGCGCCAGGGCGACCTGCGGCTGTGGCGCACGCCGTGCCGGTGGCGGCTGCTGGCGCGCGGGCTGGCGCTGGCCATCGTCGCCACCTGCTTCATGGCGGCGCTGGTGCAGATGCCGCTGGCCGAGGCCACCGCGATCTACTTCACCGCGCCGCTGATGATGGTGGCGCTGTCGCCGGCGCTGCTCGGCGAGCACGTCGGGCGCGCGCAGTGGGGCGCGGTGCTGGCGGGCTTCGCCGGCATGCTGCTGATCGTGCGCCCGGGCGGCGACCTGCCCGCGCTGGGCACCGCGCTGATGATCGTGTCGGCCGTGTGCTACGCGCTGTTCCAGCTGCTGACGCGGCAACTGGCCGGCCAGGTGGCGGGCGCCACCATGTACGCATGGACCGCGCTGATCTGCCTGCTGGCAACCGGCGTGCCGGCGCTGCTGCTGTTGCCCGCGACCCTGCCGCCGGCCGGCGAGCTGCTGCTGATGACCGCCGGCGGCGCCTGCAGCGGCGCGGCGCAGATGCTGCTGCTGGCCGCGTTCCGCCGCGTGTCGGCCTCCACGCTGGCGCCGCTCAACTATTTTCAACTGCTGCTCGCCGTGCTGATCAGCACCTTCGTCTTCCAGCGCGCGCCCGACGCCGTGGCGCTGGGCGGCATCGTGCTGATCGTGCTGTCGGGCGGCTATCTGGCCTGGCGCGGCCGGCCCGCCGGCGGCGTGGCCATGCCGGGCACCGAAGGATCGAGATCATGACCAAGCCGTCGACCCCGCCGCAGGAGCCGGCCTCGCCGTTCGCCTCCATCGAAGTCTCCGACCTGGTGGCGGCGGTGGAAGCCCAGCTCACCCAGGCCATCGTGGAAGGCCGCCTGCCGCCCGGCAGCCGCATCGTCGAGGCCGACATCGCGCGCCGCATGAACGTCAGCCGCGCGCCGGTGCGCGAGGCCGCGCGCCGGCTGGAGCGCCAGGGCGTGCTGGTCTCGCGCCCGCGCCACGGCTTTGCCGTGCGCACCGTGACCGCGCGCGAGATCGACGACCTGTTCGCGGTGCGCCTGAACCTGGAGACGATGGCCGCGCAACTGGCCTGCCGCCACGCGCCCGAGGCCGGCCTGCGGCTGCTCGGCGAGATGGTCGAGCGCATGGTGCAGGAGGCCGAGTCGCTGCCGCAGATCGAGCGCGTGGCGCGCGACCTGGCCTTCCATACCGCGATCTGCGAGCTGTCCGGCAACGCCTACCTGCACCGCGTGTTCTCGCACATGCAGACCGAGATCCGCATGATCGTGGCGCTGATCGACAGCGTCTACCACGATCCCAGGGCCGTGGCCGAGACCCACCGCCCGATCGTCGAGGCGCTGGCGCGGCGCGACGAAGCCGCCGCGACGGCCGCGCTGCGCCTGCACATCGAGGATGCCCGCGTGCGCGTGCGGGCCGTGTTCATGCAAAAGCAGGGCGCCGCCGAGGCGCCGCAGATGGAGCCAACCCCATGAAAGTCGTCTACAGCGATCATCACCTGGCGCACGATCCGCGCGCCTTCATCGTGCGCGGCCGCATGCAGCGCAGCAACGAGCAGCCCGAGCGCGCGCTGCGCCTGCTGGCGGCCGCGCGCGCCGACGGCCACGAAGTGATCGCGCCGCCCGACCTCGGCGCCGGCCCGCGCGCGGCGGTCCACACGCCCGAATACCTGCGCTTCCTGGAAACCGCCTACGCGCGCTGGCGGCAATTGCCCGACGCCTCCGAGGAGGTGCTGCCCAACATCCACCCGTTCCCCGGCCAGCCCTGCACCTATCCGGACAGCGTGGTCGGCCAGGCCGGCTTCCACATGGGCGACACCGCCTGCTCGATCGGCCCCGACACCTGGCGCGCCGCCACCGGCGCGGCCAACGCCGCGGCCCACGCCGCCCAGCTGGTGGCCGACGGCGAGCGCGCCGCCTACGCGCTGTGCCGCCCGCCCGGCCACCATGCCTACGTCGACCGCGCCAACGGCTTCTGCTACCTGAACAACTGCGCCATCGCCGCCCAGCACCTGCGCCAGTTCCACGCGCGCGTGGCCATCCTCGACATCGACATGCACCACGGCAACGGCACGCAGGGCATCTTCTACCGCCGCAGCGACGTGCTGACGGTGTCGCTGCACGGCGACCCGCGCCTGTTCACGCCGTTCTTCACCGGCCACGCGCACGAGCGCGGCGAAGGCGAGGGACTGGGCTACAACCTCAACCTGCCGCTGGCGCGCGGCACCGGCGACGACGCCTACCTGGCCGCGCTGGCCGAGGCCTGCGCCACCATCCGCGCCTACGCGCCCGGCGCGCTGGTGGTGGCGCTGGGGCTGGACGCCCACGAGCGCGACCCGTACCAGGCGCTCGCCGTGACCACGCCGGGCTTCGCCCGCATCACCGCCGAGACCGCCCGGCTCGGCCTGCCCACCGTGCTGGTGCAGGAAGGCGGCTACCTGTCCGACGACCTCGGCCCCAACCTGTCGAGCGCGCTGCGCGGCTTCGCGGGGGCGGCATGAGCGCGGCGGCGGCCGCGCTGCCCGAAGCCGGCGTACCGGAAACCGGCGTGCTCGAAGCGGGCTCGCCCGAGGCGCCGCTGGCGTGGGCGCGCGCGCTGCTGGCCCGGCACTACGGGCTGGCCGGCAGCCTGAGCGCGCTCACCGGCGAGCGCGACCGCAACTTCCTGCTGGAGACGCCGGCCGGCGCGGGCGAGCCCGCGCGCTACATGCTCAAGATCTCCCACCCGGCGGAAACCCCGCTGGTGGCGGATTTCCAGACCCAGGCCCTGCTGCACGTGGCGCGCGCCGACCCGGCGCTGCCGGTGCAGCGCATCGTGCCGACGCGCGACGGCGCCCCTTCCTTCCTGGCCGAGGCGCCGGCCGGCGAGGCCCGCGTGGTGCGCCTGTTCAGCTACCTGCCGGGCCTGCCGCTGCCCAAGGCGCGGCGCTCGCCGGAGCAGGCGCGCGCGCTGGCGCGCATGCTGGCGCGGCTGGACCTGGCGCTGCGCGAGTTCCGCCACCCCGCCGGCGCGCTGGCGCTGCCGTGGGACATCCAGCGCGCCGACCGCGTGCGCGGCCTGCTCGGCAGCGTGGCCGATCCGGCGCGGCGCGCGCTGGCCCTGCGCGCGCTCGACCGCTTCGACGCGCAGGTCAAGCCGCGCCTGCCCGCGCTGCGCGCCCAGCCCATCCACAACGACTTCAACATCTACAACCTGCTGGTCGACCCGCACGACCACGACCGCATCGCCGGCATCCTCGACTTCGGCGACATGGTGCACGCGCCGCTGGTCGACGACCTGGCCGTGGCCGCCGCCTACCAAGTCGATCCCGCCGCCGACACGCTGGCCACGCTGGCCGACTTCGTCGCCGCCTACCACGCGGTGCTGCCGCTGCGCGCGGAGGAGATCGACGTGCTGTTCGACCTGGTGCAGGCGCGCCTGGTCATGGTGGTGGCCATCAGCGGCTGGCGCGCCGCGCGCCAGCCGGACAACGCCGACTACCTGCTGCGCAACAACGCGGTGTCGTGGGCGCGGCTGGCGGCCTGCGATGCCATCGGCGCCGCGCAGGCCCGCGCGGCGCTGCGCCGCGCCTGCGGCATGGCGTGAATGCGCACACCACGCAACCGACAAGGAACGAGATGACCATCGCCCCGGCCGACCCCGGCACCGCCGCCCTGCTGGCACGCCGCGCGCGCGTGCTCGGGCCGGCCTACCGCCTGTTCTACGAGGAGCCGCTGCACGTGGTGCGCGGCGAAGGCGCCTGGCTGTACGACGCCGCGGGCCGGCGCTACCTGGACGCCTACAACAACGTGGCCGCGGTCGGCCACTGCCATCCGCACGTGGTGGAAGCCATCGCGCGCCAGGCGGCCGTGCTGAACACGCACACGCGCTACCTGCACGACGGCATCCTCGACTACGCCGAGCGCCTGCTGTCCACCATGCCGGACGCGCTCGGCCACGCCATGTTCACCTGCACCGGCAGCGAGGCCAACGACCTGGCCATGCGCATCGCGCGCGCCCACACCAGCCACGAAGGGCTGATCGTCACGCGCTTCGCCTATCACGGCGTGACCGAGGCGCTCGCCGAGGCATCGCCCTCGCTCGGGCAGTACGTCACGCTGGGCGAGCGCGTGCGCACGGTGCCCGCGCCGGACAGCTACCGCGGCACGCCCGGGCAGATCGGCGCGGCCTTCGCCGACGGCGTGCGCGCGGCCATCGGGGACCTGCGCGCCCACGGCATGCGCCCCGCCGCCCTGCTGGTCGACACGGTGTTCTCCAGCGACGGCATCTTCACCGACCCGCCCGGCTTCCTGGCCGAGGCCGTGGCGGCCGTGCGCGCCGCCGGCGGCATCTTCATCGCCGACGAGGTGCAGCCCGGGCTGGGCCGCACCGGCGATCATTTCTGGGGCTTCCAGCGCCACGGCCTGGTGCCCGACATCGTCACCGTGGGCAAGCCGATGGGCAACGGCCACCCGCTGGCCGGCCTGGCCGCGCGCCCCGAGGTGCTGGCCGCGTTCGGCCGCCGGTGCCGTTACTTCAACACCTTCGGCGGCAACCCGGTGGCGGTGGCGGCGGGCATGGCGGTGCTGGACGTGATCGAGCGCGAGCAGCTGGGCGCCAGCGTGCGGCGCGTGGGCGAGCACCTGCGCGGCCGGCTGCGCCAGCTCGCGCGGCGCCATGCGCCGGTCGGCGAAGTGCGCGGCGCGGGGCTGTTCGTCGGCGTGGAGCTGGTCGCGGACGCGCGCAAGACGCCCGCCACCGCGCTGGCCGCGCGCGTCGTCAACGAACTGCGGCGGCGCGGCGTGCTGGTCGGCACCACCGGCCCGCACGCCAGCATCCTCAAGATCCGGCCGCCGATGGTGTTCAGCGCCGCGCAGGCGGACCTGCTGGCGGACACGCTGGACGCGGTGCTCGGCGAGGTGGCGGCCGGCTGACGGGCGGCGGTGTCCTCGTCATCCGGGCGACGGATGCGATGGCCGCTGGTCCGAAGAAGAGACCCACTTCCGGGTCAGGATCTTGCCGATGATGCCGGACAGGCGTTCGGCCACGTTCGCCACCATCCTGACCTCGCGCGGCCCCTTGAGATAGCAGAGGCTGACCATCATCCTGACCTCGGGTTCGACGACCCGGATGCAATCGACCTCATAGGCGCGCGCGAGTTTCGTGGCATACGCGGAAGTGACCATGAAACCCGCGTTGTTCTCCACCATCGCCAGCAGTGTGGTGGCGCTGCCGATCACGGACCAGTTCTCGAAGAAGAACCGGCTTCCCAGATATTTGGAGATGTGCAGAACGGCGCGCGGGTCCAGGAAGATCAGCTTCTTGTCGACGATCTCGCGCCATGAGATGGTCTGCCGGTCACCATACTTTCCCCGCGCCGCGACGAAATAGAACGGGACATCGCAGATGTCCACCGATTCCATGTCGTGGCCAACCGCCCGCTTGGGGCCGACCACGATGTCGAACGATCCCCGCAGGAGCTCATCCTGCAGCTTTTCCGGCGCACATTCGGAAATCACGAGCTCGATATCGGGATAGCTCGCCGAAAAGGCGCTGGCGGCCGGGAACATGAATGCCGCATTGACGATCTGCGTGCCGGCGACCCTGACCACGCCCTGCTTGTCCTCGCGGATCAGCCGGGAGTTCTCCATCGACCGCTCGTGCGCGGTGACGACCTCCCGCGCCAGGTCCACGAATATCTTGCCCTGCGAGGTCAGCGATACCGACTTGGGCGAGCGGTCGAACAGGTCGAAGCCCACCAGGTCCTCCGCTTCGCGGATGATCTTGCTCAGTGCCGCCACCGAGACAAAGAGCTTTTGCGAAGCCAGCGTAAAGCTGCACAGATCCGCAACCCACACAATGGATTTGTAATGTCGAAGTGAAAGCTCTGGCATCGCTAAGTTGAGCGGAAGTTAATATGCATTTCTTATTCCTCAATTGACCGTTAATTCCCGCATCCGATAGCCTGTTTCCTTCTTCCTGCCAGAAGTTCTCTCCCCCTGCCGAAAGAGGCCTGACATACATGGACATAAGAAGAAGGAACGTAACACGCTACGCGGTGTTGTGCGCATTGACGGGCGCCGGCCTGCTCGCCGGACCGGTCGATGCCGAGGAAAAATTCCCGTCGCGGCCGGTGCGGCTCATCGTGCCGTGGCCCGCGGGCGGCGCGGCCGACGTCGTCCTGCGGGCGCTCGCGCGGGCAACCGAGCCGCATCTGGGCCAGGCCATCGTGATCGACAACAAGCCCGGCGTGGCGGGAACGCTGGGGCCGGCCTCGATGGTCAAGACCGCCGCGCCGGACGGATACACCATCAGCCAGGTCACGCAGACGCAATTCCGGCTGCCATATATGCAAAAGGTTTCATACGATCCGATCAAGGATTTTGCCTACATTATTCGCCTGACCGGATATACGTTCGGCATTGTGGTGGCCGCGAAATCGCCGTGGAAGAATATCAATGAATTCCTGGACTACGCGAAAAAGAATCCGGGACAGGTCACTTACGGGTCCGGCGGGACCGGGAGCACGCATCACGTCGCGCTCGCGGCCCTGGGCGACCGGCTCGGCATCGAGTGGCGCCACGTGCCGTACAAGGGCTCGACGGAGAACCTGATGGCGCTGCTGGGCGGCTATATCGATGCCTCCTCCGATTCGACGGGGTGGGCCACCTATGTCCAGAGCGGAAAGATGCGGCTGCTTGCCACCTACGGCTCGAAACGCGCGGACAAGTGGCCCGACGTTCCCACGCTGAACGAGCTGGCCCCGGGGCTGGTCTTCGATTCTCCCTATGGCCTCGCGGCTCCCGCGGGCACGCCGCCCGAGCGCATCAGGATCCTTCACGATGCGTTCAGGAAGGGGCTGGAAGATCCACAGTTCCGTCTTGTCATGACCAACTTCGACCAGGTGCCGGAGTACATGAATTCCGCCGACTATACGGCATACAACGTCAAGGTATCCGAGCAGGAAAAGGTGCTGATGACCAAGCTGGGGCTCGCGCGGCATGATTGATTTCGCCAACAACGAACTGGACGCCCACGGCCTGGCCGGACGCATCGTCGCGGGCGACGTGGCCTGCGCCGGCCTGATGCAGGAGATCCTCTCCGGCATCGAGAGAATCAATCCGCTGACCAATGCCGTGTGCTCGGTGAATCCGAAACTGGCGCTCGCCGAAGCCGCCATCAAGGACGAGTACCTGGCGGGCCTGGGCGCGGAGAAGAGAGCCGCGTTGCTGGCGGAGCAGCCCTTTTTCGGCGTGCCGTCCTTGCTGAAGGACCTCGGCATCGGCGACACGCGCCTGCCCAGCACGATGGGCTCGGCATTCTTCGGCGAAGTCGCGTTCAGCGTGGAGAGCGATCTGGTCACGCGCTACAAGAAGGCCGGCCTCATCTTCTTCGGGCGGACGACCTCTTCGGAGCTGGGCCTGAGTCCCACCTCGGAGGGACCCGGCTACGGCGCGCCGACCCGCAATCCCTGGAACCCCGGGCATAGCGCCGGCGGCTCGAGTGGCGGCGCCGCGGCCGCGGTGGCCGCCGGCATGGTGCCGATCGCGCACGGCGGCGACGGCGGCGGCTCCATCCGCATTCCCGCCTCCTGCTGCGGGCTGGTGGGCCTGAAGACCAGCCGCGGCCTGACGCCGTTCGGTCCGGCGCGGGGCGAAAGCTGGGGCGGCATGGTATCGGAGCACGTGCTCGCGGTTTCCGTGCGGGACAGCGCCCTGGCGTTCGATGCCGGCGCCGGCCCTTCGCGCGGCGCGCCATACGCGGCCCCCGTGTTCGAGCGGACCTTCGCAAGCATCGTGAAGCAGGTTCAGGACGGGCGGCGCCCGGCCGCGTTGCGCGTCGGGGTCCTGCCCCCGGGCACGGGCCCGGAGATCGACGAAGACGTGCGCAGGAACTACGAACTGTTCGCGCGGCGGCTCGCCGAGCTCGGGCACACGGTGATACCGGTGGACTTTCCCTTCACCGCGCGGGAGATTCTGCAGCACATGGTTCCGGTGGTGGCGCAGAATGCCTGGGCCGCGATCGAGGCGCACGCGCAAAAGACCGGCATCACCGATTTTGGCGCGCTGCAGAAAACGGTGCAGTCGATGATCGGCTACGCGCGGCGGATGCGCGCGAGCGAGTATGTGAACCACGTCAACGGACTGCACGCCCTGGGCAGGAAGTTCGCCGCCTTCCTCGCGGACGAGGCCCGGATCGATCTCCTGGCGCTGCCGGTGCTGGCGTCGGCGCCGGCACGGCTCGGCCAGTTCGGCATGGACTGGGACGACTACGAACAGTATCGCTTCGGCGAAGACGCGCTGTTGAGGTATTCGCCGTTCTGCCCGCTGGCGAACGTGACGGGCTGCCCGGCCATTTCGCTGCCGGCGGGATTCTCGGACAGCGGCACCCCGATCGGCATGCAGTTGCTTGCGCCGTTCGGCAGGGACGATCTCCTGATCGAGACCGCGGCAGCCTACGAGCAGGCGTTCCCGTGGCAGCGATACGCCCGCAGTCGATGAGGCTTCTGCATGGATCCTTCTCGCAGAGCCGGAAGCGGCTCCCGGAAGACGCGCCCGACGCGGCAATCCCGCCCTAGCCGCCCTGCTTCAGCCTTCGGTAGATGGTGTTGCGCGACACGCCAAGCTCGCGCGCGGCCAGGCTGACGTTGCCGGCATGCCGGGCCAGCGCCTGGCGGATCAGGCCGGCCTCGGCATCGCGCAGCGGGGCGGCCGCGCCGCACGGCGCGGCGGGCGCGGAAGACGCGGCGAGCGGGGCAACCGCGCCCGGCTCGTCGAGGAAATCCTCCGGCAGATGCGCCAGCCCGATCTCGTCCTCGCCTTCGGCCATGATCGCGGCGGTGCGCAGCACGTTGACCATCTGCCGCAGGTTGCCCGGCCACGGATGGCGCTGGAAGCGCGCCATCACCTCGCCCGACACGCGCAGCGGATGCGCGCCGCCGCCGTGCGCGGCCTCGCACGGCGCGAGCTGCTGCGCCAGGATGCGCGCCACCAGCACCGGCAGGTCGGTGCGCTCGCGCAGCGCCGGCAGCGTGACCGCCAGCGCGTTGATGCGGTAGTAGAGGTCTTCGCGGAAGGTGCCGGCGGCGATCATCGCGCGCAGGTCGCGGTGGGTGGCGCAGATAATGCGCAGGTCCACCGGGACCGCGCGCGCGGCACCCAGCGGCGTGACCGCGCGCTCCTGCAGCACGCGCATGAGCCGCACCTGCTGCGCCAGCGGCATGTCGCCGATCTCGTCGAGGAACAGCGTGCCGCCGTGCGCCTGCACCAGCTTGCCGGGGCTGCCGCGCCGGCGCGCGCCGGTGAAGGCGCCGTCCTCGTAGCCGAACAGTTCCGCCTCGATCAGCGATTCGGGAATCGACGCGCAGTTGACCGCCACGAACGGCGCCTCGCCGCGCGGCGAGGCGCGGTGGATGGCGCGCGCCAGCCATTCCTTGCCGGTGCCGGTGCGGCCGAGGATCAGGATCGGGATGTCGCGCCCGCGCACCTTCTCCACGCGCTGCAGCACGGCGGCCATGCGCGCGTCGCCGGTGTCCAGCGCGGCCAGCGGCGAGGCCTGGCGCGACGGCGCGGCCGGCGGCGCCGCGTGGCGCGCGGGCAGCAGCGGCGCGGTGCGCGCGAATACGTGCACGCGGCTCGGCAGCGTGAGGGTGAGCAGCTGCCCGCTGTCCGCGCCGCCGCGCTGCAGCGCGGCGCCGAGCGGCATGCCGAACAGCGTGGCGAAGTCCTGCCGGTCCAGCATGCCCGGCGACAGCCCGAGCTGGAACAGCCCGCTGCGGTTGGCGGCGAGGAAGGTGCCGTCGGGCGCGAACGCGGCCATGCCTTCGAACAGCGTGCCGACGAACTCCGGCCTGGCATGGAAGCGCACCAGCGCGCCTTCGGTGAAATGCGTGGCGAACAGGTGGTTCTCGATCATCTGCGCCGACATCCGCACCAGCGCCATCGTGTGCTTGTGGAAGCCGCGGTGGTCGCCGCTGACGTCGAGCGCGCCGAGGATCTCGCCGTGGGGCCCGGCAATGGGCGCGCACGAGCAGGTCAGCAGCCGGTTGGCGCGCAGGAAATGCTCGCCGGCGTGGACCACGGCGGGGCGGGCCTCGGCCAGCGCGGTGCCGATGGCGTTGGTGCCCTTGCTCGACTCCGCCCACGACACGCCCGGCGCCAGCGCCACGCGCCGGGCGCGCTCGGCGAACTCGCTGTCGCCGAGGCTGTGCAGGATCACGCCGCCGCTGTCGGTGAGCAGCACCATGCTGTCGGTGCCGGCGATCTGCGCATGAAGCGTTTCCATCACCGGCAGCGCGTGCTTGTACAGCATCTGGCTGGCGTCGACCAGTTCGTGCAGCGCGCGCTGCGGCAGCGGATGGAAGTCCCCCGCGTGGGCGGCTTCGAGGCCGAAGCCGAGCGAGCGCGCGTGCGCGCGGGCCAGCAGGGAGGCGCGCTCCTGGTCGTCGGATGGTGCCGCGGCGTGGCGGGCAAGCGGGCTGCTCATGGCGGCTGGTCTCCTGTTCTGGATCCCGGCCTGGCCGGGTCTGGCCGTCTCGATGCGCGCGACCGGCGCGCATGGCAGCCTTGCCGCGAAACCTTATCACAAGCGGCCGGGGCCGGGCCAGCGCGCCGGCGCCGGCCGCGGGCCGGGTGTAAAGTACGTGCTTTCCCCGCTACCGCCGCGCCCGTGGCGCGCGCGCTTTCGAGAGGCACATGATGAGCATCGTGATAGACCGCTTCGACCACATCGTCCTCAACGTGAAGGACGTCGAGGCCAGCGCCGCGTGGTACGAGAGCGTGCTCGGCATGACGCGCGAGGATTTCGACTCGCGCACCGGCAAGCGGGTCTCGCTGCGCTTCGGCCAGCAGAAGATCAACCTGCGCCCGCTCGGCACCGACACCGTGGCGTGGTTCACGGGCGCGCGTCCCACCTCCGGCAGCGACGACCTGTGCTTCATCACGCGCAATTCGCCCGAGAGCGTGATCGCGCACTGGCTGGCGCACCACGTGCCGGTGGAGGCCGGGCCGGTGCACCGCACCGGCGCGCTGGGGCCGATGACGTCGGTCTACTGCCGCGATCCGGACGGCAACCTGATCGAAGTCGCGTCCTACCCGGCGCACTGAGCCGGGCTAGCGCTTGCCGTCGAGCAGGTCGTTGAGCAGGTCGTCGAACGCGGCCTGCGCGTCTTCGAGCGCCTGCAGCGCGGCGTCGAAGGTGGTCAGCGCCATCTTGGAGGGATTGCCGGTGCCTTGTGGCGGGAACTGCCCTTGCAGCGCCGTGAAGGCCACCTGCACCTGCCGCGTGGCGCCGACCACGCGCTCCATCGCCTGCGCTTCCTCGGTGCGTTTCTGGCCGGCCTGGGCCGGGTCGTTCTGCTCGCTCATGGGACTGGCTCCGTGCGCGGCCGCACGGGCCGCCGTTGATGTGTGGCCGTATCGTACAAGAAGACGCGCGGGAACCGGGCGCGCAAGAACTCGGCGGGGCCCGGCCCGGTCGAAGCCGTGGCCGCGCGCAATGCCGCGGGCCTGCGCGCCGTCCCCCGGCGGCGCCGGATAATTTCGCGAACCGAGCATGTCGTCATCCCTTTCCCGCAAGACGCTCGCCGCCGCCCTGCTCACGGCGGGCGGCTTCACCTTCTACTGGACCTATCTCACGGTGAACCAGGGCCGGCTGCTGTTCGACGCGCGCCGCCGGCCGCCGCGCGCGCTGCCCGCCGGCGTCGCCGCCTATTCGCACGAGGTGCCCGGCGGCCTGCTGCGCGGCTATGTGTACGGCGCGCCACCGGCGCCGGACGGCGAGCGGACGCTGGCGCGGGAAATGGCGCGGGAAATGGCGCAGGAAACCGCACGCGAAGCCGCGCGCGAAACCGCACGCGACCTGCTGTTCTACCTGCCCGGGCGCGGCGAGGACGTCCTCGTCACCATGCAATACCTGGCGTGGCTGCCGCCGGGGGTGGGCTTCGCCACGCTGGACTACCGCGGCGTGGGCCATTCGGACGGCGCGCCGTCCGAGGCCGCCGCCGTGGCCGACGCGAGCCAGTTCCTGCTGCACCTGCGCCGCGTCTTTCCCGGCACGCGCGTGCATGTGGTCGGGCGCAGCCTGGGCACCGGCGTGGCCATCCAGCTTGCGGACCTGCAGGATTTCGAAAGCCTGCAATTGATCACGCCCTACGATTCGCTGCTGGAGATCGTGCGCAAGCGCTTTCCGCTGGTGCCGCTGCGGCAATTGATGCGCCACCACTTCGATTCCATCTCCCATTGCAAGAAGGTGGTGCAGAGCACCAAGGTGCTGCTGGCCGAAAGCGACGACGTGGTGCCGCACGCCTGCTCGGAGCGCCTGATGGCCGCGTGGCCGATGCCGGTGGCGCAGGAAACGGTGCCGGGCACCGATCATTTCACCATCATCGAGCGGGCCGAGACCTGGCGGGCGCTGGCGGCATTCGCGCAGCAGGTGGGCCTGCCGGGCGAGCGCCCGGCGCCGCCGGCGGCCGACGGCGACGAAGCCCCGGACCTGCGCGGCATGCCGGCGTGGGCGCCAAGGTAGAATGCGCGCATGAAACGAGTCGTAGCAAAGGCAGCCATCGCCACTTTGGCGCTGGCCGCCGCCTCCACCCTGCTTGCCGGGTTCGCCGCCGTGGTGAGCCTGCGCCAGCTTCCCGACGTCGACGCCCTGCGCGACTACCGTCCCGACCTGCCGCTGCGCATCTTCACCAGCGACAACGTCCTGATCGGCGAATTCGGCACCGAGCACCGCGATTTCGTCCCGCTCGAGCGCATGCCGCGCCTGATGTCGGGCGCGCTGCTGGCGGCCGAGGACGACCAGTTCTACCAGCATGCCGGCGTGGACATCCCCGGCATCTTCCGCGCCGCGCTGGCCAACATCGGCGAAGGCTACGCGCAGGGCGCCTCCACCATCACCATGCAGGTGGCGCGCAACTTCTACCTCTCGCGCGAGAAGACGCTGTCGCGCAAGTGGTACGAGATCCTGCTGGCCTGGAAGATCGACCATTCGCTGCCCAAGGACCGCATCCTCGAGCTGTACATGAACCAGGTCTACCTGGGCGAGCATGCCTACGGCTTCGGCAGCGCCGCGCAGGCGTATTTCGGCAAGCCGCTGGACGCGCTCTCGCTGGCCGAGACGGCGATGCTCGCGGGCCTGCCCAAGGCGCCCTCGACCATGAACCCGGTGGCCAACTTCCAGCGCGCCAAGCTGCGCCAGCAGTACGTGCTCGGGCGCATGCAGGCGCTGGGCATGATCACGCACGAGCAATACCAGGCGGCCCGCCAGGAAACGCTGCAGGTGACGGGCGGGCGCAACGGCCGCTTCGACGGCCACGCCGAGTACGTGGCCGAGCTGGCGCGCCAGCTTGCCTACGAGCGCTTCGGCGACGAGGCCTACACGCGCGGGCTGAACGTCTACACCACGGTGTCGTCGGTGCGCCAGAGCCTGGCCTACGAGGCCGTGCACGCCGGCCTCGACCAGTACGGCCGGCGCCACGCCGGCGCGCAGCCGCCGCAGGCCGCGCTGGTCTCGCTCGACAGCAGGACCGGCGCCATCGAGGCCATGATCGGCGGCGCCGACTTCGGCACCAGCCGCTTCAACCACGCCACCCAGGCCGAGCGCCAGCCGGGCTCGACCTTCAAGCCGTTCATCTATTCGGCCGCGCTCGAGCGCGGCCTGTCGTCCAACACCATCATCAACGACGCGCCGCTCGATGTGTCGTCGCGCTGGCAGCCCGGCAACGACGACGGCAGGTTCCTCGGCGCGGTGAGCCTGCGCCAGGCGCTGGCCGAGTCGCGCAACCTGCCGGCCATCCGCACGCTGCAGGCCATCGGCATTCCCTACGCGGTGGACTACGCCGGCAAGTTCGGCTTCGCCGAGCAGCAGTTGCCGCGCTATCTGCCGATGGCGCTGGGCACCGGCACCACCACGCCGCTGCGGCTGGCCGCCGCCTACGGCGTGTTCGCCAGCGAGGGCTACCGCACCGAGCCCTACCTGATCGACCGCATCAGCGACGGCACCGGCAACGTGCTGTTCAGCGCGGCCAGCGAGCCGCAGCCGCGCCGCGTGATCCCCGCGCGCAACGCCTACGTCATGAACAACCTGCTGCGCAGCGTCGTGACCAGCGGCACCGGCGCCGGCCTGCAGCGCTACCTGCACCGCGCCGACGTGGCGGGCAAGACCGGCACCACCAACGACTCGGTGGACGGCTGGTTCGCCGGCTACGCGGCCGGCGTCGTCACGGTGGCGTGGATGGGCTTCGACGACAACCGCACGCTGGGCCGCCACGAATTCGGCGCCACCACGGCGCTGCCGATCTGGGCCTCGTACATGGAGGGCCGCCTCGCCGGCCAGCCCGAGGAAGCGCTCGCCACGCCCGCCGACCTGGTGCGCAGCGGCGACGACTGGCTCTATCCGGAATACGCCGACGGCAGCCACGGCATCGCCTCGCTCGGTTTCCCGCCGCCCGCGTCGGCGCCGGACCCCGCCGCCGACGCGCAGCAGGACGGCATGGCCGCGCCCGGCGTGCCCGGAGCGCCCTTCGGCGCGCCCGCCGACCCGCTCAAGGCCGCCTCGCCGGCCACGCCGGCGGCGACCGCGCCGCGCGCGCCGCAGCCGAGCACCTGACCACCGCCCCGCCGCGCGCCCACGCCGCCGGCCACACCGACCCGCTCGCCCCTCTTCGATGCCGACAAGCCTGTCCCCCTACAACGGCCTGCTGATCTGGGCCGTGGCCGCCGCGGCCACGGTCGGCGTGATCACGCGGCCGTTCCGCCTGCCCGAGGCCTTCTGGGCCGTGGCCGGCGCGCTGCTGCTGTGCGTGACCGGCCTGCTGGCCGTGCCCGACGCGCTGGCCGCCGTGGCGCGCGGCTACGACGTCTACCTGTTCCTGGGCGGCATGATGCTGGCGGCCGAACTGGCGCGCAAGACCGGGCTGTTCGACCACGTGGCGGCGCTCGCGGTGCGCAGCGCGCGCGGCTCGGCGCGGCGCCTGTTCGTGCTGGTCTACGGCATCGGCACGCTGGTCACGGTGTTCATGTCGAACGACGCCACCGCGGTGGTGCTCACGCCCGCCGTGCTCGCGGCCACGCGCGCCGCGCGCGTCAGGCACCCGCTGCCCTACCTGTACAGCTGCGCCTTCATCGCCAATGCCGCGAGCTTCGTGCTGCCGGTCTCGAACCCCGCCAACCTGGTGGTGTTCGGCGAGCACATGCCCACGCTCGCGGGCTGGCTGGCGCGCTTCGCGCTGCCCTCGGCGCTGGCGATCGCCGCCACCTTCGCCGCCTTGTACTGGACCCAGCGCCACGCGCTCGCCGAGCGCATCGCCACCGAGGTGCCGGTGCCGCCGCTGTCGCCCGAGGCGCGGCTGACCGCGGCCGGCATCGTGGTCATGGGCGTGGTGCTGCTGGCCGCGTCGCTGCTCGGCGCCGATCTCGGCTGGCCGACCTGCCTGGCCGGCGTGGCCACGCTGGCGCTGGTGTGCGCGCGCCGGCCCGCCCTGTGCATGCCGGCGCTGCGCGAGATTTCCTGGGGCGTGCTGCCGCTGGTGGCGGGCCTGTTCGTGCTGGTGGCGGGGCTGGAGAAGACCGGCGTGATCGCGCAACTGGCGGCCACCATGCAGGCGCTGGCGCGGCACGCGCCCGCGACCGGCACGTGGCTGCCGGGCGCGGTGGTGGCGCTGGCCGCCAACGTGGTCAACAACCTGCCGGCCGGGCTGATCGCCTCGTCCGCGCTGGCGGCGGGCCATGCCGGCACCGGCGTCGCCAGCGCGGTGCTGATCGGCATCGACCTCGGGCCCAACCTGTCCGTCACCGGCTCGCTGGCCACGCTGCTGTGGCTGACCGCGCTGCGGCGCGAGGGCCAGAACGTGGGTGCGGGGCAATTCCTGCGCCTGGGCGCGCTGGTGATGCCGGTGGCGCTGGTGCCCGCGCTGGCCTGCCTGCTGTGGTGACGGACGGTCAGGACCGCGGCGGGATCATTTCGTCAGGCAGATGATGATGGCGATGATCCCGAGGCCTGCCAGGGTGAGCAGAAGATAAGCAAGCATCGGCAGCAGGTGATGTGGGCGTGCCTTCAGTATGGAGAGGCCGCCACGGCACTGCCGTAGGGCGATGGCTGATTCGCGGCGGCGGGTGTCCTACAGGCCATCGCCCGCGCCCGCATCAAGGTCAGGGCTGGCCCAGCAGGTCCGCCAGCGCTTCCATCGCGAGCGGCTTGGCCAGGTGGAAATCGAAGCCGGCCGCCGCGCCGCGGGCGCGGTCGGCCTCCGAGGCGTAGCCGCTCAGCGCGATCAGCCGCGTGCGCGCGAACGCCGGCAGCTCGCGCAGGCGCCGCGCGAGCGCGAAGCCGTCCATGCCGGGCAGGCCGATGTCGATCAGCGCGAGGTCGGGCGCCAGCCCGGGCGCGCAGCCGGCCGCGATGGCGAGCGCGTCCTCGCCGCTGACCGCCAGCCTGACCTCGTGGCCGTCGAGCTCGAGCAGCGTGCCCAGCGCGCTCAGGCCTTCGGCGTTGTCGTCGACCAGCAGGATGCGCAGCGGCGCCAGCGCGCCGCGCGCGGCGGGCACCCCGGCCGCGGCCGCGCACACCACCGGCAGCCGCGCCTGCACCTCGGTGCCGAGCCCCTTGCCTTCGCTGCGCACGGCGACCGTGCCGTGGTGCAGCTCGACCATGCGCTTGACGATCGCCAGCCCCACGCCGAGCCCGCCGCCGTGGGCGTCGCCCGCGAACTGGCTGAACATGTCGAGCACATTGGGCAGGTCGGCCGGCTCGATGCCGATGCCGTTGTCCTTGACGGTGATCACCAGCATGTCGAAGCAGCCGGCGGCCCCGGCCTGCGCGTCCTCCGTCTCTGCCGCCTCTGCCGCCTCTGCCGCTGCCTCCGCCGGCTCGACCCGCACCGACAGGTCTATCGCGCCGCCGCGCGGCGTGTACCGGATCGCGTTGGACAAGAGGTTGGTCACGACCTGCGTGAGCCGCGCCGCGTCGGCATGGACCGTCACCGGCGCGTCGGGCAGGTCGGTCGTGAGCACGTTGCCGTGCCATTCGATGTCGGCCGCCACCGCGGCCAGCGCGTCGGCCACGATGTCCTGCATGCCGGCCCGGGTGCGCACGATCGGAATCTTGCCCTGCTTGATGCGCGAGGCATCGAGCAGGTCGTCGGTGAGCCGCTTGAGCTGGCGCATCTGGCGCTCGGCGATGTCGAGCATGCCGGCCGCAGACTGCTGCTGCGCCGCGAGCCGGCGGCCGGCCTTGATCGCGCTGTCGATGGCGGCGATGGGATTGCGCAGCTCGTGCCCGAGCATGGCGAGGAACTCGTCCTTGCGCGTGTCCGACAGTTGCAGCGCCTCGCGCGCGGCCTTGGCCTGCGCCGCCTCGGCGATGGCGGCATCCTTGCTGCGCGACATGCTCAGCACCGCGCCGGCGAAGCTGGCAAGGCTGTCCAGCAGCCGGCCGTCTTCCTCGTCGAAACGGCGCCCCGGCGCGTGGGCCGCGACCCAGATGGTGCCCCACGGCTCGCCGTCGCCGGGAATCGGCACGACCAGCTCCTCGACCATCTCCGGCGCGAGCGCGGGCAGGCACGAAAAATACCGCTGCGGATAAGCGAACAGCTGCGCGCTGCCCAGTTCCAGCGTGATGCCGGAAGGGCTGTCGTCGCAGGGCACGGCATGGCCGGCCACGGCGGCGGCGAGGCCCGCGGTGGCGGTCCAGCGCAGCGCCGCGGTGCCGTCGCCCTCGGTCTCTGGCAGGCTGATGCCGGCGCTGCCCGCGCCGCATAGTTGCAGCGCGGAATCGGCCAGCGATTGCAGCAACGCAAGGTCGGAGGACACCAGCGCGCGCGCCAGGCGGCGCAGCGCCACGCACTCCGCCGCGTAGTCGGGCGAGCGGGCCGCGCGCCTGCCCAGCTCGCCGGTCGTCAAGGCGCCCGCGCGGCGCGCGCGCAGCAGCGAAGGGGATGGTGAGGTCATGCGGGTCGCTCCCCGGAACCGCGGCGGGTTCCCTGGCGGACGCGGGCGCGCCGGGTGCGCGCGGGGCGTCCTGCCTGCGGGCAATGGTAGCGGATTTGCACCGGCCCCGACCGCGCGCAGGCTGCGCAGGGCACGCGGCGGCACGCGCGCGGCCCCGCCCCGGTGGCGCGGCGGGACACCCCGCCACACGCGGGTGGCGAAAACGCGATACGCGAATCTACTTAAGAAGTTTCCCTAGGCACGATGAGAGTGGTCTGAATTTAAGATAGGGAGGACAGCCCGAAGTACAGGAGGGCATGATGCGCCCGCACAATGCAACGGAAAAGGATTGCCAGGACGTGCTGGATCTGCTGGCGGCCTGCGGCCTGCCGCTCGACGGCGTGGCGAGCCAGATCGGCAACTTTCTAGTGGTCCGCGACAACGCGGGCCTGCTTGGCTGCGCCGGCGTGGAGAATCACGGGCAGGTGGCGGTGCTGCGCTCGGTGGCCGTGGCCGGGCGCGCGCGCTCGGCCGGGCTCGGCGAACTGCTGGTGGCCGCGATGCTGGCCGAGGCGCGCACGCGCGGCGCGCAGTCGGTGGTGCTGCAGACCACCACCGCGGCCGGCTATTTCGCGCGGCTGGGCTTCGAGCGGATCGAGCGCGCCTGCATGCCGCAGGAACTGCGCGACGCCATCTCGCTGCGCGAGGCCTGCCCGTCCTGCGCCACGGTGATGCAGGCCGCGCTCTAGCGCGGCGCGCGCCCGGCCCCGCGCCGCCCTCGTTTGCCGTGCGGCGCCGCCGCCCCGCCGCGCGCTGTTGCGCGCGGCGCACCCCGGCGCGCGGAACGGCGTAGGATATGGCCTTGCCGGCGCCGCGCGAGACCGCGCGGCGCCCGTCCTTCACCTTCGATCACCACCGCACGATATGGAATCCGACCACCAGGCATCTCCGCCGCAACGCGACGAGGCGGCAGACAGCGTGTCGTCCCGCATACGGTCGCGCCTGCAGGCGGCGCGCGAACGCTTCCACGCCAACGACAACATCGCGGCGTACATCGAGCCGGGCGAGCTCGACGCGCTGCAGGAGGAAGTGCAGTCGCGCATGGAAGACGTGCTGCGCAGCCTCGTGATCGACACCGAGAGCGACCACAACACGCGCGAGACCGCGCGCCGCGTGGCCAAGATGTACCTGAAGGAAATCTTCGCGGGGCGCTACGTCAGCCAGCCCAACGTCACCGAGTTCCCCAACGCCGAGCGCATCAACGAGCTGATGATCGTGGGCCCGCTGCGCGTGCGCAGCGCGTGCTCGCACCACCTGTGCCCGATCATCGGCAAGCTGTGGGTGGGCGTCATGCCCAACCAGCATTCGAACCTGATCGGGCTGTCGAAGTACGCGCGCCTGGCCGAATGGATCATGTGCCGCCCGCAGATCCAGGAGGAGGCCGTGACCCAGGTGGCCGACCTGCTGCAGGAGAAGATGAGCCCGGACGGGCTGGCCATCGTCATGGAGGCCGAGCACTTCTGCATGCACTGGCGCGGCGTGCGCGACACCGACGCCAAGATGACCAACAGCGTGATGCGCGGCTCCTTCCTCAAGGACGACAGCCTGCGCCGCGAGTTCCTGACCCTGCTGGGCCGGCACCGGGACTAGCCCGGGCCGCGCGCGCCACCGACCCGACCACCGACACCACGGGAGACATCATGCTCGTACGCCTGCTCTATGCCAGCCGCGCATGCCAGCCGGCCTATCCCGCGCTGGTCGACGACATCGTCGCCACCAGCGTCGCCAACAACCCGAAGCACGGCATCACCGGCGTGCTGTGCTACGGCAACGGCATCTTCATGCAGGCGCTCGAAGGCGGACGCAACGAGGTCTCGCGCCTGTATCGGCTGATCGCGCGCGACGCGCGCCATGAGGACGTGGTGCTGCTGCACTACGAGGAGATCCTCGAGCGCGAGTTCGCCGGCTGGGCGATGGGCCTGGTCAACACGGGCAAGGTCAACATGGCGACCATCCTGAAATACTCCGCGCACGGCGAGCTCGATCCCTACCGCACCAGCGGGCTGGCCTCGCAGGCCCTGCTCAAGGAGCTGATCGCGGGGGCGTCGATCGTGGCGCGCACCTCGGAGCGGCACCGCCTCTGAGCGCGCGGCCCGCCCCGGCGGGAGCGCAACGCGACGACATCGACCACATCAAACGACATCAACGACAGGAAGACTCTGTGAGCGCGAACTTCAATCCCGGCGCGGCAGCCGCACTGCTGGCCGACGCCTGCCAGCGCGGTGCGCAAATGCGCGACCTGCCCGCCGCGGCCAAGCCCGCCACGCTGACCGAGGGCTATGACGTGCAGGACCGCTTCATCGCCGCCCTGGGCGATCCGGTGGCGGGCTGGAAGCTGGGCGTGGGCAGCGCCAGCGCCATGCGGCGCGCGGGGCTGTCGCGCCCGCTGGCGGGCCAGGTCGGCGCCTCGCGCTGCCTGGACGCGGGCGGCACCGTGACGGTTCCCGCGGGCGCCGTGGCCACCATCGAATTCGAGATCGCGGTACGGCTCGCGCGCGACGTGCCGCCGCAGGCGGAAGCGCTCGCGCCGGCCACGCTGGCGGCGCTCGTCGACAGCGCGCAGGTCGCCTTCGAGGTCGTGCTGTCGCGCTACGAGGACCGCAGCGCGGTCGGCATGCCGGCCTTTGCCGGCGACAACGTGGGCTTCCACGCGCTGGTGCTGGGCCCGCGCATCGACGCCGAGCGCATGGAGGACGTGCGCGCCAGCGCCAGCGTGACGCTCGACGGCGAGGTGCGCGCGCTGCCGCTGGCCGGCGACGACGCCATCTATCCGCTCGAAGCATTGCAGGCGCTGCTGGCGCATGCGGCCGAGCGCGGCATCACCTTGCGCCGCGGCGCCGTGATCACCACCGGCACCCTGACCCGGCCGTTCGACGTGCCGCCCGGCACGCACGAGATCCGCGCCGTCTACGCGGGCGGCGAGCTGCCGATGCGGCTGGCCTGCCTGCCCTGACCGCGGGCACCGGTTGCCGGCATCGAGTACCGATGCCGGCTGCCGCTATTGACAATTCCTTAAGATTTCACATATTCCGACTTTCGCCCGGCGCCCGGCCGCTCCCTGTTATCCACACTTTGTGTGGATAACACTGTCGACAAGCTCCGCAAACGGCGCTGGCAGGCGGACCCCATCGGACTGCCCACAAAACGGGCAACTGCCGCGCGGCGGGTTCGCCGGCGGCCCGCCTACTCTGGAACGGACACGCGCGTCAAGGAATGTGAAGGGCGCTCGCGCCATGCGATGCCGCGCCGGGCGCGCGCGGGAAAACGGCGCCGAAGTGAGCGCGTGCCCGCGTGGCCGGCGCGCCGCCCCGGCCACGCGGGCGGGCACCGGCAAACCCGCGCGGCGGGCAGCGGGCGGCGGGCAGCGGGAGGCAGACATCGGCGGCGGCCGGCTAGGCGGCGAGCTTCGCCGCCGCGTCGCGCAGCGCGGTGCGCAGGCCCTCTTCCACCACCGGGTGGTAGTACGGCATGGCCAGCATCTGCTCCACGGTGAGCGCCTGCTGGTAAGCCCAGGCCAGCAGGTGCGCGATGTTCTCGGCGCGCGGGCCGGTCCATTCGGCGCCGAGGAAGCGCCCGCTGCGCTTGTCGGCATAGACGTGCATCAGCCCGCGGTTCTTCAGCATCACGCGGCTGCGGCCCTGGTCCTCGAAGCTGACCTCGCCGGTGACGAAGCTGTCCGGCGCGAGGTCCGCGTGGCGCTGGCCCACCATCGCGATCTGCGGGTCGGAGAACACCACGCCGATCGGCGCGCGGCGCGCCAGCGGGCGCACCGCGGGATAGGCGGCGGCGTTCTCGCCGGCGGCCTTGCCTTCGTCGGCCGCTTCGTGCAGCAGCGGCAGCACGTCGTTGGCGTCGCCGGCGATGAACACCGGCGCCGTGCCACATTGCAGCGTGGCCGGGTCGAACACCGGCACGCCGCGCCAGTCGAGCTCGAGGCCGCTGTTCTCCAGCCCCAGGTTGCGCACGTTGGGCACGCGGCCGGTGGCGGCCAGCGCGTAGTCGAAGCGCTCCGTGACCGGGTTGCCGTCGAGGTCGGTGAAGCTGATCACCACCTCGTCGCCGTCGCGCCGCATCTCGCCCAGCGCCGCATCGGGATCGATGTAGAACTCCTGGCTGAAGCTGGCCACGGCGTTGGCCTTGATGGCCGGATCGGTGAGTGGGCCGACGCCGCCGCGCAGGCCGAACACGCGCACGTGCACGCCCAGGCGCGACAGGGCCTGGCCCAGCTCGAGGCCGATCACGCCGGGACCGAACACCGCCACGCGGCGCGGCAGGTCGTCCCACGCGAACACGTCGTCGTTGACCACCAGGCGGTCGCCGAGCGCCTTGAGCGGCGGCGGCACCATCGGGCTGGAGCCGGTGGCGATCACCACGCGGCTGGCGCGCACCGTGGTGTGGCCGTCCACCGCCAGCACGGTGTTGTCGATGAAGCGGGCGTAGCCGCGGATCTTGTCCTCGGCGGGGATGCCGTCCACGCTGCGCACCACGAAGCCGACGAAGCGGTCGCGCTCGCGCTTGACGCGGTCCATCACCTCGCGGCCGTCGATGCGGATGGCGCCGTCCACGTGCACGCCGAACGGCGCGGTGTGGCGCAGCTCGTGCGCGGCCTCGGCCGCCGCGATCAGCAGCTTGGAGGGCATGCAGCCCACGCGGGCACAGGTGGTGCCGTAGGGGCCGCCTTCGATGATGACGGCGCGCTTGCCGGCGGCGCGCGCGGCGCGGTACGCGGCCAGGCCGGCGGTGCCGGCGCCGATCACGGCCACGTCGGTGTGGATGGTCTGCACGGTCTGCTCGCTCTGCGTGGTGGTCATGACGATGTCTTTCCTGGTGGAGTCTGCTTCAATCAGCGGACCCGATGGCGGCAGCCGGTGCCGCCATCGGGTCCGCCGACTGGGGGCGCGGCACTCGGCGTGCCGCGCCCTTGCGGCGGTGAAGCGTCAAACTGGAAACATGGGGCGTGCGCGGACGCCCGGCGCGCTCAGCGCGCGAGGTAGGCCTCGAGCGCCTCGGCGCCGCCGACCAGGCTGCCGTTGATGAAGATCTGCGGCGCGGTCATGTTGCCGGACACGGCGCCCAGCACCTTGCCGCGGACCTTGTGCTCGAGCGGCACGTCGATGTACTCGTAGCCGTTGTCGGACAGCATCTGCTTGGCCTTGGCGCAGAACGAGCAGCCCACCTTGGAGAAGACCACGACCTGGTCGGGCTTCCTGGCGTCCGGGGCGATGTAGCCCAGCATGGTGTCGGCGTCCGAGACCTTGAACGGGTCGCCCGGCTCTTCCGGCTCGATGAACATCTTCTCGACCACGCCGTCCTTGACCAGCATCGAATAGCGCCAGCTGCGCTTGCCGAAGCCGAGGTCGGTCTTGTCGACCAGCATGCCCATGCCTTCGGTGAACTCGCCGTTGCCGTCGGGAATCATGACGATGTTTTCCGATTCCTGGTCCTTGGCCCATTCGTTCATCACGAAGGTGTCGTTGACCGAGACGCACAGGATCGCGTCCACGCCGTGCTTGGCGAAGACCGGGGCCAGCTCGTTGTAGCGCGGCAGGTGGGTCGACGAACAGGTCGGGGTGAACGCGCCGGGCAGCGAGAACAGGGCGATGGTCTTGCCCTCGAACAGGTCGGCGGTGGTCACCGTCTTCCATTCATTGTTTTCGCGGACGCGGAACGAGACGTTGGGGACGCGTTGACCTTCACGGGATTGCAGCATGGGTAGGGCTCCTGGGTGGCTTGGGGGTGGATGGCCGCGTGTTGCAGCGAAGACCCGATTCTGGGGGGACGGTCTTTATTTGTACAATTTATCGTCACAAATACGGCGATTGCAAATTACTATCGATACGCCATAGCACGGACCTATCGCGCCGAAAGCGGCGCGCGAACGGGCCGGGCCGGCGGACCGGGGAGGCGGGGGAAACGATGCGGGAGGGAAGGAAGGCACCCGGGCGGGCGCCCGGGCGAGGGGAAGCGAGGGGAAGCGAGGAGAGGCGAAGCGGGCGCTACATGTCCTTGAGCCACCGCGACTCGACAAAGCCGCGGTCGTTGTAGAGGCGCATCAGCGTGTCCTTGGGAACGGCCTTGAGGCGCGACTTGGCGATCTTCCCGCCGCCGCCCTCCTCCCACGCGGACTCCCAGACGGTCGCCAGCGTCAGCGCGCCGTCGACCATCCGGGCGATCGTCGCCTCGCCGAGTTCCGCCCACATGGCGTCGAGCTGGCCGCGCCCCTTGTTCCTGAGGTAGCAGTCCACCACCGTCTCGGGCGGCAGCGCGGCGATCGTGCGCCGCATGAGCTGGACCACGGCGTCGGCCGCGGCGTCGCCGCCGGTGAAGCGCTTCTTCACGCGCTTGCCCCTGGCCTGCCGCGCCATGCGCGCGACCAGGTCGGGCGCGTTCGCGTCCAGCATCGCGGTCTCGTAGACCGAATGGACCTTTTCCTCCTCGGGGTGGCCCGGATGCCCGTGGTGCAGCTCGGAGACGTGCAGCGGCTGGCAGCCGTCGCCGATGTAGTGGGCCAGCACGCCGGCGGCGCAGACGTAGCCCGCCACGTCGCCGTCGCCGGCGAAGCCGACCATCGCCTCGTAGAGCTGCCTGACGCGGAACGGCAGCGCCCCGCGGTGCTTGTCGGCCGGGGACGGCGCCAGGACATCGTAGAAGCGGGTCCAGGCCTGCGCCGTGCGCGAGGTCTTGTCCGCCGCCCACAGCGCGAGCAGCGTCTGCCCGGCGAATTCGCCCTCGCCGGGCTGGTCCATGTCCGCGAAGTGGTTGGCCTCGTCCATCTTGCGCGTGTAGCGCCACACCAGGTCCGGCACGTCGGCCAGCGCGACGAAGGCGGTGCGGTCGCTCGCGCCGGGCAGGTTGCCGGCGCTGACGTCCTCGTCGCTCACCGAGATGCGCTGCGCGTTCGCGGCGAGCAGCGTGGCCAGCTCCGGCGCGCCGGCCATGAAGCAGGCCGCGTAGCCGATCTTGTAGTGGCCGACCTTGCCCCAGTACTGGCTGTGCCCGACGTTCCAGTCGCGCACGATCTCGACGTCGAGCTGGCGGCATACCGCGCTCAGCGTGCTGGCCAGCGCGAACTCCACCGGCTGCGCGCCGGCGCCGAAGAAGCCCTGCCCGCCCCACTGGATGCCGACCGGGCGGTACGCCCGCGTGCGCGCGTTCCCGCCCTGCCCGTCCTCCGCGCCCGGTCCCTCCTCCCCGGCCTTGCCGTCGCCGAGCGCCAGCGCGTCCGCGGCTTCGTCCCAGAACCACAGGCTGCCGGAATCGCCCGGGCGCGTGTCCACCGAGGCGGCGCCGGCCCGCGGCCCGATCAGCAGCTCGGCCACGTGGTCCGTGCCGCCGAGCGTGGCATAACGGAAGAACAGCCCCTGTATCTCGCCGCGCGCGCCGCCCTTGTCCGCGCCGGCCGCGCGGGCGAACACCGGGCAGCCGATGATGTCGAGGCCGAGCGTGTTGGCGTTGATGTCGAGCGGCGCCCCGATGCGCCCGACGCCGAGCACCTGGCAGGTCCACGACTGGATGTCGTCGATCAGCACCAGCCCGGCATCCAGCGTGACCAGCGTCTGCACGCCCGCGAAGCCGGGATAGAGGTCGGACAGCGGGTACTTGCCCGCCATGCGGCCCTCGGCGGTGCCGAGCTGGCGCTTGCCGCCGCGGTCGTAGGTGTAGAGGCGCTCGCCGGCATCGCCGGCCACGTGGCTGCTGGTCAGCGCGTAGGAGTACGCGCCGTCGGACACGATGCCGCCGATGGTGCCGCGCAGGGTGGTGCCCTGCGCGTCGCGGAAGATCGGATAACCGCCGCCGACGAGACCGGTCGGAAAGGACAGGCCGGCGCCGGCGGACAGGTCGGCCTGCCGCCGCGAGGCCAGCACCACGCAGGTGGGCACCACGCGCCCGTCCGGCAGGTACAGCCGGGGCGGGACGATGGCCTCCGGATGCCGGCTGAGCGTGTCGAGCCCGACCCACGTATCCACGAACACCAGCACCGCGGGCCACGACCAGTCCCGGATGACGCTGTTCTCGAGCGTCCTGGGCGGGGCGCCCGCGCCCGGCGGGCGGTGGCTCAGCCGCGGATCGCTGGCGTTGTCGTCGTCCTTGCGGATGCGGTAGCGGCCCACCGCGGTGCCCACCACGTGCGGCAGGTTGGCGATGTGGACGTGATAGCGGTCCCGCGCTTCGAGCAGGTCCTGCACGGTCAGCGACTTGAATTCGGTGCGGCGCGCGAATCGGTCCACGGGCTCCCCTCCTGCGTGGCGTTTGTGGTGGGTCCGGTGCCGGGACGCGCGGGTCTTCCCACCCTTTCGCGCTTCCGTCCGCTCGTCTCTTCGTGCCCTGGCCGTTGGCCGCAGGCGGCCCGCGGGCACGCGCGCGGCGAAGGCCGTCCACCGGTTGCTGGGAATTATGTGCAATGGCCGGGAATTACCCAATAACCAATATTTACATCTGATATTCGAAATGCTTGTCGCATCTCCCATGTCAATTCCGTGACAGGTGAATTTGATTTTTCATTCGAATTTCCGAATATCGGAATACCGCAAAACATCGCCACGGCATACCGCCGAAAGCACCGCCCTCGGACCGCGTCGGATTCCTCCGTCACCGCGCAAAGCGCCACAACGCAAGCCATTTTCGCTAACGGCCCGCCGGAACGAGGCCGGCGCCGGAGCCGAGGCACGGGGAAAGCACCTGCCCTTCCCAGGCCGCGCGTCCTAGGCAATGGCGTACCCCAGCACCGGAAAGGGCCGACATCTATTTCGGATATTTCGCAACGCAACTGCCCAAGGCGGCCTTTACATTTGTCACAATTGCCGCCCCCGATCCAGCGGCCTCCTCCAGGCCCCGGCAGCTCACCCAGTTCCTGCCGGCCCCCCTGCCTTTGACGAGAAATGCCTTATGTGCCGCTGTTTTCCCCCATGCTCCGCCAATAGTCTGCCGCCTCGGGGAACGCATCTGCCGGCCACGTGGCAGCCGCGCCGCCTGGCCCGCTGCCTCGCGGCGTCGCTGCTGGCGCTGTGCCTGCCCGCGCAGGCGGATCCGGCCCCGGCCACCGCCATGCCGCCCGCCGCCCCCTTCAGCCTGCAGCTTCGCCTGGCGCCCTCGCCGGCCGCGGGCGGCGCGCAGTGGGCGGCGCCGCTGCCGGACAGCCCGGAGCTGGCCGCCTGGCGCCACGCCGGCGCCGGCCTGCGGGTCGGCGTGGCGGGCAACTACCTGCCGCCGTTCGACCTGGTCGACCTGGAAGGGGAATACCGCGGGATCTCGGCCGACTATCTCGCCGTGCTCGCCGCGCGCATGGGCGTGCCGCTGCGCGTCATGCGCTACCCGTCGCCGCAGGCCGCGCGGCGCGCGCTCGACCAGGGCGCGGTCGACCTCGTCACCACCGTGCTGGACGGCCAGCCCGGCGGCCTGCGCACCGCGCCCTACCGCGCGCACCGCCTGGTCGAAGTCATCTCGCGCCGCGACAGCCGCCACAACGAGGCGACGCGCGCCATCGGCTACCTGCGCGGCGAGGTCTCGCCCGCCGCGCTGGAGCAGGCCTACCCGGACGCGCCGCTGCGCGCGTTCGACAACCTGCTCGGCGCGCTCGACGAACTGGTGCGCAAGGCGGACTTCGTGATGGTCACCAGCGCCGCCGCGGCCAGCTACCTGATCGACCAGTACAGCTACGGCGAACTGACCGCGCGCAACTTCGCGCCGATCACCCCGGAGGGCGTGCGCTTCGCCGTCGCCGACCCCGCCCTGGGCAGCCTCGTCGACCGCGCGCTGGCCGGCCTGCCGGCGGCGCTGCAGCGCCAGATCGACAATGCCTGGGTGCCCGGCTCGCTCGAATTCCACCTCGCCGACAAGCTCAACCTGTCCGCCGCGGAAAGCGCCTGGCTGGCGCGCCACCGCGACGTGCGCTACCTGGCCTCGCGCGATCTCGTGCCCTTCCAGTTCATCGGCGCCGGGCAGCGGCTCGAAGGGCTGACCGAGCAGGTGCTGCAGCTGGTCGGGCAGCGCACCGGGCTGCGTTTCGTGCCGTACTGGCCGGCCACCGCGGCGGCGGCCAGCGCCGACCTCGACAGCGGCGCGCTGGACGTCGTGCCGATCCTGCCGATCAACCATCCGGACGCCGGCACCGGCAGCCTGCCGGTGAGCGCGCCGTACTACTCGGGCAACTGGGTGGTGGTCGCGCAGGCCGGCGACGACAGCATCCACAGCGTGGCCGACCTCGCCGGCAAGGTCGTCGCGGGGCCGCCGTTCAACGGCATCCAGGAACTGGTGGGCGCCAGCTACCCGGTCAGCCGGCGCGAGACCGGCACCTACGAGGAAGCGTTCCGCATGGTGGCCGCGGGCAAGGCGGACGCCACCATCGCCAGCGCCTTCATGGCCGACTACATGCTCAAGCGCGCCTACGCGGGCCGGCTGCGCATCGCCGCGGCGACGGGCGGCATGCCGCTCGAGGTCGGCCTCGGCGTGACCCGGCAGCACCCGGAGCTGCTGGCCATCCTCAACAAGGCCCTGCTCAGCATCTCGCGCGATGACCTCGGCGCCATGCGCGCGCAATGGACCCAGGCCGGCGTGCCGGTGCTGGCCTGGCGCCAGCTGCTGCCGTGGCTGATCGCCGGCGCGGCCGTGCCGCTGGTGGTGAGCGCGCTGTTCCTGGGCTGGGTGACGTCGCTGCGGCGCCAGGTCACGCAGCGCAGCGCGGCCGAGCACGCCCTGCTGGACCAGCTCGCGTTCCAGGCCACGGTGCTGGACGGCATCCCGCAGCCGATCTTCCTGCGCGACAGCGCGCTGCGCATGATCACCTGCAACCGCGCCTACGAGGCGGCGCTCGGCACCTCGCGCGAAGTGCTGCGCGGCACCGCGCCGTCCTATGCGCGCGCCGTGATCAAGCCCGATATCGGCTCGCAGGAGCAGATGGACATCTACCGGCGCGTGTTGGACACCGGCCAGCCCTTCGCCGCGGACCGCCGCCTGATGGTCGACGGCGTGGCGCGCAGCGTCACCAGCTGGGTGACGCAGCTGCGCCGCGCCGACGGCGGCACCGCCGGCATCGTGGGCGGCTGGATCGACGTGACCGAGCGCGAGCAGATGCTGGCCGAGCTGGCCGGCGCCAAGGACCGCGCGGAGGCCGCGAACCGCGCCAAGTCCACCTTCCTGGCCTCGATCAGCCATGAGATCCGCACGCCGATGAACGCCATCCTCGGCATGCTGGAACTGATGCTCACGCGCCGCCGCGGCGAGCACGACCGCGAGCAGCTCGGCACCGCGCACAGCGCCGCGACCTCGCTGCTGTCGCTGCTCGACGACATCCTCGACCTGTCCAAGATGGAAGCCGGGCAGTTCACGCTGCAGCCGCGCGCGGCGAGCCTGCGCGACGGCCTGCAGGAGGTGGCGCGCATGTTCCGCCCGGTGGCGTCGCAGAAAGGGCTGGCGCTGACGCTGGACGCGGACTCGGCGGTCGCGCCCGCGCACATGGTGGACATGCTGCGCATCCGCCAGGTCATCGGCAATTTCGTCTCCAACGCGATCCGCTTCACCGAGCGCGGCGGCGTGCGCATCCGCCTGCATGGCGAGGCCGTGCGCGAAGCGCGGCAGGCGCTGGAGATCGTCATCGAGGACAGCGGCATCGGCATCCCGGCCGAGGCCATCGGCAAGCTGTTCCGCCCGTTCGCCCAGGTGGAGTCCGCCGGCCGCCCCAACATCGGCGGCACCGGGCTGGGCCTGTCGATCTCGCACAACCTGGTGCGCAAGATGGGCGGGCAGGTCACGCTGGAGAGCGAGCCCGGCCAGGGCACGCGGATCCGGGTGCGGCTGGAGCTGCCGGTGTGCGCCGCGGCACCGGCGCTGGCGGCACCGCCCGGGCCGCGCGGCGGCTTCGCGCCGTTCCCGCCGGGCCGGCGCGTCCTGGTGGTGGACGACCACGCGCCCAACCGCCTGCTGCTGGTACGCCAGCTGCAGCGGCTCGGCATTGCCTCGTGCACGGCGGAAGACGGCGCGCTGGGCCTGCAGGCGATCCTGCGGGAGTCGCCGGACCTGGTGATCTGCGACTGCATGATGCCGGTGATGGACGGCTTCGGCCTGGCCAGCGCGGTGCGCGCGCGGCACGACGCCGCCAGCCGGGTCCCGATCATCGGCTGCACCGCCAGCGGCCAGGCCGAGGACCACCGGCGCGCGCTGGCCGCGGGCATGAACGCGGTGATCGTCAAGCCGGTCGGGCTGGCGGTGCTGGAGCGCACGCTGCGCGGTTATCTCGGCGCCGGCGCGCAGGCGGTGGAAGTGGCGGAGGTGGCGGCGGGCAAGACCGCGGCGGAGATGGCCGAGGAACGGCCCGAAGACTGACTAGAGGCCGGCGCCGCCGCGCCGCGGCGCGGTCATGGCATCACTGCCCCGGCGAGAGCCGGCAGCGCCGCGCGAAGTCGACCAGGTCCACCAGCGAGTTGACCTGCAGCTTGCCCATGATGCGGGTCTTGTGGCTGCTCACCGTCTTGTTGCTGATGAACAGCAGCTCGCCGATGGCCTTGTTGGACAGGCCGCGCACGAGCATCTGCAGGATCACGATCTCCTTGTCCGACAGCAGCATGAGCCGCTCCTCGTCGGCGCGCTGCGACACCGGCGGCAGGTCGCGCTCGTGGCGCATCTCGGGGAACACGGTGTAGCCGGCCATCACCGCCTCGACGCAGCGCACGATCTCCTTCATGTCCTGCATCTTGCTCACGAAGCCCTGCGCGCCGGCCTGCCGCGCGCGCGGCGCGAAGGTGGCCTGGTCCTGGCCGGAGATCACGAGGATGCGGATCGGCGGGTGCAGCAGCTTGAGCCGGGGAATCACGTCGAGGCCGCTGATGCGCGGGATGTCCAGGTCCAGGATGGCGAGGTCGGGCTCGAACTGCCGCACGGCCTCGATGGCCGCCTGGCCATTGTCCGCTTCCAGGATGTTGCTGACCCCCAGCACTTGCGACAACTGTGTCTTGATCACCAGGCGCAATGCCGGATGATCGTCGACGATCAGGATCGTTGCCACGCGCGTTCTCCCCAAGATTCCCAAAGACAGCTCATTCTCCGACTGCTCACGCTCCGCCCGCCTCCGGCGCCTTACCGTGATTTTGCGGGTGAAGCGCGGATTATGTTATGAAATTACGCCACGGGCGCCGGGAATTGTCTGCACAAAATGTCGGAAATTTCCCAAAAGAGTTGCGGCACTGCGGAATATGCACTTCCCCGACGGCGCCCGGGCGGGGGCCGGAAGGTGGCCAAGAGGTGGCCCGAAGGTGGCCGACGGCGCATGGCCGCCGCGCCCGCGGCCGCGATGCGGAAGTTTCAGCGGGGGTTGGCGGAAAAAACGCGGCGCGCCATGCGAAACGGCGCCGCGGCATGCCATGCGCGGCCGGCGCGCCCGCCGCGAAAGCCGCGAGCTACGGCGATTTGCCGAAATTTCGCAAACCGCCGCCGCGCCGTCGGGGATAAAGTCTGAAGCCGATGTCCTTGCCGGCGCCCCGCGCCGCCGTGCCCACCACGATCCCCGCGTGCCCGCGCACCGTCTTCCCGGATATGAGCCCATGCAGGCCGATGCTATGTCCTCCAAAACCCTAATCGTCATCGCCGACGACCATCCCGTCATGCTGCTGGGCCTGCGCGGCCTGCTGGCACAGTTCGACAGCGTGGAGATCGCCGGCGTCGCCCGCAACTCCACCGAGCTGCTCACGGTGCTGAGCCGGCGTCCGTGCGACATCCTGCTGACCGATTTCGTCATGCCGGGGGGTGCCCACGGCGACGGCATGCACATGCTCGAACTCGTGCGCAGCCACTATCCCGAGCTCTGGATCCTGGTCGTGACGATGATGGACAACCCCGGCCAGATCGGCAAGCTGGCGCGGTTCGAGCGGCTGTCGGTGGTGAGCAAGCTCGACGATGCGTCGCACATCGCGACCGCGCTGGGGCAGATGCTGGTCGGGCGCCGCTACCTGTCGCCAACCATCCAGGCGCTGCAGGACAGCGCCGGCATGCAGGTGGATCCGCGCGTGCGCTTCGGCGCGCTCAGCCCGCGCGAGATCAGCGTCATCCGCCTGTACCTGACCGGCATGTCGGTCAGCCAGATCGCGGCCAACCTCGGCCGCAGCATCAAGACCATCAGCACGCAGAAGATGTCGGCCATGCGCAAGCTGGGCCTGCGCGGCGACATGGACCTGTTCAGCTACGCCACCTCCACCGGCCTGCTCGGCCAGACGCGGCCGCACGCCGGCGGCAAGCCCGCGGATGCCGCGGGCGAGGGCAGCCTGCCTTAACCCGCGGCGGCGGCCTCAGGCCTGTCCGCGCGGGTGGCGCTGCGCGGCGCCGGCATCGATATCGGTATCGGTATCGACCCCGGCGCGCCACGGCTGGCCGGGGCCGACGTGGTCGCCGGGGGCCGCGGGCGCGGCCTGCATCTCGAAACCGGGATCGGGCAGGGGCACGGTGATCGTCGCCATCAGGGACAACGGGCACCACCAGAGCGCTTTCAACAGATTCATTTGTCCCCTCCTTGCCCGCATCGGGGCCGAAGACCACGGCCGGTGACGACTGACCGGCTATCCGGCTTTATTTGATGCATTTCACCATGAATGCCGTGGACTGTTCCACCGCATAACGGCTGCCGGAAGGCCTCAATTGAGGGTTGTCACAAACATTTCATCGTGCTACGCGCGGAACGTGCCGTCCCGCGCACGTGCGGGCACGGACGCGGCGGCCGGAGCGCGGCGCGAGGCGGTCCGCGCGAACCCCGGCACACAGTGAGTTCGAGGGCTCACGGGTTCGCGCGCGGCGCCGGCGAGGCGGCGCTCAGCAGATCCGCCAGCCGGGCGTGCCGGGGTCTTCGAGCGGTGTGGCGCGCAGGTAGCTGGTGGTCTCGCCGCAGCGCTCGCGGTTGCTGCGGCGCAGCTGCAGGCCGTTGAGCACCCCGCCGATCACGTTGGCGCGCGCGCGCTCGAGCTGCTTGAGGGCCTCGCTCACCTTCTCCTGCGGCGTGCAGTCGGCGCGCACGAACAGCAGCGTGGAGCCGGCCAGGCGCCCCACCAGCGCCGCGTCCGCCACCGCCAGGATCGGCGGCGTATCCACCAGGATCAGGTCGAAGCCGGCGTCGCAGGTCAGCAGCAGCTCGCGCAGCGCCGGCAGCATCAGCAGCTCGGACGGGTTCACCGGCCGCGTGCCGGCGGCGAGCAGCCACAGGCCGGGCACCGCGGTGGGCCGGATCGCATCGTGCAGGGCCAGCGTGCCGCACAGCAGGTCGGCCAGCCCCGGCATGCCCTCCAGCCCAAACTGGCCGGCCACGCGGGCGCGGCGCAGGTCGCCGTCGACCAGCAGCACGCGCATGCCGGCCTCGGCTGCCAGCACCGCCAGGTTGACCGCGCCGAAGGTCTTGCCGGCGCCCGCCGAGGCGCTGGTGACGGCGACGATGTGGTTGGCCGCGCCCTCCATCGCGAAATGCAGCGCCGCGCGCAGCGTGCGCAGTCCTTCCACGGCCGGCGCGTGCGGATATTGCCGCGCCAGCAGGTAGCGGTCGTGCAGCGCGGGCGGCGGCTCGCCGGCCGCCTCCGGCTGCACCGTGGCCGGCGAGACCGCGCCGCGCAGCGCCGCGCGCGCGCCGTCCACGCCCGACGGCAGGCACATGGCCTGGGCCCGCTCGCCGGCCAGCAGCGTGGGCGCGATCAGCGAGCGCGGCGACGCCTGGCTGCGGCGCTCGAGCTCGGCCTGCTCGGGGCTGAACACCACCTCGCCCACCATCGGCAGCGCCAGCGTGCTCTCGATCTCCGGCGCGCTGTCCATGCCCTGGCGCGCGCGCCCCTTGTAGACCGCCAGCGCGGCGCTGGCCAGCAGGCCCAGCAAGGCCGCCAGCGCGGTCAGCAGGCCCCGCTGCGGGCCGACCGGCAGCGCCGGGGCCACGGCGAAGTCCACCAGCCGCACGTCGCTGGTGCGGTCGGACTGCGCCAGCGCCAGCGCCTGCGCCTGGCGGCGCAGGGCCATGTAGGTGTCCTCGGCCACCTTCACGTCGCGCGTCAGCGAGGCCGATTCGCGCTCGGCCTCGGTCAGGCCCTTGCGCTGCGTCTCCAGGTTGCGGCGGTCGCTGGCGAGCTGCTGGAGCTGGTCGTCGACGGCCTGCACTTCCTGGCTTTCGGTGGTGTACTTGCGCAGCAGGCGCGCGCGCTCGATGCGCAGCGCGGAGATCTGCTTCTGGTAGTCGATGCTGCCGCTCAGGTACGACTTCGATTCCTCGGTGGGCTGCATCGAGCCGGCGCGGGCGCGGTAGCGCGCGAGCGCGGCCTCGGCCTGCTCGAGCTGCGCCTTCACGCGCGGCAGCTCGCCGGTGATGAAGTCGAGCTGCTGGTCGGCCTGCTCGCGCCGCTGGCCGACCTCGGTGTCGGAGATCGAGTGCGCCACCGCGTTGACCACGGCGGCGGCGCGCGCGGGATCGCCGTCGCGCCAGGCGATGCGCACCGCCTGCGGCGCGGCGCCGGCCGTGCCCGCGACCGTGCCGGCCGTGCCCGGCTGCGCTTCCACCATGAGCCCGCGCACCAGCAGGTCGTAGGCCGTGACCGGATCGCGCCGCGTCAGCGTGAAGCGCGTGCCCGCGCGCGCGTCCAGCCGCGCCAGCTTCATCGACACGCCTTCGCCGCGCACCACGTCGCCGGCCTTGCCGGCGAGCAGCGTGGCGCCGTCGGCGCGCTCCAGGCGGAACTCGCCGTCGCCGAGCGCCACCAGCGTGAGCGGCTGGTTGAGCAGGGCCTCGGGCACGTTCAGCGCCAGCACGTCGATGCGCTCGCCGCCCCAGGCATAACCGGACAGCGCGTCCAGGCCCGCCGGCGGCGCCAGCGGCGCGCCGTCGGCGGCGCCGGCGAAGCGCGCCCACAGCGGCCCGATGAGCGGCACCACGCGCGGCGCCGCGACGATGTCGAGCCGGGACTCGCGCACCACCGGCGTGAGCACCGCGCGGCTGGTCAGCGCGTCCGGGCGCAGCTCGCCGGCGGGCGGCGCGGCGGACTGGCCGCCCGGGCCGCTTCCCTTGCCCGCCTCGGGCCGCGCCTCGGGCCGCACCAGCACGTCGGCCTGGTAGACCGCGGGCAGCGACCACGCATAGATCGCGCCGCACAGCGCCGCGCCGGCGGTGGCGCCGGCGATCATCCCGGCATGGTCGTGCCATGCGCGGGCCATGCCGCGGCGCACGGCCGCGGCCGGCGCCCGGAATGCCGGCGCGGGGCCGGCTTGGGTGAAGGTATTCACAGGCAGCTCCCTGAATGGGCTGAATGCGACGGATGCGCGCCGGCGGAGCCGGGCCGTGCCCGGCCGCCGCCGTCGAGCAGGCACAGCTCGGCGGGCCGCCCGGACAGCAGGCGCCCGTACTCGCGCGTGACCAGGCCATAGCATTCGCAGGCGTGCAGCTCCAGCCGGCGCCGGTCGATCAGCGTGATGTGGCCCCGGCTGTAATGGATCAGGCCCAGGTCGGCGAGCTTGCCGGCGGCCTCCGTCACCCCTTCGCGGCGCACGCCCAGGCGCGCGGCGATCACCTGCTGGGTGATGGCGATCTCGTTGGAGCACAGGCGGTCGGCGGTCAGCAGCAGCCAGCGGCACACCTGCTGGCTCAGCGAGTGGTAGCGGTTGCACACCGCGGTCTGCGCGATCTGCGTCATCAGCGCCTGCACGTACAGCAGCGCCGCGCGCAGCGTGGCCGGCGAGCGCAGCAGTTCCTGCCGCAGCCGCACCGAACTCAGGCGGAAGCCGTAGCCGGGGGTCTGCACCTCGAAGCGGAACGGCATGGCCTGCCCGCCCGTGACCACCGGGATGCCGACCATGCCCTCGCTGCCCACGGTGGCGATCTCGATGGCGGTGCCGTCCTCGAGGAAGGACAGCATCGACACCACCGCGGTGGTCGGGAAGTAGACGTGGTTGGTGTGCTGGCCGGTATCGCAGAGCAACTGCCCCGGGCGCATGCGCACCAGCTCGACGTAGTCGGAGAGCGCGCCCCAGTCTTCGCGCGGCAGGCCGCGCAGCAGCAAGTTCACGTCCGGAGACAGTCGCTGGCCGTACATAGTCGTTCCCTCCGCCAATCCTGGCCGCTCTCCTGGCCGCCCGCGCGCGGCGCCGGCCGGCGGCACGCCACGCATGCCGCAAGATCTGCGCCAATGCCGGCCCGCCGCGGCTGCGTTCGTGATTGCTGGCAACACCGTCACGCCTGTCACCTCCCGCTGCGTCAAGTGACGCCCGGCTACTCCTTCGGCATCGGCATCAGCCCGGGCCCGGCCGGCGCGATCGCGGCCGCCGCGAGCGCCAGGCTCTCCTCCGGCACGGCCGCGGGTGCCTTGCGCGGCGCCTCCGCGTCGCTCTTGTACGTCGCGCCCGGCATGGCGACCTCGCGCGCGATATGCTCGCCCAGCCGCAGCGACAGCGCGGCGATGGTGATGGTGGGGAAGTTCGCGCCCACGGTCGGGAACACCGAGCTGCCCGCCACGTAGAGGTTGGCCAGGCCGTGCACGCGGCAGTTGCGGTCCACCACGCCCGATCTTGGCGAATCGTGCATGCGCGTGGTGCCCATGTGGTGCCACGTCCCTTCGAGCGAGGCCGGCCACGGCTGCCCCTCGGTGGGCGGATCGAGCGTGACCTGCGCCACGCCGCTGCGCTGCAGCTCGTCGGCCAGCAGCGCGAAGGTGCGGTCGAAGGTGCGCTGCACCAGGCTGCCCACGCGCCAGTGCACGCGCACGCGCGGCAGGCCGAGCCGGTCGCGCTGGTCGCACAGCGTCACGCGGCTGTGCGGATCGGGCTCCGCTTCCACAATGGCCTGCATCTTGACGCCGGTGATCAGCGAGCGCGGCTGCAGCAGCCGCGTCAGCCCGAAGCCCACGGTGTCGATCGGGTGCGCGGCCATCGTCAGCAGGTCGCGGCTGACCTTGCGGCCGGGCTGCTCCTTCTTCAGCAGCGCCTGCTTGGCGCGGATCAGCGCCTCCGCGCCGCGGCTGCCCTCGCCGTAGAACAGCGAGAAAAACCACACGCGCGAATTGAGCAGCCCCTCGCGCTCCAGCACCGCCGGCTTGAGCGCGAACTGCGAGGACACGTGCGTGCCGTGGGCTTTGACCGCCGCGTTCTGGTAGTGGTACTTGATGTCGTACAGCTTGTTGCGCTCCCACGCCCTGCTGAAGCGCACGCTGCCGGACATCAGGCGCGGATGGTCCATGAAATAGCGCCCCACGAGGTCGGCGCCGTTGCCCAGCCCGGCCGCCTGCACGCCGTTCGAGGCCAGCAGCAGGCGCGCGTTCTCGATGCCGCCGGTGGCCAGCACGAACAGCCGCGCCGCCACCTTGAGGCGCCGCCCGCTGAGCGTGGCCACCGACACCCGCGTGACCGACGAGGCATCCGCGTTGGCGTCGATGTTGACCACGTTGGCGTACAGGTAGACCTTGACGCGCTGCGACTTCTCCAGTTGCGGGCGGTACAGCTTGCCGAAGCGCGCCGGCGGGCTGAACTGCGAGATGGTGTCGCGGATGTGCCCGCCGGTGAGCGGCAGGCGCCGCACGTCGTGGCGCCGGATGGAGGCTTCCCAGTAGGCCGGGTCGAAATTGTTGGGCCCGAGCTTGAGCAGCGCGTGGGTGCGCTCGTAGAACGGCGTGAGCTCGTCGAGCCCGAACGGCCAGCCGCTGTGCGCGACCCAGCTGCGCCGCTCCAGGTCCCACGGGTCCAGCGGCCGGCACCAGCCGCCCCAGCAGTTGCTGCTGCCGCCGAGATAGCGGCTGCGGCAGCCGTCGGCGAAGGCGTAGGGCAGGCCGGTGTTCTCGCCGCGGTAGAGGTCGCGGGTGTCGTCGTCGGCGCTGTAGCCGCCGCTTTCCAGCAGGCAGGCATCGATGCCCAGGCGGTCCATCTCCAGCGCCAGCGTGATGCCGGCCACGCCGGCACCGATGATGCAGACGGTGCTGTGCACGACGGTGTCGTCCTGCAGTTTTCTTGTGTCGATGAACATGGCCTGCTCCCCGCTCGCCGGACGCGCGGCCCGGCGGCAACCCCTTCGCTGTCGATCCATCTTCCTACGGCGTGCTCGCCGGCGTTCGCCAACATTGCGCCAACGGCGGCCAAGCGCGCCCGCCCTCGCCTCCCCTCGCCTGTTCTTCCGCGCCGGCGTCAGCCGTCGCCGGCGCGCCAGCCCGGCACCGGCACCGCGCGCGCGGCCTCCTGCGCCGGCTTGCGGCCATGCTCGTGCGCGGGCGGCTCGGCCTGCAGCACGCGCAGCAGGTCGCCGGCCATGCCCTCGACCGAGAAGCGCCGCGCGAAGCTGGCCTGCGCGCACGCGCGCATGGCGCCGCGCTCGCGCTCGCCCAGGGCGAACCAGCAGCGCAGCAGCGCTTCCGTGCCCTGCGCCGTGTCCGGCGCGGCCAGGCCGGCGCCGTCGCCCTCGACCTCGCGCCAGATGTTCACCTTGTCGGAGATCAGCACCGGCACGCCGCACGCCATCGCCTCGGCCACCGCGATGCCGAAGTTCTCCTGGTGCGAAGGCAGCACGAACACGTCGCTGGCGCGGAACGCGCCCCATTTCATCGGGCCGTCGAGCATGCCGGGCCAGCTCACGCGCGCGCCGATGCCGGCGGCCGCCGCCTGCGCGCGCAGCCGCTCGCCCCAGCCCGCGCCGTCGGGGCCGGCCATCACCAGGTGCGCGTCGGGATAGCGCGCGGCGGCGCGGCCGAACGCCTCGATCAGCAGGTCGCAGCCCTTTTTCTCGTGGATGCGGCCGAGGAACAGCACGATGCGCTTGCCGCGCAGCTCGGGATGCGCGGCCAGGAAGCGCTCGCGCGGCGGCACGCCGGGCGCGTCTTCCGGCGGCGGGGCCTGCGTGCCGAAGCTGACCACGCGCGCGCGCACCCGGTACAGCCAGAACGACCGGGCGGCGAGGCGGCGCTCTTCCTCGGCGGTAAACAGCACCGCCCGCGCGTCGCGCAGCACGCGGTATTCCGCCCACGGCCAGTACAGCCATTTCTTCAGGTGCTTGAGCGGATAGGCGCGCTTGAACCACGGGTCGAGCATGCCGTGCGGGTAGACGTAGTAGGGCACGTCCAGCTTGCGCAGCGCGCGCCAAGTCCCGAAGCCGTGGTATTGCCACAGGCCGTTGACGATCACCGCGTCGAACTCGCGCGCGTGCGCGCGCAGCCACGGCACCAGCCGCGGCGAATAGTGATAGAAGCCGCGCGCCGGCCCGAGCGCATGCAGCGGCAGCGTGAAGCCGGCCACGCCGGGCGCGTCCGGCGCGTCGAGCGACAGCACCTCGACCTTGTGGCCCAGCGCCAGCAGCTGGGCGCTGCCCTGGCGCACGCTTTCCACCGGACCGCCGCCGCGCGGATCGACCGACGCCAGTACATGGAGGATCTTCATGTGGACGCCCCGCTCGGTTGATGGCGCAGGCGCGGCACCTGCGCGGCCGGGTCCGCCGCGGCTGCCGCGACCACCGCCGGCGCCGGCAGCGGCAGCGGATGCGGGTAGGCGCCGCCGGGCAGCGGCGGCCACGCCGGCGCGACCGGCCCGGCAGCCTCGGCAGCCGGCGCTTCCTGCCTGCCGCGGGCCTCGGCGCGCAGCAGGCGCGCATGCGTGGCCACCAGCAGGCCCAGCGCCACGCCGTACAGCAGGCCCGAGAAGCGCGGCCCGAGCGGATTGCCGCCGATCGAGGCGGCCGGCAGCGAGGCCAGCACCAGCAGCGCGCGCCCGAGCACGGCCAGGTACGGCGCGTCCGGCGCCACGCGGCGCCAGTGCCGGTAGGCCACGCTGCCGCGGTACAGCGCGTACAGCACGATCGCCGGCAGGGCGATGCCGAACAGCAGGCCGCCGGCGAACAACTGGTAGACCCAGAAGTTGTGCCCGGCCGTCCATTCGTTGATGGCGTAGAACTCCTTCTCGGTCATCTGCCCGGTGAGCGCCGGCAGGTAGGCCGGCGAATAGCGGTAGTAGTGCCCGTAGCCCTTGCCGACCAGCAGCGAGGTCTTGTTCTGCGTGACCTGGTCGTACTGGTCCTTGAGCTCGGCCAGGCGCGTGGCGGTGGTCGGGTCGATGCCGGACTCGGTCGCCTTGGCCGCGGCGAGGCGCTGCGTCCAGTGCGCGGCGACGCTCGGGAACAGCGCCGAGCCGATCAGCGCGGTGCCGCCCGCGAGCGTGGCCGTGATGACCGTGGCGCGCAGCGCCGCGCGCATCAGGTGCCGGATCGACGGCGCGCTGAGCCAGGTCGCGAACAGGAACAGCAGGGCCGTGCCGACCAGCAGGCTGCGCGTCACGCTCAGCATCTCGATCACCACGCTGACGATGAACAGCAGCAGGTTCATCTTCGTCACCCGCCGCGCGATGACGAACTCATGCAGCAGCACGCCCTGCAGCACCAGGAAGGCCGGCGAGACGATGCGAAAGCGCACGTTCTCCAGCCCGCCGCCGACCGCCATGCCATAGGCGAAGGTAAACAGCAGCGACACCGCCACCGCGTTGAACATGACGCCCTCGATGTACGCCAGCCGGTCCTCCGGCCACGGATGGCGCGCCGCCAGGTAGCCGAGCAGCAGCAGCAGGAACGGCAGCAGCACGCGCAGGTAGTTGCCGAGGTCGTTGCCCTGCACGAGCTGGGCCACCAGGCTGCCCGGCACCGTCAGCAGCAGCGCCGCCATCGCCAGCCGGCTCAGTTGGGTGCGCCCGGTGAAGCGCGGCGCGATCAGCGCCAGCGCCGCGGCCGCGCCGACGGCGGGCACCGTCAGCAGGATCTGCAGGATCCGCGTGCCGTTCTCGTCCACGCTCTTGAAGTCGAGCGCGAGCGGATACAGCATCAGCCAGATCCACAGCGGTGCGAAGCGGTTGCGCATGGCGGCAGCCCTCCGTCAGCCGCGGCGGGCCCGCGCGGCGCGCGCGCGCCGCGGCGCCGGCCGGCCCGCGCATGGCGCGGCCATGCCGCTGCCCGCGGGCAGCGCTGCCTGTTGTGTAGCGGACATCTTGCTTTTCCCCCAACCGTTCTTGTACCCGTCCAGCCCGGCTTGCCTGTTCCTCCGCTCTCCCCTTGTCCTTTGCCTGTTCCCTACGTGTGTTGCGGCGCTACTCCGTCTTGCCCGGCCGCAGCGCGTGCGCCGCCAGGTCTTCCGCGCCGCGCGCGTCCGCCGCCTGCGGCTGCTCGGGGCCCTCGCCGCACAGCGCGCGCAGCCGCGCGTCGAGGCGCGCGAGCACGGCGCCGGAAGACAGCGTGGCCTCGGCATAGGCGCGCGCCGCCGCGCCCAGCCCGGCGCGGCGCGCGGCGTCCGCGGCCAGCGTCTTGATGGCGGTGGCGAGCGCATCGATGTCGTCGGGCGGCACCGCCACGCCGCGCCCCGCCACCGCGGCGAACAGCTCGGTGCCGGCATTGGCCATCGCCACGGTCGGGCGGCCGCTGGCCAGCATGCCGGTGAGCTTGGACGGCATCACGAGGTCGGCCGCGTCGCCGCGCTGCGGCAGCACGTGGATATCCGCGAGGTTGAGCAGCTCGTTGAGGCGGTCGGCCGGCTGCAGCGGCAGGAAGCGGCAGTTCTCCAGGCCCGCGCAGTAGGTCTCGAGCATGGGACGCGCCGGGCCGGTGCCGCAGAACACGAAGGTGATGCCGGCATGGCCGGCCAGCGCCGCCACCGCGCACACCAGCACTTCCAGGCCCTGCTTCTCGCCCATGTTGCCGGCGTACAGCACCACGATCTGCCCGGGCGCGATGCCGAGCTCCCCGCGATAGACGCTGGGCCGCCCGAGCGGAAAGATCGCCGCGGTGTCGACCCAGTTCGGCAGGCGGAACACGCGCGCGGCGCTCACGCCCTTGCGCGCGGCGTGCTCGGCCATCTTCTCCGAGATGGTGGACACCACGTCGAAGCGGCGCATCAGGAAGCGCTCCACCGCCAGCGCCGCGCGCCGCAGCCACGGGCGCCGCAGCAGGCCCAGCCCGAAGGCGGCGTCGACCTCGTAGTCCTGCACGTGCAGCCAGCTCCTGGCGCCGGCCAGGCGCGCCAGCGCCAGCGCCGCCGGCACGCTCATCAGGCTGGGCGCCACCGCGATGACGGCGTGCGGGCGCCACGCGGCCTGCGCCGCCAGCGCGGGCAGCGCGCCCAGCGCGAAGCTGGCCAGGTGCAGCAGGCGCGTGGCGCCGGTGGGCCGGCGCGGCACCCACAGCGGGGCGCGGTAGACCCGCACCCCGCCGCGCCACTCGCGGCGGTAGCGCGTGGCCGAATAGCCTTCGCCGACGCGCCAGTCCGGGTAGTAGGGCGGCGCGCAGACCACGCGGACCTCGTGGCCGGCGGCCGCCAGCGCCTCGGCCATCTCGGCCGTGTACTTGCCGGTTCCGGTCAGCTCCGGTGCGTAGTTCTGTCCGCAGACGAGGATTCTCACGGGTCGCTCCATCGAATTTGCGCGCGTGGCCCTGGGGCCGGGATGCCGCCGGCGCTTCAGGTCCGCACGCCGCCGGCGTGCTGGCGCAGGTCCGGCTCGCTGAGCATCGCCGCGCAGCCGCGCGCGATGTTCGATGCCGCGCTGGCGGGATCGAAGCGCCGGATCACGGCCAGGCAGCGCTCGGCGGTGGCCTGGGTGTCGGCGAAGGCCGCCACCGCGCGCGCCATGCCGGCCTGCAGCGCGGCGGCGTCGCGCACCGGCACCGCGAAGCCGGTCTCGCCTTCCAGCACCAGCTCGGGCACGCAGCCGCAGATGTCGCTGGCCACCGTCGGGCAGCCGTGGCTGAGCGCCTCGTTGACCACCAGGCCCCACGGCTCGCTGTAGCTCGGCAGCACCATGCACAGCGCGCGGTAGTACTCCTGCGACAGCTCCTCGTCCTGCTTGCTGCCGACCAGCTCCACCGCGTCCTCGATGCCGAGGCTGGCCGCCATCTGGCGCAGCGTGCCGGCCAGCGGGCCGGTGCCGACCATGCGCAGCGTCGCCGCGGGCAGTTGCCCGCGCAGCCCGGCGAAGGCGACCAGCAGGGTATCGAGCCCCTTTTCCTCGGACAGCCGGCCCACGTAGAGGAACACCGGCTTGCCGTCGGCGCGGTGGCTCAGCCGCTGGCGCACCACCTGCTCGGGCTGGTACGTGGCCGGCATGGCGGCCGCCTGGCATGGCGTGAAGATGCGCTCGGGCCGCGCGCCGAGCGACATCAGGTATTCGCGGCTGCGCTCGCCGAAGCCGAAATAGCCGTGGCACAGCGAGAAGAACAGCCGCTTGGGAATCGACGTCACCATGCGCCGTGGCCGGTCGTGCCCGGTGGAGTCGCAGAACACCGCGCGCCGCTTGCCGGTGACGATGCAGGCCAGCAGCATGGCCCAGTATTCGGGCCGGTGGTAGCCGGGCAGCACCACCAGCTCGCTCCTGGCCTTGATCACTTCCCAGGTCAGGCGCGCGGTCATCTTCCAGCGCGGCACGTCCTCGTAGCAGCCGGCGTAGAGCTGGTGCATCGGGTACTTGTGGAACGAGTAGTCGACGTCGGAGAAGCCCACGCGGTAGTACTCGGTCTCCGCGATCTGCACCATCGTGTAGCGGATCGGGCTGGCCGCCGACTGGCTGTACAGCGCCGACAGCACGGCGCCCTTGTGGCGCGACCAGACGACGTTGTGGAATATGGTCACTGAAGCTGCCATGATTCGCTCCTTTATCTCGTCACTCGATGACGGCGCTTGCCTGTGCGCCGGCCTCGGCCGGCGCACCCCCGGGCATCACGCCATCCCTGCGCGCCGCGTACTCCCGGTAGACCGCTTCGAGGCCTTCGTCGAGGCCGATCGCGGGCTGCCAGCCAAGCTGCGCGAGGCGCGACACGTCGAGCCGCTTGCTCGGCGTGCCGTCCGGCTTCGCGGCGTCGAACACCAGGCCGCCGCGAAAACCCGCCACGCGGCAGATGCGCTCGGCCAGTTCGCGGATCGGCAGGTCGGCGCCGGTGCCCACGTTGAACACGCCTTCGGCCACGCCGCGCTCGAGCACGAACAGCGTCGCCGCGGCGAGGTCGTCGACGTGGAGGAATTCGCGCCGCGGCGTGCCGGTGCCCCAGACCTGCAGGCTCGGCGCGCCCTCCTTGACCGCGGTGTAGGCCTTGCTGACCAGCGCCGGCAGCACGTGGCTGGTGGCCAGGTCGTAGTTGTCGTTGGGGCCGTACAGGTTGGTCGGCATCAGCGAGACGTAGCGCGTGCCGTACTGCCGGTTGTAGGCCTCGCACAGCTTCAGCCCGGCGATCTTGGCGATGGCGTAGGCCTCGTTGGTGCGCTCCAGCGGCCCGCTCAGCAGGTACTCCTCGCGGATCGGCTGCGGGCAGTCGCGCGGATAGATGCACGACGAGCCGAAGAACACCAGCCGGCCCACGCCGGCCTGGTAGGCGGCGTGGATCACGTTGGTCTCGATCGCCAGGTTCTCGTAGAGGAAGTTGACCGGCCGCAGCGCGTTGGCGAGGATGCCGCCGACGCGCGCCGCGGCCAGCAGCACCACGTCGATGCCCTCGTCGGCGAAGAAGCGGTGCACCGCGCCCTGGTCGGTCAGGTCCAGCTCGGCGCGGCTGCGCGTGACGAGGTTGCGGTATCCCGCGGCGCGCAGCCGGCGCAGCAGCGCGGAGCCCACCATGCCGTTGTGCCCGGCGATATAGATGACGGCGTCTTTTTTCATGGCTCTCGATGCTCGATGGTCGTTTCGCTTGCGGATCGGCCCTACTCGTGGTGTTCCAGCGCCTGGAAGCCGGCCAGCGTCACCAGCGCGTCGCGCCGGGCGATCTGGAAGTCGGCCCGCACCATCTCCTTGACCAGCCTGGAGAACGGCGTGGCGGGCGACCAGCCGAGCTTGTCGTGGGCCTTGGACGGATCGCCGAGCAGCGTCTCCACCTCGGTCGGGCGGAAGTACTTGGGATCCACGCGCACGATCACCTTGCCCGGCGACAGGCGGGTCTCCTTGCCCTGCACGCGCTCGACCACGCCCACCTCGTCCACGCCCGTGCCTTCGAAACGCACCGTCACGCCGAGCTCGGCCGCGGCGCACTGCACGAACTCGCGCACGCTGTACTGCACGCCGGTGGCGATGACGAAGTCCTCGGGCTTTTCCTGCTGCAGCATCAGCCACTGCATCTCGACGTAGTCGCGCGCGTGGCCCCAGTCGCGCAGCGCCGACAGGTTGCCCAGGTAGAACTCGTCCTGCAGCCCGACGGCGATGCGCGAGATCGCGCGCGTGATCTTGCGCGTGACGAAGGTCTCGCCGCGCACCGGGCTTTCGTGGTTGAACAGGATGCCGTTGCAGGCGTACATGCCGTAGGCCTCGCGGTAGTTGACCGTGATCCAGTAGGCGTAGAGCTTGGCCACCGCGTAGGGGCTGCGCGGATAGAACGGCGTGGTCTCCTTCTGCGGAATCTCCTGCACCAGGCCGTACAGCTCGGAGGTGGAGGCCTGGTAGAAGCGCGTCTTCTTCTCCAGCCCGAGGATGCGGATGGCCTCGAGCAGGCGCAGCGTGCCGAGGCCGTCGGCGTTGGCGGTGTACTCGGGTTCCTCGAACGACACCGCCACGTGGCTCTGCGCCGCCAGGTTGTAGATCTCGTCGGGCAGCACCTGCTGGATCACGCGCAGCATGCTGGCCGCGTCGGTCAGGTCGCCGTGATGCAGGAACAGGCGCCGGTCGGGGTCGTGCGGCTCGCGGTAGAGATGGTCGATGCGGTCGGTGTTGAACAGCGACGTGCGGCGCTTCACGCCGTGCACCTCGTATCCCTTTTCCAGCAGCAGCTCCGCGAGATAGGAGCCATCCTGTCCGGTGATGCCTGTGATCAGAGCAACCTTGTGCGACATTGCGTTTCTCCTGCCGTGCGTTGGTGTTGGGGGGGCGGGTGCGAGGGAGAGGCGGCCGGCTAGCGCGCGCCGCCCTGGTAGCCGTAGTAGCCGCCGTAGCTCGAGCGCAGCTGCAGCGGCGGCTTGGGCACGTCGGTCAGCAGCACGCCCTGCAGCAGCACGCTGCCGTTGTTCAGGCGCCGCGCGGTCTCGGCCACCTCGTTGGCGGAATGGCGGCCGTGCCGCACCACCAGCAGCGTGGTGCCGGCGTGCCGGCCCAGCAGCGCGGCGTCGGTCACGGCGAGCACGGGCGGCGTGTCGATGATGACCATGTCGTAGCGCTGCTTGAAGCAGTCGAGCAGGGAGTCCAGGCGGTCGCCCATCAGCAGCTCGGCCGGGTCGCCCGGCAGCGTGCCGCGCGGCAGCACGTCCAGCCCCGGCAGCACGTCATGCGTGACCGCCGATTCGATGTCGGTGCCCATCAGCGCGTCCGACAGGCCCGGCACCTGCGGCAGGCCGAAATGCGAGTGGACCTCGCCGCGGCGCATGTCGCCGTCGATCAGCAGCACGCGCTTGCGCCCGGTGGCCACCAGCGCGGCCAGGTTGACCGACATGAACGACTTGCCCGCGTCCTGGCTGGCGCCGGTGAGCATCACCACGTTGTTCCTGGCGCTGGCCAGCGCGCCCTGCAGGCTGGTGCGCAGGCTGCGCACGCCTTCCACGGCGATGTCGTCCGGCGCGCGCGCGGCCAGCACGCTCTGGCGGCTGCGGCCCAGGCGCAGCTCGCGCTGCAGGCGCAACTGGGTGCGGCTGCGCGGCACCACCGCGCACACCGGCACGCCCAGCATCCGCTCGAGCTCCTGCGGGTTCTCCACGCCGCCCCACAGCCCCTTGCGCAGGAACGCCAGCAGCGCGCCCAGCACCAGCCCCACGCCGCCGCTGATGAGCACCAGCACGGCGCGCTGCGGGCGCACTGGCTCGTCGGCCGGCTCGGCGAAGTCCACCACGCGCACGTTGCCCACCTGCCCGGCCTTGATCACGCGCAGTTGCTGGGCGTTGTTGAGCAGGTTGGTGTACAGCTCGGTGTTGACGCGCACGTCGCGTTCGAGCCGCACCGCGGTCTGCTCGGTGTCGGGCAGCACCGAGACGCGGCGCTTGAGCGCGCCCTGCTGCGCGGTCAGCGTGGCGATCTGCGCGGTGATCGCGCTTACCGCCGGGTTCTCGTCGGTATAAAGCGTGCGCACCTCGGCCAGGCGCGTGGTCAGCTTGTCGAGCGAGGCCTTGTTGTCGACGATCTGCTGCAGCAGCAGCCGGCTTTCCTCGCCCAGGTTGACGGTGCCCTGGCGGTTGCGGAAGGCGTTGTAGCGCTCCTCGGCCTGGTCCACCTGCTTGCGCAGCGCCGGCAGCTGCTGGTCGAGGAAGGCCAGCGTGTGCTCGGCCTCGGCCGAGCGGCGGCCGATGTCCTGCTGCACGAACTGGCGCGCGATGGTGTTGATGATGTCGGCGGTGAGCTTGGCGCTGGGCCCTTCGATGCTGGCGCGGATGATGCCGGACTGCAGCGCCAGCTCGCCCACCGAAAGCGCGCGCTGCACGCGCTCCACGGTGCCCACGGTGGAATAGCGCACCAGTTCGAACTGCGAGCCCTTGCGCCCGGCCAGCTCGTCCACGCGCACGCTGACCGGGCCCAGCGGCGTGGCGGCGCTGGCTTCCTCGCCCACGCGCCCCTGCAGCACGGCCTTGCCCTCGGGGTCGCGCACGGTGAAGCTGCGCTCGCCGTCGGACACCAGCACAAAGCGCTTGCCGTAGAACTTCTGCGGCGTCTCGAACGACGACACCGTGATCGACTCGGCGCCCCAGGCGTAGTCGGACAGGCCCAGCAGCGTGGTGGGCGCCGCCATGCCGTCGTTGAGCGACGCCAGCCAGCGCCCGACCACCGGGAAGTAGCGCGGCCCGGCGGCGATGTCCAGATGCAGCTTGCGCACCGCCTCTTCCACCACCAGCCGCGAGCGCAGCAGCTCGGTCTCGGCCGCCGCGGTGGACTTGGAGTCGAAGATCGACGACAGCGTCTGCAGCGAATTCTGGTTCTGGTTGTTGGGGTTGCCCTTGCTGTCCTCGACCTGGATCAGCGCGTCGGCGCGGTAGACCGGGCTTTGCAGCAGCGCGAAGGCGGTGCCCGCCAGCAGCGCGACCAGCGTGACCGCCGCGATCATGCGCCAGTTCTCCAGCAGCGTGACGAGGTAGTCGGACAGGCGAAGCTCCGTGGCGCTGGAGACGTCGGTGTACTGGGTATCGAACTTGGCAGCCATAACAAGCGACTCCCTGATGGCGATTGCTTCCCGCCGGGGGCTGCGCCAGCGCAGTCCCCGGTCCCCTCTGTGTCAGTACGCGTTGCGGTGGATCAGCCCCTTGGCCACGGTGGCCGCGATGATGCGCATGTCCAGCGCGAACGACCAGTTGCCGAGGTAGTACAGGTCGCAGGCGATGCGGCCTTCCATCTTCTCGATGCGGTCGGTCTCGCCGCGGAAGCCGTTGACCTGGGCCCAGCCGGTGATGCCGGGCTTGACGCGGTAGCGGTGGATATAGCCGCTCACCAGCTTCTGGTACTGGTCGTCGTGCTCGATGGCGTGCGGGCGCGGGCCCACCACCGACATGTCGCCGCGCAGCACGTTGAAGAACTGCGGCAGCTCGTCCAGGCTGGTGCGGCGCAGGAAGGCGCCCACGCGCGTGATGCGCGGGTCGTCGCGGGTGGCTTGCGTGACCACGCCCGTGGCCTCCACGTGCGCGCGCATCGAGCGGAACTTGTAGATGGTGAAGATGCGGCCGTCGGTGCTCTTGCGCTTCTGCTTGAACAGCACCGGCCCCGGCGACGAGAGCTTGACCGCGATGGCGATGGCCAGCAGCAGCGGCGACAGCCCGACCAGCGCGGCGGCGGCGAACAGGCGGTCGAACACGTCCTTCTGCCGCAGCGCGCTGTCGGACAGCGGCGAGGCCACCAGGTTGATGGCGGGCATGCCGATCAGGCTGATGGTGCCGCTGTCGAACAGCGCCAGACTGCGCAGGTCCGGCATGAAGCGCACGTTGACCAGTTCCTCGCGGAACTCCGCCACGAACTCCAGGATGGTGCGCTCCTCCGACAGCGGCAGCGCCAGCCACACTTCATGGATGTCCTGCGAGCGGATGTAGCGGTGGAACGCGGCGCGGTCCTCGAAGGTGGGCACCTTCACGTTGAGGCTGCCCACCGCCGGCGCCACGTTGAACGCCGCCACCACGCGAAAGCCCGAGGCCGGCGCCGCCGCGCTGCGGCGGATCACCGCGCTGCAGTGCGCGCCGCAGCCCACCACCGCGACCTTGTGCAGGTTCATGCCGGCGCTGCGCATCTGCCCCAGCACGCCGTGCGTGAGCAGGCGCGAGAGGATCAGCAGCGCGCCGGTGGAAGCCGTCCAGTAGACGAACCACAACCGCGACACGGTGGCGGCGTGGTGCAGCGAGAACAGCACCATGATGCCGCACAGCTGCACCAGCAGCCAGGCCAGCGCGAGGTGGCCGGCCAGCCCGAACTTGGAGCGCCCGCGCCACGACTCGTAGATGCCGAAGGCCGGGAACAGCGCCAGCGTGAAGGCCACCGACAAGGCGAGGAAAACGTCGTAGAAGGTGCGCTGCGCCATCTCGTCGAAGCGGATGTGCGAAGCGATGGCGGCGCCCGCGAACACCAGCGCGACGTCCAGCAGGCGCGCCAGCAAGCCTTCGATCTTCAGCATTTCCCCTCTCCCGATGCCTTCCCGCCACGGCCCGGGACCACGCCCGCGCCACGTCTTGCCGCCCGTTCTTCCGCCGCCTCCCCGCGGCGCCCCCGCCCGTGCGCGCCGCGTCAGGCGCAGCGCCCGTAGGTGTCGTCCACGCGCACGATGTCGTCCTCGCCGAGATAGCCGCCGGACTGCACCTCGATGATTTCCAGCGGCAGCTTCCCGGGGTTTTCCAGCCGGTGGAGCACGCCCAGCGGGATGAAGGTGGACTGGTTTTCGCTGAGCAGGAACTTCTCCTCGCCGCGCACCACCAGCGCGGTGCCGCTGACCACCACCCAGTGCTCGGCGCGGTGGTGATGCAGCTGCAGCGACAGGCGCGCGCCGGGCTGCACCACGATGCGCTTGACCTGGAAGCGGTCGCCGTGCTCGATGGAGTCGTAGAAGCCCCACGGGCGCCGCACCTTGCGATGGGCGTCGGCTTCCGGCGCGTGCTGGATCTTCATGCGCGCCACCACGTCCTTGACGTCCTGCACGTGCGAGCGGTCCACCACCAGCACCGCGTCGGCGGTCTCGACCACCACGATGTTGCTGGTGCCCACGCAGGCCACCAGGCGGCCGTCGGAATGCACGTAGCTGGAGTGCGCGCCCTCGAACACCACGCGCCCGCGCGCGGCGTTGCCGGCGGTGTCCTTGTCCATCGCGTCCCACACCGCGTCCCACGAGCCGAGGTCGGACCAGCCCGCCTCGAGCGGCACCACCACGCCGCGGCAGGGCGCGTCGCCGCAGTCGAGCCGCTCCATCACGGCGTAGTCGATCGAGTCCGAGGGGCTCAGCAGGAACTGCCGCGCGCACGGCCGGAAGAACTGGCCGTCCTGCTCGCCCTCGGCGGCCGCGGCGACGCACATTTCATGGATGGCCGGGTGCAGCGATTCGATGGCCTTGAGCCAGACCGAGGCGCGCACCACGAAGATGCCGCTGTTCCACCAGTAGTTGCCGCTGGCCACGTACTGCGCGGCCAGCTCCAGCGCCGGCTTTTCGACGAAGCGCTCCATGTGGCGCACGCCGTCGGCCATCGGCTCGCCGAGCTTGATGTAGCCGTAGCCGGTGTCGGGCCGCGTGGGCGGCACGCCGAGCGTGACGATGGCGCCCTGCTCCGCGTGGCTGGCGGCCAGCGCCAGCGCGCGGTGGAAGGCGCCGGTGTCGGGGATGGCGTGATCGGCGGGCATCACCACCAGGATCGCGTCGGCGCCGTCGGCGCGCGCCAGCGTGGCGGCCAGTGTCAGCGCGGGCGCGGTGTTGCGGCGCGCCGGCTCCACCACCAGCCGGCCCTGCATGCCGCCGGCCTGCAGCTGCTCGGCGGTGACGAAGCGATGCTCGTCGCCGCACACGATGATGGCGGTGGCGTCCACCGGGTGCCGGCCGGAGAAGCCCTGCATGCGCCGCACGGTGGCCTGCAGCAGCGAGTCCGGGCCGACCAGGTCGATCAGCTGCTTGGGAAAGTGCTCCCGCGACAACGGCCACAGCCGCGTGCCGGCGCCGCCGGCCAGCACAACCGGCGTGATGCGCAGGCGCGCGGCCACGTCCTGCGCCTGCGCGGGCGCCGCTGCCGGCGCTTGCATGGATGGCGCCGACTGCATCGGCAACGTCCCGGCCACGGCTTCCACGAGCGTCTTCGACATTTCCCTGCCCTCCTCGATCGGGAGCCGCGCTCCCGGCGCGCCGCGCAGCGCGGCGCCCGTTGTCCGATGCGGCATCGCGCATGCGCGGCGATGCCGCCTGCGCTGCGCCCTGTGCAGCTGCCGCGGTGCGCGCATGGCGCTCACCCCGCGCAGGCGATGCCGGCCTTGCTGCGCTGGCGGTACTCGGTCGGCGAGATCGACATGCGCTTGCGGAAGATCTTGGCCAGCCGGTCGCCGTTGCCCATGCCGCAGCGGCGCGCCACCTTGTCGACCGGCAGCTCGGTCTCGGCGAGGAAGCTGCAGGCGGTGTCGAGCCGCGCATGCAGCAGGTAGTCGGACGGCGTCACGCCCATCTCGAGCTTGAAGCGGCGCAGGAAGTTGCGCTCGCTCATGGTCGCCACCTGGGCCGCGTCGGACACGGAGATCTGCTGCTCGCAGTGCTCGTGCAGCCACCGCGCGGCGGCGCGGATCTTGTCGCCCACGCTGGTGGTGCCGGTGTCGGCCAGGCGCGGCATCAGGCGCGCGGTCCAGGCCGGCATCACGCGGCTGCCCACCGCGCGCGCCACGTCCAGGCCGAGATCGCGCTTGATGAGCGTGAGCGCGCTGCGCACCAGCTCGTACTGCTCGCCCGATTCGTCGGCACTGTGCAGCCCGTAGACCACATTGCCGTGCTCGCCGCCCTGCGACTTGAGGATGCCCGCGGCGGCCAGCACCGCGCGCCCTTCCGCGATCGGCCGCACCGTCGCGGTCCGCGGCGTCACCACGCGCAGCCAGCGCAGCAGCCGCTCGTCGGCCGCGGCATTGCGCGCGCCGGCGCCGCCGGCGATGAACAGCACGTCGAAGCCGGCGAACTCGCGCGGGTCGAGCCCGTCGGTCCAGACCCGCAGCGCCGACGAGCAGGCCACGCTGCCGCCATCCACGGACAGCAGCTGGACGTCGTAGGCGGCTTCCTTGCCCGCGCCGGACGCGGAGCATTCATTGGCAGTCTGGAACAGCTCTGCCACCAGACCGGCACCTAATAGTGAAAATCCGTCGAACAGGAGAATACCGACGCGTCGCGCGGCGCACTTGGAACGATTAATGGAAGTACTAAACGAGGAACTGAGCCAACTAACCGTCGCCGGTTCGAGCTGCGCATAGGGCATGGTTTTCCCCCCATTGAATTGACCGTTTCCTTCGAGAATTTTTTAATTGGTGTTGCGTTGCATCGTAGACATCCCGAAACCGTAGGAATACGGCGGTGTCGGAAAGTAGCGAAGTGTTGGCGGAAGGCGTCCGTCTATCAGAATAATCCCTGAAAAGTCCGTGCGACTCCCACTCCACCAGCAGGATTTAGGCCTGCTCGACGGTGCCAGCCCGGCTCCGGGGCGGCTTTGGACAACGCTCTTGCACTGTAGTGCAGCATGTTGCGAAGCAGCAAATATGGCGTAAAAACCAGTGCGCGCCAGCGAACATAGTGACCAATTAAAGTGCATGCCGGCATATAGGCAAGCCATTAACTTTTGCTTACAATTTTTCACTAGGTGGGCGCATGGCGTTGCCTGGTTATTTACAAATAAAAAAATTCGGAAAAAATAATTAATATGCTCCATTCGATATGGCCGGAGGCGGCGCGCAGTTCGCGTGATTCTTCCACTGTTACCGCGTCTTTCAGCGCGCAGGTGCCGTGCGCGCCGCCCGCGCGGCGGGCGGCGACATGGAAAGAAACGGCGGGAACGTGAGAGGCAGGCCCGCCCGGCTGGCGGGCAAAGCCAGGCGGCGGGCGGGCGATCGCGGCCGCGCGGCAGGCGTTCAGTCGCCCCAGCGCATGCGCAGGACGTGCAGCACCTCGGCCAGCGCGAAGCCGGATTCGGCGCCGCGCCACTGCGCCAGCGCGGTGACGCCGGCCACGCCGACGAGGTGGCCGGCGCCTTCGTGGATCTGCGAGACATGCCTGCGCAGCGCGTCGATCTTGCGCTGCCAGGTCGCGCTCACGTCGATGTACAAGGTGCCGCCGGCGACGTCGACGATGCCGCCGCCGCCCCAGCACGTGGCCGGGTACTCGTAGGCGGCCACCAGTCCCGGCGCGTGCTTGGCGCGGCTCGGCCGCGTGGCGGCCAGCCCGACCTCCCAGCAGTAGCGGTGGTCTTGGTGCGAGGACGCCAGCGGGATCAGCACCTCGTCCGGCTCGAAGCGGTTCTGCAGCATGTCCAGCCGGTGGATCATCTGCGCGCGCGGCACGGTGTCGAGCGCGCCGTCGAAGCCGGTGGTCAGGACCTCGGTGGCCTGCACGCCCAGCACGTTCATCGACTCCAGGAACTCGTTGAGGCGCTCGCGCTCGCCGACCACCCGGCCCAGGTTCAGCGAGCGGCTGGTGCCGGCCGTGGCCAGCACCACCATGACCTCGCCGCCGGCGTCGACCACGCGCGCGAGGTAGCCGCCCACGCCCAGCTCGGCGTCGTCGGCGTGCGGGCTCAGGACAAGTACACGCTTGCGTTCCATCTCTGCCTCCTCCTGTTTTCATGTCCCGCCGCGGCGGCGCTCAGGCCGAGCTCACCAGCCGGCGCGCCAGCGCGCGGTACTGGCCGGCGGTGTCGTTCAGCGTGAGGCCGTCGAGCGAGCGCGCCATGCGCGGCTGGGCCAGCGCGCGCGTGAGCGCCGCGCCGTAGGCGGCGGCGTCGCCGGTATCGAGCAGCTGCACGCCCGGGTAGTCGCGCGCGAAGGCGAAGGCGGGAATCGCGCTGGCGACCACCGGCACGCCAGCGGCCAGCGCCTCGAGAAAGGCGATGCTGTGCGCCTCCGAGGCCGACGGCATGGCGAACACCGTCGCCGAGGCCAGCAGCTCCGGCACGTTGTTCTGCGGGCCGTTGACCCACACCTTGTCGCCCAGGCCAAGACCGGATACCTGCGCGCAGACCTCGGCGTAGTAGGCCGGGTCCTCGATCACGCCGTACATCTCCAGCCGCGCGTCGGGCACGTCGCGCAGCGCCTCGCGGAACGCCAGCACGGTCTGCAGCTGATTCTTGATGGCCGCGTAGCGGCCCACCTGCACCACCAGCGGCGCGCGCGCCGGCACGGCCGGGCGGATGAAGAAGCGGCCGGTGTCCACGCCGTTGGGGATGACCGCCATGAGCGGATGCTCGCCCACCGCGCCGATGTAGTCGCGGAGGTTCCCCTGCGACACGCCGATCACGGCGCGCGCGCGCGTGGACAGCAGCCGCTCGACGTTGCGGAACAGCTTGCGCTCGAAGTCGTTGGCGGCCGAGTGCATCACGTACACCACCGGCACGCGCGACGGCAGCGCGCGCGCGTAGAACGCCGGGATGGTGGCGTGGGCGAACAGGATGTCGGGCCGGCACGCGCGCAGCACGCCGCGCAGGTGCCACAGCCGCCCGGGCAGCTTGTGCGGCCGGGCGGGGAACAGGCAGCGCACGCCGGCGGCGTCGAGCTGGGCGCGCAGCGGCGCGAAGTCGTCCTGCTGCGGCATCAGCGCCGACACGCACACGGTGTCGCCGTGGGACTGCTGGTGGATCGCCAGGTCCTTGGCCAGCATCTCCGCGCCCGACAGGCGCGGGGTCAGCACCAGATGAAGAATCCGCATCATGCCTCCTTGTGCGCGCGCGCGCCGCGTATCCGGTGGATGCGGTAGAGCATCCAGGCCGCGGCGCACGACAGGCCCAGCGTCATCGCCCACGCGAGGCCGGCCGCGCCGCGGTAGTGCGTGGCCGGCGGCACCGCGGCGAGCAGCACGCAGATCTGGATCACCGAGGCCTCGGTGGCCGCGCGCGGCAGGCCCACCGCGCGCAGGTACGCCACCAGCACCGCGATCAGCGCGCCGATGGCCATGTAGATGGCGAAGATGCGGAACAGCGGCACCGCGCCCAGCCACGCCGGCCCCAGCACCAGCAGGAACAGCGGCTCCGCGGCCAGCCGCAGCGCCACCACCACCGCGGCCAGCCCCAGCCCGCCGAGCAGCACGAAGCGCCGCAGCAGCGTGGCGTCGGAGCCGTCCTGCTTGCGAAAGCGCGCGGCGAAAGTGGGGAACAGGTACTGCGACATGGCGATGCCGGCATCGGCCAGCAGCATCTGCGCGAACTTGGACGACATCTGGTACACGCCGAGCTGCGCCGGCCCGAGCAGCTTGCCGACGATGACCTTGTCGAACTGGTTGAGCAGCAGGTTGACCACGCTGCCGGCCCAGATCCAGCGGCTGAAGCCCATGTAGTGGCCGATGCCGGTCCAGCGCGGGCGCAGCGGCGGGCGCGGCTTCATGCCCAGCCACGTGAGCGCGCTCTTGAGCGATTCGCCGGCCAGCAGGCCGATCAGGATGGCGCCCGCGCCCGCGCCGGCCAGCGCGCAGGCCACGCCGACCACGCAGTCGGTGGCGGCGGCGGCCACCTCGATGCCGGCGATCTGCTGGAAGCCGCGCTCGCGCGTGACCACGAAATAGGCCGGCGAGGCCAGCCCGCGCACCAGCGGCAGCGCGGCGGCCATCAGCAGCGGCAGCAGCGCGCCGTCGAGGTGGAACTGCGCCTGCAGCGCCGGCGCCAGCGCCGCCAGCAGCAGCGCCACCAGCGCGCCGCGGCAGGTCAGCACGGTCCACAGCGCGCCGAGCTGGTCCGGCGAGGGCGGCTGCTGGCCCTGCACCACGGCCTGCGGCAGGCCGGTGTCGCTGAGCGCCTCGGCGATGGCCACGGCCAGCAGCGCCACCGCGGCGATGCCGACCGCGGACGGGCCGAGGATGCGGCCGACCACCAGGAACTTGACCGCCACCAGCCCGCGCACCATCACCTGCTGGCCCAGCACCCACGCGGCCGAGCTGGCATGCAGCCCGGACCGCGGCAGGAAGGCGGCTGCGCCGCGCAGGGATCTGGCCATGTTGCTGTGCCCCTCGGTGACGTCGTGGACAGGCGCTCGGGCGGCGCGCGGCGGCGGCCGGCGCCGGGGATGCCGGTGACGCGGCCAACGCTTGCGAGCCATGCGGCCCAATCTACCGCAGCCGCGCGGGCGGCAATCGCCAGGGCATAGCTTTAATCCGTCACCCCGCGGCGGCGCGCGCGGGCCAGTGCTTTTCCGCCAGCGGGGCGCAGATTGGCGGCTGGCGCGGCAGGCGCGGTGCTAATGTGAAACGGAGGATTCTCCGCAACCCGCTGCACGGCGGCCCGCGCCGGGCCCGCTGCGTCCGGACCCGCCATGCCCGACCCGACCGCACTGATCATCGAGCACGACTTCACCGGCCACCGCTGGCGCTACGTCGAGTGGGCGATGCAGGCCTACCGCGAGGCCGGCTACCACTGCATGGTAGCCACCGATCCGGCCAACCGCGAGCACCCGCTGGCGCGCCGGCTGCTGGCCGGGCAGCAGCCGCACACCACGCTGCTGTTCGTACCGGCCCCGGCCGGCGCGGGCGCGGGCGCCGGCCGCGTGGCCTATGTGCGCTTCTGGCGCATGTTCCGCCACGCGTTCCGCATCGCCGGCGCGGAGCGGCCCGCCTCGCTGGTGGTGGTGCCGTATGTCGATTACTTCCTCTACGCGCTGCCGCTGCTGGGCTCGCCGTTCGGCGCGGTGCCGTGGGTCGGCATCACCATGCGCGCGAGCTTCCATCACAGCAAGGTGGGCGTGAAGGCGCCGCGCCAGCCGCTGGTCAACGCGGTCAAGACCTGGCTGTTCCGGCGCGCGCTCGACACCGGCGGCATGAAGACGCTGCTGTCGATCGACCCGACGCTGCCGCAGTGGGTGGCCTCGGCCAGCGGCCGCGCCCAGGCCGTCGCCTACCTCGCCGACCCCTGCCCCGAGGCGCTGCCGGCCGATCCCGCGGCGGCGCGCGCGCGGCTCGGGCTGGGTCCGGGCCGGCACCTGCTGGTGTATGGCGCCATCAGCGAGCGCAAGGGCATCCGCGAGCTGGTGGCGGCGCTGGCGGCGCATCCGCGCGCGCCCGCGCTGGTGGTGGCGGGCCAGCAGGACGCCGACGTGCGCGCGTTCCTGCGCGAGGCCAGCCGCGCGCTGTCGCCGCCGATGGTGATGCTGGACCACTTCATCTCCGACGAGGACGAGGCCGCCCTGTTCTGCGCCTGCGACGCGGTATGGCTCGGCTACAAGGGCCACTACGGCATGAGCGGCGTGCTGGTGCAGGCCTACCGCGCCGGCAAGCCCGTGATCGCCACCGCCGACGGACTGATCGGCTGGTTCTGCCGCGGGCGCGAGCTGGGGCCGGTGCTGGACGATCTCTCCCCCGCCGCGATCGGGCGCGCGCTCGACCAGCTCGGGCAGTCCGCGTGGCCGGCGCCGGCGGCGCCCGCCGCCGCCCCGCCGCGCGCGCACCTGCTCGCGCGCAACACGCTCAGCGAATTCAAGCAGACGCTGCGCCGCGCCGCGGCCTAGGCCGCGGCCGGCCTGGCGCCGTAGTGCCAAGCCGCCAAAACGCCCCTTGCGAAAGGCCATTCCCGGCAAATAGCGATTCGCCCGCTGTTTCACGTTCGATAATTTTCCCGACAGGAACGAAATGAATGAAATCGCGAACGGTGCGCGAGGGGCGAAGGACCGGACATGAAGACCGAAGCATACGCAGACTACCTGGAACGCGCGGCCGGCCCGCGCGAGGCGGCCACGCCGGAAGCGCGTGATGTGCGTGATGCGCGCGACATGCGCGACACGCGCAATGCGCGCGACGGCACCCGGGCCGCGTCCGCCGGCCGCGTGGTCGACCTCGACCTCGCCGGGCCCGGCAACTACGTGCGCCGCCGCGGCGTGCTGGTCGAGGCGATGTGGTTCGTGATCGAGGCCGCCATCATCAGCAACAAGCTGATCCCGTTCTCCGGCCTGCGCGCGGGCCTGCTGCGGCTGTTCGGCGCGCGCATCGGACGCCGCTGCCGGCTGCTGCACCCGATCCGGGTCAAGTCGCCGTGGAACCTGGAGGTCGGCGACAGTTGCTGGTTCGGCATGGACGTGTGGATCTACAACCAGGCGCCGGTGCGCATCGGCTCGAACGTGTGCATCTCGCAGGGCAGCTTCCTGACGGCCGGCTCGCACGCGCTGGACGGCAACATGGACCTGCAGGTCGCGCCCATCGTGATCGAGGACGGCGTGTGGATCACCGCCGGCTGCGTGGTGCAGAAGGGCATCACCATCGGGCGCTCGGCGGTGGTCACGCCGCTGTCGGTGGTGCACCGCTCGCTGGAGCCGGAAGGCATCTACGGCGGCAATCCGTGCCGCTTCATCCGCAAGCGCTTCGGCGCGCCCGCGGACATGAGCGAAGCGGACGCGCCCGGCATGCGGTAGGCGGCGCGCGCACGACCCGCACCGGCCGCGCCAGGAGCAAGACCATCCCGACAGCGTGCTTGGAGGAGAACAGCATGGAAAACCCGGCAACCCGCGGCAAGCACATCGGCAGCCGCTCGATCGAACTCGACTTCGTGCGCGGGCTGGCCATCATCGCCGTGATGGGCATGCACTTCCATGCCGTGAGCACCGGCAACCCGCTCATCGCGCTGATCGAGTATCCGCTCAAGAACTTCGGCCGCGAGGGCGTCAACCTGTTCTTCACGCTGAGCGGCTTCCTGGTCGGCGGGCTGCTGCTGCGCCAGTACGCGCAGAACGGCCACGTGGACGCGCGCCGCTTCATCATCCGCCGCATCTTCAAGATCTGGCCGGCCTACTACGCGCTGATCCTGTTCCACGTGCTGGCCGGGCGGCACCCGACCAGCACCTTCCTGTACCAGAACCTCACGCACCTGCAGAACTACCTGGGCAGCTCCATCACGCAGACCTGGAGCCTCGCCGTCGAGGAGCACTTCTACCTGTTCCTGCCCGCGGTGCTGCTGCTGGTGGCGCGCCTGTCGCTGCGCGCCGGCACCATCCTGTGGATGACGGCGGCGCTGTGCGTGGTGGTGCTGGCCGCGCGCTGCTTCGCGGTAGCCAGCGGCGACCTCGAAGGCGCCTCGGCCTACACGCAGTACCGCATCGACAGCCTGCTGTACGGCGTCATGCTGGCCACCCTGTACTGGATGAAGCCCGAGCTGTACCACCGCATCGCGCGCCGCAAGATGCTGCTGGTGGCCATCGTGGCGGCCACGGCGGCGTGGCTGGTGCTGCTGCAGCGGAACCTGGTGCTGGAGGAGACCATCGGCTACACCATCCAGTCGATCGGCTTCGCCGCGCTGATCGTGCTGGTGCTCGAATACTCGGGCAAGCTGCGCACCGCGTGGCTGTACCGCGCGGTGGCGTGGACCGGCGTGTACTCGTACGGCATCTACCTGTGGCATTCGGTGGCGCTGGCCCCCGGCGACCTGTTCATCCGCAAGGCGACCGCGCTGGGCGTGCCGGCGGTGCCGCTGTGGGGCCTGGCGCTGGCGCTGCAGTTCGCGGTGGCGATCGTGGTGGGCTACGCCGCCACGCGCGCGATCGAATTCCCGTTCCTGCGCATGCGCGATGCGCTGTTCCCGGCCAACAAGCGCAGCGGCGAGCCGGCGCTGCAGCCAAGCGAGCGCCCCGCCGCTTGAGCACGCCGGGCCCGCGCCGCGCACGGAGAAAACAGGGTGAACCACTGTGGCTAGGTACGCTCAGTCCATCAAAGACCGCGCCGTGGCGCGGATGCTGCCACCCGAGAGCGCCAGCGTCGAGCAGGTCTCCGCCGAGATGCGCATCTCGATGGCCGCGCTCGGGCGCTGGCGCGCCGACGCGCTGGCCATGCCGCCGGCCGACCCCGCCGCCGCCGGCGAGGCCCGGCTCGAGGCCGTGCTCGCCACCGGCACGATGGGCGAGCAGCAGAAGTCGCAGTGGTGCCGCGACAACGCCGTCGACCCGCTCGAGCTGGAATACTGGCGCCGCAGCGCCGCCGCGGCGCTGTCCGACAGCCGCGGCATGGGCGCGGTGCGGCGCCTGCACGAGCAGGACCAGCGCCGCATCCGCGAGCTGGAGCGCGAGCTGCGCCGCAAGGAGCAGGCGCTGGCCGAGGCCGCCACGCTGCTGGTGCTGACCAAGAACGTCACCGCGCTGTTCGAGACCTCGGGCAACAAATAGGCAGGCCCTACTGCGCCACGTAGCCTTCGGGCGTGGTCACGCCGGCCTGCGCCACCGTCGCGTTGGCCGAGATCACGTACAGCGGCGCCTCGGTCAGCGCGAGCGTGAGCGCGCCATTGGCGTACGGCACCGTGGCCGCGTTGCCCATCATGTCCAGCACCGTCACGCTGCCGCTGGTGCCGGGCGCGTCCACGGTCAGCGTGTAAGGCACGCTGTAGGTCGCGCTGAAGCCGCTCGCGGCGCTCCAGCTGGCATTGTCGTGGGTCCACAGCGCGGTCACGATGCTGTTGCTGCCCAGGCGCTGGAACGCATAACCGTAGACGCCCTGCGGCAGGCCCTTGAGCGGGCCCAGCGTGTTGGTGCCGTCGACCAGCCGCGTCATCGCCGCCACCGCCATCGCCGCCGGCTTGGGGCTGACGCGCGCCGGGCCGTGGCTGCCTTTCGGGTTGTCCAGGTTGAAGAAGATGCCGTAGCCGGGCTCGTCGGGCGGGTCGGCGGCATAGAACACGAAACTCACGTCGGCGCCCTCGCCGAGCAGGATCAGGTGCGCGCGCGCCACCACCGCGCCGTGCGCGTAGAGGATGTTCTGGGTCGGGTAGTCGGGGCCGTAGGTCGCGCCGAGGTCGTAGCTGATGCCGGTCTCGGTGACGAACAGGCGGGCGCCGCGCTTGAGCCGCGTGGCCACCACGTGGCGCAGCTCGCGCATGGCAGCCGGCAGCGCGTTGGCGGCGTCCGCGGCGCTGGGCGCGCCGACCAGCCGCTCGGGCGGGTGCGACGGCGAGGTGCCGGCGTCGTAGTAGCCGTGCGCGCTCAGGCCGTCGAGGTACTGCGCGATGCCCAGCGGCGCCAGGCGCTCGATCCACACCGAGTTCTGCCGCAGGAAGGCATTGGTGGTGCCCATCACCACCGCGTTGGGATCGTTGGCGTGGATGCCCTGCCACGTCGCCTTGTACATCGCCACGAAGTTCGCGTCGGTGTCCTTCCACGGCCGGCCGCCGTCGTAGTCGGGCTCCCACGTCACCTGGTAGTAGTTGGCCGACTGCGCCGGGAAATAGCGCGCGCGCGCGGCGGCCGACTCCAGCCCCACGCGCGTCATGTAGTCCTGGTACGCCGGCATGGACTTGGGCGCGTAGCCATAGGTGGGCTGGCCGGTCGGGCTGGCCCAGCCGGGGATGCCGTCGAGCTGGATCAGCCGCATCAGGTCGCCGGGCTGGAAGTAGGAAGCCAGCGGATAGGTGGCCGGGTTGAAGGTGTTGGGGCCGCTCGGCTCGGTGACGGACCAGTTGCGGTTGTCGTTGGCCCACGACAGGCCCAGCGCCGGATAGATCGGGCGATAGCCGTCGCCGTCGCAGCAGGTCTGGCCGGGCGCGACGAACGCCGTGCCCTGCCCGCCGAAGCGGTGCAGGTCCTGGCGCGCGTAGCTGGCCGCCGGCAGCACCGTGGAGACGTCGGGCAGCACGCCGAAGGTGGCGATGCCGTTGGGGCGCGTGCCGCGCGAGCGCAGGCCGCCGCCGGCCGAGGCCAGGCTCACCGACACGGCGAAGTAGCCGGCGGCGCTCGCCCTGCAGTCCATCGTCGACACGCGCGGGCCGGCATCCACCGGGAACTGGCCGTTCGCGCGGACCCGGCCCCAGGTGTCGGCGATGGACCAGTTGGCGACGTCGGCGCCGGCCGCGCGCGTGGTGATGCTCACCTCGAAGGTGCTGCCCGGCGCGAACATGCGCGAGCCGTCGCTGCCGGGCGTGTCGGCCTCGATGGTGTCGCCGTCGGGCGCGGCGTCGGTGCCGGCGGCGGGCGCGGCGCAGGTGATGGTGCCGCTGTCCGCCAGCCCGGCCGCGGCCGGCGGCGGCGCGCTGCCGGCCGGCCTGGGCTTGTCCGCGCCGTGGTCGCCGCCGCACGCGGTGGCGGCGAACAGGCACAGGCAGGCGAGCAGCGCGGCGGGCAGGGTATGGCGCGCGGCGCGGCGCGGCGGGCGGGTGGCGGCGGGACAAAGCAGACGCATCGCGCTAGTCTCCCTGGTAGCAGATCACCTGCGCGTAGTACGGAGAGTAGTGCCAGATGATCTGCTGCAGCGGCGCGTGGCGCCCGTAGGCGACCGTGGCGACCGTGCACAGGCCGAGCAGCGCCGCCCCGGCGATCACGCTGCTGCCGGGCCGGCGCGGCGCGGGCGCGCAGGCGCGCAGCACCCAGCCCGCGATGGCGGCGCCCAGCAGCCAGCCGGCCACCACCTCGGCCGGCGTGTGCGCGCCGAGCAGCACGCGGCTCAGGCAGATCAGGGCCGCCAGCGCCAGGCCCAGTGTCAGACCCGGCAGCAGTCCCCGTTCCGGGCCGGCGGCGCGCCAGCCCGGCCGCGCGCCGCGCAGCAGCAGCGCCAGGAACACCGACCACACCGCCGCCGAGAGCATCGCGTGGCCGCTGATCACGCGCATGTCGAAGCGCTCCAGCGCCAGGCCGCAGCCCGCGTGCAGCAGCTTGCTGGCCAGCACCACCGCCGAGCCCGCCGCCAGGCACGCGACCCAGCGCAGCGCGGCGCGCCACCCGTCCGCGCGCAGCAGCCACAAGGCCGTGGCGAACGCCAGCGGCAGCGTCACGGCAGCATCGCCAAGGTCTGTGATGCGATACCAGTTCATCGTGCTTGTTCGTTGTGCTTGCCCGTCGTGCGGCAGTCCGGCTTGATGGTCCGACCGACGATCCGACCTCATGGCCCGACCTGATGGCCCGACCTCATGGCCCGACTCTAAGGCCGCCGCGCCGCGCCGTGGCGCCCGCGCGCGCGCACTGTCTGAATAGGGCGAACTGTTGGCAGATGCCCGTCTGGCCACGGCGATACGCTGGCTGCACCTGGGCAAGCCGCGCCGCGGCCGCCTCGGCCGGGCAACCACACGACGGGGGTAGATCCATGCTCAAGATCAGGAAAGCCGTATTTCCGGTGGCCGGCCTAGGCACGCGCTTCCTTCCCGCCACCAAGGCAAGCCCGAAGGAGATGCTGCCGGTGGTCGACAAGCCGCTGGTCCAGTACGCCGTGGAGGAAGCCATCGCGGCCGGCATCACCGAGCTGATCTTCGTCACCGGGCGCAGCAAGCGCGCCATCGAGGACCACTTCGACAAATCCTACGAGGTGGAGGCCGAACTGTTGGCGCGCGGCAAACAGGCGCTGCTGGACCTGGTGCGTGGCATCAAGCCCGCCCACGTCGACTGCTTCTACGTGCGGCAGGCCGAGCCGCTCGGGCTCGGCCACGCGGTGCGCTGCGCCAGCAAGCTGATCGGCGACGAACCGTTCGCGGTGATCCTGGCCGACGACCTGCTCGACGCGCGCACGCCCGTGCTCAAGCAGATGATCGAGGTCTTCGACCACTATCACAGCAGCGTCATCGGCGTGGAGGCGATCGCGCCGCAGGACTCCCGCTCCTATGGCGTGATCGACGGCAAGCCGTGGGACGAGCGCGTGTTCAAGATGTCCGGCATCGTGGAGAAGCCCGCGCCCGAGGCGGCGCCGTCCAACCTCGGCGTGGTGGGCCGCTACGTGCTGATGCCCAGCATCTTCGCGCACCTCGGCGCGCTCGCGCCGGGCGCGGGCGGCGAGCTGCAACTGACCGACGCGATCCAGGCGCTGCTCGCCCACGAGCAGGCGCTGGCCTACCGCTACGAAGGCCGGCGCTTCGACTGCGGCAGCAAGCTCGGCTACCTGAAGGCCACGGTGGAGTTCGCGCTGCGCCATCCCGAGGTGGCGGCGCCGTTCGCCGAATACCTGCGCGAGGAATGCGCCGTGTTCGCGCAGCCGGCGCCCGCGAAAGCCGGCGAAGCCGCGCAAGCCACTCAACCCACGGAAGCCACGCAAGCCACGCAGGCCGCGGCCAGCACGGCCGCCGCCCGCGCCGCGCAGCGCACCGGGCTGGTGCCCGAGGCCGCCTGAACGGCGCGGGCCGGCTTCAGCGGAAGTAGGCCTTGGTGTTCTCGTGCACGTCGTCGCGGCCGAGCAGTTCCCCGGGCGTCATCCAGCGGTAGGCGCTGTGCTGTTCCGGCATGCCCGCCGCCTCCCCGCCGCCCTGCGCCTCGTCCGGCATCGTCCAGGCGTAGGCCAGCACGACGTAGTGCGTGGTGACGCCCGGCTCCCCGGCGAAGTTGTCCGGGTAGTGATGCTCGAACACGCCGCGCGCCACCGCGCCGGCGCGCTCGGCGCCGGCAATGCCGAGCTCGTCCGCGACGATGCGCCGGAATGCCGCATCGAGGCTTTCGTCCTTGCGGATGCGCCCGCCCGGCACGAACCACGTGTCGCGCGCGGGACGGTTGCGGCGGCGGCCGAGCAGCGCGCGGCCCCGGGCATCGGTGACGATCAGGTCGATCGACACCAGCGGGGCGTGGCGCACCACGGCGAGGAAATCCATAGCACCGAGCATGGATGGCGGCTCCAGGAAAAATGATGGCAGTGGAAAAAGCAGCAGCGGCGCGGCAGCCGGCGAAACGCGGGACGGCGCCGGCGCAAGGGGGAATGACCGGGAACCGTCGACGCACTCTCGCCGGCGCAGAAAGGCGCCCCGCCCACCGGGGGATAGGCGAGGCGCAAAACGCGCGCAAGTGGGTCAGACCTGAGCGCGACGTTCCGAGCCTAACCGCGTCCGCGCGATCATAACGTGGGCTAGCGCACCGCGCGCTGCCACAAGCGAACGATTGGCGGAAGGCGACGGTCCGGTCCGCGGGCCACCGGCGGACCACCAGCGGCCGCCGGATTTTTCCAATCCACCCAGAGGTTGGGTATCCCTTCAGACTGCCCGGTGGCTGACGTTATTGCGGGAGCGGCCGGGAGTGGCCTGCCGCATGCCCGGCGCGGGCGCCCGGGTATCACCGCGCGCCCGCGGGGCACGCCCGAACCCCACGCAGACCCCCATGCAATCCGACCTGACCCTCCTGGCGGCGCTGTGCGCCGTTACCGCAGTGCTGTTCGCCGCGCTCGGCATCCGCTATCTGCGCAAGCGCTCGCGCGTGGACCTGTGCATCTCCCGGCTGGAACAGCAGTTGCGCGAGCGCCGGATGGAGCAGTGATGCCCGCCTTATGATTTAAAAATCACATAACGACCAGATCAGCCACGAGGCGGCCCGGTCCGAGTGCCGGAACAGAGCCCGAAAATATGGGTTATTCTCGACATCATGTCTTATAAACGATACTTATGATTTCCCACGTAACGAGCCGCAGTAAATGTATGCATAAGTCTGAGAACTGGGCCACCGGCGAATTGTCCGCGTGGACGGCATCGTTACCGATCTTCGCAGCGGGGTTCCAGGGTACCCGATGCAGGCCATAGAGCGTGCAGGGTTGGAACGACGGGGTGTGGATGTCGCGGGGTGTAAAGGGCCATTCTTCGGAGTGGCCTTTTTTATTGGTTTTTTTGCTTGTTTCTTGGGTTTCGGGAGTCGCTTTTTTCTCCTGGGTCGGGTTTTCTGTTTGGGCTTTCTGTGGGCCTTGAGGCTCGGGCGGTTTGGGTGGTTCGGGCTGCTGCCGCGACCGGTTTGGGTCGCCACGGCGTAGCACCGGCGTGGTTTCGTGGCGGGCGTGGTGGCTCCCGCCTGACGGGCGGTGGCCTCGGCGTCACCTGCCATCGTTCCGCACTGTCGTATCCACCAACGACCATGCTTGATCGGGAAAGCACGCGTCCCGCTTGTGCATTTCCCTGCCTATACTCTCTGGAACAAGACGCAAAACCCCCACCGTTGTCGCCATGTCCAGGAGAGTTCTCATGGTTACGATGAACAGGCGCCAGTTTCTGAAGATAACCGGCGCATCCCTGGCGGGCTCCAGCCTGGCCTTGATGGGATTCTCGCCGGGCGAGGCGCTGGCGGAGGTGCGGGCCTACAAGCTGGCCCGCGCCACCGAGACGCGCAACACCTGCCCGTATTGCTCCGTGGCCTGCGGCCTGCTGATGTACAGCCTGGGGGACGGCGCCAAGAACGCCACCGCCAGCGTGATCCACATCGAGGGCGACGCCGATCATCCGGTCAATCGCGGCACGCTGTGCCCGAAGGGCGCCGGGCTGATCGACTTCATCCACAGCCCCAGCCGGCTGAAATACCCGGAATACCGCGCGCCCGGCTCGGACAAGTGGGTGCGGCTGTCGTGGGACGATGCGCTGGACCGCATCGCCAAGCGCCTCAAGGAAGACCGCGACGCCAACTTCGTCGACAAGACCGCCGACGGCAAGACGGTCAACCGCTGGCTGACCACCGGCATGCTGGCGGCCTCGGCCAGCAGCAACGAGGTGGGCTACCTCACGCAGAAGACCATCCGCAGCATGGGGATGCTGGGCTTCGACAACCAGGCGCGCGTCTGACACGGCCCGACGGTGGCAGGTCTTGCCCCGACGTTTGGCCGCGGTGCGATGACGAACCATTGGGTCGACATCAAGAACGCGGATGTGGTGCTGGTGATGGGCGGCAACGCGGCCGAGGCGCACCCGTGCGGCTTCAAGTGGGTGACGGAGGCCAAGGCGCACAACAAGGCCCGGCTGATCGTGGTGGACCCGCGCTTCACGCGCTCGGCCTCGGTGGCGGACCTGTACGTGCCGATCCGCACGGGCAGCGACATCGTGTTCCTGGGCGGCGTGATCCGCTACCTGCTGGCCAACGACAAGATCCAGCACGAGTACGTGAAGCACTACACGGACTTCACCTTCATCGTGCGCGAGGACTTCGCCTTCGACCAGGGCATCTTCTCCGGCTATGACGCCGGCAAGCGCAGCTACGACAAGACCACCTGGGACTACGAGCGCGGCGACGACGGCTTCGTCAGGACCGATCCCACGCTGGCGCACCCGCGCTGCGTCTTCAACCTGCTCAAGCAGCACTACGCGCGCTACACGCCCGAGATGGTGGAGCGCGTGTGCGGCACGCCAAAGGACAAGTTCCTCGCCGTATGCGAGATGATGGCGTCCACCGCCACGCCCACGCGCGCCATGACCATCATGTACGCGCTGGGCTGGACGCAGCACTCGATCGGCTCGCAGATCATCCGCACCGGCGCGATGGTGCAGCTGCTGCTGGGCAACATCGGCGTGTCCGGCGGCGGCATGAACGCGCTGCGCGGCCACTCCAACATCCAGGGCCTGACCGACCTGGGGCTGCTGTCCAACCAGTTGCCCGGCTACATGACGCTGCCGAGCGAGCCCGAGCAGGACTACGACAAGTACATCGCCGCGCGCGCGCTCAAGCCGCTGCGGCCCAACCAGCTCAGCTACTGGCAGAACTACCCCAAGTTCCACGTCAGCCTGATGAAGGCGTGGTGGGGCGACGCCGCCACCGCGGACAACCACTGGGCCTACGACTACCTGCCCAAGCTCGACAAGCTGTACGACCTGCTGCAGGTGGTCGAGCTGATGAACCAGGGCAAGATGAACGGCTACATCGCGCAGGGCTTCAACCCGCTGGTGGCCGCGCCCAACAAGGCCAAGCTCGCGGCCGGGCTGGCCAGGCTCAAGTTCCTGATCGTGATGGACCCGCTGGCCACCGAGACCTCCGAGTTCTGGCGCCACGCCGGCGAGATGAACGACGTCGACCCGGCGCGGATCCAGACCGAGGTGTTCCGCCTGCCCACCACCTGCTTCGCCGAGGAAAACGGCGCGCTGGTCAACTCCGGGCGCTGGCTGCAATGGCACTGGAAAGGCGCCGAGCCGCCGGGCGAGGCGCGCAGCGACCTGGAGATCATGGCCGGGCTGTTCCTGCGCATGCGCAAGATGTACCAGGCCGACGGCGGCAAGTTCCCCGACCCGATCCTCAACCTGACCTGGCCCTACGCGGACCCGTACAGCCCGAACCCGGAAGAACTGGCCCGCGAATACTCCGGCCGCGCCATCGCCGAGCTCAAGGATCCCAAGGACCCCGCCAAGGTGACGCGGCGCGCGGGCGAGCAGTTGAGCGGCTTCGCCGAGCTGCGCGACGACGGCAGCACCGCCAGCGGCTGCTGGATCTTCTGCGGCGCCTGGACCAGCGCCGGCAACCAGATGGCGCGGCGCGACAATACGGACCCCACCGGCATCGGCCAGACCCTGAACTGGGCCTGGGCGTGGCCGGCCAACCGCCGCGTGCTGTACAACCGCGCCTCGTGCGATCCGGCCGGCAAGCCGTTCAACCCGGCGCGCAAGCTGATCGGCTGGAACGGCACCGCGTGGGGCGGCGCCGACGTGGCGGACTTCAAGGCCGACGAGGACCCGGCCGGCGGCATGGGGCCGTTCATCATGAACCCGGAAGGCGTGGCGCGCTTCTTCGCCCGCGCCGGCATGGCCGAGGGGCCGTTCCCGGAACACTACGAGCCGTTCGAGACGCCGCTGGGCTACAACCCGCTCAACGACAAGCAGCCGCAGGCCACCAGCAACCCGGCCGCGCGCGTGTTCAAGGACGACCTCGCGGCGATGGGCAAGGTCGCGCAGTTCCCGCACGTCGCCACCACCTACCGGCTCACCGAGCATTTCCACGGCTGGACCAAGCACGCGCGCATCAACGCCATCCTCCAGCCCGAGCAGTTCGTGGAGATCGGCGAGGCGCTGGCGAAGGAGCTCGGCATCGTCGCGGGCGACCGCGTCAAGGTGTCGTCCAACCGCGGCTTCATCAAGGCGGTGGCGGTGGTCACCAAGCGGCTCAGGGCGCTGCAGGTGGACGGCAAGACGCTGCACACGGTGGGCATCCCGATCCACTGGGGCTTCACCGGGCTGGCGCGGCCGGGCTTCATCACCAACACGCTGACCCCGTCGGTGGGCGACGGCAATACGCAGACGCCGGAGTTCAAGTCCTTCCTGGTGAAGGTCGAGAAGGCCTAGCGAAGACGCGGGAACATAGAGGACATAAGGGGCACAGGGGAACGTCATGGCACTGCAGTCTCTCGACATCCGCCGGCGCTCGGCCACCACCACGCCGTCGACGCAGGTGCGCGCGCCGGCGACCGGCACCGTGGCCAAGCTGATCGACACCACCAAGTGCATCGGCTGCAAGGCCTGCCAGGCGGCGTGCATGGAATGGAACGACCTGCGCGACGAAATCGGCCACAACGTGGGCGTCTACGACAACCCGGCCGACCTGAGCGACCATTCCTGGACCGTGATGCGCTTCTCCGAATACGAGAACCCCAACGGCAACCTCGAATGGCTGATCCGCAAGGACGGCTGCATGCACTGCGACGATCCCGGCTGCCTCAAGGCCTGCCCCTCGCCGGGCGCCATCGTGCAGTACACCAACGGCATCGTCGACTTCCAGGAAGAGAACTGCATCGGCTGCGGCTACTGCATCACCGGCTGCCCGTTCGACATCCCGCGCATCTCGAAGCAGGACCACAAGGCCTACAAGTGCACGCTGTGCTCGGACCGCGTCGGGGTGGGCCAGGAACCCGCCTGCGTGAAAACCTGCCCGACCGGCGCCATCGTCTTCGGCACCAAGGAAGACATGAAGCAGCATGCCGAGGAGCGCATCGTCGACCTCAAATCGCGCGGCTTCGACAAGGCCGGCCTGTACGACCCCGCGGGCGTGGGCGGCACGCACGTGATGTACGTGCTGCACCACGCCGACCAGCCTTCGCTCTACCACGGCCTGCCCGACACGCCGCGCATCAGCCCGCTGGTGGGCCTGTGGAAGGGCCTGGCCAAGCCGCTCGCGGTGGCCGGCATCGCCGTCACCGCGCTGGCGGGCTTCTTCCACTACATCCGCGTCGGCCCCAACGAGACCAGCGAGGAAGACGAGGAAGCCGCGCGCGCGGAACTGGCCCGCGAGCCGCGCGCGGCCGACGAGGAGGGACGCCATGAAACCCGCTGACAGGCCCGGCCTGATCCTGCGCTACACCGCCGGCGAGCGCACCAACCACTGGATCGTCGCCATCAGCTTCGTCCTGCTGGCGCTGTCCGGGCTGGCGCTGTTCCATCCGTCGATGTTCTGGCTGAGCAACGTGCTCGGCGGCGGCACCTGGACGCGCATCCTGCACCCGTTCCTGGGCGTGCTGATGTTCGTCTCGTTCGTGCTGCTGGTGCTGCGCTTCTGGCGCCACAACATGCTCAACGCCAACGACCGCGTGTGGCTGCGCCACGCCGGCGACGTGCTCACCAACCACGAGGAAGCGCTGCCCGAGGTCGGGCGCTACAACGCCGGCCAGAAGCTGCTGTTCTTCCTGATGGTGCTGTGCATGCCGTTGCTGCTGCTGTCGGGCATCGTGATCTGGCGCGTCTACTTCTCCGCGTATTTCCCCATCGAGGTCATCCGCGTCTCGGCGGTGGTGCACGCCATTTGCGCCTTCGCGCTGATTTGCGGCATCATTGTCCACATCTATGCGGCGTTGTGGGTCAAGGGCTCGGTCGCGGCCATGACGCGCGGCACGGTGACTTACGGATGGGCCTGGAAGCACCACCGCGCGTGGTTCCGGGAAGTCTTCAGGCAAGGCAACAAGTAGCGCCACAAACAGCGCCGGACGCAGGCTGCCGCCCGCACCGGCGGCGCCTGCGGCGTCCCCGCCGGGATGCCGTTCCACGGAACCGGGACGATCATGGTGCAGCGCATTCTCCAACCCCACGAAATCGAGTCGCTCGACCACGTCGCGCTGGCGCGCCTGCGCCTGCCGCCGCGCGCCGGCATCTTCGCCGCGCGCGCGCAGCGCCTGCGCCAGCTTGCCGGCGGCAACCCGATCGGCGCCTATCTCGCCCTGATGGCCACCGTGGCCGAGGCCCAGGAAGCGGCCGCCGCCAGCCTGGACTTGCCGCCGCCCGACGCGCACGCCATCGCGCTGGCGCGCGAGCATCGCATGCCGCCGCTGGCCGCCGCCGGCGGCCACGGCGACGGCGCGTGGCACGCCGCGCTGGTGGCGCTGCTGGCCGCCTTGCAGGTCGCGCCCGGCCTGCCGGCGGCGGCCACCGCGGCGCTCGCGCGGCTGGCCGCGCTGCCGCCGCATGCGCTGGCCGCCCAGGCGCAGGCCCTGCTGGGCGGGCGCGACGACGAAGCCGACCCCGCCATCGCGCCGTTCCTGATGGCCGCGCTCCAGGTCGGCTGGACCAGCCGGGCCAGCCAGCTCGCCGAGGCCGACGTGCCGGCGCTCGACGTGCACACCGTGTGCCCGGCATGCGGCACGCTGCCGGTGGCCAGCATCGTGCGCATCGGCGGGCGCTACCAGGGCCTGCGCTATCTCCATTGCGCGCTGTGCGCCACCGAATGGCACATGGTGCGCATCAAGTGCAGCCATTGCGAATCCACCGGGGGCATCGCCTACCACGTCGCCGAGAACGAGACGGCCCGGCGCGAGGCCACGGAAAAAAGCGACGGCCTGCACGTGGTCAAGGCCGAGTCCTGCGAGCACTGCCATACCTACCGCAAGATCTGCTACATGGAAAAGGACATGGAGGTCGAGCCCGTCGCCGACGACCTCGCCACGCTGGCGCTGGACGTGCTGATGGGCGAGGCCGGCTACGCGCGCGCCAGCGGCAACCCGCTGCTGTGGCAGGGAGCGCAGTCTTGAGCGCGCTCGACGACGGCACGCCCGCCATGCCCGCCATGCCCACCGCGCCCGCCCTCGCCGGGCCGGCGGACATTCCCTCGCTCGACCGCCTGCTCAACGCGCCCGAGCTGCAGCCGCTGCTGGCCAGCCACGGCCGCACCCAGGTCACGGCCACGCTGCGCGGCCTGCTCGACGGCTGCCGCGCGCAGGCGCTCGCCGGGCGGCTGGCGGCCGGCGCAGTGGCGCCCCGGGCGCTGGCCGAAGCGCTGGGCGCGGCGCTGGCGCGCGCCGCCGAGCCGCGCCTGCGCGCGGTGTTCAACCTCACCGGCACCGTGCTGCATACCAACCTCGGCCGCGCCCTGCTGCCCGACAGCGCGGTGCAGGCGGTGGCGCGCGCGCTGACCGCGCCGGCCAACCTGGAATTCGACCTCGCCAGCGGCGCGCGCGGCGACCGCGACGACCTCGTCGAGGACCTGCTGTGCGAGCTCACCGGCGCCGAGGCCGCGACCGTGGTCAACAACAACGCCGCGGCCGTGCTGCTGATGCTCAACGCGCTGGCGCAGCGGCGCGAGGTGGTGGTCTCGCGCGGCGAGCTGGTCGAGATCGGCGGCGCCTTCCGCATCCCCGACATCATGCAGCGCGCCGGCGCGCGGCTGGTCGAGGTGGGCACCACCAACCGCACCCATCCGCACGACTACGCCGACGCCATCGGCCCGCGCACCGCGCTGCTGATGAAGGTCCATTGCAGCAACTACCAGGTGACCGGCTTCACGCGCAGCGTGGAGGTGGCCGAGGTGGCGGCGCTGGCCGCGCCGCACGGCCTGCCGGTGGTGGTGGACCTCGGCAGCGGCACGCTGGTGGACCTCACGCGCTGGGGCCTGCCGCCCGAGACCACGGTGCGCGAGACCATCGAGGCCGGCGCCAGCCTCGTGACCTTCAGCGGCGACAAGCTGCTCGGCGGGCCGCAGGCCGGGCTGATCGTCGGGCGCGCCGAGCTGATCCGCAAGATCAAGAAGAACCCGCTCAAGCGCGCGCTGCGCGTGGGCAAGCTGACGCTGGCCGCGCTCGAGCCCGTGCTGCGGCTCTACCGCGCGCCCGAGCTGCTGGCCGACAGCCTGCCCACGCTGCGCCTGCTCACGCGCGCGGCGCCGGACCTGCACGCGCAGGCGCTGCGCCTGCGCCCGCTGCTGCAGCCGGCGCTCGGCGACGCCTACCTCGTCGCGGACGCGCCGATGTTCAGCCAGGTCGGCAGCGGCGCGCAGCCGGGCAGCCAGTTGCCGAGCCACGGCCTGGCCATCACGGCGGCAGGCGGGCGCCGCGCCGGCGCCGGGCGCCAGCTGCAGCGGCTCGAAGCGGCGCTGCGCGCGCTGCCCCGCCCCGTCATCGGCCGCGTCGCCGACCAGACCCTGTGGCTGGACCTGCGCTGCCTGGAACAGGCCGACGAGGCCGCCTTCTGCGCCCAGTGGCAGGCGCTGCGCCCATGATCGTCGGCACCGCCGGGCACATCGACCACGGCAAGACCACCCTGGTGCATGCGCTGACCGGCGTCGACACCGACCGCCTCAAGGAAGAGAAGGAGCGCGGCATCTCCATCGCGCTCGGTTATGCCTACACGCCGCTGCCCAACGGCGACGTGCTCGGTTATGTCGACGTGCCCGGCCACGAGCGCCTGATCCACACGATGGCCGCCGGCGCCAGCGGCATCGACCTGGCGCTGCTGGTGGTCGCCGCCGACGACGGCGTGATGCCGCAGACGCGCGAGCACGTGGCCATCGTCGAGCGGCTCGGCATCGCGCGCGCCGCGGTGGCGCTGACCAAGGCCGACCGCGCCGGCGCCGCGCGCCTCGACGCGGTGCGCGGCGAGATCGCGGCGCTGCTGGCCGGCACGCCGTTCGCCGGCGCGCCGGTGTTCGCGCTCGACGCCACGCGCGCCGGCGACGCCGGCGTGGCCGCGCTGCGCGCCTGGCTGCACGAAGCCGCGCAGCAGGTGCCGCCGCGCGGCGCGGACGGCCTGTTCCGGCTGGCGGTGGACCGCGTGTTCACGCTGCCCGGCCACGGCACGGTCGTCACCGGCACGGTCCTCGGCGGCCAGGTCCGCGTTGGCGACACCATGCAGGTCGCGCCGTCCGGCAAGCCGGCGCGTGTGCGCAGCATCCACGCGCAGCAGCGCCCCGCCGACACCGGCCGCGCCGGGCAGCGCTGCGCGCTCAACCTGGCCGGCATCGACAAGGACGCGGTCAACCGCGGCGACTGGATAGCCGATCCCGCGCTGGTCGCGCCCTCGGTCCGCATCGACGTCTCGCTCGCCCTGCTGCCGCAGGCGGACCTGCGGCTCGCGCACTGGACGCCGCTGCACGTCCACCTCGGCACCACGCACCAGTTGGCCAACGCCGTGCTGCTCGACACCGAAGCGCTGGAACCGGGCGGCACCGCGCTGGCCCAGCTGGTGTTCGCCGCGCCGGTCTGCGCGCTGCCCGGCGACCGCTTCATCGTGCGCAACGCGCAGGCCAGCCAGACCGTGGGCGGCGGCACCGTGCTCGACCCGTTCGCGCCCGAGCGACGCCGCCGCACCGCGCGGCGCCTGGCGTGGCTGCGGGCGCTGCGGGAAATGACCGAAGGCGCCGGGCTGGCGCCGCTGCTGGCGCAGGCCACCCACGGCATCGCCACCGCGCGCCTGGCCTGCCTGACCGGCAGCGGCCCGGCCGGCTGGCGGCTGCCGGCCGACGCGCTGACCGTGCCCGCGGCGGGACATGCCGATGCCTGCGTCATCCTCGCCGCGCACTGGCAGGCGCTGCAGCGCACCGTGCTCGACACGCTGGCCGCGTTCCACGCGCGCCTGCCGGACGAACCCGGCCTCGACGCCGGCGCCCTGCGCCGCGCGGCCCTCGCCGGCGCGCCGGCGCTGCCGGACGCGGCCTGGGGCGCGCTGCTCGACACGCTGGTCGGACAAGGCGCCCTGCGCCGCAACGGCGCGTGGCTGCAACTGCCGTCGCACGCCGTCACGCTGTCGGACGAAGACCTCGCGCTGGCGCAGCGCATCGCGCCGATGCTGGCGGCCGGCGGCTACGACCCGCCCTGGGTGCGCGAACTCGCCGCGGCCCGCAACGTGCCGGAAGACAGGATGCGCCAGCTATTGCGCCGGATGGCGCGCCAGGGCACGCTGCACCAGATCGTGCCCGACCTGTTCTACGACGACGGCCGCGTGCGCGAACTGGCCGCGCTGGTCGCCACGCTGATCGCGCAACATGGCAGCGCCGACGCGGTGCGCTTTCGCGACGCCACCGCGCTGGGCCGCAAGCGCGCCATCCAGATTCTGGAGTTCTTCGACCGCGTCGGCTACACTCGGCGCGTCGGCAACGGCCGCGTGCTGCGGCCCGGCAATGCGTGGCAGGCCGGTGCCGGCCGCGTGTAGTCCGTGCAGTCCGTGCAGTCCTGTAGCACCCGCAAGTCCATGTAGTCCGCGAAGGAAGGCATGCGTATCCGGTGATGCGGCCGGGCTTCAAACCCGGTTGGGGGCGTCAGCCGTTCCCAGGTAGGTTCGACTCCTGCTGCTTTCCGCCACGAGGTTTTCCGGTTTCTTGCCGGGCACGACAACAGGCAAGGATTTGCACAGGGCGTGCTTTCTTGCCTTTCCCGCGGGTTTTCGAGGTTGAATGGCGCCCGGCCGGCGAAATGATGCCCGGCCTCCGGCCGGAGATCGTCCGCCACGCGCCACGCCTCGCCCTCCTGATCGTCAGCGAATACCCGCCCCGGCGCGGGGACGAGGCCCCGATCCGATTACTGTATATCCATACAGTAAACTCAACTATACGCACTCGGCCCAGGATGGCTCATACACTGTATATTCGTACAGTATCCAAACCGCTGCATTACCTGATTACCGCAGCCACCATCCGGAGAGTCGCCGTCATGTCCGATACCCGCGCCATCAAGTACATCGTCGTGCCATACCGTCAGGGCAAGGGCGACTCGCTCCAGCCCGGCGAGATCCGCCAGGCCTCCAGCGAGGTCGGCGCCATCCGCATCGCCAGCGCAATGGCGTCCAGCTTCGCCGGCGTCGCCGCCTACGAAGTGCTGGTGGACGAGGAAACGGGCGAGATGGGGTCGCCGCGCATCCTGGTGCAGGAGGGGAGCATTCCGGCGCTTGGCGAGTGAGGCAAGAGGGGGTATGCGGACGAGGGCGTAGCTGCAGAGCCCGCACCGCTTCGGGCAGATCAGGCGGGCAGCCTGAATCGTCTTCTGATCGGAATCTCAAGAGACCTCATTTGCGGCCTTTCGAGACGGCGAACGCGGTCCGACCTTTCGTGCTCGGAAGAAGGAACTGGTCATTCGCGGCAACTGTTGCCGGCGCCAGTCTCCGTTCTTCATTCGGTCACGACAAAGTGCACCATGATCCGCTCAATGTTGTCCGAAATTTGATACTTTTTTACGGACAGATGGCTTGCCAGTTGCCTGGAAAAAATATACAAATATCGGACAAGGAGCCCCACATGTCCGCCCTCAAGTCCAGAATCTCCGCATTGATCGATGCCGCCGCATGCAGCCAGGTTTGGGTGCCGTCCGATTTCGCCAATCTCGGAAACCGGGATGCGATCGACAAGGTATTGCAGCGCATGGTCGCGGCAGGAGAACTGCGGCGAATCGAACGAGGCCTCTACGACCGGCCCTCGATGAACCAGCTGACGAACAGTCCCACCACGCCGGACTATCGCGCCGTGATAGCGGCAATCGCGCGGCGGGACCAGTTGCGGATGCTGGTGGACGGCCTGACGGCGGCGAACGACCTGGGGCTGACCGATGCCGTTCCCGCCCGCGTCGTCGTCCATACGGATGCCCGGCGCCGTGGCGTGCGGCTAGGCAACCTGGATATCCAGTTCAAGCACACCGCGCCAAGCCGCCTGTACTGGGCAGGCCGCCCCGCCATGCGCGTGGTGCAGGCCCTTTACTGGCTGAAGGACATGCTGGCATCCGACCGCGCCCACATCCTCGGCCGGTTGCGGGATGTCCTCGCCGGCTCGGCGAACGGCGATGCGATCCGCGAGGATCTTGCGGGCGGGCTGTCGATGATGCCGGCCTGGATGCAGGACATCGCGCGGGATCTGCTCCACGCGGACGCCCCGCCCGCGCACCGCAGGCCGACACCGGCGCCAGCCGCCGCCGCCGCGGACATGCCGGGGTAAAAGGTTGAACCAGGCCTACCGGCAAATCCTCGCGGCTTCCGATGCCGACCGGCGCGACCTGTTCCTGCGCACCGCCACGCGCCTGGGCACGGCCGTGCAGAACGTCGAGAAGGATTTCTGGGTGTGCTGGACCCTGGACGTACTGTTCAACCGGCTGCCCGACGGCGGGCCGCGATTGCTGTTCAAGGGCGGCACTTCCCTGTCCAAGGCATTCGGCCTGATTACCCGCTTTTCGGAAGACATCGACGTCACGGTCTTTCGCGACGATCTTGGCCAGCAGGCGAGCGCCGCCGAACTTGACGCGCTGAGCGGGAAAAAGCGTCGCGAGCGGCTCAACGCGATCAAGGAAGCCTGCCAGGCCTATGTCGCCGGCGCCCTGAGAACTCAGATAAGCGCGTGCGCTCTCGCGGCAATCGGCGAAGGGCGTTTCCTGCTCGAGCCGGACCCGGGCGATGCGGATCGCCAGAGCCTGCTTTTCTGGTACCCCGCCGTCACGCAGGAGGCGGGAGGCTACGTGCGCTCGGCCGTCAAGATCGAGTCGGGAGCCAAGTCGGCCCTCGATCCGCACGTCCTCGCCAGTGTCACGCCCTACGTTGCCGGCGACGTGCCGGGGCTGGACCTGACCGTGCCGGACATCACCACCGTAGAAGCGAAACGCACGTTCTGGGACAAGATCATCATCGTGCACGGACTGCGGCAATGGCACGACCGCCGCGCCGAACTCCGGCATGGCGGCCAGCGGGTTTCCCGCCATTACTACGACCTGCACCAGCTCTTGCAGATTGCCACGGCGCAAGGCTGGACCGCCGATGGCCTGCTTGCCCTGGACTGCGCGCGACACGCAAGGCTCTTCTTCGGCAGCGCGGACCTGGGACTCGACGCCGCGCGGCCCGGCGCGTTCACCCTGGTCCCGGCGGGAGCCATGCGCGATGCGCTGGCGAGGGACTACGCGGCGATGGCGGGCATGGTCTTTGGCAACGCGCCGGCATTCGATGCGGTGCTCGATGCCGCTGCCCGCCTGGAACAGGCCGTCAATGTCATCGGCTCGTAGCGTCGGCTAGCCGGCCAGCCCGCCGACCGATGTTTCGCCCATCGGTCCTCCCACACCCTCCCGCCGCTCCCAGCCCCCTGCCCGGCACTTTTTTGCTCCCCCCTTCCGCCCCGGCGGCCTACTATGCATTGGTCAGGCGAACCGCCGCGACTACCGCGACTGCCGCGAACCGCCGCGCACCGCCCAGGCCACCGAACCGGAGGAATGCAAATGGACCGTCGTTCTTTCCTGAAAGCGGGCGCCGCCGCGCCCGTGCTGGCGGGCGCAGCCGGGATTCCCGGGCTGGCCCGCGCCGGCGCGCCAGGCGCCGAGGCGTTGCCAGCCGCCGCGGGCTGGCGTGTCTATGAAGTCACCACGGAGGTGACGCTGCCGCCCACGGCCGCGCCGGCCAGCGTGTGGGTGCCGATCACCGCCGGGCGGATCGGCGACTACCAGCGCACGCTGTCCACCACCTGGGCCGCGCCCGGCGCACGCGCGGAAGACACCCGCGCGCCCGGCTACGACGTGCGCATGCTGGCGCTGAACTGGCCCGCCGCCGCCGAAGGCCAGCCGCTGCATGCCACGCTGACCAACGTGGTGGCGCTGCGCGACCGCAAGGCGGATCTCGGCCAGCCGCCGTCGTCGCGCGGGCCGCGCGAATCGGCCGAGACCCTGCGCGAATACCTGCGGCCCACGCAACTGCTGCCGACCGATGGCATCGTCAAGGCCACCGCGCAGCAGATCACCGCCGGCGCGCCGGACGACATGACGCGCGCCCGCGCGCTCTACGAATGGGTGGTCGACCATACCTGCCGCGAGGCCAGCGTGCGCGGCTGCGGCGTGGGCGACGTGGCGGCCATGCTGCGCGCGGGCGGCATCATGGGCGGCAAGTGCGCGGACATCAACGCGCTGTTCGTGGCGCTGGCGCGCGCCTCGGGCATTCCGGCGCGCGATGCCTACGGCGTGCGCGTGGACAATTCCGCATACGGCTTCAAGGCGATGGGCAAGGCCGGCGACATCTCCAAGGCGCAGCACTGCCGCGCCGAGTTCTACAACGCCGGCTACGGCTGGGTGCCGGTGGACCCGGCCGACGTGCGCAAGGTGGCGCTCGAGGAGGTGCCCGGCGGGCTGCCGATGACGCACTGGAAGGTGCGCTCGGCGCGCGCGATGCTGTTCGGCGCCTGGGAGATGAACTGGGTGGCCTACAACCACGGCCACGACGTGGCGCTGCCGGGCAGCAAGGCGGCGCCGGTGCCGTTCCTGATGTACCCGAACGGCGAGACCGTCGCCGGCACGCTCGACAGCGTCGATCCCGCCGCGTTCGGCTACCGCATCGCCTCGCGCCGCATCGCATAGGGAGACCCATGACGGCAAACAACACGATGGCCGACCGGCCGGCCGCCGGCGCAATCAGGCTGACGGCCTTTTCCCACGGCGGCGGCTGCGGCTGCAAGATCGCGCCCGGCGTGCTCTCCGAGATCCTCAAGAACACGCGCGGCTTCCCGGCGCCGCCCGCGCTGATGGTCGGCATCGAGACCAGCGACGACGCCGCCGTCTACAGGCTCAACGACACCCAGGCGCTGGTCGCCACCACGGACTTTTTCATGCCGGTGGTGGACGACCCCTACGACTTCGGCCGCATCGCCGCGGCCAACGCCATCTCCGACGTCTACGCGATGGGCGGCACACCGATCATGGCGCTGGCGCTGGTCGGCATGCCGGTGGACAAGCTGCCGCCGGAGGTCATCGGCACCATCCTGGCCGGCGGCGAGGCGGTCTGCGCGCAGGCGGGCATTCCCGTCGCGGGCGGCCACACCATCGACTCGGTCGAGCCGATCTACGGGCTGGTGGTGATGGGGCTGGTGCATCCCGACCACGTCAAGCGCAACAGCGCCGCGCGGCCCGGCGACGTGCTGATCCTCGGCAAGCCGCTCGGCGTGGGCATCATGTCGGCCGCCATCAAGAAGGACAAGCTGGACGCCGACGGCTACCGCGAGATGATCGCCAGCACCACGCGGCTCAACACGCCGGGCCGACGGCTGGCGGGCCTGGCGGGCGTGCACGCGCTCACCGACGTGACCGGCTTCGGCCTGCTCGGCCATCTGCTGGAAGTCTGCCGCGGCAGCGGCGTGGGCGTGCGGCTGGCGATGGACCGCATCCCGCTGCTGCCCGGCGTGGCGGCGCTGGCCGGCGCGGGCGTGGTCACTGGCGCGTCGGGGCGCAACTGGGCCAGCTACGGCGCCGAGGTGGCGCTGGCGGCAGGCATCACGCCGGCGCAGAAAGCCCTGCTGACCGATCCGCAGACCAGCGGCGGCCTGCTGGTGGCATGCGCGCCGGCGGCGGTGGACGACGTGCTCGCCGTGTTCCGCGACGAAGGCTTCGCGCATGCCGCCGTGATCGGCGAGACCACGGCGGGGCCGGCGCGCGTGACGGTGTGAGCGGCGGCGGCCGGGTGCTTCCTGGCCGCGCGCATCCCAACGTGTCCAAACGCATCCCGCGCGAGCCGCCCGCGACAACCGAACAAGCTATTGCCCCGCCCCGTTCTAAGCTAAGACGAAACCATCAGTTCGCGCGGCGTCGTGCCGTTCCTATACTTGGCGGCCACGCAACAGCCTGGGAACGGGACCATGAAACGATGGCACGCGGCCGCGCTGGCGGCTCTGGTGATGGCATTCGGCGCCGGCGCCGCGCAGGCACAAGCGCAGGCGCAGGAAAAAACGAAGATCAAGGTCGGCGTCTCGGTCGGCAATGCCGAGCAGACCTTCGAGGTGGTGCGCAAGGTCGCCGCGCGCGACGGCCTGGACATCCAGGTCATCACCTTCAGCGACTACCTGCAGCCCAACGAGGCGCTCGCCGCCGGCGACCTCGACGCCAACGCCTTCCAGCACAAGCCCTTCCTCGACAGCCAGATCAAGGCGCGCGGCTACAAGATCGTGCCGGTGGGCCTGACGCTGACCGCGCCGCTGGGCATCTACTCCAGGGCCTACAAGTCGGTCGCGCAACTGCCGCAGGGCGCGCGCATCGGCATCCAGAACGATCCGTCCAACGGCAACCGCGCGCTGCTGCTGCTGCAGAAGGCCGGGCTCATCAAGCTCAGGCCCGGCGTGGGCGAGAACGGCGTCAACGCCACCCCGCTCGACGTGGTGGAGAACCCGAAGAAGCTCAGGCTGATCGAGCTCGACGCCGCGCAACTGCCGCGCGCGCTCGACGACCTCGCCGCCGCCTCGATCAACAACGACTATGCCTATCGCGCCGGCCTCTCGCTGCAGCGCGACACCATCGCGGTGGAAGACGCGCGCGGCCCCTACGCCAACCTGATCGCCACGCGCGCCGAGGACAAGGACAAGCCGTGGGTGAAGAAGCTGGTGAAGGCCTACCAGTCGGAGGATGTGCGCCGGTTCATCGAGACCGAGTTCAAGGGCTCGCTGATCCCGGCCTTCTGAGCGGCGCCGGCGGCGCCCCGCGGGCGCCGGCCGATCCCGCCGATGTGTCCTATAGTACAAAGCCGGTCCCAAGCGGCGGTAGGCGGTACGAGGAGGCACATCATGGCAACCTGGAAGCCCGATCCCAGCTTTTACCCGTCGCCGCGGCTGGCGGCCAAGGCGCCGGCGGAATCGCTCGCCTACGTGGCGATGTTCGATCCCACGCGCAGCCAGCCCGACGGCATCGCCGTGGTGAACACGGACCCGGCCTCGCCCGCCTACGCCACCATCGTCGGCCGGGTGGCCATGCCGCACACCGGCGACGAGCTGCATCACTTCGGCTGGAACGCCTGTTCCTCCTGCCTGTGCCCGAACGCGCCGCATCCGCACATGGAGCGGCGCTACCTGGTGGTGCCGGGCCTGCGCTCCTCGCGCGTCTACATCCTCGACACCAAACCCGATCCGCTGCACCCCGTCATCGTCAAGGTGATCGAGCCCGGCGAGCTGGCCGAGCGCACCGGCTACACGCGCCCGCACACCGTGCACTGCGGCCCCGCCGGCATCTACATCACGGCGCTCGGCAACGGCGCGGGCAAGGGGCCGGGCGGCATCATGCTGCTGGACCAGGAAAGCTTCGAGCCGCTCGGCCAGTGGGAAGTGGAGCGCGGCCCGCAGCAGTTCGCCTATGACGGCTGGTGGCATCTCGGCTACGACACGCTGGTGACCAGCGAATGGGGCACGCCGGACATGTTCGAGGACGGCCTGGTGCCCGAGATCCTGCTCGGCTCGCGCTACGGCCGGCGCCTGCATTTCTGGGACCTCAACAAGCGCAGGCACCTGCAGGAAATCGACTTCGGCGAGGAGCACCAGCTGGTGTTCGAGCTGCGCCCCGCGCACGACCCGACCCGGGCCTACGGCTTCGTCAACTGCGTCATCAGCCTCAAGGACCTGTCCTCGTCGATCTGGACCTGGTACCGCGACGGCGACAGATGGGCCGTGCGCAAGATCATCGAGATCCCGGCCGAACCCGCCGACCCGGACCTGCTGCCGCCCATCCTCAAGGGCTTCAAGGCGGTGCCGCCGCTGGTGAGCGACATCGATCTGTCGATGGACGACCGCTTCCTCTACGTCTCGTGCTGGGGCACCGGCGACCTGCTGCAATACGACGTCTCCGACCCGTTCGCGCCGCAGCAGACCGGGCGCGTGCGCATCGGCGGCATCGTCTCGCGCGCCACGCACCCGGGCGCGGGCGGCGCCGCGCTCAACGGCGGCCCGCAGATGGTGGAGGTGAGCCGCGACGGCCGCCGCGTCTATTTCACCAACTCGCTGTACGGCGCGGTGGACGCGCAGTTCTACCCGGAAGGCATCGACGGCTGGATGGTCAAGCTCGACGCCGCGCCCGAGGGCGGCATCGCCTTCGACCCGCGCTTCTTCCTGCGCTGGCCGGCCGGCCACCGGCCGCACCAGGTGCGGCTGCAGGGTGGCGACTGCTCGTCCGACTCGTACTGCTACCCGTAGCGGCGCGCCATGCCCGGAGCCGCGCCGGATACCCATCTCGCCGCGCAATGGGCGGCGCTGTGGCCGCTCTGGTGGCCGTGGCTGGCGATTGCCGCGCTGGGCCTGTTCCACGGCATCAACCCGGCGATGGGCTGGCTGTTCGCGGTCGCGCTCGGGCTGCATCGCGGACGGCGCAAGGTGGTGCTGCTGGCGCTGCTGCCGATCGCGCTGGGACATGCGCTGGCGGTCGCGCTGGTGCTGGCCGCCGCGCTCACGCTCGGCAGCCTGCTGGACCCGGCGTGGATGGCGCGCATCGGCGGCGCCGCGCTGATCGGCTGGGCCGCGTGGCACGCGCTGCGCGGCCACCGCCGCCACCCGCGCGTGGGCATGCAGGCCGGCATGGCGGGGCTGGCGCTGTGGTCGTTCCTGATGGCCGGCGCGCACGGCGCCGGGCTGATGCTGGTGCCGGTGATGCTGCCGCTGTGCGCCGCCGCGGCGCCCGGCGGCGGCGCGCTGGTGCCGGCGCTGCTGGCGCTGGGCCTGCACACGCTGGCCATGCTGCTGGCCATCGGCACCGTGGCGCTGCTGGTGTACGACCGCCTCGGCGTGGCCTTCCTGCGCACCGGCTGGCTCAACCTGGACCGCGTGTGGACCGCCGCGCTGCTGGCCTGCGGCGCGTGGCTGCTGTTCGCGTCCGGCCACTGAGCGGGTACCATCGCGCACCACACACCAGACAAGCAAAGCGCAACCCAACCAGACAACGCAATGAGCACCGAACTGAAGATCGAAGACATCGAACCCGGCACCGGCAAGGCGGTCGTCAAGGGCGCCCTCATCACCACCGAGTACACCGGCTACCTGGAGGACGGCACCATGTTCGATTCCTCCCACGAGCGCGGCAAGCCGTTCCAGTGCGTGATCGGCACCGGCCGCGTCATCAAGGGCTGGGACATCGGCCTGATGGGCATGCGGACCGGCGGCAGGCGCCGGCTGTCCGTTCCCGCGCACCTCGCCTACGGCGAGCGGCAGGTGGGCGAGCACATCAAGCCGAATTCGAACCTGGTGTTCGAGATCGCGCTGCTGGAGGTGCTGACGCGCGACGACTGAGCGCGCCGCCAACCGTATAAGGTTTTCACCAATCCTTCGTTGTGCGCGCGGCGCGCCGTGGCTACTGTCATCCGATACATCCGCTATGCCACCGCCCCGGAGGACCGCCGCATGCCATCCCGCCCGCGCGAGCCGCGCGCCGCACCCGCCCCGCTGGACACCGCCCCGCCGAACGCCGATTGGCTGGACACCGACGTGCTGGTCATCGGCGGCGGCCCCGCCGGCACCTGGGCGGCCGTGGCCGCGGCCGAGCGCGGCGCGCGCGTGGTGCTGGCCGACAAGGGCTATTGCGGCGCTTCCGGCGCCACCGCGGCGGCCGGCACGGCGATCTGGCACGTCGCGCCCGACCCGGCCGCGCGCGCGGCGGCCAGGGCCAGCCGCTACACGCTGGGCGGCGAGCTGGCGGAGCCAGCCTGGATGGACCGCGTGCTGGACCGCACCCACGCCGGGCTGGAACGGCTGGCCGAATGGGGCTATCCGTTCCCGCAGGACGAGCATGGGCAAAGCCAGCGCATCTCGCTGCAGGGGCCCGAATACATGCGGCTGATGCGCCGGCGCGTGAAGGCCGCGGGCGGGCGCATCCTCGACCACAGCCCCGCGCTGGAACTGCTGGTGGACGACGGCGGCCGGGTGAGCGGCGCGCGCGGCCTGCGCCGCCAGCCGCGCGCCGGCCAGGCCGCGCAATGGCGCGTGCGCGCCGGCGCGGTGGTGATCGCCACCGGCGGCTGCGCGTTCCTGAGCCGCGCGCTGGGCTGCAACGTGCTCACCGGCGAAGGCCACCTGATGGCCGCCGAGGCCGGCGCCGAGCTGTCGGGCATGGAGTTCTCCAACGCCTACGGGCTCGGCCCCGCGTTCGCCTCCGTCACCAAGTCGCTGTTCTACCAGTGGGCCACGTTCTACGACGCGCAGGGCCAGGTGCTGGAAGGCGCCGGCTCCGCGCATGGCCGCGGCGTGATCGCGCGCGCCTTGCAGACGCAGGCCGTGCATGCGCGCCTGGACCGCGCCGACGCCCGCGTGCGCGCCTGGATGCGCAGCGCGCAGCCCAACTTCTTCCTGCCGTTCGACCGGCTCGGCATCGATCCCTTCACGCAGCGCTTTCCGGTCACGCTGCGCCTGGAAGGCACCGTGCGCGGCACCGGCGGCCTGCGCATCGCCGACGCGCAGTGCGCCACCGGCGTGCCCGGCCTGTACGCGGCCGGCGACGCGGCCACGCGCGAACTGATCTGCGGCGGCTTCACCGGCGGCGGCAGCCACAACGCGGCCTGGGCGCTGTCGTCCGGCTGGTGGGCCGGCGAAGGCGCGGCGGCCTTCGCGCAAGGCGCGGGCGCGCACGGCGCGGAGGACCTGCGCGGCGCCGGCGGCAGCCCCGACGAGGGCGCGCAGGCCGCGCCCGATCCCCAGGCGCTGGTGGACGCCGTGCAGGCCGAAGTCTTTCCCTACGCGCGCAACTGGTTCCGCGACGGCGGCACGCTCACCGCGTCGCTCGCGCGCCTCGACGCGCTCTGGCGCACGTGGAGCCGCTACGCGCCGCCGCGCGACGACGCGCGGGCGCTGCGCGCGCGCGAAGCCACCGCCATGCTGGCCACCGCGCGCTGGATGTACCGCAGCGCGCTGGCGCGCACGGAAACGCGCGGCATGCACCGGCGCACCGACCATCCGGAGCTCGACGCGGGCCAGCGCTACCGCCTCGTCAGCGGCGGCCTCGACGAAGTGTGGACCGCGCGCGAGGCCGTGCGCGACGCGCCGCCGCAGGAGCGGCAGGAAGGCCCGAAGCCAGCATGGAGAGCCGCGGCATGATCGAGCTGCTCAACGGCGCGCGCTGCACGGGCTGCAATATCTGCGTGCGGGTCTGCCCGACCAACGTGTTCGCCATCGTGCCCGGCAAGATCCCCGCGATCGCGCGGCAGCAGGACTGCCAGACCTGCTTCATGTGCGAGCTGTATTGCCCCGAGGACGCGCTCTACGTGGCGCCGCTGGCCGATGCCTGCCAGCCGCCCGACCACGCCGCGGCGGAGCCGCCGCGCCACGCCGGCAGCTACCGCGCGGCGGTGGGCTGGGGCAAGGGGCGCGCGCCGACCGCCGCGCAGGACGGCAGCCACGCGCTGCTCGCGCTGGTGCGCCCGGCGCCGCGCGCCGGCGGCAAGCGCGGCGCGCCATGAAAGACCTGCTCGACTGGATCACCGCCATCGCCGCCGTGGTGCTGGTCTACGCGGCCTTGCGGCATCCGCTCTACCCGCCGCGCGGCGACAAGGAGAAGGAACCGGCCGGCAAGGACGATGCCGGGCACTGACGCCGCGCCCGGTGTCCTGCCCCGCAAATTTATATTCAAAAATTCTGAACGATAAATTCGGATAAGCACGGTCCCGGGCTTTGGTGGCTCTTCTATAGTTCGTCACATGGACGGCGCGCAAACAAGCAGCAGCAAGCAGCAGCGCAGCAGCGGCGTCCTGGCAGATGCAGACGAACAATCAACGAAATTCAATGAATTTTTAGATACTGGAGCCCATCATGACCAAGACCTTCGCCCTCAAGCTCGCTTCCGCCCTCGTGCTCTCGCTGGCCGCCATCGGCGCCGCCCAGGCCGCCTCCGCCCGTGACCTGCAGGCCGGCGACAAGTACGGCTACAACTTCCGCAGCACCGTCCCGGCCGACCGGTACGGCTACGACTTCCGCACGCACGACACCTTCACCGAAGGCGCCCGCAGCGGCAAGGCCGACCCGTTCACCGACGGCGCCCGCGTCGCCGGCCTCGACCGCATCGGCGTCTCGGCCACGCCGGCCCGCAGCTTCGACCCGTACGCGGAAGGCGCCCGCAGCGGCAAGGCCGACCCGTACACCGAAGGCGCCAACGCCTGATGCGGACCACCCGCCGCTTCCATCGCGCACGCGGCGCCGGCTGATCCCGGCGCCGTTTTTCTTTTGGCGGGCCGGATTCACTCCCGCTGCGGGACCGCCAGCTGCAGCGCGCGCACCAGCGCCAGCAGCGGCTCGCTCTGCCCGGCGCGGCGCAGCCACATCGCGCCGACCGCCGGCAGGTCCCAGGTCAGCGTGTGCGGCAACACCGCGGCGGCACCGGTGGCGGCCAGCTCGGCCGCCACCCCGCGCGGCACGATGGTGATGGCGCGCGGCTGGGTGCGCAGCAGCGTGGCGATGGTCTTGATCGAGTAGGTCTCCACCATCGGCGTGGGCGGCACCGCGCCGGCGGTGGCGAACAGCGTGTTGACGGTGCGCCGGATCGGCGTGTGCCCGGGCGGCAGGATCCAGTCCAGCGCGGCCAGGCGCTGCCAGTCAAGCTTGCCGCGCGCCAGCCGCGCCGCCGCCGCGGTCGGCACCACCAGCGCCGGCTCCTCCCGGTACAGCGGCGCCTGCACGATGTCGTCGCCGGGCGCATAAAAGGAGCGCGCGATCACGCAATCCAGCTCGTGCGCGCGCAGCGCCGCCACCAGTTCGTCGGTGGTGCCCTCGCGCACCACCACCGCCGCGCGCGGCTGCTGGCGCAGGCCGTGCGAGCAGGCCGCGTCCAGCACCACCGGCGCCACATAGGGAATCACGCCGATGCGCAGCCGCCCGTGCAGCCCGGCGCCGATCACGGCCAGCTCGCGGCCCAGCGCCTCGGTGTCGGCCATCGCCAGGCGCGCGTGGACCAGCACCGCCGCGCCCGTGTCGGTGGGCTCCAGCCCGCGCCGCGAGCGCGCGAACAGCGGCACCATGAAGATCTCCTCGATCTCGCGCAGCGCCTTGGTCACGGCGGGCTGGGACAGCCCCATCTCGGCCGCCACGCGCGAGACCGAGCGCTGCCGGTCCAGCGCCAGCAGCAGCGCGAGGTGCTTGAGCCGCAGGCGGGAAATCAGGTTGTGCTGGAGCTTGTCGGCGGATGGCATGGCGGGTCCGGTGCGTTCTGCGGAGTGTTTCGCGAGGCATTCTTTGTATAACCAAACCTTCATACAACAATAATTATTCGGCTGCAAACGGTTATTCAGGACTCTTATACTGGCGTTCAGCCCTTCCTTGTCACCGATCCTTCACGGAGTCCCCATGTTCACCACCCGCCCGGAAATCGTCGGCACCTTCGGCGTGGCCTCGTCCACCCACTGGCTGGCCTCGCAGACCGCCATGAGCGTGCTGGAGCGCGGCGGCAACGCCTTCGACGCGGCGGTGGCGGGCGGCTTCGTGCTGCAGGTGGTGGAGCCGCACCTGAACGGCCCCGGCGGCGAGGTGCCGATCCTGCTGTGGAGCGAGCGCGAGCGCGCGGTGCGCTCGATCTGCGGGCAGGGCCCGGCGCCGGCGCTGGCGGACCCCGCCGCGATGCGCGCCAGGGGGCTGGACCTGGTGCCCGGCATCGGCCTGCTGCCGGCCACCGTGCCGGGTGCCTTCGGCGCCTGGCTGACCATGCTGCGCGACTACGGCACCTGGGAACTGGCCGACGTGCTGGCCCCCGCCATCGCCTACGCGCGCCACGGCTTCCCGCTGGTGCCGCGCATCTCGCAGGCGATCCTGGCGGTGCGCGAGCTGTTCCAGCAGGAGTGGCACAGCTCGGCCGAGGTGTGGCTGCCGGGCGGCCGCGTGCCGCGCCCCGGCACCCTGCATGCCACGCCGGGCGTGGCGCGCACCTACACGCGCATCCTGGAGACGGCCGCGGCCGCCGGCGGCACGCGCGAGCAGCAGATCGACGCCGCGATGGCGTGCTGGTACCGCGGCTTCGTGGCCCGGGAGATCGACGAATTCTGCCGCACGCAGGCGGTGCGCGACACCACCGGCGAGCGCCACAAGGGCCTGCTGCGCCTCGACGACATGGCCAACTGGGCGCCGACCGTGGAAGCCCCGGCCACGCTGGACTTCGGCCGCTACACGGTGGCCAAGTGCGGCATCTGGAGCCAGGGCCCGGCCTTCCTGCAGCAGCTCGGCATGCTGCGGCACGCCGACCTGGCGGCCCACGCGCCCACCTCGCCGGAGTTCGTGCACCGCATCGCGGAGGCGGCCAAGCTCGCGATGGCCGACCGCCTGGCCTGGTACGGCGACCCGCGCTTCGGCGACGCGCCGCTGCCCGGCCTGCTCGAAGCCGGCTACCTGGCCGCGCGCGCGCAGCTGATCGGCCAGCAGGCCTCGCTGGAGATCCGCGCCGGCACGGTGGACGGCCGCGCGCCGCGCCTGCCCGACCTGGGCGCGGCCGAGCGCACGCTGCGCGATGCCGACGTGCGCTTCGGCGTGGGCGAGCCCACCTTCGCGGCGATGCCGCCGGTGACGGAGTGGGCCGAGCGCGAGATCTTCGTCGGCGACACCTGCCACATCGACGTGATCGACCGCCACGGCAACATGGTCGCGGCTACGCCGTCGGGCGGCTGGCTGTCGTCCAGCCCGGTGATCCCGGCGCTCGGCTTCGCGCTCAACACGCGCCTGCAGATGACCTGGCTGGAACCGGGCCTGCCCAACACGCTGGCGCCGGGCAAGCGCCCCTGCACCACGCTGTCGCCGTCGCTGGCGCTGCGCGACGGCGAGCCCTACATGGTGTTCGGCACGCCCGGCGGCGACCAGCAGGACCAGTGGTCGGTGGCCTTCTTCCTGCGCCACGCGGTGCACGGCATGAACCTGCAGGAAGCCATCGACGCGCCGGCCTGGCACATCGACCATTTCCCCGGCTCGTTCTGGCCGCGCTCGGTGGTGCTCAACCGCCTGAGCGTGGAGTCGCGCCTGCCCGAAGAAACCATCGCCGAACTGCGCGCGCGCGGCCACGAGGTGAAGGTCGGCGAGCCGTGGTCGGAAGGCCGCATGTCCGCCTGCACGCGCGAGCGCGACGCGCAGGGGCGGCTGGTGCTGCGCGCCGGCGCCAACGCGCGCGGCATGCAGGGATACGCGGTGGGACGCTAGGCGCAGCGGCAATAAGCAGGACAAGGAGACGCAAGCCGGCGTGCAGCCGCCGCCGGACCACACCAATCAAAACCGGGCCGCCCCGCGCGGCCCGCATCGCCATCGGAGAGTTGAAGACATGAAAGCCGTACTCAAGCGCTGCCTGCTGGGCCTTGCCGCGTTCTCGCTATTGTGTGCCGCGTCGGGCGCGGGCGCGGCGGATGCCTATCCGCAGAAACCCATCACGCTGATCGTGCCGTGGGCCGCCGGCGGCTCCACCGACATCCTGGCGCGCGTGCTGTCCGAGCAGTTGACGCGCTCGCTGGGCCAGCCGGTGATCGTCGACAACAAGCCGGGCGCCTCGGGCAACATCGGCTCCGCCGCGGTGGCGCGCGCCAAGCCCGACGGCTATACGCTGCTGGTCGGCTCCATGAGCACGCACGCGATGAACCCGGCGCTGATGCCCAACATGCCGTTCCGCGGCGTGGAGGACTTCACGCCGCTGGGCCTGCTCGCCTACGTCACCAACACGATGGTGATCCATCCCTCGGTGCCGGCGCACAACGTCAAGGAACTGATCGCCTACGCGCGCGCCAATCCGGGCAAGCTGGCCTACGCCAGCGCCGGCGCCGGCTCCACCAACCACCTGAGCGCCGTGCTGTTCGAGAAGATGGCCGGCGTGCAGATGCTGCACGTGCCGTACAAGGGCGGCGCGCCGGCGGTGGTGGACACCGTGGCCGGGCAGACCCAGCTGCTGTTCTCCGCCGGCACGCAGACGCTGACCCACGTGAAGGCCGGCAAGCTGCGCCTGCTCGCCGTCACCGAGAGCAAGCGCTCGCCGCTGCTGCCCAACGTGCCGACCGTGGCCGAGACCGTGCCCGGCTATGAACTGTCGGTCTGGTACGGCGCCTTCGGCCCGGCCGGCATGCCGCCCGCGCTGGTGACGCGCCTGAACCAGGAAATCAACCGGATCATGTCGCTGCCCGAGGTGAAGGAAAAGATGAACGCCATCGGCGTGGAAACCGCCACCTCCACGCCGCAGCAGTTCGCCACCATCCTGCGCCGCGACGCGGACCGCTACGGCAAGCTGATCCGCGAGCTGGGCATCAAGGCGGAATAAGGACGTGAGCGGCCTCATTTCCGACACGGCCCGCGTGACGCTGCCGGCCGCCGTGCTGGACGCGCTGTGCGGCCAGCTGGCGCGCGCGGACGCGCCCGCCGCCGCCTTCGATGCGATCGGCAGCGCCACCGCGGCGCTGCTCGGCCCGGGCCTGCTGACCATCAACGCATGGCGGCGCGACAGCGCCGAGGTGGAGCGGCTGTGGTCCTCCGACCCCGCCGCCTATCCCGTCGGCGGCCGCAAGCACAAGCCCGATTCCCCGTGGTCGCGCCAGTTGCTGGGCCAGGGCGAGGTCTTCGTCGGCGAGGGCGACCACGCGCTGGCCGCCGTGTTCGACGACATCGCGGTGATCCGCGCGCTGGGCCTGTCCGCCGTGGTCAACGTGCCGGTGTGCGAGCGCGGGCAATGCGTGGGCACCTTCAATTTCCTGGCGGCGCGCGCCGCGTGGGCGCCGGGCGAGGTGGCGACGCTGCGCATGCTGGCGCAGATGGCCACGCCGGCGGTAGTGGCAGCGGCGGCGGCGGCGAGCCGGGCGGACTGAAACGCCGCGCCTCAGTACGTCAGGCGCAGCGTCGCGGTGACGTTGCGCGGCGCGCCGAACTCGCCGAAGAAGGAGTTGGGCACGCGCGCGTAGTAGTGGCGGTCGGCGATGTTGTTGAGCGCCAGGAAAGCCTCCACGTGGCGGTTGAAGCGATAGCCCACGCGCGCGTTGAACAGCGCGTAGCCGCCCTGCGCCCAGTAGCCGCGCGTGGTGCCGCTTTGCGCCAGCATGCTGGCGCCGAGGAAGGTGCCGGCCAGCGGCCCGGACGAAAGCCGGTAGCTGGTGGCCAGCTTGAACAGGTGGCGCGGCTCCTCGGCGTCGTAGGCGCTGCCCTGCAGCGTGGGGCTGGAGGTGTAGCGCGTGTTCAGCAGCGTGTAGCCGGCCGAGAGGTTCCAGTTGGGCAGCGGCGTGCCGGCAAGCTCGGCCTCCCAGCCCTGGCTGCGCACCGCGCCGCTGGCCACCGAGCCGGTCGGGTGGTCCTGGTCGGCCACCGCGAGGTCGCTGCCGTTGATGCGGAAGGCCGCCACCGACGCGTTCAGGCGGCCGTCGAGGAAGGCGGCTTTCAGCCCCGCCTCGTACTGCTCGCCGGAGAACGGCGGCAGCGCGCCGCCGCTGAAGGTGGTCTGGGTCTGCGGCGAGAAGATCTTGGCGTAGCTGGTGTAGGCCGACAGTTGCGGCGTGATGCTGTAGACCAGCCCGGCATACGGAATGAACTTGTGCTCCTCCGACGCGGCCACGCTCCAGTCGCCGCCCGGCGCCGGCAGCACGGCGCGGGTCTTCTGCTGGAACCAGACCTCGCGCCCGCCCAGCACCAGCGACAGCGGCTCGAGCACCTGCAGCCGGGCCTGGCCGTACATGCCGTACTGGATGGTGCGGGTGTCGGTGCCGTCGTCGAAATGGCTCAGGTCGGGCGCGGGGATGACCGGGTTGAAGATGTCGTGCGTGCTGAGGTCGGCATAGGTGTTGAGGCTGTCCTGCCACAGCGACGAATAGTTGGCGCCGAACAGCAGGTGATGCTCGCGGCCGAACAGCTTCACGGTGCCCGACACGCTGGAGTCGAAGCCCAGCCACTCGTTGGTGTTGCGCTGCCCCTGCCCGAAATAGTCCGCCAGGCCGGTGCCCGCCTGCGGCGTGGCGGCGTAGGCATACGTGCCGCGGCTCAGCGCATGGCGGTAGTACAGCGTGGTCTGCGACTTCCAGTCGTTGTCGAAGCGGTGCGTCACGGTGCCGTTGACTTCCTGCATCGACTGGTAGGAAGTGTTCCAGCCCGGCCCGTAGTTCTGCGAGCGGCCGCGCGGGCCGGCCACGGGCGTGCCGCTGGTGTCGACGCCCACGCCGTAGTCGAAATCGTCGAGCGGGTTGACCTGGTAGGCGGCCGACAGCGACACCGTGGTGCGCGGCGTGAGGTCGTACTCGATGACGCCGTAGGCCAGCCCGAGCTTGCTGCCCTGGCCGTCGACGAAGCTGTTGCTCTTGCTGCCCACCACCACCGCGCGGCCGCGCAGCGTGCCGGCCTCGTTGAGCGGCCCGGTCACGTCCACCATCTCGCGCAGCGCGGCCCAGGAGCCGACCGAGGTTTCGCTGACGAAGCGGAACTTGTCGCCGGGCTGCTTGCGCACCAGGTTGACGCTGCCGCCGAGCGCGCCCTGCCCGTCCATCAGGCCGGAGGGGCCGCGGAAGACTTCGAGGCGGTCGTACATGGCGAGGTCGAACTGGGACTGGTACTGGATGCCGTTGAGCAGCGAGATGCCGTCGTACTGCACGTTCACGGGAAAGCCGCGCGCGTTGAAATAGGCCGAGCCGTCGCCGTAGTTCACCGAGGTCAGGCCGGGCGTGTACAGCAGCGCGTCCTGCAGCGTGCGGATGTCCTGGTCGTCCAGTTGCTGGCGGGTCAGCACCGAGACCGAGCTGGGAATGTCCTTGCGCGCGACGGGCGCCTTGCCGAACATCGTCACGGCGCGCGCACCATAGCTGCCGCTGCCCTCGGTGGCCGCGCTCGGCTCGCGCTGGCCGCGCACCTCCACAGCGGGCAGCGTGGGCCCGGCGGCGGCGGGTGCCGCGGTGGTGGCGACGGCCTTGCGCAGGCTGTAGCCGCTGCCGGCCTGCGGCACGGCCTCGAGCCCGGTGCCGTCCAGCAGCCGGCGCAGGCCGGCCTCGATGCCGTAGCTGCCCGACAGGCCTTGCGTGGCCAGGCCGCTGACGGCGGCCGCGTCATACGAGAGGTTGATGCCGGCGGCGCGCGCGAACTGGTTCAGCGCGGGCTCCAGCGGGCCGGCGGCGATGCCGTAGGCGTGGGCATTGGCCTGGGCCGTGGCCGTCTGCGCGGATGCGATGCGCGGCACGGCGACGCTCCCCAGCGCCAGGCCCAGCAGCGCGGCGCGCAGGGCCAGCGTCAGCGGGCGCGGGGCCGGCGCCAAGGTAGAGGCGCGGCCGGCGGCGAAGGTGGCATCGTTGGAGCGGACACGGCGGGACAGGCGCGGAAAACGGGAGGCGGGAGCGGTCATCGGCAGGATTCGGGCGGATCGGATACGGCAGGTTGCAAGAGGGCTTCTACTTGTCTGCCGAGCGAGAACGCCAATCCCCTCAGTTTTTTTCCGATCTTTTTTCGAGCGCGCGCCGCCGCTGCCCGCGCGCCGCGCTTCAGACCGCGCCTCAGACCGCGCCGTCCGGCCCGACCATGACCCAGAAGCGCGTCAGGAAGCGCACCCTGACCGGCAGCGTCTGCACCAGGAACTGCAGCGTGGCGTCGGTATCGCCCAGCTGGAACACGCCCGACACGGGCAGCGCGGCCACGCGCGCGTCGCAGGCGATATGGCCGACGCGGTAGCGCCCCAGCTCGGCCAGCAGCGCGTCCAGCCGCATGCGGCGCGCGGCGATCACGCCATCCACCCAGCCGGCCGGATCGGCCGCCGGCGCCGGCGCCGGCACCAGCGAGGCGCCGTCGGCGGCGAGCCGGCCGCTCTGCCCCGCATGCACGACGGGCGCGCCGGGATCGGCCGGCGCGCCGCTGGCCGGATGCAGTTGCACCGCGCCTTCCTGCACGCTGATGCGCGCGTCGGTCTCGTACAGCCGGACCGTGAAGCGCGTGCCCAGCGCCTGCATGGCGCCGAACGGCGTGCCGACCCAGAACGGCCGCCGCGCGCGCGCCTGCGCGTCGTGGCCGGTAGTGACCAGCATCTCGCCGCGGCGCAGCGCGATGCGGCGCTGCACGCTGTCCATGCGCACGTCGATGGCGCTGTCGGTGTTGAGCACGATCACGGTGCCGTCGGCCAGCGCGACGGTGCGGCGCTCGCCGGTGGCGGTGGCGTAGTCGGCCACCAGGCGCTGCCACGGCGCGTGGCGGTAGCCGGACCATCCCGCCGCCAGCGCCACGCCGCCGAAGGCCAGCGCGCGCAGGGCGTCGCGGCGCCGGCGCGCGCGCGCGCCGCGCAGGGCATCGGCGGCGTCCAGCGCATCGTGCGCGAGCCGCGCCGGCAGCCGCGCGAAATCGGCGTTGAGCGACTGCACCCGCGCCCACGCGGCGGCATGCAGCGGGCTGGCCGCCAGCCAGCGGGCGAAAGCGGCGCGGCTCTGCGGCGTGGGCACGTTGAAGTCGAGGCGCACCGCCCAGGCGATGGCCTCGTCGACGATCTTGCCGGGAATCTCCGCGGCCTCCGCCGCCGCGGCCAGGCCGGCGGACGCGCTGCGTGCCGCGCTCATGCGTGGAAGCGCAGCTGGTAGCAGTGGCGCAGCGCGCTGGCGACGTAGCGCTCCACCGTCGCCAGCGACACGCCCAGGCGCGTGGCGATCTGCGGGCAGGTCAGCCCGTCGAGCTGGGCCAGCAGGAAGGCGGTGCGCACCTTGGGCTTGAGGCTGTCGAGCATGGCGTCCACCGCGATCAGCGCTTCCAGGAACAGCAGCCGGCTCTCGGGCGACGGCGCCTCGGGCTCGGGCAGCGCGGCCAGCGTCTCCAGCCAGGCCTGCTCCAGCTCGCGCCGCCGCCAGCGCTCGACCACGAGGCCGTGGGCGATGGTGCTCAGGTAGGCGCGCGGCTCGCGCAATTCGTCGGCGGCCGGGCGCGACAGCAGGCGCATGAACACGTCCTGCGCCACGTCGGCGGCGTCGAAGGCATTGCCGAGCTTGCGGCCGAGCCAGCCTTGCAGCCAGCGGTGGTGGTCGCTGTAGAGCGCGTGGATGCGATGGTGCGGGAGAGGTGCGGCGGCCGGCATCGTGGTTTCCCAGGCAGGGCTCGAGCCCCCGATCAATTGCAAATAAGAATTATTTTCAATTCTATCCAAGGGCATACCGGCCTGCAATGCCGGCGCGGGCCGCATTGACTTATGCGAGGCCACCCTCTACTATCTTTTGCGAATCTATCCTCGCATATCGCCACCCCGCAAGCAGCGCGCCAACATGCCCGACGCCATCACGCAGGAACTGCCCGGCAAGTCCGGACCGCCCGGAGCGCCGGCCCGCAAAGCCGGACACGCGCTTCGCTGGACCGCCCTGGCCGGGTCTTCCGTGGCGCTCGCCGCCCTGCTGGAATGGCTGGGCCTGCCGGCGGCGCGGCTCTTTGGGCCGTTGCTGGCCGGCGTCGTGATGACCGCCGCCGGGGCGCGCCTGCGCGTGGCGCCGGCGGCATTTCTCGTGTCGCAGGGGCTGATCGGCTGCATGATCGCGAGGATGCTGCCGTCGTGGTTCTACGGCACCGTGGCCGGGCGCTGGCCGGTGTTTGCCGCCGGCGCGGCGTCGGTGATCGCGGCGAGCGTCGCGCTGGGCTGGTGGCTGACGCGCCGGCGCGTGCTGCCCGGCACCACGGCGCTGTGGGGGCTGAGTCCGGGTGCCGCCACCGCCATGATCGTGATGGCCGAGGCGTATGGCGGCGACGCCGCGCTGGTGGCCTTCATGCAGTACCTGCGCGTGGTCGTGGTGGCCGCGGTCGCCGCGGTGGTGGCCAGGGTGTGGGGCGTGGGCGAGCACCATGCGCACCTCGCCACCGGCTGGTTCCCGCCGGTCGCCTGGCTGCCGCTGCTCGGCACGCTCGCGCTGGCGGTGCTGGGCCCGCTGGCGGCGCACCGCCTGCGGATACGCGCCGGCGCCTTCCTGCTGCCGCTGTTCGCCGGCATGTACCTCGGCCACCAGGGCTGGCTCCGGCTCGAGCTGCCGCCGTGGCTGCTGATGCTGGCCTACGCCGTGATCGGCTGGCGCATCGGCTTTCGCTTCACCCGGCCGCTGCTCGCGCACGCGGCCAGGGCACTGCCGCGGCTGCTGGCCTGCACGCTCGCGCTGGTCGGCGTGTGCGGCGCGCTCGCCGCGCTGCTGGTGGCGGCCACCGGCACCGATCCGCTCAGCGCCTACCTGGCCATGAGCCCAGGCGGCGCGGACACGGTGGCCATCATCGCGGCGTCCAGCCATGTCAACGTGCCGTTCGTCATGGCCATGCAGATGCTGCGCTTCATGACGGTGCTGCTGCTGGGGCCGCCGCTGGCGAGGTTTCTCGCCGGGCGCGCCCGCGGGCCGGCCGCGCTTCCCTGACCTTCGTTTCCCCTGCCTTTTGCCATGATCCACTTCGCCACCTTCTTGTGCGGGGCGCTGCTCTGCAACAGCATTCCGCACCTGAGCTCGGGCCTGCGCGGCATGCCGTTTCCCACGCCGTTCGGCCGCCCGCGCGGCGTCGGCGATTCCCCGCCCGTGGTCAACAGCCTGTGGGGCTTCCTCAACCTGGTGGCCGGCCTGTTGCTGCTGTCGCGCCATCCGGTCGGGCTGACGCCCGGCGCGGACCTCGCGGTGCTGCTGGCGGGCGCGCTGGCGATGGGCATCTACCTGTCGCTGCATTTCGGCAAGGTCCAGCGCGGCCGGCGCTGAACGCGGGCGGCGCGGGCCGCGTGCTAGCATGCCTGGCTCGCCTATCGTCCCATCGCACACTCCGCCGACATGTCTTCCGAACCCAGCAGCCAGCCCGGCGCCGGCGCCACCGAACCGAAGCGCGAGCGCGGCCGCATCCGCGTCGCGGCGATCCTGGCGGCGGGCGCCGAGCTCTTCCTGGAAAAAGGCTACGAGGCCGCCACCATGACCGAGATCGCGGCGCGCTCGGACACGGCCATCGGCTCGCTCTACCGCTTCTTTCCGTCGAAGGAGGCGCTGGCCGACACCCTGCTGATGCGCTACGCCCGGCTGGCCATCGACGGCCTGGCTGAAGTGGAGCGCCGCGCCGCGGCGCTGTCGACCGAGGCGCTGGCGGCGGCGCTGGTGGACTCGATGCTGGCGCTCAAGGCCGAGCGCAGCTTCGCCATCGCGCTGCTTGACGCGGGCGCCGGCAGCGACGACAGGCGCGCCCAGTTCCGCGCGGCGATGCGGCAGGGCATGCTGGCCATCCTGAAGAACGCCGCGCCCAACGTGCCGGCGGCGCGCGCCGAGGCGATGGCGGCGGTCCTGCTGCTCCTGCTCAAGGGCGTGCTGGGCGCGCGCGGCGCCGACCCGGACAAGCCGGCGCTGCGCCGCGCGGTGGCGAAGGAAACGCGCGAACTGGTGCGCCTGTACCTGGCGGCGGCGCGCGCATTGCCCGAGGCGTAGCCCGGCACGCGAGCACCCGGCGGGGGGCCTTTCCCGGCGCGACGCGCGCGCGCCGGCCTCTCGATTCCATTTTCGGGAATTCAGAAATCCCGATCCTGCCATTCCCGCGCCCCGGGTGGCGGCATCACAATGCGCGTAGCGCAACGTTGCCGCTACAGCCTTCATGCTGGCGCGCCGCAGCGCAGGCGGCCGGCCCCGATGCCGGCCATCCCTCCCCGCTCGACCAATCCCCCGCAAAATCATGAGAACAATCACGATCAACGGTCAGCCGCATTCGATCGACCTGCCCGACGACGCCCCCCTGTTGTGGGCGGTGCGCGACCACCTCGGCCTGACCGGCACCAAGTTCGGCTGCGGCATGGCGCTGTGCGGCGCCTGCACCATGCACCTCGACGGGCAGCCCATCCGCTCGTGCGTGACGCCGATCTCGGCCGCGGACGGCAAGAAGATCACCACCATCGAAGGCCTGTCCGCGGACAAGACCGGCCAGGCGCTGCAGGCCGCGTGGGAGGAATTCGGCGTGCCGCAGTGCGGCTACTGCCAGGCGGGCCAGTTGATGTCCGCCACGGCGCTGCTGCATTCGAACCCGCATCCGACCGAGGCCGACATCGACGGCGCCATGAGCGGCAACATCTGCCGCTGCGGCACCTATACGCGCATCCGCGCGGCGATCCAGCACGTGGCCAAGTCGGGCGCAGCGGGCGCCAAACCGGGTGCGAAACCGGGCGCCGGCAAGGCCGCCGCCAAGCGGAGCGCCCAATGAACGCGCGCGACAACCTCACGGGCGCGGCCGCCGGCCCGCAATCGGCCGCGCGCCGCCGCTGGCTCAAGGGCATCGGCGCGGCCGCCGGCCTGACGCTCACGGTGGGCCTGGACGGCATCGTGCTGGCCGCCGAGGAAGCCAAGAAATACGGACGCGACGGCATGCCGGGCGGCGCGGTGGACAGCCCGCTGGTGTTCCTCTCGATCGGCGAGGACGGCAAGGTCGCCATCGTCTGCCACCGCTCGGAGATGGGCCAGGGCGTGCGCACCAGCCTGCCGATGGTGGTGGCCGACGAGCTCGAGGCGGACTGGGCGCAGGTGCGCGTGGTGCAGGCCCCGGCCGACGAAACCCGCTACGGCAACCAGAACACCGACGGCTCGCGCAGCGTGCGGCATTTCTTCGAGCCGATGCGGCGCGTCGGCGCCAGCGCGCGCAGCATGCTGGAGAGCGCCGCCGCGGCGCGCTGGGGCGTGCCGGTGAGCGAGGTGCAGGCGCGCAACCACGCGGTGGTGCACACTGCCAGCGGCCGCAGCCTCGGCTACGGCGCGCTGGCGCAGGACGCCGCGCGCCTGCCCGTGCCGGCGCCCGCCAGCCTCAAGCTCAAGGACCCGGCGCAGTTCCGCTACATCGGCAAGGACAGCACGCGCAGCATCGACGGCCACGACATCGCCACCGGCCGCGCGCAGTACGGCATCGACGTGCGCCTGGACGGCATGCTGTACGCCGTGGTGGCGCGCCCGCCGGTGTACGGCGGCAAGGTGGCCAGCTTCGATGCCGCCGAGACCATGAAGGTGCCCGGCGTGGTCAAGGTGGTGGAGATCGCCGGCAGCCCCGAGCCGGCCATGTTCCACCCGCTCGGCGGCGTGGCGGTGATCGCCACCAATACCTGGTCGGCCATCAAGGGCCGCGAGGCGCTCAAGATCCAGTGGAACGACGGCCCCAACGCCAGCTACGAGTCCGCCGCGTTCCGCGCCAGCATGGAAAAGGCCGCGAGCCAGCCCGGCAAGGTGGTGCGCAACCAGGGCGACGCGATGACCGCGCTGGCCGGTCCCGGCAAGCGCGTCACCGCGCAGTACTACCTGCCGCACATCGCGCACGCGACGATGGAGCCGCCGGTGGCCACCGCGCGCGCGGCCGGCGGCAAGTGCGAGGTGTGGACCTCGGTGCAGGCGCCGCAGGCCACCTGCGAGACCGTGGCCGCGCACCTCGGCCTCAAGCCCGCCGACGTCACCGTGCACGTGACGCTGCTGGGCGGCGGCTTCGGGCGCAAGTCCAAGCCGGACTTCGCCGCCGAGGCCGCGCTGCTGTCCAGGGCGATGGACGGCAAGCCGGTCAAGGTCACATGGACGCGCGACGACGACCTGCACCACGACTATTTCCACACTGTCTCGGTCGAGCACATGGAGGCGCTGCTGTCGCCCGACGGCCGCGCGCAGGCGTGGCTGCACCGCACCGCGGCGTCGAGCATCAGCTCGATCTTCGTGGCGGGCTCGAAGAACGAGGCGCCGTTCGAGCTGGGCATGTCGGCGGTCAACGTGCCGTTCGACATCCCCAACGTGCGCGTGGAGAACCCGGACGTGCCCGCGCACACGCGCATCGGCTGGTTCCGCTCGGTGTCCAACGTCCCGCACGCATTCGCCGTGCAGTCGTTCGCGGCCGAGCTGGCCGCCGCGGCCGGGCGCGACCACCGCGACTACCTGCTGGCGCTGCTGGGCCCGGACCGCAAGATCGATCCGGCGCAGTTGTCCGACTCGTGGAACTACGGCGAATCGCCGCAGCAATATCCGCTCGACATCGCGCGCATGCGCAACGTGATCGAGGTGGCCACGCGCGAAGCCGGCTGGGGCCGGAAGCTGCCGAAGGGCCGCGGCCTCGGGCTGGCGGTGTGCTACAGCTTCGTGACCTACGTGGCGGCGGTGATCGAGGTGGCAGTGGACAAGGATGGCGGCATCCGCGTGCCGCGCATCGACATCGCGGTGGACTGCGGCGCGCAGGTCAACCCGGACCGCATCCGCTCCCAGGTCGAAGGCGCCTGCATCATGGGCATCAGCCTGGCCACCACGGGCGAGATCACCTTCAAGGACGGACGTGTCCAGCAGGACAACTTCCACCAGTACGAGGTGATGCGCGCGCCGTCCGCGCCGCGCGCGATCCACGTGCACCTGGTGCCGGGCAGCTTCGACGCGCCGCTCGGCGGCGTGGGCGAGCCGGCGGTGCCGGTGATCGCGCCGGCGCTGTGCAACGCCATCTTCGCGGCCACCGGCAAGCGCATCCGCGCGCTGCCGATCCGCGAGCAGCTGAAGGCGTAACGACATAACGACGTAACGACATAACGACGCCGCGGCGGGCGCCAGGGTGCAAGCCCCGGCGCCGCGCAGGGCCGGGCCTGGCGGGACCTCCGCCGCGCCCGGCCCTTTTTCTATTTGCGGCGCGGGCCCTTCCGTTCGCGGCACCGCGCCAGCAGTTGCAGCACCGCCGGCGAGCGCTCGTTGCGGCGATGGATCACCGCCAGGTGGGACAGCACGTCGTTGCGCGCGAGCGGCTTGAATACCACGTCCGGCGGCGCGAACGCGCGCATCGAGGCCGGCACGAACGCCACCCCGAAGCCGGCCGCCACCATGCTGATGATGGTGGCCATCTGCCGCGACAGCGCCTCCACGCGCGGCTGGAAGCCGGCATGGCCGCAGATGGCCTGCGTGATGGCATAGAAGCCGGTGCCGTGCTCGGTGTGCGTGCAGATGAAGGTCTCGTCGCGCAGCAGCGCCACGTCGACGCGCGCGCGGCGCGCCAGCGCGTGCGTGGCATGCAGGGCCACCACCACGGGCTCCGCGTCGATGTCGAACAGCGCCACGCCTTCGGGCAGCGCGCGCAGCGGCGGGCGCACGAAGCCGATGTCGAGCTCGCCGCGCGCCACGGCTTCCAGCTGCGCCGGCACGTCGGTCTCGCGCATGGCCATGACGACCGCCGGATGCTCCTGCCGGAAGCGGTGCACCAGCCCCGGCAGCAGGCCCGACAGCGCGGCCGAGGCCACGTAGCCGATCGACACGCTGCCGACATCGCCGCGGCTGGCGCTGGCCGTGGCCAGCTCCGCCTGGCGCACCTGCCGCAGGATGCCGGCGGCTTCCTCGTGGAACACGCGGCCGACCTCGGTCAGCGCCAGGCGGCGCTTGTCGCGCGCGAGCAGCGGCGCGCCCGCCTGCTGCTCGATCCAGCGGAACTGCTGGCTCAGCGCCGGCTGCGAGATGCCGAGCCGCTCCGCCGCGCGGCCGAAATGCAGTTCTTCCGCCAGCGCCACGAAATAGCGGTAATGGCGCAGTTCCAGGTTCATCGCGCGCGTCTCCTCCGGGTTCCCGGTCTTTGCCATGTCGATAAGGCGAGCTTATCAAAGATTAAGCCAGCGATACTTGCACCTATGGCCGCGCAGGCCGCATGATGCTTGCCTTGGCGGCGCGCGGCGCCGCGCGCGGAGCGGGAGCGTGCCCGGCATGGAACTGGTGAACAAGCAGGTGGCCGACTGCGGCGAGGCCGTGGCCGGCCTGCACGACGGCGCCACCGTGATGGTGGGCGGCTTCGGCAGCTCGGGGCTGCCCGGCGGCCTGATCGGCGCGGTGCTGGCGCACGGCGCGCGCGGCCTCACGGTGATCTCCAACAACGCCGGCTACGACGGCGAGGGCGTGGCCAGCCTGATCGCGGCGGGCCGCGTACGCAAACTGGTCTGCTCCTACCCGCTGACCGCCGGCGCCACGGCCTTCCGCGACGCCTACCGGCGCGGCGAGATCGAGCTCGAACTGGTGCCGCAGGGCACGCTGGTGGAGCGCATCCGCTGCGCGGGCGCCGGGCTGGGCGGTTTCTACTGCCCGATCACGGCCGGCACCATCCTCGGCGAGGGCAAGCCCGTGCGCGAGATCGGCGGCGTGCGGCACGTGCTGGAGCTGCCGCTGCGCGCGGACTTCGCGCTGATCCGCGGCCGCCACGCGGACCGCCTCGGCAACCTCGACTATCACCTCGCCGGGCGCAATTTCAATCCCGTCATGGCGACGGCCGCGCGCGTGGTGGCGGCCGAAGTGGACGGCATGGTCGAGGCCGGCGCGCTCGACCCGGAACAGGTCGTGACGCCGGGCATCTTCGTGCACCGGGTGGTGGTGGCAGACCAGCGATATGGAGGCGGGCGATGACGACGACGGCCATGACCGGATGGACCCGCGAGCAGATCGCGCGGCGCGCGGCGCTGGACATTCCCGCCGGCGCCTACGTCAACCTCGGCATCGGCCTGCCGACCCTGGTCGGCGACCTGATCCCGGCCGGGCGCGAGGTCTTCCTGCACAGCGAGAACGGCATTCTCCACCTCGGCCCGCGTCCGCCGGCCGGCGAGGAACACCCCGACCTCATCAACGCCAGCAAGCAGCCAGTCACGCTGCGCGCGGGCGCGGCGATCTTCGACTCGGCGCTGAGCTTCGCCATGATGCGCGGCGGCCATCTCGACCTGGCCATCCTCGGCGCCTATGAAGTGGCCGCCAACGGCGACCTCGCCAACTGGACCCGCGGCGACCCCGGCACGCCGCCCGCGGTGGGCGGCGCGATGGAGCTGGCTTACGGCGCGCGCGCGGTGTGGGTGCTGATGGAACACACCACGCGCGACGGCCGCCCGCGCCTGCTGGAGCGCTGCCGCCTGCCGCTGACCGCGCGCGGCGTGGTCGGGCGCATCTACACGGACCTCGCGGTGCTGCGCGTCACGCCCGCCGGCCTGCAGGTCGAGGCGATGGCCGAAGGCATGACGCTGGCGCGCCTGCAGGCGCTGACCGAGGCGCCGCTGCTGGCCTGAGACGCATCAGGCCAGGCGCTTCACCACGGCGTCGGTGAACTGCTGGGTGGTGGCCGAGCCCTTGAGGTCGCCGGTGCGCACCTTGTCCTGGTTGAGCGCGGCGTCGATGGCGCCGCGCAGCCGCGTGGCGAGGTCCTGCCGGCCCACGTGCTCGAGCATCAGGCCCGCGGCCAGCATCAGCGAGATCGGGTTGGCGATGCCCTTGCCGGCGATGTCCGGCGCCGAGCCGTGCACGGCCTCGAAGATGGCGGCGCTCTCGCCGATGTTGGCGCCCGGCGCCATGCCCAGGCCGCCCACCAGCCCGGCGATCTGGTCCGAGAGGATGTCGCCGAACAGGTTGGTACACAGCAGCATGTCGAACTGCCACGGATTGAGCACGAGCTGCATGGCGCAGGCGTCGACGATGCGGTCGTCCATCTCCACGCGGCCCGCGTAGTCCTGCGCCACCTCGCGCGCGGCATCGAGGAAGATCCCGGTCAGCGCCTTGAGGATGTTGGCCTTGTGCACCACGGTGATTTTCTTGCGGCCGTTCTTCACCGCGTACTCGAAGGCGAAGCGCGCGATGCGCCGGCAGGCGTCGCGCGTGTTGGTGCCGGTGGAGACCGCCACCGCGTGCGGGTCGTCGCCCACGGCGATGTAGTAGTCGTGCGCCACGTAGAAGCCGCCCACGTTCTCGCGCACCAGCACCAGGTCGATGTTCTCGAAGCGGCCCGGCACCAGCGTGCGCGCGGGCCGCACGTTGGCGTAGAGGTTGAACGCTTCGCGCAGGCGCACGTTGACCGAACGGAAGCCCCCGCCCACCGGCGTGGTGAGCGGCCCCTTGAGCGCCAGGCCGGTGCGGCGGATGCTCTCCAGCGTCGCCTCGGGCAGCGGGTCGCCGCCCTGCGCGATGCCGGCCATGCCGGCTTGCTGCACGTCCCAGGAGAACGGCGCGCCCAGCGCGTCCAGCAGCTTGACGGTGGCTTCCACGACTTCGGGGCCGATGCCGTCGCCGGGAATCAGGGTGGCGGGGATCTGTTTGGGTGTTTCGGTGGCCATTTGGGCGTCCTGTGGTTGAAATCAGGTTTACAAGGATAGGTGATCGGGCGCGCCGCGGCGCGCGGCGGCGTGCGCGATGGGGCCGCGCCAGTACGCCAGTGCCGCGTGACACCAGTCCCGGCGGCGGCCGGAACGCACCACGCCGAAACACAAAGTTCACAAATCCACGCCGCGCGCCGGCTTGACACCCCCGACCCCGATCGTCAAGAATCGCTGATCGGGTTGCCTGCGTGCCAGGTGCACCGCATGCGTCGCGCCGGGCCTGCGGCATTGGTGCCGGCAGCGGTGCTGGCACCGTGCCGGCATTGATTGATGCCGGCGGCGGCAGTCGCACCGGCAGGCACCGCGGACACGGCAGGCACCGCAAGTACCGCAGCATCGCAAGCACAGCAGCACCGCAAACACCGACGGTCTGGCCCCACGGGCAACAGGCCGCACGCTACCGCCAACGTGCCACGCGCACAGGCAACACGCATGGCGCCGGGGAAGCAGCGCAGAACCGCCAGGCGATCTTTCCGGGTCCGCTTCCCTTGCATGGGAACAAGCGCAAGCGGGCCGCCAATTCCAGGGAGGCTCCCTTGCGCCAGAACGCCCGCAACAGCACCAAGCCCGCCGCCGCAACCGCCGGCACCGCCGCCAGCACGCCGCTGCCGTCCGGCTCCGTCCTCAGCCAGCACGGCGAGCTCATCACCGAACTGATCGACCTGGCCGTCGCCGCCGGCCCCAAACCCGATTCCCGCGTGCCCGAGCTTGCCGGCCTGATCGAGGTGCTGGGCGAGGAAATCCGCCAGCGCGTGACCAGCGGCTGCGCCGAGCTCGAGAACGTCGGCGCGGGGCTGGACAGCGTGCTGACGCTGGCGGACATGCAAAGCGAGAGATCGGAGGATGCCTACGGCATGTACTGCCTGCTGAAGCTGCTCAAGCAGCAGCTCGACAAGGCAACGGGACAGTTGCGGCAGGTGCTCTGAGCCGGGCGCGCGCCGCTACCACGCGGCGGCGGCCGGGAAGCAGCAAGGAAGCGGCAAGGACAAGGACCGGGAAACCGGGGGCCGGCGCGGGCCCCGGCGGTTCAGGCCGTGGTGTTGACCATCGAGCCCGAGGCGCTGCCGCTCTCGGCCAGCAGGGCCTGGGTCAGCGCGCCCATGGCCGTCTGCAGCGATGCCGAGGTGGAGGCGACCTGGGACTGGATCGCGCCCATCGCGGCCGCCTTGGACTCGTCGTCCATCTTGCTGGCCTGGATGGACTGGAGCTGGCGCTGTTCCTCGGCCAGTTGCTTCTGCAGGTCGGCGATCTGTTTCTTCAGCTGCTTGACGGTGTCGGACTCGGCGCTGCTGCTGTCGCTGCTGGAGCCGCTGGCGCCGCCGGCAGGCGCGGCGCCCGACAGCGACGGGCCGGCAACGCGGCCGCCCGCGGCAGCACCGGACGATGCCGACGACGCGGACGCGGCCTGGCTGTCCTGATTGCCCTGCTTGTCGGCCTGGGCGGCGTTGACGGGGGTGCTCGATCCGGGCAGCGTCACCTGCGGGTTGACTACGCTGATGCTCGACATGTCGGGTTGTCCGTTACGTTGGGGATGACCACATCATCGGCACGATCCCGCGAAACTTTAGGGCGAACAGAACCCGCGCACCCGTTTATTTGTCGACGATGGTGCCGAGGTTGACCCGCACGCGCCGCAGCAGGCCGATCAGCTGGTCGCGCTCGGGCGCGCTCAGGCCGGCCAGCGCTTCCGCGGCCACCTCGTCGCCGACGCGGCGCGCCTTGTCCAGCGCCATCTCCGCCTTGTCCGTCATGCGTACCACGCGCTCGCGGCGGTCGTCGGGGTTGGGCTGGCGCTCGATCCAGCCGCCCTCCTCCATGCGGTCGAGCAGGCGGCCGGCGGAGATCGGCGCCACCTCCAGCAGGTCGGCCAGCCGCGCCTGGTTGACCTCGCCGTAGTGGCTCAGGTAGGCCAGCGCGCGGCACTGCGCGCGGGTCAGGTCGAGCGAGGACTTGGCGAGGTCGTCGAAGCGCTTGCCGCACAGGCGCCCGACATCCGAGACCAGGAAGCCAAAGCGCTTTTCGAGTTTCGTTTCCATGCAGCGATTGTACAAAGATCCGGGCGGCGCCCCGCGCATGCCACGCATGGGCGCCGCCGCCGTATAATAAGCATGCTTATCATCCTGCCAGGCCGTCCCCCGACATGTCCTCCCTAGCGGTGCCCGCGCGCGCCGAGACGCCGCTCAACCGGCCCATGATCACCATCGCGGTCATGGCCGCGACCCTGATCCAGACGCTCGACAGCACGATTGCCAATGTTGCGCTGCCACACATGCAGGGCAGCCTGTCCGCCTCGCAGGACGAGATCACCTGGGTGCTGACCTCCTACATCGTGGCCGCGGCGATCGCCACGCCGCTGACCGGCTGGCTGTCCGACCGGCTCAGCGTCAAGCGGCTGCTGGCCATCTCCATCGCCGGCTTCACGGTGGCGTCGGCCTTCTGCGGACTGTCCGAGACGCTCGCGCAGATCGTCGCCTCGCGGCTGCTGCAGGGGCTCTTCGGCGCCGCGCTGGTGCCGCTGTCGCAGTCGATCCTGCTCGACATCAACCCGCGCGAGAAGCAGGGCCAGGCGATGGCGGTGTGGGGCATGGGCGTGATGGTGGGGCCGATCCTGGGCCCCACGCTGGGCGGCTGGCTGACCGACAGCTACAACTGGCGCTGGGTGTTCTTCATCAACGTGCCGATCGGCGCCTTCGCGCTGTCCGGCGTGCTGTCGTTCCTGCCGAGCCGGGCGCCGCGGCGCAGCGTGAAGTTCGACGCCTTCGGCTTCGTCACGCTGGGGCTGGCCATCGGCGCGCTGCAGGCCATGCTGGACCGCGGCGAGCAGCTCGACTGGTTCGGCTCGCTCGAGATCCGCGTCGAGGCCATCCTGGCGGTGCTGGCCTTTCTGTATTTCATCGCGCACACGGCCACGGCCGGCCCCGGCTCCTTCTTCCGCTACCAGTTGCTCAGGGACCGCAACTTCACCACCGGCGCCTGCTTCATCTTCGTGATCGGCGCGGTGATGTACGCCACGCGCGCGCTGCTGCCGCCGATGCTGCAGAACCTGATGGGCTACCCGGTCGCCACCACCGGGCTGGTGACGGCCCCGAGCGGCGCCGGCACCATGCTGGCCATGCTGCTGGCCGGGCGCCTGCTCAGGCGCATCGACGCGCGCCTGCTGCTGCTCTGCGGCTTCCTGATCTCGGCCTTCGCGCTATGGCAGATGATGCAGTACACCATCGTGCTGTCGGTGTCGGACATCGTGTGGCCCGGCATCATCCAGGGCTTCGGGCTGGGGCTGGTGTTCGTGCCGCTGAGCGCGCTGACCTTCTCCACGCTGACGCCCGAGCTGCGCGCGGACGGCACCGCCACCTACAGCCTGATGCGCAATATCGGCAGCAGCATCGGCATCTCGGTGATCCAGACGCTGATGACGCGCAACACCCAGGTCGCGCACGCCGACCTCGCCGCCAACGTCAGCATCTTCAACCCGGCCATGCAGTCGATGCTGGCCGGCGGCTCGCGCTACGACCTCGCCGTACTCAACCAGTCGATCAACCAGCAGGCGGCGATGATCGCCTACCTCAACGACTTCAAGGTCATGTTCGTGGCCACGCTGCTGGTGGTGCCGCTGATCCTGCTGATCCGGCCCAGCCACCACGCCGACGAGGCGGTCGCCCACGCGGCGATGGACTGAAGGCCGCGCGCTCAGGCCGCGCCGGCCGCGCGCGCCTGCTGGTCGAGGTACCGCGCCACCGCGCGCTGGAACACCGGCAGCTTGCCGGTGAAGAAATGGTTGGCGCCCGGCACCACCACCACCGGCAGCTCCTGCGGGCGCGCCCAGTCGAACACCCCCTGCAGCGGCGCGTTGGCGTCCTGCTCGCCGTGGACGACCAGGGCGCCGGCCGGCACCGCCGGGGTGTCGTAGCTGCGCCCGGCCGGCACCGGCCCGGCCGGCATGCCGGCCAGCACCAGGCTCGCCACGCGCTCGCCGCCGGCCGTGAGCCGCTGCGCCACGCGCGTCTGCACGTAGGCCCCGAACGAGAACCCGGCCAGCGCCAGCGGCAGGCCCGGATGCGCGCGCATGAGCTGCCCGACCACCGCCAGGGTGTCCTCGGTCTCGCCCTCGCCCGCGTCGTGCTGGCCCTGCGTGCCGCCCACGCCGCGGAAATTGGGGCGCACGGCGAGCCAGCCGCGCGCCTCGAACAGCCGCGCCAGCGCCACCGGGATCTTGTGCGTGGCGCTGCCGCCGAGCAGCGGATGCGGATGGGCGATCACGGCGATACCCTTGAGGGCGCCCGGCGGCGTGTCGGCCAGGGCCTCGACGCGGCCGGCGGCGCCGTCGAACCAGAGCGTGTTGTCGGGAGAGGAAGACGGAAGCGAGGACATGAGGGGCGAGGGGCCAGGGGCGAGGAGCGCGGAAGATGGAAAGCGGCGCGCGCAGATGCGCGGCGACCCGGCATTGTAATGCGCCGGGCGCACGATGGCCGGCGCGCCGCCCGGCAGCCCGCGAGCGGCCGCGCCCGGCCGCAAGTAGAATGCACCTCGCCATACCAAGACAGGAGACAGCCATGCCGATTCCCGCCACGCTGGCGTGCCTTTGCGGCCAGGTCCAGTTGCGCATCGCCGGCGAGCCGGTGGCGAGAGCCAATTGCCACTGCCAGGCCTGCCGCGACTTCTACGCGACCCCGGTATTCGCCGCCACCGCCTGGGAGCCCGCGCAGGTGACGGTCGCGCACGGCGCCGGGCACGTGGCCACCTATCACCACGCCACCCGCGCGCTGCAGCGCCAGTTCTGCCGCCATTGCGGCGAGACCCTGTTCGGCATCAACCGCCTGGGCATGTCGGTGGTGCCCAACAGCCTGTTCGCGCGCGCCGCCGGCGGCACGCTGCCCGAAGCGCTGCAGCCGGCCATGCACCTGTTCTACCGCCACCGCGTGGTGGACGTGGCCGACGACCTGCCCAAGTACCTCGACGACTGGGACGGCCCGTTGCACAAGGCCGGCTTCTGAAACGCCAGCGGCGCGCGCCGCCTACGCGCCCAGCCCGCGCAGGAACGACAGGCTCGGCGCGAAGAAATACTCGCCGCCCTTCATCGTGACGTGCCCGGAGAAATCCAGCGGATCGCTCAGCGTCTGGCCGTAGACCACCGGCCAGCGCTGCTTGCCGCCGCCGGCCGGCTGCCCGATGACGGGATCGATGCCGGTGCCGCTGCCGGGGAAGCCGACGTTGTTGACCCACTTGACCTGCGTGAATTCGAACTGCCCGGCGATGTCGCTCTGGTAGGCCATGAACAGCAGCCCCACGCCGCCGGACGGCTTGTTGTCGATGCGGCCGTCGTTGGGATCGTCGCTGCGCGCGCCGTAGGGAATGCCCCGTCGCGCCATCAGGTGGCTCTTCGAGCTGGCGATGCCGTCGCGCGGGTTGCTCTTGCGGATATGCCCGGCGAACGGGCATTTCAGGCCATCGGGATCGCCCGCGTAGCTGAAGTTGTTGGGCACGCCCGGCGCCGCGAACGGCAGCTCGTCCGCGGACGCGACCACGGGCGTGCCATTCTCGAAGCGGCCCACCACGCTGGCGCCGGCACGCTCGCCGATGCCGCCGAGCGTGTCGGCCAGCGCGTCCTCCCGCGCCTTGAAGGCCTTCACGTCCTGCTCCAGCTTGCGGAACACGAAATAGCTGCCGAAGCTCACCGCGAGCTTGCCGCCCGGGTCTTTGGCCAGCACCTGGCTCAGCGGAATGGCGGGGTTCCACTTGTCGATGCCGTCCGTGTTCTGCTGCTCGTTGTCCACGTCTTCCTGCAGCGGCAGCGGCTGGCTGCGGCCATCGACATAACCGAAATGCTCGATGCCCTGCTGGTCGCTGTTGAACAGCGCGTTGCCCATCTCCTCGCCGGCGATGCGCACCGCGCCCAGCGTGGCGGCCACGAGCTGGCGGAACTGCGCCGCGTCGCGGTCGCGCTGCGCGGCGGTGCTGCTGGCGATCAGCATCATGGCGTGCACGTCGCCGGCGAACGCGCCGCCCCAGGTAGACGGCGCCGGGTCGCCCAACTGGCGCGCCTTCATGCCGGCGAGGAAGGCGGCGTCGCCCGGCCTGGCGTCGGCGCGGCCCAGCGCGTCGTAGCCTTTGGCGGTGAGCAGCAGCGAAACGAAGGTGCCCGCGTCCAGCCCCGAGGCCTTGAACACCAGCGCGCCGGTCAACTGGTCCAGCGCCGAGCCGATCTGCACGGCGAGCGCAGACAGGAAGTGCCGGCTCGCGGCCTGCCGGGCCGGATCGAACACCAGGAACAGATTGGCCGTGCTGTGCCGGCCGTGGCCCTTGAGGATGTTTCCCTGCAGGTCGCTGAGCATGGCAAGCTCCGCGGCCGCGCTCGGCGTGGCGGCGGCGAGGCTTTTCTTCCATGACAAGGTCTGGCTGAGATCGAGGTCCATATTTCCTCCTTGCTGGAGATTGGACGTGACCGGTTCCCCCGGATGCGGCCGCCTCCTGCCGGGCAAGGCGCGGCTGGCGCGGCTCAACCACTCTAGGCACTCGGCGTGGCGGTGCAATTAGATCGATTGCAGGGGAGTGATGCGGCGTTTCTACTTCGTAAGGATGATGAAACGCCGGCCGGCGCCGACCTTCCCGACCCGCGCCCAACCCGCGCCAACATCGCAAAAATGCCCGGAAACCCGTCAAAAATTCCAGGTCGCGCCAATGCGCAGGGTGCGCGGCTCGGCCGGATGGACATGGTGGTCGTCGATGCCCGCGGGCGCGCCGCCGGCGCCGGGCGGCGAGGCCTCGCCCTTGAGCAGCGAGGCGTAGTAATAATCGATATCGTTGGCGCGCCGGCCCAGCGCGTTCAGCACTTCGGCGAAGACCCGCACGTTCTTCAGCACGCGGTAGCCGAGCTTGAGGTTGACCAGGAACGACGACGCCGAGCGCACGCTGTCGTCCTCGACCAGCGGGCGCGGGCCGAAGTAGCGCATGCGCGCGCCGAACGACCAGCGCCCGCGCTCGGCCGACACGCCCATCGACGCGGTGGCCTGGATCGCTTCGGGAATGTCGTCGCCCACGCTGTCGTGGTCGCGGTAGCGCGCGCGGGAGAAGGCCGCGTCGGCATCGACGATGATGCCCGGCGCCGGCACGTAGTACGCCGCCAGCTCGACGCCGGTGCGGCGGCTCGGCCGGCTCGGCTCGGTGGTGCCGCTGTCGCCCGAGAACACCAGCTCGGAGCCGATGTCGAGCCGCCACAGCGAGGCCGACAACTGCAGGCCCGGCAGCACGTCGGCGCTGCGCACGCCCAGCTCGTAGCCGGTGGCCGGCACCAGCACGCTGACCTTCCGCGCGGGCGCGCCGCTGGCCGGGTCCACCGTGGTGGTGGCACCGCGCACGTCGTTGCTGTGATAGCCGCGGCCCCAGTTGAGGAACACGTCGGTATGCGCGCCCGGCGACAGCACCAGGCCCAGCTTGGGGCTGACGATGTGGTCGCCGCCATTGCCGGAGTTGGCCGGGTTGTCGCTGACCACGCCGTACCAGAACTGGTCCGCGCGCAGGCCGGCCACGGTGCGCAGCCACGGCAGCCACTGCACGGCGTTGCGCGCATAGAGTGCGGCGCTGGTCTCGTTGACGCGGTCGCTGCGCACCTGCTGGTAGACCTGCCGCGCCTCGGTGCCGTAGAGCGCGATGGGGTCGAGCCGGTCGTAGCGCAGTTGCGTGCCGAGCTCGGTCTCCGCGTCGCGCCCGGCCAGCTTGCCGAACCACGTGCGCGCGGCATTGGCGCCGGTGGTCACGCGGTTCTCGAACTGCTCGAACTGGTCGCCGCGCCCGGGGTTGTCGAGCGCGTAGGTGAAGTCGGAGAACAGTTGCAGGCGGCTCTTGATGACGTAGGCGTTGGCCTTGACCAGCCCGTCCGGCAGCGGCCGCTGCCAGTCCGCCGACAGGCTGTAGCGCGACGACGCGCCGCCGTCGCTCGGGTCGATGTAGCCGAAGCGCGAGATCAAACCCTGGTCGATGGCGCGCTGCGGCACCTGGTCGGTGGACTGCCAGCGGTTCTTGTAGGCCATCGCCGTGACTGCCACGCGCTCGCCACCGCCCAGCGGCAGGCTGTAGCGCAGCACGCCGTTGAGCTTGTGCACGCCCTCGGGCAGCACCCACGGCCCGTTCTCGCCCATCCATTCCAGCCCGTACAGCAGCGTGCCGGGCCCCGCCTGGAGCGAGTCGGCCAGCAGCCCGCGGCGGTAGCCGTGCTGGCCGATCTCGCCCTGGGCGATGCCCCGCGGCAGGCTCTGCACGTAGTCCATGCGCACCGCGCCGGCGGCGGAGAAATCGCCCTCCTCGGCATGGTAGGTGCCCTTCTTGTAGGCGATGCCGCCGACCAGCTCGGGGATGACGAAATTGAGGTCGGTATAACCCTGGCCATGCGCGTGGGTGCGCATGTTGACCGGCATGCCGGCCATCGTGGTGGCGAGGTCGGTGCCGTGGTCCAGATTGAAGCCGCGCAGGAAATACTGGTTGGCCTTGCCGTCGCCGCTGTGCTGCGTGACGATCAGGCCGGGCACGGTCTCGAGCAGCTCGCCGGGCCGCAGCAGCGGCCGGGTCTCGAGCTGCTCGCGCGTGACGTAGCCCTCGCTGGCGCTGTCGCCGGCCAGCGCTTCGGCCGGCGCGCCGCGGACCGTCACCGCCTGCAACTGCGCATCGGGCCCGGCCTGCTGCAGGCCGCCCGCGCCGGCGACGCCGTGCAGCCCCGCGCCGCAGCTTGCCGCGGCCCACAGCGCCAGCCGCAGCGGGCGGCGGCGCAACGCGCGCGGCAGGCGCCGGAGGTAGTCCCGCATCGTTATTTTTTTGCAATATGAAAATGTATGAAATTTTTAGCAAACTTCATACCACCGGGCAAGCACCATCGCGGTGCGGATGTCCGGCGTCTTTCACTCGCGCGGGTGAGGATGCGGATCGGGATGCGGACGCGGGTGGGAGTGCGAGTGGAAGTCGTCGGCCTCGGCCATGACCACGTTCAGCGTCGCCTGGCGCACGCCGCGCTCGCTGCCGATGGCGTCGGCAAGCTGCCGCACGGCGCTGGCCGGGCCTTTCAGGATCACCGTCTCGATGCAGTTGTCGCTGTCGAGGTGCGCATGCATGGTCGAGACCGTGAGGCTGTGATGGGCGTGCTGGATGCGCGTGAGCCGCTCGGCCAGCTCGCGCTCGTGGTGGTTGTAGACGTAGGACAGGTTGGCCACGCAGGGGCCGTCGGCATCGCAGGCCTCGCGCCAGCGGTCGAGGTGGCTGCGCAGGATGTCGCGCACCGCCTCGGAGCGGTTGTCGTAGCCGCGCTCGGCGATCAGCCGGTCGAATTCCTCGGCAAGCTGGTTGTCCAGCGAAATGGTGAAGCGTTCCATGATGGGAGCGAGAAGGCCGGACGGGATGCGCGCGCCTACTTCGAGCGGCTGCTGTCGCCGCCGAGCGGGTCGAGCGTGATCTGCACCTGGCGCAGCACGCCCTGGTCGTCGAAGTAGCAGTTGAACAGCGAGGACAGCATGCCGTCCTGGCGGAAGCGGTAGGACCACACCAGGCGCCGCATCAGCGGGAAATACTGCACCGGCTCGCGCGGCTTGCCGAAATGCTCTTCCACGTCGCGCTGGGTCCAGACGTCGACGCGGGCCTTGTAGATTTCCGCGTTGGTCAGCATCTGGCGGAAGCTGGTCAGCTTGCCGGCGGCGTCGAAATCGGCCGCGTAGGCCTGGTAGCCGAGCGGCTGCCGCGAGTAGATCCAGCGGGTCGTGCCGTCGGCCAGGTGGTAGACGTCGGTCGGGTTGCCGAAGGTGGTCTTGACCGCGTCTTCGGGCGCGCCGATCATCTTCTGCGCCGTTTCCACCGGCTGCAGCAGCGTGCAGGCCGGCAGCATGGCGACGGCCGCGCACAGCAGCCAGCCGCCGAGATATCGTGAGGTAGTCTTCATGGTTTCGCTTCAGGTCCGGGCCGGCGCGGCGGCCCGGGGCGCCGCGCCAGCCTGCAATATAGATCATCGGCCGGCATGGCGTGCGGGCCTGCCGTGAAGCCGCCATTTGCGGACACCGCCGCGGCAGACGATAATTGCGCGGCCGCGCAAGCCGCGCGGCGCTGTCCTCGCCGGTTCTCTTCCTCGCCTCCATGCAGCCACACCAAGGCCTACCCCGTCCCCAACGCACCTGGGCCATCCTCACCGTGTTCTGCGGCCTCATCATGGCCGTGCTCGACGGCTCGATCGCCAACATCGCGCTGCCGTCGATCTCGCGCAAGCTCGCCTCCGACCCGAGCAGCACCATCTGGGTGGTCAACGCCTACCAGCTCACCGTCACGGTGTGCCTGCTGCCGCTGTCCTCGCTGGGCGACATCCTCGGCTACAAGCGCGTGTACCGCACCGGGCTGGCGATCTTCCTGCTCGGCTCGCTGCTGTGCGCGCTCTCGCCCACGCTGCCGGTGCTGGTGGCCGCGCGCGTGCTGCAGGGCATCGGCGGCGCCGGCATCATGAGCGTGAACACGGCGCTGGTGCGCTTCATCTACCCGCCCACCAAGCTCGGCCGCGGCATCGGCCTCAACGCGCTGGTGGTCGGCATCACCATCGCCGTGGGGCCGTCGGTGGGCGCGCTGATCCTGTCGGTGGCAAGCTGGCAATGGCTGTTCGCCATCAACGTGCCGGTCGCGGTGTTCGCGCTGCTGCTCGCGCGCAGCGCGCTGCCGGCCACGCCGCCGCAGCCGCACGGCTTCGACTACCGCAGCGCGCTGCTGTCGACGGTGGTGTTCGCGCTGTTCATCCTCAGCGTGGACGCCGCCGGGCACGCCGGCCTGCGCGCCGCCGCGGCCGCCGGGCTGGCGGCGGCGGCGCTGCTGGGCTGGTGGCTGGTGCGCATGCAGCGCGGCAAGCCCGCGCCGCTGGTGCCGGTGGACCTGTTCCGCAGCCGCGCCTTCACGCTGGCGGTGGGCACCTCGTTCTGCTCGTTCATGGCGCAGATGCTGTCCTTCGTGGCGCTGCCGTTCTACCTGGAATACCAGCTTGGCCGCTCGCTGCACGAAACCGGCCTGCTGATCACGCCGTGGCCGCTGATGGTGGCGGTCATGGCGCCGCTGTCGGGCCGGCTGTCGGACCGCTATCCGGCCAGCATCCTGGCCGGCATCGGCCTGGCGCTGCTCGGCAGCGGGCTGGTCGGCCTGGCCATGCTCGGCCCGGAGGCGTCAAGCTTCGGCATCGGCTGGCGCATGGCGATGTGCGGGCTCGGCTTCGGCCTGTTCCAGTCGCCCAACAACCGCGCCATGATCGGCGCCACGCCGCCCGCGCGCAGCGGCGGCGCCAGCGGCGCGCAGGCGACCACGCGACTGCTCGGGCAGACCACCGGCACCGCCATCGTCGCGCTGCTGTTCAGCATCGAGCCGTCCGGCGCGGCCCGGCTGGCGCTGTTCGTCGCGGCCGCGGTGGCCGCGGCGGGCGCGGTGGTGAGCTTCAGCCGGCTGCGCAGCGGCAGCGGCTCGCAGGCGCAGGGCGCGGCCGAGGCGGACATCTGAGCGAAGGGCGCGTGGCGCGGCGCCGCCGGGGAAGTTCGCCGGCGCCGCCAGCACGCCCGGACACGGCGCCCAATGTCCGCGGCAACGTCAGGGATAGCCAGCGATGGCGCGGCCGCCTCCCCATGTCGGCTGACGCGGCAGGCGAACACGGGAAGCCGGCACCCGCGCCGGGCGCCGAATGCCGGAAGGCTCGCGCTACTCCGCCTTCGCGCCCGACTCCTTCACCACCTTGGCCCACTTCGCGATCTCGCTGCGCTGGTAGCTGGCCAGCTTCTCCGGCGTGCCGAGCACCGGGTCCAGGCCCAGCGTCTTGAGCTTGGCCTGCACGTCGGGCAGCGTATAGATGCGGTTGAGCTCGGCGTTGAGCCTGGCGATCACGTCCTTGGGCGTGTTGGCCGGCGCGAAGATGGCGAACCACGAATCGGCCTCGAAGCCGGGCAGGCCCTGCTCGGCCAGCGTGGGGATGTCCGGCGCCGAGGCGGTGCGCTTGGCGCTGGTCACGCCGAGCGCGCGCAGCTTGCCTTCCTTGACCACCGGCAGCGCCGACGGCAGGTTGTCGAACATCATCGTGATGTGGCCGCCGAGCAGGTCGGGGATGGCCATCGCGCGGCCCTTGTACGGCACGTGCGTGATCTTGACGCCCGCCATCGAGTTGAACAGCTCGCCCGCCACGTGCAGCGAGGTGCCGACGCCCGGCGTGCCGAACGTGAGGCCGCCCGGCTTGGCCTTGGCCAGCGCGATCAGTTCCTGCACGTTCCTGGCCGGCACGGAAGGGTTGACCACCAGCACGTTGGGCGTGGACGCGACCAGGATCACCGGCGTGAAGTCCTTGACCATGTCGTATGGCATGTGCGCGTAGAGCGCGCCGTTGATCGAGTGCGTGCCCACCGTGCCCATCGCCAGCGTGTAGCCGTCGGGCGCGGCGTGGGCCACGGCCTCGGCGCCGATGTTGCCGCCGGCGCCGGGCTTGTTGTCGACCACCACCGGCTGGCCCAGCGAGATCTTCTCCGAGAAGATGCGCGCCAGGATGTCCGGCGCGCCGCCGCTGGGAAAGCCGACCACGAGCCGGATCGGCTTGGACGGATAGGTGTCCGCGCGCGCCGGCGGCACCGACAGGACGGACAAGGCGGTGCAGGCGGCCAGCATGGCCGCCGCGAGAGGTTTGCTGCGCATGGTTGTCTCCAGGTGTTTTTTTGCTTTTTGGGTAATACCGGTACTGCCGATGCTGCGGGTGCCGCGCGGCGCGCGGCCTTGCTCACTGCTTACACCACGCTGCCGCCGAACTCCGCCATCACTTTATCGTGCAGGCGGCGCATTCCCTTGAGCCAGCGGTCGTAGTCCTGGCCCTTGCGCTGGTAGTACTCCAGCACTTCGGGGTGCGGCAGGATCAGGAAGCGCTCGTCCTTCACGCCTGCGAGCGTGACCTGCGCCACGTGCTCCGGCGTGACCGAGCCGGCCTGCAGGAAGCCCTTGCGCGAGCCGTCCTCGCCGAACAGCATGTTGGTCTGCACGCCCTGCGGGCAGATGCAGCTTACCTTGATGCCGCGCTCGCCGTAGGTGATCGACAGCCATTCGGCGAAGCCGATGGCCGCGTGCTTGGTCACGGCGTAGGGCGCCGAGCCGATCTGCGACAGCAGCCCGGCGGCCGACACGGTGTTGACGAAATAACCCTCGCCGCGCGCCAGCATCTGCGGCAGCACCGCGCGCGCGGCGTGGATGTGGGCCATCACGTTGATCTCCCAGATGCGCTGCCATTCCTGCGCGCTGGCATCGAGGCCCTTGCGCAGGATGATGCCGGCGTTGGAGCAGAACACGTCGACCTGGCCGAAGCGCTCGGTGGCGGCGTCGGCCAGCGCCTGCACCGCGGCGGCATCGGCCACGTCGGTGCGCTGCGCGAAGACCTGGCAGGCGGGACTGGCCTGCGCCAGTTCCGCGGCCACCGTGCGTGCGCCGGCCTCGTCGAGGTCGGCCACCGCCACGCCGCGCGCGCCGCCGGCGGCGAAGGCCAGCGCCAGCGCGCGCCCGATGCCGGTGGCGGCGCCCGTCACGATCACGGTCTTGTTGCGGATGTCCATCGTTGTCTCCTTTGTTTTCTTTGTCTGTATTGCCTGCTGGATGTCTGGCCCTTGCGGCGCATGTCCGCCGGGCCGCGTCGATGCGCGATGATGCCCGTTACCCGCTTATCCGTGCCCCTGCCACAGGCGCCCCTGCAGCGCGTCGGCGAGTTCGCGGATGCGCGGGCCGAGATTGCCGTCGAGGATCTCGGGCGCGAGCCGCGTGGCCGCGCCGCCGATGTTGATGGCCAGCACTTCGGCGCCGCCTTCGAGCACCACCGGCGCGGCCGCGCCGCTCACGGTGCGGTCCCATTCCGCGTGCGCCACGCAGAAGCCGCGCCGGCCGTAGTCGCGCAGCGCGCGCTCTAGCTTGGCGCGCAGCGGCGCCCAGCGGCTGCCGTAGAACTGTTCGAGGTCGGCGATGGCGGCGGCGCGCCGCGGCGCTTCCAGCCCGGCCAGCCACGCGCGGCCGATGGCGGAGGTGGCGGTGGGCAGGCGCGAGCCCGGCGCCAGCCGCATCACCAGCGCGCCGCGCGGCTGGCAGACCTCGAGGTAGACCATCTCGTGGCGGTCGGCGGTGGCCAGCGCCACGGTGCAGTCGGTGGCGAACGCGAGCGACTGCATCAGCGGCCGCGCGATCTCGCGGATGCGCGAGCCGGCGAGGTAGCGCTGGCCGAGCACCATCGCGCCTTGCCCGAGGCGGTATTTCTCGAGCGATTCGGAATAGATCAGGTAGCCCAGGCTGGTGAGCGTGTAGGTCAGGCGCGAGACGGTCGGGCGCGGAATGCCCGCGCGCCGCGCGAGCTCGGCATTGCCGAGGTAGTCGTCGTGCGGGCCGAACGCGCGCAGCAGGTCCAGTCCGCGCGCCAGCGCGGTGACGAAGTTGCGGTCGTCGCGCGCGGCGTCGGCGAGCGCGCCGGCGCACGGCGGCAGCGTATCGGCATCGGCGTCGGGCACGGACGCGTGCACGGATGCCGGCACAGGCACGGACACGGGCGACAGCGGGATCGACGAGGTGCGCTTCATGGATGGCGGCGACGCTGGAGACGGGCTGCAAACCGCGGGCCGTGAACTGCGGACCGCGGGCCGCGGGAGGACGCATTCCGCACCGCGCCGGCATGCCGAAGAAAACGGGTTGCGCCGGCTATTTCGCTGTGCGGAAGACTATTCCGTATTCCTTGACTGTGCCTCAGGCCGTATGCAACAGTCAATGAAAACGAACGATCGTGCTGGAAAGTGCATATGCATGCAAACGCATTGCGCTTTCACCGGCCGACGACACCGGCAGCGAGGCATCGCCCTCGCCCCGCCAATCCGCACTGCACAGGCATTGCACAGGAGACAGAACATGCACCGCACGACCCGCCAAGCCGCGTCACCGCCCGGCTGATCCCGCCCTCGCCTCATGAGCGGCGCCGCCTTCGCGCGGCGCCGCACGTTCCACGCCATCCGCGCCGCGGATTGCGTGTCTTCGTTCGTGATCCGCAAAGAGGTAAGCCGAGATGTTGTTTCTCCAACAAGTCCTGAACGGCCTCACGCTGGGCGGCGTGTACAGCCTGGTGGCGCTGGGCCTGACGCTGGTCTACGGCATCCTGCACGTGCCCAATTTCGCGCACGGCGCGTTCTACATGGCCGGCGCCTACGTCTCGTACTACATGATGGCCGCGCTCGGCCTGAACTACTGGCTGGCGATGGGCGCGGCGGCGCTCGCGGTGGCGGCGCTGTCGATGCTGGCCGAGCGCCTGGTGTTCCATCCGCTGCGCAACGCGCCGGAGCTGCACGACATGATCGCCGCCATCGGCATCATGCTGTTCCTCGAAGCCGGCGCGCAGGCGCTGTGGGGCGCGGACTTCCTGCGCATGCCCACGCCCTACGGCCAGATGGTGGAGCTGTTCGGCCTGACCGCGCCGGCGCAGCGCCTGCTCATCATCGCCGCCGCGTTCGGCCTGATGGTGCTGCTGCACCTGTTCCTCACGCGCACCGTGACCGGCTCGACCATCGTGGCGATGGCGCAGAACCGCGAGGGCGCCGCGCTGGTCGGCATCGACGCCACGCGCGTCACGCTGCTGGTGTTCGCCATCTCGGGCGCGCTGGCGGCCATCGCCGCCACGCTGTACGCGCCGATCAACCTGGTCTACCCGAGCATGGGCAACCTGGTCATCACCAAGGCCTTCGTCATCATCATCCTCGGCGGCATGGGCAGCATCCCGGGCGCCATCGTGGGCGGGCTGATCATCGGCATGGCGGAGAGCTTCGGGGGCTTCTACGTCTCCACCGACTACAAGGACATCATCGCCTTCGTGCTGCTGGTGGCCATCCTGTCGGTCCGGCCGCAGGGCCTGTTTGCCGGCAAGACCGCCTGAGGAGCGCAGCATGACCAAGACACTGCAAGGCAAGACCGGCTGGGCGCTGCTGCTGGCGCTCGCCGTCGCGTTTCCGCTCATCACGCCCAACAGCTACTACCTGACGGTGATGACGCTGGCCTTCATCTACGCCATCGCCACGCTCGGGCTGAACCTGATCACCGGCTACACCGGCCAGCTCAACCTCGCGCACGGCGGCTTCATGGCGATCGGCGCGTACACGCTGGGCATCCTCACGGTGGACCACCAGGTGCCGTTCTGGTGGGCGTTCGCGCTGTCGGGCGTGGTGTGCATGGCGGTGGGCTACTTCGTGGGCGTGGTGTCGCTGCGCCTCAAGGGCCATTACTTCTCGATCTTCACGCTGTGCATCGGCTACATCATCTACCTGCTGATCGAAAAGTGGGAAAGCCTCACGCACGGCACGGTGGGCCTGATCGGCATTCCGGTGCCGGCCGCGGTGGGCCCGCTCGCGTTCGACAACGTGCAGGCGCAGTACTACCTGGTGCTGTTCTTCCTGGCGGCGGGCACCTTCCTCATGCACCGCATCGTCACCTCGCTGCTGGGCCGCAGCTTCATGGCCGTGCGCAACAGCGACGCGCTGGCCGAGGCGCTGGGCATCAACCTGATGCGCACCAAGGTGCTGTCCTTCGTGCTGTCGGTGGGCTACGCGGGTTTCGCCGGCGCGCTGTACGCGGGCCAGGTGCGCTTTCTCGGCCCCGACATCGCGCGCACCGACCTGACCTTCGACATGGTGATGGCGATGCTGGTGGGCGGCACCGGCACGCTGCTCGGGCCGCTGCTGGGCGCGGTGCTGGTGCCATGGGTCACGCAGACGCTGCAGTTCCTGCAGGACTACCGCATGCTGGTGTTCGGGCCGGTGCTGGTGCTGCTCATCATCTTCGTGCCGGACGGCATCGTCGGTTCGTGGCTCAAGCGCCAGGCGCGCCGCGCCGCCGCCGCGCGGCGCGGCGGCAAGGACCGCGCGCCGGCCGCCACGCCGGCCAGCGCAACCGCAGCCAACGCAGGAGCCGACCATGCTTGAGATCCGCAACCTGACCCGCAAGTTCGGCGGCCTGACCGCGGTGAACGATGTCTCCGTCACGTTCGAGACCGGCCACATCAACGCCATCATCGGCCCCAACGGTGCCGGCAAGACCACCTTCTTCAACCTGATCGCCGGCACCCATGCGCCCACCTCCGGGCAGATCCGGCTCAAGGGCCGGGACGTGGCCGGCCTGCGCGCCGACCAGATCGCGCACCTGGGCGTGGCGCGCACGTTCCAGGCCACGCATCTGTTCGACCGCGCCACGGTGCTCGACAACCTGATCGTGGGCCACCGCCTGCGCACGCACTCGGGCCTGGCCGACGTGCTGTTCAACACGCGCCGGCTGCGCGAGGAAGAGCGCCTGTGCCGCGACAAGGCCGAGGAAGCGCTGGAGTTCGTCGGCCTTGCGCACCTCGCGCACGAGGTCGCCGCGGACATCACGCAGGAAGAGCGCAAGCGCGTGGCCTTCGCGCTGGCGCTGGCCACCGGCGCCGAACTGCTGCTGCTCGACGAGCCGGCCGGCGGCGTCAACCCGGAAGAGACCGTGGGCCTGGCCGGGCTGATCCGCAAGATGGTCGGCCACGGCAAGACGGTCTGCCTGATCGAGCACAAGATGGACATGATCATGCGGCTGGCCGACAAGATCATGGTGCTCAACTACGGCGAGAAGATCGCCGAGGGCACGCCGGCGCAGATCCAGCAGGACCCGCACGTCATCGAAGCCTACCTGGGAGCCGACCATGTTGCAGCTTGAACGCGTCTCGCTGTCCTACGGCAGCTTCCGCGCGCTGGACAACATCACGCTGCACGCCGGCGCCGGCGAGCTGGTGGTGCTGCTCGGCGCCAACGGCGCCGGCAAGAGCTCGATCTTCCTGGCCATGAGCGGCATCCACCGCGCCAGCGGCGGCACCATGCGCTTCGACGGCCGCGAGCTGTCCGGCATGAAGCCGTCGCAGATCGTGCAGGCCGGGCTGGTGCACTGCCCCGAGGGACGCAAGCTGTTCCCGGCCATGAGCGTGCAGAAGAACCTGACGCTGGGCGCCTACGTGCACCGGCGCGACACGGCCGGCATCCGGCGCTCGCTGGAAGAGGTGTTCGAGATGTTCCCGATCCTGCGGCAGAAGAAGGACGACCCCGCCGGCTCGCTCTCGGGCGGCCAGCAGCAGATGGTCGCGCTCGGCCGCGCGCTGATGAGCCGCCCGCGCGCGCTGCTGCTCGACGAGCCGTCGCTGGGGCTGGCGCCGCTGGTGGTCAAGCAGATGTTCGAGGTGATCCAGCGCATCAACCGCGCCGGCACCACGGTGCTGCTGGCCGAGCAGAACGCCTACGCGGCGCTGGGCATCGCGCACCGCGCCTACGTGATCGAGAGCGGGCGCATCGTGATGGAGGGCGACCGCGACGCGCTGCTCGGGGACGAGGGGGTCAGGCGGGCGTATATCGGGGGCTGACGCCGCCGCGTGTTGCATGTTTTCTTCCCTCTCCCGCTTGCGGGAGAGGGAAGAAAACAAGAACAACAACAGGCAGTACCAACACAACAGGAGACAGCCAGATGCAAACCAAGACGATCCGCCGCTTCTTCCCGCTTGCCGCCACCGCCGTGGCCGCGCTGCTGGCATCGGGCGCCGCCTTCGCCCAGGAGGTGGTCAAGCTGGGCTACACCGGGCCGCTGTCGGGCGGCGCCGCGCTGTACGGCAAGAACGTGCTGTCCGGCATCCAGATGGCGGTGGACGAGATCAACGCCGCCGGCCTGGAGGTCAAGGGCAAGAAGGTCAAGCTGGAAGTGGCCGCGCTCGACGACAAGTACGCGCCGGCCGAGGCCGCCATCAACGCGCGCCGCCTGGTGCAGCAGTACAAGACGCCGGCCGTGTTCGTGCCGCACTCGGGCGGCATCTTCGCGCTGCAGGCGTTCAACGAGCAGGAGAAATTCCTGGTGATGGCGTACTCCAGCGTGCCGCGCATCACCGATGCGGGCAACAAGCTGACCATCCGCATCCCGCCGGCCTATACCGGCTACATCGAGCCGTTCGTCAAGGCGCAGATGAAGCGCTACGGCAAGAACGTGGCGCTGGCGCCGGCCGACCACGACTACGCCAAGGCCTGGGTGCAGGCCTTCGTGCCGGCATGGGAAGGCGCGGGCGGCAAGGTGGTGGCCAACAACCCGATGTCCTACACCAAGGCCACCGACTTCTACAGCGGCGTGTCGCGCGTGCTGGCCGACAAACCCGACGTGATGTTCGTGGGCGGCCCGTCCGAGCCGACCGCGCTGGTGGTCAAGCAGGCGCGCGAGCTGGGCTTCAAGGGTGGCTTCATCGTGATGGACCAGGCCAAGCTCGACGAGATGGCCAAGGTCACGGGCGGCCTGGGCATGCTCGAAGGCGCGATCGGCGTGATGCCGCTGGCCAACGACAGCCGCCCGGCCGCGCAGACCTACAACGCCAAGTACAAGAAGCTGCACGACGGGCGCGACGCCACCACCGAGATGTCGCTCAACTACACGATGGTGTACGTGCTGGCCAATGCGATGAAGCTGGCCGGCACCACCAGCGACGTGGCCGCGATCCGGGCCAGGATGCCGGAAGCGGTGAAGACGCTGGCCAGGGACGCCAACCCCAACGAGATCGAGAGCATCGACGCCAGGGGCGGCACCGTGGCCGATACCGTGGTGGGCTGGGTGCAGGGCGGCAAGATCGCCCAGGTGCGGCTGTCGGAACTGGCCAGGTAACGCTGCGCCGGACCGCGCGCGCCGGCCGGCGGCCAGCGCGCGCTTCGTGTCTCCCGCGTCCGGTCACCCGGCGGCGGCGCCTAGGTGTGCTGCTGCTGGCGCTGCAGCTCCTGCTGGCGGCGCTGCTGCTCCTGTTGCTGGCGCTGCATGTTCTGCTGCTGGCGTTGCATTTCCTGCTGCTGCCGCTGCATCTGCTCTTGCTGCTGGCGCTCCATCACCTGCTGCTGGCGCTGCTGCTCCTGGACCTGGCGCTCCTGCTGCTGGCGCATCTGCATGCGCTGCTGCTCCATCTGCTGGCGCTGCGTTTCCTGCTGCTGCCGCTGCATGGCCTGCTGTTGCTGCAAGGCCTGCTGGGCGCGCTGCTGCTCGCCGCGCTGGCGTTCCAGTTGCTGGCGCTGCATCTCCTGCTGCTGCTGGAGCGCCTGCTGCGCGCGCTGCTGATCGCCGAGCTGGCGCGCCTGCTGCTGGCGCTGCATCTCCTGCTGTTGCTGGAGCGCCTGCTGCGCGCGCTGCTGGTCGCCGAACTGGCGCGCCTGCTGCTGGCGCTGCATGTCCTGTTGCTGCTGGAGCGCCTGCTGCGCGCGCTGCTGGTCGCCGAGCTGGCGCGCCTGCTGCTGGCGCTGCATGTCCTGCTGTTGCTGGATCGCCTGCTGCGCGCGCTGCTGGTCGCCGAACTGGCGCGCCTGCTGCTGGCGCTGCATCTCCTGTTGCTGCTGGAGCGCCTGCTGGGCATGGAACTGGTCGCCGCGCTGGCGATCCAGTTGCTCGCGCTGCATGTCCTGCTGCTGCCGGATGGCCTGCTGTTGCTGCATGGCCTGTTGCTCGCGCGCCTGGTCGGGGCGGGTGGTCCAGCCGCGCGCGCGCGGGTCGCCGCCCGGCGCCGGCGGCTGGCCGCCGGGGGCCGCGCCCACGAAGCCCTGCGGCATGGCGCCGCGCGGGCCGCCTTCGGTGCGTTGCGGATTGAAGGCGGGGTTGGCGGGGTTGGCGGGGTTGGCGGGGTTGGCCTGGCCGCCTTCGCCGCGCCCGCGCCAGGCCGGCGCGGCCTGGCTCAGCCGGACCTGGCCGCCGGCCGCGGCCGGGCCGGCGGGCTGGGCGTTGCCGCCGCGCCAGGCCGGGCCCGCGCCGGGCACGGTGCCGCCGCCGCGCGCAAGGCGCTGCGCCAGCTCGTCGCCGGCGGGGCGGCCGGGCGCGCGCACCGCGATGGCGGGACGGGCGAAGCCCTGCACGACCGCCGGCGGCGCCGGCCGGCCCGGGCGGGCGCCCAGCAGGCTGGCCTTGACCGGCGCCAGCGGCGGCGCGCCGTTGGCCTCGCCGCGCGGCAGGTCACGCCAGGCCTCGTGGCGGGCGCCGGGCGGCACGCGCTGGCCCTGCACGAAGGCGCGCGCCGGCATGCCGGTGATGGCGCCCGGCACGTCGCGGTTGGCATAGGCGCCGCGCGCGCGGTCGTTGGCGAACTCGCGGTTGACGGTGAAGCGGTTGACGCGGCCGAGGTAGGCGGCGCTGGCGCCGTAGGCCGGCCGGTAGCTTTCATGCGGGCCAAGCGGATACCAGGCCACGCCGGGGCCGCCACGGCCGCCGCCGACGAAGCCCACCAGCGCGGGCGCGTACACCGGGCGCACCGCGCGCGGCCCCGGCATCCAGCCCCAGCGGCTGCCGATGCGGGCCCAGCGGCCATAGTGGAACGGCGCGAAGCCCCACGGCGCGTCGTCGCACCAGGTCCAGCCCCACGGCGCCACCCAGGCCCACGAGCCGGTGCTGTACGGCGCCCAGTCGGCCGCCACCACGCGCGGGAACCACACCGCGCCGTAGCCGGGGTCTTCCTGCCAGTCGCCGTAGCCGTCCAGCGCGGCGTAGCCGGTCATCTCGGGCGGCACGTACATGGCCGAGGGCGAGGCATCCTCGCGCGCGTCGCGCGCCGTGGTCCAGCGGTCGAACTCGTCCTCGGGCGGATTGAAGGCGGTGCCGGCCTCGGCCAGGTCACTGCCGGCGAAGCGGATCTGCTCGCCGCGGCGCATCTCGCGCGAGCGGCTCTCGCCGTACACCACGGCCGAGCCGTGGTGCATCGTGACCACGGTGGCGCTGCCGTCGGCGGCCACGTCGAGGCGGTAGTCGCCGGGCTCGCGCGGCACGAAGGCGAGGTTGGGCGTGTCGATCTCGACCGGCTGGTCGGGCGGCAGCGCGCGCACCCGCAGTTGCAGCGTGCCCTGGGTCAGCTTGACCTGGGTGGCGCTGTCGTCGAGATTGAGCACCGTCGCCGCGGTGGCGCCGCCGAGCCGGATCGCGGTGGAGCCGGCATGCAACTCGGCGCGCCCGCCGTTGTCGACCCACAGGCGGTCGCCGGTGGTGATCGGCCGGTTGAGCGCGGCCTGGGCCCAGTCGTCGGAGCCAGCGGGCGCCAGACTCAGGCTGCCGGCGGCGTCGGTGATGGTGGCGATGCGGTCGGAGGGGTCGGCGGACTGCGCCAGCGCCGGCGCCAGCCAGGTGGCGCAAGCGATACCGATGGCCAGGAGCAGGGCCCGGGCGCCGGGGCCAAGCCTGCGGGCAGGAAACATGGAATTACCTCGTCGATGCGAAGGGCGGCGGGCCGGTGCCGGCTGTCCCTGTTGTCACGATACTGCGCCTGGCGGCAGCCGGCCGGCGCGGCGCATCTGACTTTGTAAGCACATATTTCCCCGCGGCGGCCAACGCGCCGCGCGCGCGGCCCGGCGGCGGGCGCGGGGAGCGGACCGGCGCCGCCGGGACGGGCTGCGGCCGGACAAAGCCGGAAACAAATTATCGCAGGGTGGCGGGGCGGGCGAACGGGAGGGGAGAAAAGACGGGACGGCCATGCCGGCGCGCCGCGGCGCGGTCCGGCGCCGGTTCAGCGCGCCTGCAGGAACTCGGTGAACTTGTCGGCCGACATCGGGCGGCCGTACAGGTAGCCCTGCACCTCGTGGCAGCCGTTGTCGCGCAGGAAGTCGCGCTGCTCCACGGTTTCCACGCCCTCGGCCACCACGCCGATGCCGAGCGTGGTGCCCACGTTGACCACGGCGCGCACGATGGCCGCGTCGACCGGGCTCTGGGTGACGTTGCGGATGAAGGACTGGTCGATCTTGATGCGGTCGACCGGGAAGGTCTTGAGGAAGCTCAGCGACGCATAGCCGGTGCCGAAGTCGTCGCAGGTCAGGGTCACGCCGTCGCGGCGCAGCGTCTGCAGCTGGCCGGAGAACTCGTCGCCCTGCTGCAGCGCGATGGTCTCGGTGATCTCCAGCTCCAGCCGCTCGGGCGCCAGCGCCAGCTCGCGCAGCACGTGGCGCACCTCGGTCAGCAGGCGGCTTTCGCTCAGTTGCGCGGCGAACAGGTTGATGGCCACGCGCGGCGCGTCGGCGAACTCCAGCGACCACATGCGCGCCTGCGCGCAGGCGGTATGGAGCAGCCACACGCCGACGTCGGCCGCCACGCTGCTGGCGGCCAGCGCGTCGATGAAGCTGGCCGGCGTGAGCAGGCCCTGGGTGGGATGGCGCCAGCGCATCAGGGCCTCGGCGCCGACCACGCGGCCGTCGCGCAGGTCGATCTGCGGCTGGTACAGGAGTTCGAACTGGCGTTGCGCGTAGGCGTCGCGCAGCGCCTGCACCAGCGACAGGCGGGTGGTCACGTCGGTGCGCATCTGCGGCTTGAAGAAGCGGATGGTGCGCCCGCCGTCACGCTTGGCCCGGCCCAGCGCCAGGCTGGCCGAGGCCAGCGCGTCGGAGGCGTTGTCGCCGCCGCCCGGCATCACGCAGGCGCCCAGGCTGGCCAGCACGTGGTGGCGGCGGTTGCCGTACTCGTGGGGCTCGGACTGCAGGGACAGGATGGCGGCGCTGACGTGGCGCACCAGGGTGGGATCGGCGATGGACGGCAGCAGCACGGCGAACTCGTCGCCGCCGACCCGCCCGAGCACGGCGTCGCGCGGCGAGGCGTCGCGCAGGCGGCGGGCCACCCGGCGCAGGATCTCGTCGCCCTCGGCATGGCCGTGCATGTCGTTGAAGGCGCGGAAATCGTCGATGCCGAGCAGCAAAAGCGCGCAGCGGGGGGCAGCCTCCGTGCGCAGGCGGTCTTCCAGCGTATTCAAGAATGCCTGGCGCGCGGCTACGCCGGTCAACGGATCGATGTCCGCGCTCGGCGAGGCGCCGGCCTTCGCCTCTGACCTGGCCACCATCCCTGCCCTGTTCGTGATTGTCGACATCGGTCCGATCTGTCTATTTGGCAAGTGTGACTAAAACCAGGAAAAAATCAAGCCGCGTCAAACCATGATATTGCGATATGTTGCGGGACGACAAATAGCATAATCGCAAAACGCTACCCCCCGCTGGCGCCATTGAAATGGCCGCACCCTTCCAGTACCCTACGCCGGCAAAGGCGTGCCTCCCCGCGTGCCACCCCGTGCCACCCCGGCACCCGCTCCGTTAGTGCCCGCTCTCATCTCATGACCCGCCAGACCTGCTGATTCGCGCCATGCGCGCCGGTGCCACCCGCCCTGACGCTGCCCGCCGCCCTTCCGGCAAAGAAAATACAAAAAACATCAAATGGGAAAAAGCTCCGCGACCCTCTGGACCATCCGCACGCGCATCCTGGCCAGCTTTGCCATGATCCTGGCGGTCATTTTGCTGACCTTCGTGGTCGCCTACGGCCGCCTGTCGGCCATCGAGGCCCACGCCACCGCGATGCGCGACGACGCGCTGCCGGGGCTGTACGCCAGCACCGCCATGCGCGGCGCGTGGGGCGAGCGCTACGTGCTGGCGTGGCAGAGCGTCACCGCCACCAGCGAAGCGGAGCGCCGCCAGTACGACGAGGCCAACGCGGCCCTGCGCACGCGCCTCGACGAGCTCGAGCAGCGCTACGCCAATTCGATCCGCCGCGCCGACGACCGCCAGCGCTTCGACAGGTACAAGGTGATCCGCCGCCAGTACGACGAGCTGTCGGCGCCGGTGTTCGCCGCCCGCGCCACGGACGCGGCCGCGATGGAGGCCCGCCTGAGCGGCCCCGTCCATGCCGCCTGGAACGAAGGCCGGGCCGCCCTGCAGACCCTGCTCGACGACAACGACAAGGTCGCCGCCGAGGGCGCCACCACCATCAACAGCGCGGTCGAGACCGCCAAGATCAGCATCGAGATCTCGCTGATCGCCGCCCTGGCGGGGTCGCTGGTGGCCGGCTACCTGCTGTTCCGCTCGATCACCGTGCCGATGCGCTCGATCGTGCAGCTGCTGGCCGGCATGCGCGGCGGCGACCTGCGCCAGCGCCTGTCGCTCCGCCGCAAGGACGAGTTCCTGGAGATCGAGCAGGGCTTCAACCAGATGACCGGCGAGCTGACCGGGCTGGTCGGGCAGGCCCAGCGCTCGGCCATCCAGGTCACCACCTCGGTCAACGAGATCGCCGCCACCGCGCGCCAGCAGCAGGCCACCGCCACCGAGACCGCGGCCACCACCACCGAGATCGGCGCCACCTCGCGCGAGATCTCCGCCACCTCGCGCGACCTGGTGCGCACCATGATCGAGGTCTCCAGCGCCGCCGAGCAGACCGCCGGGCTGGCCGGCACCGGCCAGGTCAGCCTGTCGCGCATGGAGACGACCATGCATCACGTGATGGAGGCCGCCGGCTCGGTCAACGCCAAGCTGGCCACCCTGAACGAAAAGGCCGGCAACATCAACCAGGTGGTCACGACCATCGCCAAGGTGGCCGACCAGACCAACCTGCTTTCGCTCAACGCCGCCATCGAGGCCGAGAAGGCCGGCGAGTACGGCCGCGGCTTCTCGGTGGTGGCCACCGAGATCCGCCGCCTGGCCGACCAGACCGCCGTGGCCACCTACGACATCGAGCAGATGGTGCGCGAGATCCAGTCCGCGGTGGCCGCCGGCGTGATGGGCATGGACAAGTTCGCCGAGGAAGTGCGGCGCGGCATGTCCGAGGTGACGCAGGTGGGCGACCAGCTTTCGCAGATCATCGGCCAGGTGCAGACGCTGGCGCCGCGCGTGCAGATGGTCAACGAGGGCATGCAGGCCCAGGCCGGCGGCGCCGAGCAGATCAACCAGGCGCTGATGCAGCTCTCCGAGGCGGCCCAGCAGACCGTGGAGTCGCTGCGCCAGTCGAGCCAGGCCATCGACGAGCTGACGCTGGTGGCCAACGACCTGCGCGCCGGCGTGTCGCGCTTCAAGGTCTGAGGCGCGCGGGCGCCGGCCATCTGCCATGAAACTCTTCCTGCTGTTCCGCATCGGCCCCGACCACTACGCGCTCGACGCCAGCGAAATCGAGGAAGTGCTGCCGCTGACCCGCCTCAAGCAGCTGCCCGAGGCGCCGCCGTGGGTCAGCGGGCTGCTGACGCGCCGCGGCGAGGTGGTGCCCGTGATCGACGTCAACGCGCTGGCCACCGGCATCCCGGCGGCCAGCCGCACCAGCACGCGCACGGTGCTGGTGCGCTACCGTCGCCACGCGGACGCGTCGGCGCGCCTGCTCGGCCTGCGCCTCGAATACGCCACCGAGACCTTGCGCTGCGAGCCCGCCGAGTTCGCCGACAGCGGCCTGGACGCCGCGCCGGCGCGCTACCTGGGCCCCGTGCGCAACGGCCCGCAGGGGCTGGTGCAGTGGGTCAGGATCGGCGCGCTGCTGCCCGATGACGTGCACGCCCGCCTGTTCCCCGGGGCGGCGCCATGACCACGGCCAGCCACATCGAGGCGCTGCTCAAGGAGCGCATCGGCCTGGACGCCAGCACGGTGGGCACCGGCATGATCGAGCGCGCGGTGCGCGAGCGCCTGGCCACGTCCGCCGCGCCCGACCACCATGCCTACTGGAACCTGCTGCACTCGCACCCGGACGAGCTCCAGGCGCTGATCGAGGCGGTGGTGGTGCCCGAGACCTGGTTCTTCCGCCACCGCGAGGCGCTGATGGCGCTCGGCCGCTTCGCCGCCATGCGCGTGTTCGGCGACGCCCGCGGGCATGCCGGCGAGGGGCCGCTGCGCATCCTCAGCGTGCCGTGCTCGACCGGCGAGGAGCCGTACTCGATCGTGATGGCGCTGCTCGACGCCGGCGTGCCGGAGCAGCGCTTCCAGGTCGACGCCATCGACATCAGCGCGCGCGCGCTCGAACGCGCGCGCCTGGGCCACTACGGCAGCAACTCGTTCCGCGGCGGGCAACTCGACTTCCGCGACCGGCATTTCACCGCCGCGCCGGGCGGCTACGCGCTCAAGCCCAATGTGCTGGCCAAGGTGCGGCTGCTGCGCGGCAACCTGCTCGACCCGGCCCTGATGGCGGCCGAAGCCCCCTACCATTTCGTGTTCTGCCGCAACCTGCTGATCTATTTCGACCCGCCCACGCAGCAGCGCTCGCTGCGCGCGCTGGAGCGGCTGAGCCGGCCCGACGCCACGCTGTTCGTGGGACCGGCCGAGGCCAGCCTGCTGACCCGGCACGGCTTCGTCTCGGCCGGCGTGCCGCTCGCCTTCGCCTTCACCCGGCGCGGCCCGCGCGAGGCGGGCGCGCCACATGCGCCGCACGCGACACACACGCCGCCCGCCCGGCACGCGCCGCATGCGGCATGGGCCGCCGCGCCGACGCCGCGCCGCCCGCATGCGCCGCCGCCGGCCCAGCCGCCGCGCCGCGCGCCCGCCGCGCCGCGGCCGGCGGCATCGGCGCCGCCGCAGCCGCATGCCCCGGCGGCGGACGCCGGCGCCGACGCGCTGGCCCGGATCTCCCGGCTCGCCGACCGCGGCGACCTCGCCGCGGCGGTCTCGGCCTGCCTGGCGCACCTCGACGCGCAGCCGCCATCCGCCGCCGGCTACTGCCTGCTGGGCGTGCTGCACGATGCCACCAGCCGGCCCGCCGAGGCGCGCGAAGCGTACCGCCGCGCGCTCTACCTCGACCCGGCCCACCAGGAGTCGCTTTATCACATGGCCGCCATTCTCGAAGCCGACGGCGACAGCGCGGCGGCCGCCCGCCTGAGGCAGCGCGCCCAGCGCAACCAGCCGAGCCGCCATGACTGAGCCTGCTTCGACCGCCTCGCCCGCATTGACCGCATCGCCGCCGCCGGGCCACGGCCTGCCGGCCGGCGCGGCGCGCATCGTCATCGACAACTGCTGGCGCCGCATCGGCGTGCTCGGCGACAGCAGTTGCCCGCAGCTCGCCGTATACATCCGCTGCCGCAACTGCCCGGCCTACTCGCGCGCGGCGCTGGAGCTGCTCGACAACCTGCCCGCCGGCGAAGCCGGCCTGCCCGACGAGGCCCCGCCCGCCGGCGGCGCCGCGCGCGGCCCCGCCGTGTCCTGCCTGGTGTTCCGCGTCGGCGAGGAATGGCTGGCGCTGCCGGCCGCCGCGCTGGCCGAAGTCACCGCGCCATGCCCGGTGCACACGCTGCCGCACCGCCGCCACGCCGCCGTGCTGGGCCTGGCCAGCGTGCGCGGCAACCTGCTGGTGTGCATCTCGCTGGCGCGGCTGCTCGGCCAGGACCCGCCGGCGAACGCCGGCGCGGCCAATGGCGTGGCCGGCGGCGCCGGGCGCGGCGCCCGCCTGCTGGTGCTGGGCCAGGGCCGCGGCGCCATCGCGCTGCCGGTCGACGAGGTCACGGGCATCGAGCGCGTGGCCGAATCCGCGCTGCAGGCGCTGCCGACCACGCTGTCGCGCGCCTCCGCGCGCTATGCGCGCGCGCTGCTGCAAAGCGGCGGGCGCAGCGTCGGCCTGCTCGACGCCGGCCTGCTGCAGCAGGCCCTGACGCGGAGCCTGGCATGAATCCGGACCAGTTGCGCGACGCCTCCCTGCTCGAGCTGTTCGCGCTCGAGGCGCAGTCGCAGGCGGAAGTCCTCAACGCCGGCCTGCTCGCGCTGGAGCGCAACCCGGCCGCCGCCGACCAGCTCGAGGCCTGCATGCGCGCCGCCCATTCGCTCAAGGGCGCGGCGCGCATCGTCGGCCTCGACGGCGGCGTGCGCGTGGCCCACGTGATGGAAGACTGCCTGGTCGCCGCCCAGCGCGGCGAACTGGCGCTGCGGCCCGTGCACATCGACACCCTGCTGCACGGCACCGACCTGCTGCTGCGGCTGGGCAACCCGCCCGACGGCGACCTCGACTGGGCCGGCCACGCCGGCAAGGACGAGATCGACGCGCTGGTGACGCGCCTGGGCGCGCTGCTGGCCGGCAAGGCGGTCGACGACGCGCCGTGGGCGCCGGCCCCGGCCGCGCCGCCGGCACCAGCGCAGGTCACGCCGCAAGCCACGCCGGCCACGCCGCAGGCCGGGCCGGATGCCGCGCCCGAGCCCCCGATTGCGCCCGTGATTGCGCCCATGATCGCGCCCGTGATTGCCCCCCCGATCGCGCCCGCGGAACCGGCACGGGCCGCGGAGCCCCGGCCAGGCGAGCCCGGCGGCCTGCCCGAGGCGCAGGAGCGCATGCTGCGCGTGAGCGCCGACACGCTCGACCAGTTGCTCGCGCTGTCCGGCGCGGCCATGATCGAGGCCAACTGGCTCAAGCCGTTCGGCAACGCGCTGCAGCAGACGCGCCGCCTGCAGATGCGCGCGCTGCAGGCGCTCGACGCCGCGCAGGTGGCGCTGGCCGGCGGCGGCACCGCCGACGGCACCGCGCAGGCGCGGCTGGCGGACGCGCAGCAGCTGCTGGCCGAGAGCCACCGGCAGCTCTCGCAGCGCACCAGCGAGCTGGAGCAGTACGACCACCGCACCGGCCGCCTGTCGCGCCAGCTCTACGACCGCGCGCTGGCCAGCCGCATGCGGCCGCTGGCCGACGGCCTGGCCGGCTATTCGCGCATGGTGCGCGACCTCGGGCGCGCGCTCGGCAAGTCCGTGCATCTCGAACTGGTCGGCGAGAGCACCAAGGTGGACCGCGACATCCTCGAGCAGCTCGAGGCGCCGCTGGCGCACCTGCTGCGCAACGCCGTGGACCACGGCATCGAGACGCCCGAGGCGCGCCGCGCCGCCGGCAAGCCCGCCGAGGGCCGCATCACGCTCAACGCGCGCCACAACGCCGGCCGGCTGGTGATCGTGATCGCCGACGACGGCGCGGGGGTGGACCTCGACGCCCTGCGCCAGGCCATCGTGCGGCGCGGCCTGGCGCCCGCCGAGACCGTCGCCCGCCTGTCGCAGGCGGAGCTGCTCGACTTCCTGCTGCTGCCCGGCTTCAGCCTGCGCGAGACCGTCAGCGAGGTGTCCGGGCGCGGCGTCGGGCTGGACGCCGTGCAGGACATGATCCGCCAGGTGCGCGGCAGCATCCGCCTGGCGCAGGAAAGCGGGCGCGGCATGCAGTTCCACCTGGAGCTGCCGCTCACGCTGTCGGTGGTGCGCGCGCTGCTGGTGGAAGTCTCGGGCGAGGCCTACGCCTTCCCGCTGGCCTACGTGATGCAGGTGCTGCGCCTGGAGCGCGGCGCGATCGAGCAGCTGGAGAACCACCAGCATTTCCGCTTCGGCGAGCGCCACGTGGGCCTGGTCAGCGCGGCCCAGGTGCTGCAGCAGGCCGAGGCCCGCCCCGACGAGGACACCGTGCCGGTGGTGGTGCTGGGCGACCACGAGCGCACCTACGGCGTGGCGGTGGACCGCCTGCTCGGCGAGCGCATACTGGTGGTGCAGCCGCTCGCGGCCAGCCTCGGCAAGATCAAGGACATCGCCGCCGGCAGCATCACCGAGGACGGCACGCCGGTGCTGATCTTCGACGCCGAGGACATGATCCGCTCGGTGGAGAAGCTGCTCTCCGAAGGCAAGATCGACCGCATCCGGCGCGGCGGCGCGGAAGCCGCGCCGGTGCGCCGCAAGCGCGTGCTGGTGGTGGACGATTCGCTCACGGTGCGCGAGCTCGAGCGCAAGCTGCTGGCCAACCGCGGCTACGAGGTCGCGGTGGCGGTGGACGGCATGGACGCCTGGAACGTGCTGCGCGCGGAGAGCTTCGACCTGGTCATCACCGACATCGACATGCCGCGCATGGACGGCATCGAGCTGGTGACGCGCATCAAGCGCGAGGCGCGCCTGCAGCAGGTGCCGGTGATGGTGGTGTCGTACAAGGACCGGGAGCAGGACCGCCAGCGCGGCCTGCAGGCCGGCGCGGACTACTACCTGGCCAAGGGCAGCTTCCAGGACGCCGCGCTGCTCGACGCGGTACAGGACCTGATTGGGGAGGCGCGCGCATGAAGATCGGCATCGTCAACGATTCACCGCTGGCCGTGGTCGCCCTGCGGCGCGTGCTCGCGCTGGACCCCGAGCTGGAAGTCACGTGGGTGGCCGAGAACGGCGAGAGCGCCGTGCACCTGGCCGCCGCGCGCACCCCCGACCTGATCCTGATGGACCTGCTGATGCCGGTGATGGACGGCGTCGAGGCCACCCGCCGCATCATGGCCGCGAGCCCGTGCGCCATCGTGGTGGTGACGATGGACCTGGGCCGCAACGCCAGCCAGGTGTTCGACGCGATGGGCCACGGCGCCATCGACGCGGTCGACACGCCCTCGCTGGCGCAGCCCGACTCGCAACTGGCCAGCGGGCCGCTGCTGCGCAAGATCCGCAACATCGGCCGCCTGATCGAAGGCCGCGGCGTGCCCGCGCGCGCGCCGGCGCCGCCCGCGCGCAAGGCCCGCGCCGAATGGCTGGTGGCGCTGGGCGCCTCGGCCGGCGGCCCGGCCGCGCTGGCCACGCTGCTGGGCGCGCTGCCGCCCGGCTTCAACGCCGCCGTGATCGCCGTCCAGCACGTCGACGAAGCCTTCGCCGCGGGCATGGCGCAGTGGCTCGACGCGCAATGCAAGCTGCCCGTGCGGCTGGCCCGCGAAGGCGAGGCGCCGCAGCCCGGCACCGTGCTGCTGGCCGGCACCAACGACCACCTGCGCCTGCTCGGGCCGGCGCGCATGGCCTACACCGAAGAGCCGAGCGACTACCTCTACCGGCCGTCGATCGACGTCTTCTTCGAAAGCGTGGCCCGGCACTGGCGCGGCGATGCGGTGGGCGTGCTGCTCACCGGCATGGGCCGCGACGGCGCGCTGGGCCTCAAGGCCATGCGCGAGCGTGGCTACCTGACCATCGCCCAGGACCAGGCCACGAGCGCCGTCTATGGCATGCCGAAAGCCGCCGCCGCCATCGGCGCGGCCAGCGAGATCCTGCCGTTGCCGCAGATCGCCGCGCGCATCGCACGGGCCTGCGGCACCAGCACCAATGCCAACCAGCGGTAGGGAACCGGCAGCAAGAGGAACACAATGTCGATACAGATAGAACGCAACTACGCACAGCGCCCGGAGGAATACCTGGCGATGGTGCTGCTGGTGGACGACCAGGCCATGATCGGCGAAGCGGTGCGGCGCGAGCTCGAGCCCGAGAAGGACATCGACTTCCACTACTGCTCCAAGCCCGACGAGGCCGTCGCGGTGGCCGAGCGCACGCGGCCCACGGTGATCCTGCAGGACCTGGTGATGCCCGGCATCGACGGCCTGACGCTGGTGCGCCGCTACCGCGCCAACCCGGCCACGCGCGACATCCCCATCATCGTGCTGTCCACCAAGGAAGAGCCGATCATGAAGAGCGCGGCCTTCGCCGCCGGCGCCAACGACTACCTGGTCAAGCTGCCCGACACCATCGAGCTGGTGGCGCGCATCCGCTATCACTCGCGCTCCTACATCAACCTGCAGCAGCGCGACGAGGCCTACCGCGCGCTGCGCCAGAGCCAGCAGCAGCTGCTGGAGACCAATCTGGAGCTGCAGCGGCTGACCAACTCGGACGGCCTCACGGGGCTGTCCAACCGGCGCTACTTCGACGAATACCTCGGCGCCGAATGGCGGCGCGCGGCGCGCGAGCAGAGCCAGCTCGCGCTGCTGATGATCGACGTGGATTCGTTCAAGGCCTACAACGACACCTACGGCCACGTGGCCGGCGACGAGGTGCTGCGCCGCGTGGCCGGCGTGATCCGCGAGAACTGCACGCGCCCGGCCGACCTGCCCGCGCGCTTCGGCGGCGAGGAGTTCGCCATGATCCTGCCTGCCACCTCGCCCGGCGGCGCGCGCCTGCTGGCCGAGAAGGTCCGCCGCGCGATCGAGTCCATGCAGGTGCCGCACAGCGGCTCCCAGGTCGGGCCCTGCGTGACGGTCAGCATCGGCGGCACCGCCATCGTGCCGGGCCAGGACGAGCCGTTCAGCCGCCTGATCGAGATCGCCGACGCCGGGCTCTACCAGGCCAAGCGCAACGGCCGCAACCAGGTCGTCATGACCGCCTGAGCGCCGCGCCCGTGGGCGTGCGCCGCCGGCCGCGGCGCGCGCCGCCGTCTCCTCCTTCTTCCCCTGCTTCTTCCCCTCCTCCCGCGGCTCCCTTCGCGCCGCCCGCCATACATGGCGGCCGCGTCCTGTGGGAATCGTCCGACAAGCGTTTCGGAGCCCCGCCAATGTGCCGGCCCGCGCGCGCTGGCTATCGTTGCATCACGGCAGGCGCGGTTTCGCATCCTCTCCAGCGGGCGGCGAACGCCGCGGCAACACGCCTGAACAAGCAGCGTGGCGCGCGGGAACATCCGCCTGCGGCAATGGGCCGCGACCGCCACGGGTTCTCTCACTCACCTGCAAGAAGAGGGCATTCATGAAGCTTTCCAAATCCGGCCTGCTAGTGGGCCTTGCTCTGGCGGCAAGCGCGGTGTTGTCGGCATGCGGCGGCGGCGGCGGCGACGATGGCATCGACGACCGCCTCGGCATCAGCAAGCCGTCGGTGCGCGTGATCCACGCCATCACCGGCGGCCCGAACCTCGACGTGCTGCAGAACGGCACCAAGACCTCGTTCCTCAACGAGCCCTACAAATTCGTGTCGAACTACTTCGACGTCGACACCGGATCGCAGCTGATCGCGTTCAACGTCACCAACACCAGCACGCAGCTCGGCAGCGCCGCCGTGGACGCCCACACCGGCCACAAGTACACCGTGGTCGCGCTGCCCGGCGCCACCGCCGCCGAGGTGCTCACCATCGACGACCCCTACGACAAGAGCCTGCTGTCGGACAAGGCCCGCGTGCGCACCCTGAACGCCTCGTTCAACGCGCAGAACATCGACGTCTACGTCACCACGCCGGCGGCCGACCTCAACGCGGTCTCGCCGAACATGGCGGCGGTCGGCTACAAGACGGCCAACCCCGCCACGGGCCAGGACTCGCTCTATCTGGACGGCGGCACCTATCGCCTGCGCATCACCACCGCCGGCACCAAGACCGTGATCTTCGATTCCGGCGCGCTCACGCTGGGCAACAACGCCGACTGGCTGATCACCACCATCCCGGTCGACGGCATCGGCGCGCTGGTGCCGAACCGGATCAAGGTGCTGGTCGCGCAGTCGAGCACCGGCGCCGGCGACGCGCAGGAACTGGTCTCGCAGTAGGGAAGGAAAAGGGAAGAGAAAGGAAAGGAAAAGCGGCAGCCCGGCCGGCGCGATCGCCGTCACCGGGGCGTGCCAGGCGGGCAGATCCGGCAGGCGGGTCTTCCCGCTTTTTTTTGCCAGCGGCGCGCCGGTGCCCCGGGGCCTAGCGCTCCGGGGCGGGCTCGAGGTCGCCTTGCAGCACGTCCAGGTGCGACAGGTACTTGTCCAGTTCGTCCTTGCCGCTGTCCGTGATGCAGTAGACGCGGCCGCTGCCCTCGACCAGTTCCGCCGTGATCGCGCGCGCGATCAGCAGGCTGCGCAGGATCGGGCGCAGCGAGCGGATGTTGTTGTCGATGCCGTGCTCGCGCAGGCGCTCGACCAGAGTCAGTACGGTGGACGGACTCGCCTGGACGAGCTTGAGGATGTACAACCGCGAAACCAGGCGGTCCAGCGCCGGCGTCTTCATGCGGCGCCCGCGGCGCGCCAGCCAGTGACGCGATAGAGCTGAATGGAGCGGATCATCTTGCGCAGGCCCGGCACTGCCAAGCGCAGCCGGGCAGGTTCACTGCGAGCGTGCCGGCGGGAGCCGGAACGCGCCCTGCAAAAAAAAAAGCGGGGTGCGCGAGGCACCCCGAATCTTGCGTTGTTCGTACCGGCGTATGGCGGCACCGGTACGGGGGCTTCGAAAACTATTCTTCCTGGAACGCTTCTTCGCGCTTGGCCTTGATCGACGGCAGCGCCACGACGGCAACCAGCGCGGCGGCGGCGATCAGCAGGCCCATCGACAGCGGGCGCGTCACGAACACCGTGAACTCGCCGCGCGACAGCAGCAGGGAGCGGCGGAAGTTCTCTTCCATCATCGGTCCGAGCACGAAACCGAGCAGCAGCGGCGCCGGTTCGCACTTGAGCTTCAGGAACAGGTAGCCGATGATGCCGAAGCCGGCCGCCATGAACACGTCGAAGGTCTGGTTGTTGACCGAGTACACGCCGATGCCGCAGAACACCAGGATGGCCGGGTACAGGTAGCGGTAAGGCACGGTCAGCAGCTTCACCCAGATCCCGATCATCGGCAGGTTCAGGATGATCAGCATCAGGTTGCCGATCCACATCGAGGCGATCAGGCCCCAGAACAGCGCGGGGTTGCTGGTCATGACCTGCGGGCCCGGCTGGATGTTGTGGATGGTCATCGCGCCCACCATCAGCGCCATCACGGCGTTGGGCGGAATGCCCAGCGTCAGCAGCGGGATGAAGGAGGTCTGCGCGGCCGCGTTGTTGGCCGATTCCGGACCAGCCACGCCTTCGATGGCGCCCTTGCCGAACTCATGCGAGTACTTGGAGGTCTTCTTTTCCAGCGAGTAGGCCGCGAACGAGGCCAGCGCCGCGCCGCCGCCGGGCAGGATGCCCAGCGCCGAACCCAGCAGCGTGCCGCGCAGCACCGCCGGCGCCATGCGCTTGAAGTCTTCCTTGGTCGGCCACAGGTTGGTCACGCGGTCGGTGAAGGTCTCGCGGTCTTCCTTCTGTTCCAGGTTCGCCACGATTTCGGCGAAACCGAACATGCCCATCGCCAGCGCGACGAAGTCGATGCCGTCGGTCAGTTCGGGGATGTCGAAGGAGAAGCGCGCGGCGCCCGAGTTCACGTCGGTGCCGATCAGGCCCAGCAGCAGGCCCAGCACGATCATCGCCACGGCCTTGGGCAGCGAGCCCGAAGCCAGCACCACGGCGCCGATCAGGCCCAGCACCATCAGCGAGAAGTACTCGGCGGGACCGAACTTGAACGCCAGTTCCGACAGCGGCGTGGCGAACGCGGCCAGGATCAGGGTAGCCACGCAGCCGGCGAAGAACGAGCCCAGGCCGGAAGTGGCCAGCGCCACCCCTGCCCGTCCGCGCCGCGCCATCTGGTAGCCGTCGATGGTGGTCACCACCGACGACGATTCACCAGGCAGGTTGACCAGGATGGCGGTGGTGGAGCCGCCGTACTGCGCGCCGTAGTAGATGCCGGCCAGCATGATGAGCGCCGCCACCGGGGGCAGCGTATAGGTCACCGGCAGCAGCATGGCGATGGTGGCCAGCGGCCCCAGGCCCGGCAGCACGCCGATCAGGGTACCCAGCACGCAGCCCAGGAAGGCGTATGCGAGGTTTTGCAGTGACAGTGCCGTGGAAAAACCCAGGGCAAGGTGATCGAACAATTCCATTGAGGCCGACTCCTTAACCGGTAATGAAAGCAGGCCACACCGGCATCTGCAGGTTGATGCCGTAGACGAACGCGCCCATGCTGATCAGCACCAGCACCACAGCGTTGGCCAGGGCGCCCTTCCAGCTGAATTCATGGCTGGCCATCGACGACACCAGCACCAGCACGAACACCGACAGCACCATGCCGAGCGGCTTGAGCAGCAGGCCGAACAGCACCACCGAACCGAGGATCCACAGCAGGGTCTTCAGGTCCCAGCGCGCGAGCTGGTCTTCCTCGCCCTTGCTCGACAGCGAGCCGATCAACACGAGTGCGCCCAGCACGGCCAGTACCAGCCCGAGCAGGAACGGAAAATATCCGGGGCCCATCTTTGCGGCAGTTCCCATGGAATAGCCGCGAGCGACCCAGGAAAAGCCCAGACCGACCAGGACGAACATCAGGCCGGAGGCAAAGTCCTTTTGGCTGCGTATGCGCAAAACGATTCTCCTCAAAGTACGTGAAAGCATCCGGCTGCGCGCGCAGGCTCTTGCATGCGCAGACGGTTTGATCGGCAGGTGTGAAGGCTCTCCTGCAGGATGGATGCAACCTTAGAGAGGCGATCTTTCAGCTTGCTTTCATTTGTCTTGACTTAGGGGTAATCACCGATGCATGAGGAACTTCGCCACAAACGACAAATATCACGACGTGATCCATTTTCACGAATCGGGCGAAATCGGCGGGAAAACAGGGAGAAATCGCGCGCGCGCCGGATGCGGGCGCGTGGCTGGCGGCCATGCCGGCGGCGCGCAGGCGAAGCGCGCCTGCGCGGGACGTGGCGCGGGAAGTCACGCGGGGAACGACGCGGCGCCGGCATGCGCCGGAAGCCGCGCGGCAGCCGCGTTGAAAGCTGGTTGAAAGGCGGCGCACGACGCTGCCACCCCGACCATGGGCGCACGATGACAGACAGAGCTTTCGATTGCCTTTCAGATGGCGGCAGGCGGCAATATGCGGCGGCAGGCCGGCGGCGCGCCGGCTCTGCCATAATCTCAGAGCACGAATACACGCGCCAGCCGGCGCCACGGCCTTCCCCCCTTCCACGCCTTTCACGCAAACCCGGACGACCATGAGCAAGACCGCACGGCCAGCCCACGCGGGCGCCGCCACCGACCCGGCCGCCGCCGCCCCGGCGATTCCCCGCCCCGGCGAGGGCAAGCGCGGCGAGGCCGGTTATCTCGGCTACCTGCTGCGCCAGGCCGGCGCCGCCAACCGCCTGCGCCTGGAGCGCGCGCTGGCCGACCTGGGCGCCACCCCGCCGCAGTTCGTGGTGCTGACCATGCTGGGCGCCTATCCCGGCTTGTCCAATGCCGACCTCGCCCGGCTGGCGCTGCTCACGCCGCAGACCGTCAGCGTGATCGTCGCCAACCTGGAGAAGGCCGGCTCAATCCGGCGCCAGCCGCATCCGGTGCACGGCCGGATCCAGAACATCGTGCTGACGCCGGCCGGCGAGACACTGCTGGCAGGCTGCCGCGAGCGCGCGCTGCACAACGAGGCGCGCCTGCGCGCGGGGCTTTCGGCGCAGGAGGAAGAAGTGGTGCGGCGCTGGCTGGCGGGACTGGCGCGCGGCACCGACGTGGACGGCGCCGCGGAAACGGAAACGGCCGGCGACTGACTCGGCGCCAGCGCTCAGCGCGGGTGCTGCCGGGCGGGCGCGCCGGCGGCGGCCTGCGCCAGCGCCGCCACCTCGTCGGCATCCTCGCCGGCGCCCGCCGTGCTCAGGGCCTCTTCGCACGGCGTGCCCATGCTGGTGTCCGGCGCCTGCGGCGCGAACTCCTGCCGCGGGGCCGGCGCCGCCGGCGTCACCGGCAGGATATGGCTGGCGCGCCAGTTGCCGAAGCGGTAGTAGGCCACCGCCAGCGTCACCGACACCACCGAGCCCAGCGGAAAGCTCCACCACACCGCGTCGGCGCCATAGTCGCTCGCCAGCAGCGAGGCGAACGGCAGGCGCACCACCCACATGGAGACGAACAGGATCACCAGCGGCGCCATCACCGCGCCGGTGGCGCGCACGGTGCCGAACAGCACGATGGTGAAGCCGAACAGGATGAAGGACCACAGCACGATCGCGTTGATATGCTGCGCGATGCCGATCGCGGTGCCGTCGTCGGGCAGGAACAGGCCCAGCGAATGGCGGTTGAACAGGTAGATCAGGCCCACCAGCGCGCCGGTCATCAGCAGGTTGAACAACAGCCCCACGCGCGTGATGCGCGCCACCCGCTCCCACAGGCCGGCGCCCACGTTCTGCGCCACCATCGACGACACGCTCGCGCCCACCGCCAGCGCCGGCATCTGCACGTAGGTCCACAACTGCGACGCCACGCCATAGGCGGCCGTGGTCTGCGAGCCGTAGCGGTTGACCAGCGACATCATCACGATCGCCGACGACGAGATCACCACCATCTGCAGGCCCATCGGCAGGCCCTTGGCCACCAGCGCGCGCAGGATGGCGAAGTCCGGGCGCAGGTAGCCCAGCTGGTGCCGGCGCAGCGCGAGGAAATGGCCGCGGCGGTACAGCACCGCCAGCATCGCCGCGAGGCTGACCAGCTGCGCGATCAGCGTCGCCAGCGCGGAGCCGGCGATGCCGAGCTCGGGCAGCGGCCCGATGCCGAAGATCAGCAGCGGGTTGAGCGCCACGTCCAGTCCGACCGACAACAGCATGAAGTAGAACGGCGTGCGCGAATCCCCGGCGCCGCGCAGCGTCATCATCACGAAGTTGTAGAAATACATGAACGGCAGCGCCAGGAAGATGATGCGCAGGTAGCTCTCGGCCAGCGGCCTGGCGTCGGCCGGCGTGTCCATCGCCGCGAGGATGGCCGGCGTGAAGATGTAGCCCAGCGCCGATGCCAGCACCGAGAGCCCGACGAAGAAGCCGGTGCTGGTGCCCACCACGCGGCGCGCCTCGTCGAGGTCGCGCGCGCCCACCGCCTGCCCGATCATGATGGTGTTGGCCATGCTGATGCCGAACACCACGCCGAGCAGGAAGAACAGGATGATGTTGGCGTTGGAGGTGGCGGTCAGCGCCGCCTCGCCGAGGAAGTGCCCCACCCACACCGAGTTGATCGACGCGTTGAGCGACTGCAGGATGTTGCTGCCCAGCACGGGCAGCGAGAACAGCAGCAGGGTGCGCCCGATCGGGCCGGTGGTCAGTAGTTGCGCTTTGTGTCTGGTCGGCATGTCGCGGCCTGTCTCGTGCTGTTCTTGGTGGTTTCTTGTGCCCGCGCGGGGTGCGCGGGCGGAGGCCGTGCGCCCCCGCTGGCCACTATCTCACACTCCGCCGACAGGTCTTGTCGGTGGCCGTCTGTCGGACGGCAGGCCAATTGTAAGCAGATGTCCGGATCGGGGCACGCGCGGCGAAAAACGCCGGTCAAACAGGGGTGAAATGCGCAAGCCGGGGGAATGCCTCGGACCGCCGTCCCCGGCCAGCATCTGTACCGATCCACCAACAGCGAGGACCCGCCATGTCGAAGAACCAGCCCATCCGCTTCCTGCAAGTTGCCACCGCCGCCTCCGCCGGCCTGCTGTGCGCCGCCGCCTTCGCGCAGGCCCCGGCCATGCCCGCGGACAATGCCAACGCCGCCGTGCCGCCCGGCATGACCCAGGTCGAGCCGACCAAGGACCCGCTGGTGCAGCGCCGCGAGGCCAACAAGCAGGCGTCGGACGAATACAACGCCACCAGGAAGGCCGCGAAGCGCGAGTACAAGCAGGACGTGAAATCCGCGAAGCAGGTCAAGAGCGCGGAAAAGAAGGCCAACGACGCGGCGGCCAGGCAGGAACTGTCGGGCGGCTCGACGCGGAACTGACCGCGCCGCATCCGGCCCATGAAAAATGCCCCGGGGACGCCCCGGGGCATTCATGTGCCAGCCCGAACGCCGCGCGCCTCAGCCGGCGGACGCGGCGCGATAGGCCGCGATGCGCGCCTTGATGCCGGGCCGCGCGGCGGAATGCACGAGGTCGGCAAGCTGCCGCGCCGCACTGTCCGCGCCGTCGCGCGTGGCGGCATGGATGGCCGCCTGCGTGGCGGGGTCCAGCCGCCGCGCGCGCTGCGCGAGCTCGGCCACCACCGCGGCGCGCGCCGCTGCGCCGGCCTCCAGCGCGCCGGTGGCGAAGCCACTGGCCAGCGCCGCCTCGGCGGCGAACGCGCCGCCGCCGGTGATCCACTCGCGCGCGCGCGCCGCGCCGACCAGCTGCGCCAGCCGCGCGCTGCCCAGCACCAGCCCGAACGCCGCGCCCGGAAACGCGAAGCTGCTGCCCGCCTCCACGCGGCGCTGCTCGCAGGCGGCCACGAGATCGGCGCCCGCGCCCATCGCCCGGCCCTGCACCAGCGCCAGCGTGGCGAACGGCGCGGCATGCACGCTTTGCAGCAGCAGTTCCACGCGCACGAAGCGCGCGAGCAGGGAATCGTCGCTCTCGGCGTCGAGGTCGCCAAGGTCGAAGCCGGTGCAGAAATGCCGGCCCGCGCCCTCCAGCACCAGCAGGCGCGTGCCGTCGCGGTGGCAGGTCTCCACCGCCGCCGACAGCGCCGCCACCAGTTCGCGCGAGAGCGCGTTGCCGCGCGCGGGGCGGTTGAGCGTCAGGCGCGTGACGCCGTCTTCCCGGGCAATCAGCAGGATGTCCTGGCCTTCGCTCATGCCTTCGGCTCCGGCGCCCACAGGTTCGGCACGAGCGCGTTGGAATAGCCGGACACGAACGGCTTGGTGGCGCCGCTGTCGTCGGCATAGACATGGCGGCGGATGCGGCCGATGTTGCCGCCGTAGAGATGCACGCTGACCGAGACGCGGTCGTCGAACGCATTGCGCACGCGATGCACGTCGCCGAGCGTGGGAGAGACCGCCGCCACCTGCCCGGGCGACAGCAGCGCCGGCTCGCCGTCGGCGACCAGGCGCCCGCCGTCGACGCGGTAGCGCTGGTCGATCTCCGCGCCGCGCAACATGCCGATCAGGCCCCACACGGTGTGGTCGTGCACCGGCGTCTGCTGGCCCGGCCCCCACACGAAGCTGACCAGCGAGAAGCGGTCGAGCGGGTCGCCGTAGAGCAGGTGCTGCTGGTAGTAGACCGGATGCGGGCGCGCCATTTCCCCGGGCAGCCAGTCGTCGTGCGCCACCAGCGCCGACAGCGCCGCCGTGGCCTGCGCCAGCACGTCCGCCTCGCCGCTGCCGTCGCGCTCGGCCTGCGTCACCACGCGGCTGACGGTGGCGACGAATTCGCGCAGCCGCTCGATGTTGTTGCTCATGTCCGTGTCTCCAGGCAGGTCAGGCGTCGGCGCCGGCGGCGCCGCTCTCGTAGTGCGCGCGGATCGCCGCATTGTGCTCGCCCAGCGCGGGCGGGTCGCGGCGGATCGGCAGGCCCTGCCCGTCGAAGCGCAGCGGCGAGGCGAAGGTGCGCGTGCGGTGGCCGCCCGGCAGCGTCAGCGGGCGCACCCAGTCCATGTGCTCGACCTGCGGATCGTCCAGCGCGGCGGCGTAGTCGTTGATGCGCGCATGCGGCACGCCGGCCGCGTTGAAGGCGGCGATCCAGTGGTCCACGCCCGCCGTGGCGAAGCGCTCCTCCAGCAGGACCTTGAGCGCAGCCTGGTTGGCGGCGCGGTCGCGCGTGGTGGCGAAGCGCGCGTCCTGCGCCAGCGCCGGCAGGTCCACCACGCGCACCACTTCCAGCCACAGCTTCTGGTTGCCGGCGGCGATGGCGAAATAGCCGTCGGCCGCCTGGAAGGCCTGGTAGGGCGCGTTGCGCGGATGGGCCGAGCCGAGCTTGGCCGGGCTGCGGCCGTTGCCGAAATACTCGCTGGTCTGCAGCGCGGCGATGCCGAGCGTGCAGCCGTACATCGGCACGTCGATGTGGGCCCCGGCGCCGCCGGCGCGCACGCGCGCCAGCGCGCTGGCGATGGCGAACGCGCCGTACAGGCCCGAGGCGAAGTCGGCCAGCGGCACGCCGCACTTGACCGGCGCGCCGCCGGGCTCGCCGGTCACGCTCATCACGCCGGCGGCGGCCTGGATGGTCAGGTCGAAGCCGCCCTCGCCGGCGCGCGGGCCGCTCTGCCCGTAGGCCGACACCGAGCAGTACACCAGCCCGGGCTTGTCCTCGCGGAAACTGGCGTAGCCCAGGCCCAGCCGGTCCATCACGCCGGGGCGGTTGTTCTCGATCACCACGTCGGCGTCGAGGATCAGGCTGCGCGCCAGCGCGAGGTCGGCCGGGTCCTTGAGGTTCAGCGCCACCGACTGCTTGTTGCGGTTAAGCGAGGCGAAATTCTCGGAGTAGCCGTCCGACAGCGGCGGCCACTGGCGCAGGGTGTCGCCGTCGGGCGGCTCGACCTTGACCACCTCGGCGCCCATGTCGGACAGCAGCATGCCGCAGAACGGGCCGGCTGCGACGGTACAGAATTCCACCACCTTGACGCCCAGCAGCGGCAGGTCGTGTTGCGGGAGATCGCTCATCGGGAAAGTACCGGGAAGATATGCATGGAAGATGCGAGGATTATAGGGACGTTGCCAAATACGGTACTATCGTTCCACATTTGAGAACGCATATGCGCTGCCCGCATATGCGCGGACATTGTCCGGTCCCTCACCGCCGCCGCCGGAGGCATCGCGCCCATGAACAACACCTTGATCAAGGGGCTCGGCGTGGTCGAGCTGCTCGCGCACAGCGAGCGCCCGCTCGGCCTGACCGAGATCGCCGCCCACATGGGCCTGGCCAAGAGCAACGTGCACCGCCTGCTGCAAGCGCTCACCGACATGAACTACGTGATCCGCGATGCCTCCGGCACCGGCTACAGCGCGTCCATCAAGCTGTGGGAGCTGGGCTCGGCGGTGCTGGCGCGGCTGGACCTGCGCCGCCATGCCGAGGCGTGGATGGACAAGCTGATGCACGCCAGCGGCGAAAGCGTCCACCTGTCCGTGCTCGACCGCGGCGAGGTGGTCTACGTGCACAAGATCGACAGCGCCAACCCGGTGCGCGCCTATACGCAGATCGGCGGCCGCGCGCTGGCGCACTGCGTGGCCACCGGCAAGGCCATGCTGGCGTTCCAGCCCGAGGCCGCGCTGCAGCGGATGTCGGCGGCGCTGGTGCCATCCACGCCCAACAGCATCGTCGACCCCGCGCAGTTCCTGCTGGAGATGGCCAGGGTGCGCAAACAGGGCTACGCGGTCAACCGCGGCGAGTGGCGCGAGACCGTCTGCGGCGTGGCCGCGCCGATCGGCGACGGCAACGGGCAGGTGATCGCCGCGGTCGGCCTGTCCGGCCCCGCCGAACGCTTCCGCCCGCAGCGGATCAAGGCCTTCGCCGAACTGGTGCGCGGCGCCGCCGCGGAGATCTCCGACAGCCTCGGCGGCGGTGCGCGCCACGGCGCGCTGGCGCTGGCCGCGCGCGGCATGGCCACGCTGCGGCGCGGCTGAGCGGCCGGGCGGCACCCCGGGGGCTGCAGATATCGGCCCGACGCGCTAAGCTTGCGGCTTCGGCCAGGAATTCCCGGCCCGGGCGGTCATCGCCCCGGCCAACCTGCGGCACCACCGCCCCGGAGTGCCGCACTTACAACAATCAGGAGAAAAGGCATGTACCAGGATCTCGCCCTCTACATCGATGGAGAATTCATCAAGGGAGGGGACCGGCGCGAGCAAGACGTCATCAACCCGGCCACCCAGGAAGTGCTCGGCAAGCTGCCGCACGCCAGCCGCGCCGACCTGGACCGCGCCCTGGCCGCGGCGCAGCGCGCCTTCGAAAGCTGGAAGAAGACCTCGCCGCTGGAGCGCTCCAAGATCCTGCGCCGCGTGGCCGAGCTGAGCCGCGAGCGCGCCAAGGACATCGGCCGCAACATCACGCTGGACCAGGGCAAGCCGCTGGCCGAGGCCGTGGGCGAAGTCATGGTCTGCGCCGAGCACGCCGAATGGCACGCCGAGGAATGCCGCCGCATCTACGGCCGCGTGATCCCGCCGCGCCAGCCCAACGTGCGCCAGCTCGTGGTGCGCGAGCCGATCGGCGTGTGCGCCGCCTTCACGCCGTGGAACTTCCCGTTCAACCAGGCCATCCGCAAGATCGTCGCGGCCGTGGGCGCGGGCTGCACGCTGATCCTGAAGGGCCCGGAAGATTCGCCCAGCGCGGTGGTGGCGCTGGCCCAGCTGTTCCACGACGCCGGCCTGCCCCCGGGCGTGCTGAACATCGTGTGGGGCGTGCCGGGCGAGATCTCCACCTACCTGATCGAATCGCCGATCGTGCGCAAGATCTCGTTCACCGGCTCGGTGCCGGTGGGCAAGCAGCTGGCCGCGCTGGCCGGCGCGCACATGAAGCGCGTGACGATGGAGCTCGGCGGCCACTCGCCGGTGCTGGTGTTCGACGACGCCGACATCGAGCCGGCCGCCGAGATGCTGGCCCGCTTCAAGCTGCGCAACGCCGGCCAGGTGTGCGTCTCGCCGACGCGCTTCTACGTCCAGGAAAAGGCCTACGACAAGTTCCTCGCGCGCTTCACCGAAGTGATCGGCTCGGTCAAGGTCGGCGACGGCCTGGAAGACGGCACCCAGATGGGCCCGCTCGCGCATGAGCGCCGCATCGCCTCGATGGAACAGTTCCTGGACGACGCCAGCCACCGCGGCGGCAAGGTGGTCGCCGGCGGCTCGCGCATCGGCGACAAGGGCTTCTTCTTCGCGCCCACCGTGGTCACGGAACTGCCCGACGACGCCAAGCTGATGGTCGACGAACCGTTCGGCCCGGTCGCGCCGGTGACGCGCTTCAAGGACGCCGAGGAAGTGCTGCGCCGCGCCAACAGCCTGCCGTTCGGCCTGGCCTCCTACGTGTTCACCAACTCGCTCAAGACCGCGACGCTGGTGTCCAACGGCCTCGAAGCCGGCATGGTCAACATCAACCACTTCGGCATGGCACTGGCCGAAACGCCGTTCGGCGGCATCAAGGACTCCGGCATCGGCAGCGAAGGCGGCCAGGAAACCTTCGATGGCTACCTCGTGACCAAGTTCATCACGCAGGTCTGACAGCGCGCGTGAAAGTGGGCCCGCAGGTTGGCTGCTTGCAGCCAACCTGCGGGCCTTGTCTTTTCTGGGCTAGCTTCCCGCCCTGCACCAGCACCCCGGCCCACCACGCCCACCACGAAACCATGAGGGTGCTATGTCGTGATGGCCCAAACCGGTAACGGCAGATGCCTGAACAAGCAGTGCACTCGCCATCATAGGTCTGACCGCGAAACCAACACCGCCAGCAAAGTCGTGGCCGCCCGCACCGGTAACGGCAGGATGCCAGCAGAACCACAAACCCCACCACGAAACCACCAACAACCAGAAACCCCAACGTTTCTGCCCCTGCCGGCCAGGCAGTCCGCTTTCTTGGCCTACTTTCTTTTCGGACAAAAGAAAGTAGGTCGCGCCGGGGGCGCGAAAGCCTTTGACTTTGACTTTGACTTTGAAGTCAAGCAGCTGACATCAAGCCTTCGACTTCGACCTTAAGCCACTCCCCTCCCTCCCCCTGGCCACCCGATAATCCTCCGCAAAATCCCTCCACTGCCTCTGCGCCATCTCACACCCATGCCGCGCCAGCCGCAGCACCGGCGCACGCCAGTGCCTGCCGGCCGCGAATTCCTGCAATTGCTCGATCCGGTCCGCCGCCTCATGCCCGCAGCCGCGCAGGTGCGCCCACGCGGCAACACGCGCCATCGTCAGCAACACCTCGCGCAATTGCGTGCGCCCGGTGTGCGGGCCGATGTTGACGCGGTCGGCGGTCGGCTGCAGTCCCTTGACCACGTAGGATGAAGCATCCATCGTCACCGCCGACAGCAGCGCCGGCGAGGCCGCCTGCATGGCGTGCTGGATCTGCACCACGCGCGCGGCCTCGCTCTGCCAGCGCGGCTGCGCACGCAGCGGGATGCTCTTCCAGGCGCTGGGCGCGGCGCGCTTGATGTCGACCAGGCGCTGGGCCGCGCGGTCGTCGCCATTGTGGGCCAGCACCACGTAGCGCTCGAGCCCGAGGCTGCCCACGCCGGCGATGCGGCGCGCGGCATCGTCGGAGACCAAACGCCCGTGGCTCGACTGCTGCCCGAACTCGCGCAGGATGGCGGCGGCGCGCTTGCGCTGGCCCTTGAGCGGCGCCAGCGCGTGCTTGCCGTCGACCAGCAGGCGGCGCTTGCCGCCGCCGCGCACGGTGCGCTCGGCCAGCAGCTCGCCGCGGCGCCGGCGCTTGACCCGGCGCAGCAGCGTGGCGACCATGCCGGTGGCGGTGGCGCGCTCCACCCAGCGCGGCTTGCCGGAGGCCAGCACGGCGGCGTAGGTGTCGAGCATGCGCTCGGCGCCGGCGCGCGCGTCGGCGTCCGACAGCCCGAGCTGGGGCGCGGCGATCATCAGGCTGGAGAGCAGGCGCACCAGGTCCACCGTGAGCGGCGCGACCAGGGCGTCGTCGAAGTCGTTGAGGTCGAAGTAGACCAGGCCGTTGTCGCCCTTGAAGCTGCCCAGGTTCTCCAGGTGGAGGTCGCCGCAGACGTAGGTCACGGGCGCTTCGATCAGTGCCGCCTCGCCGCCCACGGCCGCGGCGTAGAGATGGTTGGTGCCGCGCAGGAAGGCGAACGGATCGGCCGCGATGGCGGCCAGCTTGCGCGTGAGCCGCTCGGGATCGCGGCCTTGGTTGTAGATCAGGATGGCTTCCGTGGCAGGGTGCATGGCTTCCTCTGGTGGACCGGCAACCCGCCAAGTGTACCTCCGCGCCCTAGTGGAAGAACGTGCCGCGCAGCAGGAACGTGTAGTCGGCCTCGGCCGCCATCAGCCCGACCAGCACCAGCAGGCACAGCGGCGGCAGCAGGATCGCGCAGATCAGCGCCAGCCGCTCCCACGCCATGTGCATGAACACGGCGACGATCAGCCCGGCCTTCATCACCATGAACAGCAGGATCAGCGTCCAGCGCAGGTAGCCCTCGAAATGGAAGTAGTCCACCAGGTAGGACAGCGTGGAGAGCACGAACAGCAGCGCCCAGATCTTCAGGTACAGGCCGATGGGATGCTGCTGGCCGTGCTGGGCGCCGTGCCCGGCCTCGGGGCTGGCGGGCGCGGCGGAAGACGTCGAGGTGGCCATGACGAGCCTCACCAGAGATAGAACAGCGCGAAGATGAAGACCCACACCAGGTCCACGAAGTGCCAGTACAGCCCGGCGATCTCCACGATCTGGTAGTTGCCGCCGGCCTCGTAGCGCCCGCGCAGCACCTTGGTCGCCACCACCAGCAGGTAGACCACGCCGCAGCTCACGTGCAGGCCGTGGAAGCCGGTGATCATGAAGAAGGCGGAGCCGAACTGCGCCGCGCCCATCGGGTTGCCCCACGGGCGCACGCCCTCCATGATCAGCTTGGTCCATTCGAAGGCCTGCATGGAGACGAAGGCCACGCCGAACAGCGCGGTGGCGAACATCAGCGCGGCGCATTTCGCGCGGTCGCGCCGGTAGGCGAAGTTCACCGCCATCGCCATCGTGCCGCTGCTGCTGATCAGCACGAAGGTCATGATGGCGATCAGCAGCAGCGGCACCTCGGCGTTGCCGACGTGCAGCGCGAAGACCTCGCTCGGATTCGGCCACGGCACGGTGTTGGCGATGCGCACCGTCATGTAGCCGGTCAGGAAGCAACTGAAGATGAAGGTGTCGGACAGCAGGAAGATCCACATCATGGCCTTGCCCCACGACACCCGGAAGGCCTGCTGGTCGGAACCCCAGTCGGCCACCAGCCCGCGCCAGCCGGCCGCCGCCGGCGCGCCCGCGGTGGCGGCGGAAGAAACGGGTTGCGATGACATCGGCTTACCTCCCTCGGCGTTGGCTCCGGCGCTCAGCCGCGGCCGCAGATGAAGCGCACGAATTCCGGCGTCAGCCAGCCGAGCGCGGCCAGCAGCACCAGCCACACGGCCAGCAGGAAATGCCAGTAGCGCGCGCACAGCGTGATGCGCAGCGCGGTGCGCCGCGCCATGAACGTGCCCGGCGGCGCGCGCATGGCGAGCGCCCAGCCGGCGAGGCCACCCAGCACGTGCAGGCCGTGCATCGCGGTCAGCAGGAAAAAGAAGCTGCCGGCCGGGTTGTTGGCCGGCACCACGTGGATGGCGAGCAGGGCCTGCCACGCCCACAACTGCGAGCCGACGAAGGCCGCCGCCGCCAGCCCGCCCCAGCGCAGCGCGCGGCGCGCGCGCGACAGCCGGCCCGCGCGCGCGGCGCGCGCCGCCGCCAGCATGAGCGCGCTGCCCGCCGCCAGCAGCGCGGTGGACAGCCACACCTGCCACGGCAGTGCCACCGCGTGCCAGTCCGGCGAATCCATGCGCATGGCGTAGGCGGTGATGAACAGCGCGAACAGCGAGCACACCACGCCCATGAACACCCACAGGCCGATGCTGGCCGGCGCCGGGCCGGCGCGCTGCCGGCCCACGTCGCCGGGGCCGGGGCCGCCGCGGCGCTCGCCGCCGCCGTCGGCGCGGTAGATCAGGTTCACGCTCATGCCACGGCTCCTCGGCTGGGGTGCGGTTCGGGCTCGGCGCCGCCGGCTTCGGGCGGCGCGTTCTGCGCGATGAAGTCCTCGCTCGCGCCGGGCACGCTGTAGGCGTAGGCCCAGCGGTACGCCACCGGCAGCTCGGGCCCCCAGTTGCCGTGCGCGGGCGGGGTCTGCGGCGTCTGCCATTCCAGCGAGGCGGCGCGCCACGGGTTGGCGCCGGCCGGCCGGCCATGCCGCACGCTCCAGGCCAGGTTGAAGATGAACACCAGCTGCGCCGCGGCCACGATGAAGGCCGCGACCGAGATGTAGGCGTTCATCACGTGCGCCGACTCGGGAATGAAGGCGTAGTTGTCGTAGGCGTAATAGCGCCGCGGCATGCCGAGCACGCCGAGGTAGTGCATCGGGAAGAAGATCGCATAGGTGCCGACGAAGGTGATCCAGAAATGCACGCGGCCCAGCGTGTCGTTGAGCATGCGCCCCGTCACCTTCGGGTACCAGTGGTAGATGCCGCCGAACACCACCAGGATCGGCGACACGCCCATCACCATGTGGAAGTGCGCGACCACGAAATACGTGTTGGACAGCGGGATGTCCACGCTGACGTTGCCGAGGAACAGCCCGGTCAGCCCGCCGATGACGAAGGTGCTGATGAAGGCGATGGCGAACAGCATCGGCACCGTGAAGTGGATGTCGGCGCGCCACAGCGTGAGCACCCAGTTGTAGACCTTGATCGCGGTGGGAATGGCGATGATCAGCGTGGTGGTGGCGAAGAAGAAGCCGAAGTACGGGTTCATGCCGCTGACGAACATGTGGTGCGCCCACACCACCACCGACAGCACGCCGATGGCCAGGATCGCCCACACCATCGTGCGGTAGCCGAAGATGCTCTTGCGCGAATGCACGCTCACCAGGTCGGAGACGATGCCGAAGGCCGGCAGCGCGACGATGTACACCTCGGGGTGGCCGAAGAACCAGAACAGGTGCTGGAACAGCAGCGGGCTACCGCCCTTGTAGTCGAGATGCTGGCCCATCGACACCATCGCCGGCATGAAGAAGCTGGTGCCCAGCGTGCGGTCGAGCAGCATCATCACGCCCGAGACGAACAGCGCCGGGAACGCCAGCAGCGCCAGGATGGTGGCCATGAAGATGCCCCACACGGCCAGCGGCATGCGCATCAGCGTCATGCCCTCGGTGCGCGCCTGCAGCACGGTGGTGACGTAGTTGAGCCCGCCCATCGTGGCCGCCGCGATGAAGATCAGCAGCGACACCAGCATCAGGATGATGCCCCACTGGTAGCCGGGCGTGCCCGGCAGGATGGCCTGCGGCGGATAGAGCGTCCAGCCCGCGCCGGTGGGCCCGCCCGGCACGAAGAAGCTCGCCAGCAGCACCAGCACGGACACCAGGTAGACCCAGAAGCTCAGCATGTTGAGGAACGGGAACACCATGTCGCGCGCGCCCACCATGAGCGGGATCAGGTAGTTGCCGAAGCCGCCGAGGAACAGCGCGGTGAGCAGGTAGATCACCATGATCATGCCGTGCATGGTGACGAACTGGTAGTAGCGGTTGGCGTCGATGAAGGCGAAATGCCCCGGGAAGCCGAGCTGCAGCCGCATCAGGTTGGACAGCAGCACGCCGATCAGCCCAACGAAGATGGCAACCAGCGTGTACTGCACCGCGATCACCTTGTGGTCCTGGCTCCAGATGTAGCGGGTGAAGAAACTGGTGGGGCCGTGGATGTCGTGGTCGGCGTAGGCCATTGGCTGCTCCTGTCGGCTTACCGGGCTGCCGCGCCCGATGCGGTGCCCGAACCGGCGCCCGCCTGCGTGGCGCCACCCTGCGCGCCGTTGGCGCGGATGTAGGCGACCAGCGCGCTCACTTCCTCTTCGCTCAGGGGAATCTTCGGCATCACCGGGCCGAAGCCCTTGACCAGCCGCTGCTGCGGCTCGGTGATCTCGGTCTTGAGGTAGCCGTCGTCCACCCTCGCGCTGCTGCCGTCGGCGAAGGTCTCGCTGCGCCCGTACAGGCCCTTCCAGCTCGGCCCCACGCCGACGCTGCCGTCGATGCTGTGGCAGCCGATGCAGCCCTTGCTCTGCGCCAGCGCGCGGCCCTGCGCCGCGAGCGTGCCGGCGGGCGCGCCGCCGGCGGCCGCCACCGCGCCCGGCGCGGGCGTCTTGAGCATGGTCAGGGCGAAGGTCGGCTGGCGCGCCAGCCAGGCCTGGAACGCGGCGTCGTCCTCCACCACCACCTTGCCGCGCATGTTGTAGTGGCCCACGCCGCAAAGCTGCGCGCACAGGATCTCGAAGGTGCCGGCCTTGGTCGGCGTGAACCAGAACGAAGTCACCATGCCCGGCACCATGTTCATGCGGGCGCGGAACGGCGGCACGTAGAAGTCGTGCAGCACGTCCTTGGAGCGCAGCAGCACCTTGACCGGGCGGTTCAGCGGCAGGTGCACCTCGGACGCGGCCACGATGATGTCGTCCTGCCCGCGCGGATCGTCGGGGTTCACGCCGAGCGGATTGTCCGCCGAGACGAAGCGCGCGTCCGAAGTACCGAGCTGGCCGCCCTGGCCGGGAAAGCGGAAGCCCCATTGCCATTGCTGGCCCACCACCTCGAGCACCATCGCGTTGGCCGGCGGGCGCACGTATTCGGCGTAGACGAACAGGCCCGGCGCCAGCAGCACGATCACGCCGAGCGTGGTGCCGGCGGTCAGCCACAGTTCGAGCTTGCGGTTTTCCGGCTGGTAGGCGGCGCGCGCGCCCTGGCGATGGCGGTAGCGCCAGACGATGTAGCCGACGAACAGGTTGATGACGATGAAGAAGATGCCGGTGACGACCAGCGTGATGGTCAGCGTGTCGTCCATCTGCTTCCAGTTCGAAGCAAGCGGGGTCGCCCACCACGGGCTCAGGAAATGAAAGAGCACCGAAGCGACGACGATGACGACGAGTGCAATGGCGAGCGCCATACCGACCCTCCCCCCCGCGCATGGCTGACCGCGAACTCAGCGCAAGGTTGAGATAAGCCTAGTGCATGTGGTCCGCCCGGTGCAAGGCGCCGCCCGCATCGCTTTGGGTGCACTGCCACACAAACGCGCGGCGCGCAGGCGCGCCGGGCGCCGCATAAAAAGCGGCGAAGGAAGGCCTGGACCGTCCTTCGCCGCCGGTGGGCCGCGCCGCCCGTGTAGTGGCAATGCGCAAGGCCGAAAACGCGCCGCGTGGCCCGTGCTCAGTGCGATACATCCTTGTTTTCGAGCTTCCAGTACGCGATGGCCGCGGTCATGCCGAAGATCAGGTGGCCCGCCAGCGTGTGCCAGCCGCGCGCGTCGGCGAACCACGAGAAGAAGCGCGTCATGCCGTAGAAGTCGATCAGGTAGACCGCCAGCCCGAACACCGCGCCGGTCAGCAGCACCATGCCAGCGCTGGAGTCGAAGTGGAACGGCGCGATGATGACCGCCAGGATCATGCCGAGCACCGCGCCCAGCACGAAGTGGATGACCAGCGCCACCGCCACCGTGCCCACGCTGAACAGGGAGGTCTGCAGCACGTCCGGCCCCATCACGATGGCCGCGATCATGCGCGTGGTGCCCCACGGATTGACGCCGGCCACCATGGTGGACCAGAACAGCTCGACCACCATCAGCAGCGCGCCGGCCGCGAGGCCGGACACGGCCGCCGCCATCCAGTCGGGCAGGCGACGCACGTAATGGTGCGATTGCATGTGAAGTTCCATAGCCACCTCCGATACGCTGGTTGCTGCAGTGGCGCCATCACGGGCGCCGCGGCCCGCTTGCGGGTCCGGCCTGCATACTGGTCAGCATAGGACAGGCGGGCCGGTCCGTCGGTCCGGCCGCATGCAAATATGCGCGCGGCGCGTGGCATGCCGCGCATTGCCGGCGGTGCGTGTGGCAGCCGCGGTACTTGCCGCGGCCGCGGCGGCGCCCGGCCTTTCCGGCGGCGCAAGGCAGGCCCGGCGGCGTCCGCCGGCGATGTTGCGGCGCAGCGTGCGGACCGCGGCGAAGCGGGTGCGTGCCGCTTAGGTGACAACCCCCACTTAATCGAGCTTGGCGTCCCCGCGACACTTTCTATACTGGAAGCACAAGTAGAGAGACAGGAGACAGCCATGCTGCACTTCACGTCACATGATCTTGTTTTTCTGATCCCGATGGCGCTGGTTGGCATGATCGCTTTCGGCGGGATTCCGTTTACGGCCCGGGCCTTGCGCATCAGTTGCCGCGCGGCGGGCGCCATCTTCGGAGCCCTGCTGGCGGTGGCCCTGCTCGAAGCGTTGCCGTTGCTGATCTGAGCGCCGGCGGACGCATCGCGCGCCAGCCGGGTCGGGAGATGGCCGAGGGAAGGAGGCCGCGATGACGCTTGGCCTGCTGGCCGCCATGATGGCGGCGCTGCTGCTGCTCACCGTGGTCGCAGCGATCTGGCGCTGCAGCCATCCCTATCGCATGCGCTACCGGCGCTGCGCGCAGCACCGGCGCCGCGCCGGCATCTGCCGGGAGATGCGGCGGCGCCAGCCGCCGGGCCTGACCTGAACGCGCCGGCCGGCGCCGCCGTAGCCGCTATGGTTGCTTGATCGCTTAATCGCCTGGTTGCTTGATCGCTGTCGCCGCCATGCCGGCGGTCAGATCTCGATCATCGCGAACTCGCCCTTGCCCACGTCGCATTCGGGGCAGCGCCAGTCTTCCGGAATATCTTCCCAGCGCGTGCCGGGGGCGATGCCGTCTTCCGGCCAGCCTTGTTCTTCGTCATAGACCCAGCCGCAAATCAGGCAGACCCAGGTCTTGTAGGCAACGACTTCCTGCTGCAAAACGCACTCCTGTTTTCGATTCCGGGCCAGATCATACAAGCTTTTCGGCCCGCGGCGGCGTCCGCCGCGGGGAAAGCAGCCCGCCTCAGTCGCGGATGGCGAAGTCCACCCGGTTGGGCGCGCCCTTGTCCTTGATACCCTCGGTGTCGAGCTTCGGCGCGGTCAGGAACAGGCGGTTTTCCGGCACCTTGCCGTCGCGCTCCAGCGACTGCTTCACCGCCAGCGCGCGCTGCTCGGCGAGCTGGCGCAGCTCGACGTTGGTCACCGGCGCGTTTTCCAGCAGCAGCTTTTCCATCTCCTGCGTCGGCAGCGACTTGGCCAGGCCGATCACGTTGCGCGGCTTCTTGAACGAAGCGCGCTTGTAGACCGCCTCCAGGTACTTCGGATATTCCTGCTGCGACACCGTCACCTTGGCGCCCTGCTCGCCTTCCTCGCTGTCGTCCGCCACGCCGCCCTGGCGGGCGCTGGAGCGCAGGTCGCGCGACTTCTGCTCGGCCACGCGCGCGTCGAGCCAGGCGCGCTGCGCGCCGGCCATGTCGGTGGCTGGATCGATGCGCCCGCTGATCTCCAGCCGCAGCGACGGGCGGTCCGCCAGCGCCTTGCCCAGCGTGTCGATCTTCTGCCTGGCCGCCGGCGTGAGCGTGGCGGTGCCGGGCGGGAACTCGACGTAGCCCAGCTCGTCGCCGCCGCCGCCGAAGGCCGAGGCGATCAGCGAGAACGGCGAGGTGATGGCCTTGGTCAGCAGGTTGACGATCACGCGCACGATCACGCCGCCGATGCTGAACTCGGGGTCCGACAGCGAGCCCGAGACCGGCAGGTTGATGTCAATCACGCCGTTGCGGTCCTTGAGCAGCGACACCGCCAGCAGCACCGGCAGCTTGGTCGCCGTGGGGCTGTCGACCTTGTCGCCGAAGGTGAGCTGGTCCAGGTAGAGGTGGTTGCTCGCATCGAGCTTGCCGTTCTCGATCTTGTACGCCACGTCCACCGTGAGCTTGCCCTTGGTGATCGGATAACCGGCGTACTTGGCCGCGTAGGGCGTCAGGCGCGTGAGCTCCACGCCGGCGGCCTTGGCGGCGATGTCGAGGTAGAGCGGGTCGGCCAGCGGGTTGAGCTTGCCGTCGATGTTGACCGGCGCGTCGTCGTCGATGCGGCCCGCCAGCGTGAGGTCGGCCGGGGCCGGATCGGTCGAGGACACCTTGGAGACCGAGCCCTTCATGTCGGTCAGGTTGGCGGTGTAGTTGGGCCGGACGAAGAAGTCCGAGAAATTGATGTTGCCCTTGCTCACCGTCACGCCGCCCAGGCGGATCTGCGGCTTGGCCGCCGCCGTGGCGGCGGGCGCCGGGGCCGGTGCCGGCGTGGGCGCGGCGGCCGGCGCGCTGGCCGGCGGCGCCGAGGCCGGGTTGGCCTGCGTCAGGCTGGTGCTCGGCGCGGCCTCGCCCTTGGCGGCGCCGCCCGCCATCACGTCCTGCAGGTTCAGGCGGCCGTTGGCGTTGAGGATCACGCGCGCGTAGAAATCGGACAGCGCCACGCTGCCCACGCCCACCTTCATCGGCCCCTTCGACTCGTCCATGACGAAGTCGATGCCGTTGACGGCCAGCGAGCGCCAGCGCAGGAAATCGTCGCCGGTGACGCGGTCCACGGTGCGCACGTTGCCAAGCTGCGCATTGCCGGCGAAGCGCGCGGCGATCGGCTTGCCGCTGGGCGCGTCCACGCCCAGGCGGCCCTTGACGGTGGCCGAGCCGCCGCGCAGCGCGGCGTTGAAGCGGTCGGCCAGGTAGGGCTGCAGCGGCGCCAGGTCGATCTCGCGCAGGTCCACCTGCACCTGCGCCGCCGGCGCCGTGGGCTGCACCGTGCCGTCCAGCGCCATCACGCCGCGCCGGCCGCTCTCGGCCTTGAACTTGAGCGGGATCGCGCCCGGCGCCAGCGGCCATTGCAGCGCGCCGGTGCCGAGGCTGATGTTGCGGTACTGGTGGATCACCGGACGGTCGCGGTTGGCGGCGGCCGGCGCGTAGTCGGTCAGCCGCACGCTGCCGCCGTCGAGCGCGAACTTGCCCAGCTGGGCTTTCCACGGCAGCGGCCTGGCGGCCGCGGGGCTCTCTGGCCGCGCCGCCTTGGCCGTGACCGTGGCCGAGCGCTGGCTGGCCTTCTGCTCGGACTGCGCCGCCCACAGGCGCGCGCTCTCCAGCAGCTCGCCGCGGTGATCGCGCGTGAGCGCGACCTGCGGCTTGGCCACCGCCAGTTCGCCGGCGCTGAAAGTATGCCCGGCGAGGTCGAAGCCGATGTCGTCGAGCGCCACGCGCTCGGCGCGCATGACCGGCAGGCTGGCGGTGTCGTCGTCGTTGTCCGTGCGCGCGCGCGCGCGGCGCGCGCTGCCGGCGCCCGCGGCGGGCACCGCCACCGGCTCGCGCGTGGCCACATACAGCGGCGCCAGTTCCACGCGCGACTTGTCCAGCGAGAACGCGAATTCCGGGCCGCCCCATGCCATCTTGTAGTGCAGCTCGGCGTTGACCGCGGTGTCGCCCAGCTGCGTGCGCAGCTCGGCCGGCCACCACGCGGCAAACCCCTGCGGCTTCACGCCGCTGGCCTGCAGCGTGCCGGTCATGGTGCCGCCGCGCAGGGTCAGCTCGCCCTCGTGGCTGAGGCTCTGGCCTTCGCCCAGGCCCAGCTTGGCCTGCACTTTGGCCGGCTTGTCGCTGTCGCCCGACAGGCCCGCGACCTCGGCGTCCAGCGGCCCGAGCGCCAGCGTGCCGGGCCCGGAGGGAGCCAGCTCGTCGCGCAGCGCGAGGCTGGCCTGCTTGACGCTGATCTGGTCGACCGCGTAGGACCACGGCTTCGGTGCCGGCTGCGCTGCCGGCTGCGGCGGCGCGATGCCGGCCGCGGCGGGCGCCGAGGCCGGGCCCGCCTTGGCGGCCGGCGCGGAAGCCGGCGCCGCGGCGGGTGCGGCGGGCGCGGACGTTGCCGGCGTGGCCGCCGGGGCCTGCGGCAGGAAGGCCTGGGCGAGGTCGAGCGTGCCGTCGGCGCGGCGCGTGGCGTTCACGGCCAGCCCTTCCACCGTCACGTTGCGCAGGTGCGCCTTCTGCGCCAGCGGCTCGATGCGGTCGATGTCGACCGCCACGCGGCCGGCCTTCACCAGCGGCGAGCCGTCGTGCTTGCGGATGTCGGCCTCGCGCAGCGCCGCCGTGCCGGCCAGGAAGACGTCCTGCTTGTCCTTGGACTGGATGAAGCCGAGCGTCAGGCGCGTGTCCAGCAGACCGCCCTTGACCTCGGCGTCCTTGAGCGCGGGCGCGAACGCCATGTAGCGCGGCAGGTCCAGCCCGTCGAGATTGAGGTTCAGGTGCGTCTCGCGCGAGGCGGCGAACGGCAGCATGGTGCCGTCGAGCGCCAGCGCGGAGCCGTTGATGCGCGCGCTCAGCGAGGGCCGCGTGACGATCTCCACGTCATGCGGCAGGTTGGACAGGAACGGCAGCGTGACGGTGAGGTTGTCGACGCGCTGGGTCTGCCCGAGCAGCTTGTCGTCGAACACCACGCTGCCGCCGGTCAGGGCGATGTTGTTGATCGAGAAGCGCGCCGGCTCGGACTTGGGCGAGGGCGGCTGCGCGGCGAAGCGCTCCTCGATGTCGGCATAGCTCATGCGGCCGCTGGCGTCGCGCGCCAGGCGCAGCGCCGGCCGGTCGATGTGCACCGCGTCCACCACCGGGGCCATGTGCCACAGCGAGGCGATGGCGCCGTCGATCTGCGCCTCGCCCAGCGTCAGCATGGGCGTGGTGCCGTCCGGCTCGTAGATGGTGAGGTCGGACACGGTGACTGCCAGCGAGAACGGCCGCACCTGGGCGCCGCCGATCGTGACCTTGCGCCCGAGCGCCTCGCTGGCCTGCTTTGCCGCGATGGACCTGATCAGCGGCGGCCCGCCGAAATAACCGGCCAGCCCGAATACTGCGAGCGCCGCCACGATGCCGCCGGCCACCCGCACGCCGGCCCTGCGCCGGGGCGTGGCGGTCACCGCCTGCATGGAGAACTTGATTGCCATGTGATCCTAGAGAGTTCGACCCCACTACCCCGCTACCCCGAATATCCTGAATATCCCGAGTATCCCGATACCGCGGTGCTCCGGCATGCAGGGTTGCCGGCATGCCGGGCCGCCGCTGCCGTGCGGCACCATCTTGTACGGAACCCGCCGGGCCGCGCGCAGGCCCTGCCACGCGGATATTCGGCGAGTCGGCCACTTTGTGGCCCTGATTTCACTTTTTATCCACATTATGGCAACGGATTGGGGCAATGCAAAGGCATTCAAACTAATCCGAAAGCGATTTCAAGACTGCAAAAAATCCATTCAACCGGACTTGTCCGGACCCGCATCCCGCCGATCTGGTATTGTTCCGCTTTTGCGAAGCGTCACGTCGCAAGCCAGCGGCTTATCCGCCACTTAGTGCCTGCTTCCCCCGCGCTGTAACCCTCCGGCCAGAACCCTCCACGTCAACCGTGTTGCGCGCTTCGCATGCGAACTTTTTCCATGCGAGTCTTCTCATGTCGATCACCAGCAGTACTGCCGGCGCAGACGGCACGCGCAACAGCGCGCAGCCGCGCCCCCTGACCAGGCAGGATTACAAGACGCTTGCCCTGGCGGCCCTCGGCGGCGCGCTTGAATTCTACGACTTCATCATCTTCGTCTTCTTCGCCACTGTCATCGGGCAGCTGTTCTTCCCGCCGTCGGTGCCGGACTGGCTGCGCCAGATGCAGACCTTCGGCATTTTCGCCGCCGGCTACCTGGCCCGCCCGCTGGGCGGCATCATCATGGCGCACTTCGGCGACCTGCTCGGGCGCAAGAAGATGTTCACGCTGTCCATCCTGCTGATGTCGGTGCCGACGCTGCTGATGGGCCTGCTGCCGACCTACCACGCGATCGGCCTGCTGGCGCCGCTGGCGCTGCTGATCCTGCGCGTGATGCAGGGCGCCGCCGTGGGCGGCGAAGTGCCCGGCGCCTGGGTGTTCGTCTCCGAGCACGTGCCGGCGCGCCGCACCGGCTACGCCTGCGGCACGCTGACCGCGGGGCTGACCGCCGGCATCCTGCTGGGCTCGCTGGTGGCCACCGGCATCAACAGCATCTTCACCCCGGCCGAGCTGACCGACTGGGGCTGGCGCGTGCCGTTCCTGCTCGGCGGCGTGTTCGGCATCGGCTCGATGTACCTGCGCCGCTGGCTGCACGAGACGCCGGTGTTCGCCGAGCTGCAGCAGCGCAAGGCGCTGGCCGCCGAGATGCCGCTCAAGGCGGTGGTGCGCGACCACCGCGGCGCGGTGGCGGTGTCGATGCTGCTGACGTGGATGCTGTCGGCCGGCATCGTGGTGGTGATCCTGATGACGCCGACCTTCCTGCAGAAGATCTATGGCTTCGACGGCCGCACCGCGCTGATGGCCAACAGCGTGGCCACCCTGTGCCTGACCGCGGGCTGCGTGGTGGCGGGGCTGCTGGCGGACAAGATCGGCGCGCGCGTCACGCTGTTCGTCGGCGGCCTGCTGCTGGCGATCAGCGTCTACGTGTTCTACAGCACGCTGCATGCGCGCCCGGACCTGCTGGTCCCGCTGTACGCCGTGACCGGCTTCCTGGTCGGCACCATCGGCGCGGTGCCGTTCGTGCTGGTCAAGGCCTTCCCGGCCCAGGTGCGCTTCTCGGGGCTGTCGTTCTCGTACAACGTGTCGTATGCGATCTTCGGCGGCCTGACGCCGATGATCGTCACGCTGATGCTCAAGAACGACCCGCTCGCGCCCGCCTATTACGTGGTGGCGCTGTGCGTGCTGGGCATGGTGACGGCGCTGTTCGTCAAGGACCGCTCGCACGCCTGAGCGCGGCGGGCTGTGCCGGAAAGGCTGTGCCGGAAAGGAAAGGGCCGCACGAGTGCGGCCCTTTTTTCGTCGTGCGGCGCGGCTTCAGCGCCGATGCTGCCTGAAGAACTGCCACATCAGCGCGCTGGCGTCGGGGCCGATGGCCGAGTGGTAGGCATAGTCGCCGTCGCCGCCGCTCCAGGCATGGCCCAGGCCGGCGATCTCGCACACTTCCACCATGTCGCGGTTCCATACGCCGAAGCTGGCCTCGAGGTAGTCGCCGGCGGGCAGGCTCGCCGCGGGCGGGGCGGCCATGCGGGCCTCCCCGGCGTCCTCGCCCTCCCCCTCTCCGGCCGTCCCGGCCAGCGCGGGCGCGGCGTGGGCGGCGCGGCGCGCGGCGCGGCCGCTCATGCGCTCGTCGACGCGGTCAGCCATGCCGTTGTAGGCCAGGAACTGCCGCGCCAGCAGGCGCGCGTTGACCGGGTGCACCGCCTCGTCGTCCATGCCGTGCAGGATGATGGCGGGCATCTTCGCTCCGCCCGGCATGGCGCCGGCGGCGTCCAGCAGCACGGCCGGATCGGCGCTGGTGCCGTGCTGCATGGCGCGCAGGCCGTCGCGCGGCGTGTGCCCGGCGCCGACCACCACGCCGGAGTGCAGCCCCACCGCGGCGATCTTGCCGGGATAGCGCAACGCCACCACCGCGGCCATGCTGGCACCCGCGGACAGGCCGGCCAGGTAGACCTGGTCGGCGCGCACGTCGGGCCGCGCCATCAGCGCGTCGATCAGCACCGACAGCGCCTGCGCCTCGCGCCCGCCCTCGGTCGCGCCCAGGTCGAACCATTGCCAGCAACGCTGCATCTGGCGCCGCAGCGGCTGTTGCGGATAGGCCACCATGAAGCCCTCGCGCTCGGCCAGCGCGTTCATGCGCGTGCCGGCGGCCAGGTCTTCCGGCGTCTGCCGGCAACCGTGCAGCATGACGACCAGCGGCATGGGGCGGTGCGCCGCGCGCGACGGCACGTACAGCCAGTAGGACAGGCGCGGCACCAGTTCGCCCGGCAGCGGCGCCAGATGATGGTGATGGGCCGACCAGTCGCCCGGCAACGGCCGCCGCGGCGGCAGGAGCAAGGGAGCAGGGGTGCGCGCCCGCAGGCGCGGGGAGGCGGGATTAAGGGTAGCGATACGCTCGAACCATGTTTGGAGTTGGCGCGCGGACTGCGGCTGCGCCCGGCTGATCTGCCGGAGTTGCGCATGCCAGTCCGCCGAAAGGCTCTTGGCCATGAAGACTCCTGCTGTCTGCATTGTTGCGATGCAGCATAGCACAGCCATCAAGGCGAGGTCGGCGTCGCTTTCCGGCAACATGTTATGAAAAACAGACATTACCGGACGCCACGTGGCGCAGCGGCCCCATGCAGGTTAACGTCATGCCGTCGAAAAAATTGAATTCTGCGTTTGAAATAATGCAGATCCGCCGAAGTTAGCGGCAGAAGCGGGCCGGTTATACTGCATTTGCATTTGTCGCAGGCAAATGGAGAGGCCAGGCCATGCCCGAAGCGAATATTTCGAGCTGTTCGCTGTGTTTGTTCCAGTCAGTGTGCCGCCAGGCGGAATCCGCACCCGGCCAGAGCCCGCGGGAACGTCCGCTGATGCCGGCCAGCACGCTGTGGCGCGCCGGCGAGACCGTGTACCGCCAGGCGCGGCCGGTACAGGCGGTATTTCCCATCCGCCAGGGCAGCGTCAAGTCGGTGTTCGAGTCGCCGCTGGGCTGGCGCCAGGTCACCGCCTTCGCCCACCCCGGCGACGTCCTGGGCCTGGAGGACCTCGACGACCCGCTCCATTGCACCGCCGCCGTCGCCATGCAGGACACCCGCTGCTGCGTGGTGCCGATCGAAGCCGCGCGCGAGCACCTGCACCAAGCCGCGTGCCGCGCGCCGATGCTCGGCGCGCTGCGCCGCAATGCGCAGCGCCAGCGCACGCTGCTGGTCGCGCTCGGCTCGATGAAGGCGGCGCAGCGCCTTGCCATGCTGCTGCTGGACCTGGCCGACGAGCAGCGCCGCCGCGGCCGGGCCGGCGAGGCCATGACGCTGGCCATGTCGCGCAACGACATCGCCAGCTATCTCGGCCTGACGCTGGAAACCGTCTCGCGCCTGCTGGCGCGCTTCGCCAGCGTGGGGCTGATCACCGTGCGGCAGCGGCAGTTGCGCATCGTCGACCCGGCCGGGCTCGATTCCGTCTATGCGGACCCCGAGCGCGTGCCGATCCGCCCGCCCGCCGAGGCGCCGGCCGCTACGCTGGCCCCCTCGCCGGGCCGCGCGCCCGCGCGGCCGCTCGCGGGCACCGCGCGCATCCTGCCGGCGTAGGACGGACACCGACAGCACGCCCGTGCAAACGCGGCTATGGTCAGGTCATGCCGCCGCGTGCGGAGAACGGCGCCAGCCGCCGGTTCCCGGCACGCCCGGCGGCATCCGACCTACCTTCCGGTATCCGTATGCGGGATTTCCTTTTCGCCGCGCGCGCGCACGCGGCGCCGCTGGCCTTCCTGGTGATCGCCGGATTCGCGCCGGCCGCCGCGGCGCAGGCGCTCGCACCCGCCTCGCTTTCCAAGCTGGCCCGGCTGCTGCTCGGCACCGTGGAGGGCAAGAGCACCGGCATGAGCGGCGTCACGCGGCTGACCGGCGGCGGCGGCACGCCCGATGCCGAGCTCGTGGCGGCATGCCAGGAGCTGACGCAGGCCGGACCGTTCCCGCTCGACAACGCGACCCGGCTCGAGGGATGCAGCGTCTCGCCCGGCAAGCGCGTGGTGTTCCGCCTCAGCCTGGTCGGCGTCGATGCCTCGCGAGAGGGGACCGTGGCCTTCATGGCGAGCGCGGGGCCGGTGCTGGCGAAAGGCATCTGCCGCAACCCGGACGTGCCGGTGCTCGGCCGCCTGGGCGTCACCCTGAACTACCGCTATCTGGGCAACGGCAACCAGCCCGTGGGCGAGGTCACGATCCCGCCGGAGCGCTGCGCGCAGAAGTAAGCGGCGCGGCCTGGCTCAGCGCCGCTCCTGGGCGCACTCCTGCCGGTAGGCTTCATTGAGCTTCTTGCGGTCGGCCTGACGCTCGATGGTCGGATGGGTGCTGCCGTCAGGCGCGGTCACGGTGGATTTGCCGGTGGACCACTGCGTGCCCGCGGGCAGCCCGTTGATCCGGTCTAGCAATTGCTGGCAATGGGTGCGCTGGGCCGGCGTGAGCGTGCCGTCGGCGGCGGGGCCGGCATTGTCGGCGGCCGGATCGAGCATCAGCGGCGGTGGCGGCGCGATCATCGGCGCGGGCACCTCCAGGTCGGCGGCCATGCCTGCCTGCCCGCCGCACAACCCGAAGCCCAGCAAGGCGGCCATGACGATCGAAGCCCGTTTCATTTCCATTTCTCCCCAGCGGGAGGCGCGACGCGCCATCCCTGATGATCCGTATGTGTCCGTGGCCAGCGGCGGCGCGAGAACCGCGCGGGCGCGGCTCCGCCCGCGAGGCAAACCCCGCGAGGCAAGGACGAGCCGGATCTAGCTTCGTTCCCTGCCGTTGCCGTTGCCGCCGCGGCCGTTGCGATGGCGGTTGCCCAGCAGTTCCAGCTTGAGCAACGCATCCGCAAGCATACTCTTAAGGCGGGTATTCTCCTCCTGCAGCTCGCGCAGCTTGCGGCTTTCCCCGCGCGCATCCGCGCCCGCGCCGCGGGCGTACTTGATGCGCCAGCCATAGAACGACGCATCGCTGAAGCCGTGGCGCGCGCACAGCTCGCGCACCGGCACGCCGGCCTGCGCTTCCGCGAGATAGCCGCGGATCTGTTCCTCCGAGAATCGTCTGTTCACTGCCTGCCTCCACTCGCAAACGCCGCGGGCGCCGCATGTGCCGCATGTATCGTGCGGGCGCGCGCGGCGCCGGTTCTACCCCTGCCCAACGTTATCACCCGCGCCGCAAAAGGCAATTCAGTGTGTTCAAGGCGCGTGTTAAGCAATTTGAAGACCCCGGCGGGAACATGAGAAAAACCGGGAAAGACAGGTGCAGTTAATTGGTTAACTGATTCTGCAGTGTGGAATGCATTCCAGATGACTCCAGCAAGCGCCGGATGGTACCCCCGAAAAACAGGGAGAAAAAATGCCGCCCGCTCCGCCGACTCCCGACCCGTCTCCGACTGCCGCAATGCGGGAAATCACGGCGCCGGCAAGCACGCGGCAGGACATTGCCGCCCTATTCCGGCAAGAAGAATCGCATGGCGCATCTGGAGAATCCCGCGCCGGGCGCGCTGGCAAGTTCCAGGGTTATGGATTAATCTTGTCTGGCATTAACTAAATTTCGAGCGCCGGCAACCGGGCTTCGCGCCCCGTGTCCGACTGGCGACAGGGCTCTCGCGCTAAGCCAGGTCGGCTGTCTTTTCCAGCGTGGGCGTCCATAAAACCGGGCTGCCATTTTCGAGAAATCGCGTCTTCATGATCCCGCGCCGGAAGCGGGCATGTCGAAGCGGCGCCGCGCGCCGCCGGGCCCGTCGAACCGGACCCCCGGCCGCACTGAAAAGAAGAAACAGAAAAAGAAAAACCAAAGTTTCAAGTCGGGAGAAGCCACCATGCGGCACGTCAGCACCAAGCTCTTGCATGTCTTCGTTCTGCTGATGGAGTATCGCGACCTCAGCGCCGTCGCGGCCTGCACGCAAAGCCGGGTTCCCACCATTGCCTACAGCCTGGCGCGGCTGCGCGAAATCACCGGCGACCCGCTCTTCATCCGGCGCAACGGCACGCTCGAGCCGACGGCGCACGCGCTGCGGCTGGAGCAGACCGCGCGGCAGTTCCTGGCGAAGTGGTCGCGCCTGCTGCAGCCCGAGGCGCCCGCGGCGGCGCCCGTCGCCCGCCCGCGGCGCCGCCTTTCCATCGGCTTCTCGCCGTCGATCGGCGAGCCGGTCATCACCGAGATCCTCACCGCGCTGTGCGAGCGGTTTCCCGACGACCGCTTCGTGACGCGGCCGGTCTTCGCCGATGCCGCGCTGGCCGGCCAGTTGCACGACGGCGAGCTCGACTGCGCGTTCGTGGTGGACAGCCGCTTCGTGCCGGACCAGGTCGCGCTGCACAGCATCATGGCCACGCCGCGGCGGCTGGTCAGCGTGTCGCGTCCCGGCCGCGCGCCGCACGCGGAGGGCAGGAACGAATGGATCCTGCTGCAGGAAGACACCGAGCCCGGCAGCCCGCTGCAGGCGTTCCTGAACCGGCTCGCCCACGATCCGGCATACCGCGAGACCGTGGTGCCGTCCTGGCACACCCAGGTGGCGCTGCTGCTGGCCGCGGGCGGCATCTGCCCGCTGCTCGACTTCAACGTGCCGCTGCTCACGCGCAGCCACAAGACGCGCCTGCTGGCGCCGCCGGCCAGCTTTCCCGAATGGGCCGCCCTGCATTTCTGGGCGCCGGCGCGCGCGGGCGCGGGCGAGGCCCTGCGCGGCATCATGGAGACCGGCAGCGCGGTCCTGCATGACCCGGTCGGCGCCATCGACCGCCGCCGCGAAGCCCGCGACATCCCCGCCGCGCACGCCGCCTGAACCGCCGCCTGAACTACCGCCCGCACCGGCACGCGGACCTGCCCGCGGCCGGCCGGGCAGCCAGCCCGGTCCCCGATATTTCTCCTGCAGTTTGAGAATAGTCTCAGGCAATATGCCGAAAACGGCGCTTATTCTGCCTGGGCATCCGCTGCGCGAACACCGCGCGCCTGCCCAGGAAGATTGCCATGTCATTGAGAATCCTGATTGCCGATGACCATCCCGCCATCGCGCTCGCGGTCAGGAGCCAGTTGCGCGGGCAGACCGGCTGGGAGATCTGCGCCGACGTGCGCGGCGCCGCCGAATTGCTGCAGGCCACGCGCGTGTTCCGCCCCGACCTCGTCGTCACCGACTATCACATGCCCTGCGCCGACGCCAGCGACGGCATCCGCCTGCTGGCCAGCCTGCGGCGGCACCACCCGGCGCTGGGCATCGTGGTGCTCACCATGATCACCAATCCGCTCGTGCTGCGCGCCATCCTCAACGCCGGCGCGCACGGCCTGCTGCTCAAGGACTCGCACCTGGACGAGCTGGTGACGGCCATCATCCGCGTCGAGCGCGGGCTGCGCTTCATCGGCGAGTCCGCCGCGCGCGTGCTGGAGCAGTCAGGCGCGCACTACGCGCCGGACCGCGCCGGCGCCGTCAGCCTGTCGGTGCGCGAGTCGGAGGTGCTGCGCCTCTACCTCAGCGGCAACTCCATCACCCGCATCGCCGGGCAGCTCTGCCGCAGCGTGAAGACCATCAGCCGCCAGAAGAACAGCGCCATGCGCAAGCTCGGCGCCAACAACGAGCGCGAACTGTTCGACTTCGCCGCGCAGCAGGGCCTGGTGCTGCCGCTGCGCGACGACGGGCCCGGCGCGCCCGGCCATACCGAATGGCTATAATCGCTGCGCGCCGGCACCCCGCCGACCGCGCGCCCCTCCTCCACCCCCGACCATCCCCGCCGCCCTCATCATGCCCGCCCCCGCCGCCGCGCCCGCGGACCAGCCACTTGCCCCCGCCGGCAGCCTCAACGTGCCCGCGCTGCTGGTCGCCGCGCCCGCTTCGGGGCAGGGCAAGACCACCGTCACCGCCGCGCTGGCGTGGCTGCACCGCCGCCAGGGCCGCCGGGTGCGCGTCTTCAAGAGCGGCCCCGACTACCTCGACCCGTCCATCCTGGCCGCCGCGAGCGGCGCGCCGGTGCATTCGCTCGACCTGTGGATGACCGGCGCCGGCGATGCCGCGGCGCGCCTGGCGCAAGCCGCCGCCGAGGCGGACCTGATACTGGTGGAAGGGGTGATGGGCCTGCACGACGGCACGCCCAGCAGCGCGGACATCGCGCGCCATTTTGGGCTGCCGGTGCTCTGCGTGATCCAGGCCGGCGCGATGGCGCAGACCTTCGGCGCCGTGGCCTACGGCCTGGCCGGCTACGGCCCGCCGCTGCCGTCGATGCAGGTGCTGGCCAACGGCGTGGGCTCGGCGCGGCATGCCGACATGCTGCGCGAGAGCCTGCCGGCGCATATCGGCTGGGCCGGCGGCCTCGCCCGCGACAAGGATGCCGCGCTGCCCGAGCGCCACCTCGGCCTGCACGCCGCCGACGAGCTGCCCGATCTGCCCGCGCGCCTCGACCGGCTGGCCGACGCGCTCGCCGGGCAGCCGGCCGGCCGCCTGCCGCCGCCCGTGGCCATCGCCGCCGCCGCGCCGCTGCCGGCCCTGCCGCCGCTGCTGGCCGGCAAGACCGTCGCCGTGGCCCGCGACGCGGCATTCCGCTTCCTCTATCCGGCCAATCTCGACACCCTGCAGGCGCTCGGCGCGCGCCTGGCCTTCTTCTCGCCGCTGGACGACGCGGCCCTGCCCGCCTGCGACGCGCTATGGCTGCCCGGCGGTTATCCCGAGCTGCACGCGGCGCGTCTGGCCGGCAACGCCGCCATGCTGGCCGCGCTGCGCGCCGCCCACGCCAATGGCCTGCCGATGCTGGCCGAATGCGGCGGCATGATGATGTTGTTCGAATCTCTGGTGGACAAAGGCGGGCAGGCGCACGTCATGGCCGGCCTGCTGCCCGGCACCGTGGCCATGCAGCCGCGCCTGGCGGCGCTCGGCCACCAGTCGGTGGCGCTGCCCGAAGGCACCCTGCGCGGGCATACCTTCCACTACTCCAGCGCGCGCACGCCGCTGGCGCCCTGCTGCCACGCCACGGTGCCGCGCGACGGCTCGCGCGGCGAAGCGGTGTTCCGGCACGGCGCGCTGACCGCGTCATACACGCACTTCTATTTCCCCTCCAACCCGCTGGCGGTGGCGCGCCTGTTCGGCGCCGGGGCGGGCTAGCGCCAGGCCGGCGCTCAGGCGACGGTTCAGGCAACGCTCACGCGGCGTCGGCATCGGCCGCGTCGGCCTTCTCTTCCTTCTCCCGCTGCTGGGTGCGCTGCACCGCCACGGCAATGCCGGACTCGAGCTGCTCCAGCCCCTTGGACAGGTTGCGCATGGTGGTCTCGGAGACGTTTTCCAGCACGTCCCGCAGGAACGACGAGCGCAGCGGCAGCGCCTGCTCGACGATGCCGCGGCCCAGGTCGGACAGCGTGACGTTGGTCACGCGGTTGTCGCGCTCGCTGGTGTTGCGCTCCACCCAGCCCAGCTCCTGCAGGGCCTTGAGCTGGCGCGTGAGCGCGCCCGGGTCCATGCCCACGCGGTCGGCCAGCGGCTTCTGCGCGATGGGCCCGGCGTGGCCGTGCAAGGCGTAGAGGATGCGCCAGCGCGGCAGGGGATGGCCGATGCGCTGCTCGAACGCAGCCGCGTAGGCCCGGTAGGTCCGTCCAAACTGCTGTAGCACAGCCAGGCTTTGTCGCTCCAGTTCCAATCCATTCTCCTGCTTGGGCCGCCGCGCGCCACGCGGACGATGCACGCGCGGCGCGCGGCGGCCTCACCATCAACGGACCAGCCCGGCGTCCCGGCATGCCCCGGGACGATCCCGGGGCTGCCCAGGACAAATTCATTCAGCGGCCATGACCTGCGGCTTGACCGCGCGCTCCAGTTTCACCGGCGGCACGCGGCGCGAGCGCCACAGGCCCACCACGGCGATCACCGCGGCCAGCGCCAGGCCCACGTGGATCGCGCCGACCAGCGACAGCCGGGCCTGCTCGAGCAGCAGGGCGCCGTTGTGGCCGCCCGCCTGCAACTGCGACAGCAGGCTCGACTGCGAAGCCCGGTCGATCAGGATCTGCGGATCGGCCAGGCGCGCCTGCCATTCGCCGGCGCCCGCGCTCTGCAGCGCGTCGTGCACGCCGCTGATGTAGCTGCGCGTGACCAGCGTGCCCACCAGCGCCGTGCCGATCATGCCGCCCACCATGCGCAGCGACTGCAGCATGGCCGTGGCGATGCCGAGATGCTCCCGGCCCGCGGTCTGCTGCGCGAACACGGTCAGGTTCGGCATGATGAAGCCCAGGCCGAAGCCGCCCAGCAGCATGATGCCAAACAACACGTGGTGCGACATCGAGCGCGTGGCCTGCGACAGGCCCAGGCAGGCCAGCGCCAGCATCGCGAAGCCCGCATACAGCATGTTGTTGGGCTGGCGGATGCGGGTGATGATACGGCCATTCAGGATACTGCCCAGCGTGATGCACACCACCAGCGGCGTCACCAGCACGCCCGCCTCCTTCGGCGAATAGCCGAAACCGCCCTGGAACAGCAGCGGCGCGTACAGCAGCAGCGAGAACATCACGAAACCGACCAGCACCGCCAGCAGGAACAGCGGCGCCAGCCCCGGATTGCGGAACATCTCCAGCGGCAGGATCGGGTTCGGCGCGCGGCGCTCCCAGCGCCACAGCGCCACCAGCGCGCAGACCGACATCACCACCAGCCCGCCCGTCACCAGGCCGAAGCCGCGCTCCGGCATCAGCTCCACGCACAACTGCAGGCCGCCCAGCCCGGCGCCGATCAGCGCCGCGCCCAGCCAGTCCACCTTGATCGAACCCGTGTGCGTCTGCTGGCGCAGATGCGGCAGGTAGCGCCAGGCGAACAGCAGCCCCAGCAGGCCCACCGGCAGGTTCACGTAGAACACCGAGCGCCAGCCATACGCCTCGGTCAACAGCCCGCCCAGCGACGGCCCCACCGCGTTGGCGATACCGAAAGCCGCGCTCATCATCACCTGCCAGCGCAGCCGCACGTGCGAATCGGGAAAGAGATCGGGAATGCACGCGAAGGCCGTGCCCACCAGCATGCCGCCGCCAATGCCCTGCAGGCCGCGCGCCAGCACCAAGAACGGCATGTTCGGCGCCATGCCGCACAGCACCGACGCCGCCGTGAACACCACGATCGACGCCATCACGAACGGCTTGCGCCCGTAATAGTCGCCCAGCCGCCCGAAGATCGGCACCGTGATCACCGAGAACAGCAGATAGGCCGTGGCCACCCAGGCGTAATACTCGAAGCCCTGCAGCTCCGCGACCACCGTGGGCAGCGCGGTCCCGACCACGGTCTGGTCGAGCGCCACCAACATCACCACGAAGGCGATGCCCAGCATCGCCAACAAGGACTCGCGGAACGGCAACACCTGTCCGCTGCTATGCGCCTGGTGAGGCTGCGACATCATTTTATTGCCCGGTCAATGATTGTAGAGTCAACCATTATAGGGTAGTTGGGGGCGGGCGGAGCGGGTCGTTGGCAAGATTTATGCGGTGTTGATACACATGGCGATATGCATGTCGATGCGCGTGTCGATGCGCATGTCGCCACTAGCCCGCCGGCCGGCGCCCGGTGAACGCGCGGGACCGGCGCCTGCCGGCGGCCGGACTCCGCCGGTCCGCTTTCCGCCACGCAAGAGACCAGTCCCCTAAGCCCCGAACCGCGGAAACAGCCGCCGCACATTTTCCCGCGCGATCGCCGCGTGCTCCTGCGCCGTCAGGCCGTCGAGGCGGCGGAAGTTATCGATGTTCTTCGCCACGTTCGCCGCCGGCTGGAACGGGAAGTCGGTGCCGAACAGGATCTGCGAAAGCGGCGCGAGCGTGCGCAGGCTGTCGAAGGTGGGCTGGTTCGCCGACATGGCCAGGTCGTAGTACAGGTTGCGGAACTCGTCGAGCACCGCTTCGCTGCTTTTCGGGGCCGGCTTCATGACCGGCATCGGCGCGAGCAGCGCGATGCGGTGCGCGATCGACGGCAGCACGCCGCCCGCGTGCGGCAGGATGAGCTTCAGGTTCGGGCAGCGGCGCAGCGTGTCGGAGAACACCAGGTCGATGACCGTGCGCGCGGTGTCGCAAGGGAACTCGAACAGCGGCGCCGGGCGGCCGAGCCCGACGGCTTCGAGGCACTGCGGCGCCGTGGGGTGAAGGAAGATGGTGGCGTGGTGCTCGTTGAGCGCGTCGAAGATCGGGGCAAGCGCCGGGTTGCCCAGGTACTTGCCGTCGGTGTTGGTCTCGATGACGACGCCGTCGAGGCCAAGCTTGCCGAAGGCATGGTCGATCTCCTTGAGCGAGGCTTCGACGTGCGGCAGTGGCAGCGTGGCGAAGCCGCCGAAGCGCCCCGGATGCGCGCGCACGGTCTCGGCGATGTCTTCGTTGATGCGGCGCGCCAGGCGCTCGCGCGCGCCGGCGTCGCGCAGGAAGCCGACGCTCGGCGAGGACACCGACAGCATCATGGTGTCGATGCCGCCCGCGTCCATGACGTCGATGGCGGCCTGCGCGGACCACGCGGGAATCGGGTAGCCGCCGTCGAGCGAGGCCAGGCCGGCGTCGGCGAGGGCCTGGCGGTAGGCGGGAGGCAGGCAGTGCGCGTGGACGTCGATGAGGCCACAGGTGCAGCGATAGGGTTGGGGCATGTCGATAGCCTTTGAGATCGGTGGCCTTGAGGTCGATGGCCTTGAGGTCGATAACCTTTGAGCGGGAGGCGGCGATGGCCGGATGCGAGCGCGGCGAGCGGCGTGGCTACGACAGCGCCTCGGACGCTTCCAGCTCGAGCCGGGTCGGCAGCCAGTCGTAGCCGTCCGCGTTGCGGCGCAGGTGCCCGCGCCCCGGGAACGGGAAGTGGTACGACAGGATTTCCATGTTCTCGCCGCAGGCCCAGTCGAGCACGCGCAGCCGCGACACCGCGGCGGCGGCGCTGTCGGAGTCGAACTTGAAGGCCCAGTTGGGCCGCTTGAGCAGCAGGATCTGGTGATGGCAGAGATCGCCCCAGTTGAGCAGCGCCCTGCCCTGGCTGGCGATCCGGTAAACCATGTGCCCCGGGCTGTGGCCGGGCGTCAGGTGAGCGGTAATGCCGGGCACCACTTCGTCGCCATCCGCGAGAAACGTGATGACGTCGCGATAGGCGAGGATGTTCAGGTGCGCGCCGCGGAAATGGTCTTTCATGTGCTCCGACATGGTGTCGCGGATATTGCCGAGATCGGTCCAGTATTCCATGTCGACGCGGTTGATGCAGACGCGCGCGTTCGGGTAGAGCTTGTTGCCGTCGTCGTCGACCAGTCCCCAGCAGTGGTCGGGATGCGCGTGCGTGAGCGCGATCACGTCGATCTGCTCCGGCGCGATGCCGGCCGCGCGCATGCTGGACAGCGCGCGCCCGGTCAGCTTGCCGAAGGTCTTGACGCCGAGCTCGGCGTTGATGCCCACGCCGGTGTCGAACAGCACCAGTTGCCTGCCGGTGTTGACGATCAGCAGGTTCTGGTCGAGCTCGATGGTCTCGGTCGGCAGGTAGGCGTCGGCCAGCAGGCGGTCGATCTCCTGCGGGTCGGCATGCGGAAAGGTGTCGCGCGGCGGGCCCATGTGCAGCAGGCCGTCGGTCACCACGGTGCATTCGAAGTCGCCGTGCCGGAAGCGCGTCCAGCCGGGTTGCTGGTTGCGTTGGATCGGTGCGCTCATGTTTGTCTCGCTCCTGGTTCGGCCGGCCGCGGCGGGCCCGCGCCCGCCGTGCCATGTTGCCGTGTTCGTGGGGGTTTCAGATCGGATAGGCAGCCGCGCCGGTGGCGATCGTCACCCAGCGCAGCTCGGTGAACTCGGCCACGCCGGCGCTGCCGCCGAAGCGGCCGTAGCCGGTGGCCTTGACGCCGCCGAACGGCATCTGCGGCTCGTCGCTGACGGTGGCGCCGTTGATGTGGCAGATGCCGGTCTCGAGGCGGCGCGCGATGTTGAGCGCGCGCGCGGCGTCGCTGCCGAACACCGAAGCCGACAGGCCGTACTCGGACTGGTTCGCCAGCGCGACTGCCTGTTCGTCGTCGGCCACGCGCGTGACGCATACCACCGGGCCGAAGGTCTCCTCGTGGAAGATGCGCATGGCGGGCGTCACGCCGTCGAGCACCGTGGCGGACATCAGCGCGCCGCGCGCGTCCCCGCCCGCGACCACGCGCGCGCCCTGTGCCACCGCGTCGGCGATCAGCGCATTGATGCGCTTGTGGGCGAGCGGGTCGGCGAGCGCGCCCAGCGCGTGCCCGCCGCTGGCCGGATCGCCCGCAGTCAGGCCGCGCGCGCGCCCGGCGAGCTTGTCGACGAAGGCCTCGGCCACGCCGTCGGCCACCAGGATGCGCTCGGTGGACATGCAGATCTGCCCCTGGTTGAAGAACGCGCCGAAGGCGGCCGCGCGCACCGCGGCATCGAGGTCGGCGTCGTCGAGCACCAGGCAGGGCGCCTTGCCGCCCAGCTCCAGCAGCACCGGCTTGAGGTGCTCGGCGGCGCGCCGCGCCACCACGCGGCCGACGCGCGTCGACCCGGTGAAGTTGACGCGGCGCACGGCCGGATGGTCGATCAGCGCGCCCACGACGTCCTCGGCATCGGCCGGTGCGTGCGTGACGACGTTGACGATGCCGCCGTCCAGGCCGGCCTCGATCATCGCCTCGCCGATCAGCACGTGCACGCCGGGGCTGACATCGGACGCCTTCAGGATCGCGGTGTTGCCGCACGCCAGCGCCATCGCCACCGCGCGCACGCCCAGCACGACCGGCGCGTTCCACGGCGCGATGCCGAGCACCACGCCGACCGGGCAGCGCATGGCCATCGCCACGCGCGCCTCGTCCGACGGGATGACCTCGCCCTGGATCCGCGTGGTCATGTACGCGGCCTCGCGCAGGATGGCGGCGGCGGCGTCGACGTTGTGCCCGGCCCAGGCGCGCGCAGCGCCCGTTTCCGCCATCATCGTGTCGACCAGCGCGGCGCGCCGCTGCTCGAGCCGGTCGGCGGCCAGCAGCAGCTGGTGCCGGCGCGGCCCCGGGCCGAGCGCCGACCAGGCCGGGAACGCCGCCGCGGCGGCGTCGGCCGCGGCGCGCGCGTCGGCCACCGTGGCGGCGGCGGCGCGCGTGACGACGGCGCCGGACAGCGGGTTCCTGCGCTCGAACAGCGCGCCGGACGCGGCGGGAACCGCGCGGCCGGCAATCAGAAGGGAAAAATCTCGCAAGCGCGTCTCCATGCGGTAGTTGCTTCGTGACGCTACTGTAGGCACGCGGCGCGCGGCCGGCTTGCCTGTGAGGGAAGTAAACCGCGCCGCGGCGCGGCCCCTCCCGGCAGTTCACTGTCGGGCAAGACAGCCGCGCCGCGCGCCGGCATCATTGGCATCCAGCGACCGGCTACCCGCGCACCCGCGCACGGGCGCGCCGGCAATCCAGGAGGAATGTCCATGAAATTCGCAGACAAAGCGGTCGTCGTCACCGGCGCGGCGTCCGGCATCGGTGCCGCCTGCGCGGCGTACTTCAAGGCCGCCGGCGCGCACGTGATCGGCGTCGACCGCAATGCCGTGCCGGGAAGCGGCGTCGACCAGTTCGTGCAGGCCGACCTGTCCGACCCGGCCTCGATCGCGGCCGCGGCCGCGCGCATCGAGCGTGCCGACGCGCTGTGCAACATCGCCGGCCTGCCGCCCACGCGCGGCGCCGTGCCGGTGCTGCAGGTCAACTTCACCGGCCTGCGGCTGTTCACCGAGGCCCTGCTGCCCCGTCTCAACAACGGCGCGGCCATCGTCAACCTGGCCTCGCTGGCCGGCTTCGGCTGGCACCAGGACGCCGCGCAGGCGCTGGCGCTGCTCGAAGTCCGGCAGCCCGAAGACGTGCCGGCGTTCTGCGCGAGCCACGGCGTGGACGACGCGCGCGCCTATTTCCTGTCGAAGGAAGCGCTGGTGGTGTGGACCCTGCAATGCCGCTGGCGCTGGCGCGAGCGCGGCATCCGCATGAACGCGGTCAGCCCGGGGCCGGTGGAAACGCCGATCCACCAGGATTTCCTCAAGACCCTCGGCGAACGCGCCGAGGAGGACATGCGCCTCATGGAGCGCGCCGGGCGGCCCGCGGACATCGCTCCGCTGGTGGCCTTCCTGTGCAGCGACGAAAGCGCCTGGATCCGCGGCGCCAACATCCCCTGCGACGGCGGCATGGAAGCCCACGTGCTGAGCGGGATCCACCGGCTCGGCTAGCGCCGTCCCGCGAGGCTGGCCGCGCGGTAGTCGCGCGGCGTGGTGCCGAAGGCCTGCCTGAAGCTGCGGGAAAAATGCCCGCTGCTGACGAAGCCCCAGCGCATCGAGATCTCGGTGATCGAATGCGCGCCCAGCGCCGGGTCCGCCAGGTCCTGGCTGATCTGCGCCAGGCGCAGTTGCTGGATGTACCGGGCCAGCGTCATGCCGTCGGCGTCGAACACCATGTGCAGGTAGCGCTTCGAGCAATTGAGCGCCGCCGCGATCTGGTCGACGCACAGGTCCGCCCGCGCCAGATGGCAGCGCACGTATTCCACGATCCGCTCGCGCAGCACCGCCGGCAGCAGGTGCCGGGGCGCGGCGGCGAGCTGCTCCCGCACCGCCGCGGCCAGCGCCTCGCCCAGCTCGCCCGCCTGCGCTTCCGACATCGCAGCCCCCGCCAGCGCGCCGGCCATGCAGGCGGCCATCCGGCCACCGGCGCCGCCGCGCGCGCTGTGCGCGCGCAGCAGCACGGCGCGGCGCTCGCGCGGCGACAGCGGCAGCGCCGCGTGCGGCACCACCATCGTGGCCAGGTCCACCGGCCGGCTCGCGGTCATGCGGTACGGGCGCGCGGTGTCGTAGATGGCCCAGTCCCCCGGCGCCAGGCACGCGGCCAGGCCATCCTGCTCGAAGCGGGACTCGCCCTCGAACTGGACCACCACCTTGTAGCGGCGCGGCGCGTCGGCGGCATGCGCCGGCAGGTTGGTCGCGCGGTGGGCCTGCGCAGTCACGCGGCACAGCCGGGTCTGCCCGACGCTGGCCATGCGCAGCGCGCCGTCGAAGGCGTCGCGTCCGTAGGTGTCGACATGCAGTCCGCCGAAGCTGCCGCGGATGGCTTCGCGCCAGAACCCGGACCGTTCATGCGGCGACACCGCGATGGTGGAAAGCGTCTCGAAGGGCCTGCTGGTATCGGTGGTCATGGCGGCAAGGAAAAGTAGCCGGGGCAACCGCCCCGGCGAGAATCGTCAACGCGCGCCGGCCGCGGCCGGGGCCGGCGCGCCGCCGGCGCGGCGCATCGCCAGCACGGCGAACGCGGCAAGCAGCGACGGCATGGCGATCAGCGCGAAGGTCTGCGTGGTGTCCATGCCGGCGCCGACCAGCGCGCCGACCAGCAGCGGCCCGGTCGCGCCGCCGAGCCGGCCGGCCGCCAGACCGCATCCCACGCCGGTCGAGCGGATGGCGGTGGGATAGCCCAGGGCCGCCAGGCCGATCATGCCGGAGGTGGCGCCGCCGACGCAGAACCCGGTCAGCATCGAGCACGCCGCGGCGAACGCGAGCTGCGCGCCGGCGAGCCCGGTCAGCGCCACCGCGACGCTGCCGCTGGCCAGCAGCATGGCCAGGAAGCGGAACGTGCCGAACCGCTCCATCAGCTTGCCGGCCAGCGCCACGCCGGCCACGCCGCCGACGTTGTTCCAGGCCAGCACCAGCGAGGTGTCCGGCAGGGACATGCCGTGCCCGCGCAGCAGCGTGGTGGTCCAGGCCAGCACGCCGATCAGCGTCATGAAGTTCAGGAAGAAGCCGAGCCACAGGAAGCCGGTGAAACGCGCGCGCCCGCCGGTAAACAGGTGCGAGGCCGGCATGCCCTGCGGCACCGCTTCGCGCATGCGCAGCGTGGCGCCGCGCTGCCGCGGGTCCACGCCGAGGCGGGCGAGGATGCGCTGCGTCGCCGCGCCCTGGCGCCCGGCCAGGATCAGGAAGCGCAGCGACTCCGGCACGCACAGGCACACCAGCAGCGCGCCGGCGATCGTCACCGCGCCGAAGGCCTGGAACATGGCCTGCCAGCCGAAGGCCGGGATCAGCCGGCTGCCGGCGAAGCCGGCCAGCACGCCGCCGGCCGGCACCGCCGCCCACAGCAGCGAGGCCACGCGCGCGCGCAGCCGCTGCGCGACGAACTCCGTCGCCAGGCTCACGAAGCACGGCGCCGCGCCGCCGAGGCCGATGCCGGTCAGCACGCGCAGCGCCAGCAGCATGCCGAAGCCGGTCGCCGCCGCGGTGCACAGCGAGGCCACGCCGAACAGCAGCGTGCACAGCACCAGCACGGACTTGCGGCCGAAGCGGTCGGCCAGCGGGCCGAAGAACAGCGCGCCGGCCATGAAGCCGATCTCGGACGCGGCGAACACCGGGCCCAGCTGCTCCGGCCCGAGCCCGAGCGAGTGCGCCATCGTCGGCGCGCTCAGGCCCATGATCTGGATGCTGGCGCCATCCATCAGCGCGATCAGGAAGCAGATGGCGAACAACAGCCACTGGAACGGCCCGAACGGCCGGGCATCGATCACATCTTCAACGTACAGCGGTTTCATTTCTCCTCCCGGGAAGGGATGTGGCTGGGGCAAGGCGCGGGGCAAGGGACGCGGCGCACCTCAGGCGCCGACGATGTTGACCGCCTTGGTCTCGGTGTAGCTCAGCATCTCCTCGATGCCCTCCTCGCGGCCCACGCCCGAGTTCTTGTAGCCGCCGAACGGCACGCCCTTGTAGTGGGTGCCGACGCCGTTGACCCAGATATAGCCCGCCTGCAGCCGGCGCACCGTGCGCATCGCCGTGCCCAGGTCGCGCGTCCACACCGAGGCGGTCAGGCCGTACTCGATGCCGTTGGCCATGTCGATGGCCTGCGCGGCGTCGGACCAGCGCATGATCGACAGGATCGGGCCGAACACCTCCTCCTGCGCGATGCGCATGCCGGGCGTGACGTCCGCGAACACGGTCGGCTCGACCCAGTAGCCGCGCGCAAAGGCGCTGCCGGCCGGGCGCCTGCCGCCGGCCACGAGCCGCGCGCCGTCCTGCTTCGCCGCCTCGATGTAGCCCAGCACCTTGTCGTGCTGGCCCCTGGAATTGACCGGCCCCATCGTGCTGTCCGCCGCGCGCGGGTCGCCGATGCGGATGCGCCCGACGCGCTCCGCCACGCCCTCGACAAAGCGCTCGTAGAGGCTGTCGTGCACCAGCAGCCGGCTGGTGGAGCCGCACGACTGGCCCTGCCAGAGGAAGTTCATGCCGCGCACGGCCGCGTCGAGCGCGCCGTCCACGTCGGCGTCGGGAAACACGATCAGCGGGTTCTTGCCGCCGAGCTCGAGCGAGATGTGCTTGACGCAGACCTCGGCCGCGCTGCGCTGGATCTGGCGCGCCGTCTGCGGCGAGCCGATGAACGCGATGCGCTTGATGTCCGGATGGCGCGCGATGGCCTCGCCGGCGGCGCGGCCGGTGCCGGTGACGATGTTCATCACGCCGCGCGGGAACACGTCGCGCGCGATCTCCGCCAGCAGCGTGGCGGACAGCGAGCTGGTCTCGGGCGGCTTGACGATGACCGCGTTGCCGGCGATCAGCGCGGCCGCGGTGCGCGCGGTGGCGAACATGACCGGGTGGTTGAACGGCACGATGCGCCCGACGATGCCGTAGGGCTCGCGCAGCGTGATGTGCAGGTTGTCCGGCGTGGTGGCGGGAATCGACTCGCCCTTGAGCTCGTAGCCGAGCCCGGCGTAGTAGTTCAGCCCCCACGACGCGGCATGCACGTCGCCGCGCAGCGCGGCCAGCGTGTTGCCGGTGTCGGCGACCTCGGCCTCGAGCAGCGCCTCGGCGGCGGCCTCGATGCGGCGCGCGTACTCGCGCAGGCAGGCCGCGCGCCCTTCGATGCCCAGGCCGTGCCAGGCCGGCGCGGCCGCGCTCGCAGCGCGCGCCGCGCGCTCGATGTCCGCGGCGCCGCCGGCCGGCACCTGGCCGATGATTTCCTCGGTGGCGGGGTTGAGGCTTTCCAGCCATTGCCCGCCGGCGGCGGCGGTCAGCTCGCCGTCGATCAGCATGGCGCGTTTGTTGTCGGGTCCCAGCTTCATTGGTTCGTCTCCACGATGACTGCAATCACGGGCGCGCGGGGGCGCGTCATTCGATACGGATGCCGTTGCGCCTGATGAACGACGCCCACTGCTCGCGTTCCTTGCGCATCGACGCCTGGAACGCTGCCGGCGTGTCGAACACCGGCACCAGGGCATTGGCTTCGAGCGCGCCCGCCAGCTCCGGGGTCTTCATCGCGGCGTTGAGCTCGTCGCTCATCTTCTTGAGGATCGGTGCCGGCACGCCGGCCGGCGCGAACACGCTGAACGAGGTCCAGATGTCGATCCGCGCGGGGCCGGGCTCGGCCAGCGAGGGCACGCCGGGCAGCATCGCGCTGGCCTGGTTCACGGCCAGCGGCTTGAGCTTGCCGGCCTTGATGTAGGGCTGCACCGAACTCAGGTCCGTGAACATGAACTGCAGGCGTCCGCTGAGCAGGTCCTGGTAGGCCGCGCCCACGCCCTTGTACGGCACGTGCAGGAAGCGCGCGCCGGTGGCTTCCTCGATCATGCGCACGCCGAGGTAGGGCGGGCTGGCCTCGCCGGCCGAGCCGTAGGGAATCGCGCCGGGCCGTTCCTTGCCCAGCCGCACCAGCTCGCCGAGGCTGCCGATGCCGGCCGCCGGGTTGGCCACCAGCACCATCGGCGCGAGCACGCCGCGCGCCACCGGCACGAGGTCCTTCTCCACGTCGAACGGCAGCTTGCGGTACAGCGCGGGGCTGATGGCGACCGCGGCGTTGGCGGTCACGAGGAACGTATAGCCGTCCGCCGGCGCGTGCGCGACCACCTGGGTGCCGATGTGCCCGCTCGCGCCGGGACGGTTGTCGACCACGAACGACTGCTTCATCGAGCGCGACAGCAGCGTCGCGACCAGGCGCGCGTAGACGTCGGTCCCGCCGCCGGGCGCGGACGGCACGATGAGCCTGACGGGGCGCGCGGGCCAGGGTTCCTGCGCCAGCGCCGGCAGCGCGGGCACCGCCGCGGCGAGCAGGCACAGCGCGCCGCGCGCGAGCGCCGCGCGGCGCGCAGGGGAACTGAGGGATGGGGGCGGCTTCATGTGGTTGGTCTCCTGGTATCGTTGGTGTTCTTTTGTTCTTTTCCTGGTGCGCGGCGCTCAGCGCAGCCCCGCGGTGGCCTGGCGCGCGGCGCGGCGCCACAGGTCCCAGGCGCGGCCGATCTGGCCGTCGTTGGCATGCTCGGCGGCCAGCCCTTCGGCCGCGGTGAGGTAGCGGATCTCGCCGCCCAGGCGCGCGGCGTCGAGCACCAGGCGCGCGTTGGCCTGCGCATACACCGCGCAATAGACCGCCTTCTCGACCGAGTCCGCCGCCACGGTGACGCCGTGGCCGCGCATCAGCACGATGGTGGCGCCGCCTATCGCGGCGGCCAGCGCGTCGCCGAGGCGGCGGTCGCGGATCAGCATGTCCGAGCCGTCGCCGGCCACGTCGGCGATGTCGAACACCGGCGCGCCGCGCGCGAGAAAGCCGCTCATGTGGCACACCGGGCGCAGCGCCGCGCCGGACACCACGCCGAACGGGATCAGCGCGGGCGAGTGGCTGTGCACCACCGCCCGCACCTCGGGCCGCGCGCGGTAGAGCGCCGCGTGGATATGGCGCTCCAGGAACACCTTGCGGCCCTGCGCGTCGGCCGGCTCGCCGTCCAGGCCGAAGGCGAGGATGTCGCCCGCGCCGGCCTGCACCGGCGCCATGCTGCGCGACATCAGGAAGCGCTCGCCGTCCGGGTGCCGCGCGCTGACGTGGCCGAACGCATCCAGCACGCCTTCATGGAACAGGATGTGGCCGGCATCCACCAGGTCTTCGACGAGGGTGCGGGTCGGCATGGTCGTCTCCTTGCGCAAGAGGGGTTAGAGAGGGGTCGGGAGGGGTTCAGAAAATATGCTTGATGCCGACCATCGCGCCGAGCTGGTTGCCGCCCGGCGCCGGGTTGGCGCCGATCGCGCCCGAGCTGACCGAGAGCGCGAGGTTGCCGCGGTTGTCCAGGAAGCCCGCCGTGCCGTACACCGAAGTGCGCTTGCTCAGCGCATAGGTGGCGCGCGCCGCGTACAGCCAGGCCTTGTCGGCGCTGTGGCGGAAGCGCAGGTAGAACGCCTCGGCGTCCACGCTGAACGCCGGCGTCAGCGCATAGGATGCGCCGAGGAACCACAGGTCGCTGCGCGGCGTGGCGCTGCCGTCGTTGTCGCGCCGCAGCAGGCCGCCGCCGACCTTGCCGTTCTTGAAGTTGACGTAGCCGTTGACGGTCAGGCGGTCGTCGCGCAGGCGGCTGCTCGTCAGGCCGCCGAACGCGCCGGGGCCGCCGCGCAGCGAATCGTAGGCGGCGCTGACGCTCCACCAGCTGGTGTCGTACTTCAGCAGCACCGACCATTCGCGGCACGCGCGCTGGTCGGCGGGATTTTCGCCGGCGCAGTTGGCGCCGGACGGGCTCGGGCCCGCGTTGACCGTATCGCGGCCGAAACTGTAGGTGCCGCCGACCGTGAGCCCGCCGAACGTGCCCTTGTAGGAGATCGCGTTGTCGGCGCGCGTGCTCGGCAGGTAGCTGTCGAGCGACGACGAGCCGAAGGTGTTCGGGCCCAGCATGTCCGGCTCCAGCATCGACCAGAACAGCATGGTGTACTGGCGGCCGAGCGCGACCTGCCCCCAGCTTCCCGACAGCCCCACCCACGCCTGCCGGCCGAACAGCCGGCCGCCCTGGTTGGAGCTGCCGGCGTCCGGCGCGAAGCCGGACTCCAGCACGAACTGGCTCTTGAGCCCGCCGCCGAGGTCCTCGGTGCCGCGCAGGCCCCAGCGCGACGGCACCGTGCCGGCCAGGCCCGGCATGCGCACCAGGTGGTCGCGCGCGGCGCCCACGCCGGACACGAATTCGATGCCGGTGTCGACGACGCCGTACAGCGTCACCGACTGCGCCTGGGCGTGACTCGCCCCGGCCGCGCAGGCGCACAGCGCCGCGGCCATTACCGACTGCTTCATGGTCTCCTCCGTTTTTTTTCTTGATGAAGGCCCCGCCGCGCGGTGGCGCGGCCGGCCTGATGGTGAAGCGATGGCGGAACCGTCCGGCCTAGCGCGGCGCCCGGTTGACGGCCACGGCGATGGCGGCGGCCAGCGCCGGCACGATGCCCGCCATGAAGATGTCGCCCGCGCTCCAGTTCCAGCCCAGCAGCACGCCGCCCAGCGCGGGGCCGCTGATGGAGCCGATGCGGCCGATGCCGACCGCGCAGCCGATGCCGGTGGCGCGCATGCGGGTGGGATAGATCTCGGCGGCCAGCGCGTTCAGGCCAGCCTGCGCCCCCTGCACCGTCACGCCGATCGCCAGGCTGGCCGCGATCACGACCGCGTAGTCATGCGGCCACGTGGCCAGCACCAGCGCCAGCGCGGCATAGGCCAGCAGCTCGCACAGCAGGACCGGCCGCGCGCCGAAGCGGTTCATCAGCGCGCCCTGCATCAGCGAGCCGAGCACGCCGCCGACGCTGAACGCCGTGATCGCCGCGATGCCGACCGAGGCCGGATGATGCGCGCCGATCAGCACCGCGGGCATCCAGCTGACGATGAAGTACAGCGCCACGAGGTTGAGGAAGTACGGAATCCACAGCAGGATGGTGCCCGCGGCGCGGCCCTCGGTGAACAGCAGCCGGATCGGCACGCCGGCCGCCGCGCCGTCGGCGGCGCGGTAGGACTCGTCGCCGCGCAGGTCCGGCGCGATGCGGCGCATGATGGCCGCCAGCCGCGCCATGTCCTGCCCGCGGGCGATCAGGAAGCGCGCCGACTCCGGCATGGTCAGCGCGATCAGCAGCGCCACCGCCAGCGGCAGCACGCCGCCCACCACGAACACCGCCTGCCAGCCCAGGCGCGGCAGCATGAGCGCGCACACCGCGCCGCCCAGCACGGCACCCAGCGGCATGCCGCACATCAGCGTGGTGACGGTGCTGCGCGCGTGGCGCCGCGGCGCGTACTCGGAAGCCAGCGCGATGGCGTTGGGCAGCGCGCCGCCCAGGCCGATGCCGGTCAGCAGGCGCAGCACCAGCAGCTGCTCCAGCGATTGCGCGTAGGCCGTCGCCAGCGAGAGGCTGCCGAACAGCATGCAGGACAACACGATCATCGTCTTGCGGCCGTAGCGGTCGGCCAGCGGGCCGAGCACCACGGCGCCCAGCAGCATGCCGACCAGGCCGGCGCCGAAGACCGGGCCGAAGGCCTTGACCGGCACGCCGAGGCTGGCGCCGATGGACGGCGCCAGCATGCCGATGGTCTGGGTGTCGAAGCCGTCGAGCACCGCGACGAGGATGCACAGGCCGATGGCGAGGTACTGGAAGCGCCCGATCGGGCGGGCGTCGATGACTTCGTGGACGAACAGGGGCTGACCATGAGCGAGCATGGCGTTGTCTCCGGTAGCGGGGGTATCCCCCTCTTTTTTTCTGATGAATCGAAACAGGCGGCGCGCGCCGGCGCCGCGAACCCGCGGGTCAGGTGCGGATCCAGCCGCGCCCCCAGGAATTGAGCGTGTATTCCTCGTGGGGCCAGACGCCCGGCGCGCGCCCGGCGTCCACCCGCTCCAGCTCCGCCGACAGCTCCACGCGGTTGCCGTCCGGGTCCGTCACCATGAAGAACAGGTTGTTGCCGGGGCCGTGGCGGCCGGGGCCGAAGAAGATGCCGCGCCGCGCGCGCGCGAAGCGGTCGCCCCAGTCGCGGATGTCGTTCCAGCAGCTGGTCTCGTAGCAGTGGTGGTCCCACGCGTTCTGCGAGCCCTGGAAGAACGCCAGCGAGTGGTGCTCGTCGTCCGAGCGCAGGAAGCACGTGGCGATCGCGCCGTCGTCGGCGACGACTTCGTCCGAGACCGTGAAGCCGATGCGCCGCACGTAGAAGTCGACCACGGTGGCGAGGTCGGTGGTCTGGAACACCGTGTGCTGCAGCCGCGCGGACAGCCGGTCCGGCTCGCGCCCAGCGCGCGGCACGCCGAACAGCAGCACGCGCCCTTGCGGGTCCGCCACCGTGAACGCGCCCGGCGCGAAGAAGATCTCCCCGGCCGGGCCGGCATCGCGCGCCAGGTCCGCCAGGCGCGCGCGCAGCGCGGCCAGGTCCTGCGCCGAGCGCGCGGCGTAGGCCGCCACGGCGAGCCCGGCGTCTTCGCCCTGGCCGATCACCACGGCGCGCTCGCCGCCGGCCAGCGCCACGGTGCCGGCGGGCGCCGGCACGCGCCGGAGTTCGAACAGGTCCTGGTAGAAGGACGCGAGCGCGTCCGGCGCGGTGCTGCGCAGATGGAGGTGATGCAGCCGCAGCGGCGTGGAAGTCTGTAGTGTGGTCATGTTCGTCCTGCTTGTCTGTTGTGCCGGCCGGCGGCGCGCCTACGCGGCGCGCGCGGTGGCGACGAGTGCCGGCGCCGCGCCGGCGCGCGCCATGTCGATGCCGAGCCGCCGGCCCAGCGCCGCGGCCAGCGCCTCGGCGTCGTCGTGGCCGAACACGCCGGCCACGTAGCGGTCCGGGCGCACCACGACCACCTTGCCGGCCAGCGCGCGCAGCGTCTTCGGCGTGGCCTCGGGCGCCAGCGCCACCGGCACGTAGCCGTGCCGCGCGGCCAGCCTGAGCGCCTGGTCATCGAGCCGCGGCAGCAGCACCACGCGCCGCGTTTCCAGCCGGCGCCACAGCGCGCGCGCCCCGCCGGCCGTGTCGGCGGTATCGGCGTCGGCGTCGGTGTCGACGCCGGTGCCGGTCATGGCCGCCGCGCCGATGGCGACGTGCGCGAAGCCGTCGCCGGTGATCTCGTCGAGCGGCAGTTCGGTCCCGTCGGCGGTGCGCACCTTCGGCTGCGGCAGCATGGTGCCGACCAGCCCGGCGGTGTCGGCGGCGCTGGCCACCAGCAGGCCGTCGTGGAAGCGCGGCTTGGGCTTGAACTTCATCTGCAGGAAGTAGTCGCGCACCGGCGGCACCAGCGCCGTGGCGCGGAAGAACGCCGCGCAGGCCCATGCCGACAGGCGGCTGCGCGGCGCCATCACCACGCCCAGGTTCAGCGCCAGGCGGATCAGCGCCCAGGCATGGTCGCGCCGCTCGGTCTCGTAGGAGTCGAGCGCGGCCGGCGCGATCCGGTTGCGCAGCACCGCGGCGAGCTTCCAGCCCAGGTTGTGCGCGTCGCGCACGCCGCTGTTCATGCCCTGCCCCGCGTAGGGCGGCGTGAGGTGCGCCGCGTCGCCGGCCAGGAACACGCGCCCCGCGCGCCAGCGGTCCGCCACGCGGGCATGGAACGTGTAGACGGTCTTGCGCACCACCTCGGCCGGGCGGTTGCCGCGGAACGGGCGCAGCAGCTCGGCCAGGCGCTCGGGCCGCAGCACCTCCTCGTCGGTCTCGCCGGGCTTGAGCAGGAACTCGAAGCGGCGCGTGCGGTTGGGGCCGGGCACGTCGACCACCGGGCGCGACGGGTCGCAGTAGGCGCGCGTCTGCCAGAACGGGTCGTCGTCGTTCTCGGTGTCGACCACCAGCCAGCGCGCGTTGAACGACGAGCCGGCCAGCGTTGCGCCGATCGACTGCCGCACGAAGCTGCGGCCGCCGTCGGTGCCGACCACGTAGGCCGCGTCGATGCGCAGCGGCCCGCCGGGGCCCTGCACCACCGCATGCGCGCCGTCCTCGTCCTGCGACAGCGCTTCGAGCGTGTGGCCGAACAGCACGCGCACCGACGCATGGCGCGCCAGCCCCTCGCGCAGCGCGGCCTCGAACAGCGGCTGGCGGAACGCATTGCGGCGCGGGTAGCCGTACTCGCTGGCGGTGGGCTCCACCTTGGCGAAGCAGCGCCCGCCCGGGCGGGTCAGGTAATGCACGCCGTAGCCGGGCACCACGTCCCGCATCACGGCCTCCACCAGGCCGATCGCCTGCATGGTGCGCAGCGATTCGTCGTCGATGGAGACCGCGCGCGGCTCGGCCACGGTGCTGGCCTTGCGGTCGATCAGGATGGTGTCGATGCCCTGCCGGCCGAGCACGTTGGCCAGCGTCAGGCCGGTCGGGCCCGCGCCGACCACCAGCACGGCGGCGGCGAGCGAAGTGGATTGCGTCATGAGTCTCTCCTCGGCCGGCGCGCGGCGGCGCCGGACAGCGTCATTCGTCCTGGATACCGTTGCGCAGGACGCCGATGCCGGAGATTTCCACCTCGACCACATCCCCCGCGCGCATCCACAGCGGCGGATTGCGGAACGCGCCCACGCCGCCGGTGGTGCCGGTGATGATCACGTCGCCCGGGCGCAGTTCGGTGAAGGTGGAGCAGTAGGCGATGACGTCGCCCACGCTGAAGATCAGGTCGTCGGTGCGCGCCTGCTGCACCACCTCGCCGTTCAGGCGCGTGGTCAGCGTCAGTTGCGACGGGTCGGGGATCTCGTCGCTGGTCACCAGCCACGGCCCGAACGCGCCGGTCTGCGGGAAGTTCTTGCCCGGCGTGAACTGGATGGTGTGCTTCTGCCAGTCGCGCACGCTGCCGTCGTTGTAGCAGGCATAGCCGGCCACGTAGCCGAGCGCGTCGGCCGCGGCGACGTGGCGCGCGGTCTTGCCGATGACGACGGCCAGCTCGCCCTCGAAGTCGAGCTTTTCCGATGCGCGCGGGCGCACGATCGGCTTGCCGTGGGCCACCTGCGAATCGGCGAAGCGCGTGAAGAACATCGGGTACCTGGGCATCTCCCGGCCGGTCTCGCGCACGTGCGAGGCGTAGTTGATGCCGACGCAGAGGATCTTGGCCGGATCGGGGATCACCGGCAGGAATTCGACGTCCGCCACGGCCAGCGACGGCTGGCTGTCGGCGGCGATCGCCGCGATGCGCGGCAGGGCGCCGCGCGCCAGCGCCTCGCGCAGGCTGGCGCCGACGGCGTCGCGATGCGGCGCGAGATCGACGATGCGGTCGCCGACGACGACGCCAAAGGCCTCGCGGCCACCGTGGGTGAAGCTGATGAGTCTCATGGAATCTCCTGGGTCCAAATGCGGTACCGCGCTTGAGGGGGCGCACCGATTGAATGCATTATTCTCATATTGTGCGAATTATGCATTTAACGTTTACCACTATGAGCACCTGGCGAGATTCTTGCATTCAAGAAAGGGCTCGGTGATATGCTTCGGGGATGGAACCAAGGAGCATCGAAGAATGGCGACCGATCGTGCGCTCGGCGTACTGAAGCTGTTTTCGCTGGAGAAGCCGGTATGGACCGCCGAGGAAGCGGCCGCGCAGCTCGAGGTGTCGATCAGCAGCGCCTACCGCTATCTGTCGAACCTGATGGAGCTGGGGCTGGTCGCCACGGCCGGCGCGGGCCGCTACGTGCTGGGGCCGGCCATCATCCAGCTCGACCGCCAGATCCAGCTGACCGACCCGATGCTGCAGCAGGCGCGCCCGATCATGGACGAGCTGATCGCCTACGCGCCGCCGGGATCGGTGATGCTGCTGTGCCGCGCGTTCGGCGACTCGGTGCTGTGCGTGCACCAGGTGCTCAACCAGGGGCCGCAGGCCGTGGTGAGCTATGAGCGCGGCCGGCCGATGATCATGTTCCGCGGCGCCACCTCGCGCATCATCCTGGCGTTCCAGCAGACGCGCACGCTGCAGGCGCTATACCACAAGCACGCGGACGAGATCCGCGCCGCCGGCCTGGGCGAGGACTGGGCCGCGTTCCGCCAGGCCCTGAGCCGCCTGCGCCGCGCGGGCCACGTCGTCTCGCACGGCGAGATCGACCCCGGCCGCGTCGGCATCGCCGCGCCCATCGTCAACGAGGACGGGCGCGCGATCGGCAGCCTCAGCTACGTGGTGGCGGCATCGGAAGTGGATGCGCGCGGCATCAACCGCCTGGTGCACCTGCTGGTGCCGGCCGCGGCGGAGATCCGCGCGTGAGCGGCGCCGCATCGCGCGGCGGCCGCGTCGGAACGCAGAGACGCGGCGGGCGCTAGCCCGCCTGCGGCACCCGCTTGCGCAGCAGGTACTTCTGCGTCCCCTCCATGACGCACACACCGCGCTGGTTGCGCACTTCGGAGCGCATCACCAGCACGCCCGTGGTGCGGCCCGGGATCAGCTCGGCGACGGTCAGGCTGCCGTAGAGCGTGTCGCCGACGAAGACCGGCGCGAGGAAGCGGCTGCTCTGCTCGATGAAGGCCTTGAGCGACTGCTCCACCATGTGGGGAAACAGGCCAGCGCCCGCGGCGGTCTGGATCAGCACCTGGAAGCCGTGCGCGAGCATGTGCGGCATGCCGTGGGCGCGGCAATACTCGACGTCGTAGTGGACCGGATGGTTGTCGCCGCTGGCGAGCTGGAACGCGGCGAACAGCGCGTCCGTCATGGTGCGCGACGGCAGGTTCATGCGCTCGCCGACGGCGAAGTCCTCGAAGAAGCGCTGCGGGCATAGCTGGTAGTCGTGTTGCATCGGCTCGGTCTCCTGTGCGGGCTGGTGCCGCGTTTGTCGTGCTGCCGCGCTCAGTCGGCCTTCATGTTGGCGGCCACCGCCACCGGCTGCCACTTGGCGATCTCCGCGCGCACGAACTGGTCCAGCGCGTCCGGCGCCGGCTTCGGCTCGAGGATCAGCCCGAGCTCGCTGGCCTTGGCCTGCAGCGCGGGCTCCTGCAGCGTGCTGCCCAGCGTGGCGGCGAGCTTGCGCACGATCTCCGCGGGCGTCTTCGCCGGCGCGAACACGGCGTTCCACGTATAGGCCTCGTAGCCAGGCACCGCTTCCGCGATGGCGGGCGTGTCGGGCGTCTGCGGCAGGCGCCGCGCCATCGACGTGGCCAGCAGGCGCACGGTGCCGGCGCGCACCTGCGCCAGGCCCGTGGGCGCGCTGTCGATCATGAACGCGACGTGGCCGCCGATCAGGTCCGCCATCGCCGGCGCGCTGCCGCGATAGGGCACGTGCACGGCCCTGGTGTGGGCCATGTGGTTCAGCAGCTCGCCGCCGAGATGCGGGGCGCTGCCGACGCCCGCGGAACCGTAGTTGACCTTGCCCGGATGCGCCTTGAGGTAGGCGATGAATTCGCCGAGCGTCTGCGCCGGCACCGCCTTGTTGACCACCAGCACCAGCGGCGCGCGCGCCGCCAGCCCCACCGGCGCGAAGTCTTCGAGCGTGCGGTACGGCAGCGTGGCGTGGATCGCCGGGTTGACCGCGTGCGCGACCGTGGTGAGCAGCAGCGTGTAGCCGTCGGGCGCGGCCTTGGCGACGTTCTCCGTGCCGACGATGGTGCCCGCGCCGGAGCGGTTCTCGACCACCACCTGGGTCTTCAGTTGCCGGCTCCAGCCCTGCGCCAGCGCGCGCGCGAACGTGTCGGTGGGGCCGCCGGCGGCATACGGCACCACCAGGCGCACCGGCCGCGCGGGATACCCGGGCTGCGCCGCGGCGGGCCCCGTGAGTGCGGCGCCGAGGCAAAGCGCCGCGGCGAGTCTGGCCATCGGGGAAATCATGCTGGTGTCTCCGTCTTGTGCTTGCGGTATCCGGGCGGCATGCGCGGCATCGGCAGCCCCGGCGTGAGCCGACAATATAGAATCGGGGCCGGCACGGAGGCCAGTCGAAAGCTACGAGGGGTCCTTCGAAAACTTCTAATACGGGCCCGGCGCCGCATGCGCCCGAGGCGGCCACGCGGGAGACACCATTGCGATTCGAACTGACCGACCTGCGCGTGTTCCTCGCCATCGCGCAGGCCAAGAGCCTGACCGCGGGCGCGTCCGACGTGCACCTGACCGCGCCGTCGGCCAGCTACCGGCTGAAGAACCTGGAGCAGGCCGTCGGCGTGCCGCTGTTCAGGCGCACGCAGAAAGGCATGGCGCTGACCGCCGCCGGCGAGACCATGCTGCGCCACGCCAGGACCATCATGGGCAACGTCGAGCGGCTGCAGCACGAGATGCGCCGGCACACCGACGGCACCGAGGGCCACATCCGCGTGCATGCCAACAGCAGCACCATGAACAACCTGCCGGCGGCGCTCAGCCGCTTTCTCGCGGCGTATCCCAACGTCAACGTCGAGCTGGAGGAGCACCTCAGCCAGGACACCGCGCACGCGGTGCTGGAGCAGCGCGCCGACATCGGCCTGGTGGCCGGCGAGATCGACCTGCTCGGCCTGGAGTCGATCCGCTACGGCGAGGACGAGCTGATGTTCGCCGTGCCGCCGCGCCATCCGCTCGGCCTGCGCGAGGGCGTCACGCTGACCGACGCGCTGCAGTACGAACTGGTGTCGATCGGCGCCAAGAGCAGCAACTTCCTGTTCCTCAAGGACATGGCGGCGAGAGCCGGCATGGAGCCGCGCGTGCGCGTGCACGCGCCGAACTTCCCGGCCGTCATCCGCTGCGTGCAGGAAGGCGCGGGCATCTCGCTGGTGCCACGCACGGTGGCCGCGCCCGCGATCGCGCAGGGCCTGGTCGAGGGCGTCGTGCTGCGCGAACCGTGGGCGCGGCGCGAGCACCGCATCGTCGCGCAGCGGCTCGGCGACCTGCCCGGCTACGCGCGCGCGTTCATCCGCTTCGTCACCGGCGAGGACCAGGCGCCGTCCGTTAGACATCCTTGAAGCGGCGTTAGGAAATCTCGACTGGCCGGCCTCGGTCTCCATTCCTATACTCGGTCGTCCGCGGGACCGTGCGCCCGCACCGATGCCTGGAGACCCCCTTGCCTTTCTCAGTTCCCCCACTGGACGGGATCACCATCCTCGCCCTGGAACACGCGGTGGCCGCGCCCTTCGCCAGCCGCCAGCTGGCCGACCTGGGCGCGCGCGTCGTCAAGATCGAGCGGCCCGGCAGCGGCGATTTCGCGCGCGGCTACGACCAGACGGTCAACGGCATGTCGTCGTTCTTCGTCTGGGCCAACCGCGGCAAGGAGAGCCTGACGCTCGACCTCAAGGATGCGCGCGCGGCCGGCATCCTCCGGCAGTTGCTGGGCGAGGCCGACGTCTTCATCCAGAACCTGGCGCCGGGCGCGGCCAGCCGCATGGGGCTCGATTTCGACACGCTGCACGCGGCCTTCCCGAAGCTGATCGTGTGCGACATCTCGGGCTACGGCGACCACGGCCCCTACCGCGACAAGAAAGCCTACGACCTGCTGATCCAGGCCGCGGCCGGCCTGATTTCCGTGACCGGCACGCCGGACGAACCCTCGCGCGCGGGCATCTCGATCGCCGACATCGCCGCGGGCATGTACGCCTACACCGGCATCCTCTCGGCGCTGCTGCACCGCGGGCGCACCGGCGCCGGCGTGCGGGTCGAGGTGACGATGCTCGAGGCGCTGGCCGAATGGATGTCCTATCCGCTGTATTTCGCCCACTACGGCGGCGAGCCGCCGCTGCGTAACGGCCTGTCGCACCCGGCCATCGCGCCCTACGGGCAGTACGGCACCGGCGACGGCAACCGCGTGATCTTCGGCCTGCAGAACGACCGCGAATGGCTGCGCTTCTGCGCCGAGGTGCTGGAAGACGCCGCGCTGGCGGCGGACGCGCGCTTCTCGACCAACCACCAGCGCGTGGCCAACCGGGCCGCGCTGGACGCGGAGATCGGCCGCCACCTGCAACGCATGACGCGCGCGGAGCTGGTCGCGCGGCTCGACCGTGGCGGCATCGCCAACGCGCCGCTCAACGACATGCATGAAGTGTGGGCGCACCCGCAGTTCGCCGCGCGCGACCGCTGGCGCGAAGTGGCCACGCCGGCCGGCCCGGTGCGGGCGCTGCTGCCGCCCGCCACGCTGGGCGGCGTGCCGGCGCGCATGGGCGGCGTGCCGGACGTCGGCGAGCACACCGCGCCGATCCTCGTCGCGCTGGGCTTCAGCGGCGCGCAGGTGGAGGCGCTGCGCGCCGATGGCGCCGTGTAGCGGGCCGGCGCGTCAGGCCCGCGCCGGCAGCGGCAGCCCGAGGTTCCCGCGCAGCGTGTCGGCCTCGTATTCGCGGCGGAACACGCCGCGCTCCTGCAGGATCGGCACCACCTCGGCGGTGAAGTCGTCGAGGCCGCCGGGGAAGTAGGCCGGCATGATGTTGAAGCCGTCCGCGCCGCCGCCGTCCACCCAGTCGATCATGTGCTGCGCCACCTGCGCCGCGGTGCCGACCACGATCTGGTGGCCGCGCGCGCTGGCCACCAGGTGATACAGCTGGCGCAGGGTCAGGCCGCGCTCGCGCGCGAGCTGGAGCAGCAGCACGCTGCGGCTGTGGACGCCCGCCTCCAGCGCGAGATCGGGCAGCGGGCCGTCGAGCGGATAGCCCGAGACGTCGATCATCAGTTGCTCGGTCAGGATGGCGAGCGCGTTGGACTGGTCGGTGAACGACTGCAGCAGCGCCAGCTTGTCGTGCGCCTCGGCCTCGGTGCGGCCGATGATCGGCATCAGCCCCGGCATGATCAGACAGTGCGCCGGGTCGCGCCCCTGCGCCGTCACCTGGGCCTTGAGCCCCTGCGCGAACGCGCGCGCGGCGCCCAGGTCCTGCTGCGCGGTGAAGACCACCTCGGCGTGGCGCGCGGCCAGCGCCTGGCCGGGGCCGGACGAGCCGGCCTGGATCAGCACCGGATGCCCCTGCGGGCTGTTGGTGACGTTGAGCGGGCCGGCCACCGAGAAATGCCGGCCGCGATGGTTCAGCGCGTGCATCTTGGCCACGTCCACGTAGACGCCGGCCTGCTTGTCGAGCACGTAGGGATCGGGGTCCCACGACTGCCACAGGCCCTTGACCACGCTGACGAACTCCTCGGCGATCTCGTAGCGCTGCTCGTGGTCGGGGTGGCGCTCGCGGCTGAAGTTGATCGAGCCGTCGGCAAACGTGGTGACGATGTTCCACGCCGCCCGGCCGCGCGAGAGCTTGTCCACGGTGGCCAGCGTGCGCGCCAGGTTGAACGGCTCGCTGTAGGTGGTGGAGGCGGTGCCGGCCAGGCCGATGTGGCTCGTCACCATCGACAGCGCGGCCAGCATGGCGAGCGGGTCGGGCCGGGTGATCATCGACGGATGCGAGTCGGCGGTCGTCAGCAGGCGGTCGCCGAAGAACACCATGTCGAACTTGGCGCGCTCGGCGGCCTGCGTCATGCGCACCACCAGGTCGACGTTCTCGGTGCCGGCTTCGGCGCCGGGGTAGCGCCAGCCGGCGGCATGGTGGCCGGCGGCCAGCAGGAACAGTCCCAGCTTCATGGGGGGAATCTCCGGGAAAAACTTGGGTTGAATGATGTCGTCAGTTGCTTTGCACGCCGCCGGCCTGCACCACGCGCTGGGCGAGGTCGTGCACGGAGCGGATCTTCTGCGCGGTCTGCTCGGGCGTCAGCGCCTGCACCTCGACCTGCACGCGCGCGAGCGCCTCGACGGTGTCGCGCTCGTGCAGGATCTCCGCGATCCACCGGCGCAGCCGCGCCAGCACCTCGGGCGGCGTGCCCTTGGGCGCGGTGATGAAGAACGAGCCGGCCAGCGCGTCCTCCCAGTCATGGATGCCGGCCTGCTGGATCGACGGCACGCCGGGCAGCTCGGGCGCGCGGCTGCCGCCGAAGTAGGCCAGCGCGCGCAGCTTGCCGGCCTTGATGAACGAGGCGCTGAGCGGATCGAACACGATGTCCACGTGGCCCGCCACCACGTCGGCCACCGCCGGCGCGCTGCCCTTGTAGGGCACGTGGCGGATGTCGATGCCGGCGATGCGCTTGAGCAGCTCGCCGGCCAGATGGCCCGGCGTGCCATTGCCGGAGCTGGCATAGGTCAGCTGGCCGGGATGGGCGCGCGCGTAGGCGATCAGCTGCTGCAGCGTCTGCGCCGGCACCGCGGGATTGACCGCCACGGTGGCCAGCGAGTTGCCGACGTAGGCCACCGGCACCAGGTCGGAGAACGGGTCGAACCGCACCTTCATCAGTTGCGGCGCGATGGCGAGGTTGCCGATCGAGGTATTCAGCAGCGTGTAGCCGTCGGCCGGCGCGCCGGCCACGAAACCCGCGCCGAGCGTGCCGCCGGCGCCGGGCTTGTAGTCGAGCACGACCGGCTGCCTGCTCTTCTCGGCCAGGCGCCGGGTGAGGATGCGCGCAACGTTGTCGTTGGTGCCGCCCGGCGTGTAGGGCACCACGTAGGTGATCGGCTTGGCCGGATAGGCGGCGTCGGCCAGGGCCGGAACGGCGGCGCAGGCGAGCAGCAGCGAGGCCAGGGCATGGCGCCGGAGAGAGGACAGTAGCGATGACATGAACGATGGGGGAGGAAATGGAAAGCGGGGAGCGCGCGCGGCGGGAAATCCGTTGGCCGGATCCCGCGGGCGCCGCGCGCGCGGCAGCGGCGGCGGCCCGCCTGTGCGCCGCCCGGTGGCGGCGGCGAGGAGGGCATGAAAAAACCGCCGCTCATCGTAGACGCTGGCGCGGCCAGACCGAACGACCGATTTGGCATATCCATAGCCGCTGCGCGCACGCATCAGGAAACACATATCCGTATGCGAAATGGGCGCTTGGCGCGGCGGCGCCGGCACGCAACAATCGCCGGTTCCGATGTTTCCGCTCGCGCGCCCGTGCCGGCCGCGCGGCCCGCCGTGCCATGCCTCGCCCGATCCGCCAGATCCGTTTCAACGCCTTCATGATGAATTGCGTGGTGCACCTTGCACCCGGGCAATGGACCGCGCCGGACGACCACGCGGCCGACTACCTCGATCCGGGCTACTGGGTCGCGCTGGCCAGGAAGCTGGAGGAAGGCCTGTTCGACAGCCTGTTCCTCGGCGACATCACCGGCGTCTACGACGTGTTCGGCGGCGCGGCCGACGCCGCGCTGCGCACCGCCGCGCAGGTGCCGATGAACGATCCGGTGCCGCTGATCCCGCTGATGGCGCACGCCACCCGGCACCTCGGCTTCGGCGTCACGGTCTCGGTGGCCTACGAGCCGCCCTACCTGCTGGCGCGCCGCCTGACCACGCTGGACCATCTGAGCGGCGGCCGCGTGGCGTGGAACGTGGTCACGTCCTACCTGGAAAGCGGCGCGCGCAGCCTGGGCCAGCGCGAGCTGCGCGCCCACGACGAGCGCTACGACCGCGCCGACGAATTCCTGGAAGTCTGCTACAAGCTGTGGGAAGGCAGCTGGGAGGACGGCGCCGTGCGGCGCGACAAGGCGCGCGGCGTCTACGCCGACCCCGCGCGCGTGCACGCGGTGCGGCACGAAGGCCGCTACTTCGACCTCGACGGCATCTTCCAGTGCGAGCCGTCCGCGCAGCGCACGCCGCTGCTGTTCCAGGCCGGCGGCTCGGCGCGCGGCACGCGCTTCGCCGCGCGCCATGCCGAGTGCATCTTCGTCGGCGCGCCCACGCGCAACGGCCTGCGCCGCGCGGTGGCATCGCTGCGCGCGGCGCTGGCCGAGGCCGGCCGCGCGCCGGACAGCGCGCTGCTGTTCGCCATGTTCACGGTCATCGTCGACGAGACCGCGGAGAAGGCGCAGGCGCGCTACGCCGCCTACCGCGAGCGCGCCAGCTACGACGGCGCGCTCGCGCTGCTGTCGGGCTGGACCGGCATCGACCTGTCGCGCTACGCGCCCGACGACACGCTCGAATACGTCGACACCAAGGCCGGCCAGTCGGCGCTGGCCTCGTTCAGCAAGCTCGACCCGCAGCGCACCTGGACCGTGCGCGACGCCGTGGAATTCGTCGCCATCGGCGGCCGCGGCCCGGTGGTGGTGGGCGATCCGGTGCAGGTGGCGGACGAACTGCAGGCGTGGATGGAGGACACCGGCATCGACGGCTTCAACCTGGCCTGGGTGGAATCGCCGCGCACCTTCCACGACGTGGTCGACTACCTGGTGCCGGAGCTGCAGCGCCGCGGCGCCTACAAGACCGCCTACGCGCCGGGCACGCTGCGCGACAAGCTGCTCGGCCACGGCCCGCGCCTGCAGGCGCCGCACCCCGGCGCCGGCTTCCGCGCGCCGGCCCGGGACGACTGATCCGCCCGCGCGGTCCTTCCGCACGCCCTCCCCTTTCACCAGCAGGACCACACATGCCCCGCATCAGCGAACTCGACCCCGCCACCTTCGACCCGGCCCGCCGCGAGCTGTTCGACCAGTTCACCGGCAACGGCGCCCATTTCGCCGACCAGTTCTCGGTGCTCGCGCACGTGGCGCCGGCCGCGGAGCACCTGCCGCGCATGCTGCTCGAGCTCAAGGCGCGCAACGGCGTGCCGTACCGCTACATCGAGCTGGCCATCGTGGTGGTGTCGCTGCTCAACGACTGCGACTACTGCGTGCGCAGCCACGCGCCGCGCCTGGCCGTGGAAGGCATCAGCGAGGACGGCGCGCGCCGCCTGCTCGACTATGCCGGCCATCCCGAGCTCGACGAAGTGGACAAGCTGGTGGTGGAATACGCGGTCGCCGTCACGCAGGCGCCGCAGCGCATCCGCGACCAGGTCTTCACGCGGCTGCGCGCGCATTTCAGCGAGGCGCAGGTGGTCGAGCTGACGCTGCGCATCGCGCTGTGCGGCTTCTTCAACCGCTTCAACCAGGCGCTGCAGATCGGCGAGGACGCCACCGCCGTCCATCCGCGCTGATGGCGCCCGCCCGCATCTTCTCTTCCGCTCTCTTCCGCCCTTTCCTGATCCCGACCTGCCATGACTGATTCTTCCTCGTTCGAGCGCCGCGCCTTCCTGCGCGCCGCGGGCGCATCGCTGGCCGCGCTGGCCGCGCCGCAACTGGCGCTGGCCCAGGGCGGCGGCCCCATCCGCATCGGCGTGCTGGTGCCGCTGTCCGGCGGCGGCGGCGCCTACGGCCAGGGCATGGCCAATGCCGCGCGCAAGGCCGCCGACTACATCAACGCCGAGGCCGGCGGCGTGCTGGGCGGGCGCAAGCTGGAAATCCTGGTGGAGGACAGCGAGAGCAACCCCACCGCCGGCGTGGCCGCGGCGCGCAAGCTGCTGGACGTGGGCAAGGTGTCGGCCATCGTCGGCCTGTGGAGCAGCGCGGTGGCGATGGCGATCAAGCCGCTGACCATCGAGAAAGGCATCCCGCTGCTGGTCAGCGGCTCCGGCGACGAGGTCACGCAGGGCGACAACAAGGGGCTGGTGTGGCGCTTCCAGGCGCGCGGCAGCGACTGGGGCGCGGTATTCGCGCGCGCCGCGCTCAAGGACGGCGCGCGCAAGGCCTCGCTGCTGGTGCTGCAGACGCCGTTCACGCTGAGCATGGTCGAGCCGTTCGCGGCCGAGTTCAGGAAGGGCGGCGGCCAGGTGCTCGACACGGTGTTCTACAACCCCAACCAGCCCTCCTATCGCGCCGAGGTGGAGAAGGTGTTCGGCAAGAAGCCGGACGCGGTGTTCCTGCCCAGCTACCTGCCCGACCTGTCGGCCATCGCGCGCGAGGTCTACCGCAGCGGCTTCAGCGACACGCGCATCTACGCCAACTCGTCGTCGGCCGATGCCGAGGGCGCTTTCATCAAGAACGTGGGCAAGGCGGTGGCCGAGGGCATCCACCACATCCAGTCGATCCCGCCGGCGGACTCCACCGCGTACAAGACCTTTGCCCGCGTCGCCGGCATCCCGGCCGGCACGCTGGCCATCTTCCCGTCCAACGTGTGGGACGAGATCTCGGTGCTGGCGCTGGCCATCGAGCGCGCCGGCAGCGCCGACCCGCAGGTGTTCGCCAGGTCCATCCTGCCGGTGGTCAACGGCCCCGGCAAGACCGTGGAGAATCCCGTCGACGGCCTCAAGGCGCTGCGCGCCAGGCAGGCGATCGCCTACAGCGGCGCCGGCTCGCACTTCCAGTTCACGCCGACCGGCGACCAGCTGAACCGCGAGTATGGCCACTTCGTGATCCGCAACGGCGCCAACCAGCTCGTCGACACGCTCAAGTGATGACGCAGGCAGCCCTGGACAGCGCCCCCGCCGCCGCGCCGGCCCGCGCCGCGCCCGGCCAGCGCGCGCAGCGCGTGCTGGCGGCCGAGGCGGTCAGCGTGTCCTTCGGCGGCGTGCACGCGCTCGACGGCGCCTCGGTCAGCCTGGCGCCGGGCCGCATCACTGGCCTGGTCGGGCCCAACGGCGCCGGCAAGTCGACCCTGTTCAACGTGCTGGCCGGCACGCAGCGGCCGCGGCGCGGCACGGTGCGGCTGGCCGGCGCCGACATCACGCGCATGCCGGTGCACCGGCGCGCGCACGCCGGCATCGCCCGCACCTTCCAGCTCGCGCGCGAGCTGGACAGCCTGAGCGTGCTGGAGAACCTGCTGCTGGCCGCGCCGCGCCAGCCCGGCGAGCGCCTGGGCAACCTGCTGTTGCGCCGCGGCGCCGTGCGCCGTGCCGAGGCCGCGGCCATCGAGCGCGCGCTGGCGCTGCTCGCCCGCGTGCGCCTGACGCGGCTGGCCGACCAGCCCGCCGGCGCGCTCTCCGGCGGCCAGAAGAAGCTGCTGGAGCTGTGCCGCGCGCTGATGCTGGAGCCGGACATCGTGCTGCTCGACGAGCCCGCCGCCGGCGTCAACCCGGCGCTGATCGAGGAGCTGTGCCAGTTCATCCTGGCGCTGCGCGGCGAGGGCAAGACCTTCGCCATCGTCGAGCACAACATGGACATGGTGGCCGCGCTGTGCGACCACGTCTACGTGCTGGCCGAAGGCCGGGTGCTCACGCAGGGCAGCTTCGACGCCGTGACCGCCGACACGCGCGTGCGCCAGGCCTACCTGGGAGAGCCATGATGGACGCGCCGCAAGAACTGGTGCTGGCGGGCGTGTCGGCCGGCTACCGGGGCAAGGACATCCTGCACGGCGTGAGCTTCACGGTACCGCCGGGTGGCGCGCTGACCGTGATCGGCCCCAACGGCTCGGGCAAGTCCACGCTGCTCAAGGCGGTGGCCGGCCTGCTGCCGCTGTCGGCCGGCAGCGTGCGCCTGGGCGGGCGCGAGCTCGGCCCGCTCGACGCCCCGGCGCGCGCGCGCCTGGGGCTGGCCTACGTGCCGCAGGAGGGCAACGTGTTCGCCAACCTCAGCGTGGCCGACAACCTGCGGCTGGGCTGGGAGTTCCTGCACGCCGGCCGGGGCGCGGGCAGCGCGGCACGGCGCCGGCGGCAGGAGTACGTGCTGGACCTGTTCCCCGAGATCCGCGCGCGCCTGCCGGGCAGCGCGGGGCTGCTCAGCGGCGGCCAGCGCCAGATGGTGGCGATGGCCTCGGCGCTGATGCAGACGCCGTCGCTGCTGGTGCTGGACGAGCCCTCGGCGGGCCTGTCGCCGCGCAACGCGGCGCTGCTGTTCGAGGTCATCGCGCGCATCCGCGCCACCGGCATCACGCTGCTGATGATCGAGCAGAACGTGCGCCTCGGGCTGGCCGCGGCCGATACCGGGCTGGTGCTGGCCGCCGGCCAGGTGCGGCTGGTGGCGCCGGCCGCGGGCCTGGCCGACGACGACGCGGTGCGCCAGCTCTACCTGGGCACGCGCGCGCACGACACCCGCCTCGCCGGCGGCGCTTCATAAAAGGCCACACCGATGCTTCAACTCATCTTCAACGGCCTGGTCTCCGGCCTGCTGGTGGCGCTGCCGGCGCTGGCGCTGGCGCTGAGCTTCAGCGTGCTGCGCTTCGCCAATTTCGCCATCGGCGCCATGCTGACGCTGGGCGCCTACCTGATCTACCTGTTCAACGCGGTGCTGGGCTGGCCGCTGCCGTGGGCCGCCGCGGCCGGCGTGGCGCTGGGCGGCGTGGTGGCGGTGGCGGTGGACTGGCTGGTCTACCGCCGCCTGCGCGAGCGCTCCGGCGTGACGCTGCTGGTGGCCAGCATGGGCGTGGCCTTCGTGCTGGAGAACGCGGTGCGCTTCGTCGCCGGCGGCACGCCGCTGGGCTACGACACCGAGCCGGCGCGCCCGTTCCGCGTGGCCGCGCTGGAGCCGCTGGGCGGCCTGCGCGTGAACTACGAGCAATGGCTGATCGTGCTGGTCGGCGCGGCCAGCCTGGCGCTGGTGTGGCTCGTGTTCCGCTGCACGCCGCTGGGCCGCGCCATGCGCGCGGTGGCGGACAATCCCGCGCTGGCGGCGGTGCGCGGCATCTCGCGCGCGCGCGTGGTGGCGCTGACGTGGTTCCTGTCGGGCGCGCTGGCCAGCGCCGCCGGCCTGCTGGTCGGGCTGGACGCCACGCTCGATCCGCAGATGGGCTGGAACTACGTGCTGCCGGTGTTCGCCGCCGCCATCCTCGGCGGCATCGCCAACCCGATGGCGGCGGTGTTCGGCGCGCTGGTGATGGGCGTGGCCGCCGAGGCCTCCACGCTGGCGCTGCCGTCGCACTACCGCACGCTGGTGGCCTTCGCCGTGCTCGCCGCGCTGCTGCTGGTGCGGCCGTGGGGCGTGTTCGGCCGCGCGCCGGTGCAGAAATAAGGAAGCGGACCATGAGCAGCTACCTGATCTCCCTGCTGATGCTGGTCTCCATCGCCGGCATCGCCGCGCTCGGACTGAACCTGCAATGGGGCCTGACCGGACTGGTCAACTTCGGCCTGTTCGGCTTCTACATGCTGGCCGCCTACGCCTGCGCGCAGTTCGCGCACCTGGGCTGGAACCCGTGGCTGGCGCTGGCCGCCGCCGCCGCGCTGGCCATGCTCGCCAGCGCGCTGACCAGCCTGATCTCCGCGCGGCTGTCCGAGGACTACCTCGCCATCGTCACGCTGGGGTTCGCCGAATGCCTCAAGCTGGTCGCGATCCACGAGGAATGGCTCACGCGCGGCAGCCTCGGCATCGCCAGCATCCCGCGCCCGGTGGCCGGCGACGGCGCGCTGCTGGCCGTCGCGCTGGCGCTGCTGGCGGCGGTCTTCGCGCTGTTCGAGGTGGTGGCGCGCGCGCCGCTGGGCCGCACCGCGCGCGCGTTGCGCGACGACCCGCTGGTGGCCGCCACGCTGGGCAAGCCGGTGCTGTGGCTGCGCCTGCGGCTGTTCGCGCTGGGCGGCGGCGCCATCGGGCTGGCCGGCGGCATGCATGCGTTCTACTACCAGTACATCGACCCGACCCAGTTCGGCCCGATCCTTACCGCCTATGCCTTCATGGGCGTGATCATCGGCGGGCGCGGCAGCAACCGCGGCGTGCTGCTGTCGGCGTTCACCGTGGTGGCGCTGCTCGAAGGCACGCGCTTCGTCAACGACTACGTGGCGTGGCTCAGCGCCAGCCAGCTCGCCTCGCTGCGGCTGATGCTGATCGGGCTGGGGCTGATCGTGGCGCTGATCTACCGGCCCGCCGGGCTGGTGGCCGAGTACCGCCTGCGCGCGGCCCCCGGCGCGGACCAGCCGTCCGCCTGAACGCGCGCCGCCGGCCAGGCGGAAACGCGCGGCTAGGCCGAAACGCGCTGGCCCAGCCCACGGCCGATCTCGCGCACGGTCTCGACCAGCTTCGCGCGGACCTCGCCGAGCAGCCGCGCGGCCGGGAAATACTGCGCCGCGCCGGCCACGCTGAGCGCCATCATCGGCAGGCCGTGGCCCGGGCTGAACGGCATGGCGACCGCGTGCACCTCCTGCATCCAGTCGCCCAGCGACGACGCGCATCCGGTGGCCTGGCACTCCTCCACGGCGAGATCGATGCCGCGCTTGAGCGCCGGCCACGCGGCCTCGTCGAGCGCGCGCACGCGCTCCATCAACTCGGCGCGCCCGGCCGGCGGCAGGCCCGCGAGGTGCGCGCGCCCGGCGGCCGTGGTGGCCAGCGGGATGCGCGAGCCCACGCCGAGGCTGAGCGTGACGATCGAGCCGCCGCGCGCGCATTCCAGGTACAGCATGGAGAGCCGGTCGCGGGTGGCGAGCGCGACCACGGCGTCGGTCTCGGTGGCCAGCCGCTGCATCAGCGGCCGCGCCACCTGCCGCACGTCGAGGTCGGCCAGCATGGTGCTGCCGAGCGCCGCGGTGGCGGTGCCGAGCCGGTACTTGCCGCTCTCCGGCACCAGATGCAGGTAGCCCAGCCGCGTGAGCGTGTAGGTCAGGCGCGTGACGGTCGACTTGGGCAGGCCGCAGCGCTCGGCGATCTCGTGGTTGGCGAGGAAGCTGTCGCCGCCGGGAAAGCAGCGCAGCACTTCCAGCCCGCGCGCGAGCGCGGTCACGAAATGGCGGTCCGCGCCGGCCTCGGCGGGCGCCTGCGCGTCCGCGGCGTCTTCCATGTCCTCCATGTCCTGCCGCGCCGGCGCGCCTTCCTGGTGTCTTGCCATTGCCTCTATCCGGTTCGATGATGCGGTGCCTGCATCGGCAATCTCGCGCGGGCAAGGTAACACGAACGGCCGGCGGACTGCAATGCAGTCCTGCATGCCGGCTCCGTCACCCGGCCCGCGCCGCGCGCGTCGCCGGCAACCGGCACCCGCAGCGGCGCCCGCTTGACTTGGCGCGATCCCCTACCCATACTTTGGACCGCTGTGCAGTTTTTGATTCCGCAAAAATCGTCCGCCCAGGACGAACCGGAGGAAGACAGATGACCCAGAAAAAGGCCGTGCTCGTGATCGGCGCCGGCGACGCCACCGGCGGCGCGATCGCCCGCCGCTTCGCCCGCGAGGGCTACATCGCCTGCGTCACGCGCAGGAACGCCGACAAGCTGGCGCCGCTGGTGGCGCAGATCGAGGCCGAGGGCGGCAGCGCGCACGCCTTCGGCTCCGACGCGCGCAAGGAAGAGGAGATGGCCGCGCTGTTCCGCGAGATCGAGGCCAATATCGCGCCGGTCGAGGTCGCCGTGTTCAACATCGGCGCCAACGTGCGCTTCGACGTGGTGGACACCACCGCGCGCGTCTATTTCAAGGTCTGGGAAATGGCCTGCTTCGCCGGCTTCCTGATGGGCCGGGAAGCGGCCAGGGTCATGCTGCCGCGCCAGCGCGGCTCGATCTTCTTCACCGGCGCCACCGCCAGCCTGCGCGGCCGCGCCGGCTTCTCCGCGTTCGCCGGCGCCAAGCACGGCCTGCGCGCGCTGGCCCAGTCGATGGCGCGCGAACTGGCGCCAAAAGGGCTGCACGTGGCGCACCCGATCATCGACGGCGCCATCGACACCGAATTCATCCGCGAGAACTTCCCCGAGCGCTACAAGCTCAAGGAGCAGGACGGCATCCTCAACCCCGAGCACATCGCCGACGCCTACTGGATGCTGCACCAGCAGCCGCGCGACGCCTGGACCCACGAGCTCGACCTGCGCCCCTGGATCGAGAGCTGGTGATCGCGCCGCGGGCCGCAAGCCCCCCCAGCGCCCGGCCCGCCGTTTCCCGCGCCAACCCGCCTCCCGCGGCCAGAACGAAAACCGAAGACAGAGACCGACAAATGCCCGACGTGAAAGTACAGTTCCTTTTCGATTTCGGCAGCCCCAACGCCTATCTCAGCCACAAGGTCATCCCCGCCATCGAAGAACGCACCGGCGCGCGCTTCGAGTACGTGCCGGTGCTGCTGGGCGGGCTGTTCCGCCTGACCGGCAACCGCTCGCCGGCCGAGGCGTTCGGCGGCATCAAGAACAAGCCCGAATACGACATGCTCGAAATGCGGCGCTTCATCCAGCGCCACCGCATCGCCGGCTTCCGGCGCAACCCGCACTTCCCGGTCAACACGCTGCAGATCATGCGCGGCGCGGTGGCGGCGCAGCGCGACGGCACCTTCGAGACATACGTGGACACGGTCTTCGCCGACATGTGGGAGCGCGAAAGGAAGATGGACGATCCCGAGGTCATCCGGGCCGCGCTGGACGCCGCGGGGCTCGATGGCGCGCAGATGCTCGCGCGCATCGCCGACGCCGAGGTCAAGGCGCAACTGCTCGCCAATACGCAGGACGCATTCGAGCGCGGCGCGTTCGGCTCGCCCACGTTCTTCGTGGACGGCGAGATCTATTTCGGCAAGGACCGGCTGCGCGACGTGGAAGAGGAAATCGTGCGCCGCCGCGCCGGCTGAGGCTATCATCGGGGTCCGCCGCATTCCGCGCCGGCCATCGCGCCGGCGCGGCGGCACCGCAAGCCCCGGGCACGAGGAGGCAAAGCCGCTCCCGCCGGACGCCTGACCCATGCATCCGCAGGAGATTTCCATGCTGCTCTTGACCGTTGAAGAATGGCTGGCCACCAGGACCGAGCCGCACATCGACACCTTCGTCAGTTCGCGCACGCGCCTGGCGGCCTACGCGACCCGGCTCGAACTCGGCGACGCGCTGCGCCTGCTCAAGCGCTACAGCGACGTCTACAAGCAGAAATACTCGATGACGGCGGTGGCGTTCCGCCTGGTCAGCGTGGCGCAGATCGCCGACGACACCGACGAGCAGGCGCTGCGCGACCTCGACGTCCAGCTCGTCACGCGCGACTTCGCCGACCGGCTGGCCGACGCCTAGGCGGCGCGGGCGTGTCAGACAGCCACCGATGGCAAATCCGTGCCGTCCGCGCACAATGGAGCCTCAGACGGCCACAGGAAACGCCATGCCAGCGCAATATCTTCACGTCAGGCCCTACGGCGACGGATGGGATGTGATCCAGGACGGTGCCCGCTACGCCAACTCGCACCATGCCACGCAGGCAGCCGCCATCCGCGCCGGCACGCGCGACGCGCGCCGCGACGGGGTGGCGCTGCTGATCCACGAGGCCGACGGCCGGATCTGCAACCAGTGCGCGTTCGAGCAGGACACCTTCGCGCTGGCCTGAATCCGCCTTCCCCCTCGGCTTCGGGCGCTATCCTGCGCCGATCTCGCGCCTACTGCGCGCCAATCCCGCACTTACCTCGCACTTACCTCGCGCTGGCCGCGCCCGGCCACAGCCGCACGGCCAGCGCCGCGCCCGCGGTGGCGGTGGACAGCGCCGTGACCGCCACCCAGCCCCAGTGCGCCAGCAGCACGCTGCCCAGCGCGGCGCCGGTGGCCATGCCGATGAACATGCCGCCGAACAGCACCGCGTTGAGGCGGCTGCGCGCGCCCGGCTCGATGCCGTAGACGATGGTCTGGTGCGCCACCAGCGTCACCTGCACGCCCAGGTCGAAGCCCAGCGCGCTGGCGGCGATCAGCCACAGGCGCGCATGCGGCGCCAGCAGCGGCGCGAGCAGCATGCCCGCGAACGACAGCGCCGTCAGCGCGGTGCCCAGCCGCGTGACCAGTTCCGGCCCGCGGCGGTCGGCCAGGCGCCCGGCCAGCGGCGCGGCCAGCGCCCCGGCCGCGCCGGCCAGGCCGAACGCGCCGGCGGCGGCGCTGCCCAGATGGAACGGCGCGCCGTGCAGCATGACCGCCAGCGTCGACCAGAACGCGCTGAAGCCCACCGACAGCAGCCCCTGCGCCAGCGCCGCGCGGCGCAGCGCGCCGTGCTTCACCCACAGCTTGCCGAGCGAGCCCAGCAGCGCGCGGTACGGCAGGTGCGTGGTGGGCCGGAAGCGCGGCAGCCCGCGCCAGGCCGCCGCGCCGATCAGCGCGATGCTGGCCGCCGCGATCACGTACATGGCGCGCCAGCCGAAGTGCTCCGCCACGAAGCCGCTGGCCACGCGCGACAGCAGGATGCCCAGCAGCAGCCCGGTCATCACGGTGCCGACCACCTTGCCGCGGTGCGCCTCGGGCGCCAGCGTGGCGGCGGCCGGCACGATGTCCTGCGCCATCGTCGCGGCCAGGCCCGTGGCCAGGCTGGCGGCCAGCAGCAGGCCGATGCCCGAGGCCGAGCCGCCCACCAGCAGCGCGACGCTCAGCGCCGCGGCCTTGACCAGGATGATGCGGCGGCGGTCGTAGCGGTCGCCCAGCGGCGCCAGCAGCAGGATGCCCAGCGCGTAGCCCAGCTGCGTGAAGGTCGGCACCAGCCCGACGGTGGCGTCGGAGGCGCCGATGTCGGCGCCCAGCACGCCCAGCATCGGCTGGCTGTAATAGAGCGCCGCCACCGACAGGCCAGCGCCCGCGGCCAGCAGCAGGATCAGGCTCGCCGGCAGGCGCGGCGCCTCGCTTTCATGGTGCCGGGCGGCCGGATGCGGATCGGTGCCGGCTGGCACGGCTTGGACGGATGTCATGGTGTCTACCCTTGGCTTTTGACAGAGCCCCGAGTGTGGGTGCACGCCGGCGCGCGCGGTAGTACCGCGCTTCGCACAACTGATATACGCTTCGCGTATGAAAGCGCCCCGTTCCCCCGCCCAGCCTGCCTCCGCGTCCACCGACCGCGTCGAGCTGATGCAGACCTTCGTGCGCATCGTCGAGGCCGGCAGCCTGTCCGCCGCCGCCGCGCAGATGGGCACCACCCAGCCCACCGTGAGCCGCCGCCTGCAGATGCTGGAGCGCTCGCTGGGCCTGCGCCTGCTGCAGCGCTCCACGCACGCGATGAAGCTGACCGAGGACGGCGAGCGCTGCTACGGCCGCGCCAAGGAGCTGGTCGGCAGCTGGGAGGCGTTCGAGGCCGACCTGCGCGGCGCCCGCGACGAGCCCGAAGGCACGCTGCGCGTGGTGGTGCCGCACGCGTTCGGCCAGCAGCGGCTGGTGGGCCCGCTGGCGGCGTACCTGGGGCGCCACCCGCGCGTGAACGTGGAATGGCTGCTGCACGACCGCACCCCCGATTTCATCGCCGACGGCATCGACTGCGCCATCCACGTGGGCGAGGTCAGCGACCCGGCCGTGGTGGCGATCCGCCTGGCGCAGGTGCCGCGCATCGTGGTGGCGGCGCCGTCGCTGCTGGCGCAGCCGGACATGCAACCCGACATGCAACCCGATGCGCTGGCCGCGCTGCCCTGGCTGTCGATCCGCACCTTCTACCGCACCGAGGTCACGCTCACGCACGCGGCCAGCGGCGAGACCCGGCAACTGGCGTTCCGCCCGCGCGTGAGCACCGACAGCCTCTACGCGCTGCGCAGCGCGGCCATCCTGGGGCTCGGCGTGGCCGTGGCCTCGGCGTGGATGGTGGCCGACGACATCGCGCAGGGCCGCCTGGTGCACCTGGTGCCGCAATGGCAGGCGTCGCCGCTGCCGCTGCAACTGATCTATCCGTATGCGCGCTTCTATCCCGCCAAGCTGCGGCGCTTCGTGGAAACCATGCGCGAGGCGGTGCCGCGCGCGATGGCGGCCACCGGCGGGGCCGCCGCAGGGCAGGAAGAATAGGAAGTCATGCTGTCCGCGAATCGCTTACCCGGACAGCGGCCGGCGGCGCCACGAGCAGGCCATGCTCGACAACCGGTTCGGCACCCGCATCGCCCGGCGGCCGGCCACGCGGGCCACGCAGGCCACGCGGGGATAGCGCCGGCCACCGGCAAATCCGCCGCCGGCCTCAGAGCGAATCCGGCACCTTCTCCAGGTCCGCCAGCCACACCACCGATTCCGAATCGCTCGGCGCGCGCCAGTCGCCGCGCGGCGACAGCGAGCCGCCCGAGCCCACCTTGGGCCCGTTCGGCACGCACGAGCGCTTGAACTGGCTGGTGCGGAAGAAGCGGTCGAGGAAGATGCGCAGGTTGCGCTTGATGTCGGCCACCTCGTACTGGTTGCGCGCCACGTGCTGGCCCTCCGGCCAGTTGCCCTGCTCGCGGTCGCCCCACGCGCTCAGCGCCAGGAAGGCGATCTTGCTCGGCGTGAAGCCGAAGCGCAGCGTGTAGTACAGGTTGAAATCCTGCAGCTCGTAGGGCCCGATGAAATGCTCGGTCTTCTGCTGCGGCGCGCTGGCCGAGTCGCCCGGCACCAGCTCCGGGCTGATCTCGGTCTCGAGCACGTCGATCAGCACGTCGGAGCCGGCCGCGCCGATCTGGCCGGTCTCCGCCACCCAGCGCACCAGATGCGAGATCAGCGTCTTGGGCACGCTGGCGTTGACGTTGTAGTGCGACATGTGGTCGCCCACGCCGTAGGTGCACCAGCCCAGCGCGAGTTCGCTCAGGTCGCCGGTGCCGATCACGATGGCCTGGTTGTGGTTGGCGAAGCGGAACAGGTGGTTGGTGCGCTCGCCGGCCTGCACGTTCTCGAAGGTCACGTCGTAGACCGGCTCGCCCGCCGCGTACGGATGGCCCAGGTCCTTGAGCATCTCGAGGCAGCTCGGGCGGATGTCGATCTCCCTCGCCGCGCAGCCCACCACGTCCATCAGCTTCCTGGCCTGCACCAGCGTGCGGTCGCTGGTGGCGAAGCCCGGCATGGTGATGCCGATGATGTTGGTGCGCGGCAGGCCGAGCCGGTCCATCGCCTTGGCGCACACCAGCAGCGCGTGCGTGGAGTCCAGCCCGCCGGACACGCCGATCACCACCTTGCGGATGCCGCTGGCCGACAGGCGCTGCGCCAGCGCCTGCACCTGGATGTTGTAGACCTCGTGGCAGCGCTCGTCGCGGCGGCGCGCGTCGGACGGCACGTAGGGAAAGCGCTCGAGCTTGCGCCGCAGCGGCAGCGCGTCCCGCATGCCCACGCCGGCTTCATAGCCGATCACGCGGAACTTCGCCACCTCGGCGGCATGGCGCCGCACCGAGTGGCCGAACGTGGTCTGGTGCATGCGCTCGCGCGACAGGCGCTCCAGGTCGACGTCGGCGAAGGTCAGGTGCGCGTCGTCGGCGAAGCGCTCGGACTCGGCCAGCAGCTCGCCGTTCTCGTAGATCAGCGCCTGCCCGTCCCAGGCCAGGTCGGTGGACGACTCGCCCTTGCCGGCCGAGCTGTACACATAGGCCGCCAGGCAGCGCGCCGACTGCTGGCCGACCAGCTGGTGGCGGTAGCCGGCCTTGCCCACCACGATGTTGGACGCCGACAGGTTCACCAGCACGGTGGCGCCGGCCAGCGCCGCGAACGACGACGGCGGCACCGGCACCCACAGGTCCTCGCAGATCTCCACGTGGAAGCGGAACGTGGCGATGTCGCCGGCCTCGAACAGCAGGCCCGCGCCGAACGGCACCTTCTGGCCCAGCAGCCGGATCTCGTCGACCGAGGCGTTGTCGGCCGAGCTGAATTGCCGCGCCTCGTAGAACTCCCAGTAGTTCGGCAGGTAGGTCTTGGGCACCACGCCCAGGATGCGCCCGCCGGCCACCACCGCCGCGCAGTTGAACAGCAGGTGCTCCACCCGCAGCGGCAGCCCGATCACCAGCGTGGTGGCGAGCGTGCGCGACGCCTCGACGATCTCGCCCAGCGCCGCCTCGCAGGCATCGAGCAGCGCGCGCTGGTGGAACAGGTCGTCGCAGGTGTAGGCGGACAGCCCCAGCTCCGGGAACGCCACCAGCGCCGCGCCCTGGCTGGCCGCCTGGCGCGCCAGCGCGATCGTGCCGGCCGCGTTGAAGGCCGGGTCGGCGACGCGGCAGACGGGCACGCCCACCGCCACGCGGGCGAAGCCGTGGGAATAGATATTGAGGAATTTGTCGGTCATCTCGTTCGTCCTTGCGCCGGCCGCGGCGGGCGGCCCGGCGCCGGCAAAGGCGCGGCGGCGCGGACGCGCCGCCAGCGTGGCAATGATGCAATTCTACGATGCGCGCCGGATGCGCGCCGCGCGGGGCCGCGCCGCGGGCGGATGCTATCCGCCCCCGACGCCGGCCAGCAGCGTCTCCAGCTGCGCCAGCTCCAGCGGCTTGACCATGTGCGCGTGGAAACCCGCGCCGTGCGTGCCCGCCTGGTCGGCCGGCTGCCCGAAGCCGGTCATCGCCACGAACGTGGTGCCGGACAAGCCCGCTTGCGCGCGCAGCAGCTTGAGCAGCTCGTACCCGTCCATCACCGGCATGGCGATGTCGATCAGGGCCAGATGCGGCAGGAAGCGCGCCGCCAGCGCCTGCGCGGTCTCGCCCTCGTAGGCCACCCACACCTCGTGCCCCAGCATCTCCAGCAGCATGCCGAGGCTGTCGGCGGAATCGCGGTTGTCGTCCACCACCAGCACGCGCAGCGGGCGCCGCCGCGCCGCCGCCCCGGGCTGCGCCGGCGGCGCTTGCGGCGGCGTGCAGGGCAGCCGCACGGTGAAGGTGCTGCCGCGGCCCTCGCCCGCGCTGGCCGCGCCGATGGTGCCGCCGTGCAGCTCCACCAGCGAGCGGCACAGCGACAGGCCGATGCCGAGCCCGCCGTTGCGCGTCTGCCCGGCGGGCATGCGCTGCACGAACAGGCGGAAGATGTCGTCCAGCGCGGCGGCCGGGATGCCGCAGCCGGGGTCCGACACGCGCAGCTCCAGCAGCCGGCCGCTGACCGCGGCGCCGAGCGCGATCCGGCTGCCGGCCGGAGAGAACTTGGAAGCGTTGTGCAGCAGGTTCTGCAGCACCTGGACCAGGCGCGTGAGGTCGCCGCGGAACACCACCGGCTGTGCCGGCAGGCTCACGTCCACCTGCTGGCCGCGCAGGTCCAGCGCCGGCCGCGCGGACTCGATGGCGCGCGCCACCAGGTCGCCCAGCTCCACGTTGCGCATGCGCAGCCCGACCTTGCCCGAGGTGATGCGCCCCACGTCGAGCAGGTCGTCCACCAGCCGCGTGAGGTGGCTGATCTGGCGGTCGATCATGTCGCGGCAGCGCGCCGCGCCGGGGCCCAGGCTGGTGTCCAGCCGCAGCAGGTTGACGGCGTTGCGCACCGGCGCCAGCGGGTTGCGCAGCTCGTGCGACAGCGTGGCCAGGAACTCGTTCATGCGGCGGCTCGAGGCCTCGATCTCCTCCAGCCGCTTGCGCTCGCTCATGTCGCGCACGACCTTGGCGAAGCCGCGCACCGAGCGGTCTTCGCCATAGATGGGCGTGATGGTCACGTTGGCCCAGAACTGCGAGCCGTCCTTGCGCACGCGCCAGCCTTCGTCCTCGAAACGGCCTTCGCTGACCGCGCGCCGCAGCTCGTGTTCCGGCCAGCCCCGGGCGATGGCCTCCGGCGTGTAGAACGACGAGAAATGCCGGCCGATGACTTCCGCCGCCGCATACCCCTTCATGCGCTGCGCGCCGGGGCTCCAGCTCGAGACATGGCCGCCGCGGTCGAGCGTGTAGATGGCGTAGTCCTGGATGGCGTCGACCAGCGCGCGGTAGTCGGTCTCTCCGGGCTGGTCGGGCAGGTCGGGCTGGCCATGCTGGGCGGCGGGCGACGGCGCGGACGCCTCGCCGGCGGGCGGCGGCGCTGCGGAGTCGGGCGGGCGGCGAGGCGCTTTCATGGCGGCGGCATGGGCTCGGGCGGCATGAGCTCGGGGGAACATGGACTCGGGAAAGCGGCGGCCCGAAGCAGCGGCCCGCCATGATACGCAGCATACGCAAAAAAATCGCGGCACGGTCTGCCCGCGCCGGCGCCGCCATTGCGCGGCGGCGTGGCGCGGCTGCCGCGTGGCGGCGCGGATACTGTATATTCATACAGTCCAGATCCGCCCTTCCCGCCAGCCGTGTTCCCCGCCGACCAGTGCGCGCCGCAGCGCACGCCGCCCCGATGACCTGCACCGTCGCCGTGCGCGCGCTGTGCGAGTTCACCGCCAAGCAGGGCGACCTCGACATCCGCTTCACGCCCTCGCCGAGCGCCGCCGAGGGGCAGGCCGCGCACGCGCTGGTGCAGGGCCGCCGCGGCGCCGGCTACCAGGCCGAGATCGCGCTGCAGGGCGAATACCGGCACCTGCTGGTGCGCGGCCGCGCCGACGGCTACGACGCCGGCGCCAACCTGCTCGAGGAAATCAAGACCGTGCGCGGCGACTGGACCGCGCTGCCGGAGAACCACCGGCAGCTGCACCTGGCCCAGGCCAGGATCTATGCGTGGCTGATGTGCCGCAAGCTCGGCCTGCCCGCCATGCGCATCGCGGTGGTGTACTTCGACATGGCGAGCCAGCGCGAGTCGGCCTGCACCGAGGCGCGCGACGCCGGCTGGCTGCGGGCGTTCTTCGAGGACAAGTGCGCGCGCTTCGTCGCGTGGGCCGAGCAGGAGACCGCCCACCGCGCCGCGCGCGACGCCGCGCTGGCGGCGATGGTCTTTCCGCACGCGGCGTTCCGGCGCGGCCAGCGCGAACTGGCCGAGGCGGCCTACCGCGCCGCGCGCGGCGGGCGCTGCCTGCTGGCGCAGGCGCCCACCGGCATCGGCAAGACCGGCGCCGCGCTGTTCTCCACGCTCAAGGCCGCGCCGGCGGGCGGGCTCGACAAGGTGTTCTACCTGACCGCCAAGACCACCGGCCGCCAGATGGCGCTCGATGCCGCGCGGGGCCTGCGCGCGGCCAACCCCGGCCTGCCGCTGCGCGTGCTGGAGCTGGCCGCGCGCGAGAAGTCCTGCGAGCATCCCGGCCAGGCCTGCCACGGCGAAGCCTGCCCGCTCGCGCGCGGCTTCTACGACCGCCTGCCCGCCGCGCGCCTGGAAGCCGCCGCGCAGCCCGTGCTCGACCGCGCCGCGCTGCGGCAGGCAGCGCTGGCCCACGGCGTGTGCCCCTACTACCTCGGCCAGGAAATGGCGCGCTGGGCCGACCTCGTGGTGGGCGACTACAACTACTACTTCGACCGCGGCGCCATGCTGCACGGCATGGCCGCCGCCGGCGACTGGCGCGTGGCGGTGCTGGTGGACGAAGCCCACAACCTGCTCGAGCGCGCGCGCAAGATGTACTCGGCGGAGCTGGACCCGGCCGTGCTGCCCGAGCTGCGCCGCGCCGCGCCGAAACCGCTGGCCGGCGCGCTGCGCCGCCTCGGCACGCAATGGGGCGCGCTGTCCCGCCCACGGGAAGCCGCCGGCGCGGCCCACGCGGCCCACGCGGACATCCCGCCCGCGTTCCTCGCCGCGCTCGAGCGCGCCGCCGCCGCCATCCTCGACCAGCTCGCCGAGGCGCCCGCCAGCGTGAGCCCCGCACTGCAGCGCTTCTACTTCGACGCGCTGCACTTCTGCCGCCTGGCCGAATCGTTCGGCCCGCATTCGGTGTTCGACATCCGCCGCGACGGCGCGGCCGCGCCGGCACGCCCCGCCAAGGGCCGCCTCGCCGTGCGCAACCTGATTCCGGCGCCGTTCCTCGCGCCGCGCTTCGGCGCGGCGCGCAGCGCCATCCTGTTCTCGGCCACGCTCCATCCCGCGCGCTTCGTGCGCGACACGCTCGGCCTGCCGCCGGACGCCGCCTGGCTCGACGTGCCGTCGCCGTTCCACGCCGGCCAGCTCGCCGTGCGCATCGCCGGCGGCATCTCCACGCGCTACCGCGACCGCGCGCGCTCGGTGCGCCCGATCGCTGAGCTGCTGGCCGCGCAGTACCGCGAGCGCCCGGGCAACTACCTGGCGTTCTTCAGCAGCCACGACTACCTGCGCCAGGTGGCGGACGCCTTCGAGCTCGGCTGGCCCGACATTCCGGTGCGGCGGCAGGCGCGCGCCATGCGCGAGGCCGAGCAGGCCGGCTTCCTCGCCGCGTTCGAGCCGGGCGGCCGCGCCATCGGCTTCGCCGTGCTCGGCGGCGCCTTCGCCGAGGGCGTCGACCTGCCCGGCGACCGCCTGGTCGGCGCCTTCATCGCCACGCTCGGCCTGCCGCAGTTCAACGAGGTCAACGAACTCACGCGGCAGCGCATGGAAGCCGAGTTCGGCAGCGGCTACGAGTACGGCTACCTCTACCCCGGCCTGCAGAAGGTGGTGCAGGCCGCCGGCCGCGTGATCCGCACCGAGGCCGACCGCGGCGTGGTCCACCTGATCGACGACCGCTTCGCGCGCCCCGAGGTGCGGGCGCTGCTGCCGGCCTGGTGGGACGTGCGCGGCGCCGGCATCGAGGCCGCGGACCCGGCCGGGCGCTGACGCCGCCTGCCGCCGCCGGCTCGCTGCACTATCATGTCGGTCATCCGAAGACCGCATCACATGAGATTCCTATCCGTGGTACCCCGCCTGGCGGCCATCTCGCTGCTGGGCGCAACGCTGGCGGCGGCGCCCGCGCGCGCCGGCGCCAGCCCGGCCGCCGCCCGCGCCGGCGCCTTCCCGCAGCGGCCGATCCGGCTGGTGGTGACGTTCCCGCCGGGCGGCGGCACCGACACGCTGGCGCGCATCGTCGGCACCGAGCTCAGCCGCAGCCTGGGCCAGGCCGTGGTGGTGGACAACCGGCCCGGCGCCAGCGGCAACATCGGCGCCGAACTGGTGGCGCACAGCCGGGCGGACGGCTATACGCTGCTGATGGTCAACAGCAGCTTCGCCATCAACCCGGCCGTGTTCGGCAAGCTGCCGTTCTCGCCGCGCAAGGACTTCGGCGCGGTCGTCGCCTTTGCCTCGGTGCCGTCGGTGATCGCGGTGCCGGCGCATTCGCCCATCCACGGCTTCGCCGACCTGCTGGCCGCGGGCCGCGCGCCGCGTCCGCCCAGCTATGCCTCGTGCGGCAACGGCACGCCGCAGCACCTGGCCGGCGAGCTGCTCAAGATCTCGGCGCGCATCGACCTGCTGCACATTCCCTACAAGGGCTGCGCGCCCGCGCTCACCGACGTGCTGGGCGGCCAGGCCGACGTCAGCATCAACACGCTCACCAACACCCTGCCCTACCTCAAGAGCGGCAGGCTGCGCGCGCTGGCCGTGACCTCGCGCCAGCGCTCGCCCTTCCTGCCGGACGTGCCGACCGTGGCCGAGCTGGGCCTGCCCGGCTACGACGTCGACCAGTGGTTCGGCATCCTGGCGCCGGCGCGCACGCCGCCCGAGGTGGTGCGCAAGCTCAACGTGGAGATCGCGCGCGCGGTCGCCCGGCCGGAGATCCGCGCCAACCTCGCGCAACTGGGCTTTGCCGCCACCTACAGCACGCCGGCCGAGTTCCAGGGCGTGGTCGACGCGGACATGGCGCGCTGGCAGAAACTGGCCGCGCGCATCGGGCTGCGGGCGGACTAGCCGCGCGCGGAATTCGGCCGAATTCGGCGGCAAGATGCGGAGTGACGCGCCGCCGCCGCCGGCGTAGCCTTGCCCATCATCGTTCACCGCCGGGAGTCCATCGTGACAGTCATGCAGGCAGGCGCGGCGGCGGTCGACAGGCTGCCCTGGGAGGCCATCGGGCAGGAACTCGACCAGCACGGCTGCGCCGTCATCGCGGGCCTGCTCGCGCCGCCGGCCTGCGACGCGCTGGCCGCGCTCTATCCGCGCGACGACCTCTTCCGCTCGCGCGTGGTCATGAGCCGCCACGGCTTCGGCCGCGGCGAGTACAAGTACTTCGGCTACCCGCTGCCCAGCCCGGTCCGGGACCTGCGCGATGCGCTCTATCCGCACCTCGCGCCGGTGGCCAACCGCTGGCATGCCGCGATGGGCATCGACGCGCGCTATCCCGCGCGGCACGCGGACTTCCTGCGCCGCTGCCACGACGCCGGCCAGGCGCGCCCGACCCCGCTGCTGCTGCAATACGGCCCCGGCGACTACAATTGCCTGCACCAGGACCTGTACGGCGAGCACGTGTTCCCGCTCCAGGTGGCGGTCCTGCTGTCCGAGCCGGGCGAGGATTTCACCGGCGGCGAGTTCGTGCTGACCGAGCAGCGTCCGCGCATGCAGTCGCGCGCCGAGGTGGTGCCGCTGCGCAAGGGCGACGCGGTGGTGTTCGCGGTGAACCAGCGCCCGCTGCAAGGCACGCGCGGCAGCTACCGCGTCAAGCTGCGCCACGGCGTGAGCCGGCTGCGCACGGGCCGGCGGCACGTGCTGGGCATCATCTTCCACGATGCCGCCTGACGGCCTCCGGGAATTCGACCGCAAGCGCCGGAGTGCGCGGCGCGCGGCGGCGGCATACAGTGAGCACATGACCAAACCGACCCACGCCCCGGCCCGTACCTCGGCCCGTACTGCGGCCAATACGCCAGCCACCTCCCCGACCGAACACGATCCCCGCTGGGCCCGCGTGCTGGCGCGCGACCCGGCGGCCGACGGCGATTTTGTCTATGCCGTCAAGACCACCGGCGTCTACTGCCGCCCGAGCAGCCCCTCGCGCCTGCCGCGCCCGGAGAACGTGGAGTTCTTCGACACGCCGCAGGCCGCCGAGGCCGCCGGCTACCGCCCCAGCAAACGCGCCGCCGCCGACCAGTCCGCCACCGCGGCGCAGCACGCCGCGCTGGTCGCCGAAGCCTGCCGCCGCATCGAGCACGCCGCCGAGCCGCCCGCGCTCGACACGCTCGCGCGCGAGGCCGGCCTGAGCCCCTTCCATTTCCACCGCGTGTTCAAGGCCGTCACCGGCCTCACGCCCAGGGCCTACGCCGGCGCGCACCGCGCGCGCCGCCTGCGCGACGGCCTGGGCCGCGCCGGCTCCGTCACCGAAGCCATCTACGAAGCCGGCTTCAATTCCAACAGCCGCTTCTACGAAGCCGCCGGCCAGATGCTCGGCATGACCGCCAGCCGCTACCGCGCCGGCGGCGCCGACACCGACATCCGCTTCGCCGTGGGCGAATGCTCGCTCGGCGCCATCCTGGTCGCGCAGAGCGAACGCGGCGTCTGCGCGATCCTGCTCGGCGACGACCCCGACGCGCTCGCGCGCGAGCTGCAGGACCAGTTCCCGCGCGCCAACCTGATCGGCGGTGACGCCGGCTTCGAGCAGCTGGTCGCGCGCGTGGTCGGCCTGATCGAAGCGCCGTCGCTGGGCCTGGACCTGCCGCTCGACGTGCGCGGCACCGCATTCCAGGAGCGCGTGTGGCAGGCGCTGCGCGAGATCCCGCCCGGCACCACCGCCAGCTACGCCGAGATCGCCGCGCGCATCGGCGCGCCGAAGGCGGTGCGCGCGGTGGCGCAGGCCTGCGGCGCCAACCACATCGCCGTGGCCATTCCCTGCCATCGCGTGGTGCGCAGCGACGGCCAGCTCTCGGGCTACCGCTGGGGCGTGGAGCGCAAGCGGGAGCTGCTCGGGCGCGAGGGGCAGGCGTGACGGGCCGCCGCGCTCTCGCTCACTCGCCGGTGAAGCGCGCCGGGCGGCGCTCGATGAAGTGCGCCACGCCTTCCTTGAAGTCGGCGCTCTGGATGCTCGCGAACATCGCCTCGTTGGCGTCGCGCGTGGCTTCGGCCAGGCTTTGGAACGGCACCTCGCCCAGTTGCCGCTTCATCACGCCGAGCGAGCGCGGCGAGACGTTCTGCGCGAGATCCTCGGCGTAGCGCAGCGTCTCGGGCAGCAGGCTGTCGGCCTCGTAGAGCCGGTTCACCAGCCCCATCCGCAGCGCTTCCTGGGCCGAGACCTTGCGCGCCGAATAGAGCAGGTCGGCCGCGTGGCCGGGTCCGACCACGCGCGGCAGCATCCAGGCGATGCCGTGCTCGGCGATCAGGCCACGCTTGGCGAACGCGGTGCTGAAGGCGGCCTTGTCGCTGGCGAAGCGGATGTCGCTGTACAGTGCGAACACCAGCCCGAGCCCGGCCGCCGCGCCGTTGACGGCGGCGATGACGGGCTTGCGCATGGCGGGGAAGTAGCCGTAGCGGGTCTGGTAGTCGGGGCGCCGGTTCATGTCGAACGGGCGCATCCACTGCGCGGCGCGGATGTCGCCCGGCGGCAGGATCTCGAGCTCGTCGATGTCCATGCCGGCGCAGAAGCCGCGGCCGGCGCCGGTGAGCACCACCACGCGCACGGCGGCGTCGCGGTCGGCTTGCTCCATGACCTCGCGCAGCTCGGCTTCCATGACCCTGGTCAGCGCGTTGAGCTTGTCGGGCCGGTTGAGGGTGACGACGGCGATGCGGCCGTCGGTGCCGGCGCGGGAAAGCTGGATTTCGTTGTACATGGGTCGGTCCCGGTTCAAGTGGGTAGCTGGATGGATCTGGGCTCGAGAAATTCCTCCAGCCCGAAGGCGCCGCCTTCGCGGCCGACGCCCGACATGCCGAAGCCGCCGAACGGCGCCAGCGCGTTGAAGCGGCCGCCGTTGACGTCGACCTGCCCGGCGCGCAGCTCGCGCGCGACCGCCTCGCCCTGCTCCGGCGTGGCGGCCCACACCGTGGCGGCGAGGCCGTAGGGCGTGGCGTTGGCCAGCGCGATGGCGTCGTCCTGCGAGTCGTGGCAGAGCACCGCCAGCACCGGCCCGAACACTTCCTCGTTGGCCAGGCGGCTGTCGGGCGGCACCTCGCCGAACACCGTGGGCGCGACGAAATGCCCGCTGCCCGGCACCGCGGCCGCGCTGCCGCCGGCCACCAGGTCGCAGCCGGCCTGCTCGGCCTCGCGGATGAAGTCCAGCACGCGCGCCTTCTGCGCGGCCGAGAGCAGCGGCCCCACGCGCGTGGCGGGGTCTTCGGGGTCGCCCAGCGTCAGCGCCGCCGCGCCCTCGCGCAGCAGCGCGCGGCATTGCGCGTAGTCGGCGCGCGGCACCAGCAGGCGCGTGGTGGCGCTGCAGGTCTGGCCGCTGTTGAGCATGCACGAGGCCAGCGTGGCCTTGACCGCGCGCGCGAGGTCCGCGCCGGGCAGCACCACGGCGGCCGACTTGCCGCCGAGCTCCATCGACAGCCGCTTCATGTCGCCGGCGGCGATGGCGGCGATCCGGCGGCCGACCGCGGTGGAGCCGGTAAAGGACAGCATGGCGACGCCGGCATGCGCCACCAGCGCCTCGCCCACGGCGGCGCCGCCGAGCACCACGTTGAGCACGCCGTCCGGCAGGCCCGCGCGCTCGGCGGCCGCGATCAGGCGCGCGGTGGTGGCCGGGGCCAGCTCCGAAGGCTTGAGCACCACCGTGCAGCCGGCCAGCAGGGCCGGCGCGAGCTTGGCCGTGATCTGGTGCAGCGGATAGTTCCACGGCGTGATGGCCGCCACCACGCCGGCCGGCTCGAGCACGATGCGCGAATTGCCGACGGTGCGCTCGAAGCCGAAGCTGTCCGCCAGCGCCGCGGTGGCGCGCCACGCGGCCACCGGCGCATCGACCTGGATGCGCCGGGCCAGCTTGAGCGGCATGCCGACTTCGCGCGAGATCTCGCGCGCCAGTTCGCCGGACACGGCCTCCAGCGCATCGGCGATGGCCAGCAGGAACGGCGCCCGGCCGCGCGCACCGAGCGCGCGCCACGCCGGCAGCGCCAGCCGCGCGGCGCGCACGGCGGCGTCCGCGTCGGCCGCGCCGCCGAGCGTCACGGTGGCCAGCGGCGCGCCGGTGGCGGCGTCGCCGACATGGACCTCGCCGGCCGGCGTGGCGGGCACGCGCGCGCCGCCGATGTAGTGATGGTCGATCCGTATCCCGGCCGTGGCCGCGAGCGTTACCGTGGTCGTTGCATCTGTCACTGTCCTTGCTCCTTGCTCTTGCGTTTTTCCAGGAAGGCCGCCATCACGCGCTGGGGCTCGCCGTCGGCATAGCATTCGAGCTGCGCGCGGATCCCCGCCACGCAGGCCTCGTCGAAGCCGGGCTGGCTCAGCGCGCGCAGGCGCTGCTTGGACAGCCGCACCGCCGTCGGCGGCAGCGCGGCCAAAACGCGCGCACGCGCCAGCGCGGCATCCATCAGCGCGTCCGCCGCGGCGAGTTCCGTCACCAGCCCGATTTCATAGGCGCGCTGCCCGCTCACGAGGTCGCCCGACAGCGACATCTGCGCGTTGTGGGTGTGGCCCACGTGCAGCGTCATCAGGTAGGACCCCACGATGCTGGCCAGGCCGGCCTTGACTTCGGGCTGGCCCCAGCGGCTGTCCGGCGTGGCGATGCGCCAGTCGGCGCACAGCGCCACCTGGAAGCCGGCGCCGGCGGCCACGCCGTGCACGGCGGCCACGCACGGCTTGTCGAGGTCGCGCACGGCCTGGTACATGGCGCGCTGCCGGTTGAGCCACGGCACGATCTGCTGCCACGTGACCGCCGCCGCCTCGTCGAGGTCCTGTCCCGAGCAGAACGCGCGGGCGCCGGCGCCGGCCAGCACCACGGCGCGCACCGCCGGCGCGCGGTTGAGCTCGTCGAGGCTGGCGATCAGTTGCGCGCGCAGCGCATCGTTGACCGCGTTCATGCGGCCGGGGCGGTTCAGCGTGACCACCGCGACGCCGCCGTCCAGCGCGACCGCGACTTCGTTTTCCTGTACAGGCATGTGTGTGTTCCGTTGGTTGTCTTGGGATGACCGCGGCGGCGCCTCAGCGCATTTCCACCACCGCGTCGACCGCCACCACGCCCTGCCCGGCCGGCATCACCATCAGCGGATTGATGTCCACCGCCCTGAGCGAGGTGCGATAGGCCAGCGCGAAATCGCCGAGCGCCACGGCCGCCGCGGCGAGCGCGTCGAGATCGAGGGCCGGCACGTCGCGATAGCCGTCGAACAGCGGCGCGACGCGCAGGCGCCGGCAGGCCGCGCGCGCCTCGTCCGCGCTGAACGGCGCCAGCAGCGTGACGATGTCCTGGCGCAGCTCCAGCAGCGTGCCGCCCTCGCCGATCATGACCAGCGGGCCGAGCGCGGCGTCCACGGTCACGCCGAGCGCGAATTCGTGCGTGCCCTTGACCATCCGCGCCACCACCACGCGCGGCGCGGCCTCGCCGAGTTCGGCCAGCTTGCCAAGGCAGGCCCCGGCCGCCGCGCGCACGCCCGCGGCATCGGCCAGGCGCAGCCGCACCAGGCCGTGCTCGCTCTTGTGCGGCACGCCGGCCGCGCAGCCCTTGACCGCCACCGTGCCGCCGCCCAGCGCCGCGAACGCCGCCACCGCCTCGTCGGCGCTGGCGCATTGCCGGTGCGCGACCACCGACACGCCGTGGCCGGCCAGCAGGGCGAGGCTGGCGTGCTCGTCGAGCAGGCCGCTGCCGTCCCACGTCCGCGCGGCGGGCAGCAGGCGCTCGCCGGCGCCGCCGAGTTGGCGGTGCGCGGCGTACTGGGCGAGCGCGCCGATGGCGTCGGCCTCGGTGGTGAAGGCGGGAATGCCGTGCGCGGCGAAGGCCGCGCGCACATCCTGCTGCGGCGCGCTGACGACGAGCGGCTTGGCGTGCTCCGCGAGAAAAGCGGCGGCGTCGCGCGCCAGCGCCGGCACGTCGTAGCCCGGCCCGGCCACCGGGATGCCGATCATGACCATGTCGGCCTGCGGGTCGCCGCCCAGCACGTCCAGCACGCGCGGGAACATGTCGCCCTTGCCGAGCAGCGCGGCGGTCATGTCGAGCGGGTTGTTGACGCTGCCGAACTCCGGCAGGATCGCGGCCAGCCCGTCCCGGGTGGCCGGGGCCAGCTCCGCCAGCGGCAGCGCTGCGCGCTCGGCCAGGTCGGCGGCCATCACGCCCACCGCGCCGCTGTGGCTCATCACCACCGTGCGGCCGGCCGCGGGATCGTGGCCTTGCAGGTACAGCGGCGTGGCGCGGATGAACTCGTTCATGTCGCGCGCGCGCCAGATGCCGTGGCGCGCGAGGAACGCATCGATGGCGGCGTCGTTGCCGACCAGCGCGCCCGTGTGCGACGCCGCGGCCACCGCGCCGCGCCGGCTGCTGCCGCTCTTGAGCGCCACCACGTGCGCGCCGCGCGCGCGCGCCACGGCCGCCGCGGCGGCGAGACGCTCGGGGTCGGACAGCGTCTCCAGGTAGACCAGGATCACGCGGATGGCCGGATCGGCCGCCACCGCCTCGGCCATCGCGCAGGCATCGAGGTCGGCGTCGTTGCCGGTGGCCACCAGGTAGCGCACGCCGAACCCGGCCTGGCGCAGCAGCGCATACGGCATCACGCTGGCCGCGCCGCTCTGGCTGATGATGGCGATGGGGCCGTCGGCGGGCGCCACTTCCATGAACATGGTGCTGAAGTTGAGCACCGCGCCGCTGGCGAAGTTGGCGGTGCCCTGCGCATTGGGCCCGACCAGGCGCATGCCGCCGGCGTTGGCCGCGGCCACCAGCGCGGCCTGCCGCTCGCGGCCGGCCGCGCCGGTCTCGCCGAAGCCCGAGGCCATCACCACGGCGGCCTTGACGCCGAGCGCGCTGCACTGGCGCACCTGCGCCAGCGTGGCGTCGCCCGCCACCGCGATCACCACCGCGTCCGGCACCGCGCCGATCTCGGCGACGCTGGCATAGGCGCGGTGGCCCTGGATCTCGGCGCGGCCGGGATTGACCGGGTAGACCTTGCCGGCGAAACCGAAGCGGTTCAGGTAGTGGATCGGCCTGCCGCCGACCTTGTTGGGGTTGTCGGAGGCGCCGATGACGGCGACGGAGCGGGGGCTGAACAGGGCGTCGAAATGCGGACTCATCGGTGTGCTTGCGTGCGTGCTGTGCGGGGGATCGGCAGGGGAATGCATGGCCATGCGCCTTCAGTCGAGGCTGGCGCCGGAGGCCTTGACCACGGCCGACCACTTGCCCGCGTCGTGCTGGATCATCTGCGCGAAGTCCTGCGGGGTGCCGGGCATCGGCCTGGCGCCGAGCGTGGCCAGTTGCGCCTTGACGTCCGGCATGCCCAGCACCTTCTGCAGCTCGCCGTTCAGGCGCGCGACCACGGCGCCCGGCGTGCCCTTCGGCGCGGACAGCCCGAACCAGATCGTCACGTCGAAGCCGGGCAGGCCCGACTCGGCCACCGTGGGCACCTTGGGCAGCGCCTCCGAGCGTGCCGGGCCGGTCACGGCCAGCGCGCGGACCTTGCCGGCGCCGATGTACTGCGCCTGGCTGGAGACGGTGTCGAACATCATCGAGATGCGCCCGCCCAGCAGATCGGTGAAGGCGGCGGCGGATCCCTTGTAGGGCACGTGCACGATGTCGATGGCGGCCATCGACTTGAACAGCTCGCCGGACAGGTGGTTGGAGCTGCCGTTGCCGGCCGAGCCGAACGTGAGCGTGCCCGGTTTCCGGCGCGCCAGCGCGATCAGGTCCTTGACGCTGGCCACGGCGGACGCGGGCGGCACCACCAGCACGTTGACCGTGGAGGCCACCGAGCCGACCGCGTCGAAGGCCTTGACCGGGTCGATCTTGAGCGTCCTGTACAGCGAAGGGTTGATCGCCATCGTCCCGGTGGTCGAGAAGAACAGCGTATAGCCGTCCGGCGCGGCCGCGGCGACGGCTTCGGTGGCAATGGTGCCGCCGGCGCCGCCGCGGTTGTCGATCACCACCGGCTGGCCCAACTGCCGCGACAGGTGCTGGCCGATCAGGCGGGCCATCGCGTCGGTCGGCCCGCCCGCCGGGAAGGGCACCACGAGCCGCAGCGGCTTGTCGGGATAGGCCGCGGCAAGGCCGGGACTGGCGAGGCCGGCGAGCGCCAGAACGGCGGGCGCGATCCAGCGCAGGAAGGAAGCGGAAGGTCTCACGAATTGTCTCCATCGTTGTCTTGGCGCCGGCTCGGTGTGCTGCATGGCCAGGCATGACGGCAGTGTAGAGACCGCCGAGGAAATGCATAAGCGTAGAATCGGATATACCTGTTATCCACTATTTGCATGGGTGAGGACGGTCCCCGCCCGCGACGACATGAACATCAAGCAACTCGAAACGCTGGTGCTGGTGGCCGAGCTCGGCTCGCTGTCGCGCGCCGCCCGGGCCACCGGCGTGGCCCAGTCGCTGGTCAGCCGCAGCATCGGCCAGCTGGAAGCGCAGTGGGGCGACCGGCTGTTCGAGCGCACGGGCCGGGGCGTGGTGCTGTCGGAATTCGGCCGGCGCATCTTTCCGCAGGTGCAGTTGCTGCTGGCGCAGTCGGCGCGGCTGCAGGACGAGGTGAAGGACGCGGCGGGGGTGCCCTCGGGCGTGGTGCGCGTGGGCGTGCTGCCGTCGATGGCGCGCCGCGTGGTGACGCGGCTGTTCGAGGACACGCAGGCGAAGGCGCCCGGCGTGCTGCTTCACATCTCGGAGGGATTCAGCGGCCAGCTCGACGAGCAGCTCGCCTCGGGGCGGCTCGACATGGCGGTGGTCAACCGCTACGGGCACGGCCCGCGCCAGGACGAGGACATCGTCGGGCAGGTCGCCACCTACCTGGTCTGCGCCGGCACGCATGCGCTGGCGCGGCGGCGCGAGATCGCGCTGCGCGAGCTGGCGGGGCTGCCGCTGGTGCTGCCGCCCGCGCCCAACGGCCTGCGCTCGATCCTCGACCAGCACGCGCGCCAGCAGGGCATCGCGCTGAACGTGGTGCTGGAGGTCGAGTCGCTGGCGACCATGAAACAGGTGGTCATGGGCGGGCACGCCATGACCATCCTGCCGCTGCTCGGCGTGGACGACGAGATCCGCGCGGGGCAGCTCGGCGCGCTGGAGATCCGCAAGCCGGAAATACCACGCACGATCTCGATCGGCATCACGCGGCACCACCCGCTGTCGCGCGCGTCGCGCTACGTGCTCGCGCGGCTGCACGACGTGGTGCCGGCGCTGATCGCGGCCGGCACCGCCGGCGCGCCCGCGGCGCAGTGAGCGCGGGCGGCCCCGTTCCCGGCGCTAGCGCCTGGCTTGCGCCAGCTGCGGCACGCGCTCCGCGCCGGCGGCCGGTGCATTGCCTTCCACCGGCCGGCCGCGCTGCGAGGCATGCCACGGCAGCAGCTTTTCCTCCGCCCACTCGAGCGCCTTGAACAGGATCACGCCGAGCGCGCACAGCAGCGCCAGCGCGACGAACACGGTCGGCGTGTCGAAGCTGCCCTGCGCCACCAGAATCACGTGGCCGAGGCCGGTCTCGCCAGCCACGAACTCGCCGACGATGGTGCCCACCAGCGCGAACGACACGCCCACCTTCATGCCGGCAAAGATGCCCGGCAGCGCGTTGGGAAAGCGGATCTTCCACAGCACCTTGCCGCGCGAGGCCTGGTTGGCGCGCGCCATGTTGAGCATCTCGGGGTCGATGGACTTGAGGCCGAGCACGGTGTCGATCAGGATCGGGAAGATCGCGATCAGCATGGCGATGGCGATCTTGGGCGCGGAGCCGGTGCCGAGCCAGATCACGAACAGCGGCGCCAGCGCGACCTTGGGCACGGCGTTGAGCGCCACCATCAGCGAGTACAGCGTGCGCTCCAGGAAGCGCGAGTAGACGATGCCGATGGCCGCGCCCACGCCCAGCAGCACGGCGATGGCAAAGCCCGTCAGCGTGGTCAGCAAGGTGTCCAGGCTCTGCATCAGCAGGAAGCCCGGCTGCGACAGGAACTGCGCGAAGATCTTGCTCGGCGGCGGCAGCAGGAACTCGCGCACGCCGAACGCGCGCACCGCGCCTTCCCACGCCAGCAGCAGCACCACGATGGTGAGAACGGCCAGCCGGCTGTTCTCGGAACGTTTCCAGATCCACTTCATTGCTTCATCCCCCTCATCCCCTGTAGATGCCAAGCTCGCGGAAGATCTGGCGGATCTGCGCGACATAGCCCGCGAACGCTTCGGTTTCCCGCACCGCCAGCCCGCGCGGGCGCTCCAGCTCGATCGGAATCACCGCGGCGACGCCGCCGGGATTGCGCGACATCACCACCACCCGGTCGCTCAGGTAGACGGCCTCGGAGATCGAGTGCGTGATGAACAGCACGGTCTTGCCGGTGGCCAGCCAGGTGCGCTGCAGCTCTTCGTTGAGGTCGTCGCGCGTGAACGGGTCGAGCGCGCCGAACGGCTCGTCCATCAGCAGCAGTTGCGGGTCCACCAGCAGCGCGCGGCAGATCGAGGCGCGCTGGCGCATGCCGCCGGAGAGTTCCCACGGGTAGCGGCTGGCGAACGCGCCGAGGCCGAACAGGTTGAGCACGGCGCGCGCGCGCTCCTCGAAATCGCGCCGGTCGAGGTCGTGGAACTCGGCGGCGATCAGCACGTTGTCGAGGATGGTGCGCCAGTCCAGCAGCAGGTCGCGCTGGAACACCACGCCCATGTTGGCGGGCGGCCCCACGATGGGGTCGCCCTGCAGCGCGAGGTGGCCGCTGGAGATGGGCTCCAGCCCGGCCACGCACTTGAGCAGCGTGCTCTTGCCGCAGCCGCTGGGCCCGACGATGCTGACGAACTCGCCTTCCTCGATGTCGAGGCTGACGTCCTTGAGCGCGTAAAGCGGCTCGCGCTGCGAGTGATAGATCTTGTTGAGCTGGCCGATCTGCAGGAATGCCGACATCTTTCCGTCTCCCGCGCCTAGTTCGCCAGCATGGCGTTGGTATAGTAGTCGGCGGGCTTGTGCCCGGGCTTGATCATGCCGGCCTGCTCCATCGAGCGGATCGCGGCGGCCCAGTCGGCGTCGTCCTGGCGGCCGAACGGCAGGCTCTTCTGCGTGGGGCTGTCGAAGAACGGGCGGTAGGCCTGGATCTGCGCCTGCAGGATCTGCGGGTCGAGCTTGACGTTGGGGCGCTGCGCCTGGATCGCCGCCACGCCTTCGTCGATGTGGCCGTTGTAGATGTATTCCCACGCACGCACCTGGATCTGGGTGAACTTCCTGATCGCCGCGCCCTTCTCGGCCAGCCGCTGCGGCGTCGCCACCAGGCCGTAGCTGGGGAAGTTGATGCCGCTGTCGGACAGCAGCAGCGCCTTGGCCGGTCGCACCTTGGACACCATCGGCTGGCCGAACGGCGCCTGCGAGAGGAAGCCGTCGCTGTTGCCCGAGGCGTAGGTGGAGATCATCGCCGCCGGCGACACCATCACGATGCTGGCCTTGCCCTTGGCGATGCCGTTGGCCTTGAAGTAGGGATCGATGAACGGCGCCCAAGGGCTGGTGGTGAAGCACACCAGCTTCTTGCCGATCAGGTCCTGCACCGACTTCACGCCGAGCTTCTCGTCCACCATCACGGCGAGGTCGCCCTTGCGCGCGAAGCCGGCGATGGACATCAGCTCCAGCCCGTTTTCCCTGGCCACCGCCATCGTGCCGAGCTGCACCTGGCCCACGTCGGCCTGGCCGGCGGCCAGCAGCTGCAGCGTGTTGATGGTGCCGGTGCCGTCCTGCACCTCCACATCGAGCCCGGCCTCCTGGAACCAGCCTTTTTGCCTGGCGAGGTGCATGGCCGCATGCATGCCCCACGGCGAGTAATCCATCCGCACCAGCAGCTTCTGGTCGGCAGCCTGCGCCGCGCAGGCGGCGGTCAGCAGCATCGATGTCGCGGCGGCCGCGCAGACGCGCCAGGCCAGTTTCATGACAGAAGAACGCATCGTAGTTTCCTTGTGGGCGTGGGCGGGTCTCGATGTGTACCCGCCTCCGGTGTGACCGTGAATCCGTGAAAGCGTGAATCCTGCTGCGTGAGCGCTGCCGTATCGACGGCCTGCGCCGGCCTACGCCGCCTTCGCCAGCCGCCGCGCGCGCAGCGCGGCGGTGGCCGCGGCGTCGACCTCGCCGGTGGCCGGGTCCGCCACCGCCTGGTAGTGCTCGCGCACGAAGGCCGCGCTGAGCTTGTGGTTCCACACGTCCTCGCGGATGCGCGCGAAGTCGCGCGCGAGCGGGTCGCCAAAGCCGCCGCCGCCGGGCTGGATGTGCGTGACCAGGTCGCCGCGCGCGATCGTCATGCCGACCTTGCTCGGCAGCTCGGTGGTGGCCCCGTCGTGCTCAAGCAGGTTGCGTGCCGGGCTGGCCGCCCCGCCGCCGGCCAGGCCGTATGGCGAGAACTTCATGCGGTCCGCGCGCAGCTGCAGCAGCGCGTCCGGCGCCAGCACGCGGTAACTGCGGCGGATGCCGAGGCCGCCGCGGAACTGGCCCGCGCCGCAGGAATCCTCGACCAGCTCGTAGGCTTCCACGCGCACCGGATGCTGCGCCTCGAGCGTTTCCACCGGCGTGTTGGAGAGGTTCTGCGAGGCGTTGGTGATGGCCTCGATGCCGTCGCTGGCCGGACGCCCGCCCCAGGCGCCGCAGATCATGTCGACGATGATGTACGGCTTGCCGTTGTCGCCCTTGCCGGACAGGCACACCACGGTGTTGCCGCCTTCGCCGGCGGCGGGGATGCGGTCCGGCACGATCTGCGCGAGCGCGCCGAGCATGGCGTCGAACACGCGGTAGCCGGTCAGCGCGCGCGCCGCCACCGCGCTGGGCGGCAGCGGGTTGAGCACCGAGCCTTCGGGCACGCGCACCTCGATGCAGCGGAACACGCCCGCGTTGTTGGGCACGTCGCCCTTGAGCGCGCAGCGCACGCTCAGGTAGGTGCACGACCTGGTGTACGACAGCGTGGAGTTGATGGCCGCGCGCACCTGCGGCGACGAGCCGGTGTAGTCCGCGCTGACGTGGTCGTCGTGCACGGTCAGCGCCACCCGGATCGGGATCGGCTCGGGCGAGAGGCCGTCGTCGTCGATGTAGTCGGTGAAGTGGAAGGTGCCCTTGGGCCATCTGCGGATTTCCTCGCGCGTGAGGCGCTCGGCATAGTCCAGCAGCTCGTTCAGATAGGCGCGCGTGTCCGCGCGGCCGTAGCGGTCGAACAGCGCGGTCAGCTCGCGCACGCCGACCTGGGTGGCGGCGTACTGCGCCTTGAGGTCGCCCAGCACGCGGTCCGGCACGCGCACGTTCTGCGCGATGATGCGCTCGAGCGTGTCGTTGACCTGCCCGGCCTCGTACAGCTTGAGCACCGGGATGCGCAGGCCCTCCTGGTAGATCTCGGTGGAATCGCTGGCGTTGGAGCCCGGCACGCGGCCGCCCACGTCGGTGTGGTGGCAGATCACCACGCACCAGCCTTCCAGCTCGCCGCGGTAGAAGAACGGCACGAACATGAAGATGTCCGGCAGGTGCATGCCGCCCTGGTACGGGTCGTTGACGATGACCGCGTCGCCGGGCCGCAGCGCGTCGCCGTAGCGTGCCCGCACCGCTTCCATCGCCTCGGGAATGGCGCCCAGGTGCAGCGCGATGGTCTTGGCCTGCGCCACCATGCGGCCGTGGCGGTCGCAGATGGCGGCGGAGTAGTCCATCACGTCCTTGACGATCTCGGAGCGCGCGGTGCGGATGACCGTGTAGGCCACTTCGTCGACGATGGAATCCATCGCGTTCTTGACGACCGCGAAGGTCACCGGGTCGAACTGCGTGCTCATGCTGCCTCCTGGGGGCTGTCGATGTCGATGATGATGTTGCCGATCTTGTCGGCGCGCGCCGAGGCGCCGGGCGGCACCACGATGGTGGTGTCGTAGGACTCGATGACGAGCGGGCCCTGGCGCGGCGCCGCGGTGATGGCCGAGCGCGGCACCAGCAGCGTTTCGCGCGGCGCCTGGCCGCGCCCGAAGCTCACCGGGCGCGTGCCGGCCACGCCTTGCAGCGCGCTGGCGTCGACCTGGATGGCGTCGAAGTCCAGCCGCTGGTCGCTGCGGCCGTAGGCGCTCAGGCGGACGTTGACCAGTTCGAGCGGCTCGTCGTCGTTGCGGTAGCCGAAGGTCTGCTGGTAGAGCGCGCCGAAGTCTTCCACCAGTTGCGCGATGGCGGCGGCGTCGGGCACGCTGCCGTCCCGTCCGCCCGCCAGCGGAATGGTCAGCTCGGAGCTCTGGCCCAGGTAGCGCAGGTCGATGCCCACGGCGATCTCCACCGCCTCCCGTCCGTAGCCTTCCAGCGCGAGCACCTCCTGGCCTTGCTGGCGCAGTTCCGCGATCACCGCGCCGATGCCGGCCGCGTCGCACTCGGCCAGCGGGCGCAGGATGGCCTTGACGAAGTTGTGCTCGGCGTCGGCGCACAGCATGCCGGCCGAGCAGAACACGCCCGCCATGACCGGCGCGATCACGCGCCGGATGCCCAGCAGCATGGCCACGTCCACCGCGTGCAGCGGGCCGCCGCCGCCGAAGGCGATCATGGTCATGTCGCGCGGATCGCGCCCGCGCTCCACCGTCACGGCGCGCAGCGCGCGCGCCATGCTGACGTTGGCCACGTGGCGGATGCCGTGCGCGGCGGCGAGCGTGTCGAGGCCGAGCGGCGCGCCGATGTGCGTGTCGATGGCGCGCGCCGACTGCGCCGGGTCCACCTTGAGGCTGCCGCCGGCGAGCGCTGCGGGATTGAGATAACCGAGCACCATGTTGGCGTCGGTCACGGTGGGGCGGTCGTTGCCGCGGCCGTAGCAGGCCGGACCCGGGTTGGCGCCGGCCGATTCCGGCCCCACGCACAGCAGGCCGCCGGCATCGATCCACGCCAGCGAGCCGCCGCCCGCGCCCACCTCGGCGATGTCGATGGCGGGCACCTTGAGCACATAGCCGCCGCCCTTGACGAAGCGGCTCGGCGCGCTGATGCCGTCGCGGAACTCGTATTCGGTGGTCAGCGACGGCACGCCGTCGGTGATGATGGAAGCCTTGGCGGTGGTGCCGCCCATGTCGAACACGATCAGGTCGCGGCCGCCGCCGAGCGCGCCGATCCGCGCCGCGCCGGCCACGCCGCCGGCCGGGCCGGAGGCCACCGCGAACACCGGCTTGTCGCTGGCGCTGCCCACGCCCATCATGCCGCCGTTGGAGGCCATCACCTGCAGCGACGCGGTCACGCCCATGCGGCCGAGGTCGTCCTTGAGGCGGCGCAGGTAGGTGCGCATGGCCGGCAGGATGTAGGCGTTCACCACGGTCGTGCTGGTGCGCTCGTATTCCTTGATCTCCGGCAGCACGTCGCACGATGCGGTCACCAGCAGGCGCGGGAACTCCCGCTCCAGGCTCGCCTTGGCCGCGAGTTCGTGCGCCGGGTTGATATAGCTGTTGATGAAGCAGATCGCCAGCGCCTCCACGCCCTCTTCCACCAGCGCGCGCGCCACGCGCAGCACCTCGTCGGCGTCGAGCGGCACCACGATGTTGCCGCGCGCGTCGATGCGCTCGTTGAGGCCGCGGCGGTAGCGCCGCGGCGCCAGCGGCAGCGGCTTCTGCCAGCCCAGGTCGAACATGGTGGGCGTGCGGATGCGGCCGATCTCCAGCACGTCGCGGAAACCCGCCGTGGTCAGCACGCCGGTGCGCGCGCCGACCTTCTGCAGGATGGTGTTGGAGGCCGTGGTGGTGCCGTGCACGATCTCGGTGATGTCGCCCGGCGCGATGCCGGCCTGCGCGATCAGCGCCCCCAGGCCGGTCACGATGGCCTCGCCGAGGTCGTGCGGCGTGGTCGAGGTCTTGTTGACGAACAGGCGGCCGTCCGGCATGGCCAGGACGATGTCCGTAAAAGTACCGCCGATGTCGCAGCCGACGCGCACGCCCGCCTTGCTTCCTGCTTGAACCATGTCCTCTCCAGATTCCAGGTTTGTGAGGCGCGGGCGACTTGCCCGTGCCGCGCGAGCCCTTGCCCGGGACCGCGCACCGATTCATCAGCTAACTAACTAGTCAGTACAATAGAAGACCGGTTTTTGCTTGTCAACCGGGTTTTCACGGAGCACAAGAATGTTGCCTGGCAAGGCTTTGCGCATGGTTTTTGTGCACGGCGGGCGGTGTACACTAACCATCTGGTTAGCGCACGCACCATCGCGGCGCAGCGCCCCGCACAACTTCAAGGAACCCCTCGCCATGCCAGCCACCGCCAAGACCGCGCGCAAGCCCAAGCCTCGCGATGCCCAGGCCACGCGCGAAAAAATCCTGCAGATGGCGTCGAAGGAATTCGCCGCCAAGGGCTTCGACGGCGCGCGCGTCGACAGCATCGTCGCGCGCAGCAAGATCAGCAAGAACCTCGTCTACCACTACTTCGACAGCAAGGAAGCGCTGTTCATCGAAGTCATGGAGCGCGCCTATGCCGCCATGCGCGAGCGCCAGAACGAGCTCGGCCTGACCGGCGACAACCCGGTCGACGACATGCGCGCGCTGGTGATGCACACCATCCAGCATTTCGTCGAGCAGCCCGAATTCATCCTGCTGCTGGGCACCGAGAACCTGCACAAGGCCGAGCACATCCGCCAGTCCAAGGTCATTCCCGCCATGTTCAACCCGCTCAAGAGCGCGCTGGCGGAGATCCTCGAGCGCGGCAAGGCGCAGGGCGTGTTCCGCCCCGACGCGGACTGGGTGGATCTGTATGTGTCGATCTCCGGCCTGGGCTCGTACTTCATCTCGAACCGCTACACCTTGTCCTTCGTGCTCGGCGTGGACCTCGGCGCGCCCGAGCGCGTGGCCTCGCGGCTGCGCCACGTGCCGGACATGGTGATGAGCTACCTGTGCAATTTCGGCGAGGCGCGCGCCGGCGCGCCGGGCTGCCCGCAAGTCGCGGCCAGCGTGGCCGGGGCGGAAGCGCCGCAGCCCTGAGGTCGGCGCGGGTGGCGAGGGCGGCACGACATTTTCCTGCGCGCGCGTGGCATCGGGCATACCATAGGCACTGGCATTCTGGGCATTGCACGAAACCACCACGCCAAGGGATCCCATGCGCGACCGCTATCTTTCCCATCTCCGCGACACCCTCGACACCATCCGCGCCGACGGCTTCCACAAGGCCGAGCGCGTGATCGCCAGCCCGCAGGCGGCCGACATCCGGCTGGCCGGCGGCGAGCGGGTGCTGAATTTCTGCGCCAACAACTACCTCGGCCTGGCCGACGACGCGCGCCTGATCGAGGCGGCGCGGCGCGGGCTGGAGGAGGACGGCTTCGGCATGGCGTCGGTGCGCTTCATCTGCGGCACGCAGTCGGTGCACAAGACGCTGGAGGCCGCGCTCGCGCGCTTCCTCGGCACCGGCGACAGCATCCTCTACTCGAGCTGCTTCGACGCCAACGGCGGCCTGTTCGAGACGCTGCTCGACGACCAGGACGCGGTCATCAGCGACGAGCTCAACCACGCCAGCATCATCGACGGCGTGCGCCTGTGCAAGGCCAGGCGCTACCGCTACCGCAACAACGACATGGCCGACCTGGAGGCGCGCCTGCGGGAGGCCGACGCCGCCGGCGCGCGCTTCAAGCTGATCGCCACCGACGGCGTGTTCTCGATGGACGGCATCATCGCCGACCTGCGCGCGATCTGCGACCTGGCGGACCAGTATGGCGCGCTGGTGATGGTGGACGACTCGCACGCGGTCGGCTTCGTCGGCGCGCACGGGCGCGGCACGCCCGAGCTGTGCGGCGTGGAGGGACGCGTGGACATCATCACCGGCACGCTGGGCAAGGCGCTGGGCGGCGCGTCCGGCGGCTACGTGGCGGCGCACCGCGAGATCGTGGACCTGCTGCGGCAGCGCTCGCGCCCCTACCTGTTCTCCAACTCGCTGGCGCCGAGCATCGCCGCGGCCACGCTCAAGGTGCTGGCGCTGCTGGCCAGCGACGAAGGCGCCGCGCTGCGCCGGCGCGTGCGCGAGAACGGCGAGCACTTCCGCCGCGAGATGAGCGCGCTGGGCTTCACGCTGGTGCCGGGCCAGCACCCGATCATCCCGGTCATGCTGGGCGACGCCGCGCTGGCCACCGGCATGGCCGACGCGCTGCTGGCCGAGCACGTGTACGTGGTCGGCTTCTCCTTCCCGGTGGTGCCCAAGGGCCGCGCGCGCATCCGCACGCAGATGAGCGCCGCGCACAGCGCGGAGCACATCGAGCGCGCGGTCGCCGCGTTCGCCAGGGTCGGCCGGCGCTTCGGCGCCATCGCCTGAACCCGCGCGCCGCATCGGTACAGGACAGCACAGCAAGGAGTCCAGCCATGAAAGCCCTCGCCAAGACCGAACGCGCGCCCGGCCTGGCCATGACCGACGTGCCGGTGCCGGAGGTCGGCCACAACGACGTGATGATCCGCATCCGCCAGACCGCCATCTGCGGCACCGACATCCACATCTGGAAATGGGACGAGTGGGCGCAGCACACCATCCCGGTGCCGATGCAGGTCGGGCACGAATACGTGGGCGAGATCGTCGCGCTCGGGCAGGAGGTGCGCGGGCTGGCCATCGGCGACCGCGTCTCCGGCGAGGGGCACATCACCTGCGGCTTCTGCCGCAACTGCCGCGCGGGACGCCGCCACCTGTGCCGCAACTCGGTCGGCGTCGGCGTCAACCGGCCCGGCGCCTTCGCCGAATACCTGGTGATCCCCGCCTTCAACGCCTTCCGCATCCCCGACGACATCCCGGACGAGATCGCCGCCATCTTCGACCCGTTCGGCAACGCCACCCACACCGCGCTGTCGTTCAACCTCGTGGGCGAGGACGTGCTCATCACCGGCGCCGGCCCGATCGGCATCATGGCCGCGGCCATTGCCCGCCACGTGGGCGCGCGCAACGTGGTCATCACCGACGTCAACGACTACCGCCTCGCGCTGGCCCGCAGGATGGGCGCCACGCGCGCGGTCAACGTGCAGCATGAAAACCTCGGGGACGTGGCCGCCGAGCTGCACATGACCGAGGGTTTCGACGTCGGCATGGAGATGTCGGGCGTGCCGAGCGCGTTCGCCACCATGCTCGGGCACATGAACCACGGCGGCAAGATCGCCATGCTGGGCATCCCGCCGTCGCAGATGGCGATCGACTGGAACCAGATCATCTTCAAAGGCCTGGAGATCAAGGGCATCTACGGCCGCGAGATGTTCGAGACCTGGTACAAGATGGTCGCCATGCTGCAAAGCGGGCTCGACCTGACGCCCATGATCACGCACCGCTTCGGCGTGGACGACTTCCAGGCCGGCTTCGCGGCCATGCTGTCGGGCAACAGCGGCAAGGTGGTGCTGGACTGGGCCGGCGGCAAGCCGTAGCGCAGCACCGCCGTGGCGGCGCCGGCACAGGCGCCGCCTTGCATGCCCGTGGTCATGTCCCTTTCTCCGAACCGGCCCGAGCCGGCCGTCCGCGCCGGCGCGCCCAAGAAAATTCCCTTCCGCTGTCACAACGCGATTCCCCCCGCCGTCTTGTGATCATGCGAGGCGCGCAGGGCGCCCGCGAAACCAGGCAAAGGGAATCCCATGACTACGGCACGTCTCAATTTCTTTCAACTGGCCCCGGCCAATCTGAAGGCGATGATCCATCTCTCGGGCACCGTCAAGCAGAGCTCGCTCGGCCCGCGGCTGGTGGAGCTGGTGCAACTGCGCGTCTCGCAGATCAACGGCTGCGGCGTCTGCATCGACATGCACTGGCGCGACCTCGTCAGGCAGGGGGCCGACGCGCGCCACCTGAATGCCATCGCCGGCTGGCGCGAGGCGCCGTTCTTCGACGCCCGCGAGCGCGCCGCGCTGGCCTGGGCAGAGGCCGTCAACGCGCTGCCGCAGCGCGACGACACCGATGTGGCCTACCCGGCGCTGCGCGAGCAGTTCAGCGAGAACGAGATCGCCGAGCTGTCCTACGCGATTGCCGCCATCCGGGGCTGGAACGTGATGAACCTCAGCCTGCGCAACCAGATCCCCGAGAACCCGCCGCCCGGATTCTGAGCGCGGGCGGCGCGGCCGGGACCGGCAAGACTTTGCCGGCGGCCGCGCCTGGCTCAGGGCACGCCGGGCGCCAGCTTCGTCGCGGCCAGCTCGCGGCCCAGCGCGGCGGCGATGCGCGCGAGCTTGTCCGGGTTGCGCTGCGCGCGGATGCGCACGATGCGCTCGCCGTCGGTCTCGATCGCCTGCGCCGATTCCAGCGCGCCGTCGATAAAGCGCAGCAGGCCCCACTCGCCGTTGAGGGTGACGGCCTCGAAGTGCACCGCGCCCCGGTATCTCAGGCTGGTGGCGAGGTAGAGCTGGGCGATGCGCCGGCCGCCGACGAGCGGCACGCCGAAGCTGGGCACCTTGCCGCCGCCGTCGCCGATCAGTTGCGCGTCCTCGGCCAGCATGGCCTTGAGCGCGCCGAACTCCCCGCGCGTGGCGGCGTCGGCGAAGCCCCGCAGCAGGCGCAGCTGGGTCTCGCGCGGGACCACGTAGCGCGGCCGCTCGTCCTGCAGCTGCACCTTCGCGCGGTGGACGATCTGCCGGCACGCGCTCTCGGTCTTGCCGAGCGCGTCGGCCACTTCGCCATAGTCCGCATCGAACACTTCGCGCAGCAGGAACGCCGCGCGCGCCTCGGGCGCGAGGCGCTCGAGCATGGCGAGAAAGGCAACCGACACGTCGTCGGCGCGCTCGACGATCTGCTCCGGCGTGGCCGGCGAATCGGCCATCACCGGCTCCGGCAGCCACGTGCCGACGTAGTGCTCGCGCTGCGCCTTGGCGCTGCGCAGCCGGTCGATGGCCAGGCGCGTGGTGACGGAGACCAGCCAGGCTTCGGCGCTGTCGAGGCGCTCCTTTTCGGTGCCGTGCCAGCGCAGCCACGCATCCTGCACGACTTCCTCGGCCTCGGCGGCGGAACCCAGCATGCGGTAGGCGATGCCCTGCAGGCGGGGGCGCAGGCGGGTAAAGGTGTTGGTGTCTTCGTTCATAGCTCCCCAGACGTTTGACGCCCCCGCGTTGTGACAGGTGACGGCCATGCCGGCCCGGCGGCGCGAACGGCGGGCTCCGGCTGGATTGATACTAGACCGTCCCGCGGCCCGCGGCGGCCCGGCATGCCCAGCCAAGGACAAACCATGCGCTGCCGGTGAAATAGGCGCGGGAGCGCTCCCCGCGGCCGCGCGCCGGCAGCGCGGCACCGGTCCGCCGCCGTCATGTTCCGCGGCTGCTTAAGAATCCGACACATTCGGCCGATAACGACAGTGCACGCAGGCTGCACTGCGGCGTCGCTTCGCCTAGGGGAAGGCCAGCGGCCACAGCGCGGGCCATTTCTCGGCCCAGCAGCATGCGTGGGTGGCGCCCTCCACCAGTTGCACGGGGGGCTGCCGCCCGGCCGGGAAGCGGGCGGCATAGGCGGCCACCACTTCGCGTGTGACGTTGGTATCGCTGTCGCCCACGAAATGGATCTGCGCGATGTCCTGCAGGCGGCGCCAGTCGTCGGCCGGATCGAGCGAGCCGTCCAGCGGCGGCACGCCGTGCAGCGTGGTCCACGCGCGCGGCGCCAGGTTGCCGGCCACCGTCACCAGCCGCACCACGTCGTGGCGCCGCGCGGCGACCAGGGCCGCCACGGCGGCGCCGCCGGAGTAGCCCACCAGCGCCAGGCGGCGCGCGCCGTAGCGCTGCATGAGCGCGTCGATGGCCTGGCTGGTGGCTTCGATCGCTTCGGCGGAGAAGCGCCGCGAGGTCCAGTCGGGCGTGCCGCAGCCGCGCCGGTCGTCGCCTTCGGCGAACTGGCACGGCCGCGCCAGGTAGACCGCGGTGCCGCGGACGTGGAGCAGGGCGAGTTCGAGCGCCACCGGGCGCAGGGGCGTGGGGTCGTCGGAGGGCTGCGTCGGGCTGAGCCAGGCCAGGCCGTCGCCTTCCAGGTAGACGGCCAGCGTGTCGGCAGGCTCGTCGGCCGCCGTGGCGGGCGGCGCGTAGGCGGTGAGCACGAACGTGCGCGTGGGCAGGCGCAGACGCTGCCAGCCGTGCGCGAGCGCCAGGGTGTCGGCGCCCTGCCGGCGGTCGGCGGGCGAGAAATGGGTACAGGCAGCCAGCAGCGCGGCTGCCAGCAGGATCAGGATCGTTGTCCGCACGGGGAAAACCGGAAGCACCAGAGCGAGAGAGAGCACAGGCAGCACAGACCACCACCAGGGAGGAGATCCACGGCGCCACCAGCGTAGTTTCGAGAGGAAGAAATCAAGACCGGCCCGGCTTCCCCGAATCCCGGGCCGCACAGAACAATAAAAACAAAAAAAGTCGCGAAAACAAAGCAAGCGGCAAGTCTACTGCAGAGGCTTGCCCAACACCGGGTTCTTGCAAGCATGAAACAACAACGCAGTATCGTCCGGCAGGCTCGTTCTGCCCGTCCCGACGCATCGGCGCAATCCGCGCTGCCGCCGTCCCTGCCCCGCGCCATCGCCGGCGCCGTCCTGCTGGCGGCCGGCCCGCTGGCCTCGCTGCCGGCGCTGGCCTTGCCGGCACCGTGCCAGCTGTTCCAGCCCAATACCGTTTCCGGCACGCTCAACCAGACGTGCCAGCTCGGTTCCGCCAGCAGCCTGATCGTGACCTCGCCCGGCGGCCTGATCAGCGTGACCGGTGCCGCCGCGGTATCGGTCAGCGGGCTGCTCTCGCCCGTCACCGCGATCGAGAACCACGGCCGCATCGAGAGCCTCGGCAATCCCGGCCAGCCCTTATTGCCATCGCCGATGAACAATGGCGGCGATGCCATCGCGATCGGCATCACCGGCAACGGCGCCACCGCGCTCACGGTCAACGGCATCCTGAACGGCATCGAGGGCACCATTGCGGCAACCGGCGGCGGCGGCAGCGTGGGCATGCCCCTCATGCCCGACGGCAACGGCGGCGCAGCCACGGCCATCAGCGTGGTGACCGCCAAGGTCACCACCATCGACAACCACGGCACCGTCACGGCCATCGGCGGCATGGCCGGCAGTGGCAGCCCGTCACCGCTGCCGGGCGCCGCGGGCGGCAGCGGCATCGGCATCGACCTGCAATCGGCGAGCGTCGACACGCTGGTCAACAACGGCGCCGGCAGCACGATCAGCGGCACCGGCGGCGCAGGCGGCAGCGGCGCGGCGATGATGGTTCCCGGTGCCGGCGGCCGCGGCATCGGCGTGAACATCACCTCCAGCACGGTCGGCTCCATCCGCAACGACGGCACCATCAGCGCCACCGGCGGCGCGGGCGGCCCCGGCATGCCAGGCCTGCCGGGGATGCCCGGCGGCGGCGCCAGCGCCGGCGCCGCCTACGGCATCAACATCCAGGGCAGCACGGTCGGCGGCATCGCCAACAACGGCACCATCAGCGTATCCTCTCCCGGCGGCCAGGCAGTCGGCATCAACGTGGGCAACAGCACGGTGGACAGCATCACCGTGGCGGGCACCATCAACGCGCCGGTTGCCATCATCATCGACCCCGCCAGCACCGTCACCAACGGCATCAGCGTCACCGGCGCGCTCAACGGCACGGTGGCGCTCAACAACGCCACGCTCAACCTCGACCTGAACAGCGCCGTCGTGACCGGCAGGGTCAGCGGCGGGGCCGGATCGGCGGTCAACGTCAACGGCACCTTCACCTCGGGCAACACCTTCAACGTCGGCACCTTCAACGTGGCCAGCAACGCGGTGTTCAACATGGGCCACGGCGTCACGGTATCGTCCGGCCTGAACAACGCCGGCACGCTGGCGGTGGCCGCGGGCACCACCGCCACCATCACCGGCAACTACACGCAGGCCGCCGGCGGCCTGTTCCAGACCGGCCTGGACAACGACGGCCGCTACGGCAAGCTGGTGGTCACCGGCACCGCCGACCTCTCCGCCAGCAACAGGATCGGCGTGAACGTGAGCGGCGCGCCGTCGCTCGTCGTCGGCACCACGGTGCAGCCCGGCATCATCACCGCCGGCACGCTGGTGGCCGGCCCCGCATTTGCCGTGACCGACAACAGCGCGCTGTTCGACTTCATCGCCACGCGCAACGGCAATGCCGTGGATCTGTGCGTGGCGCGCGCGGGCGCCAGCTCCTGCTCCGCCGCCCCGGTCACGCCGGTCACGCCGCCGACGTCGGACCCCGTGCCCGCCGCCCCGGCACCGGCGCCCACGCCGGCGCCCGTCATCACCGTGGTGAGCAGCGTCACCGGCGCGCACAACATGCCGGGCCTGGGCGCGGCGCAGGTGCTCGACGCCCTGATCTCGCAAGGCGCGGCCGCGCCGGCCGGCATGGCCCCGGTGATCACGGCACTCGGCACGCTTGCCACGGAACAGGCCGTCTCCGACGCCGTCAAGCAGACCCTGCCGCTGATGACCGCCGGCATGACGGAGGTGAACACCGCCGCCATGCACGCCACCAACCGCGTGATCCAGTCGCGCCAGGAAGCCAACCGCGGCCTGTCCTCCGGCGACGACTTCGTGGCCGACCGCCAGATCTGGTTCAAGCCCGTGGGCTCGTGGGCCAAGCAGAACGACCGCGACGGCGTGGCCGGCTACAAGGCGAACACCTACGGCATGGTGTTCGGCGCGGACAGCGCCGTCAACGACAAGATACGTGTCGGCGGCGCCTTCTCGTACATGCACAGCCGCATCGACGGCAACTCGCCGGTGGCCGCGCAGAACGCCAGCGTGGACGGCTACCGCCTGATCGGCTACGGCAGCTACGGCCTCGACGCGCGCACCGACATCAGCGTGCAGGCGGACGTCGGCACCGGCCACAACGAAGGCCGGCGCAACATCAGCTTCGGTGGCCTCGACAGCCGCGCGTCGTCGAGCTACAACAGCTGGAACGCCCACTTCGGCGCCGGCCTGGGCCGCGTCTTCGACCTCGCGCCGAAGACCACCTTCACGCCGTCGGTGCGGGCCGACTACACCTTCATCCAGGATGCGGCCTACACCGAGACCGGCGCCGACGCGCTGAACCTGGCCGTCGGCAGGAACACGGCCCGCGAGCTGATCCTCTCCACCGACGCCCGCCTCAACCAGGGCATCACCGAGCACGCCATGTTCACCGCCAACCTCGGCGTGGGCTACGACGCGCTGGCCCGGCAGTCGGCCATCGCGGCCTCCTACGTCGGCGGCGGCGCGCAGTTCGTCACGCGCGGCCTGTCCCCGGCGCGCTGGCTGATGCGCGGCGGCCTGGGCCTGGTGGTGACCAGCAGCAAGGCGATGGAAGTGACCGTGCGCTACGACGCCGAGGTGCGCGACCACTTCACCAACCAGACCGCGTCGGTGAAGGTGCGCCTGCCGTTCTAAGGCGCCCGCCCTGCCCGTCATCCCTCCCGGGGCGGCGGGCAGGCTTCATCGATGCCGCGGGATGCCGCGCGGGATGCCGCGCGGCATCCCGCGCGCCACGCGGCGTTTCGCGCGTCCCCGCCCCGGGCATGGCCCCGGGGTATCGGGCGCGTATTTCCCCCTTTTTTCCCTCGATTGCCCGCGTTTTTCGCGGCTTATCATCGCGACTTATCATCGCCTCGCAGACGATGCCGTGCATGCCGGCACCGGTCCCTTCGCACCTCGCCATGACCGACCCTACCCCCGTCCCGCCAGTCCGGCCTCCCGGCCTGCTTGCCGCCCGCGGCCTCGCCGTCGGCGTGTTCGACCTGTTCCACGTGGGCCATCTGCGCTACCTGCAATACATCCGTGCGCGCTGCCTGACGCTGGTGACGGTGGTCACGCGCGACGCCACCGTGCAGGCCAACAAGCGGCGCGCACCGGCCATGCCGGAGGCGGAGCGGCTGGAGATCGTGCGCGGGCTGGGCTGGGTGGACGAGGCGCTGCTGCAGCCGGACAGCCTGGAGAACACCGAGAGCGCGCTGCGCTGGCTGGCGGCGCTGGCGGTGGACCACGTCTTCATCGGCGAGGACTGGCGCGGCAGCGCGCGCTGGGCGCGGCTGGAACCGCGCCTGGCCGCGCAGGGCATCGGGCTGAGCTGGACGCCGCGCACGGACGAGGTGTCGACCACGGTGCTGCGCCAGCGCATCCTGGCCAGCCTGAGCGAGTAAGGCCGGCGGCGGCAAACCCGGCCACCGCCCGGGTCACCGCCCACACCCCGGCCCGCTTCAGGCGGCGGGGCGCAGGCCGGCCAGGCGGCCCTCCAGCACCGCGGCGAGGCGCAGCAGCAGGCCGTCCCGCGGGGTGTGCCGCTCGAGCACGAGCCGCACCAGCCGCAGGGCCTTTTCCCAGTAGCCGTTGAGGCAGGCATTGGCGATGCGCGAGTAGGCGTACCACTGCGTCAGCGCCGAGAATCCCACCAGGTTGTGGGCGCCGATGATGGTGTCGAAGGCGGGGTCCGGCACGCGCCAGTCCTTGCCGTAGATGGTTTCGAGCCAGCCGTGCGGGTCTTCCAGCCACCACACCGGTCCGGCCGGGCCGGCCTGCTGCGCCAGCCGCAGCGGGCCCGGGAAGCGGGTCACGCGCTGGTGGGCGGCGGGCGCGCCCTGCCCGGTCCAGAAGCCGCCGAGCAGCGTGGCGCCGCCGGGCTCGGGCTGCAGGCCGCACAAGTCGAGCACCACGTCGTGGCGGGGATGATGGTAGCTCGCCATGTTGTCGATGGCGAAGAGCGGCGGCGGGCACTGCCAGCCGTGGGCGCGCAGGATGGCGTGCGCGGCGGGCAGCTCGGCCACCAGCAGGCCCAGGTCGAGATCCTTGTCGAACGGCAGCAGGCGGCGCTCGCGCACCAAGCCCAGCAGCGTGCCGGCATGGGCAAACGCGCGCACGCCGCCGGCCGCGAGCTGCGCCAGCGCCTGCCACAACAAGGCTTCGACCTGCGGGTCGGCGAGCCTGCGCATGGCGGGCTGCGGGTTGTGGACCAGCGGCGCCACGCACAGCGCTTCCAGCGCCTGCCGCTGCGCCTGCGCGCCGTCTGCCACGCGCTGCTGGTGCAGCAGCGCGGTGCCGAGGAAAAACAGCCAGTAGGGCCGCAGCGCGGGGTGCACGTCGGGCGCCGCCAGCAGGACCTGGCAGGCCTGCCGCACCGTGGCGGCGTGCCCCAGCTCGAGCCCGAGCTGGCACCAGGCGCGGATGTCGTCGGGCGGCATCGCGCCGCCTTGCTGCAGGCGCGCGTTCAGGGCGGCGAATGCCGCGGCGGGGTTGTTCTCCGCTTGTGCTTCCATGCTGCTTGTCGTCTCGCTGTCTTGTCGTCTCGTTGTCTCGTCGGTGCCGGGCCGCCTGTCTAGCCGGACGTGGCCCGACATGACCCGGCATGACCCGACTTGGCCGGCGCGGTTCAGTCCACCGTCACCACGATCGCCACGCGCCGGTTCTCCGCCCGCCCCGCGGCGGTGCGGTTGTCGGCCACCGGGCGGGTCTTGCCGAGCCCGCGCACCTCGATGTTCTGCGGCAGGAAGGCGCTTTCGGCCAGCACCCTGGCCACCGCCTGCGCGCGCCGCACCGAGAGCTGCTGGTTGTATTCGGCGGAGCCGGAGTCGTCGGTGTGGCCGTCGAGCCGGACGCGGTCGATGCCGGCCCCCTTGAGCGCCGTGCCGATACGCTGCACCACCGCCCGGTGCTCGGCGCTGATGGTGTCCTCGTCGAGGCCGAACAGCACCTTCTCGGACAGGTTCAGTTCCCAGCCGCCGTCGGTGAGCTGGAAGCCCTGCTGCCTGAGCGTCTCGATCTGCGGCGGCGTCAGCCGGCCGGCCGCCGCGGGCGCGGGCGCCTGGCAGCCGGCCAGGCCCAGCGCGGCGATGGCGAGGGCCGTGCCCAGCCACAGTCTTGCGCGGGCGGACAGGTTCGATGGCACGATGGATCTCCTCTTCTGCGTTCCGTTGTCGCCGCCCGCGCTATTCGAGCACGGTCTCGGCCGCGGCCAGGTGCGGCTGCGCGCTTTGCCAGTGGCCGCCGCGGCCGCGCTTGGCCTGGTACATGGCTTCGTCGGCCTTCTGCAGCAGGCCGGCGGCGGTCTGCGCGTGCAGCGGGAACACCGCCAGGCCGATGCTGAGCGAGGCCTCGATGCTGGCGCCGCCGCTGAGCTGGATCGGGTCCTTCATGCGCAGCAGAATGTGCTCGGCCACCTGGATGATGTCGGCCGGCTTGCGCAGCGCGGTGATCAGCACGGCGAACTCGTCGCCGCCGATGCGCGCGACCAGGTCGCCGTCGCGCAGGCAGGCGCGGATGCGCTGGGCGATGCCGGCCAGCACTTCGTCGCCGGCGGCATGGCCGAAGGTGTCGTTGATTTCCTTGAAGGCGTCGCTGTCGAGGTAGAGCACGCCGACGCGCGCCTTCGAGGCGGTGGCGAAGCGCACGGCGCGGTGCAGCGCGTCCTCGAAGGCGGCTCGGTTGAGCACCCCGGTCAGGCTGTCGTGGCTGGCGCGGTGCGCGAGCGAGCGGTTCTCGTGCTGGAGCTGGTCCTGCCAGCTTTCGAGCTCGTCGAGCAGGCCGTTGAAGTCCTCGCCCAGCGCATTGAGCTCGGCGATGTGCGCCGGCGGCGTGCGCTGGTCGAAGGCCCGCTCGGAACGCACCGCGTGGGCCACGCGCATGAGGTTGCGCACCGGCTCGATGATGTGCACCAGCATGCGGCTCGACATGTAGTGCGCGCTCACCGCGGTCAGCAGCAGGCAGGCCAGCAGGCCGAACAGGCCGCTGAGCACGAACTCGAACAGCTTGCCGGGATCGGCGGTCAGGCGCACGGTGCCGACCACCTGCGTCTCGTGCATGATGACCTGCTCCACCGAGCCGGGCGCCATCAGCCGGCTGGCCAGCTTCTGCAGGCCGGCGAAGCGCGCGCGCACGGGCTGCTGCCATTCGGCCAGCAGGCGGCTGTCGCGGTCGTAGACGCTGGCCTGCGCCACTTCCGCGGTGGCGATGGCGACCAGCGCGTCGCGCGCCGCGGCCGGGTCGCGGAACACCACCGGCGCTTCCAGCGTATAGGCCAGCGAACGCGCGATCAGGTGCAGGTTGTGGTCGGCATAGACGCGCAGCGCGGTCAGCCCGAGCGCGGTCAGCGAGAGGCCGGCCGTGCAGACGGCGATCAGCGCCACGCTCAGGTGAATGCGGCGCAGCGCGTGATAGAGCGTGGGGCGCGGCGGCGGCGCGTCCGGGCGCGAGCGCGGCTTCATAGCGCGGGCGTCCGCCGCCGGCCGAGCTGCAGCACGCCGGGATGGATGTGGATGCCGCTGCGCGCGACCGAGTCGAGGTTGACGCGGAAGGTGACGCGGTTGTCGGCCACGTTGAGGCAGAACATGCTGCCGGTCTCGCACTCGAAGTCTTCCTCGGTGATGACCAGCACCGGGCGCCCGCTCAGTTCGGCCGCCACCCGCCGACGGCTGGCGTCGGTCATCGCGGCCAGGTAGACGGAATCGCAGCCGGTCATCGCGCCGGCGCCGGTGACGTCGATGCGGCGCGCCTGCACCACGCGCCCGGTGGCGAGCGTGCCGCCGTCGGCCAGCTTGCCGGCATAGCGCGCCGTGCCGTCCACGCACAGGCGCAGCACCTCGCGCTCGACCGGCCAGCGCGCGTAGCCGAGCAGGCTGTACACCGTGCGCACCACGGCCTCGGAGCGCGACTGCGGGGTATCGGCCGCGGCGCCGGGCGGCGGCACGCACAGCAGCGCGGCGCACAAGGCCGACAGGAGGCGGAGGAGCGGAAGCCGGCGCAGGTACCTGGGCCGGCTGCCCGCATCGTCCGGGACGATCGCGGAATGGGGCAAGAAAGGACTACCTGCCAAGTGACGGGTTCCGGGCAGACCGGGCCGAACTGCGCGCGAACCGGTCCGGTTCTGGCTGGCGCGCGGTGCCCCCGCGCGCACCGCGCCGGGGAAAGCCGTGCCAGACCACATACTATATCGGCGCGGCGGGAACGTTATTTACCCCTCCGATAGGCGGAAGCCCGTGGCCGCCCCGGCTGAGCCGGCCGACCCTGCGCGCTTGCGGCGTTGCGCCCCGCGCTCATTACAATGGGGCCTGGCCCATCCCGCGCAACGCGCCGCCTCCCATGAGCGACACCAAGACACCGCTGCGCTCCCTGCCGGCGCGGCTCTACCTGCTGGGCGCCGCCATCCTGGCGGCCGGCTGGACCGCCGCCGTGCTGATCTACCTGAACGCCGCGCGCGCGGAAACCTCGCCCGACCTGCTGTACGGCCCTGGCTGGCAGCGGCAGTACGACTTCCAGCTCGAGCGCATCGGCGGCAAGGCGGCGGTGCTGGCGGCCGAGTTCTCGCAGTGGTTCGGCGGCCTGTGGCACGGCCGGCAACTGGCGGTGACGCTGGCGATCCTGGCCACGGTGGCGGCGCTGCTGTGCTTCGCGGTGGCGCACGAGCTGGCGCTCATGGCCAGGCACCGGCGCGGCGGGGAAGACGGGGGCGAGGACTGAGCGCCGCGTCGGCGGTCGCGCCGGCGCCGCACTGAAGCCGCACCGAGGCCGCACCGAAGCCATACAAGGCCGCCCCGGCGCCGCCTCGCCGCGTCAGAGCAGCGGCAGACCCGCGTTGCGCTTGACCTCGCGCAGCGACAGCAGCGACTCCACCGCCGTCACGCCGGGCAAGGTGCGCAGGACGTCGCGCATGAAGATGCCGTAGTCGTCGAGGTCGCGCGCCACCACCAGCAGCAGGTAGTCGGCGCTGCCCGATACGTTGTGGCACGAGATGATGCGCGGGATGGCCTGCACCTCGCGCTCGAAGCGGTCGGACAGTTCGCGGCTGTGCACGCCGAAGCGCACCTGCGTGAAGGCCATCAGCCCCAGCCCGAGCGCCCGGCGCGACAGCATGGCGCGATAGCCCTCGATGTAGCCCTCGGCCTCGAGCCGCCTGAGCCGGCGCGCGCACGGCGTCTCGCTCAATCCCACGGATTCCGCCAGGCTGGCGTTGGTGGCGCGGCCGTCGGCCTGCACCGCCGCCAGGATCGCGCGGTCCAACTTGTCGAGTTCCATCGCCGTTTCTCCCGGAAATGGGCAAAGATTAGCGCATTCCTCCAAAGGATGGCCGCCGGCCGTGGAAAATCGCCTGAAATCCCTCCGCCACCGGCGCGATCATGGTGCCGTTCCCAACGGAGTCGCATCATGGTTTCCCTGCATCTGCTGCTGACCTTCATCGGCGCGCTGGCCGTGGTCTACGCGCTGCCCGGCCCCGACATGGCGCTGGTGCTCCAGACCAGCACCGCGCGCGGCGTGCCGCACGGGCTGGCCGCCGCCGCCGGGCTGGCGCTGGCGCGAGCCGCGCACGTCACGCTTTCCGCGTGCGGCGTGGCCGCGCTGCTGCGCGCGGCGCCGTGGCTGTACCAGGGCGTGCGCGTGGCCGGCGGCCTGTACCTGGCCTGGGTGGCCATCCAGATCCTGCGCGGCCCGGCCTTCGGCGTGGAAGCCGGCGCGGACCGCGCCGACGCCGCCGCGCCGCTGCGCGCCTCGGTGGCGCGCGGCGCGCTGAGCAGCCTGCTCAACCCGAAGGCGCTGCTGTTCTGCTCGGTGCTGCTGCCGCAGTTCGTCGACCCGCACGGCGCGCCGGTGTGGTCGCAAGTGCTGGAGCTTGGCGTGGTGCTGGTGCTGACCGGCATCGCCTTCGACCTGGCCTGCGTGTTCGGCGCGGTGCGCATGGCCGCGTGGCTGCGCGGCAGCCCGCGCGCGCAGGCCTTCCAGCGCTGGTCGTTCTCGGCGGTGCTGCTGGCCTTCGCGGCGCGGCTGTCGCTGGAGTGAGCGCGGCGCCGGTCATTCCAGCGGGTAGCGCCTGACGAGGTCGCCGAGCCGCGCGCTGTCCTCGCGCACCTGCGCCGCGAACTCGGCCGGCGAGTTGACCACCGGCTCGGCGCCGGCGGCGGCGATGGTCTTGCGCACGTCGGCATCCTTCACGGCTTCGCGCAGCGCGGCCACCACGCCCTGCAGCACTGGCGCCGGCGTGCCCCTGGGCGCGAACAGGCCGTACCACGTGACGGACTGGAACTGCGGGTAGCCGGCCTCGGCGGTGGTGGGCACCTCGGGCAGCGCGGCCGCGCGCTTCGGCCCCTGCGTGGCCAGGATGCGCAGCGCGCCGCTCTTGTAGTGCGGCAGCGCCGCCGTGATGCCGGTAAACGCCAGGTTGACGTTGTTGGCGATCAGGTCGGTGACGATGGGGCCGGTGCCGCGGTAATTGACCACGACGAGGTTGGGCAGGCCGGCCTCCTCCGCGAGCTGCCTGCCCGAGATGCGCGCGAGGCTCTCGCCGCTGCCCAGCGAGCACGAGCGGCCCGGCGCCTTGCAGTACTGCACGAACTCGGCCAGCGTCTTCACCGGCAGCTTGCCGCTCGCCACCACGGCGGCGGGCGACTGCGAGATGGCCGTCACCGGATCGAGCCGCGCGAGCGGGTCGACGCCCTTGAGGCCCGGCGTGTACCGCGTGACCACGATGGCCGGCACCTGCAGCAGCAGCGTGTAGCCGTCGGGCCGGGCCTCCATCACGCGGCGCGTGCCGATCAGGCCGTCGGCGCCGGGCAGGTTCTCCACCACCACGGGCTGGCCCCACAGCACGCCGAGCTGCTTCGACACGGCGCGCGCGGTGGCGTCGGTGCCGCCGCCGGCCGCGTAGGGCACCACCAGCGTGACGGGGCGGTCCGGGCGCCACGCGGCCTGCGTGCCGGCGGCGGCCGATGCTGCAGCCGATGCGGCCAGCGAGGCCGCGGGCGCGGCGGCCAGCAGCGCCACGGTGCACGCGGGCGCCGCCAGGGCGCGCGCGAGGCCATGCCGTCGTTCGACGAAGGGATGCATGTTGTCTCCTTGTTTTTCCATGTTCTTATGTGTCCGCCCGACGCGGCAGCGGGCGGGCGGCGGCGGGCGGCGGATCAGGCCGCGCCCCCGCGCCGCACCGCCCACGCCCACGGCCGGCGCGCGCGGTCGGCCTGCTGCCAGGCGCGGATCAGCTCGTCGTCCTTGAGCGTGAGGCCGATGTCGTCGAGGCCGTGCAGCAGCGCCTCGCGGCGCAGCGGGTCGACCGGGAACGCGATGGCGGTGCCGTCGGGCGCGGTCAGCGTGGCCGCCGCCAGGTCCACCCGCAGCGGCGCGCCGCGCGCGCACTGCGCGGCCAGGGCCGTCACCGCCGCCGCGGGCAGGCGGATCGGCAGCAGGCCGTTCTGGAAGCAGTTGTTGTAGAAGATGTCGCCGTAGCTCGGCGCGATCACGCAGCGCACGCCCATGCCCATCAGCGCCCACACCGCGCCCTCGCGCGAGGAGCCGCAGCCGAAGTTGGCGCCGGCCAGCAGCACCGGCGCGCCGCGGAAGACCGGCTGGTTGAGCACGAAGCCGGGGTCCTCGCTGCCGTCGGCGCGGTAGCGCAGCGCCTCCAGCGCATAGGGGCCGAGCTGGTCGCGCGGCAGGCTGGTCAGGCGCTCGATGCGGATGATGACGTCGGTGTCGAGGTTGGCGCGCAGCAGCGGCGCGGCCGCGCCCGTCACCACGGTAAACGGTGGCATGGTCATGCAAGGCTCCGCACGTCGGTGATGCAGCCGGTCACGGCCGCGGCGGCGGCCATCGCCGGGCTGGCGAGATGGGTGCGGGCGCCCGGTCCCTGGCGCCCGACGAAGTTGCGGTTGGAGGTGGAGACCGAGCGCTGCCCGGGCGGCACCTGCTCGCCGTTGGCGGCCACGCACATGCTGCAGCCCGGCTCGCGCCAGGCGAAGCCGGCCGCCTCGAACACCGCGCGCAAGCCCTCGGCCTCGGCCGCGCGCCTGACGTTCTCGGAGCCCGGCACCACCCACGCCGTCACGCCCGGCGCGACGTGGCGCCCGCGCGCCACGGCGGCGGCGGCGCGCAGGTCGGACAGGCGCGAGTTGGCGCACGAGCCGATGAAGACCCAGTCGACCGGCGTACCGGCGATCGGCGCGTTGGGCGCCAGGCCCATGTAGTCCAGCGCGGCGCCGATGGCCGCGCGCGCCGCGTCGTCGGACGCCGCGGCCGGGTCGGGGATGGTGCCGCCGATGGCGATGGCCTGCTCGGGGCTGGTGCCCCAGGTGATGGTCGGCACCACCGCCGCGGCATCGATCGTCTCTTCGCGGTCGAACCGCGCGCCGTCGTCGCTGGCCAGCGTGCGCCAGTAGTCCGCCGCCGCCTCGAACTGCGCGCCGGCGGGCGCGTAGGGACGGCCGCGCAGCCATTCGATGGTGCGCTCGTCCGGCGCCACCATGCCGAAGCGCGCGCCCAGCTCCACGCTGAGGTTGCACAGCGTCAGGCGCCCTTCCACCTCCAGCGCGCTGATGGCCGGGCCGGCGAACTCGATGGCGTGGTCCACGCCGGCGGCCGCGCCGAGCTTGCCGATGATGTGCAGCGCCAGGTCCTTGGCGGTGACGCCCGCGGCCAGCGCGCCTTCGCAGCGGATGCGCATGCGGCGCGGCTTCTGCTGGCGCAGCGTCTGCGTGGCGAGCGCGTGCGTGCTCTCGGACGAGCCCACGCCGAACGCCATCGCGCCGAGGCCGCCGTTGGTGCAGGTGTGGCTGTCGCCGCAGATCACGGTCAGGCCCGGCAGCACGATGCCCAGCTCGGGCCCCATCACGTGGACGATGCCCTGCCCCGGCTGGCCGAGGTCGAACAGGGTCACGCCGGCCGCCGCGGTGCTCTCGCGCAGCGCGGTCCACAGCCGCCCGCCCGGGGCGAAGGTATGGCCGTCGCGCCCGGGGCGACTCGACACCGCGTGGTCCGGCGTGGCGAACACCAGCGCCGGATCGTGCAGCGGCAGGCCGCGCGCGGACACCTGGCCCAGCGCGGGCGGGCCGGACAGGTCGTGCAGCAGGTGGCGGTCGATGTGCAGCAGCGCCCAGCCATCGCCGAGCTCGCGCACCACGTGCGCGTCCCAGAGCTTGTCGAACAGGGTGCGTGGCATGTTCAGCCCGCCTTTGCGCCGGCCGGCGCGTCGGGGTGGGTGGCGCGCGCGCCGGCGTTGAAGCGCTGGCGCAGGCCGTCCCATTCGTCGGCGCCGAAGCGGCGGAAGGTCTGGCCCACGCTGGCCGACACGGCCGGCGCGGTGAAGGTGGCCCTGAGCTGCGCCAGCGCGGCGTCGCCGGCCTCGATGGCGGCCTTGAGCATCAGCCCCGGCAGGATGGCCAGCTTGTAGCCCATCGCCTCGGCCTCGCGCAGGTCGAAGACCGGCGTGCGCCCGCCGGGCACCACGTTGAGCAGGCACGGGCCGCGCACCAGCCGGGGCACCGCCGCCACTTCCTCCAGCGTCTGCGTGGCTTCCACGAAGGCCATGTCGGCGCCGGCCCCGAGCGCGGCGTTGGCGCGCCGCACGGCTTCGTCCAGCCCCAGCACGGCGCGCGCGTCGGTGCGCGCGATGATGAGGAAGTCCGGCGTGCGGCGCGCCTCCACGGCGGCGCGGATCTTGGAGACGAACTCGTCGTGCGCGATCACTTCCTTGCCGTCCAGGTGGCCGCAGCGCTTGGGCGCGACCTGGTCCTCGATGTGGACCGCGGCCACGCCGCGCGCCTCGTACTCGCGCACGGTGCGGGTGACGTTGAGCTCGTTGCCGTAGCCGGTGTCGGCGTCGGCGATCAGCGGAATGGCCGTGGCGCGCGCCATCACCGCCGCGTTCTCGACCATCTCGCTCATGGTCAGCAGGCCGAAGTCGGGAAAGCCGCGCGCGGCCGAGGTGCCGGCGCCGGTCATGTAGCAGGCGGCAAAGCCGGCCTGCTCGACCAGGCGGGCGCCGATGGCATCGTATGCGCCGGGGGCGATGATCATGCCGGGCGCCCGGAGGCGCTGGCGGAGGGTGGCTGCGGGAGTCATTGGGTGGTCCTGTGGTGCGTTTTGGCGGGAAATGGGCGGTGGCATGGGATGCGGAACAGGGAATGCGGAGTGCGTGACCGGCAACGCGGCCGGCCGGCAGCCTCGCCGTGCCTGCGCGATCCTCGTCTCCTTTGTTCTTGTCGCTCGTGTTTATGTGTTTATATTCTAGATACAACTACTCGCGGCAGTCAAGAACGGGAAAATCCCGCCGGAAGCGTTGTGCTATGCTCCCCACGCCACGAAAACGCCATCCCATGCCGCGCAATACCACCACCGCTTCGCCGCTTTCGCCGCTGGGCCAGATGCCCGGCACCTCGCTGCATCGCCAGTTGTTCATCGTGCTGCGCGACGAAATCACGCGCGGCGTCTACGCGGAAACCGGGGCCCTGCCGAAGGAAGAGGCGCTGTGCGAGCGCTTTGGCGTGTCGCGCATCACGGTGCGGCGCGCGCTGGCCGACCTGGCCGCGCTCGGCATGGTGGAGCGCCGCCACGGGCTGGGCACCTTCGTGCGCCCCGAGGCGCGGGTGGAGCGCAGCAGCCCCACGCTGAGCGTGATCGACGGCCTGCGCAAGACCGCGCTGGAAACCGAGGTGGAGGTACTGGAAGTGGGCACGGCGGTGCCGCCGCCGGACATCGCCGCGCTGCTGCAGCTGCCGCCCGGCGAGCGCGCCGTGCACGCGCTGCGCCTGCGCAGCATGTCGGGCACGCCGGTCATGCTGACCGATGCCTGGGTGCCGGCCGCGCTGGGCAGGCGCGTGACCGCCGCGGCGCTGCGCAAGCGCGCGCTCTACGAGATCCTGATGGCGCAGGGCGTGAAGTTCGGCCGCGTGGTGCAGGAGATTTCCGCGCAGGCCGCCGACCCGGCCATCGCCGGCTGGCTGCATACCGAGGTCGGCGCGCCGCTGCTGAAGCTGGTGCGGCTGATGCACGATCCCGCCGCGCGGCCGGTGCAATACATCACGGTATCGATGTCGCCCGAGCGCAGCCGGATCCTGATGGACATCTCGGCCGACCAGGTGAACACGCTGAGCGCCGGGCGCTTCGTGCACGACGTGCCGAAGGACTGAGGCGCCAGGGCGCCGGGAACGGGCGGGTGGCACCCGGCGGGCCGGCGCTCAGGCACGGCCGGGATGCCGCGCGCGGCATGGCGCGCGCGGCGACTTGCCGCCGGCTCAGCCGGCGACGCGCGGCCTGACGCGGCTGGCGGCGTCCTTGGCGCGCGCGCGCGCGGTTTCCACGTCGGCGTCGTAGGCCAGCGCCACGCCCATGCGGCGCTTGACGAAGCTCTCCGGCTTGCCGAACAGGCGCAGCTCGGTCTGCGGCACGCGCAGCGCTTCGTCCACGCCGTCGAAGACCACGCCGGCCGCGTCCACGCCGCCGTAGATCACGGCGCTGGCGCCCGGGCTCTTGAGCGCGGTGCTGACCGGCAGGCCGAGGATGGCGCGCGCGTGCAGCTCGAACTCGTTCTGCCACTGGGTGATCATCGTGACCATGCCGGTGTCGTGCGGGCGCGGGCTGACTTCGCTGAACCAGACCTGCTCGCCCTTGACGAACAGCTCCACGCCGAACAGGCCCTGGCCGCCGAGGTTGGCGGTGACGGCCTGGGCGATTTGCTGCGCGGTCTCGAGCGCGGCCGGGTGCATCGGGTGCGGCTGCCAGCTTTCCACGTAGTCGCCGCTGACCTGCACGTGGCCGATGGGCTCGCAGAAGTGCGTGCCGACCTGGCCGTCGGCGCCGACCGCGCGCACCGTCAGCAGCGTGATCTCGTAGTCGAAATCGATGAAGCCTTCCACGATCACGCGGCCGTGGCTGACGCGCCCGCCGGCCATCGCGTAGTCCCAGGCGGCCTTGACGCCCTCGGGGCCGTCGATCTTGCTCTGGCCCTTGCCGGAGCTGCTCATCACCGGCTTGACCACGCACGGGTAGCCGATGCCGCCGTCGATGGCGGCCTGCAGCTCTTCGAGCGAATCGCAGAACTTGTAGGGGCTGGTGGGCACGCCGAGCGTTTCCGCGGCCAGGCGGCGGATGCCTTCGCGGTCCATCGTGAGCCGCGCCGCGCGCGCGGTGGGGATCACGCGCACCACGCCCTGCGCTTCCAGCGCTTCGAGCATGGGCGTGGCGATGGCTTCGATCTCCGGCACCACGAGGTCGGGCCGCTCGGCCTCGATCAGCGCCTTGAGCTGCTCCGGATCGCTCATGGCGATGGTGCGGGCATGGTGCGCGACCTGCTGGCCGGGCGCGTTGTCGTAGCGGTCGACCGCGATGGTTTCCACGCCGAGCCGCTGCAGCGCGATCAGGACTTCCTTGCCGAGTTCGCCGGAGCCCAGCAGCATGACTTTGGTCGCGCCGGGCGACAGGGGGGTGCCGAGAGTGGTCATCTGAGACCTTCGAGATCAAGTCAAAACCGGGATTGTACGTCGAGGCCGGCGGCACCCCCGCGCGGGCCCGCTCAGGGAATCAGCTTGCGCACGTCGCGCTGCCACGACGGCTCGCCGCAGCCCGAGGGGCTTTCCGGACCGAGCAGCGTGAAGTAGCCGCGGCCCTTCATGCAGGCCTCGTAGGCGCGCACCTTGGCGCACCGGCCGGCGCCGGCCTGCTGCGCGGCGGCCTTGCACTGCGCGATGGAGCGGTCCATCGGGCCGAAGTCGAGGAAGTCCGGATTCACGGCGCCGGCGGCGAAGCTGTCGGGGCCGCCGGCCGAGAACTCGACGGGCCCGGTGCAGCCGGCCAGCAGCAGGGCCGCGGCCATCAGCGCACCGGCGGGAACGGACCAGCGGAATCTCATGGCACGGCCTCCGGAAGTGAGTGCTGCTGGATCATACCCCGATGTCCGCCGCCATTCGCGCGCGCCGGCGGCGATTTTTGCGGCGCGGCCTTGGAACGCGCGCGCCGGGCAAATACACTTCGTCCACGGCTTCCATCCCGGACGCCATCGCATCAGGAGTGAGCATGAAGATCGACTTGTCGGGCAAGATCGCCCTGGTTTCCGGCTCCACCGCCGGCATCGGCCTGGCCACCGCCAGGGGACTTGCCGGCGCCGGCGCGCGCGTGATCGTCAACGGCCGCAGCGAGGCCACCGTCGCCCGCGCGCTGGAGGCCTTGCGCGGCGCGGTGCCCGGCGCCGACGTAGTGGGCTTTGCCGGCGACCTCGCCGACGCGGCCGTGTGCGCGCGGCTGGTGGCGGAGCAGCCGCACGTCGACGTGCTGGTCAACAACCTCGGCATCTTCCAGGTGCAGGACTTCTTCGAGACGCCGGACAGCGAATGGGAGCGCTTCTTCGACGTCAACGTGCTGTCCGGCGTGCGGCTGGCGCGCGCCTACGCGCCGTCGATGGTCCAGCGCAAGTGGGGGCGCATCGTGTTCATCTCGTCCGAATCGGCCATCAACATCCCGACCGAGATGATCCACTACGGCTTCACCAAGACGGCGCAGCTGGCGGTGTCGCGCGGGCTGGCCAAGCGCCTGGCCGGCACCGGCGTGACCGTCAACGCGGTGCTGCCGGGGCCGACGCTGTCCGAGGGCGTGGCCGAGATGCTCAAGGACGAGGTACAGAAGACGGGCCGGCCGATCGAGGAAGTCGCCGCCGATTTCGTCAAGGCGCACCGCTCCACCTCGATCATCCAGCGCGCGGAGACCGTCGACGAAGTGGCCAACATGATCGTCTACGTCTGCTCGCCGCAGGCGTCCGCCACCACCGGCGCCGCGCTGCGCGTGGACGGCGGCGTGGCCGACACCGTCATCTGATCGCGCCACCGGCGCGCCGACAAGACCGGGGCGCCCGCGAAGGGGCGCCGGCGGGCGCCGGCAGGCCGCCCCGATCGCCGGGGCGCGAGCCGTGCGATGCAAGAAAAAGCAGAAAGGCCGGCCGGTCCCCGTCGCGGGACCGGCCGGCCTTTTTGCATTGCGCGCCGTCCATTGCGCGCCATATTCCGGCGGCGGATTTCATTCGCCCGCGCGATGCCGTTAAAGCGCCGCAATATGTGCACTGCGCAAAAACAAGAATACCGGACCGCGCAGGAAAAATGGCGCCGAAAATACGCTGAATTCACATTGAAAATACGTTGAATACACGCGGAAATTCCACCCGGCGTGAGCGTATACCCTCTGTCCGCCGCGATTGCGGCGCCGGGATTACCGGCCTACCATGAATTTGAACGTGCCCCCACGGCAGCCCCGCGTTCGAACGGTGTCATTAGATATAACGTTAAAGATATAACGACTAAGGGAGACATCAGATGCAGGATTATCAAAGCCTTGTCTTTGTGTGCGCTATTGCCCTCGTGTGCCTTTATGTCGTACTGGGCACGCTGGCGCAGTCCCGCGCCATCAAGTTCGGCGCCCCCGCCATTGTTTCCGTGCTCATGCTAGCCTTCTCCATTTCGCCGTGGCACACGGTGGGTTGAGCCGTCAGCACATTCCCTGACAGCACATCCGCTACTCCGCCGCGGCATGGTTCATGCCGCGGCCGCACCGTGCGCCCGGTTTCCACGAGGAGGCTTACGATGCGCCGCAGCATAGTGCATTGCGTCATTGCGATATCCGCGGGCCTGACGGCCCTGCCGGGCGCGGTCCATGCACAGACCGCCCAGGCTTTCACCGCCGGTCCCGTCGACCTGCTGGCCGGCCCCGGAAGGGAATACCCGGTGGTCGCGCAACTGGCCGGCGGCACGCCGCTGTCGGTGATGGGCTGCGTCAGCCAGTACACGTGGTGCGACGTGGCGCTGCCCAACCTGCGCGGCTGGGTCTACGGCGGCATGCTCAGCTATCCGTACCAGGGCGGCGGCGTGCCGGTGCTCAGCTACGGCGCCATGATCGGCCTGCCCATCATCACGTTCTCGCTCGGCTCGTACTGGGGCAACTACTATCGCAACCGGCCCTGGTATCACGACCAGGGCCGCTGGGCGCACCGCCCGCCGCCCGGGCGCTACCCCGGTTATCCGCCGCCGCATGCGCGCCCGCCCGGCGGGCCGTCGCATGGCGGACCGCCACACGGCGGGCGTCCGCCCGGCTACGGCGGTGGCGGTGGACATGGCGGTGGCGGCGGTAGTCATGGCGGTGGTGGCGGTGGTCACGGTGGTGGTGGTGGTCACGGCGGCGGCGGTGGCGGTCATGGCGGCGGCGGCGGTCATGGCGGCGGCCACGGTGGTGGCGGAGGCGGCGGCCACGGTGGTGGCCACGGCGGCCGCTAGTCTCCGGTCTCCCGCGGGTGGCAGGCACTGGCAAACGGGTTCACCCGGCGTGCGCACTGCGGCCATTGCCGCGCGCGCCGGCGTGGCCCAGAATTTCTCCGGACGCGGTCCGCACGAACGCCCGCCATTCAAGAAGAGAGACACCAAGGAGACCAACCACCATGCGCGATTACGCGGAGGCCATCGGCAGCTTTTCCTATGAGGCCGCGCTGGCGGCATGCCTGAACGGCACGCCCGAGGCGCTCAACGCCTGCGTCGAATGCTGCGACCGCCACGCGCTGCCGGGCCGCATCGCCCTGTTCTGGGAAGGCCGCGACGGCACCAGCGAGACCTACACGTTCACCCAGCTGCAAAAGCTCTCGGCGCAGTTCGCGGGCTTTCTCAAGGCGCAGGGCATCGGCCCCGGCGACCGCGTGGCCGGGCTGCTGCCGCGTACGCCGGAACTGCTGGCCACCATCCTCGGCACCTGGCGCGCGGGCGCGGTCTACCAGCCGCTGTTCACCGCGTTCGGGCCGAAGGCCATCGAGCACCGGCTGCAGACCTCGGGCGCGCGCCTGGTCGTCACCGACGGCGCCAACCGCGGCAAGCTCGACGACGTGCAGGGCTGCCCCGCCGTGCTCACCGTGGCCGGCGCCAAGGGCCGCGGCCTGGTGCGCGGCGACTTCAGCTTCTGGGCCGAGCTGGAGCGCCAGCCGGCGGATTTCGCCCCGGTCATGCGCAAGGGCAGCGATCCGTTCCTGATGATGTTCACCTCCGGCACCACCGGCCCCGCCAAGCCGCTGCTGGTGCCGCTCAAGGCGGTGGCGGCGTTCGCCGGCTACATGCGCGACGCGGTGGACCTGCGCCCCGGGGACGCGTTCTGGAACCTGGCCGATCCGGGCTGGGCCTACGGCCTGTACTACGCGGTCACCGGGCCGCTGGCGCTGGGACACCCCACCACGTTCTACGACGGCCCGTTCAGCGTCGAAAGCACCTGCCGCGTGATCGACAAGTACGGCATCACCAACCTGGCCGGCTCGCCCACCGCGTACCGCCTGCTGATCGCCGCGGGCAAGGCCGTGTCCGGGCCGCTGCGCGGCAAGCTGCGCGCGGTCAGCAGCGCGGGCGAGCCGCTCAACCCCGAGGTCATCCGCTGGTTCGCCGACCAGCTCGGCGTCACCATCCACGACCACTACGGCCAGACCGAGCTGGGCATGGTGCTGTGCAACCACCACGCGCTGCGCCATCCAGTGCACGTGGGCGCGGCCGGCTTCGCCAGCCCGGGCCACCGCGTGGTGGTGCTCGACGACGAGGCGCGCGAACTCGGCGCGGGCCAGCCCGGCACGCTGGCGCTGGACCTGGAGCAGTCGCCGATGTGCTGGTTCGGCGGCTACCACGGCACGCCCACCGGCGCCTTCGTCGGCAAGTACTACCTGACCGGCGACACCGCCGAGCTGAACCCGGACGGCAGCATCAGCTTCATCGGCCGCGCCGACGACGTCATCACCACCTCCGGCTACCGGGTCGGCCCGTTCGACGTGGAGAGCGCGCTGATCGAGCACCCGGCCGTGGTCGAGACCGCGGTGATCGGCAAGCCCGACGCGGAGCGCACGGAACTGATCAAGGCCTTCGTCGTGCTGGACCCGCAGTACCGCGCCAGCCCCGAGCTGGCCGAGGAACTGCGCCTGCACGTGCGCAACCGCCTGGCGGCGCACGCCTACCCGCGCGAGATCGAGTTCGTGGCCGAGCTGCCCAAGACGCCGAGCGGCAAGGTCCAGCGCTTCATCCTGCGCAACCACGAAGTGGCGAAGCAGCGCGAGGCCGTGGCGCAAGCATAGGCCCGGGAGCACGGACGGCGGCACCGCGGCCTGTGCCGCCACGCGGTGCCTCATCGCGCCCGCGCGCGTTCGACACAATGTGCGGCAGCCAACATAAGGCGGCCCGCCAGGACCGTGCCCCACGTCACGGGGGAATGCTGGATGTCGCCCTTGCTGCACAGCAGCAGCATCTAACCGAAATTGTCCGGGTATGTCCCTAGGGGCTAACGAAATAGCGCCCTCTAGAATCAGCCCCTGGATGGTGCACTGCGCAATGCAAGGCCCATCCTCTTCCGAACCAGACCCTCGTCCCGCGCCGCGCGGCACCACCGCCGCGCATGCCGGCCGCACCTTGGCCACGCGGCGGGGCGAATCACAGGAGAGCACGCATGTTCGTTTTTCCGTCCGAGCAGTTCGCCGAAGTCCAGAAGGCCAGTTTCGCCAACCTGTTCGCGCTGACGAATACGGCCTTCGACGGTTTCCAGAAGCTGGCCGAGCTGAACCTGCAGGTAGCGAAGTCGTCGCTGGCCGAGAGCCAGGACAACATCCAGGCCGCCCTGTCGGGCCGCGACCTGCGCGATGTCTTCACCACCCAGGGCACGCTGGCCCAGCCCGCGGCGGAGAAGGCGCTGTCGTATGCGCGCCAGGTGTACGAGATCGCCACCGAGACGCAGGCCGAGCTGGCCAAGACGGTGGAAGCGCAGTACGAGCAGAACAGCCGCCGCGTGCAGGGCTTCGTCGACACCTTCGTGAAAAACGCGCCGGCCGGTTCGGAAGCCCTCACGGCGCTGCTGAAATCGACGGTCGCGGCCGCCAACAACACCTACGAATCGGTGCAGAAGGCGACCAAGCAGGCCGCCGAGACGGTCAAGTCGAACATCGAGGCCTCGGCCGCGGCCGCCAGCGGCGCCGTGCAGCAGGGCACCCGCCGCGCCACCAAGGCGGCCTGACCCGGCGGCAGGAAAAATCCGCCGCCAACGGCGGATTGGCGCCAGGGCGGGGCAACTGCGGGACAGCGGCGGCGCAATATCGATGCAATGGCGCTGCGATAGCGCTGCAATAGCGACGCCGCCGCGGCGAAACACCGCCCGGCGCGGCCCCGGTGCCGCGCCGGGCGCGGCGGGCCTACTTGCCGCCCTTGCCCTTCATCAGGTTCTTCGCTTCCTCGATGTTCTGCTCGGCGCGCCTGGTGATCACCGCCAGCGCCTCGGCCTGCGATTTCTGCGCCATCTCGGCCAGCTCGCGCATGTTGTTGAATGCCTTCTGCAGGCCCTGCTGCACGAATTCGCCCTGCTTGGCCATCGCCTCGGCGGGGTTGCCGCCGGCGCCCATCTGCTGCGCCGCGGACTGGATCTCCTGCATGGTCTTGCTCAGGATCTCGGTCTGTTTCTGCACCAGCGCCTGCATGCCCTGGTAGGCCACCTTGTTGGCTTCCGTGAGCGCGTCGATGTCCTTGCGCCGGGCTTCGATCACCGAGGTCATGTCGACGCCGGGGAGCTTGAACTGCTCAAGCAGCTTGCTGAAATCGGTAAACGGATTTGAGGTCGTGGCCATGATGCATCTCCTCGCAAGGGGGGAATCGTGAAATGAGCCGCGCCAGGCGTCGGCTTGCCGCGCGCAGATCGCCGGCGCGGTGACTCCAGTGTAGCGCGTGCCGCACAGCGCGCGGAAACGAATGCGGCCCTTGTCCCGCAAATCCGCCGCGCCCATTCAAAATCCGCGAACGCTTCTTTCGAAACTCTGAACTGGTCCGCGCGCCGGGCCGTCGATACACTCGCCCGCATCGTTGGCCCCCTTGCGGAGAACCCATGCTTCATCAGGCTTTGGCCGGCATCAAGGTGCTGGATTTGTCGCGGATCCTGGCCGGCCCCTGGTGCACGCAGAACCTCGCCGACCTCGGCGCCGAAGTCACCAAGGTGGAACGCCCCGGCCACGGCGACGACACGCGCGGCTGGGGTCCGCCCTACCTGCGGGACGCCGAAGGCGAGGACAGCCTCTCCGCGTACTTCATCTGCTGCAACCGCGGCAAGCGCTCGGTCGCCATCGACTACGCCACGCCCGAGGGCGCCGCGCGCATCCGCGCGCTGGCGCTGGAGGCGGACGTGCTGGTGGAGAACTTCAAGGCCGGCACGCTGCGCCGCTACGGGCTGGACTACGACACGCTCAAGGCGCTCAACCCGCGCCTGGTCTACCTGTCGATCACCGGCTTCGGCCAGAGCGGCCCGATGGCCGACAAACCCGGCTACGACTACGTGTTCCAGGGCATGGGCGGCCTCATGAGCTACACCGGCCACCCCGACGGCGAGCCCGGCGCCGGCCCGCTGCGCACCGGCGTGGCGGTGGTGGACCTGACCACCGGCATGTACGCCACCTCGGCGGTGCTGGCGGCGCTACTGCGCCGGCACGCCACCGGCGCGGGCGAATACCTCGACATTGCGCTGCTCGACGTGGCCGTGGCGCTCAACGCCAACCAGGCTTCCAACTACCTGGTGTCGGGCCGCGCGCCGCAGCGCAGCGGCAACGCCCATCCCAACTGCGCGCCCTACGAAGTGTTCCGCTGCGCCGACGGCCACCTGATCCTGGCCATCGGCAACGACGCGCAGTTCGCCCGCTTCTGCGAAGTGGCCGGCCTCGCCGCGCTGGCAACGGACGCGCGCTACGCCACCAACTCGGCGCGCATCGACAACCTGCCGGCGCTGCGCGCGCTCCTCGCCGAGGTGTTTCCCACGCGCGCGCGGCAGGCGTGGACCGACGCCTTCGACGCGGCCGGCGTGCCGTGGGGGCCGATCAACTCGATGGACGAAGTCTTCGCCCATCCGCAGGTGCGGCACCGCCAGCTCGTGCAGAGCGCCGAGCATCCCACGCTCGGGCGCGTGCCGATGATCCGCAACCCGATGCTGGCCGCCGCCGGCGCGCCGCCGTGCGCCGCGCCGCCGCTGCTGGGCGAGCACGACGCGCCGGCGCGCGCCTGACGCCGGCGCCGGCCGACCTGACGGCGCGCGCGGCATCGCGCATGCCGGCGCGCACGACATCGCGCGCAACACGAAAACACATCCATCACCGGAGACACAGCTTGCACAACCGCATCCTCGCCATCCCCCTTCTCGCCGGCCTCGGCCTCGGTCTTTGCGCCGGCGCCCACGCCGCCTACCCCGACAAGCCGGTCAAGCTGATCGTGCCCTACGCCGCGGGCGGCACCACCGACATCATCGCGCGCATCGTCGGCACGCGCCTGGGCGCCGTGCTCAGGCAGCCGGTGGTGGTGGAGAACCGCCCCGGCGCCGGCGGCGCGGTCGGCAGCGCCTATGCCGCCAAGCAGCCCGCGGACGGCTACACGCTGGTGATGGAGGTGGAAAGCTCGCACGCGGTCAATCCCAACGTGTACGCCAAGACCGCCTACGACCCGGTCAAGGACTTCGACCCCATCAGCAACCTGGCCGACGTGCCCAACGTGCTGGTGGTCAACCCGGCCTTCCCGGCCGCCGACCTGCCCGCCTTCATCAAGCTGCTCAAGGCCGAGCCCGGCAAGTATTCGTTCGGCTCGTCCGGCAACGGCGGCCTGAGCCACATGAACGGCGAGCTGTTCATGAGCGAGACCGGCACGAAGATGCTGCACGTGCCCTACAAGGGCCTGGGCCCGGCGCTGAACGACGCGGTGGCGGGACAGATCCAGGTGGTGTTCGACAACATCCCGTCGTCTTCCGGCCTGATCCAGGGCGGGCGCCTGCGCCCGCTCGCGGTGGCGGCCAGGCAGCGCCTCAAGGTGCTGCCCAACGTGCCCACCTACGCCGAGGCCGGCCTGCCGGCGATGAACAATCCTTCGTGGTTCGGCCTCGGCGCGCCCGCCGGCACGCCGGCCGCCATCCTCGACCAGCTCAACGACGCCGTGCGCCGCGTGCTGGCCGAGCCCGAGGTGGTGGCCGCCATCGAGAAGCAGGGCGCCATTCCCAGCCCGATGTCGCGCAAGGCCTTCGCCGACCTGATCCGCGGCCAGAACGCGCACTGGAAGCAGGTCGTCGAAGACATCCATTTCACCAGACTGCAGTAAGGCGCGACCATGACACCGACAGACACCACGCCGAACCACGCCGGCGTCGAGATCGACGGGCGCGGCGTCGCCACGCTCACCATCCGCGAGGCCGGCTCGCTCAACATCCTCGGCACGCCGGTGATCGCCGCGCTCACCGCGGCCGTGCGGGAGCTGGCCGGGCGCGACGGCGTGCGCGTGCTGATCGTGCGCGGCACCGGCGAGAAGGGTTTCGTCGGCGGCGCCGACATCAAGGAAATGGCCGCGCTGACGCGCGCCAGCGGCGAAGCGTTCATCAGCGGCCTGCGCGGCCTGTGCGACGCGCTGCGGCACTTCCCCGCGCCGGTGATCGCGCGCATGCCGGGCTGGTGCCTCGGCGGCGGGCTGGAGCTGGCGCTGGCCTGCGACATCCGCATCGCCGCCGACAACGCCCAGCTCGGCATGCCCGAAGTGAAGGTCGGCATTCCCTCGGTGATCCACGCCGCGCTGATGCCGCGCCTGGTCGGCAACGCGCGCGCCACGTGGATGCTGCTGACCGGCGAGCTCGCCGACGCGCGCGAAGCGCTGGCGTGGGGCCTGGTCAGCAAGGTGGTGCCGCTGGCCGGGCTCGACGCCGAGGTGGAGCGCGTCGCCGCCCTGCTGGCGGGCTTCGGCCCGGCCGTGGTGCGCCAGCAGAAGCGCCTGCTGCGCGAGTGGGAAGACGCGCCGCTGGACGTGTCCATCGCCAACAGCGTGAAGGAATTCGGCAGCGCCTTCGAGACCGGCGAGCCGCAGCGCTACATGAGCGAGTTCCTGCGGCGCAAGCGGTAGGAACGGTGGAAGCGGCCAGGGCCGCCGGGGCCGCCGCCGACGCGGCGATCCGGCCCCGCCGCTCCGTCCCGCAGGTCTTCAATGCCTCAGCCGCCCACCGAGCGCGGCGGCAACTGGTAGCTCCACGTCTCGCTCAGCGGCTTGCCGCCGGCCACCAGCGCCGCGCGCATCTCCACCACCTTGCCGGGGTCCTTGACCTTGACGCGCAGGCTCAGGCGCCAGCCCCCGGTGACGGGGTTGGGCTCCAGCACCTTGTCCAGGATCTCCGCGTTGTCGCTCACGCTGACCTGCGAGCCGACCTGCGTGCCGGCGGGCAGACTGGCCAGCACCGGGCCTTCGAAATCGACCAGCAGCCCGGTGCTGCCGTCGAGATGGCGGATCAGGTTGGCCTGGGTGATTTCCCCGGCCGAGCGCAGCGTCTGCTTGACCCAGGCCACGTCCTTGCCGAGCAGCGCGCTCTCGTTCATGGTCCAGTGCATGGTGTAGTCGGCGCGCAGCGGCTGGCCCCGCGGCGGCAGCACGTCCGGCTTCCAGAACGCGACGATGTTGTCGTTGGTCTCGTCGGGCGTGGGGATCTCCACCAGTTGCACGTGGCCCTTGCCCCAGTCGCCCTGCGGCTCGATCCACGCGCTCGGGCGCAGGTCGTAGCGGTCCTTGAGGTCTTCGTAGGCAGAGAACTCGCGCCCGCGCTGGAGCAGCCCGAAGCCGCGCGGGTTGGTGACTTCGAAGCTGCTGATGGCGAGGTCGCGCGGGTTGTTCAGCGGCCGCCACAGCCATTCGCCGTTGCCGGCATGGATGGCGAGGCCGTTGGAGTCGTGCAGCGCGGGGCGGAAGTTGTACTGGTCGCGCTGCTGGTTCGGCCCGAACAGGAACATGCTGGTCAGCGGCGCCACGCCGAGGTTGAGCGCCTTGCCGCGCAGGAACACGCGCGCCTGCACCTTGAGCACGGTGTCCTCGCCGGGGTAGAGGTCGAAGCGGTAGGCGCCGGTGGCGCGCTGCGAGTCGAGCAGCGCGTAGAACACCACGTGCTTGTCGCCGGGCGCGGGCCGCGCGATCCAGAATTCGCGGAAGGCCGGGAATTCCTCGGCCACCGGCAGCCCGGTGTCGATGGCCAGGCCGCGGCTGGACAGGCCGTAGACCTGGTTCTTGCCGATCACGCGGAAATAGCTGGCGCCGAGCACGCTCATGACCTCGTCGAGCTTGTCGGCGCGGTTGATCGGGTAGAGTACGCGGAAACCGGCATAACCGAGCTTGCTGGTCGCGTCCTTGTCGAGCTTGAGGTCGCCGAAGTCGAAGCGCGCCGGGTCGTACCTGACCTCGCTGACCGCGTTGCCGACGATCTCGTTGATGCGCACCGGCGCGCTGAACTGCATGCCCTGGTGGTAGAAGCCGAGGCGGAACGGCGTGTCCTGGTCTTTCCATTCCAGCTGGTCGCGGCGCGGCTGGATCTTGATGTAGTCGGCGAACTGCATCTGGCTGAACGCGGGCGGCAGGTTGCTGGCCGGCGCGGCATACGGCTTGTCCGCCAGGGCCTTGGCGCGGGCGGTCACGTCGTCCAGCGAGAAGGCCCAGGCCGGGGCGCCGCACAGCAAGGTCAGGGTGGCCATGAGCGCCGGCGCGGCGGCTCGCATCTTGGGACGTAACGACGCGGCAATGACTGCGAAAAACACGAATCTCTCCAGGAAAGGCACGTTGGAACAGGCTGGCGCGGTATGCGCGCGGCGAAAGTTGCTAGTGTAGTGGCGGTAAACTGCGGGCGCAGCGCAAAAAGACAACGAATTTTGCCTCGTGTGCCTGTTCTGGCACGCGCGGACAGCCGGCGGGACGGCCAGCGCGCACTATCGCGGTGCGCCGGACCTGCCGCGCCACTTGGATGACAATCAGATGAGAATGCTTGTTTCGCTGGCCCTGTCGGCCAGTCTTGTTTGCTCGCCGGTGCTTGCCGGTCCCGCCCCCGGCCACGCCGGCGACAAGAACGCATTCATCGCGGACCTGATGAAACGCATGACGCTGGACGAGAAGATCGGCCAGCTGCGCCTGATCAGCATCGGCGCGGACATGCCCCAGCCGCGGCTGCTCGAGGAGATCGCCGCGGGCCGCGTGGGCGGCACCTTCAATTCGGTGACGCCCGCGGAGAACCGGCCGCTGCAGGACGCCGCGGTCCGGCGCAGCCGCCTGAAGATTCCCATCTTCTTCGCCTACGACGTGGTGCACGGCCACCGCACCATCTTCCCGATCAGCCTCGGGCTCGCCTCGAGCTGGGATCTCGCCACGGTGACGCAGAGCGCGCGCATCGCCGCCATCGAGGCCAGCGCCGACGGCCTCGACGCGACCTTCGCGCCGATGGTCGACATCGCCCGCGATCCGCGCTGGGGGCGCACCTCGGAGGGCTTCGGCGAAGACCCCTACCTGGTCTCGCAGTACGCGCGCGCCAGCGTCAAGGGGTTCCAGGGCGGCTCGCCGGCCGGCGCCGACAGCGTGATGGCCTTCGTCAAGCACTTCGCGCTGTACGGCGCGGTCGAAGGCGGGCGCGACTACAACACGGTCGACATGAGCCCGCTGCGCATGTACCAGGACTACCTGCCGCCGTACCGCGCCGGCGTCGACGCGGGCGCCGGCGGCGTCATGATCGCGCTGAACTCGGTCAACGGCGTGCCGGCCACCTCCAACACCTGGCTGCTGCGCGACCTGCTGCGCAAGAGCTGGGGCTTCAAGGGCGTCACGGTGAGCGACCACGGCGCCATCGACGAGCTGACCAAGCACGGCGTGGCGAAGGACGGGCGCGAGGCGGCGCGGCTGGCGATCCGTGCCGGCGTGGACATGAGCATGCACGACTCGGCCTACCTGGCCTATCTGCCCGGGCTGGTGAAGGCGGGCGAGGTGCCCATGCGCGACATCGACGGCGCGGTGCGCGAGGTGCTCGGCGCCAAGTACGACATGGGGCTGTTCCAGGACCCGTACCGGCGCATCGGCAAGGCCGAGCAGGACCCGCCCGACATCGACGCGGAAAGCCGCCTGCACCGCGCGGCGGCGCGCGAGGCCGCGCGCCGCTCGCTGGTGCTGCTGGAAAACCGCGCGCGGACGCTGCCGCTGAAGAAGGCCGGCACCATCGCCGTGATCGGCCCGCTGGCCGACGCGCCCATCGACATCATGGGCAGCTGGTCGGCCGCCGGCAAGTCCGGGCAGTCGGTCACGCTGCTGCAGGGCGTGCGCGACGCGCTCGGCGCCAGTGGCCGCGTGGTCTACGCGCGCGGCGCCAACGTGACCGACGACGCCGGCGTGGTCGGCTACCTGAACTTCATGAACTGGGACAAGCCGGAGATCGTGCAGGACAAGCGCGCCCCGGACGAGATGCTGGCCGAGGCCGTGGCGGCGGCGCGCGGCGCCGACACCATCGTGGTCGCGGTGGGCGAGTCGCGCGGCATGTCGCACGAGGCGTCGAGCCGCACCAGCCTGTCGCTGCCGGGCAGCCAGGACGCGCTGCTGCGCGCGCTCAAGGCCACCGGCAAGCCGCTGGTGGTGGTGCTGATGAACGGCCGCCCGCTCACGCTCGGCTGGGAGAAGGAAAACGCCGACGCGCTGCTCGAGACCTGGTACGCCGGCACCGAGGGCGGCCACGCCATCGCCGACGTGCTGTTCGGCGACTACAACCCCGCCGGCAAGCTGCCGATCTCCTTTCCGCGCTCGCTCGGCCAGATCCCGACCTACTACAACCACCCGCGCATCGGCCGCCCGTACCGGCCGGGCGAGCCGCCCAACTACACCTCGCAATATTTCGAGGAGCAGCCCGGCCCGCTCTACCCGTTCGGCTACGGCCTGAGCTACACGGACTTCAGCGTGTCCGAGGTGGCGCTGTCGAGCCCGGTGATGGCGCGCGGCGGCCGCATCGAGGCCAGCGTGACGGTGAAGAACACCGGCCCGCGCGACGGCGAGACCGTGGTCCAGCTTTACCTGCGCGACGTCGCCGCCTCGGTGGTGCGGCCCGTGAAGGAACTCAAGGGCTTCCGCAAGCTCATGCTCAAGGCGGGCGAGGCGCGCGAGGTACGCTTCGCCATCGACGAGGACATGCTGAAGTTCTTCAACGCGCAGCTCGACTACGTTGCCGAGCCGGGCGACTTCACGGTGCAGATCGGGCTCGACTCGCAGGCGGTGCGGGAGCGCGGCTTCTTGCTGCGCTAGCGCCGCGCCGGCATCAGAGGTTCCACTGCCCGGCGGTGGCGGCCAGCGCCTCGCGCACCTGCGCGAACTCGCACTCCAGCCGCTGCGTGAGCGACAGGTAGCCCGCCCACGGCCCTGACAGCGCCGGCATCGCGGGCACGGCGGCGCCGCGCGCGGCCAGCCGCGCCGGCACGCCGTGGACCAGCGCGCGCGCCATGCCGATCAGCATCGACTGCATGCGCCGCGCCGTCGCCACCAGTTGGGCGCGCACGGCGGCGCCATCATCCGTGCCATCTTCCGCACCTTCCTGCCGCGGCCGCACCGCGGCCAGCACCTCCAGCAGGCTGATGCAGACGCGCAGCCCGTGCTGGATCGACTCCAGCTGCGCCATCGGGATGTTGGTCTCCTTGGCCACCGACGGCATCAGCCCGCGCAGCGCCACCAGCAGGCTGCCCTGCAGCATCATCGCGCGCTGCAGGGCGGCGGCGTCGAGGTCCGCGTCGAGCGCGATGGCGGTCTGCATGCGCGCGCAGCTGCGCAGCGCCTCGGCCAGCTTGTGGCGCCAGGTGTAGGTGGCATGCAGCGGCAGCGCGAACGAGAACAGCAGCGCCACCGCGATGCCGATCAGCACGTCGGCCGTGCGCCACAGGCCGTCGGCGATGGCGTTCTCGCCGTGGCCGGCGACGATGAAGATGGTGATGGCCGACAGCAGCGCGATGTAGCCGCCCTTGCCGATCGCGTGATACGCGCACACGGCGCAGGCGACCGCGATCAGCGCGTAGCTGAGCAGCGGCACCTGCAGCCACGACTGCTGCAGGATGATCGCCAGCCCCGCGCCCGCGCCGATCAGCGTGCCGAGCGCGCGCTCGGCCGCCTTGCGGCGGATGTTGCCCTGGTGCTGCAGGCCGCCGACCACCACCAGCAGCGTGATCGAGGCCCATTCGCCGTGCGGGATGTCCATGCCGGTGGTCAGCGCGATCGAGGCCAGCAGCCCGAGCGCCACGCGCACCGAGTGGATCAGCCGCGCGTGCCGGTAGCGGCGCGCCGGGTCGAGCAGCGGACGCAGCAGCGGGCGCAGCCACGGCGGCAGGCGCAGCAGGAGCGGCCGCGCCGTCATGCCGGCGTCGCCGCGCGGCGGCCGGGGCGGGGGTTCGTCCGGCGCGAACCGGCGGCGGAAGGCGCGTGCACGCTCGACTCCATGATGGCTGGTAAAGCCCGGAGCATAGCAGGCCGGCACGCGCCATGCGCGCCGCGGTGGAGGTGGCGGCGGCGGCGAAGCGCCGCTCGTCCCGCCCCTCAGTCCACGTCGAACGCGGCGCGCCCCTCGGCCACCAGCCGCACCAGCAGCGGCGCGGGCGCCCAGTGCCCGCCGTGGGCGGCTTCGAGCGCGCGGATGCGCTCCAGCACCCGCGCCAGGCCCAGGCGCCGCGCGTGGAACATCGGCCCGCCGCGCCACGCCGGGAAGCCGTAGCCATGCACATACACCACGTCGATGTCCGAGGCGCGCCGCGCGATGCCCTCGTCCAGGATGCGCGCGCCTTCGTTGACCAGCGCCAGCATGCAGCGCTCGACGATTTCCGCGTCGTCCACCGCGCGGCGCGCGATGCCGGCCTCGGCCGCGCAGGCGCGGATGATCTCGTCGACCAGCGGGTCCGGCAGCGGCGCGCGGCTGCCGGCTTCGTAGCGGTAGTAGCCGGCCGCGGTCTTCTGGCCGAAGCGGCCCAGCTCGCAGATGCGGTCGGCCACCTTCGAGTAGCGCAGGTGGGCCGGCCGCGTCGGCGCCAGCCGCTTGCGCGTGGCCCAGTTGATGTCCATGCCGGCGAGGTCGGCCATCGCCAGCGGGCCCATCGCCATGCCGAAGCCGGTCAGCGCGCCGTCCACTTGGCGCGGCGAGGCGCCCTCTTCCAGCAGGAAACCGGCCTCGCGCCAGTAGGGCGTGAGCATGCGGTTGCCGACGAAGCCTTCGCACACGCCCACCAGCACCGGGATCTTGCCGATGTCCCGGGCCAGCTTCATGCAGGCCGCGACCACCGCCGGCGCGGTCTGCCGGCCGCGCACCACTTCCAGCAGCTTCATCACGTTGGCGGGGCTGAAGAAGTGCAGCCCGATCACGTCGCGCGGGCGCGAGGTCGCCGCCGCGATGACGTCGACGTCCAGCCGCGAGGTATTGGTGGCGAGCATCGCGCCCGCCTTGCAGATCGCGTCGAGCCGGGCGAACACGGCCTGCTTGACGGCCATGTCCTCGAACACCGCCTCGATCACGAGGTCGGCCTGCGCCAGCTCCGTGCCGGCGAGCGTGGGCGTGATGCGCGCCATGCGCTGCGCGACGTCCCGCGGCGTGAGCTTGCCCTTGGCCGCGGTGATCTCGTAGTTGCGGCGGATCTGCGCCATGCCGCGCGCCAGCGCGTCCTCGCGCTGCTCGCACAGCGTCACCGGGATGCCGGCGTTGGCGAACGCCATCGCGATGCCCGCGCCCATCGTGCCGGCGCCGAGGATGCCCACGCGCGCCACCTCGTTCGCCACCTCGCGCGGCGCCTCGCCCGCCGGCGCGGCGGCGACCTTGGGCGCCTCGCGCTCGGCGAAGAACAGGTGGCGCAGCGCCTGCGATTCCGGGCCGGCCACGAGCTCATCGAAATGCGCGCGCTCGGCATCGAGCCCCGCCTCCAGCGGCAGGCGCGTCGCCGCCTCCACGCAGGCGATCGCGGCGCGCTGCGCCAGCGCGTTGCGGGCGCGCGCGCCGACCGCGGCCACGCGCGCGGCGAAGTCCACGCCCGCGCCGTCGGCGCATGGCCGGCGCGCGATCACCGGATGTGCGCCCGGCAGGTCCGCCACGCGCCGCGCGAAAGCCAGCGCGGCGGCGAGCGGCTCGCCCTCGATCAGCGCATCGGCCATGCCCAGCGCCAGCGCGCGCTCGCCGCGCACCGGCCGGCCGGACTGGATCAGGTCCAGCGCCGCCGCCACGCCGATCAGGCGCGGCAGCCGCTGCGTGCCGCCGCCGCCCGGCACCAGGCCGAGGTTGACCTCGGGCAGGCCCAGGCTGGCATCGGCGCTGGCGATGCGGTAGTGGCAGCCGAGCGCCAGCTCCATGCCGCCGCCCAGCGCCACGCCGTGGATGGCCGCCACCACCGGCCTGGCGGACTGTTCGATGCGCGCGATCACCTCGCGCAGCGTGGGCCGCGCGCTGGCCGCCGGCGTATTGAACTGGCGGATGTCGGCGCCGCCGCAGAACGCCTTGCCGGCGCCGAGGATGGCCACGGCGGCGACGGTGTCGTCGCGCGCCGCCGCGGCCAGTCCTTCGTACAGGCCCAGGCGCACGGTGTCGCCGAGGCCGTTGACCGGCGGGTTGTCGATCAGCAGCACGGCCACGCGGCCGTGGCGCTGGTAGCGCACGGTCGGGCTCAGGGCGATGTTGTCCGGGGTGCTGGCGGAAGGCAGTGTCATGGCAGGCTCGCGAAGATGCGGTGAAGGTTCAGACTGCGGTGGACAGGATGGCCGTGGCCTGGCTCGACAGCACGCCGCCATTGCCGTGCACCAGCGCCACCTGCGCGCCCGGCACCTGGCGCGCGCCGGCCTCGCGGCGCAGCTGCGCGACCGCCTCGATCACCAGGAAGATGCTGTACATGCCCGGGTGCGTGCACGACAGCCCGCCGCCGTTGGTGTTCATCGGGAACGCGCCGCCGGGCTCGATGCGCCCGCCCGAGACGAAGGCGCCGCCCTCGCCCTTGGCGCAGAAGCCGAGGTCCTCCAGGAACAGGATCGGGTTGATGGTGAAGGCGTCGTACAGCTCCACCACGTCGATGTCGGCCGGCGTCAGGCCGGCTTCGGCGAAGGCCTTGCGGCCCGACTCCACGGCCGGGGTCACGGTCACGTCGTCCATGCACGAGATCTGCCGGTGCCAGTGCGCGTGCCCGCAGCCGAGCACGTAGACGGGGCTGGCGTGCAGGCCGCGCGCGCGGTCGGCGCGCGTGACCACGAAGGCGCCGGCGCCGTCCGTCACCAGGCAGCAGTCGCGCACCGTGAGCGGATCGGAAATCATCTTCGCGCCGAGCACGTCGTCCACGCTCAGCGGGCCGCGCGCAAACGCATCGGGGTTGCGCTGCGCCCACTTGCGCGCGGCCACCGCCACCTCGGCCAGCTGCGTGCGCGTGGTGCCGTACTGGTGCATGTGGCGCGCCGCCGCCAGCGCGTAGCTGCTGGGCGGGTTGAACGGCTTGTATGGATGCTCGTAGGGCTGCGGGTCCAGCTCGGCGCGCATCTGGTTCTGGCGCGTGCTGCTCGGCGCGCTGCGCGGCGTGGCGCCGTAGCAGACCAGCACGTTGTCGCACTCGCCGGCCTCGATGGCCATCGCCGCGATCTTGAGGTCGGCGATGAAGGACGAGCCGCCGAACATGGTGCTGTCGGAAAAGCGCGGCCGGATGCCGAGATACTCGGCCATGCGCATCACCCACCAGGGCGAGGTGAGGCTGGCGGTGATGATGCCGTCGATGTCGCGCATGCGCAGGCCGCTGGCCCGCACCGCCGCGTGCGCCGCCTGCGCGATGATCTCCTGCTCGGTGCGCCCGCCCGCGTGGCCCAGGCCGGCCAGCCCGGTGCCGAGGATGGCGACGGCGCCGCGCCGCGTGCCGTGCGTGTCGCTCATGGCTGCACCTGCGCGACGACGAATTCCAGCAGCGGCCCGGCCGCCTCCTGCGCGATCCGCGCGCGCACGCGCATGCCGATGCGCACCGCGTCCGGCGCCACGCCCGCGACCCGGCTCATCATGCGCGGGCCTTCGTCGAGGTCGATCAGGCTGACGTTGTAGTCGCCTTCCGGCCGGCGCACCGTGGTGGTGGAATACACCGTGGCGCCGCCCGAGGGCGCCTGCCAGGCCAGCGCGTCGGAGCCGCAGTGCGGGCACAGCACGCGCGGGAAGAAATGCCAGCGCCCGCAGTCCGCGCAGCGCGGCATGACGAAGCTGCCCCGCGCCAGGCTGGCGAAATAGAAAGTGTCCGCGCCCCGGGTTTCGCTGTCGGTGGACGCGCCTGTGCTGCCGTGCATGGAAGCCGCTCCGCGATGGGTTGAGTGGGTCGAATGGATTGAATGGGTCGAACGGATTGAGCGGGGATTCACTCGTCCACCTTCACGCCGGTGACCTGCACCGTGCGCTGCCACTTGGCCACCTCGGCCTCCACGTACTGGCGGAACGCCGCCGGGTCGAGCGTGCCGCCGGCCTCGGCGCTCTGCTTGCGCAGCTTCTCGGCCATCGCGGGCGAGCGCATGATGCGGTTGGCCTCGCGGTTCAGGCGCGCCACGATGTCCGGCGCGGTGCCGGCCGGCGCGTACAGGCCGAGCCAGGTGTAGAGGTCGTAGTTCTTGAAGCCGGCCTCGGCGATGGTCGGCAGCTCGGGAAACAGCTTGCTGCGCTCGGCGCTGGTGACGGCGATGGGCCGCAGCTTGCCGGCGGCGATGAAGGCGGACACGCTCATCGAATCCTGGAACACCATCGGGATCTGCCCGGCCACCACGTCGTTGGTGGACGGCGACGCGCCCTTGTACGGCACGTGCACCAGCGGCACGCCGGCCACCTGCCGGAACAGCTCGCCGGCCAGGTGCGTGGAGCCGCCCACGCCGGCCGAGCCGTAGGGCACGCTCGGCTGCGCCTTGGCCCACTTGATGAACTCCGGCAGCGTGTGGGCCGGCACGGACGGGTTCACCACCAGCATGTTGGGCGCCTTGGCGATCAGCGCGATCGGCTCGAAATCCTTCACCGGCTGATAGCGCACGTTCTTCTGCACCGCCGGGCCGATCACGTGGCCGGTCGCGCTGAGCAGCAGCGTGTAGCCGTCACTGGGCTTGCGCGCCACGTACTCGGTGGCGACCTGCCCGGCCGCGCCGGGACGGTTCTCCACCACGAAGCTCTGCCTGAACGCCTGCGACAGCTCGGCGGCCAGCAGGCGCCCGACGATGTCGGTCATGCCGCCGGGCGCGAACGCCACCACGATGGTCACCGGCTTGGCGGGCCACGCTTCGGCCGCGGCCGGCTGCGCGTGCGCGGCGCCGGCCGCGAGGAAGGTGGAAAAGATGCTGCCGCACAAGGCGAGCAGGCGCAGGCGGGCCTGGAAGGGTTTCACGGCTGTCTCCGGATGAATCGTTCTTGTATGTCGCCGCCGGACCGGCATGAGACGAAGGAGCCGCCTTCCACGGGCCTGGAGCTGGCAGCCAGTATATTTTTCGCGCCCGCCATCGGGCCATCCGAAAAATTCGAACCGGCAGTTCGTGGAATTGGAACGCTCGGCCGGCGGCGCGCCGGCCCGCGCTCACATCTGCCGGGCCGGCAGCGCCGTCAGCCCGCCGCCGCGCGCGTCAGCCGCCGTGGAACACGTCGCTGGCGCCCACGTACACGCGGATGCCCCTGGCCTGCGGCAGGTCCGGCAGGATCAGCGCCATGTCGAACGAGGTGCCGCCGGCGGCCTCGAGGAAGGTCCAGCCCGCGCTCCTGCCGCCGGCGTTGAAGGCCACCGATTCGCCGGAGGCGACGTTGACGTAGTTCATGCCAGGCGTGAGCGTCACGGTGCGCGTGGTGGCGCGCAGGTCGGCGGGGCTGCCGAACAGCGCGGCCACGCGGCTCGCCCTGGTGGCGGGGGCGGAAGGGGAAGTATCGGAGGCGGCCGGAGAGAGGGCTTGCGAGGGCGTGCCGGCGCTCCACGCCGGTGACGTGGCGAGCAGGGAGAGTGCCAGCGCGGCGGCCAGCTTTTGCTTTTTGGTCATTGTGTTTTTCCTTGTGCGCACCCCTGTCATCAGGAGTACACGAAGAAAGTGTAATGACCCGCCACGTATTCTTGAAATGATTTAATCAACCGAAACGAAGTCGGTTTATTCATGCATCCCGGCCCGGCGGCGGGACGTCTTCCCGCGTGGCCGCCACGCGCGGATCGTCCAGCAGGAACTGCACGAAGGCCGCGGTGAAGGACGGCAGCTTGCGCTCCGCGCGCACGATCAGGTTCAGCTCGCGGCGCGCCCACGGCTCGGCCAGCCGCACGCCGGCCACGCGCGCCTCGCGCAGCGCCTGCGCGGCCACGCTGCGCGGCACCAGCGCCACGCCCACGCCGGCCTCCACCAGCGACAGCGCGGCCTCGAAGCTGTGCGCGTGCAGGCGCACGTTGGGGCTCTTGCCGGCGCGCTGCGCCATGTCGCGCAGGAACAGGAAATTGCTGCTGCCACGGCTCATGCAGACGAAATCGAATTCGAGCGCCGCGCCGAAGCGCAGCTCGGCCTGCCGCGCGAGCGGATGGTCGGGCGGCACGGCGAGGACCAGTTCGTCCACGGCATAGCGCTCGGCGCGCACGCCGCCGGCATCGATGTCGCCGGCGAGGATGCCGATGTCGGCCTCCTGCGCCGCCACCGCGGCGGGAATGGCCTGGCTGGCGCGTTCTTCGAGGTCGATGTTGACGTCCGGGTTGGCCGCCAGGAAGCGGCTCACGCTGGGGATGATGAAGCCGTTGAGCGAACTGCTGTTGGCCAGCAGGCGGATATGGCCCTTGAGGCCCGCCGAGAAGCGCCCCACCTCGCCGTGCATGCGCTCCACCCCTTGCAGCAGTTCGCGCACGTGCGCGAGCAGGGTCTGGCCGGCGGGCGTGAGCTCCATGCCGCGCGCGTTGCGCATGAACAGCGGCGTGCCCATCGCGTGCTCGAGGTTCTTCAGGCGGTAGCTGGCGGCGGATGCCGTGATGTGGATCGCGGAGGCCCCGCTGGACAGGTTCTGCGCTTCGGCAATGGCCTGGAACAGGCGCAGGTCCGTCAGTTCGTAACGCACGGTGTCTCCGTTCTTGTTTTCGTGGCGGCGCAAGGCGTTGCCGGATGGCAAGCCTTGTCCTGCCGCGATTCTAGAGCATGCCGGTGGCCCGTCTCCCCGTGCGGAGGCGGGCCGCCGGCGCGGCGCCTCAGATCAGCGTCAGGCGCACGTCGATGTTGCCGCGCGTGGCGTTCGAGTACGGGCACACGATATGGGCCTTGTCGACCAGCGACTGCGCGACGGCGCGGTCCACGCCGGGCAGCGAGATGTTCAGGTCCACCTCGATGCCGAAGCCGGTGGGAATCGCACCGATGCCGACCTGGCCGGTGATCGAGGTATCCGCGGGCAGCGCGATCTTCTCGCGGGCCGCGACGAACTTCAGCGCGCCCAGGAAGCAGGCCGAATAGCCCGCGGCGAACAGTTGCTCGGGGTTGGTGCCGGCACCGCCCGCGCCGCCCAGCTCGCGCGGGGTGGCCAGCTTGACGTCCAGCACGTTGTCGGAAGACACCGAGCGGCCGTCACGGCCTCCGGTGGCGGTGGCGCTGGCGCGGTAAAGGACTTTTTCGATCGACATGATGAATCTCCGGTTCGTTGACTGAGAGTGACACTGCCGGCTCCGGGGAGCCGAGGGGTTATGGGGTACTGCCTGCTGCGGTACTGCCGTGTGCTGCTGCCTGCTGCTACTTACTATCTACCATCTGCCGCGCATCGCCAGTGCCCGGTTGCGGCACTCAACATCGCTGGCGATTAAATCGCGCACTATATATATTGCGTCCCAGCGGGGCATTCGCCCGCGCCTTCCTTCAACTGCCCATTCAACTGCCCGCGTCGGCGAAGCGCTCGCGCAGCTTGTCGAGCTCCGCCTTGACCGACGCGATCTTCTCGATGCCGCAATCGGCCGCGCACAGCACCGCGCGCGGCACCGCCTCGGCCTGCTGCCGCAGCGCGCGCCCGTGCGGGGTCAGCGTGACGATGACCTGCCGCTCGTCGGCCGCGGCGCGCTCGCGGCGCAGCAGCGACTGCGCTTCCATGCGCTTGAGCAGCGGCGTCAGCGTGGCCGAATCCAGGTGCAGGCGCGCGCCGATGTCCGACACCGTCAGGCCATCGGCCTCCCACAGCACCATCATCACGAGGTATTGCGGATAGGTCAGGCCCAGCGGCGCCAGCAACTTGCGGTAAAGCTTGTTCAGGGCCAGCGAAGTGGCATACACGGAAAAGCAGAACTGGTGGTCCAGCAGCAGCACGGAGGCGCTGTCGAGACCGGCGCCGGGCGCTGCCTGCTTGTTCCGGGGAGTGCGTTTCGTGTCCATGAGCCGTAATTTATATCGTGCACGATTCAATTGCAAGCTATTTTTTGCCGCGCCGCAGATTTTTCCGCGCCGCCGCGCGGGGCCTCACGGCTGGTCGTCTCCCAGCAGGCCCAGCGCGGTGGTGTCGATGGTCTCGACCTTGCCCTTCTGCCGCACCTCCGTGCGCAGCACGAAGGACTCCGTGGGGCAGTACCAGTCGGTGATCTCCATGACCGCGGGTTCGGTCTGAATCACCTCGTCGCCCATCAGCACCGGGCCGAGCGAGTTGCGCTTCTCGTAGGTGATCGGCATGCACTCGCGGCGGCCCAGCGTGGTCTCGATGGCGCGCGCGCGGCCCACGCGCCGCTCGCCGATGGTGACGGAGGCCGACGGCGCGCGGATGGTGGTGACGAAGGCGTCGGTGGCCAGGCTGTGGATCTCCAGGTCGAGGCTGGAGGTGAGCGTCTCGCCGGGCAGCACCGCGCCTTCGCGCACCGCCAGGCCGGCGTAGCTGAGCACGCCGTGGCCCTGGAACGAGGCCTCGCCGAACAGGCGCGTATAGCGCGCCCGCGCATTGATGGTGGCGCGCTGACTGCTGACCGTGCCGCCGGTGCCGCCGGCCGCGCGGTCGAAATTCATGTGGTGCACCTGGTCCATCACCACCGGCGGCCCCATCATCGCCGCCAGCGCGGACTTGGAATGGATCGTCAGCCAGGCGCTGCAGCCGGTCTCGGTGCGCACCGGGTGGCGGATCGTCATGGTGATCGACATCGGCATGTCGCCGTCGGCTTCCATCTGCGTGCGGGCGCCGGAGCGGAACCAGCCGGTGTCGCAGATGGTGCCCGGCGCGGCCGGCGGCGGCTCCGCCAATGCGGCGGACACGGCAGCGGCGGCGTTGTCTGTGGACGCGGGCGCGGCCGGCTGCGCCCGCGCGGCGCCGAGGACGCCGCACAGCAACAGCAGCAGCGCCGGCAGGCGGAGCCGCGCGGGCGCGCCCGGTTTTGCGCGGGCGTCGGTCCGGCAAGGAGGAACTGTCATGTGGTATCCCAGGCTGGGCCGCGGCGGCACCGGCCGCCGTCATGCAGCGAAGGTAGCATCGCCGCCGCCGCGGCACAATCCGCGGCCGGCGGCCGGCGCGTACAATCGGCCGGAGCCAGCCATCACGACACCATCGCGGCATCATCACAACCAGGAGACGACAATGGCAGTGATCGGACCCGACGTGCGCATCCACCCGAGCGCCTACGTGCATGAATCGGCCTACCTCTACGGCAAGGTCACGGTGCACGAGCACGCGTCGATCTGGATCAACGCGGCCGCGCGCGCCGAGCACACGGAAATCGTGATCGGCGCGTACACCAACATCCAGGACTTCGCCATGCTGCACGTGGGCGACCGCACGCCCACCCTCATCGGCAGCCATTGCTCGATCACCCATCACTGCACCATCCACGGCTGCACCATCGGCGACAACTGCCTGATCGGCATCAACGCCACCATCATGGACGCCTGCGTGATCGGCGACAACAGCATCGTGGCCGGCCATGCCTTCCTCAAGGAAGGCACCGTGATCCCGCCCAATTCCATCGTGATGGGCAGCCCCGGCAAGGTCACGCGCACGCACAACAGCTACGTGCGCAACCGGCTCAATGCCTTCCTGTACTACAAGAACGCGCTGGCCTACGCGCAGCAGCACTACCGCGCCTGGGAAGGCCCGCGTTCACGGCGGAGGTGATGCAGGAAATGGCGAAGCTGCAGGCGGAACTGAAGGCACTGGCCGGTTGAGTCCGCGCTGTCAGACCAGCCCGAGGTCCACGGCGCGCGCGCCGGGAAACACCTGCGCCAGACGCGCGTCGTCCAGCCCGTAGAGGCGCCGGAAGAGGCCGCCCAGCAGCGCGCGGTATTCGTTGAGCACGGGCCAGTCGCGGTTCTGGTTGAGCGTGCGCTGCTCCACCGCCACCTGCTCGCCGGCGATGCGCCCGCCGCGCACCGCGCCGCCGGCCACCCAGTACACCGTGCCGTGGCCGTGGTCGGTGCCGCGCGTGCCGTTCTCGCGGAAGGTGCGGCCGAACTCGGACACCACCACCAGCGTGGTCTGGTTCCACGCGGGGCCGATCTCCTCGGCGAAGCCGGCGATGCCGCGCCCGAGGTTGTCGAGCAGGCTGGCCAGCTGCCCCTGCGCGCCGCCCTGGTTGACGTGCGTGTCCCAGCCGCCCACGTCGATGAAGCCGAGGTTGAAGCGCTCGCGCATCAGGCCGGCCATGCGGCGCGCCTCGAGCTCGAAGCCGCGGGCGCTGAGCGCGCGCCGGTTGGCCGCCTGCATCTCCTGCATGCGGCCGGCCATCGCGGCGTCGCCCTCGCCCTGTCCTCCTTGCCCGCCCTGCGCCAGCATGGCGTTGCGGCGCTGCATGGCCTCGGCCTCCTGCGCCACGGTCTGGCGCAGCTCGAAGCCTTCGTCGATCAGCGACTCGAAGCGCGTGCCGCGGTACATCTGCGCCAGCACGCGCGTCTGGCGCTCGTCGAACGGCGTGCGCCCGGTGCCCTTGAGCGAGACGTTGGGCACGTTGAGCGATCCGCTCAGCACCACCGGCAGGCCGTCGGTGAAGGCCACCGGCGCGGCGCGCCCGCCCATGACGCCGGCCAGCCGGTTGAGAAAGCCGGTGCCGCGCAGCGACGCCACGCTGCGCGCGCCGCTGGCGCCGGCCAGCGGCAGGCCCGCCTCCACGCCGTCCTGCGTCTCGAAGTGGCTGCGCGACAGGTCCTCGGTGCCGGCGAACGGCACGAAGGCAAGCTGCCGCTTCCGCCACAGCGGCAGCATGCTGTCCCTGAGCGCGGGATGCAGCGCCCAGTCGCCGATGCCGCGGTCGGCGCCGCCGTCGGAAGCCGCCGCGAGCGAGAGCGCCGCGCGCGGGTCGGCCGGCGTATCGGACGCGGCGGGCGCGACAGGCCGCGCGATGGCGATCGTGGGCCGCGCGGCGTAGTAGAAATCGCTGCCCGCCGGCACCAGCACGTTGGTGGCATCGTAGCCGCCGCGCAGGAACACCAGCAGGAAGCGCGCGTCGGCCTGCTGCGGCAGCGCATAGGCGCGCGCGACGATGCCGGGCGCCAGCGTGGCCAGTCCGGCCATGCCGGCGCGTTTGAGCCATTCACGTCGTTGCATGAGATGCTCCCGTGTCGTGTCTAGTCCTGCATCCACTCGGGCGAGGACAGCAGTATCGTGTTCCATTCCGCCTGCGACGCCGCCTGCGTCATGGCCGTGCGCGTGGCGGGGCCGAGCGTGGCTTCGATGCTGTCGAAGAAGACGCGGTTGCCCGGCTGCGGGAAACCCGTGCGCTCGGCCGGCTTGCCGTCGTCCTTCGAGAACAGGCCGGCCTGCCCGGAGCCGATCGCGCGCGCGATCTCGAAGCGCTTGACCATCTGCCCCGAGCTGGCCCACGCGCTTTCCGCGGCGGGGTAGCCGTCGGGCGTGACGCGGCCATAGAGCGGCTCGCCGAGCTGGTTGAGCCAGCCGATGGCCGGGCGCAGGTTGGCCACCATGCGGCCATCGTAGGCCAGCCGCAGCGACGACGCCACGAACTGCATCGGGTCCTTGAAGCGGCGCGTGCCGGAGGCCAGCGTGGCATCGAACTCGGGCGACAGGAACAGCGTGCGCAGCACGGTGGCGATGTCGCCGTCGCTCCTGGTGAACGCCGCCGCCATGCGCTCGACCAGCGCCGTCGGCGGCGCGTCGCCGACGAAGTGCGCGGCGATCCTGGCCGAGATGAAGCGCGCCGTGGCCGGATCGCGGCTGAGGATGTCCACGGCCTGCTCCACCTCGTGAAAACCGGACGGCTCGATGCGGTGGCCGAGCAGGGTCTTGGCGCCGAAGTCGTGGCGGTTCGGGTTGAACTCGAACACGCCGTCGGCGCGGTACAGCGCCTGCTTCTGCGGCGGCAGCTTCGGCGGCTCGCCGCTGGCATTGATGCCCAGGCCGGTCAGCACGCGCGCCAGCTCCTGCACGTCCTGCTGCGTGTAGCGCGAGCCGCTGGCGCCGCCCGACACGCCGAGCGTGTGCAGCTCCATCAGCTCGCGCGCGTAGTTCTCGTTGATGCGGTTGGCGGCGCTCTGCGCGTTGTCCAGGTACTCCAGCATGGCGGGCGCGGTCACGGTGGCCATCAGCAGGTCGCGGAACCGGCCGAGCGCGCGCGGCCGGATGGCGCGGTCCTCGTAGTCGGCCAGCACCCAGCGCACCGAACCCTTGCCCGAGTACACGCTGAAATGGTTCATCCAGAACCACGTCATCTGCTCGCGCAGTTGCGCCGGCGAGTAGAGCGCGCGCAGCAGGTGGCGGCGGCTGGTGTCGAGCAGCACCTCGCTGCCGGCGCGGTTGAGCGCCTCGCGCGCCTTCTGCTTTTCGTCTTCGTCGGCGAGCGCGTTGATGCGCCGCTGCTCGGCGCGCACGCCGCTCAGGCGCTGCGCGCCGCTTTGCTGCGCGATGCTCAGCGCGCCGATGGCGGCGGCGAGCTCGCCGCCGTCCTGCGCCGGCGCCGCGATCTGCTCGTCGAGATAACGCGCGCGGCCCAGCCTGCGCAGCCGCTCGATGCCGGCCTGGTCGGCGCCGAAGGTCACGCTGTTGAGCCAGTGCAGGTCGGCCGGCCCGAGCGCGGCGGCGGACGCGCCGCCGTCCCGCGGGCCGCCGCCCTGCGCGCAGGCGGCCAGCAGCGCGGCGGCCACGGCCAGGTACAACGTTGTCGTCAGGCGTGGAAAGCGAAGAGGCATGGCGGTCCTGTCTCGGCTCGCGCGAGCGCGTGGGTGACACCGCTCTGACGCGGACGGACGCGGTTCGGTTGACGCGAACGTGCCGTGATTTACCCGGACTTTACGCCCGGAAACGGATCCCGCTCCGCAAGGAAAACGAAAGCCCCGGCCGCCATCCGCGCTCCCCTGGCCGCCGCCAGCTCAGGGCTGGCCTGCCTGCGCGGGCATGGCGCGCAGCGTGAGCGCCCAGAAGACCAGCGCCGCCAGGCTGATGACCGCGCCCAGCACGCACACGCCGCTCCAGCCGGCCCGCGCGTAGACGTGGGTCGACGCGATGGCGCCGGCGCCGCTGCCCAGTGCGTAGAAGAGCATGTAGCAGCCCACCATGCGGCCGTGCGCCTCGGGCCGCACGCGGAACACCAGGCTCTGGTTGGTGACGTGGATGGCCTGCCCGGCGAGGTCGAGCACCAGCACGCCGGCCACCAGCAGCCACAGCGACTGCGGCGCCAGCGCCAGGGGCAGCCAGCAGGCGAGCAGCAGCACCAGCGCCACGCCGGTGGTGCGCTGGCCCAGGCCGCGGTCGGCCAGCCGGCCGGTGCGCGCCGCGGCCAGCGCGCCGGCCGCGCCCACCAGGCCGAAGGCGCCGATGGCGCTGTGCGACATGGCATGCGGCGGCGCGCTCAGCGGCAGCACCAGCGTGGTCCAGAACGCGCTGAACGCGGCGAACATCAGCATGGCGAGCACGCCGCGGATCTGCAGCGTGCGCTCGCCGAGCAGCAACACGAACATCGAGCCGAGCAGGCGCGCGTAACCCAGGCGCGCCGGCGCGATGGCCTGGCGCGGCAGGCGGCGCGCCAGCACCGCGAACAGCAGCAGCGCCAGCACGGCCGAGGTGGCGTACACCGCGCGCCAGCCGGCCAGGTCGGCCAGCACGCCCGCCAGCGCGCGCGCCGCCAGCAGCCCCGTCACCACGCCGCCCTGCGCGGCGCCCACCACGCGCCCGCGCTCGTCGGGCGCCGCCAGCGTGGCGGCGAACGCGATCAGCCCCTGCGTCATGGCCGTGCCGAGCAGGCCCACGGCCAGCATGCCGGCCAGCAGCGCGGCGCGCGTGCCGGCCAGGCTGACCGCGCCGAGCGCCACCGCCAGCAGCAGCAGTTGCGCCAGGATCAGCCGGCGCCGGTCCATCAGATCGCCCACCGGCACCAGCAGCAGCAGCGCCAGCGCGCAGCCGGCCTGGGTGGCCGTCACCACGATGCCCACGGCGCTCTCGGCGAAGCCGAACTCGCGCGCCACGGCGTCGAGCAGCGGCTGCGCGTAATAGACGTTGGCCACGCTGAGCCCGCAGGCCAGCGCGAACAGCCACACCAGCGCGGGGGCCATGCGGGCCGGCGCCGCGGCGGGAGCGCGCGCGCACGGCGCGGCGGCGTTCATGGTCATGGAGACTCCAGCTGGTTGCGTCAGAAAACCAGATGGAGTCTAGCCAACATGGTTTCCTTAAGCAACCAGATGATGCGCGATACACACGGCGGCGCGGGAAGTGCGGCAGAAAGCAAGGCAAGCAGCGGCGCAAGAAGCGAAGCGAAAAGCGGCGCGGGAGGCTCCCCAGCAAGGTTGCGATGTATATCGTATAGTTACGATATTAATTTTGAGAGAAGCGGATATATGTTTCGGCAAAAGACGAAACAGGCCGTTTCCCCCACCAGCCAACCCGCCCCCAATGGACTCCGACGCCATCGACATCGACGCCATCCTCAAGGCCCTCGCCAACCCGCTGCGGCGCAACATCCTGTACTGGCTGAAAGACCCGGAAGCGAACTTCGCCATGCAGGACCACCCGCTCGACATCGGCGTGTGCGCGGGCCTGATCGATGCGCGCACCGGGCTGTCGCAGTCCACGGTCTCGGCGCACCTCGCCACGCTGCAGCGCGCGGGGCTGGTGACGTCGAAGCGGGTCGGCCAGTGGATCTTCTTCAAGCGCGACGAGCAGACCATCCAGGCTTTCCTGGCACGGATGCACCGCGATCTCTGAACCCCGGCGGCGCGCGAGCGCCGCAGTTTTTCCGCACCGATGGTGCCTGTCTACCCTGCTGTCTATCCTGATACCGGACCAATCATGACTACCCTTTTCGACCCGATCCGCATTGGCGACCTCGACCTGCCCAACCGCGTCATCATGGCGCCGCTGACGCGCTCGCGCGCGGTGGGCGGCGGCCGCGTGCCCAACGCGCTGATGGCGCAGTACTACGTGCAGCGCGCCTCGGCCGGCCTGATCCTGAGCGAGGCCACCGCCGTCACCCCGCAAGGCGTGGGCTACGCCGACACCCCGGGCATCTGGTCCGACGAGCAGGTGGCCGGCTGGAAGGTCGTCACCGATGCCGTGCACGCCGCGGGCGGCCGCATCTTCCTGCAGCTCTGGCACGTGGGCCGCATCTCCGATCCGATCTTCCTCGACGGCGAACTGCCGGTGGCGCCGAGCGCCATCGCCGCCCAGGGCCACGTCAGCCTGGTGCGCCCGCAGCGCCCCTACGTCACGCCGCGCGCGCTGGAAACCGACGAGATCCCCGGCATCGTCGCCGCCTACCGCCACGGCGCCGAGAACGCCAAGGCCGCCGGCTTCGACGGCGTGGAAGTGCACGGCGCCAACGGCTACCTGCTCGACCAGTTCCTGCAGGACAGCACCAACAAGCGCACCGACGCCTACGGCGGCTCCATCGAGAACCGCGCGCGCCTGCTGCTGGAAGTGACCGACGCCTGCATCGAAGTGTGGGGCGCGTCGCGCGTGGGCATGCACCTGGCGCCGCGCGGCGACGCGCACACGATGGGCGACTCCGACCCGGCCGCCACCTTCGGCTACGTGGCGCGCGAGCTCGGCAAGCGCAAGATCGCCTTCATCTGCGCGCGCGAGGCGCTCGGCGACAACCGCCTGGGCCCGGCCCTGAAGCAGGCCTTCGGCGGCGTCTACATCGCCAACGAGCGCATGACCAAGGCCACGGCGCAGCACGTGCTGGAAGCCGGCGAAGCCGACGCGGTGGCCTTCGGCCAGTTGTTCATCGCCAACCCGGACCTGCCGCGCCGCCTGCAGACCGACGCGCCGCTCAACGCGCCGCAGCCGGAAACCTTCTACCACTCGGGCGCGGAAGGCTACATCGACTACCCCGCGCTCGCCTGAGCGTGGCGGGACTGGCGCCGTCCGGGCCTTGCCGGGCGGCGCCCGCCGGCCGCCGCTTCGCCATGCTCCGGCGGACTTCGCCGGGGCCGGCGCCACTGCGAGCCGGCAGCGGCATGCGGCCCGTCCCGGACAGGAGCGGGCCGCATGCCGTGATTCACCGATAGCCCCCTCCCCCCTGGGCATGGCGTTGCCAGACGCCGCCCCGTCGGCCTTCCCGATATCTCCCGGCAACACGCATGGCACGCCGCCGCGCGTGACACATCGGGGCCGATCTTCCCCGACCAGGGGAAACACCCCCGCGCGCCGCCATGCGCGCCCCCCCCGCCTGTTCCGAAACCGGTCCGTCACGCCCTCCACACGCCATATTGTTAATGCAGATGGAACACTAATAATCATTGCCAGACAATTATTTTCCCCAAGGCAACCAATATCATGATCTCCGTAGTGCATCCCCCTGAACGAAAAGGAGCAAGAAACCATGTCCAACAAACAGAACGGTATCGCCCTGGTGACGGGCGCCTCGCGCGGCATCGGCGCCGCCATCGCCCGCCGCCTGGCCGCCGATGGCTTCTCGGTTGCCGTGAACTATGTGTCCAACCCCGGTGAGGCCGACAAGCTCGTCGCCGAACTGGCGCAGACCGGTGTCAAGGCCGTCGCCGTGCAGGCCGACGTGTCCAAGGTCGACCACGTGCGCCGCATGTTCGACGAGGTCGAGAGCAAGCTCGGCAAGATCGACGTGCTGGTCAACAACGCCGGCATCCTCAAGACCATGCCGTTCGCGCAGACCACCGACGAGGTGTTCGCCCAGACCTTCAGCATCAACGTGACCGGCGTGTTCAACACGCTGCGCGAAGCGACCGCGCGCCTGAACGACGGCGGCCGCATCATCAACCTGTCGAGCACGACGCTGGCGCTGAACCTGCCGGGCTACGCGATCTACAACGGCACCAAGGCCGCGGTGGAAGCGTTCTCGCGCGTGCTGGTCAAGGAACTGCGCGGGCGCCGCATCACGGTCAACTGCGTGGCGCCGGGCCCGGTGGCCACCGAGCTGTTCCTCAACGGCAAGACCGAAGAACAGATCCAGACCTTCTCCAAGATGCCCCCGCTGGAGCGCCTGGGCCAGCCCGAGGACATTGCCAGCGCGGTGGCCTTCCTGGCCGGCCCGGACGGTGCCTGGGTCAACGGCCAGGTGCTGCGCGCCAACGGCGGCCTGGCCTGAGCACGGCTGCGCGCCCCATGCCGGCAACCCGACACAACGGCGCACAGGCGAAGCCGTGGCGGCCGCGCCTGCGCGCCGCCGCCGCGGTACTGGCATCCGTGCTGTCGCTCGCGGCCTGCAGCCGCGCGCGCATGGCCGATGCGGAGAACAACATGACCATGCGTCCATCCGTTACCTACCTGCACCTGTTGCGGCACACGCCGTTCTTTACTTCACTGTCGACCGACCAGCTGCAATGGGTCATCGACCACTCGCGCGAGTGGGAGGTCGACGCCGGCGCCGTGCTGTCCAGGCGCGGCCCGCAAGGCCCGACGGATACCGACTACTGGATCCTGCTCGACGGCGGATGGCGCGTCGAGCACGCCGGCAAGTCGTTCCCGAGCGGGCACGCGGACCCGGGCAAGTGGTTCAACACCCGCCAGACGCAGGACAAGCCCGGCGCCCTGGTCGCCACGGAGCATGGCTACGTCATGCGCATTCCCGAGGGCGAGATGCAGCTCATGCTCGACCGGGGCTTCGCCTTCGATGCCCATCTGGAACAGGGGCGGGCGTACTACCAGAAGATCTTCCGGCAGTAAGGCCGCCGCCGTTCCGCGCGGTCGCGCCCGGAACGGCGGCGGGCACGCGGAAGCCGTCTCTCCGGAGACGCGCCGGGTACGCGTCCGCGGCAACAGATAGTCCACTTTCCTGAATTTCCACTCCTAGGGAGACCCACATGTCGCAAATCATCCTCGTCACCGGCGCCTCGTCCGGCTTCGGCCTGATGACCGCCAGGGAGCTGGCGCAAGCCGGCCACATTGTCTACGCCTCGATGCGCGAGACCCAGGGCCGCAACGCCCCGCGCGTGGCGGAGATCGCCCAATGGTCCAGGGACAACAAGGCCGACCTGCGCACCGTCGAGCTGGACGTGCAGTCCGACACCTCGCCCGCGGCGGCGGTCGCCCACATCCTGCAGGACGCCGGCCGCCTGGACGTGATCGTGCACAACGCCGGCCACATGGTGTTCGGCCCGGCCGAGGCCTTCACGCCGGCACAGCTGATGCAGCAGTACGACGTCAACGTGCTCGGCACGCAGCGCGTGAACCGCGCCGCCCTGCCGCACCTGCGCAAGCAGGGCAAGGGGCTGCTGGTGTGGGTGGGCTCGTCGTCCACGCGCGGCGGCACGCCGCCGTTCCTGGCGCCGTACTTCGCCGCCAAGGCCGCGATGGACGCGCTGGCCGTGTCGTACTCCACCGAGCTGGCGCGCTGGGGCATCGAGACCACCATCATGGTGCCGGGCGCCTTCACCAAGGGCACCAACCACTTCGCGCACTCGGGCAAGCCGGCCGATACCGCGGTGGCCGCCGAATACGAGCAGGGCCCCTACGCCGACGTGCCCGGCAAGGCGCTCGAAGGCCTGAAGAGCCTGGAACCCGAGGACGCCGACCCCGCCGAAGTGGCGCGCGAGATCGTCCGCGTGGTGGGCCTGCCGTTCGGCAGGCGCCCGTTCCGCGTGCACGTCGATCCGTCGCAGGACGGCGCGGAAGTGGTCAACGCCGTGGCCGACCGCATGCGCCGCGAGATGTACCTCGCGATCGGCCTGCGGGACCTGCTCTCGCCCGCGGTCAAGGGCTAGCGGGCACGGCATGATGGCGCGCCGCCGTCGGCCAGCGGCACGATGGCGTGCGCGGGCGCGATCGGGAATGGCGCTGGCGGAGAAACAGCGCTCACTGCCAGCAGGAGCCGGGCCGGAGGGAGCCGGACCCGGAGCCGGAGTACGGCACGCCGGCGCCCGCATTTCCATATGTGCTTCGCTGCGTTGGCGCGTCGGCCCGGGCCGCCGTATGATGTGCGGCACCCACCCCCACAACATGGAGCGCCGCATGAACGCCGTCACCGAGCCGCTGCTGGCTTTGCAGGATCTCGAGCTTCCCTCGCTGCATTTCCCCGCCGTGCAGGCCGAAGTCTCGCCGCAGGAATGGGCGGTGCGCGTCGAACTGGCCGCGGCCTACCGGCTCGCCGCGCAGTTCCGCTGGACCGACCACATCTACACGCACTTCTCCGCGCGCGTGCCCGGCCCCGACGAGCATTTCCTGATCAACGCCTACGGCCTGACCTTCGACGAGATCGGCGCGTCCAACCTGGTCAAGGTCGACATCGACGGCGAGATCGTGCGCGACGATACCGGCCTGGGCATCAACCCGGCCGGCTATACCATCCACAGCGCGCTGCATGGCGCGCGCCACGACGTGGGCTGCGTGCTGCATACCCACACCGCGGCCGGCATCGGCGTGTCGGCGCAGCGCGACGGGCTGCTGATGATCTCGCAGCACGCCATGCGCTTCTTCGGGCGGGTCGCGTACCACGACTACGAAGGCATCGCGCTCGACCTCGACGAGCGCGTGCGCCTGGTGGCGGACCTCGGCGACAAGAACGTCTTCATCCTGCGCAACCACGGCCTGCTGACCTGCGCGCCGACCATCGCGCAGGCGTTCCAGGAACTGCACGTGCTGGAACGCGCGTGCGCGGCGCAGCTCGCCGCGCAGTCCGGCGGCGCGCCGCTGATCATCGCGCCGGACGCGGTGGCCCGCAAGGTGGCCGACGTGGCGATCCGCAACACCGGCGGCACGGTCACGCGCAAGCACTGGGCTGCGCTGCTGCGCCAGCTCGACCGCAGCGATCCGTCGTACCGCCACTAGAAAAAAACTCGCCAAGAGACGCTATCTAGATGAAGCGAAGCGGTTCTGGCCAGGCGCGCGGCCGCGGACAGTACAAGTAGTACGGCAAGGCCGCGCAACGACGCCAGGATCATTTTGATGGCATCTCTCAGCGCCGGTGGTCGAACCGGCGCGCGAGCCGCTCGCCGCCGAACTGCACCAGCGTCACCAGCGCGATCAGGATGGCGATGACGTTGAACATCACCGCGGTCTCGTAGCGCTCGTAGCCATAGCGGATGGCGAGGTCGCCGAGGCCGCCGGCGCCGACCGCGCCGGCCATCGCCGACGAGCCAATCATGGCGATCACGCTGACCGTGGCGCCGCCGACGATGCCCGGCAGCGCCTCGGGCAGCAGCACGTGGCGCACAATGTGCCAGCGCCGGCAGCCCATCGCGCGCGCGGCCTCGACCAGCCCCGGGTCGATCTCGTTGAGGCTGACCTGGGCGATGCGCGCGAAGAACGGGATCAGGTGCACGCTCAGCGGCACCACCGCCGCCCAGGTGCCCATCGTGGTGCCCACGATCAGCCGCGTGACCGGCAGCATGGCCACCAGCAGGATGATGAAGGGAATCGAGCGGAAGGTATTGACCAGCACCGACAGCACGCGGTGCAGGCGTGGCCGCGGGCTCAGCCCGCCCGGCGCGCTCAGCGTCAGCACGATCGCCAGCGCCATGCCGCACACGAACACCACCAGGCAGGCGGAACTGGTCATCAGCAGGGTCTCGCCCAGCGCCTTCACATACTTGTCAGCCAATGGCGGGAACATGGTCCGCTGCCTCCTCGTGATTGGCGCGCGCGCCGGCGCCGACCTCATTGGCCGCGGGCGCCGCGCCGCCGATGCCCGCCACGTTCGCCATACTCGCCACGCCGCTGGCCAGCCGCAGCGGACGCAGCAGCGCCAGCGTGGCGGCGGCCCGCGGCTGGGCGAACACCTGCTCCACGGTGCCGAGCTCCACCACGTGGCCGTGGTCGAGCACCAGCACGCGGTCGCAGGCCTGGCGGATCACCGCCATGTCGTGCGTGATCAGCACCACGGTCAGGCCAAAGCGGCGGTTGATGTCGCGCAGCAGCGCCAGGATCGATTCGGTGGTCTCCGGGTCCAGCGCCGAGGTGGCCTCGTCGCACAGCAGGATCTCGGGGCGCTGCACCAGCGCGCGCGCAATGCCCACGCGCTGCTTCTGCCCGCCGGACAGCATGGCCGGATAGACCTGCGCCTTGCCGGCCAGGCCCACCAGCTCGAGCAGCTCCGTCACGCGCGGCGCGATCTGCGCGCGTGGCACGCCGGCCACGCGCAGCGGCAGCGCCACGTTCTCGAACACGGTCTTGGCCGAGAGCAGGTTGAAATGCTGGAAGATCATGCCCACGCGCCGGCGCAGCGCCACCAGGCCGTCCTCGTCGAGCGTGCCCACGTCCACGCCGTCCACGCGCACGTGGCCGCCGCTCGGGCGCTCCAGCATGTTGATGGTGCGCAGCAGCGTGGACTTGCCGGCGCCGCTGCGGCCGATGATGCCGAAGATCTCGCCGCGCGCCACGGTGAACGACACCGCGGACAGCGCGGCGGACGGCGCGCCGGGATACTGCTTGCCGAGCTGCTCGAACACGATGTGCGGCGGCGCGGACGATTCTGGGGAAGGCTGCGGGGGCGCCTGCGACACGGTGGATCCTCCTGGAACGGCAACGGCGGCGAGAGACCGCGGCGTCAGAACGCCGGGATCACCGAGCCCTGGTACTTGCTCAGGATGAACTTGCGCACGTCTTCCGACTGGTAGGCCTTGACCAGCGGCGCCACCCACGGCGCGGCCTTGTCGCGCTCGCGCACGGCGATCACGTTGACGTAGGGGTTGTGCTCCTTCTTCTCCACAGCGATGCCGTCGCGCGTGGCGATCAGGCCGGCCTGATAGGCGAAGGTGTTGATCACCGCGGCGGCGTCCACGTCCGGCAGCGAGCGCGCCAGCACCACCGAGGCGCTTTCCACCAGGTCCAGCTTCTTCGGGTTGGCGGTCACGTCGGCCAGCGTGGCGGTGCCGGTAAACGGATCGAAGCCGTCGCGCAGCTTGATCAGGCCGTGGTCGCGCAGGATCACCAGCGCGCGGGTCTGGTTGCTCGGGTCGTTGGGAATGCCGATGCGCGCGCCGGCCGGCAGCGCCTCGAGCGACTTGTACTTCTTCGAATAGAAGGCGATCGGCGAGATCAGCGTATCGGCCACCGCCACGATCTTGTAGCCGCGCTGCGTGACCTGGTCGCGCAGGAACGGCTTGTGCTGGAATGCGTTGGCGTCGAGGTCGCCGTTGTTGAGCGCCTCGTTGGGGCTGGCGGTGCCGGTGATGACGATGGGCTGCACGTTGAGGCCCTGCTTCCTGGCCACCTGCGTGACGACTTCCCAGATTTCTTCGTCGACACCGCCGCGCACGCCGACCTTGATGGTCTTGTCGGCGGCCAGCGCCGGCGCCGCGCCGATGGCGAATGCCGCCGAGGCGGCCAGGAGCGTGGAAAGGATCTTGCGCAGGGTCATGAGCGGTCTGCCTGGGTGCGGTTGCGTTGGAGACGGTGGCACGGCGGGTGGCGCGGTGGGTGACACGGCGCCGCGCGATGCCAGGGGATGCAGTCTAGGCAGCCGCCCGCATCCCGGTCCACGAATATTTCCGCACTAGCAAATCAGGAATTCACGCCCCTGCGCGGGTGCGGCCCATCGCGCCGGCGACAGCGCGCGGACCGCGATCGTTCCCGCGTCAAGGCTGGTCGTAGACCCACACCGAGCCGTCCGCGAGGCGCACGGCGACGCGCAGCTTGCCGTTCGCATCGACAGCGCTCGCGAAATCCGCCCCGGTGCCGTTGCCCGGCAGCGCAAGCGTCGCCAGCGTAATGCTGTCCGTGTTGAGGACAGCCAGCGAAGACGCCGCGAGACCCGTCACGAAATGCGGGATGGCGCTCAGTTTGAGCAGTGGCGTCACCCCACCGGACACAGTCGCATAAGGGGTATTCGGTCCGGATGTGACAACGATGCCAGTGCCGCTCACGTAGCCGTAGATCGGCGCGTTTTCGTTGGTCGCGTCACCGGAGACAGCGCCAAGGCCAAGGGACGCCTGGGCGCCAAACCACAGGGTCTCGCCGCCACCTGGCGACATTGTGTTGCGCGATCCATTCGCCTGGACCGCCAGGCCGCCACCTGTGGAATACGGCCGCGCGTCCAGGACTGGCGCGTTCCTGAAACTATTCACTGTCGCGCCTCCCCCCACGGGTTGCCACCACCACACCCCTGACGTGACACACCAGCCCGTCGCGATGATGCCGGTGCCGCCGGTTGCCTTCACGAAGGCGCGCCCGGCCGTTGTACTGGCCGCATACTGCACGCAACCCGGCAACGAGAAATCCGTACGCGCTCCGGCGAGCTCCGCATCGACGCTGCCGAACGGCACGCTCGCGCCATCGGCGCCCAGTTGCACCACCACCGCCGAATTCGCCGGGTCCGTGTCCGCCGCCAGCCACACGCCTTGCGCTGCCACCGGCAGCGCCGTGGCGGGCTCGACCGGCCCTTCGCCGGCAGCACCGAAGCGCTCCAGCCGCGCCGGCTGGCTGCCGTTGGCGCTCAGCCGCCACACGCGCGTGCCGTCGATGGCCAGGCTGACGACCGACGGGCTGGCGATGGGCGCGTCCGGCAGGCGGCTCCACACGCCCGGGAACGTCAGCGGCAGCGTGCTGCTGTTGGTGCGGCCATCCGGATAGGTCGCGGTCAGCGTCAGCGTGGCGGCATAGGTGCCGGTCTGCGCGGCATCGAGGCCGATCGTCACGCTGGTGTTGGTGGGCATGCTGACGATGGATGCGGCCGTGCCGCTTTGCTGGATCGACCACGCCAGCGTCGCCCGGCCGGCGAGGTCCGCGCCCGGCCCGTCGGTCAGCGTCGCCGTCACGGTGCCGGTGCGACCCGGCTTCAGGTACAGCGACGGCACCGAGAACGCGATCGACGGCAGCGACACCAGCGGCCGCGCCAGCGCCGCGTTGGCGCACAGGCGGTCGCCCGCCGGCGTGCTGGCGCACGTGGTGAGCTGCCCCGTGCCCGCCAGCGTGCCCGTGGTGGAAACCTGCGCCGAATGGCTGTCCGCCGCCGGCGCGGCGGCGAACGTGGCGTTGTCGACCGCCCACGACCAGTCCGTGAGATCGGCCGCGCCATCCACGCCGTCCGAGCGCCGCACCACCGCGGTGACGACTTGTGGCGCCGCGCCGTAGTTGACCGTCAGCGTGGACGGCGACAGCGTCAGCGCATAAGTCTTCGCGGGCGCGGCCTGCACCGTCAGGTGCGTAGCGCTGGTGGCCTGGCTGCCGTCGGGCAGCGTCGCCGTGGCGACGATGTCGACCTGACCGGGCGCCAGCATGCGCACCGACGCATAGGTGCCCACCGGCTGCATCACGCTGGCCGCCGCCGGCGCCTGGTCGGAGGCCGACACCACCGCCGCGACCGCTTCGTTGGAAGACGACCACGCGAACTTTGCGCCCTTGACCTCGAGGCCATCGGCGCCGAGCAAAGTAGCCTTCAGCGTCAGCGTGCCGCCCTGCGCGGGCGCGGCCGTGCCGGTGTCGACGACGAGCCGGCTGGCGGGCGCCTGCGTGGCGGGGGAAGAAGATGGCGCGTCGTCGCTGCCGCACGCGGACAGCAAACCCGCGGCGAGGACAAGCGAGAGCAGACCGGCCGCGCGAGACCGCGCGCCGGCATGAAGACCGTGGAACATGTGACCTGACCCGTTTTTATTTGTTGGCAAGTGCGCGCCACCGGCGTGCCCGGGCGACTCTAGCAGCAGGCTTCCCCCCGCCTCCATACCCCTTCGGGGCTATCAAGTTTGACGGCATGCGCTACTAATCACAACGCAGACCAGAATCCGATGGGCAGGCCGGGCTCCCCTTCACCGCGCCAGAACAGACCCGCGCCCGGACACCGCCCAATGCCATCGGCCGAGCCGTCTTGCGAACGGCTGGCGGCCTCTGGCGGATTCAAGGCTGGTCGTAGACCCACACCGAGCCGTCCGCGAGGCGCACGGCGACGCGCAGCTTGCCGTTGGCGTCGACGGCGCCCGCGAAATCCAGCCCGAGTGCATTGCCGGGCAGCGCGACCGTCGTCGGCGCGCTGCCGTCCGTATTGACGACGTAGATGACGGACCAGGGCGCCGGCAGGCCCAGCACGAAATGCGGGATGGCGCTCAGCTTGATCAAGGGCGGCACCGAGGGCACCCGCGTGACATAAGGCAGGAACGTGTCGGAACTGACAACGATGCCATTGCCGCCCACGTAGCCATAGATCGGCGCATGTTCATCAGTGGCGTCAGGAGGGACAGCGCCTTGGGCAAGGGGTGCCAGGGCGACACCAGACCAGATCTCGCTATTCAGCTGCATTGCGTCGCGTGATCCATCTGCTGCGATCGCCAAGCCGCCACCGCCAGGAAACGGATGCGCGTCAAGGACTGGCGCTCCCGAGAAACCGCTCCCGGCGGTGGCACCGCCTCCCACCGGCTGCCACCACCACGTTCCGGAGGTGACACACCAGCCCGTCGATACGATGCCGGCACCGCCGCTTGCCTTCACGAAAGCGCGTCCCGCTGTCGTGCTCGCCGCATACTGCGCGCAACCGGCCAGCGAGAAGTCCGCGCGCGGATTGGCGAAGGCCGCGTCGAAGCTGCCGAACGGCACGCTCGCGCCATCGGCGCCCAGTTGCACCACCACCGCCGGATCGGCCGGGTTCACCGCACTCGTATCCGCCGCCAGCCACATGCCTTGCGTCACCGCCGGCAGCGCCGTGGCGGGCTCGACCGGCCCTTCGCCGGCAGCACCGAAGCGCTCCAGCCGCGCCGGCTGGCTGCCGTTGGCGCTCAGCCGCCACACGCGCGTGCCGTCGATGGCCAGGCTGACGACCGACGGGCTGGCGATGGGCGCGTCCGGCAGGCGGCTCCACACGCCCGGGAACGTCAGCGGCAGCGTGCTGCTGTTGGTGCGGCCATCCGGATAGGTCGCGGTCAGCGTCAGCGTGGCGGCATAGGTGCCGGTCTGCGCGGCATCGAGGCCGATCGTCACGCTGGTGCTGGTGGGCATGCTGACGATGGAGGCGGCCGTGCCGCTTTGCTGGATCGACCACGCCAGCGTCGCCCGGCCGGCGAGGTCCGCGCCCGGCGCGTCGGTCAGCGTCGCCGTCACGGTGCCGGTGCGGCCCGGCTTCACGTACAGCGACGGCACCGAGAACGCGATCGACGGCAGTGCCACCAGCGGCCGCGCCAGCGCCGCGTTGGCGCACAGGCGGTCGCCCGCCGGCGTGCTCGCGCATGCGGTGAGCTGCCCCGTGCCCGCCAGCGTGCCCGTGGTGGAAACCTGCGCCGAATGGCTGTCCGCCGCCGGCGCGGCGGCGAACGTGGCGTTGTCGACCGCCCACGACCAGTTCGTGAGATCGGCCACGCCATCGACGCCGTCCGAACGCCGCACCACCGCGGTGACGACTTGCGCCGCTGCGCCGTAGTTGACCGTCAGCGTGGAGGGCGACAGCGTCAGCGCATAAGTCTTCGCGGGCGCGGCCTGCACCGTCAGGTGCGTAGCGCTGGTGGCCTGGCTGCCGTCGGGCAGCGTCGCCGTGGCGACGATGTCGACCTCGCCCGGCGCCAGCATGCGCACCGACGCATAGGTGCCCACCGGCTGCATCATGCTGGCAGCCGCCGGCGCCTGGTCGGAAGCCGACGCCACCACCGCGACTGCTTCGTTCGACGACGACCACGCGAACTTTGCGCCCTTGACCTCGAGACCGTCGGCGCCGAGCAAAGTCGCCTTCAGCGTCAGCGTGCTACCCTGCGCGGGCGCGGCCGTGCCGGTGTCGACGATGAGGCGGCTGCTGGGCGCCTGCGTGGTGGCGGGAGAAGAGGGGGCGTCGTCGCTGCCGCAGGCGGACAGCAAGCCCGCGGCGAGGACAAGCGAGAGCAGACCGGCCGCGCGAGACCGCGCGCCGGCATGAAGACCGTGGAACATGTGACCTGACCCGTTTTTATTTGTTGGCAAGCGCACGCCGCCGGCATGCCAGGGTCTGGTTCGGATTGCGGATGCGGCCCGGGCGCGAAGGGTATGCGCGGGCGACTGTAACAGCGGATTTTTGCCCTGTTCAATACCCCTTCGGGGCTATCAAGTTTTGGCATGTGCCGCATACCCGACGACGGCCCGCCCGCGGCGGGGCAAGGCAGGCGCCTGTCATGAACCTGCGGCAGCCCGCGGCAACTCGCGGCAAGCGGCTAGACCGCGTTGTGGGTGGTCAGGTATTTCACCAGCCCGTCGATGCCGCCCTTGGCCACGATGTCGGCGAACTGGCGCCGGTACACCTCGATCAGCCAGGCACCGCTCATGTTGATGTCGTAGATGGCCCAGCCGGCCGGCCCGCGCTGAAGGCGGTAGTCGATCTGCACCTCGTCGCCCTTGTTGATGACGCTGGTCTCGATCACGGCATCGTTGCCGCTGGTGCGCGGCGGCTTGTAGCGGAACTTCAGGGCCTGGTCGCGCACCTGCGACAGCGACAGCGCGTAGCTGCGCACCAGCAGGGTCTGGAACTGCTCGTACAACTGTTTCTGCTGTTCCGGCGTCGCGGTGCGCCAGGCCGCGCCGACGGCCAGGCGCGTGGTGTGCTCGAAGTCCGTGTAGGGCAGGAACTGGCGCCGCACGACGGCGGTGATCTTGTCGAGATCGCCGTTGCGGGTGTCGGGATTGGCCTGGATGGTGGCCAGCACGCCTTCCACGGCGGCGCGCACCATGCGGTCCGGCGCGGAGCGGTCGACGGCCGGCGCGACGATGTCGGCGGCGGTGGCGGCCGGCGGCAGCCCCGCGGCCAGCGCAAGCGCGACGCAGGCCGCGAGGGCGGCGGCGGGGAGGCCGGCGGCGGCAAGACCGCGGCGGCGAAGACGGCGATGCATCGCGAGTACCTCCCGATGTACGACCATGAACGGAGCGGCCGCGCCCGTCTCCCGGAGACGGGCCGCGACCGATATCTAATGCTAGTGCCTCGGGCACAAAAACCAAATGGCGCCGGCCGCGCGGTCCGGCGGCGCCATTGTCACTTTTACCGCGTCAGTTCCCGGAAGCCCTGCAGCAGGCGGTCGATGTCGTCCGGCCCGATGTTCCCCATCGTGGAGATGCGGAACAGTTCCGCGGACAAGCCGCCCTGGCCGGCGTAGATGACGAAGCCGCGCGCCTTCAGGCCGTCGTGCAGCTGCGCGTACGAAAGCCCGGCGGGCAGGTGGTAGGCGCGCAGCACCACCGACGATTGCGCGGCCGGCCACAGCGCCGGTATGCCCAGCGCCTCGAGCCCGGCGCGGGCGCGTTCGGCCAGCCCGGCGTAGCGGGCGTGGCGCGCGCGCCAGCCGCCTTCGTCGGCCAGTTCGCGCAGCGCTTCCACCAGCGCGTAGTACACGTGCACGGCGGGCGTAAACGGCGTGTTGCGCTGGTCCTGCAGGCGCGCCAGGCGGCCCAGGTCGAGGTAGTAGGTGCGGCTCGCGGCCTGCGCCAGCGCGCTGCGCCGCACCATGACGAACGACACGCCGGGCACGCCGTGCAGGCACTTGTTGGCGGTGGCGGCCACGGCGTCGACGTTGCCGCCGAAGTCGATGGCCTCGGCGCCGAAGCTGCTGACGCCGTCCACCAGCAGCCGCACGCCGCGCGCGCGGCACAGCGCGTCGAGCGCCGGCAGGTCGTTGAGGCGGCCGGTGGTGGTCTCGTGGTGGATCACGGCCACGTGCGTGATGGCGGGATCGGCCTCGAGCGCGGCGGCGACGCGGTCGAGGTCGGGCGCCTGCTTCCAGTCGTGCGCCACCACCTCATGGGCGATGCGGTATTGCGCGGCGATCTGCGCGATGCGCTCGCCGTAGACGCCGTTCTGCACCACCAGCAGCTTGCCGTTCGCGGGCACCAGCGCGGCGGTCATGCTTTCCATCGCGGCGGTGCCGGAGCCGGTCATCAGCACCGCGGTCCAGGCGGCGGGGTCGAGCCCGTACACGTCGAGCAGCCGCGCGCGCGCTTCGTCCTGCAGGTCGAAGAACTCGCTTTCGCGGTGGCACAGGTCGGGCTGCAGCAGGCTGCGGCGCACGCGCTCGCTCAGCGTGACGGGACCGGGGTTGAGTAGCAGCATTTACTTGGCTCCTTGTGCGGCGGCGGCGGCGGTGTCGAGATCGGCGCCGATGTCCGCGCCGATATGGCGCGCCAGGCGGGTCCTGACCTCGACCGGGGTCACGGTCGGGCGCGGCAGGCCGTCCGGCGTGCCGGCGCTGATCGACAGCGCCACCAGGCGCGGGCCGGCGCCGGCGGCCGGCCGCGCCAGCACGTCTTCCAGCACGGCGAGGTCGTCGCCTTCGACGGCCTCGGCATAACCGCACGCGGCGGCCACGCCGGCGAACGAGACGTTGTGCGAGACGGTCGCCTGGCCGCCGGTGGAGTCGTGCGCGCCGTTGTCCAGCAGCACGTGGGTCAGGTTGGGCGGGCCGTAGGCGCCGAGCGTGGCGAACACGCCCATGCGCATCAGCGCCGCGCCGTCGCCGTCCACGGCGATCACGTCCAGGTCCGGGCGCGCCAGCGCCAGGCCGAGCGCGAACGGCGTCAGGCAGCCCATCGAGCCGACCATGTAGAGCTGGTTGGCGCGGTCATCGAGCGCGTACAGCTCGCGCCCGCAGAAGCCGGTGGAGGCCAGCACCACGGTCTTGCCCGGCGGCGAATGCGCGATCACGCGCTGCAGCGCCTCGCGGCGCGTGGGCAGCGTCGGCGCGCCGGCCAGCGCGGCGCGCGGCACGGCCTTCGGGCGCGGCGCGGGGCGCGCCTGTTCCTTGAGCGCGTAGGGCGCCACGCTGCCCTTCTGCATCACCAGCGCGTAGGGCCGGCCGGTGGCGTCCATGTGGGCCACCGCGCGGTCCAGCGCCGGGCCGATCTCGGCCGGGTCGGTCGGGAAGGTCTCCCAGGGGATCTCCATCGTCTCCAGCATGGCCGGCGTGACCGGGCCCATCAGCGCGTGCTGCGGCTCGTCGGCCACGCCCGGCTGGCCGCGCCAGGTGACGATCAGCAACTGCGGCAGGCGGAAGGTCCAGGTCAGCGAGGTCAGCGGGCTGACCGCGTTGCCCAGGCCCGAGTTCTGCATCATGGTGATGCCGCGGCGGCCGCCGCGCGCGCCCAGCGTGACGCCCGCGATCAGCGCCACCGCGTCGCCTTCGTTGGCGGCCGAGACGTAGTGCAGCGTGGGGTCCTGCAGCACGTAGTTGATGAACGGCGTCAGGTAGGAACACGGCACGCCGGCATACCAGTCGAAACCGCGCGCGCGCGCGGCCTCGACGAACTGCGCCGCCTCGATCATCGGGCTTCCTCGCCGTCCGTGATGCCGGCCGCGAACTGCGTCTGCGTGTGGGCGAAATCGCCCGCGCGGCGGAAGTCTTCCAGGTCGTTCACGCCGCGCCAGTGGCCGTGCACGTACTTGACCTCGATTTCCTCGCCGGCGGCCACCAGCGCGTTGAGCAGCGCGGGCAGGTCCAGCGTGTCGAAGTCGTCGCGCGCGCGCAGCTCGCCGATCAGCTTCTGCAGGCGCGCGCGCCCTTCGCCGCGCACGTTGAGCAGGCCGATCCAGCGGCCGTTGGCCGGCTGCGCGGGCGCCGCGCCGGCCTGCTCGGCCTTGCTCGACACATGGCGCAGCAGGATCTTCTGGCCGAACAGGTCGCGGTCGTCGGGCGCCGAGCACCAGGCGAAGTCGTGCACGCTCTGGTTGGCCGGCGCGTTCTGCGAGGAGTCCACCACCACGCTGAACGGCGCGTCGCTTTCCAGCAGGTCGCGCAGGATGTAGCTGCGGAACAGCAGGTCGCCGTAGGCGATCACGGTGTCGGTCTGCAGGCCGTCCACCGCGCACGCCAGCGAGGCCAGCTCGCCGGTCTGGGCGTGGCGCTCGTTGACCACCAGCTTGATGCCGGCGGTGTCGATGGCGCCGGCCTGGTAGCCGCCGACCACGGTGATGTCGTTGATCGACTGCTTCTTGAACGCGTCCACCAGCCAGCGCAGCAGCGGCTTGCCGGCCACCGGCAGCATGATCTTGGGCTTGTCCTCGGTCAGCGCTTCCAGGCCCTTGCCGCGGCCGGCGGCCAGCACCACCGCCGCGCCCGGCACCTGCGCGCCGGACAGGTAGATCTTCTCGGCGGCCGAGTATTCGTCGGCGTCCTGCAGGCGGAAGATCTCGTTGACGGTGGCGATGCGGTCTTCCACGTTGACCAGCGTCTCGCTGTCGTGGATTTCCTTTGCCACGGCCTGCATCGACGAGGCCGCCACGCGGATCAGGTGGTTGGCCCAGATCACCAGGCTGATGCCGGCCTTGCGATACGCTTCGGTCGGCGTGCTGTAGTACTTGGTCGGCACGATCACCAGCGGGCCGCGGCCGGCCCACTCGCGCGCGAACGTGAGGATCTCGTCGGGCCTGGACAGCTTGCTGTGGATCAGGATGGCGTCGGCGCCGGCCTGGCGGTAGGCCTCGGCGCGGCGCAGCGCTTCATCCATGCCCCAGCCGGCGATCAGCGCTTCGACGCGGGCCACGATGGAGAAGTCGTCGTCGGCCTGCGAGTCCTTGCCGGCCTTGATCTTGCCGCAGAACTCGTCGATCTCGGCCAGCGGCTGGCGCTCGCCGTCGATGAAGCTGTTGGTCTTGGGGAACTGCTTGTCCTCGATGCACACGCCGGCGATGCCGCGCTGCTCGAGCTTGCGCACCAGGCGGCGCATGTTGTTGAAGTTGCCGTAGCCGGTGTCGCCGTCGAGCAGGATCGGCAGGTCGCTGGCGTCGGCCATGAACTCGAGGTTGTCGACCACCTGGGTCCAGCTCGCCTCGTTGTTGTCGCGCACGCCGAACTGCGCGGAGATCGCCAGGCCCGAGGCCCAGATGCCCTTGAAGCCGGCCTCGCGCACGATGCGCGCGGACAGGCCGTTGTGGGCTTCCATGATGAATTCGAGCTCTTTGCCGACCAGCATCTGGCGCAGGCGGGCGGCGCGCGTGGCGCGCGGGAAAATCGGGTCGATTGCGTTCATTGTGCTGCTCCCACGAGGCGCTGTAGTTCGGGCAGGACTTCGTCGCGCGCGCGCGCGACGTCGCCAGGAAAATCGATTTCGATCCAGGGCGCGCCGCTCACGTCGGCGGTGTCGAAGACGTGGCCGCCTTCGAGCAGCAGGTCGCGCACCGCTTCTTCGTGCGGCATGTTGGCGCGGCCGCCGTCCACGTAGCCCTTGACGATCTCGGCCAGGCGGCGCGCGGTCTGTTCCTGGAAGCGGAAGAAGCCGACGGACTCGCCGATGGTGTCGTACTCCAGGCCCACCGCGAGCTGCTTGCGCAGCTCGACCGGCACGCCGTCCTTCAGGCACAGCTTGACGGGCTCGTCGCCGGCTTCGAAATCGCGGTCGATCAGCAGGCGGTTGGTGGTCTCGCCGGCCACCAGCGCGCGCAGGATGCGCTCGTCGTAGAGCACGTCGGCGTCCATCAGCAGCACGTCGCCGCCGCGGGTGAGCGCGTCGGCCACGGTATGCACGGTCAGCACGCTGCCCAGGTCGTAGCGCGGGTTCAGCACGATCTCCGGATACGGATCGCGGCCCAGGCGCCGCAGTTCGGCCTCCACCTGCTCGGGCTGGAAGCCGAGCGCCAGCACGATCTCGTCGACACCCGCCGCATCCAGCATGCGCAGGTGGCGCTCCAGCAGGGTCATCCCCTCAAAACGCAACAGGCACTTCGGGTATTGCTCCCCGGGCTGTTGCTGCAGTCGCAGGCCTAGGCCCGCGGCAAGAATGATTGCTCGCATTCTTTCTCCGCACTCATCCAAATAGGTTCGATCAATCGGTAGTGGCCCGCACACTGGCCGCACTGGTGGTGCTGGCCGTGGCACGCCGTCGCTGGAAACGTCTTTCACTCAAATGCAGGTACAGCAGCCCCGGGGCGCCGAGGCCGATCTCGCGCGCGCGCTTGGCCAGCGAAAGCGCCAGCGCCGCGTCCGGCGGCAGTCCCACGATGGGCGCCAGCAGCAGGTAGCCGCCTTCCTGCGCGCCCAGCGAGCCGGGAATCGCGAAGGCCGCGCCGCGGATGGCCTGCCCCACGCTTTCCAGCAGCAGGGCATCGAGCCAGCTCACCGGGTGGCCGAGGAAATGCAGCGCCAGCCAGACTTCGCCGGTGCCGACCACCCAGCCGGCCAGGCTCAGCGCGAAGGTCCTGGCGACCCTGGCGCGGTCGCGGTACAGCTCGTGCACGGCGGCGTCCACGGCGTCGGCGCGCGTGGTCAGGCCGCTCCAGTCGCGCTTGCCGAACAGCTTCGACAGCACGCGCAGCACGCGCCCGAACAGGCCGCGCTTCTGCACGTAATAGAACCCCACGATGCACAGCCCCAGCACCGCGGTGACGATCAGCGTGGGCGCGCGCAGGTCGGACAGCGCCTCGTGCCCGCCGTACAGGCCGAACAGCGCCAGGCCGGCGAAGGCGAACACCATCTGCGCCAGCGCCTGCATGGTGGTGCACACGGTGATGGCGGCCGCGGCGTCGCGCATGCGCACGCCGCGCTGCGACAGGAAGCGCACCATCAGCACCGGCCCGCCGATCTGGCCCGCCGGCAGCAGGCTGTTGACGGACTCGCCGGCCCAGCGCGCCAGCAGCGTGTCGCGCAGCGAGCAGTGGCCGTCGCGGCCGAACAGCACGCGGATCGCGGCCGCGTCCACCGCCAGCGGCAGCAGGTGGAACGCGGCCACCGCCACCAGGCCCCAGCCCGCCGACATGAACGTCGACGCGACCGAGCCGAAGCCCTGCCATGCCAGCAGCGCGACGAACAGCGCCACGCCGACCGACAGCAGGATCATGGCGGCACGGGTCATGCGCGAGGCTTCTTCTTGCCGGACGTCAGGTTCTTGAACACCTGGCGGAAACCGAAATAGGCCACCGCGTCCTTCATGTTGGAGATGAAGCGCAGCCACGGGCGCATGCCCGGATCGGTGACGTACTCGAACGTCAGCGACACGCGGAACTCGTCCTCGCCGGCGGGCGTGACGCGATGGCGCAGCTTGTCGCCGTCGAAGAACACCAGCCCGCCCGGCCCGATCCGCACCGAGCCCGCCTCGTCGGGCACGTCGGGGTTGCGCGTGTGCAGCTCGTAGTCGAGCAGGCAGGTCGACTCGTCGATCACGCCGAGCAGCAGCGTGTAGCGGCGGCCGTCGTAGTAGGAGGTGTCGTAGTGCCAGCCGATGTGGTCGCCCGGGCGCGTGTAGTAGTACAGCGCGTAGGCGTGCGGATCGCTTTGCGGCGACAGCAGCAGCTTGTCGCCGCTGATGCGTTCCAGCCACGAGATCAGCGCGCGCGAGCGGTACAGCTCGGCGATGAACGGCGCCTTCTCGTCGATGGTGTGGCGGCTGACGCTGCCGCCGGCCTTGTGGCCGGGCAGGTAGTTGCGGTTGATGTCCGGCACCAGCGCGCGGGCCGCGGCGATCAGTTGCGCGGTGACTTCCGGCGCGAGGAATTCCTGCAGGTTCAGGAAGGCGTCCTGGCGCTCGAAGTCGGCGCGCAGCTTCGCGCTGTCGAGTCCGGCGATGCGCCCGGCGACGCTGGCGTCCGGGTCGGGCCGCGCGGGCTGGCCCTGGCGCGGCGCGGAAGCGGGCGCCGCCTGCGGCGGCGCGTCCAGGGTGATGTCGTTGGCTGGTTCGCTCATCGTGTTCCTTGGATATTGGCGCGGGCCGTGCGCACCTTGCGCATCACGCGCCAGTAGTCGATCGCCACCAGCACCGCGAACAGCGGCGCGCCGATCGCGGCGGCGGTCAGGAACGGCGCGATGCCGTTGCTCAGCGTGACGATCGGCAGCAGGTACAGCACGTCCTCGGTCTCGAAGCCGGCGGCGGCGGCCTGTCTGGTGCCGCTCTTGCCCACCGCCGATTCGATGCGCATGCGCAAAAAGAAGATCAGCGCCACCGCCAGCCCGGCCAGCGTGCCCTGCAGCACCGGCGAAAAGCTGCCGGCCGCGGCCTGGCCCGCGATCGCCACGCCCATGCCGACGAACAGCAGCACGGTAATGAGCGCATCGCTGGCAAGGTCGTAGAAATGGCCGATCTTGCTGGTTTTGCCGCTGATCCGCGCCAGTTCGCCGTCGGTATGGTCGACGAAGTTGGACAGCACGATCAGGAACGCGCCGTAGTTGGTCCAGCCGTAGCCGCCCTGCATCAGGCAGGCGACGCCGGCCAGGCCGATCAGCAGCCGCACGGTGGTGAGATGGTTGGGAGTGACCCACGAGTCCTTCAGCGGGCGCACCAGCGCACGCGCGAGGCGGGCATCCCAGGTGCGTGGCGGGGGCGGCTCGCCGTGGGATTTCGTTGGAATGTCGTTCATCTGAAATAGATACAGGGCAAGCTACAGGGCAGCTACGGGCGGCGGCGGGACCCCGGGACGGCTGCCGCGGCGCAGCCGCAAGGCCCGCATACTAGCGCCAGTCCGCGCGCCCTGCATTGCGGGAACGCAACCCGGTGGGGCGGCGCAGCCACGTCAGGTCGATGCGGATGCCGCCGGCCAAACCGATATGGTAAGCGATGTGACCCGCATCGGCACAATCGCCCCGCCGGCGGAAGGCCGGACGGGCGCCCGGGAGGCGAGGGCACCACAATAGTGCGTGCCGGGGGCATGGCCCCGGAGCAACGCCCCGCGGAGTGTGGCCGCCGCCGGCCCGGCGCCGCTCACCAGGCCCGGGTCTCGCCGAAGCGGTGCTGGCGGCCGGCTTCGCGCACCGCGTCCGTCAGCACCTGGGCGGCCGGCGCCCCTTCGCGCACGAAGGCGTAGAAGCGCGCCTTGGGCAGGGCCGGCATGCGGTCGCGGCCATCCAGCACGCGCAGGCCCTCGCGCACCTGGCTGCGCGCCACCGGCGTGACCGCGAAGCCGGCGCGCGCCGCGGACAGGCAGCCGGCCATGCTGCTGCTCTCGAACACCAGCCGCCAGGGCCGCCCGACGCGCGCCAGCGCCGCCACCGCCGACTCCCGGTACACGCACGGCTCGGGAAACGCCGCCAGCTGGACCTCGGCCTCGGGATCGAACGGCGCGTCGGCGGCGTGGACCCACACCAGTTCCTCCTCCCACAGCAGCTCGCCGCCCGTCGCGCGGGAGCACTGCTTGCCGAACACGATGTCGAAGCGCCCGCGCTCCTGCTGGCGCAGCAGGTCCGCCGAAGCGCCGACCTTCAGCTCGACCGACACGTCCGGATGCCAGCGCCGGAACGCCTGCAGCATGCGCGGCAGCCAGGTGCCGGCGAAGTCCTCCGAGCTGCCGACGCGCAGGCGCCCGCGCACGGGCGCGCCGCGCAGCCGCGCGCGCAGCTCGCGCTCCAGCGCGACGATGTTGCGCGCATACGCATACAGCAGCTCGCCGTCCGGCGTCAGCGTGAAACTGCGCGTGGTGCGCTCCAGCAGCACCGCGCCGGCGCCCTGCTCCAGCCGCTTGACATGGCCGCTGATGGCCGACGGCGTCAGGCTGAGCGACTCGGCCGCCAGCGCGAAGCCGCCGCAATCCACCACGGCGAGGAACGTGCGCAGCAGGCCGATGTCGAGCGTGGCCGCCGAGGCCGGCATCGCATCCATGTCATGCCCTCCATATTGATTTCGTAATCTTCACAATCATAGCCAATTCATCACGAATCGGAAATCGCGCGGGTGCTATCGTTTCAAGCTGACCAAGCCGGTCCCCCACTCAACCTGTTACCCACAAGGAGCGCCGCGCGATGACGGCATACCACTTTGCCAGTACCAGCATGCTGGACATCGGCTACCTGGAATGGAACCCGCGCGGCGCGCGCACCGCGGTGCTCGTGCACGGCTGGCCGGACAGCCCGGAAAGCTGGCGCGGCGTGGCCGCGCCACTGGCCGGGGCCGGCTTCCGCGTGCTCTGCCCGGCGCTGCGCGGCTTCGGCCCGACGCGGTTCCGCGACGGCGCCACCATGCGCAGCGGCCAGCTCGCGGCGCTCGGGCGCGACCTGCTCGCCTTCCTCGACGCGCTGGCGCTGCGCGACCCGCTGCTGGTCGGCCACGACTGGGGGGCGCGCGCCGCCGCCAACGCCTTCGGGCTGCGGCCGCGCGCCGGCTCGCACCTGGTGATGCTGTCGGTCGGCTACGGCACCAACGACCCGCGCCAGGCCATCCCGCTGCAGCAGGCGCGCAACTACTGGTATCACTGGTACATGGCCACGCCGCGCGGCGAGCGCACCGTGGCGCAGGACCGGCGCGCCTTCGCGCGCCAGATGTGGGACACGTGGTCGCCGCTGGGCTGGTACGCGGAACAGGATTTCGACGAAGCCGCCGCGGCCTTCGACAACCCCGACTGGGCCGCCGTGGTGCTGCATTCGTACCGGCACCGCTGGGGCTTCGCCGAAGGCGATCCCGCCTACGCCGCCGACGAGCGCGCGCTGTGCCCGGCGCCGGTGCTGGCCGCGCCCACGCTGGTCCTGCACGGCGGGCGCGACACGTGCAACCAGCCGGCCAGTTCCGAGGGCAAGGAAGGCTTTTTCTCCGGGCGCTACGCGCGCCAGGTGCTCGACGGCGTGGGCCACTTCCCGCAGCGCGAGGCGCCCGAGGCCGTGGCCGCCGCCATCCTGCACTTCTGCGCGCAGCCGGGCTGACCGCATGGCGGGTGCCGCCGCGGGATGTCGGCGAGTACCGCATCATCTGCGCGGTAGCCGGCTAAGCACTCGCTGACGTGATGGTCATCGGCAAGCGCAACGGCGATGACGTGTGCAAGCTCCGGGAGCGCATGAAGTAGCACCCACGCAAAGCCCGCAGGGCTTCTTGTCGTGCCCCCGCACTCTGCTCCAGAGCGGATCGTCCGATTGACCTCGGGGTCGCAGACGCCGGCCGCTACTGCGCCTGCGCCGCGCCACCCTCGCTGACGCCGCCGTCATTCTGCGCCGGCGCGGGCACCGCGGCCGATGCCGGGGCATCGCCAGGGTACGGCGCGCCGCTGTCGCTGGCGGGCGGCGCCGGAGCAACCGCGCCGGCCTCGCTGGCGGCCGGCGCGCTGCTTTCGGTGGCGGCGGGCCGCGGCGCGCGCCGGGGCTGCGGCGGCGACGCCTCCGGCTTCGGCGCGCTGCCGAACAGGCGCTGGTACCAGCCGCGCACGGCGCCGGCGATGGTGTCCCAGAAGCCGCTGTCTTCCTGCTCGGCGAAGCGGACATTGGCGTCGATCAGCCGCGTGCGCAGCGCGCGCTGGAAGACGTCGCCCACCATCGGCAGCGCGCTGTGCGCGCCCTGGCCCCAGTAGTCGCTGCGCAGCGTGATGCGGCTGTCGTTGAAGCCGACCCACGCGCCGGCCACCAGTTGCGGGTGCATCAGGATGAACCAGCCGTCGGCGTTGTCCTGCGTGGTGCCGGTCTTGCCGGCGACGTCGGCGCGGATGCCGAAGCGGCTGCGGATGCTGCTGCCGGTGCCGCGGTCCACCACGCCGCGCATGACGTCGAGCAGCGTCTGCGCGGTGGCCACCGGCAGCGCCCGTTCGGGCGAGGCGTGGCGGAAGGTCTCCAGCACTTCGCCGTTGCGGTCTTCGATGCGCGTGACCATCACCGGCTCCAGGTAGGCGCCCTGGTTGGCGATGGTGCCGTAGGCCGTGACCATTTCCTTGAGCGTGACCGGGCTGGTGCCGAGCGCCAGCGACGGCACGATCTCGAGCTTGCTTTGCCGCACGCCCATGACCCGCGCCAGCCGGGCCACCTTGTCGGGCCCGACGGTCTGCATCAGTTGCGCGGTGATGGTGTTCTTGGAATACACCAGGCCGTCGCGCAGGCTCATGGCGCGCCCGCTGGGCGGGCCGTCGTCCGAGGGCCGCCACACTTCGCCGCCGGCCAGCGGGATTTCCACGGGCTGGTCGATGAAGGTGTCGTCGGGGCTGGCGCCCTGCTCGAAGGCCGCGCCGTAGACGAAGGGCTTGAAGGTGGAGCCGGGCTGGCGCTGGGCCTGCTGCACGTGGTCGAAGGCATCCTGGGTGAAATCGCGGCTGCCGACCCAGGCCTTGATCTCGCCATTGCGCGGGTCGAGCGCGAGGAAACCGGCCTGGATGCGCGTCTTGGACTGGCGCAGCGCCTGCATGAAGGCGCGGTCCGCCAGCAGCGTCCTGAGGGCGTCCTCGGGCGACTGCCCGGCCTCGCGCGCGGCGCGGAACTCCGGCGTCTCGCGCACGAAGGCCCGCACCAGGTCGCTGCCGGCGGACCAGCCCGAGCGCTGCGACCACGCCGAGTCGGCGATGCCCTGGAGCTGGTTGCCCTGGCGCGCCACGGCCTGCGTGGCCAGCGCCTGCAGGCGCGAATCGATGGTGGTGCGCACCACCAGCCCGTCGGTGTAGATGTTGTAGTCGTTGCGGTCGGCCCAGTTGATGAGCCACTTGCGCAGCTGCTGCGCGAAGTGCGGCGCCGGGCCGGGCGGCTCGGTCTGGCGCTCGAAATCGATGCGCAGCGGCCGCTTCTTCAGTTGCTCGAACCGGGCCGGCGCCAGCTTCTCGTACTTGACCATCTGCGCCAGCACGAGGTTGCGCCGCTGCAGCGCGCGCTCCGGGTTGATGACCGGGTTGTAGTAGCTGTTGCCCTTGAGCATGCCGATCAGCGTGGCGCTTTCCAGCACGTCGAGCTGGTCGGCGGACTTGTCGAAATACGTGCGCGCCGCCATCTCGATGCCGTAGGCGTTGTAGAGGAACGGCACCGTGTTGAGATAGGTCTCGAGGATCTCGTCCTTGGTGTAGAGCGCCTCGATCTTCAGCGCGGTGATCGCTTCCTTGAGCTTGCGCGTGAGCGTGGGCGCGCGGCCGATCTCGTCGGGGTAGAGATTGCGCGCGAGCTGCTGCGTGATGGTGGAGCCGCCCTGGCGGTCGCCCGAGAAGGTGCGCAGCGCGGCCGAGCCGAGCCGGCGCCAGTCCAGCCCGAAGTGCTGGTAGAAGCGGTGGTCCTCGGTGGCGATCAGCGCGGCGGTGACGTTGGGCGAGATGTCCGCCAGCCGGACCCATTCGCGGTTGGCCCACTTGTACACGGCCAGTTCCTTGCCGTCGGCCGAGAGCACCTGCGCGGGCTGGTCGGACTTGGCCTTGCGGATGTCGCGGATGCCCGGGGTGAACGGCACCAGCACCACCACGTACAGCAGGAACAGCAGCGGCACGGCGGCCACCGCCCTGAGCACGCCGCGGCGCGTGGGGCGCCGCAGGCGGGAGAGGAAGGCAAGGCGGCCGGCGGCGAAGGTCTTGATCTGTTCCAGATTCATGAAGCGAGCGGCGGACGGCAGCGCGGCCCGGCGCGCGGCCGGCCAGCCGTCAATGGAAAGGCCTGCATCCTACCAAAAACGCACCGCGGCGCAGCGGGGTGGCGCCGGCGCCGCCTAATCGAAGCGATGCTCCACCAGCATCAGGCTTTCGTCCGTCTTTTCCCAGCGCGTGGCATAGGTGGCATCGAAGCGCACCACGCGCCGCAGCTCGGGCGCGTACCACGCCACCGCCGTGTAGAGCACGGAACTCTGCGCGCCGCCGGAGGAAAAGCCGTAGAAGGGCCGCATCACATAACCCTTGTAGCTGATGCGCAGCACGCGAAAGCTGCCCGCCGGCACGGTGATGGTGGACTCGCCGGTGGCCTCGCCGCTGAGTTCGGTGCTCAGCTCGGAGCCGGGCTGCTTGTAGCTGTACTTCCAGCGCTGGCCCGGCTTGACGTTGTCGGGCACCCAGCCGTGCGGCGGCGAGGCGGCATCGAACTCGCCGCCGCTGGGTGTGACGAGCCGCTCCAGACGGCCATCGCGGCTCTCGATGCGCGCGCCCTGGTTGAAGGTCACGCGCTCGCCGTCGATCCTGTCGACGCGGTAGACCACCTCGCGCCGCTTGCGGGTGAGCTTGTCGAGCAGGTCGTAGCGCCAGACCTCGCCCACCGCCGGCGACTGCTTGCCGGCCACGACGGCGCCCGCTTCGTCGGCGGCGGCCGGGGCCGACGAGGCTACCGGTCCCGGCGAAGCGGCGGGAGCGGCGGGCGGAGGCGACTGCCGGTAGCTGGCCATCGCCGCCACGCCGCGCTCCCTGGCCGCCGCGATCCAGCCCGCGGGCACGGCCTTGAGCAGCTTGTCGCCCGCATCGGCGCGCCCCGCGATCACGCCCACCAGCCGGCCGCTGTCGTCGAACACGCCGCCGCCGGACGAGGCCGGCATCTGCGCCGTGACCTCGATGCGGTCCAGCTTGCCGTCCGCGCCGGCATGCAGGCCCGCCACGCTGCCTTCCTGCAGCGCGACGCCCGCGGCGTCCGGGCTCGCGGCCGCCACCACCTTCTGGCCGAAGGACGGCGCCGCCGCCGTGGAGACGGCCACCGCCGGCGCGCTGAAATTGGCCACGCGCAGCAGGCACAGGTCGCGCTCGACGTCGGGCGCTTCCAGCGTGGCGTCATAGCTCACGTTGTCGCGGCGCACGGCGATGCCGCGCGCGCCGGCCAGCACGTGGCAGGACGTGACGAGTTGCCCGGCCCCGATCACCACGGCCGAGCCCGAGGACAGCGGCGCGTTGTTCTGGCCCGTGGTGCGCACCCCGTAGACGCTGGGGGCAAGCCTGACGAGCAGTTGCGCGCTGTCGAGCGCGTGGGCGCTGGCGGCGGCAAGCAGGAGCGCCGCGGGCGCGAGGGACAGCGCGGCGCGGCGCGGGGTGCGGGTCGTGATGGTCATGGGCGGGGAAAGAGAAAACCGTGGTCCCTGGATGGGAGAAGCGAAGCGCCGCCTCATCGGGCCGGCATCAGGTAGCGCAGGTCGTCCATGCGTACCGTGCCGGCGTCCGCCGGCGCGGAGGGCGCCGAGCGCGCGGGAACGACAGCGGCAGCAACCGGCGCCGGGACAGGCGCGCGGACAGGCGCCGGAATAGGCACCGAGACAGGCACAGAGACAGGCACCGGAACAGGCGCAGCGGGAACCGCAGCGGCAACGCCGGCCCCGGCCGTGCCGGCCGGCGCGGAGCCGGTGGCTGACATCGACACAGGCAGATCGCCCGTGTAAGCCAGGCTGGCCAGTTCCGCGCGCGCGCCGTCGGGATATTCCTCCCGCAGCACCACGTGGCCGGCGAACAGGCCAAAGTCGATCGAGGTGCGCAGATATTTGGTCTCGCCCGCGGCCAGCCGGAAAGACAATGTGGTTTCGACCTCGGTCGTGGCCGAAGCGACGAAGCTGCCGGGCTTGCGGTCGACGAAGAAGAAGCCGCCGGGACGGCTGCGCCCCACGACCTCTTCGTCGATGCGCAACTCCGGCTGGATGGCGGCGCCCATCATCGACGCGGAGCGCAGGAAGAAGATCCGGCCTTCGCCCGCGCGCAGGGGCGGCATGGCCTGTTGCACGTCCTGGAAAGACGGCCCCGAGGCGCAGCCCGACACCAGCCATGCAGCCGTGCCGGCCGCCAGCAATACCCCTTTGATACCCATGTCCCGATACCCGCCCGTCTGGTCTGGTTCTGCGTTTTTCGTTGTGGCCGTATTCTGCAGCGGCCATGCGGATTGGACAAGGGCGCGGCCGGCCGCGGCTGCCTCACTCCCCGGCGAAGGCGGCCTCGGCACGCTGCGCGAGATAGCCGCGCAGGTCGGCTGGCCACGGCGCGAGCAGCTGGTCGAAGCGCGCGCGGTCTCCCGCGAACAGGGCGCGCGCCACTTCCTCGAAATTGGCCTCGCCGCCGGCGGCCGCGGCCATGAAGCGATAGCCGGCCTCCTGGGCGTGGCGGATGCGGTCCTTGCCCGCGCCGGCGCGGCGCGCCTCGTCCACCAGCCTGCGCAGCACCACCGAAGCGCCGCCCGGTTGCGCGCCGAGCCATTCCCAATGGCGCGGCAGCAGCGTGACCTCGCGCGCCACCACGCCCAGCCGGGGACGGCCGGGGCCGCGCGGCGCGCCGGCTTCGTCCACCGGCGCGACGGCGGTAACGGCGGTGGTGGTGGCAGACGCGGCCTGCTCCGCGGCGGCGATGCGCGCGGCCACCTCGTCGGCGCTGCCGCGGAAATCGACTTCCGCCTGCTGGCAGTCGTCGTCGCAAAAGATCAGCACGCCGGCGACCGGCTGGTCCGCGAAACGTTGCCTGACCTGCCGCGCCACTTGCGCGAGCGGGCCCGCGGCGATGCGCCGGCTGCCTTCGAAGGCGGTGTACTGGACTGGCTGGTTCTCACTCATGACGGACTGGCGTTGCCGCGGAAGATGGACGATGGCGCCAATATTACCCGGGTGAAATTGGATCGTCAATATTACCCGGGTAAAAATAGAGGGACGGCACGGGTACGCCAGGCCGCACAGGCGGCCACATTCAAATTACCTCAATGACTTGTTGATATTTCCGTCACGCACGCCCGCGCCACCTGCCTAAACTTGCTTTCACCGGCGGGCAACACAGCCAGCCGAAGCCAGATCCCGCAGTTCAAAATTTCGCAATCATCGAGGACATCGCCATGAGCGCCATCGCCACCAAGATCGCCATCGTCTACCACAGCGGCTACGGCCACACCGCCAGGCAAGCCCAGGCCGTCGCCCGCGGCGCCGCCGGCGTGGACGGCGTGGAAAGCCTGCTGATCAGCATCGACGACATCGACCAGCACTGGGACACGCTGGAAAACGTGGACGGCATCATCTTCGGCGCCCCGACCTACATGGGCAGCGCGTCGGCGCAGTTCAAGGGCTTCATGGACGCCACCTCGCGCAACGTCTTCGCCAAGGGCGGCAAGTGGGCCAACAAGGTGTCGGCGGGCTTCACCAACTCGGCCTCGCGCTCGGGCGACAAGCTGGCCACGCTGCAGCAGTTGTCCATCTTTGCCGCGCAGCACGGCATGCACTGGGTCAACCTGGGCCTGCCCCCGGGCCACAACAACTCCAAGTCGACCGAAGACACGCTGAACCGCCACGGCTTCTTCCTCGGCGCCGCGGCGCAGTCGAACGCGGACGAGAGCGCGGACGTGGTGCCGCCGCTGGCCGACCTGCGCACCGCCGAACACCTGGGCGCGCGCGTGGCGGAAGTCGCGCGGCAACTGGCCGTCGGCCGGCGCGCGCTGGCGGCGGTCAAGCAGGCTGCCTGAACCTGACGCACGGGCACCCGCGGCCTGACGCACGGGCACCCGCGGGCACGCCACGGGCGCCGCCGCCGCGCATGGCGGCGGTGAGGGCAGGGGCCGGGCACCGGACAATACCGGTGCCCGGCCCCTTGTCCGTTCAGAACAGCTTCGAGAACAGCCAGAACAGGCAGCCCGACAGCAGGATCGCCGCCGGCAGCGTCAGCACCCAGGCCATCATCAGGTTGCGGATGGTGGACATCTGCAGGCCCGAGCGGTTGGCCGCCATCGTGCCGGCCACGCCCGACGACAGCACGTGGGTGGTGGATACCGGCAGGCCGAAGGCATCGGCCGCGCCGATGGTGGCCATCGCCACCAGTTCGGCGGACGCGCCCTGCGCGTAGGTCAGGTGAGTCTTGCCGATCTTCTCGCCCACGGTGACGACGATGCGTTTCCAGCCAACCATCGTGCCGAGGCCGAGCGCGATGGCGACGGCCACCTTGACCCACAGCGGGATGAACTTGGTCGCGGCGTCGATCTCCTGCTTGAACGCGGCCAGGTTTTCCCTGGTGGTGGCATCGAACTTGACGGTGCTTTCCTTCTCCAGCAGGCGGATGGCCTCGGAGGCGAGATACATCTCGTTGCGCACGTTGGCCACCGCGGCGGCCGGCACGCCCGCCAGGCTGTCATGCGCGCGCACCTGGTCGCCGATCCCGCCGGCGACGACGGCCAGCGCCGGCACCACGCCGGCGTTGAACTCGTGGGTGCGCAGGTAGGTGGACAACACGCCGCGCGGATCGGACGGCGCCGCCGCCGGCGCGGGCACGCTGTGCCGCAGGGCTTCGCTGGTGACCTGGGCCACGGCGGCGAAACGGGTCGTCTCGTCGACCGGCATGGCGCGGTTGAGCGCATACGACAGCGGCACGGTGCCGACCAGGATCAGCATGATGAGGCCCATGCCCTTCTGCCCGTCGTTGGAGCCGTGCGCGAACGACACGCCGGTGCAGGTGAGCACCAGCAGGCCGCGGATCCACAGCGGCGGCGCCTTGTTGGCGACCGGCTCGGCATACAGCTCGGGGCGCCGGACCAGCGCGCGCAGCAGCAACAGCAGGATGGCCGCGCAGCCGAAGCCGACCAGCGGCGAGAGCAGCAGCGAGTAGCCGACCTTGATCGCCTGCGGCCAGTCCACGCCGCTGGTGCCGTCGCGCCCGTGCATCAGCGCATTGGCCACGCCCACGCCGATGATCGAGCCGATCAGCGTGTGCGACGACGACGCCGGCAGCCCGAGCCACCACGTGCCGAGGTTCCAGATGATGGCGGCGATCAGCAGCGCGAACACCATCGCGAAGCCGGCCGCGGAACCCACCTGCAGGATCAGCTCCACCGGCAGCAGCGAGATCACGCCGAACGCCACCGCGCCGCTCGACACCAGCACGCCGAGAAAGTTGAACACGCCCGACCACATCACCGCGAACTGCGGCGGCAGCGAGTTGGTGTAGATCACCGTGGCCACGGCGTTGGCGGTATCGTGAAAGCCGTTGACGAACTCGAAACCCAGCGCGATCAGCAGGGCAACGCCGAGCAGCAGGAAGGGCAGCCACGTGGTCGGCATCGACGCCGCCGAGGACAGGTCGTGGACCAGGCTCATGCCGGTGTAGGCCACGCCCGCGGCGACCAGCAGCAGGAAGGCCAGGCCGGTGAGCTTGCCGGGCCGGTGGTCCAGGTTGGGACGCATGCGCCCCGCATCGGCGATGGGCGCCGTTTCGATCGTGTTGCTCATGTTCCGCTCCCCCTTGCGCAAAGATGAAGCGCCATCCTCCTGCCGGAGCATGACACTCCCATGACGCGCGTCTCATGCGCATCACAAAGGGGGCGGACTATTTCCAGGCGGAACCGGCTGCGCGGCCGGCCTGCGGCCGGCATTTCCGCGGCGGTTTCAAGGCGTGGGCCCGGGGCGGGCCAGCAGGCGGATCAGCCCGTCGATCTCGCCCGCGCAGGCCTTGGCGGCACGCGCCTCGGCGGCGCGGTAGAGGCGGATCACTTCCTCGCCGACGGGCGTGAGCACCGTGCCGCCGCCCTGCGAGCCGCCGTGCTCGGAATCGACCGCCGGCTGGGCCAGCGAGCGGTTGATCTCGTTGAGCAGGTCCCACGCCCGCTTGTAGGACATGTCGAGGCGCTTGGCCGCGGCCGAGATGGAGCCGCAGGCGCGGATGGCTTCGAGCAGGGCGATCTTGCCGGGGCCGATGGCGATGGTGTCGCCGAGCATGATGCGCATGCGCAGGAGCGCCTGCGGTGCGTCCGGGCTGACGGTGGTACGGGAGCGTGCTAGTTTGACCATGACGCGATGGTAACTCGGCGCGGCCCCGCGGCGGTATCGATGCGCACCCGGAACGCGCCCGCCGCCGTCCCGATATGTGCGCCGCGCGCTATGTTAGAGTCGACATAACGCCGGCCGCGCCCCCGCGAGCGCCGCGCCGGCAGCCGGGAACGCCGCCACGCGGCGCGCCCGCGGAACCACGGGAGGAATCCAGATGCGCAAGCCGAACGGTCCGCTGTCCGCATTGTTGCGCGCCGCCCTCGTGCCGCTGCTGCTGTCGGCATGCGGCGGCCCCAACATCCCCGGCGGCGCGGTGGCGCCACCGGCCCCGGCCGATGGCCAGTTGCAGGTGGCCGGCGCGCTCGACCGCCCGGCAACGCTCACGCTGCCCCGACTCCGCGCGCTGCCCGCCATCACCCAGACCGTCAGCTTCGCCAGCAGCCGCGGCACGCAGACCCATACCTACGTGGGCACGCCGCTGTGGAACCTGCTCGACGGCATGGGCATCCAGGCGGACCCGGCAGCCAGGAACGACGCGCTGGCGCGCTACGTGCTGGCCACCGGCGCGGACGGCTACCGGGTGGTCTTTTCCCTCGCGGAACTGAAGCCGGACTTCGGCAACCGCGCCAGCCTGGTGGCCTATGGCGAGGCCGTGGACGGCGCGGCGGCGCCGCTGGCCGCCGGCAGCCCGCTGCGCGTGACCGCGCCCGGCGACGGCGAGGGCGGGCGCTACGTGGCCGGCCTGCGGCGGCTGGAGGTGCGCGCGTCCGGCTCCACGGTGGCCGCGGCGGGCGGCGCCCCCTCGACCCGGATCGCGGTGAGCGGGGCGGTCAGGCAGCCCGGCAGCTTCGACCTCGCCGCGCTCAAGGCACTGCCGGCGGTGACGCGCACAGTCGGCGCCCACACCTATACCGGCGCGAGCTTGTGGGACCTGCTCGATGCCCGGGCCGGCCTGGCGCCCGGCGCGGCGAAGAACGGCATGCTGGCGATGTACGTGGTGGCCACCGGCAGCGACGGCTACAAGGCGCTGGTGGCGCTGGGCGAGATCGCGCCCGGCTTCGGCAACCAGCCGGACCTGATCGCCTACGAGATGGACGACGCGCCGCTGGGCGCCGGCGGCTTTGCCCGGCTGGTGATTCCGGGCGACGGCAAGCCCGGCCGCCACGTCTCTAGGCTGGTCAGCCTGGAGGTGTTCGCGGCGCCGCCCGCCCGCTGAGCTCGCGCCGGGCTCAGGCGCGCACGGCCAGCAGCACGCTGGAGGCCTTGAAGATGGCGACGGCCGCGCCGCCCTGCTTCAGGCCGAGGCCGCCGACGCTCTCGTTGGTGATGATGGCCACGATCTCGCCGCCCTGCGGCAGGCCGATGGCGACCTCCGAATTGACGGCGCCGGTCTTGATGCCCGACACCGTGCCCACGAGCTGGTTGCGGGCCGACAGCAGCGTGCCCGGATCGGGCACGCCGACGATCACCGACGAGGCCTTGATCAGGGCGGTGGCGTCCTTGCCCACGGCCAGCCCCAGCCGCCTGGTGCTCTCGCCGGTGATGCTGGCGACGATGCGCACGCCGCCGGCAATCTCCAGGTCGATCTCGTCGTTGACCGCGCCCTGGCGGATGGCGCTTACCTTGCCGTCGAGCTTGTTTCTTGCGCTGATATTCATCTTCCCCTCGATTGGTCGATTGATCGATTGGTCGTTTCGGCGGCCATCGCTCTGGCCGCAAGGACGCCGGCGCGCGCGCCGGCGGTGAGCCGGGCACCCAGCCAGCAGATATTACCGCCTTTGCGCGCGGCTTCCGCCGGTCCGGCGCGGCTCCGCACATTCGTTATATTCAATGGTATATTTCGCCGAGACGGCGGGACCCCGCACCTGGCTGCCACGCGGCGCGGTGCCGGGCCTGCCCTTTTCCACGCGAGGTATCGCATGCACGCTCCACCGTTTCGCCTGGCCCGCGCCAACGGCATCGAGACGGCGCTCGGCAACCAGCCGGCGCCCCTGGCCTGCTGCGCGCCGGCGGCGCCGCAGGCACGCCCCGCGCGGCGCCGCGCGCGCCTGGCCGAGCTGGACTCGCACCTGCACTGCTCGATCATTGGCACGTGCATGACCACCGGCGAGCTGCGCAAGCTGGTGCCGCGCTTCGTGGCGCTGGACCGGCAGCGCGCCACCGACCTGGAAATCCACCACGAGGCGGTCAAGCTCGCCGGCGCGGGCGGCGACGGCTGCAAGGCCCTGCAGAAAGCGCTCGACGAGCGCTATGCGCAGGCCCTGCGCCACTTCAACGCGGCGCGCGACGCCGACGCCGTGCTCAAGCTCTGGCAGGAAGCGGTGGCCAGCGGCGACATCCCGCCGGCCTACTGGGCCGTGATGACCCATCCGGAAGCGAGCAGCCCGGTGCGCCAGGCCGCCTTCGGCGAGGTGCACATGCTGTCGCACCTGGTGGGCGCCGCCAACCGCGCCGACATCCGGCGGCTGATGGCGCTGGAGGAAGACAACGCCGCGCTGCGCGCCAAGCTCGAGCGGCAACAGGAACGCCTGCAGGAAATGAGCGCGCGGCATGACGCGCAGGCGCGCGAGCTCGCGGCGCTGGGCGAGCGGCTCGCCCACGCCAGCGCGCGCGCCGGCGCCGAGGGCACGCCGGCGCAGGCGGAGCTGCGCGCGCTGCGCGACACGCTGGCCGAGCACGAGCGGGCCGCCGCGCTGCACGCGAGCCGCCGCGAGGCCGCGGAGCAGCATGCGCTGCGGGAGCAGGAAGCGGCGCAGGCGCTGCGCGCGCAGCGCGACGACGCGCTGGCGCAACTGGCCGCCAGCCACGCCGAGACGCGCGCGCTGGAACAGGCCGTGCTCGCGGCCGGCGGCCAGGACGGCGGGCCGCGCGGGCGCCATCCGGGGCTGCGCCACCTGGAGGGCAAGCGCATCGTGTACGTGGGCGGCCGCCCCGGCTCCAACAACGCGCTCAAGGCGCTGGTCGAATCGACCGGCGGCCACCTGGTGCTGCACGACGGCGGCATCGAGGACCGCAAGGGCCTGCTGGCCGCGACGGTGGCGCGCGCCGACATGGTGGTCTTCCCGGTGGACTGCATCGACCACGATTCGATGAACATGATCAAGCGCGTGTGCGAGCGCCACCAGGTCGCCTACCATCCGCTGCGCACGGCGAGCGTGGCCAGCTTCGTGGAGCTGGCGAGCCGCGTGGCCGTGCCGCCATCCGGCCACGCGGACACCACCGCCGCGCCGCGCGCCGTGGCGCTTGCCGGCGCGCGCGCGCCGTGATGCGTCTCCCGCATCCTTGCTATCCTTCGGGCCGGCGCGCCATGCGCTTGTCCTCTCCGGCCGCGCCGGCGGCCTGAATCCGGCCGCCATCCCGGGCCGGCACGTGAACGCCCGCCTGCGGCCCGCCGCGCACCCGCTTCGCCACACCCGCCCGCCGCGCATGCATTGACGGGCGGCCGGCGCGCGGCCCCGCCCTCCCCGCTCCGGCGCAGGCCATTCCGAATGGCATCGGCGCGGCGCGCGCCGCGCCGGAATGCGCGGGCTGCCTGCCGTTGGCGGAACGTCCTTCGCCGCGCGCACAGGCTGCAAACAGGGCCTTCGCATTGCGATTGGCCGACATGCCGCGCCGCTGCGCGAGCATCTCGGGAGATTCCTACAGCACAGCAATGTGATTGGGAATTTTCCCCTCCTACATTGGGAAATTTCCCAAAATCATGTCGGAAATGGCGGGATAAAGTCCTGCGTGTTATCGGCATGTTCCGCCCGGACCCGCTCGCGCGCCGTTCTGGCGACCCCACATGACAAGCCACCCGTCCTTGACCGCGCCGCGCAGCCGACAGGCATTGCGTGGGCTTCCGGCGTGCCTGTCCGCCGTCTTTCGCCGGCGAACGCACGAGCCGGCCTCCCACTCCAGGCCGCCGTCGCGCCACGGACGGCCCGGCGGACGTGGCCGGCACATTGCACTGCCCCGGCCACGCCATCGGCAATGACATGTGCTCACGAGGCGCCGTCAGCACAAGTACATAACCGCACCTGAAACAGCACATGCGCATTGACCGACGCTTCCGGCTGGTTGCCGCCTTCATCTTCGTGACCACGCTGGGTCTGGCGGGCTACCTGCTGCTGCTGGAATGGCGGACCTACAACGATGCGCAGGAGACCGGGCCGATGCTGAACCTGTTCCGCGCGGTGCTGGTCGCGGCCGAGAAGGCCTCGGCGGAGCGCGGCCCGTCCAACGCCGTGCTGGGCAGCGACACGCCCGCGCCGGAGAACAAGCTGCACGACCTCGAACGCGCGCGCGCCGAGACGGACAGCGCCATGATGGCAGCCATCGCGGGCCTCGAGGCTTCTCAGTGCGACCATTGCTCGGCCAGCGCCAGGCAGATGCGGCAGACGCACGCGCAACTGCGCGCCGCGCGCGCACACATCGACCGGCTGGTGCAACTGCCGCGCCCGGGGCGCTCCACCGACCGGCTGTGCACGGTGCTGAGCACCATGTTCACGGCCACCACCGACATCATGCAGATCTCCGACGAGGTCATGTTCGACCTGATCCGCGCCGAGCCGCTGACCGCCGAGCATGCCGGCATCGCGCGCCTGACCGCCGAGCTGCGCGAGCAGGCCGGCCGCGCCGGCTCCGTGTTCACCCCGGCGCTCACCGCGCGCCGGGCGCTGTCGGTCGACGAGCAGCGCGCGCTGTGGACGGAGACCGGCAGGATCCGCGCGCTGGGCGAACTGGTGATGATGCGCACGCGCGACGACAAGGCCGCGCGCCGCGAATCGCTGCTGGCCATGCATGAAATGGGCTCGAGCTATTTCACCGACGGCCTGGCCTATCTCAACGAGATCGCCACGCTGCCGCCGCACGACCTGCGCTACCCGACCACCGCGGATTTCGCCGAGCGCTACGTGCCCACCATGAGCGCCATCATCCGCGTGCGCAATGCCGAGCTCGCCTCGGCCGAGCACATCATCCAGGCGCAGGACGCCATCGCCGGCAGCCGGCTGCGCGTGCTGTGCGGCGTCATCGGCATCGCGCTGCTGGCGCTGGCCGTCATCATCGTGCTGTTCGCGTACCGCGTGATCCGCCCGCTGTCGGGCGCGACCGACGCCATCCGGCGCATCGCCGGCGGCGACTACAAGGTATCGCTGCCGTCGGCGCGACGCAGCACCCAGATCGGCGCGCTGCTGCATTCGGTGCAGGTGCTGCGGCGCGCGGCCATCGCCAAGGACGAGCTGGAGGCCGACCGCGACCTGCTGATCCGGCAGTTGCAGGAAGCCGCCGCGCAGGAGCGCGCGCAGGCCGAGGCGCTGATGCAGGCGAGGGATGCCGCCGAGGCCGCGCTGCACGCCAAGGACAGCTTCCTGGCCATGATGAGCCACGAGATCCGCACGCCGATGCATGGCATGCTGGGCCTGCTGGAGATGCTGATCGACACCGGGCTGGACGAGCACCAGCGCCACCTCGCGCAGGTGGCCAACAGCTCGGGCGAGGCGCTGCTGCAGATCCTCAACGACATCCTCGACTACGCCAAGATCGGCGCCGGCAAGATGAAGATCGTCGAGGCCGAGACCGACATGCGCGAACTGGTCGAAGGCGCGGTGTTCCTGCTGTCCGGCAATGCCTACGAGAAGGGCCTGCGGATGAACATCTGCATCGACTCCGGCATCGCGGCGCGCTACCTCGCGGACACCGCGCGCATCCGCCAGATCCTGCTCAACCTGATCTCCAACGCCATCAAGTTCACCATGCAGGGCAGCATCAGCGTGAGCGCCACGCTGGTGGAGAGCGCCGGCGCGCACGAGACCATCGAGATCACCGTGAGCGACACCGGCATCGGCATTCCGGCCGAGTCGCTGCGCCGGCTGTTCGAGCCGTTCGAGCAGATCGACGGCCATTCCACGCGGCGCTTCAGCGGCACCGGCCTCGGGCTGACGATCTGCCGGCAACTGGCCGAACTGATGGGCGGCCAGCTCGAGATCAGCAGCAACGAGGGCAACGGCACCTCGGTGACGCTGCGGCTCGCCCTGAAGGTCGACTGCGGGCGCCATGCGTTCCCGCAACTGGCCGGCCGCGACATCGCCATCGACGTGAGCGACGCGGCCGCGGTGATGGCGCTCAAGCACTATGCCAGCGCGGCCGGCATGCGGCCGCTGCTGACGGGCGAGGCGGGCGCGCACGGCAAGCCGGATGGCCACGACGCGCCGCTGCGCATCGTGGCCGCCCGCGGCGCCCGCGCGCGCGCCGGCGACATCCTGCTGGCCCACCAGGGCAGCCAGCCGGCCGACGCGCCGGACGGCGGCCCGGTGGTGCTGCACGACAACCCCATCGCGTGGAGCGCCTTCGTCGCCGCGTGCCAGGAAGCGCTGCTGCGCGGCAAGGGCGGCAACGCGGTCGCCGCGGCGCCACCGGACAACGGGCCGGCGCCGTCGGACAAGAAGACCGCGCGCATCGTGGTGGCCGAGGACCATCGCGTCAACCAGTTGCTGCTCAAGATCCAGTTGCGGCAGCTCGGCTACGACAACGTGGTGATCTGCGACGACGGCGAAGGCGCCTGGAAGGCGCTGCACGCCGAGCCGGCGGACCTGCTCATCACCGACCTCTACATGCCCGGCATGGACGGCTTCGACCTCGCCCGGCAGGTGCGCGCCACCGAAGGCGGCAGGCACACGCCGATCATCGCGGTGTCCGCGTCCACGCTGGCCGAGGAGGAGCACCGCAGCCGCGCCGCCGGCATCGACATCTTCCTCGGCAAGCCGGCCTCGATGCAGGAGCTGAAGCAGGCAATCCGGCGCGCGCTCGCGCTGCACTGAGGCGACGCGCGCGCGTCATCGCCATCATCTCGCCGCCGTCCTTGCCTGCCCCGCCGCCCTGCCCGTCCCTCCCTATTCGGCCACCGCGCCCGAGAAGCGCGCCGGCATGATCCAGCGCTCCAGGCAGGCACGCAGGACATGCAGTTGCGCGGGCTTGAACAGGCATTCGTCCATGCCGGCGTCCAGGCAGCGCTGCATTTCCTCCGCCTCGGTGCTGGCGGTGATGGCGACGATGGGCAGGTGGCGCCGCCCCTCCGCGTCGTCGCCCGCTTCGGCCGCCTCCTGCGCGCGCACCCGCCCCGCCAATTCGTAGCCGTTCATGACCGGCATGTGGCAGTCGGTGATCAGCAGGGCGTAGCTGGTCCTGCCGAGCGCGGCCAGCGCCTCGCCGCCGTCGCCGACCGCGTCGCTGGCGTAGCCGAGCACCTTGAGCTGGCGCTGCAGCAGGATGCGGTTGGTGGGATGGTCCTCGGCGATCAGGATCAGCCGCCCCTGCGCCAGCGCCAGCTCGCGCGACACCGCGGGCACCTGCGCCGGCGCGGCGGCGGGCTCCGCGCCGCGCGCCGCCTGGCTGCCGACGGCGGCCAGCGAGGCCGCGCGCAGCGCGCGCCACGTCAGCGGATTGGCGCTCAGGCGCACGTCCGAGCGCGTGAGCCGGTAGCCGGCCAGCTTGGGCTTGTCGGTGATGCGGATGGCGCCGGACGCGGGCGCCTCCGTGCCGTCGTCCAGGAACAGCAGGTCGAAGCCCGGCTCGCCGGCGCCGTCCGCGCGCGCCGGCTGCCGCTGCTCCACGGTCTGCGCGCCGGCGGCGCGCAGCAGGTGCGCGATGGCGCGCGAGACCTGCGCATCGGCCACGCGGATCGCGGCACGGCGCCCGGCCAGCGGGCGGACCGTGTAGGCCATGTCCCTGACCGGCAGCGCGAGCCGGACTTCGGCCTGCGTGCCCGCGCCCGGCGCGCTGGCCAGCGTGATCTCGCCGTGCATCAGCACCAACAGCCGGCGGCAGATCGACAGGCCCAGGCCGGTGCCGCCGAAACGCCGCGTGGTCGACGAGTCCGCCTGCATGAAGGGCTCGAACAGCCGCGCCTGCTTGTCCAGCTCGATGCCGACGCCGGTGTCGCTGATGCGGAACACCACGGTCTGCCTGCCGTCGCGCTCGCCGGCCGCCTCCACGGCAAGCGTGACGGTGCCGTGCTCGGTGAACTTGATGGCGTTGCTGAGCAGGTTGAAGAGGATCTGGCGCAGGCGCACGCTGTCGCCCAGCACCACCGCCGCCACGTCGTCGCTGACGTCCAGCCGCATCAGCAGGCCCTTGTCGTGCGCGCGCGTGGCGAGCAGGCCGAGGGCGTTGTCGCACAGCTCGCGCAGGTCCAGCGGCAGCCATTCGATGTCGATGCGGCCGGCCTCGATCTTGGAGTAGTCGAGGATGTCGTCGAGGATCTGCAGCAGCGCGCCGGCGGAGTCCTCGATCATGCCGACCGTGGAAGCCTGCTCGCGGCTCAGCTCGGTGTGGCCGAGCAGTTCGACCAGCCCGAGCACGCCGCTCATGGGCGTGCGGATCTCGTGGCTCATCATGGCCAGGAAATTGTCCTTGGCGCGCGAGGCGGCCTCGGCGATGTCGCGCGCGCTCGCCAGCGCGGCGGCGCGCTCGTGCTCCTCGGTGGTGTCGGTCCAGTAGCCGTTCCACAGCGTGGTGCCGTCGTCCTCGCGGCGCGGCACGGCGTGCAGCCGGGCCCACTGGAAGCCGCCGCGGCCGCGCAGGCGGACCTCGTGGTTGACCGCCTGCAGCGCCGCGCCGGCGCGCGTGACCGCCGCGCGCAGCGGCTCGGCGTCGTCCGGATGGACGCAGGCGCGCACGCGCGCGCTGTCGGCCATCATGTCCTCGGCATCGAGCCCGAACAGTTCCTGCGTGTTGCCGCTGACCCAGACGAAGGCGAAATGCCCGTCGCGCGCCTGGCGCATCTGGAACACCGTGGCCGGCAGATGGCGCGTGACGTCGGTCAGCCGCGCCTCGGCCTCGCGCGCCTTGAGCTCGGCGCGGCGGATCTCCGAGACCTCCACCGCCGAGAAGATGACGCCGCCCGCCTCGGACTCGTTCGGGGCGAACGGCTGCAGCCAGCACAGGAAGTGCCGCGCGTGCCCGGACGCAGCCTGGAAATCGAGCGCGATATGGTGCATCTCGCCGGCCTGCATGGCGTCGCGGATCGCCTGGTCCAGCGTGGCGCTGATGTCGGCGCCCCACACCGCGGCCTCGTTCTGCAGGCGGCCGACGAGGCGCTCGCGCGTCACGTCCAGCAGCGACAGGAAGGCCGCGTTGATCGCCAGGTAGCGCCCGTCCTTGTCCATGACCGCGATCGGCAGCGGCACGGCGTCGATCAGCGTCGACTGGAAGCGCTGCTGCACCGAGACCTTGCGCTCCACCGCGCGCCGGCCGGCCGCCTCCTTGCGCAGCAGGTACTGCGAGCGCAGCAGGACGGCGACGATGCACAGCAGCGCCGCGATCGGCAGCCCGGCGCGCTCCAGGATCTGCCGCCACGACGGCTCGAGCACGTAGCTGGCCGCCATGTAGCGCTTCTGGATGTCGAGCCGGCGCTGGTCCTGCAGCGCCGACAGCGCGCGGTTGACCAGCGGCAGCAGCCGCTCCGACAGTGCCGGCGACACCGCGAAGCCGATGTCCAGCAGGCGCTCGCCCGAGCCGATCACGCGCAGCTTGCCGGCGAAGCTGCGCTGCAGCTCGACGTCCGCCGAGGCAAGGTCGTCGACGTAGACGTCGGCGTCGCCGTCCGCCACGCTTTGCAGCGCGGCGTGCACGCTGGGCGCGGTGGACAGCAGCGCGCCCGGCACCCCGCGCCTGACCACCCCGCCGGCGCCACCGGCCGCGGTGACAACCACGCGCAGGCCGGCGAGTTCCCGCAGATGCCCGACCGCGGGCGCCGACTGCCGCCCGACGATCACCACCGGGAACGCGGCGTAGGGCCGCGAGACCGGCAGCCGCCGCAGGCCGGGGTCGTTCGGGGCCGCCACCGCCATCAGATCGAGCGCGCCGTCGTGCATGGCGTCCACGGTCTTGCCGAAGTTGCCGGACGGCACGCGCTGGAAGCGCAGGCCGAGCGCCTCGCCGAGATAGCTCAGGTAATCGAGCGCGATGCCGCTCGGGCGGCCGCTGTCGTCGAGATAGCTGTAGGGCGGCAGGCCCACGTCGAAGCCCACGCGCAGCGGCGGCAGCGCGTTGAGGAAGGCGCTTTCCTCGGGCGTGAGGAAGAACTGGTCGGCGTCGTCCTGCTGCACCAGGCGCGCGTTGATCCATTTCGCCAGCAGCATGAGGCGGCGCTCGCGCGGCACGCGCGCGAGCCCTTCGTCCACCCGGTCGCGCAGCGCGGTGGCCGCGGGCGGGAAGGCGAAGTGCACGGCGCTGCCCGGTTCGCGATAGGCATTCACCACCGAGAGCGCGTCGAACTCGCGGCGGGCCAGCGCGTATTCCGCCACCGGCTGCACCGCCGAGTAGAAGTCCGCCTTGCCCGCCACCACCGCGCGCAGGCCGTCGGTGACGTCGCCCACCGGCACCAGCGTGGCGCCGGGATACCGCGCGCGCACCACGCTTTCCATGTAGAACCCCGGCTCGGCCGCGAAGCGGACGCCTTTCGAGCCCGGCGACAGCACGCCGGCCACGTGGTCGGCGGTGCGCCCCACCACCACGGTGTCGCCCTCGAAATACGGCGCGGAATAGAGCAGGCAGCGCGTGCGCGCATCCGTCTTCGCCATGCTGATCAGGAGGTCGATCTCGCCGGCGCAGGTGGCGGCGATCAGCGCCGGGATGTCGGGATAGGCGTGCTCGACCAGCTCGAGCGCCGGGTTGCCGAGCGCCTCGCGCAGCAGGTCGACGCCGTATCCGCTCGGCTGCGCGCCGCGCGCGAACAGGAAAGGCGGCAGGCCCTGCCTGACCGTGCCGATGCGGATGACGGCCGGCACCGGCCCGGGCGCCGCGGCCGAGCCGGCCGCGCCAGCGGCCGCAGCCGCCACGCCGAACGCCGGGCCGGCGCAGCACGCCAGCAAGACAAGATGAACCAGCCACCGCCGCCAGGCCTCGCCCGAGGTCCAGGTTTTTTCCATGAGTCGGTTGTCCTATGTCGCCGCGGCGCGTTGCGCTCCCGCGTGGCCGCCCGCTCCGTGCGCCGGGAGCCGCATGGCCGATGGCTTTGCATGATAGCGCCTCCGCCGCGCCGATGGCCGGGCTTCCCGGCACGGTACGAAGCCGCGCCGGCGCGCCGCGCGGACGCCGTTTGCGGCGGCGGCGGCGCCCGCGATCTGATCTTGCGCAAGGCGCGGGGAGAAAACCGAAGTATTCCGACTTGTTTGCGGAAATTTCCGGGCTCGGTACGAAGGCATTGACGCTACCTTGTACCTCGGCCGCCGGGCGTCATCGCGCATGCGACGCCGCGCGCGGGCCGACAGACTCAGAGGTTGTCTTATATGAAAGTCGCACTACTGGATGCCAACCCGGCAAGCTCGCAGCCGGTCGCCGAGCTGGTGACGGGCGCCGGATTTCCCTGCCACTGCTATGAAGAACGGGCCGCGCTGATCCGCGACCTGCGCGACCACGTCTTCGACATGATCCTGGTCGCCGGCGAGCTGCCGGACGGCAACGGCACCGAGGTCGTCAGGATGATCCGCTGCACCTTCGCCTTCCAGACGCCGGTGATCGTGGTCTCGCCCGGCGCCAGCCACCACGAGATCATGGAGACGTTCGCGGCGGGCGCCGACGACTACTGCTGCGCGTTGCGCCCGGCCGAGCTGCTGGCCCGCATGGTGTCGCACTACCGCCGCCACCACAGCGCGCAGCCCTCCCGCCAGCGCCTGATCCACCTTGGCGACTACGTGCTGAACATCGACCGGTACAGCGCCACGCTGCGCGGCAAGGACATCCGCCTGACGCCCAAGGAATTCGGCCTGGCGTGGCTGCTGTTCTCCTCGCCTTCGCAGGTGCTGCCGCGCAACCACATCGAGACGATGGTGTGGGGCCACGTGCTGCCCGCCATGTCGCGCGCGCTGGCGGCGCTGATCGCGCGCCTGCGCCGGGTGCTGGAACTGCGTTCCGCCAACGGCATCACCATCGCGTCGATCCACGCCCTGGGCTATCGCCTCGACGTCCAGGAGGCGGCTCCGGCCGGATGGCATCCGGCCGGGCGCGGCGCGCCCGGCGACGTGCCGGCGCGCATGCCGCCGCCGACGCCGGCGCCCGGGGAATACGCGCTGCCCGCCGGGCTCGGCGCGCCCGGGTAGCTGGCGCAGCGGCGCCGACAACCGGCGCGGGCGCGCGCCGGACAGAGTTTCTTAACCAAGGGAATCAGCGAGGAAATCAGGAAATGAAGAAGACAATCGTTGCGGCGACGGCCGCGGTCCTGGCAAGCGGCGCGTGGGCGCAGAGCGCCGTCACGCTGTACGGGGTGGCCGATGCCGGCCTGGAGTTCGTCAACCGGCAGAACGGCAACGGCGACAAGGTCTACCGCCTGCAGTCCGGCAGCGCGCTGACCGGCTCGCGCTGGGGCCTGCGCGGCGCGGAAGACCTGGGCAGCGGGCTGAAGGGCATCTTCGTGCTGGAAAGCGGCTTCGACCTCGACGACGGCAGGGCCGGCGACCGCCTGTTCGGCCGGCAGGCCTACGTCGGGCTGGAGACCCCGCAGGGCACCGTCACGCTGGGCCGCCAGCAGACGCCGATGTACGACTTCGCGCTGCAGTACGACCCGATGGCCGCCGTCAGCAGCTATTCCATCTACGGCATGGACAGCGACTTCGGCTCGCGCGCCGACAACGCCATCAAGTACCGCGGCCAGTCCGGCGGACTGACCGTGTCGGGCCTCTACAGCTTCGGCTACGACGGCCAGGGCGGCACGAATGGCGAAGTCCCCGGCCACTGGAAGGTAGGCCGCGAGTATGCCTTCGGCCTCAACTATGCCGTGGGCCCGCTGGCCGCGGGCGCGGTCTTCGACCAGAAGAACGGCGACACCATCGCCTCGCGCAACCGCCACGACCAGCGCGCCACCATCGCCGCCAGCTACGCCTTCGGCCCGGCCAAGGTCTTCGCCGGCTACCGCTGGCAGCACCTCAGCTTCACCTCGGCGCTGGGCAACGGCACGGCTCACCTGGGCTGGGCCGGGGCCAGCTACCGGCTCACCCCCGCGGTTTCGTTCAGCGGCGCGGTGTACTACCAGGACAACCGCGGCACCAGCGCGGACCCGTGGCTGCTCTCCGCCGGGGGCAACTACGCCTTGTCCAAGCGCACCGACCTGTACCTGAACATGGCCTACGCGCTGAACAAGACCGACCGCTCGCGCGGTTTCATGTCGGACACCAGCGTCAACGGCAACGGCCAGGTCTCGCCGGGCGACAACCAGTTCGGCGCCAGCTTCGGCATGCGGCACCGCTTCTGACGGCACGGCCCCGGCCTGACGGATTGGCGGGGTTGCCGCGGACGCCCCGGTGCGATGCCACGGCATGCACCGGGGCGTGCGGCTTTCGGCGGTCCGGCGGCGGTATCGGCGCCGGCACGCGCAATGCGCGCAACATGCGCCAGCCATCACAGCGGCGGCGCGCGGCATGTGCGCCTTGTCGCACCGCCCCCCTCGCCCCCTATCGCTCCGCCAGGCAGTCGTTCATGTGCTCGATGGCCGGCTCGAACAGCGCCAGCAGGGCCAGCACGCCGTCGGCGTCGCGCCGGCGCGCGGCCGCTTCCAGGCGCGCGCAGAGCGACACCACCGCGCGGGACTCGAGGATGCGCGCCGAGCCCTTGAAGCGATGCGCCAGCGAGGCGGCCTCGTCCCAGCGGGACGCGACGCAGGCATCGCGCAGCAGCACGAGGTCGTCGCGATTGGTGTCGACCAGGCTTCTCACCAGCTCCGCGATCATGTCGGGGTCGCCATCGGACAGCGTCTCGATGGCCGGCCAGAATGCGGCCTCCTCCTCGGCGCTGATCGGCATGAGCCGATGCCGCACCAGTTGCCGCACGAGTTCGTGCTCGCGCACGGGTTCCGCCAGCGTGCCGCCGAAGCGCGGGTCGGCCGGCCCCGCCGACACCGCCAGCCACAGGGTCGGCCCGGCGCCATCCGGGTCCGGCGCCACGCCGGCCGGCAGCGCGCCGTCGGCGGGCAGCCGCACCACCACCAGCCGCCACCCCTCGCCCAGCGGGCCAGGCGAGGACAGCGCATGCGAGGTCGCCTGGAAACCCAGGCCCTCCATCAGGGTGGCGAGGCCGCTGTCTTCCGCCCAGTCCGTCGTGTCGCCGATTAGCAATGCGCGATGCATGATCCGTAGTCCTTGAAGCTGCGTCGATGAAATTCCGGCACCGTCACGGCACCACATGACAGCGCCGTGCGAAGTCTACCAACTCCACCAGCGTCGCGACACGCAGCTTGGCCATGATGTGGATCTTGTGGCTGCTCACGGTCTTGTTGCTGATGAACTGCAGCTTGCCGATGGCGGCATTCGACAGCCCCCGCGCCAGCAGTTGCAGGATGACGATCTCCTTGTCGGTCAGCTGCTTGAGCCGGTCGTTGTCGTCGCGCAGGTCGGGCGGCACGGCCTCGGCGTCGCCCACTTCCGGCGGGAACAGCGTGTAGCCGGCCATCACGGCATCGACGCAACGCATGATCTCGTCCACGTCCTGCAGCTTGCTGACGAACCCCTTGGCGCCGAGCTGCATGGCGCGCGGCGCGAACGTCAGCGAATCCTGGCCGGACAGCACCAGGATGCGCACGTGCGGATGCATCGCCCGCAGGCGCGGGATGACCTCCAGGCCGTTCACCTTGGGAATATCGAGGTCGAGAATCACCAGGTCGGCCGGGTACTCCTTCGCGATGTCCAGCGCGGACTGACCATTGTTGGCCTCCAGCACCCGGCTCACGCCCAGCACCTGCGAAAGCCGCGTGCGAATGACCATGCGCATCGCTGGATGATCGTCAACTATCAACACCGTTGTCATTGCGCAGTCTCCGTTCAGAAAAATTTGCGCTATCTGCCGCGGAAGCACGCGGAATGCGTGATCCTTGTCTTCCGATTCTGCGATAAAGCGCCTGAGGCAAGTATGGGAAACCCCTGCTTTCGCTGCGGAAAGATCGCCATGTGGCATGCGGCATGTCGCGTCCGCACGGACGGCGCAGCGCTGCGCCGCAGCGGCGGGCGGAAAGCGCCGCATGCCGGCACGGCACCTTCGCCCTGGCCCGGCAGAATCCTCCCGCCTCTGTTCGGGAAATGTCCGAGCCCGGCTGCAAGGCCGCTGCGACATACTTCATCCCTCGACTTTTCACGGCCGCGGGGCGGCCCCATCGCGGTGGTCCCGCCGGACGCCAGACGGCCACCAGGGACGCGCGCACGCGCGGCATGCCCCGGGCCTTTCGAAACGACCGCCAAGGAGCCAGATGAAGAAAAGCAAATCTGCAGGGCCGGGAAACCACGGCGACCCGCTGCGCGCGACCCGCGGCAGCATCTCCGACCTGCGCATGGTGGTGACGCTGCGCCCCGACCAGGAAATGACCATCGACAGCCTGGCCGACGCCCTGCGCCACAACGGCGAGTGGCTGGCGCGCGCCAGCATCTGCCTGGCCGCGTTGCGCGAGGCGGGCGCCGTGCCCGTGCGCGCGGTGATCTCGGACGTAAGAAAAGGGGCCGTCGCGCTCGATTTCTACGTCAACGACGACATCGCCCACTGCGCGCGCCTGACGCGCTCGGTCCACGCCGTGCTGGCCAGGGAATTCAACCGCGTGCTGCCACCATCACTGCTGATCGCGGTGCGGCCCCTGCTGGACGCCGCGCCGGAGCGGCGCCGCGCGCGCAGCCGGCCGGACGAGCTCGCCGCCTCCGCGGTCATGCTGGCCGAGTCCGCCTCGGAGGCGAACCGGCGCATGTCGGCCATCTGCGCCTACCTGGCCGCCTTCCACGAGGCCAGGCAGGTCGGCGAGATTGCGTGTCCCGAGCAGCAGAACCTGCTGGCCGACCACCACGAAGCGGTGGACTGGCGCCTGCGCCTGCACCAGTCGGAGCAGGCGCGCTCGCTGGCCGAGTCGCTGGCCTTCCTCCAGCGCACCTACAACGAGGCCGCGTTCGACCTCGACACGCCGTTCCGCGAATACCAGGCCCTGCTGCAGCGGGAAGTGATGCTGGCCTTCCGCGAGGACCTCGCCTCGTTCTCCGCCGGGCAGCGCGCGTAGCGGCGGCGCGATTGCCGGGTGGCGCCTTTGCATGAGGGCGCCGGCATACGCAGCGCCGGCATTTGTTTCGTTATCGGCACGAAGATGAAATCATTGAGTTAGGAATTTCCCTCAATAACTAGGATAAATCCTATATTTCCATTGCTTCCCGCAGCGCAATATTTTATTCACACGCATTGCGCATGTGACTTGCCAAATTTCTGCAATGGCTAGCTGAAATCGCTCTCCCCTTTTCCCCCGCCAGCATCCGCCCATCCCGGGCGGATTTTTTTGAGATTTCCGTCCTTCTCATGACCGCATGGATGGCCTCCTATCCTGTCTCCTGGCGCCGTACGCGCTTTCTCTTGGTTCCGACTTCCGCCGAAATCGCCGCCCCGAAGGCAACGATCTGTCCCAACACAAACCCATCCCATATTTAGTACTTGTACTACGTTTAAAGTCAAAATCTCGTTCTGGTCAGATAGTTCGGAACATTGACTTATCCGAAAATTCATTCAGAGCACCGCAGCAGTACTACCTCTGTACCAAGCGGGGCTTTAACGGGTAGTTCCGGATCTTCCACTTTTCCCATTTCTCGTCATGAAAAATACCCTTCTTGCTTCTGCCATCGCCGCCGCAGCAGCAGCGGCTGCATTCGCCCCGGTCGCCAACGCCTACGACGGCACGATCGAAATCACCGGCAACATCGTCGCCACCACGTGCCAGATCAATGGCAGCAACGGCCCCACCGACGTGACGGTGCCGCTGCCCCCGGTATCGGCCAACGCGCTGTCGACCCAGGGCGCCACCGCCGGCCGCACGCCGTTCTCGATCACGCTCTCCGGCTGCCAGGGGGGTTCGGCCACCAAGGTTTCCACCAGCTTCGAAGCCGGCCCGACGGTCAACAGCACCGGCCGCCTGACCGTGGACGCAGGCGGCGCCAGCGGCGTCGAAATCCGCCTGCTGAATGCCACCCAGGGCGTGATCAACGCGGGCACCGCGCTGACCGGCCAGAACTCGCCGGCCGTGAACATCGTTGGCAATGGCGCCACGCTGAACTACTTCGCCGAATACTTCGCGACCGGCACCGGCACCGTCACGTCCGGTGCCGCGAACTCGCGTGTCCGGTACTCGCTGGTCTACGAGTGATCGACAGCCGGCCGGCGTTGCGCGGAAGACGGTCCGGCGCCTGACCCCGCCGCCGCAAGGCGAGGCCTTTCAAGCCGTCTCGGCAATGCCGAGACGGCTTCTGAGGAAACGTGTTGCCCAAGTAAGCCAATCAATCGGTAGCAAAGATGAAACCCTCCATTTTTCTCGGGCCTCTCATGGCGGCGGCCTTCACCGTGGCGGGCGGGCTGGCCACCCCGGCGCAGGCGAGCGTGGTCATCACCGGCACCCGCGTCATCTTTCCGGCGCAGGAGCGCGAGGTCACTGTCAGGCTCACCAACGACGGCAAGATCCCGGCGCTGGTGCAGAGCTGGATCGACACGGGCGACGCCGACGCCTCGCCCGACCAGATCGACGTGCCGTTCGTGCTGACGCCGGCGATGTTCCGGCTCGAGCCCGGCAAGGGCCAGACGCTGCGCGTGATCTACAGCAAGGAGCCCCTGCCGCAGGACAAGGAATCGCTGTTCTGGCTCAACGTGCTCGAAGTGCCGCCAAAGCCGGAGCTCGGTGAAAACACCAACCGCCTGCAACTGGCCTTCCGCACGCGCATCAAGATGATGTTCCGCCCGGCCGCGCTGGCCGGCAGCGCCGACGACGCGCCAGCGAAGGTCACATGGGAGCTCGTGCGCGGCGAAGGCGGCAAGGGATATGCGCTGAAGGCGACCAACCCGAGCCCGTATGTGGTGAACCTCGGCAGCATCTCGCTCCTGGCCGACGGCCGGGACCTCAACGCCGGCAAGGGCTACGTCCTGCCCGGCGGCTCGCGGACGTTCGCGGTCGAAGGTCTTGCGGCGCCGCCGGCCTCGGCCGTGTCCGTCAACTACAGCGCCATCAACGACTGGGGCGGCGCCGTGCAGGGCAAGCAGCCGTCCGCGGTCAGGCTGGCGCAGTAGGCGCGAGCGGGCGGGGCTGGCAACCATGCCAGTCCCGCCGGAACCGCGCGGACCGTTCCCGCTTTCCAGACAGATCCAGTCCGTATCCGCCGCGTGCAGCCAGGGCTTTCGTGAACAGCCCGCACCGGCAGGCGGCGGCCAGGTCCCGGAGGACCCTGGCAAGCCCCGCTCGGCCGTGCATCCGGTCATGCCGGATGCCAACGGCTTTATCAAGGAGCAAGTAGTCATGACCCCCGCCCGCGATGGCGCCTTTCATTTCCGCCTCAAGCCATTGTGCGCGCTGGTGCTGTCGAGCCTGGCCGCGTGGCAGTCCGAGGCACTGGCCGAGGCGGGCGCGCCCGCGGCGAGGCAGGTCGCGCAGGTCGAGTTCGACAGCGGGTTCCTGGTGAAAGGCAACGCCCGGCACGTGGATCTGTCGCGCTTCGAGCACGGCAACGTCGTGCTGCCCGGCGTCTACAGCCTCGACATCTACGTCAACGGCAGCCGCGTGAGCCGCGCCGACGTGCCGTTCAGGCTCCTCGGCGACGGCGACCGCGACGCGCAGGCCTGCTTCGACGGCAAACTGCTGCAAGGCATCGGCATCGATTTCCGCAAGCTGTCGCCCGAAACGGCGTCGCGGCTCGCGGTCGCGGGCGCGTGCCTGCCGCTTGCCGAGGTAGTGCCCGACGCCAGCGTGAGCCTGGATTTCGGCGACCAGCGCCTGGACATCGGCGTGCCGCAGGTTTCGCTGAGCCGCAGCGCGCGCGGCTACGTGAGCCCCGACCTGCTCGACTCTGGCGTGACGACCGGCATGCTCGGCTACAACCTCAACGTCTACAGTTTCAAGAGCCGCGGCGCCAGCATGCAGACGCAGGGCTACCTCGGCCTGAACGCGGGCTTCAACGCGGGCAACTGGCATTTCCGCCACAACGGCTCCTACAACTGGGACGCGAACGGGCGCAGCGTCTACCAGAACGTCGCCACCTATGCCCAGCGCGACCTGACGAAGCTGGCTTCGCAACTGACCATCGGCGAGGCCTACACCAGCGGCGAACTGTTCGACTCGACCGCCTTCCGCGGCGTGCGCATCGCCACCGACGACCGCATGCTGCCCGATTCGCTGCGCGGCTACGCGCCGACGGTGCGCGGCGTCGCCAACAGCAATGCCCGAGTGACGATCCGCCAGAACGGCATGACGATCTACGAGACCACGGTCGCGCCCGGCGCGTTCGAGATCGACGATCTCTACGCCACCGGCTACGGCGGCGACCTGAACGTCGCCGTGACCGAGGCGGATGGCTCGGTGCGCTCGTTCTCGGTGCCGTATGCCGCCGTGCCGCTGTCGCTGCGGCCCGGCGTCAACCGCTACAGCGTCGTGGCCGGCACGGTGCGCGACCCGTTGAGCTCGCGCAACCCGCTGTTCGCCCAGGCCACCTGGCAGCGCGGCATCAGCAACCTGCTGACCGGCTACGGCGGCGTGACGCTGGCGCAGGGCTACGGCTCGGCGATGCTGGGCGGGGCCTTCAACACGCCGTTCGGCGCGCTCGGCGCGGACGTGACGCAGGCGCTCACCTCGCTGCCCGGCCAGGGCCGCTTCAGCGGCACGAGCACGCGCATCAGCTATTCCAAGCTGGTGCCGCAGACCCGCACCGACGTGGCGATCGCCGCCTACCGCTACTCCACGGGCGGCTACTTCGGCCTCAACGAGGCCATGCTCGCGCGCACGCGCGCGGAGAACGGCCAGAGCATCGACAGCGTCTGGCGCCAGCGCAACCGCGCCTCGGTCACGCTCGGCCAGCAGCTCGGCGAGCGCGGCGGGCGGCTCAACTTGACCGCGTCGACCGCCAACTACTGGAACCGCAGCGGCTCGGACATCAATTATTCGGTCGGCTACGCCAACACCTACAGGAACATCGCCTTCGGCGTGTCGGCCATGCGCCAGCGCAGCGTGGACGGCCGCATGAGCACGATGTACTACGCCAACATCACGATCCCGCTGGGCAAGCAGCGCCCGCTGACCGTGACGGGCAGCGTCTCGCACGACAGCCGCGGCAGCACGCAGGCACAGACCTCCGTGTCGGGCTCGGCCGGCGCCGACAGCAACTTCTCGTATGGCCTGAGCGTGAACCACAGCTCGGGCGCCGGGCAATCCAGCACCGACGGCAGCGCCAACGTGCTGTACCGCAGCGCGTATGCGGATTTCAGCGGCAGCATGGGCGCCGGCGCCGATCGCCAGCAGGCCTCGCTCGGCGTGCGCGGCGCGGCGGTCCTGCACCGCGGCGGCATCACGCTGTCGCAGCCGCTGTCCGACACCTTCGCGATCGTCGAGGCGCCCGCCGCCGCGGGCGCGCGCGTGGCCAACGCGCCCGGCGTGCGCATCGACAGCCGCGGCTACGCGGTGGTGCCGTACCTGACGCCGTACAGCATGAACACGGTGGCGCTCGACCCGAAGGGACTGTCCACCGACGTGGAACTGCGCGAGACCAGCCAGCAGGTCGCGCCGCGCGCCGGCGCGGTGCCGATGCTCAGGTTCGAGACCATTTCGGGGCGCTCGGCGCTGATCCGGGCGCTGCGCGACGGCAATGCACCGCTGCCGTTCGGGGCGTCGGTGCGCGACGAGACCGGCCAGGAAGTCGGCGTGGTCGGCCAGGCCGGCAAGATCTTCGCGCGCGGGCTCCGGGACAAGGGCGTGCTGAAGGTCTCGTGGGGCAGCGGCGATGCGTCGGCCTGCCGCATCGACTACACGCTGCCGGAGCGCAAGAAGACGGACAAGGGCAGCAGCTATCAGCAGATCAAGGCCGGCTGCGCGTCCATCGCCACGGCGGCGGCCACCGTGACCACCGGCGCGCCGGTGGTACGCCGATGAGCGCGCCGTGCGCGGCGCGTGCCTCCTGGCTGGTCATATCGAAACCTGGGCAAGGACATCATGAAAAGACTCTTCTTCTGGCTGGCGTTGCTGAGTTCCGCGCTGACGACGGTCGATGCAATGGCCGACTGCAATGTGATTCCGTCAACGGATCACAAGCCGTTCCGCTACAGGCTGAGCAACTTCAACCCGCCGGCCTTCAATCCGAACGTGGCGGACGGCACCCTGCTCTACTCGGGGACGCACGACTTCATCCCGGAAAACGGCGGACCGACCGGTTGGGCCTGCCAACTCCTGCGGGTCGATTACGGCGGCCAGGGAAGCCTGGGACCCTACGACACCTTGTCCACGCCGCTCAAGGGTATCGGCTTGCGGATGCGCTATGCCTTCGACCCCAGATGGTGGCCGTACTCTGAATCAAGCACGGCCAGCGGCCTCAGTGAAGGCTACACCTTGCAGTTGGTCGTCGAGCTCGTCAAGGTCGGCCCGATCACCGCGGGTGGCACGCTGAACGGCGTGGTTGCGGCAAAATGGATTCATGACGGCACGGTGAAGGCCGCCGAATTCCTGATCAACGGTGCCCTCATCAGGCCGCTCGTGCCCACCTGCTCGCTGCAAGACAACCATATCCCGGTGTCGCTGGACAAGGTCGACATCAGTCGTTTCAAGGGCATCGGTTCGGCTTCGGACGACCAGCCATTCCACGTCAGGCTATCCTGCGCCGGCGGCAGTGCCGGGACCGAGACCAACATCCATGCGACGCTGACCGACGCGAACGATCTGGCCAACCGCGGAGATACGCTCAAGCTGTCGCCGGGATCGACGGCGAAAGGCGTGGGCATCCAGATACGCAAGGACGGCACCGTGCTCAAGTACGGCGCCGATTCCCGCGACCCGGCCAATCCGAACCAGTGGCCCGCCGGCCTGGCGGCGAACGGCCCGTTCGACATTGCCCTGACCGCACGCTACATACAGACCGAGGCCGAGGTCGGGGCGGGCACGGCAAACGGCCGGGCAACGATCACCATGAGCTATCAATGATGGTCATGCGGCACGGGCATTTGCCGCCGTATTGAAAGACGAATCCGATTGCTCCGGCCGCCCGGCCGGACGGACATGGCGCCCCGGGACCACGTTCCCGGCCCCACGGATTCGGCATCGCCCCGGCATCTTTTTCCTCCAGTGCCCGCCCCCTCGCACGGCGGACCTCTTCTCCCCCCGGCTCCCCGACTTGCGCCGGCGCACGTTTGCCGGTCCCGGTCAACCAGCCGGCCCCATCATCGAACTTGTCCGAAATCGGTTCTTGCGCAAAGCGCGCATAGCCATCGATTTCATACTCACCCTATATGGACGCCATAAATATCGTTCATGTCAGATAGAAAGGGAAACGTCATTGACCGAAACTCTGTGCTTGAGCCTGCCCTTGGCAACACGGCAGCCCTCCCCGTCGACAGGCGCTCTGGCCCGCTTCCGGACAGGCCTGGAACGCATGTCGCCGCCGTTGCCCGCGCGCGTTTGCGCCGGCATCGCCCGCGCAGGCAGCGCGCGCGGCCGGACCACTCATACCAAGAACGATCGATGAACCCTATGAAGCCACCACCCCTGACCGGCCTGCCCGCGCCGCCATTGCCGGCGCAGGGCCCATCCACGGAAACCGCGCCCTCGCCATGCGCCGCCGCCATGCCGGGCTGGACATCCATTCCATCTCACCACTGAGACACCGGCAATGCGTGAAGACTCCAGCTTTCCGCCGGAAGGACCTGCCGTGAAAACGCAACAACCCTTGACTGTGTATCGCGTGCTGCTCGAATTCTCCGACCTGAGCAAGGTGAATCAGCAGGTCTTCATCGAACTGATGAACGACTTCCTGATGATCTCGCCGCAGCGGCGCCGCGAATTCATCGAGCAATGGCGCGTGGCGCTGGACCGCCACGCCACAGCCGACACCGAACACAGCAATTGAATTGAGGATGGCGTCTCCCGCTGCGGCGGCGAGCCGCGCCATCCGGGACGCAAAGCAGCAGCCGGCCGGCAGCCAGGCTGCGCAGCACAGCCTGGCCAGCAAGAGAGCAACAAGAACATTCCTAAGCCAGCCGCCGCCAGAGCCGCGTCTCGCCCATCGATGAAACAATTTCTTGGACTCTTCCTTGATTGTTTCTCCTTTTAACCTTCGCACGGGGATGACCGCCGCCCCCGGAGGGAGCTTGCCAACGGTTTAGGGGAAATTCCCGTTAAACTCGTACAGTCATTTAGGATTTGTCAGACGGCTGCTCCCTCGGTCATCATGCGTCCGCCCTCGCGCCCGAAGTCAAACCCGCCATCATTGCCACGTTCCGCGCCGTGGCAGCCGGGGTCAAGGAGTGAAAACATGCAAGAATTTTCCATCAGAGTGATCGTCGCGGACGACCATCCGGCGGTGGCCCTGGGAATCAGTTATGAACTGCAGAAGATCGATGCCGCCAAGCTGGTGGCAACCGTGAGCAACTCGACCGAACTGATCGCCACGCTGGACGCGCATCCGTGCGACGTGCTCGTGACCGACTACGTCATGCCCGGCGGCAAGTACGGCGACGGCCTCGCGCTGGTGTCTTTCCTGCGGCGCCGCTACCCGGCGCTGCGGCTGGTGATCTTCACCATGATCGACAACCCCGGCGTCATCCGGGCCATCCTGCAGCAGGGCGTGAACTGCATCCTGAGCAAGTCCGACGCCATGTCCCACCTGCTCGCCGCGGTCCATGCGGCCCATGTGGAAGGCAAGTATTTCTCGCCCTCCATCAAGGAAATGCTGGAGGACGACCAGCCGGCCACGCAGTCGCGCCCGCTGACCCCGCGCGAAGCCGAGGTCGTGCGCCGCTTCGGCTCGGGGCAGACCATCAACGAGATCGCCGCCCAGTTGCATCGCAGCAAGCAGACGGTCAGCTCGCAGAAATCCAGCGCCATGCGCAAGCTCGGCATCAAGCGCGACGCCGACCTGATCCGCTACGCCACCGACGGCAACCTCGCCGCGTCGGAGAACTCGCTGGCGGGATAAGCGGCCGCGCCGCAACACCGCCCTCATGGGAAGGTAAACGTGAATTCTGCCGAGCCGCCGGCATACCCGGCCTTCATCTCGGCAACCGTGCCGGTGCGGAGGTATTGCGCCTGCAGTTGAATCGTCGCCGTATCGCCTGAGCGCGTCATCACGTACTTCGTGGCCACGTTCGGATTGTCGAAGGCGATGCGCGCACCGCTCGACCTGTTCGTCATGATGATGCCGAAGCCCTCGGCCAGGCTCTGCCCGCCGGGCGCGTAGAGTTGCAGGATGGTCTTGTCGGTGGTCGGCTTGTTGGACTTGTCGCGGAAGCTGATCGTGGGCTTGGCGTTTGCCGTGCAATTGTTCAGCGTGATGGCGAACGGCACCGGCGTCGAGGTGCTGTTGGCGTTCGGGAAATCCCTCACCGAAAAGGTACCCAGGTTGACCGGAATGATCTGGTTGGCCACCACGTCGCACTTGTTCGGAATCGGCGGCGGCGGGCCGCCGCCGAGGTTGACGATGCCCGTGCTGTCGTAGACACGCTCCAGACTGCAGGTGCCCGAAGTCGCCTGGCTGAGGTCGACGATGGTGCCAAGCGCCGGCGCCGCCGCGGTCAGGAAATCCCGGGCATAAAGCTTCACCTCCCGGTTATCCGCGATCCTGGTCACCTGGAGCGCACCCGGCGGCAGCAGATTCGCGGGCTTGGTCAGCACCAGGTATTGCCTGTAGCCGGAGAGACGCCCGGAGCTTCCAGAGCCCACCGCGTCATTTATCATCAACGCAAGTTTGTCGGCGGCCAACGCCGTCGGATACGAACTGAAGGGCAGCGGTGTCTCGCCAGCCCCCGATACCGTCATCCATTTGAGACCGATGCCGTCGATATTGGTCGGCGCAATGCTGTCCGATCCGAGCGGTCCCACCGACCAGTGCCCGGCAATGACGAGCGTGTGGGGTACGGTAGCCGGCTTGTAGGCAAATTCGGTATGCAAGCTGAAGTTCCGCGCCATCAGGGGGGTGCCGACCGGCGTGCTGCTGGTCAGCGGATTGACGATCGTCCATGGCTGCACCATGTCGTCGGAGAGCCGCGTAAGGCAACCGGTTGTCACGGCGTCCACCCATGCCGCCCGCACGTCCGCGCTGGCCACGCCCAATGCAACCCCGAGTGCCAGCAGCGGCACGGCAGCGAGCCAGCGCGGTGACGGGGCGCGCCCGGCGCCCGGCAATTCGTTCCTGTTCATGCCATTCTCCATGGCCTCCTTACTGCGAGGCAATTTCAGGGGCCGGCGCGCCCGTCCGGCCTGCACCAGGCGGACAGGCGGCCGGCCAGCCTCGGCGCCTTACTCGATGGTGCCGAAGTTGCGGCCCGCCAGCGGCACCAGCGCGGCGTCACCGGAGACGACGTTGTAGCTCATCCGGCCATAGTTCACGCCGACCAGCCCACCGCCGTTCTGGCCGTAGTAGGCCGTGGCGTTGACCTTGCCGCTCGCCTGCGAATACTCGACCACGCCGTTGTTCACGCCGACCAGCCCGCCCAGCGATGCATAACTGCCGCCCTTGACCGAGCCCGAGGCCGAGGCGCCGAGGATGCGGCCGTTGTTCTGGCCGACCAGGCCGCCTACCATGCTGTAGTTTTGGCCTGTGACGCTGCCGCTGGCCACGCCGGAAATCGCCATGGCGGTCGGGTCGAGGCTCGTGTTGTTGGTGCCGACCAGCCCGCCGACGTAGCTGTTGCTGCCGCTAGAGACATTGCCGCGGGCTTCCACCCCCTGCAAGTCGCCGGCGTTGTAGCCGACCAGGCCACCGACGTGGCTGTTGCTGCCGGACCAGACATTGCCAGTCGCCAGCGCGCCGACGATGGCACCACCATTGCTGCTGCCAACCAGCCCGCCCACGCGGGCGCCGCTGCCGCCGTAGACCTCGCCGGCGGCCTCGGCATTCAGGATGGTGCCGCCGTCATGCGTGCCAACCAGCCCGCCCACGCTGACGCCGCTGCGGTTCTCGACGACGCCGCTGGCCCGGACATCGGTCAGGTTGCCCGCCTGATTCCAGCCCACCAGGCCACCCACCGTGGCCGCGCCGGAACCGGTCACCCTGCCGCTGGCGTAGGAGCCGGTAATCGAGCCGCCCTCATTGCGGCCGACCAGGCCACCGAGATAACCGCCGGTGGCGTTGACGGAGCCAGTGGCGAAGAAGCTGCTCGCGACGGTGCCGCCACGGTTGTAGCCGACCAGCCCGCCGTAATTGGCTCCGCCCGCGTAGTTGGTGATAGTGCCCAGGCTCGAGGAGTCGGCGATGAAACCAGCGGCACTGCCGCCCGTGCCGTCGCCGTTGTTGATCCCGACCAGTCCGCCCACGCTGCCGGACAGGTTGTGCGACATGCGGTTCATCAGGCTGACGTTGGTCTGGCTGTTGATCACGCGGCCGAAGTTCTCGCCGACCAGGCCGCCGACGGCCTGGCTGTAGTCGTTGCCCGACACGGTGCCTGCCACCCTGGCGGTGTCGATGGTGCCGAAATTCATCCCGACCAGGCCGCCCGTCGTGGCGCCGCTGCTGCCGTAGACGTTGCCGTCCACCTTCACGCCGGTGACGTTGACGTTGTTGATCTGGCCGAAGTTCGCGCCCGCCAGTCCGCCCACCAGCGCAATCCCGCCCGCGGGCCAGCCGGAGGGGCCGACGGCCGTAAGCGAAGCCAGGTTCAGGTTGCTGATGCGGCCGGACGAGATGCCGAACAGGCCGACATACGGCCCCGTGCCGCTCACCCTGATGTCGCTCAGCGTATGGCCCAGGCCCTCGAAGATGCCGGAGAAGACCTGGCTGGAACCGATCGGGGTCATGTAGGCACCGCGAAAATCGGTGCCGACCACGTAATAGCCGCCCAGGTTGTTGTTGACGTTCTGCAACTGGGAGAAATTCTGGATCACGTCATAGAAGTAGCCGTTCGACTTGAACGAGGCACCGGTGCCGGACAGCGTCACCACGGCGCCGTTGTTCAGCTTCAGGGCATTGCCCGCGCCATAGTTGATCTCCATGCCGGAGCCCGCGCCGCTGGCCGTCAGCGCGACGCCGTTGATGTTGACGTCGCCGGCCGCGGTCAGCGCCAGCTTGTTGCCGCTGCTCCAGGCCACGGGCGCGTTGACCGAGAGATTGCCAGTGTTGCTGACCAGCTCGACATTGGTGGTGCCCAGGCTGCGTGCCAGCGTGTCGGCCGTTACGGTGCTGCCGCCTGCGCTGCCCGTCTGCCTGACGCTGGCCTCGGCCGTGCCGATGCGCCAGGTGCCGGTCTGGCCATAGCTGGCCTGGGTGCTGACCTGCGTACCCACCAGCACCTGCACGTCGGCGCCCTTGGTCTCGACGACGCCGCCGTTGCCCGGGCCGGACAGCGCGCTGGCGTTGAGGCTGCCGGCCACGCGCACGGTGCCGGCGTCGCCGCCGTCCAGCGTGATCCTGCCGGCGTAGCCGGCCAGGGTCTTGGCCTCGACGACGCCCGTGTTGTTGACCACCGCCTGCTGCAGGCTGCCGGCCGCCTGCGCCGTCATCAGCACCTGCCCGCCATTGGCGCGCAGCACGCCGCCGTTCTGCGCCACCGCGCTCAGCGCGGCGCCGTTGACCTGCAGGTTGAGCAGGCCGCTGCCATCGAAGCTGACGGTGAAGTCGTTGCCGGCGCCCAGCGCCACGCGGCCCAGCAGGGCCTGGATCGTGCCGGTGTTGTTGACGTTCGTGCCCAGCAGCGCCACGCTGCCGCCCGGCGCGGCATTGATCGTGCCGTAGTTCCATACCTGCGCGCCGGTGCTGCCCGCGAAGCGGTAATTGCCGTTGAGGAAGTCGGCGTCGCTGATGCCTTGCGCCGAGGCCACCAGCCCGCCGACGTTGACCTGGGCGGTCCGGCCGAACAGCATGCCGTTGGGATTGACCAGGAACACGCGGCCATTGGCATCCAGCGCGCCATCGATGTTGCTGGTAGCCGCCGTGACCACGCGGTTCAACACCACCGAGGTATTGGCGGGCTGGTTGAAGGCGACGCGTTCGGCCGCGCCGATGTTGAATTCGTTCCAGTTGACGATCAGCTTGTCGGACTGCTGATTGACCGTCATGTTCCTGCCGCCGTTGTAGACCTGCACGTCGCCGCTGCCGGACACGATCGACTGCCCGGTCGGCAACGCATGCGCCGTGGCCAGCGCCCCCAGCCCGAGCACCACGGCGACCGCCGCGATGGCGCGCTTTGCGCTGCCCGGCTTGCCGTGGCGGCGCGTTCCTTCGCTGGCGACATTCCAGCAACCCTGAGATTGGTTCCAGACCAATGCGTAGTTCTTGTTCATGACTTCTTCCTTGTTTGTCAGACACTGCCATCTGCCCGGCAGCATGGGTACGACATCGATGCCGCGCGGCGGACATCCGCCGCTCAAAAGTACTGCGCCCCCTGCACCCAGATCCGCGGGCTGCGCACCGGCCCGCCGCTTTCGTCGCGCTGGCCCACCGGCCACGCGAGCGCCACGCTGACCTGATGCCCGTCGCCGGTCCAGCCGGCACCGACTCCGGCGGCGGTCAGCCGGCGCTGGTTGTTCCCGGTGGACCAGGGATGGCGGTTGATGTCGACCTCGCTGCGGTCGACGAAGGCGCTGAACTGCCAGCCGGTAAAGGGCATGTAGCGCAGCTCCAGGCTGGCCTGCCAGCCCTGGTCGCCGGTGCCCGCGCCGAGCGCGTAGCCGCGCACACCGTAGGGCCCGCCCATGCCGAATTTCTCGGAGCCGTCGAGATTGCCCGAGGCCCATTGCGCGTTGAACTGGCCATAAAGCTGGAAGCGCTGGCTCAGCCGCTGCAGCCGCGCGGCGTTCAGGCTCAGCTTGCTGAAGCGGCCGGCCGCGTGGGCGGTGAAGCCGTCCACGTAACTCGTGTAGGGATCGTCCAGGCGCAGCCGCCCGCGGCTGACGCTCACCGACACCATGCTCTGCCCGCCGCCGAGCAGGCCGTCCTGGTTGTTGGCGCTCACGCCCAGCGTCCATGATTCGACGCGCTTGGGGTTGGTCACCTCGAACAGGTCCATGTCGTCGCGCAGCCGCTTCTCGTCGTATTGCAGTTGCGCGTTCACGTTGAACGCGCGGCCGCGCAGCAGCGGCTGGGTGATGAAGGCGCTGCGGATGCCGGCCTTGCCGTGCGCGTCCAGCACCGCGAAATCCCGCGCCAGGTGGTAGCGCATCTCGGAGTACGCCACGCCCGCGCGCGTGAGCCAAGGGCCGAACGGCACCTGGTAGCCGGCGCGGTAGTAGCGCTGCCGCTTGTCGCTGCCCAGCACACGCAGGCTCAACTGGTCGCCGAGCCGCAGCGGGCTGTTGAGATAGAGGCTGCCACCGAGGCGGTATTCGCCGGTGTAGTAGCCGCCATAGTTGTCCGCCTCCACGCTGCCGCTGACCAGCGGCAGCGGTGCCGCGTCGACCACGAGGTCGGTGGCGCCGCGCTCGGCGCCGGGGCGCAGCGTGCCGCGCACCTGCACGCCAGGCAGGTCATTGAGCAGCAGCAGGCGGCTTTCCAGCGCGGCGGCCCGCACCGCGTCACCGCTGCCGAGCGCCGCGAGCGGCTGGCGCAGCACGCCGTCGAGCACGCGCGACTGGTTCTGCAATTCGACCTGCCCGTAGCGGCCCTCCATCACTTCGATCAGGACCACGCCGTCCTCGATGTCCTGGCGCGGCAGGAACGCGCGCGCCAGCACGTAGCCGTGTTCGTGGTAGTACGCGGTGATGCGGTCGGCCGCGGCGCGCAGGCCGGCGAGGTCCTGCTCGCTGCCGTGCAGGTCGCGCAGCAGCGCCAGTAGTTGCGCCGACGCGAACGCCTGGTTGCCGGTGATGCGAAAGCCCTGCACCGTCATGCGCAGGCCCGGCTCGGCGGGCGCGGCTGGGCGCGCCGGCGCCTGGGGCATATCCAGTTCCAGGTCCGATGGCGCCGGCAGGCCGGGACGCACCGTTTCCAGGTCGCGCATGGTCTGCCCGGCGTTGGGAATACTGGGTGCGTTTGGAGCACCGGGCGCCTGCGCCCACGCGGCCACCGGCAGCGCCAGCGCCGCGCCGAATGCGCACAGGCCCGGGATACCAATCATTTGTCTTGCTTTCACATTGACCATCGTCGATTCACCTGCGCCGCGCGGACCATCCGGGCGGACCTACGGCCTGGCGCTCGCGCTCCCGCCGACCAATTCCCCACCGTCCTTCGCCACCTCGTAGCGCACCTGCGCTTCGCCGCTCCCCTTCAGGCCGGGCAGCGCGATGCGCGTGACGCCGAGCGGCGCCAGCGTCTGGCCGTCCAGTTCCACCGCGGCAGCGCCGCGCGTGACCGTCATCTGCGCGAGCGAGACGTAATACGGCGTGGGGTTGTCCGCCTCCAGTACCGCGTCGCCGGGCGCGGGCGCGCCGCCGAGGCGCCAGGTCACGCGCGAGACCGCTTCGTCGGCGCTGCCGGGCAGGCCGGCGGGCCGGTACAGCAGCTTCATGCGCGAGCGGTACGACAGCCGCAGCAGGTTGCGGCTGTCCTCGGGCAGCGTCGGCACTTCGAGGAAGTTGAGCCAGAACACCGATTCGCGGTCCCCCGGCAGCGGCTCGCCGGTATGCCTGAGGCGCAGCACGGACTTGTGCTCGGGGTCCAGCCGGAACATCGGCGGCGCCAGCACGAACGGCACGCTGAGCCTGGCAGGATCGGCATCGGGGTCGCCGCGGTCCAGCCAGGCCTGCACCAGGATCGGGCTGCGGCCCTTGTTGCCCACCTGCACGGTCAACTCCTTCGCGCCGGCGGGATAGATGAAGCGCGTGCCCACCACCGACAGCGCCGCCACGGCCCAGCCCGGCGCCAGCAGCGACAGCGCCACCAGCACCGCCAGCACGTGCCGCCGCCGTATGCCTGTCTTCGTTCCTGTGTTCATCGCGCCTCCGGGTCCGTTGTCTGCCTACTGCCGTGCCGCGACCTTGCCGCCCTCGGCGCCGCCGGCCGGAATCGGCCTGCACTCGAGGTCCAGCGTTGCGTAGCCCTTGCCGGCGCCGGTTTCGCGCGCCGGCAGCGCGTAGTCGATGGCGCAGCGCTGGTCCGGCTTGCTGCCCCATTCGACGCGGATCGTGCCGTGGTCCTTCTCGCTGCGGATCACCAGGCGGCTGCCCTGGCCGACCGCGCCCACGGATGCGTTGGTCTCGGTGTCGATCACGCTGGCGGCGAACGGCAGCGGCTCGCCACTGGGCATGCGGCTGTCGATCAGCACGGCGCGCGCGCGGCGCGTCTCGTAGGAGAGCATCACCACCGCGCCGGCGCGCGGCGCCACGCTGCGCGAGGTGGTCTTCAGTTCCACGTCGTCGGCCATGCCCTTCGGATCGAGGTCGACGCTGTTGAGCTGATAGGGCGTGAGGCTCGGCACGATCGCGTAGCCGCGCCCGTCGATGGTCGCGCCGCCGGAATTGACCGTCGCGCCGGTGGCATCGGGCGCCTTCACCACGCCGATGGTCTCGCCCAGCGTCTGGGCCGCCGAAAGGCCGCCCGGGTGCAGGACCAGCGCGCCCATGGCATTGGCCGACGCCTGGCGGTAGCCTTGCCCCTGCGCGATGCTCGCGCCCACCGTGGCACGCGAGGCGCGGTAGCTGATGCTGGCGTTGCCCGAGGTCGCGTTGCGGTTGTTGTCGTAGGTGCCGGACACCGAATACGACGCCGTGCCGCGCTCGTTGAGCGCGCCCGACACGCCGGTGGACACCTGGGCGCCGCGGTCGCTGTCGTGCGTGAAGAAGGTGTTCATGAGCGGCGTGGTGCGGGAGCCGCCGCGGCCGAGCGGAATCGAGAGATTCACACTGACCAGCGTGCTCTTGGGCGTGACGCTGGGACTCATGAAGCTGCCGCCGCCGGTGTAGGGCACGCTGGTGCCGGCCGACACGTTCTGCACGCGCTGCACGGACACCGAGTAGGTGATGCCGCGCCACTGGTTGCTGTAGCCGAGCGTGAAGCTCAGCGCCTGTCCGCGCTGGTTCCAGTACTGCAGCGAGGAGCCGTTGAGATAGACACTGCCGCCGCTGGCGCCGAGCTGCTGGCTGACGTTGGCGTCCATGCGCGCGCGCATGCGCGCGAACGAGTCGGTCGGCACGCCGCGCTCGGTCAGGTCGTGCAGGCTCAGCGCGTCGCGCAGGCCGAGATAACCGCCGGTGGAGTAGCGGTAGGCCGCCAGCGAGAAATTGGTGCCGCTGTTGGCGATGTTCTTGCTGTACGACAGCCGGAAGCTGGCGCCGCGCTTGCTTTCTCCGTTCGCCAGCCCGGTCCTGGCATAGGTCACGTCGGCGCCGAAGCCGCCCAGCGGCGTGTTGAACGCCGCGCCCACCAGCCCGGACATATAGTTGGTGGCGAAAGCCATGCCGCCGTAGCCGGTCACCATGTTGTTGATGCCGTGCTGCACCGTGCCCTGCACGATGTACTTGCCGCTGCCTTGCAGCGAGAGATCGCTGGCGCGGCCGGCGGTCACGCTGTAGCGCGTGGAGCCGGGGCGCAGCAGTTGCACGGTGGTGGCGAACGGCACCACGAACGTGCGCTCCTGCCCGTTGGCCTCGGTCACGGTGACGTTGAGGTCGCCGCCATAGCTGGCCACCTGCAGGTCGTCGATCTCGAACGGGCCGGGCGCCACGGTAGTCTCGTAGACCAGGTAGCCGCGCTGGTAGACCGAAACCTTGGCGTTGGAAGCCGCGGTGCCGCGCACCACCGGCGCGTAATAGCGCTGCGCCTCGGGCAGCATGCGGTCGTCGCTGAACAGCGACGCGCCGCGGAACGACACCGAATCGAACAGCTCGCCGCTGGTCGCGCTCTCACCCACCAGCAGTTGCGAGCGCAGCGCGGTCACGTCGGTCTGGCCGTAGATGAAACCGCGCTGGTAGTGCGTGCCGGTCTGCGGCGACCACGTCACGGCGCCGTTGTGACGCACCCGCACCGGTCCCAGGTTCATGCCCAGGTTCACACCCGCGTAGCCGTTGGTGGTGTTGTGCCCCTGGCTCTCGGTGGTGAAGACGTTGGTGTTGTAGTTCAGCAGCAGCGCGGGCACGCCGCTGTCCCACTGCTGCGGGTCGACGTAGTTGGTGAGCCCGGTCAGCCGCAGGAAGTATTGCGGCACGGTCAGGTAGGCGCGCTGCTCGGCCTGGTCGTAGCTCAGTTCGGCGCCGGGGATGTAGCGCGAGATCTCGTCACAGACCGCCCCTTCGGGCACCGGGTCCGGCACGTGCTGCGGATCCTGGCCGCGCGCCGCCTTGGCGAGGTCCACGCCGGCGCGCGTCAGCAATTCGCGGCTGTAGCACAGCTGCGCGCTTTCCTTGCCGGGCACCTGTCTGAACTCGATGTCCTCGGTGCCGCGCCATTGGCCGTTGACCAGCAGCTCCGTGCGGTAGCGGCCGGGCGCCACGATGTCGGGCCGCTCGAAGCGGCTGGTGTCGATGGCGAAACCGTCGCCGCCCTGCACCAACATGTAGGAATCGAACAGCACCGGCCTGGCGGCAAGCTGAAGCGCCGCGGTATCGGCCGTATCGGTGACGGCGGCGGCATCGCCGTCGCCGCGGTCCTGGCCGCGCTCCGCGCGCTCCTCGCGCGCCAGCCGCTCGCCCACCTGCGCGGTGGTGTCCACGGGCTGGCGCGGACCCGCGCCCTGGCCCACCATCGTGGCCGCGGCCCATGCGGTCGGCGACATCGCGATCGCCGCCGCGGCGCTGACCAGGCGTGGCACGAAACGCTCGAGCCGAGACGGCGGCGGAGCGGCCACCGCGCGGGGCCGCTGGGGCCGGCGAGGAAGGACGATGTAGGCAGGACGGGGAGAATACATGGCCGACGGGACTTTCCTGGATTCGAATTGGGAGTCCGCCATGTTGCGCAAGCGGCGGAAGGAGCGGGGCGCGATAGCTTCAGTTCGCCAGGGTCCGCTCTTCTATCGAGCGGCCGCCATAGTCGTTGATGACCTCGAAGCGGACCGACGCCTTGGCATGATTGCCAGGCTTGGTATCGGGCAGGGCAATGGTCTGCGTGGCAAGCGGCGCGACCATGCCGCCGGGCACCAGCACGGACTTGCCGTCCAGCGTAGCTTCGACGAACCCGAACGAAACGTAATACGGCGTGGGATTGCTCGCTTGCACCGCAAGCTGCTTGCCGGACTTGCCGTCGGTCCGGTCCACGCTGGCCAGCTTCCAGGTGAGCCTGGCGGCGGCGGCGTCCACGTCCTTGAGCTGCACCGGCCGGAAGAACACCTTGATGCGGCTGCGGAAAGCGAACTGCAGCACGTTCTCCGCGCCCTCCTGTTTCGAAGGCACTTCCAGCACGTTGAGCCAGAACAGCGACTCGCGGTCCGCGGGCAGCGCCTCGCCCGTGTAGGAAATGCGCAAGACCATGCCCTTGCTCGGCTCCACGCGGGAAACCGACGGCGCGAGCACGAACGGCACCCGCACCTGCTCGGGCGGAACGTCCGCGTGGCCGTCGTCGACCCAGCTTTGCACCAGCACGGGCGCGGCGCTGGGATTGTTGATGCGCAGCGTGACTTCGCGGGAGTCCGCGGGGAACACTACGCGGGTCCCCTGGATGACAATGGCCGCCTGCGCCGGCGCGGCGAGGGCGGAGAGCGCCATGACGCCGGCTGCGGCGAGGCGGAAAGACAGGTGTGCGACCGACGTCATGGCGTTCACGGGATCAGGATCCTGACCCGGCTCAGTTGTAGACCATCGTGTAGCGGATGAACGTGTTGGCGGCGCCCGGCGTGATGGAGCCAGCCGTCTGCACGTACACGGCGCTGTAGGTCAGCGTGGCGGTGTTGCCCGAGATCGTGGCCGTCTGCGGCGTGGTCTGCGCCACGTTCAGCGGGATCTTGCCGGACGCGCCGTTGCCGGCGTCGCTGACCTCGACCTGCACGCCCTTGGCCGCGCCGGTGCCCACCAGGATCAGGTTGCCTGTGTTGGGATCGATGTTGGACGAACCCGTATCGAAGGAGACCAGTGCCTTGCGGCCGTCGATGCAGTTCGTGCCGCCGCCCAGCGCCAGGCTGAACGGCACGGCGGTGCTGCGCGCATTCAGCCCGGTAAACACGTTCGGATTGATCGTACCCAGATCGACCAGGGTGTGATTGCCACCGCCCGGCTGATGGCCGTTGATGGTGCAGCTCACGTCCGTGATGCTGCCGGTGAAGTCGATCTGGCCGTCGAACGCGTGCGACAGCGACGGCGTCAGGGCGGCCAGGGCCACGCAGGTGGTGGCGAGGGATGCAACGATTGTGCGCTTCATGTGATTACCTTTTCAGGTTGAGGTGAGTGGAGCTATGACCGTCTTCGCCGCATCGCTCTCATGACCGCGCGGTGGCAACCGAACCGCTTCGCCGGCCATGGAAAATGGCCATGCCCGGTCTGGCATCTCGGCATTCGACGCTTCATTTCCGGGGAGATCCTTGGTGGCAACCACATCACTCTCCGGTAATGAAAATGTACTGTCCGGCGCGCATGAAGATTCCACGAAGCATCTCTTTGATATCGAGAAACGTCATTTTTTGATTGGTACTAATTCCAATTAATGCATAGGACGTGTACGACATAACGTGTCGATTCTTCTGAGACGCACTTCGTAAACGTCTGTCTTTCCTGCTGCCGATGCGACCTTTACGTCGTCCTGTCTCACTGCTGCCAGTTGTCCTCGCGCCCAAAAAGAGACGACAGGCAGATATGCAGAAAATGGAAATCGATATCAGAAGATTCATAGTGAAAAATCGAAACTTCCGAGTTATCCGCCGCATCGCCAAATTCATCATGCGTTGGCAGACTTCGGGCTCGCAGCGCGGCCCGGCGCGCTGCCCGACATGGAAAGACAACCAGGGGAAACAGGATGAAGACAGAGATGCTTGCCGCGGCGCTGTGCGCGCTGCTTGCCGCTCCCGCGGCATTCGCCGGACACGAGGCGCACTGGAGCTACTCGGGCCGCACCGGCGCCGAGCACTGGGCGGACCTCGACAAACGCTTTGCCGGCTGCCGCGGCGGCGCGGCGCAGTCGCCGGTGGACCTGGGCGGCGTGCAGGAGAAGGAGGACGGCGGCGCGGCGATGGCCTTCGCGTACCGCGGCGGCGCGGCGGAACTGGTCAACAACGGCCACACCATCCAGGCGAACCTGCGCGGCGCGGGCACGGCGCGCATCGACGGCGCGGCCTACCAGTTGCTACAGTTCCATTTCCATACGCCCAGCGAAACCACATTCGACGGCAAGGCCTATCCGCTGGCCGCGCATCTGGTCCACAGGGATGCCGAGGGCCGGCTTGCGGTGGTGGCGGTGCTGTTCAGGCTGGGCGAGGAGAACGCGGCCCTGAAGCCGGTCTTCGCCAGCCTGCCCGCCCATAAGGGAGAAAAGCGGAAGCTGGCCGCGTTCGACCCGGCGGCGCTGCTGCCCGGCGCGCGCGGCTATTACGCCTACATGGGTTCGCTGACCACGCCGCCGTGCAGCGAAGGCGTGCGCTGGCGCGTGTTCAGGACGCCGCTGGAGATTTCCGCGGCGCAACTGGCGGCGTTCCGCGCGCTGTACCCGATGAACGCGCGCCCCGCGCAGCCGCTCAACGGACGCGAGATACGGTCCGGCGGCGCGGACTGAACGACAGCCCGCGCCGCCGAGGGGCGGGCCGGGCTAGCCCGCCAGCGCCCGCCCGACGATCAGCGGATCGGTCGGGCCGACCGCCTCGACGTCGCGATTGGCGTAGGGAAAGCGCAGCAGCACGTGCCGCATCGCGTTCAGGCGCGCCCGCTTCTTGCAATCGGAGCGGATCACGGTCCACGGCGAATCGGCGGTGTCGGTGCGCGCGAACATCGTTTCCTTCGCCCGCGTGTAGGCGTCCCACTTGTCGAGCGAGGCGACGTCGACCGGGCTGAGCTTCCATTGCTTGAGCGGATGGATCTCGCGCTCGCGGAAGCGCCGGCGCTGCTCCTTCTGGCTGACCGAGAACCAGAACTTGAACAGGTGGATGCCGCTGCGCACCAGGTGCCGCTCGAACTCGGGCACCTGCATCAGGAAATCCTGGTATTCCTGCGGCGAGCAGAATCCCATCACGTGCTCCACGCCGGCGCGGTTGTACCAGGAGCGGTCGAACAGCACAATCTCGCCGGCCGAGGGCAGGTGCTGGACGTAGCGCTGGAAGTACCACTGGCCGCGCTCGGATTCGGTGGGCTTTTCCAGCGCCACCACGCGCGCGCCGCGCGGGTTCAGGTGTTCCATGAAGCGTTTGATGGCGCCGCCCTTGCCGGCCGCGTCGCGCCCCTCGAACAGGATCACCACGCGCTGGCCGGTTTCCTTGACCCAGGCCTGCAGCTTCAGGAATTCCACCTGGAGCCGGTATTTCTGTTTCTCGTAATTGCGCCGCGACATCAGGTTCTGGTACGGATACAGGCCCTCGCGCCAGCCCGGCGACAGCTCGTGGTCCGGATGCCTGCGCTTGCCCACCTGCCAGGCGCCGGGATCGCCTTCGAGGATGAGGCTGCGCAGTTGCGCGGCTTCGTCGGGAGACATGCCGTCCATCAGCGTCCTGACCACGCCGAGCATGCCTTCCTCGCCCTCGGCGGTGGCCTGCGCGAGGATGTCCTGCATGCTGCTGGCCGCCAGTTGCGCGGCGGCGTCCACGGCGTCGATGACGGTGTTGCGCTCGGCCGAGCGCGGCGTGCGGGTCGGAATCACGTCGCCCTTGGCGACCGGGCGCGCGTCGGCTGGCGGGTTGGCGGAATCGGGCTGGCCGGAGGGGGACGAATCGATGTTATGTACGTGTGCTGCCATAGCGGGTATCGGAAGGGTTGCGCGGTAGCGCGATGCCCGGGAACCCGGCAGCAACTCCGGCGGGAATCGGGAATCGCGAGTTTGATTATGCGCAAACACCGCCCGGCGGCTCTTGATGCAGATCATCAGCCGCCCCCAACGGCGCTCAGTCCGGCTGGATATGCGCCTCGGCGATGATCCTGGCGGCCTTGTCCATCTCCGACCTGATATGCGCGGCGAACTGCTCGGGCGTGCCGGCCACCACCTGCAGGCCGGCCTTCTCCAGCGTCTCGACCGACGACGGCTGGCGCAGCGCGGCCACGATCTCGGTGTTGAGCTTGGCCAGGATGTCCTTCGGCATGCCCGCCGGCCCGACGAAGCCGTACCACGACGACGCCGTGAAGCCCGGCACGCCGGCCGACGCCACCGTGGGCACGTCCGGCATCTGCGGCAGCGGCTTGTCGGCCGCCGTCGCCAGCGCCAGCAGCTTGCCGCTGCGGGTGTGCGGCGTGGCCGTGGGCAGCACGTCGAACTCGACCGAGACGCGCCCGCCGAGCAGGTCGGTATAGGAATTGGACGAGCCCTTGTAAGGCACGTGGACCATCTTGATGCCGGCCATGTACATGAACTGCTCCATCGCCAGGTGCTGGGACGAGCCGCTGCCACCCGAGGCGTAGCTGATGCTGTCCGGGTGCGCCTTGGCCAGCGCGATCAGCTCGCGCACGCTCTTGACCTTGAGCTGCGGGTTGGCCACCAGCAGCATCGGCGCGTTGACCGCCAGCGTGACCGGCGTGAAGTCGCGCACCGTGTCGTACGGCACGTTCTTGTAGAGGCTGGCATTGGCCGCGTGCGTGCCGGGCGAGGCGATGCCGAGCGTGTAGCCGTCCGGCGGCGCCTTGGCCACGAATTCCGTGCCGACCATGCCGTTGGCGCCCGGGCGGTTCTCCACCACCACCGGCTGACCCCATTTCTCGGTCAGCTTCTGCCCGACCAGGCGCGCCAGCAGGTCGGTGCTGCCGCCGGCCACGTAGGGCACGATGATGCGGATCGGCTTGCGCGGGAAATCCTGCGCCGTGCCCTGCGCCGCGGCCAGCGGTGGCGCGGCCAGCGCGATGGCGGCCGCGGCCGCCAGTAGCGTCTTGATGTACATGTCTGTCTCCTGTCTGTAGTTATGTTGTCCTGCATTGCCGCGCCGGCGATCCGGCGCGGCTAACCCGCTCCCCTACACATAGGCCGGCCCCTCGATCACCGGATGCGCGCGCAGGAAATCCTCGTCCACCTCGATGCCCAGCCCCGGCGCCTCGCCCGGCATGACGTTGCCATCCGCGTCGAGCCGGTCCGGCCGCGTGGTCAACTGGTCGCGGAACAGGTTTTCGCGAGCCACGTCGGCCTCGAAGTAACCGGGGTTCTCGATGGCCGACAGCAGGTGGATGCTGGCCGCCATGTTCAGCCCGCTGGCGGACGTGTGCGGATGGATGGCGAGCTTCTCTCCCGATGCCATCGCCGCGATGCGCAGGCCTTCGGTGATGCCGCCGGTCTTGGACAGGTCGGGCTGCAACACCTGCACCGATTCCTCGCGGATCAGGCGGTTGAACTCGAAGCGCGTGTAGTGGTTCTCGCCGGCGGCCAGCGGCACACCGCCCAGCGCGGCGGCGTGGCGGTAGTCGCGGTAGTCCTGCGGCGGGAACGGCTCCTCCAGCCACGCCACGTCCATCGCCACCAGCGCCGGCATCACGCGGCGCACGTCGTCGAGGCGGTAGCCGGTGTTGGCGTCCACCATGATCTTCAGCTCCGCGCCGAAGGCCCGGCGGATCGCCTCCAGCCGCTCCACGTCGCGCGCCACGCTGTCGCCGAAGCGCAGCTTCACCGCGCGGTAGCCCTGCGCGCGCAGCGCCGCCACCTCGTCCACCAGCGCCGCCGGCGGCTGGAAGCCGAGCGAAATGCCGCCGGCATAGGCCGGCACCGGCTTGCGGCTGCCGCCCAGCAGCTTGTACAGCGGCCAGCCCACCGCCTTGCCGCGGATGTCCCACAGCGCCTGGTCGATGCCGCTCATGGCCAGCGCGCACGCGGTGCCCATGCCGTGGCTGGCAAGCTGGCGCGCATAGATGCGCGCCCACACGCCGACCACGTCGTGCGCCTCCATGCCCGTCACCAGTTGGCGCAGCGTGGTGTTGATCAGCTGGGCGATCGCGCCGGGGCAGCGGCCGTGGTGCGATTCGCCCCAGCCCACCAGCCCGCCTTCGGTGATCACCTTGACGATCAGCGCGTCGCGCTTGACCGCGCGCCCGATGCCGAGCGTCACGCCCTGCCTGACCGGGAACGAGGTGGCAAACCCTTCCACGCTGACGATCTTCAGGCTCGATTGGGTATCAGGCACGTTGCACCTCCACGGCCCGGCGGCTGGCATGGCCGTCCCAGACCTGCGGGTTGACCAGGAACTCGGGACGCTCACCGGCAATGAGCTGCAGCAGCTGGCGCGCCGCGCCCGTGCTCATCTTCTCCGAACTCTCTTGCGTGAGCGACGCCGCGTGCGGGGTGAGCATCACGTTGTCGAGCGCCAGCAGCGGATGCGCGGGCGCCAGCGGCTGCCGCGCGAACACGTCGAGCGCGGCGCCGGCGATCCAGCCTTCGCCCAGCGCCCGCACCAGCGCGGCCTCGTCGACGACCTCGCCGCGCGCGGCGTTGACCAGGAACGCGCCCGGCTTCATCGCGCGCAGCCGCGCCGCGTCGAGCAGGTGATGGGTCTGCGGCGTCAGCGGGCAGTTCAGCGAGACGAAATCGCTTCGCCGCAGCAGTTCGTCCAGCGTGACCCGCGAGACGAAGTCCGGCAGGCCGGCCTCGCCGGGCTGGCTGGCCAGCACGGTCATGCCGAACGCCCCGGCGCAGATGCGCGCGAGCCTGCCGCCGATATTGCCCAGGCCGACGATACCGACCGTCTTGCCCGCCAGCTCGACGGTCGGCACGCTGAGCGCGCGCGCCTCGGCCCAGCCCGCGCCGCGCAAAGCCGCGTCCATCATGCCGAAGCGCCGCGCCAGCGCGAGAAAGGCGCCGATGCAGTATTCGGCCACCGCCTGCGCGTTGGCACCGGGCACGTTGGCCACCGGAATGCCGAGCGCGGTGGCGGCATCGACCGGAATCATGTCGAGCCCGGTGCCGTTGCGCACCACGCCCTTGAGCCGGGGCGCGCCGTCGAACAGGTCGGCGGGCAGGTGGCTGCGCACCAGCAGGTAGTCCGCGTCGCGCACCATGCGGCGCAGCGTGTCGGCGCCGGTGTCGGGCGCCACCACCAGCTCCGCCACCGGCGCCAGCAGGGCGGCGCCGGATGCGTGCATGGGCAGCGTGCAGAGAATGAGAGGTCGCGTCATGTGCGTTCTCCCGCCTCAGGCGACACGATATTTGCGCAGGACTTCGCGGTCGATCTCGATGCCCAGCCCCGGCCCGGTCGGCACCGCGACGATGCCGCGCGTGTGCGTGAGCGGCGTGGTGCTGAGCTCGTCGCGGAACGGGTTGAAGGTCTGCTCGTACTCCAGCATCGGATGCACCGGCACCAGGCAGGGCGGGCAGTTGGGCAGCGAGGCCAGGAAATGCATGGTGGCCGCCAGCCCGATGGCCGTGCCCCATGCGTGCGGCACGCACTGCACCGAATGCGCCTGCGCCAGCGTGGCGATCTTCTTGCACTCGGTGATGCCGCCGGCCGCGCACACGTCCGGCTGCACGATGTCCATCGCGCGCTTTTCCAGCAGATGGCGGAAGCTGAACTTGGTGAACTCGTTCTCGCCGCCGGCGATCGCCATGTCCAGCCGGCGCGACACCTCCACGTAGCCGTCCACGTCTTCCGGCGAGATCGGCTCCTCGAACCAGTGCACGTCGAGCTTCTCCAGCTCGCGGCCGATGTTGATGGCCTGCGGCACCGTGAAGCAGTGGTTGGCGTCCACCATCAACTGCACCTTGGGGCCGATGGCGTCGCGCACCGCGGCCACGCGCTCCAGGTCCTTGTGGATCGAGCCCAGGCCGATCTTCATCTTGATCGCGCCGAAACCCTGCTCCACGTAGCCCTGCGCTTCCTCCACGGCCTCTTCCACCAGGCGGTTCATGTCGCGGAAGTACAGGCCGGTGGCATAGGCCTGCAGCTCGGTGCGGAAGGCGCCGCCGATCAGCTTGTGGACGGGCTTGCCGCAGGACTTGCCGATGATGTCCCACAGCGCGATGTCGATGCCGCTGATGGCCGAGATGTTCATCCCGGTCATGCCGTAGTCCTTGACCTTGTTGTACAGTTCCTCCCAGATCACCTCGACGTCGAACGGGTCGCGCCCGATCACGGCGGCGCGCAGCACGGTCTCGACGATGGCGCGGTTCACCGCCGCCGGCCCATAGCAGTCGCCCCAGCCGACGATGCCCTCGTCGGTCACGATCTCCACCACCAGCGCGCCCTTGGTCTTGTAGTACCAGCCGCGCGAGGAGGTGAAGGGCTCGTCCACGTTCACCAGCAGCTGGTGCGTGATGACATCGGTAATTTTCATGTTCGCTTCGCTTCAGGACAGGTAGGCGGGCTCTCTGGCCCAGGGGGAAAACGCGGCCGGCACCAGGATCTTGTTCTCCTGGGTCAGCACCAGCGGCTGCACCTTGACGGCGTAGGCCTGCCACGCGGGATCGGCCAGCAGGCGCGCGCGCCGCGCGGCGCGGTCCTCGAGGTCCTGGTAGGCCCACAGGTGCACCACCTGGTTGAGCGGGCCCAGCTCGCTGGTGAAGTAGCCCAGCAGGTGGCCCAGGATGGGGCGCTGGATGGCGAGGCCCTCGGCCTCGTACATCCTCACGTAGGCCTGCGCCTTGCCACAGTGGCAGGTGTAGACCCGCTCTTCCACAATCATCGTCGTCTCCTTTGTCTTCGCGTCGGTTCCTGGCGGTTCCCGGCAGTACCGCGCGAAGTCTATTTAAACTATAAACCTATATAGGACTACAGTGCTGCTAGTATAGACACGGAAACGAAACTGTCAAATGGCCATTGATGTGGCCGTTGATGGTTGCTTGAGACGAGGCGGTCCGGGCGCGGCAAGGCGCGCGCCGGCAGGATGGCCCGCAAGAAGAGGAAGAAAAGATGATGGAAGCACCTGGCGTGGATGCCATCGCGCAATGGCTGCCCGACACGCTGCGCGCGCGCGCGCGCTCCGGTCTGCCGAAATACCTGCAACTGCGCGACGCCGTGTCCGACGCGATCGACGACACGCGCCTGCGCGGCGGCGACAAGCTGCCGGCCGAGGAAACCCTGGCGCAGATCAGCGGCTTCAGCCTGGGCACCGTGCAGCGCGCGCTGGCCAGCCTCGCCGAGGACGGGCTGGTGGTGCGCCGGCAGGGCTCCGGCACCTTCGTGGCCGCCGGCGAGCGGCCCATGACGGCGCCCTTCTATCACTGCCGCTTCCTCGACGAAAGCAGCGGCGAGATCCTGCCGATCTTCTCGCACGCCATCGGCAAGCAGACCGTCACCGAGAGCGGCCCGTGGTCGGCGCACCTGCCCGGCGCCGCGTGGCACCGCGTGGACCGCATCTTCTCGGTCAACAACGAGTTCGACCTGTTCACCAGCTTCTACGTGGTGCAGGGCCGCTTTCCGGAACTGGAAGAGGAGCCGGTCGAGGCGCTCCAGGGCATCAACCTGAAGGAATTCCTCGCGCGCAAGGCGCGCCAGGCGGTCACGCACTTTGCCGAGACGCTGACGGTCGGCGTGTTCCCGCCGGCCGCGTGCCGCGCCATCGGCGTCAAGCCGGGCACCGCGGGCGCGACGCTGGAGATCCGCGCGTTCGACAAGCGCGGCGACGCGGTCTATTTCCAGACCATCGCGATCCCGCCCAATCCGCGCCGGCTGCTGCTATCCAACTGAGCGCCCGGTCACCGGCAGCTCGAAGCGGAATACCGCGCCCGCGCCTTCGCGCTCGAGCAGGCGGATCTGGCTGTGGTGCAGTTGCAGCATGCGCTGCACGATCAGCAGCCCCAGCCCGCCGCCGCGGTGCGCGCCCGCGCTGAAGGCGCGCTGGAACAAACGCTCGCGCAAGGCCGGCGCGATGCCGGGGCCGGTGTCGCTGACCGTGACCGACACCTTGCCGTCGCCCACGGCGAGGTCGACATCGACGGCGCCATGCGCGGGCGTGTGGCGGATGGCGTTGTCCAGCAGGTTGGTCAGCACGCGCTCGATCATGCCAAGGTCCGCCGTCACCGCGGGCAGCCGCGGCGGGATGCCGGCGCGCAACTGCACCTGGCGCGCCTCGGCCGGCAGCTCGAATTTCTGGAACACGTCCTGCAGCAGGTCCGCCAGCGAGAACGCTTCCAGCGCGGGCTGCACGATGCCGTGCTCCAGCCGCGCCAGCTCGAACAGCGACTGCGCCAGCCGCCCCACCTTCACGCTCTGCGCCAGCGCGATGGCGAGGTAGCGGCGGCGCTCGGCGTCGCCGAGCGTGTCGGCCTTGAGCGAGAGCGTTTCCAGATAGCCCTGCAGCGAGGTCAGCGGCGTGCGCAGGTCGTGCGAGATATTGGCCACCAGCTCGCGCCGCTCCTGGTCCTGCTTGGTCAGCGCGCGCCATTGCTCGGCGATGCGCCCGGCCATCTGCGCGAACGCGGCTTCGAGCGCGGCGATCTCGTCGCGGCTGCCCGCGGCGGACGCGCGCAGCAGGCCCGGCTGCGCCGCGGGCGCGGTTTCCGGGTCGGCGTCGGCATTGAAGCGCCGCATGGCCTCGGTCAGCCGGCGCAGCGGCCGCGTGATCAGGCCGAACGCCACCAGCCCGGCCACGAGGCCCAGCGCCGCCACCAGCGCCATCGACCACAGCGTGGTGCGCAGCACCGAGCTGGCCGACACGCGCGCGGCCAGCTCGTCATGCGTCTCGCCCAGCAGCACCACGTAGATATAGCCGCCCGAGCGCAGCGGCGCGGCGCTGAACACCTTGCGGCCGGTGGCGCTGCGCGGGTCGTCGCCGAGGATCGGCAGCGCGCCGCCGGCCAGCAGGCGGCGCACCGGCTGCAGGTCCACCTGCTCGCGCTGCAGGCGCCCGGCCGGCGCGTCGTGGCCCACGACATGTCCCTGGCCGTCGAGCAGGTAGACCTCCACGCTCGGGTTCACCACCATCAACTGGCCGAACAACTGGCGCAGCGCCTCGGGCTTGAGGCCGTCGGCATCCATCAGCACGGCGTTGCGCGCGATGTGCGCGGCCAGCCCGCGCGAGAGGTCCTGGATGACCTCTTTCTCGTGCATGTCGTTGGAGCGGACCTGCAGCCACGCCGAGGCGCCGCAGCAGGCCAGCAGCAGCACCGAGAACACCAGCGACAACCGCTGCGTGAGCGTGAGGCCGAAGCGCGGGCCGCGGCGCGCGGGCCGCTCCTGCGCGGCGCCGGTGGTTTCGGCCGCGCTCTCGGTGAGGGTGTTCATGTCGCGTCTCCCGGCGCGCCGGCAGGCCCGGCCGCCAGCTTGTAGCCGTGTCCCCACACCGTGAGGATGCGGCCGGGCTGCGCCGGATCAGCCTCGATCTTGGTGCGCAGCCGGTTGATGTGGGTGTTGACGGTGTGCTCGTAGCCTTCGTGCTGGTAGCCCCACACGGCGTTGAGCAGGTCCATGCGCGAGAACACCTTGCCCGGGTGGCGCGCGAAGAAATACAGCAGGTCGAACTCGCGCGGCGTCAGCTCGATGCGCCGGCCGTCCACGGTGGCCTCGCGCGCGATCGGGTCGATCGACAGCCCGCCCAGCACCAGGCTGCCCGCGTCCACGCGCAGGTCCTTCGCCAGCGCATCCACCCGGCGCAGCAGCGCCTTGACGCGCGCCACCAGCTCCAGCACCGAGAACGGCTTGGCGAGGTAGTCGTCGGCGCCCAGCTCCAGCCCCAGGATGCGGTGCACCTCGCTGGAGCGCGCGCTGGTGATAATGATGGGGGTGTAGCGCGCCATCGCGCGGGCGCGCCGGCAGATCTCCAGCCCGTCCACGCCGGGCAGCATCAGGTCGAGGATCAGCGCATCCCAGTTGCCCTGCTCGAGCAGGCGCAGGCCCTCGTTGCCGTCGGCGCTGTGCACGACTTCGTAGCGCTCGTCGCGCAGGTGCAGGCTGAGCACGTTGGCGATGTCGACGTCGTCTTCGACGATCAGGATGCGCTTGGGATGGTCCATTGGCGGCGATAGGAACGGTGAAAAGACGGAAAAGACGGAAAGGCGGATGGCGCCCGCGCAGCCATTGTGCAGAATTCCGCGCCGCCGAGTTATCACATTTAATTTAACCTTTCGTGAGGACTCCGGGATCGCGCCGGCCATAGGATGCGTCCATCGATTCGTGGAACCCACGCAAGGAGTACATCATGGGCAGCAGAAGGCGCTTTCTATTGTCGGGCGGTGCCGCCGTGGCGACCATCGCCGTGGCGGGCGGGTGGCGCGCCCTGGCGGCCGGCCCCGCCGGCGCGGGCAAGCCGGCCGAGGTCTTCGAGGTCATGAAGACCGACGCGCAGTGGCGCCAGTTGCTGACCCCGGCCCAGTACGAGGTGCTGCGCCAGGAAGGTACCGAGCGCCCCTACAGCAGCCCGCTCAACAACGAGCACCGCGCCGGCGTGTTCGCCTGCGCCGGCTGCCAGCTCGACCTGTTCTCCTCGCGCGCCAAGTTCGACAGCCATACCGGCTGGCCCAGCTTCTGGGCGCCGCTGGAGCACGCCGTGGGCACCACCGAGGACCGCAGCTTCGGCACCACGCGCACGGCGGTGCACTGCCGCCGCTGCGGCGGCCACCTCGGCCACGTGTTCGACGACGGCCCCAAGCCCACCGGCCTGCGCTACTGCATGAACGGCGTGGCGATGACCTTCCGCCCGCAGGCCGCCTGACGCGCCCGGCATACCACCACATCTGGACCACGCCATGTTTCTCATCGTACTCGCCTATCTCGGCGGCGCGCTCACCATCCTGAGCCCGTGCATCCTGCCCGTGCTGCCGTTCGTGTTCTCGCGCGCGGACCAGCCTTTCCTGCGCAGCGGCCTGCCGCTGCTGGCCGGCATGGGCCTGACCTTCGCCGCCGTGGCCACGCTGGCCGCGGTGGGCGGCGGCTGGGTGACGCAAGCCAACCAGTACGGCCGCTGGCTCGCCATCGCGCTGCTCGCCGTGTTCGGCCTGACGCTGCTGCTGCCGCGGCTGGCGGAGCGGCTGATGCACCCGCTGGTCAGCGCCGGCAGCCGCCTGTCGGCCTTCGCGCAGGCCGACGGGCAGGTGCGGCCCGGCTCGTCCTTCCTGCTCGGCATCGCCACCGGCCTGCTGTGGGCGCCGTGCGCCGGCCCCATCCTCGGCCTCGTGCTGACCGGCGCCGCGCTGCGCGGCGCCAGCGCGGGCACCACGCTGCTGCTGGTGGCGTATGCGGCCGGCGCGGCCACTTCGCTGGCGGTGGCGCTGCTGATCGGCGGGCGCGTGTTCACCGCGATGAAGCGCTCGCTGGGCGCGGGCGAATGGCTGCGGCGCGGCATCGGCGCGGCCATGCTGCTGGGCGTGGTGGCGATCGGGCTGGGACTGGACACCGGCGTGCTGGCGCGCGTGTCGACCGTGGCCACCGGCGGCATCGAGCAGCACCTGGTGGACCGGCTGGCGGGCAGCCCCGCGCCGGCGGCCGACACGGCTGGCGGCCCGGCCATGATGGCGGCCTCCAGCGCGATGATGCGCGCGGTCGGCGCAGACGCCGCCCCGGCGCTGCCGGTCGAAGGCCAGCTGCCCGCGCTGACGGGCGCCGTGCAGTGGCTGAACTCCCCGCCGCTCACCGCCGAAGCGCTGCGCGGCAAGGTGGTGCTGGTGGACTTCTGGACCTACTCCTGCATCAACTGCCTGCGCACCCTGCCCTACGTCAAGGCATGGGCGCAGAAGTACCGTGACCAGGGGCTGGTGGTGATCGGCGTGCACGCGCCGGAGTTCGCCTTCGAGCGCAACGTCGGCAATGTGCAGAAGGCCATGCGCGACCTCGGCATCGACTACCCGGTGGCCATCGACAACAACTACGCCATCTGGCGCGCCTTCAACAACCAGTACTGGCCGGCGCACTATTTCATCGATGCCAAGGGCCAGATCCGCTTCCACCATTTCGGCGAAGGCGAATACGCGCGCTCCGAGCAGGTGATCCGGCAACTGCTGGCCGAGGCCGGCCACGCCGGCGCGGCCACGGTCGCCGCCGGCATCGGCGCGGCGTCCGAGCAAGGCGTGCAGATGGCTTCCGACAAGGCCGACGTGCGCTCGGGCGAGACCTACATCGGCTACGAGCGCGCCGAGCACTTCGCCTCGCCGGGCGGCCAGGCGCAGGACAAGCCGCGCACCTACGCCGCGCCGGGCCGGCCCGCGCTCAACGACTGGGGCCTGGCCGGCGACTGGACCGTCGGCGCGGAGCACGCCACGCTGGCCGGCAAGGACGGCCGCATCGTGTACCGCTTCCACGCGCGCGACCTGCACCTGGTGCTGGGCCCGGGCCAGGACGGCAAGCCGGTGCGCTTCCGCGTCAGCATCGACGGCGCCGCGCCGGGCGACGCGCGCGGCATGGACGTGGCGGCGGACGGCAGCGGCACGGTCACGGAGCAGCGGCTGTACCAGCTCGTGCGCCAGCCCGGCACGGTCGCCGACCACACGTTTTCCATCGAATTCCTGGAACCGGGCGTGGAGGCGTATGCCTTTACGTTCGGCTGATTCAACACATCTCCTGCTGCCGGTGTTCTCCCCTCTCCTGCGTGCGGGAGAGGGGGGCAAACCACCAGCAACAAGCTGACTTTCCGCCAGCAACCCGATCTCACCAAGGACAGACCATCATGCCCACGCAATCGACCACCCTCTTCTCCCGCCTGACGCGCTCGGCCGGAGCCAAGCTTGCCGGCGCGGCCATGCTCGCCGCGGGCCTGGTAGCCTGGCAAAGCGCCAACTCCGCCGAGGATGCCGTCAAGATCCCGCCGCCCGCGCAGGACGAAAAACCCGCCGCGCAGACCGAGACCGCGGTCTTCGCGGGCGGCTGCTTCTGGGGCGTGCAGGGCGTGTTCCAGCACGTGCGCGGCGTCAAGCAGGTCACTTCCGGCTACGCCGGCGGCGCGGCCGGCACGGCGCAGTACGAGACCGTGAGCGGCGGCAACACCGGCCATGCCGAATCGGTGCAAGTCACCTTCGATCCCGCCCAGGTCAGCTACGGCCGCCTGCTGCAGGTGTTCTTCTCGGTGGCGCACAACCCGACCCAGCTCGACTACCAGGGCCCGGACCACGGCACGCAATACCGCTCGGCCGTGTTCCCGCTCACCGCCGAGCAGCGCAGCGTGGCGCAGGCCTATATCGCCCAGCTCGGCAAGGCGCGCGTGTTCGGCGGCCCCATCGTCACCCGCGTGGAAGACTACAAGGCCTTCTACCCGGCCGAGGCCTACCACCAGAACTTCCTCACGCTGCATCCGGCCCATCCGTACATCGTGGTCAACGACCTGCCCAAGATCGGCTACCTCAAGCAGATGTTCCCGGACCTGTACCGCAACGACCCGGTGCTGCTGAAGGTGGCCGGCTCCTGACGCGCTGGCCGGTGCGCGCCGCCTTCAGCCCCGCGGCTGGAAGGCGGCCGCGCCCGCGTAGCGCGCCCGCGCGCCGAGCGCGCGCTCGATGCGGATCAGCTGGTTGTACTTGGCGGTGCGGTCCGAGCGCGAGACCGAGCCGGTCTTGATCTGCCCGCAGCCGGTCGCCACCGCCAGATCGGCGATGCTGGTGTCCTCGGTCTCGCCGGAGCGGTGCGACATCACCGCCGCGTAGCCCGCCGCCCGCGCCACGCCCACGGTGTCGAGCGTCTCGGTCAGCGTGCCGATCTGGTTGGCCTTGACCAGGATCGCATTGGCGACGCCGGCCTCGATGCCCTGCCGCAGCAGCGCGGCATTGGTGCAGAACACGTCGTCGCCCACCAGCTGGCAGCGCCCGCCCAGCCGCGCGGTCAGCAGCTTCCAGCCGTCGAGGTCGTCCTCGGCCATGCCGTCCTCGATCGAGACGATCGGGTAGCGCGCCACCAGCCCCGCGAGGTAGTCCACCTGCGCCTCGGCGCTGCGCGTCACGCCCTCGCCGCGGTAGACGTAGCTGCCGTTCTCGTGGAACTCGCTGGCGGCGGGGTCGATGGCCAGCGCCACGTCCGTGCCGGCGCGGTAGCCGGCGCGCTCCACCGCGCGCAGGATGAAGTCCAGCGCCTCGTCCGCCGCGCGCAGGTCCGGCGCGAAGCCGCCCTCGTCGCCCACGTTGGTGTTGAAGCCCGCCGCCTTCAGGTCCAGCCGCAGCGTGTGGAAGACCTCCGAGGCCATGCGCACGCCTTCGGCAAAGTCCGGCGCGCCCACCGGCACGATCATGAATTCCTGGAAGTCGATGGCATTGTCCGCATGCGCGCCGCCGTTGACGATGTTGATCATCGGCACCGGCAACACGTGCGCCTGCGGCCCGCCGAGATGCGCGAACAGCGCCTGCCGTCCCGACGCCGCCGCCGCGTGCGCCACCGCCAGCGACACGCCCAGCAGCGCGTTGGCGCCGAGCCTGCCCTTGTCCGGCGTGCCGTCCAGTGCGGCCATGATGCCGTCCACCCGCCGCTGGTCGCGCGCGTCCACGCCGGCCAGCGCCGCGCGCAGCTCGGTATTCACCGCCGCCACCGCGCGGCTCACGCCCTTGCCGAGATAACGCGCCGGGTCGCCGTCGCGCAGCTCCACCGCCTCGCGCGCGCCGGTGGATGCGCCCGAAGGCACCGTCGCCCGGCCCGTCGCGCCGTCGGCCAGCGTGACCTCCACCTCCACCGTGGGATTGCCACGGCTATCCAGCACCTCGTATCCCTGCACCTGACTGATCTCGCTCATCCTGCCGCTCCGTTGCCTGAAAGAAACCGCCTGCGGCGCCGCGGCTTCGTGAGCAATCTTCACGCTGACGGATGTTCCGCCGCGTGGGAGAAACGCTCCTTCCCGCCACAACGCACTCGATGGATGGCATGTTAGGGAGAACGAGCCTCCGGCAAAACCGAGTTATTCTTTCCAATTCGTCAGTTTTTTGCATATTCACGCCATGCGGACCCTGCCCCCGATGTCCACGCTGCGCGCCTTCGAGGCCACCGCGCGCACCGGCTCCATCACCCGCGCGGCCGAGGAGCTGTGCCGCACGCACGGCGCCGTCAGCCGCCAGTTGCGCCAGTTGCAGGAACACGCCGGCACCACGCTGTTCGACAAGGACGGCACCGGCGTGCGCCTGAACGCGCGCGGCCAGGCCATGTACGACGTGGTGCGCGCCGTGTTCGACCAGCTCGAGCAAGGCTACGGCCGCCTGCTCGACCAGGCGCGCGGCCCCAGCCTGCACGTAGCCTGCAGCGCCACCTTCGCCATGCGCTGGCTGGTGCCGCACCTGGTGGACTTCTACCGGCTGCGGCCCGACATCCGCATCCGCCTGTCCATGACCTCCGCGCGCGAGATGCGCACCGAAGGCGCCGACGTGGTGATCGCCTGGGACCTCAGCGCCTACGCCGAGGCCGACCGCCGGCGCGCGCTCTACCTCGCGCCGGCCACCTTCGGCCCGGTGTGCGCGCCGGCGTACAAGACCCCGCTGCGCGCCGCCGTGCGCATCGCCCACGACTTCACCTCCAGCGCCTGGGACCAGTGGCAGCGGTTGTCCGGCAAGTCCATCGCGCACGGCGGCGAGCTCACCTTCCCGCACACCCACCTGTGCATCGAAGCCGCGCTCGCCGGCGCCGGCGTGGCGCTGGTCGAGCAACGCCTGATCCACAAGGAACTGCGCGACGGCCAGCTCGTCGCGCCGCACGGCTTCGTGCGCTTCGCGGGCGGGCTGATGGCGGTGCCCGCCGCGCGCGAACTGCCGCGGGACATGGATGTGTTTATCGGGTGGCTCCGGGGGACGTTGGGGGCGGAGGGGGAGGAAGGCGGATCGTGAGGCTTCGAGCCGCGCGCCGGTTCGCTATATGATAGTCACCGTGTGCTGGCGCACCCGCGAAGCGGGTCCACTCTGGAAAACAGGTCTGCAAGCCATGAAACCCTCTCAGGCACTTGCCTCCCACCGCGAGGCGATCCGGCGCGTGGTGGAATCCCACCGGGCCCGCAATGCACGCGTCTTTGGTTCGGTCGTCCGCGGCGAAGACGCGGAAGGCAGCGACCTCGATATCCTGGTCGACCCGACACCGGAGACGACACTGTTCGATATCGGCGCCATCAGGCATGAATTGCTTCAACTGCTCGGCGTGCCCGTCGACGTGCTGACGCCGAAGGCGCTGCCCGAGAAATTCCGGGACATCGTGCTTGCCGAAGCGGTGCCGGTATGAGCCGGGACAAGCAACGGCTGGCCGATTATCTGGAGCACGTTCTGCAAGCCATCGACCGGATTGCCCGCTACACGAAGGGGATGGACGAGATGGCGTTCCTTGCGAACGAAATGGCGCAGGACGCGGTAGTCCGCAACATCGAGATCATCGGAGAAGCGAGCCACAACATCGAGGACCACTATCCGGAATTCGCGGCGGCGCACCCTGAGTTGCCGCTGGCCTTCGCCTATCAGATGCGCAATGCGGTGGCGCACGGCTATTTCGCGGTCGATCTGGAAATTGTGTGGAAAACCCTTCAGAACGACCTTCCCGGGCTGCGCCGGCAAGTGGAAATATCGCGCCAGTCTCTTCGCCAGGATATTGGCTGACCGGCTGCTCCTCGCCCACGGCCGCGAGCCGGACCGCGCGACCGCCCGCCCGACACCGCCATATTGCACTTCGGAACACCGCCCGGAACGCGGGAATGAGACAATGGCGCAGCCTTATTCCGCTCTCATTCCAGCCGCCATGTTCCACCTCCCCACCGACGCCACCCCGCAATCCAAGTCCGCGCAATACCAGGAACTGGTGGCGCAGGCCCGCGCGCTGCTGGCCGACGAGACCGACCGCATCGCCAATGCCGCGAATTTCTCGGCGCTGGTCTATCACTCGCTGCAAGACCTGAACTGGGCGGGCTTCTATTTCCATGACGGCCGGGAACTGGTGGTCGGGCCGTTCCAGGGCAAGCCGGCCTGCGTGCGCATCGCGCTGGGCCGGGGCGTGTGCGGCACCGCCGCGCAGACCCGCGCCACCCAGGTCGTGCCGGACGTGCATGCGTTTGCCGGACATATCGCCTGCGACGCCGCCTCGCAATCGGAAATCGTGGTGCCGCTGGTTGCCGCCGACGGCACGCTGATCGGCGTGTGGGACGTGGACAGCCCGGTCGCGGGCCGCTTCGACAACGAGGACGCCGCCGGCATGGAAGCGCTGTGCCGGGTCTTCGTGGAACTGGGCTGGTCGCGCGCCTGACCCGCTGCCGGTAGCGGCGCGACCGGCCATGCTGGCCGCGCCGTCGAACAACAACAAGCACCGATCCGCCATCCATCCGTGACCACCCAAGCCGCCGGCATCCGCCACCCCGTCGCCGCGTTCTATCTGTACTACATCGCGCTGTACGCGCCGGTCGCCATCACCATCAGCTTCTTCCCGCTGTGGATCCGCGCGCAGGGCCTGGACGACCGGCAGACCGGGCTGGTGATGGCGCTCGGCGCCGCGCTGGCGGTGCTGGTCAATCCGGCGGTGGGCGCCATCGCCGACCAGTACCGCAGCCGCAAGGCCATCCTGCTGGCGCTGGTGGGCGGCTCGGTGCTCAGCGCCGGGCTGCTGTTCAGCGCCGAGGGCTTCGTCGGCGTGCTGCTGGTGTTCCTCGCCACCAAGGCGTTCTCGGCCAGCCTGATTCCGCTAAGCGAGTCGATGGCGCTGGCCGGCGTGCCGCGCTACGGCCTCGACTTCGGCCGGCTGCGCAGCGCGGGCTCGATGTCGGTGGTGGCGGTGTCGGTGGCGCTGGGCTGGCTGGTGGACCGTGCCGGCACCGAAGTGATCGCGATCGCCTTCCTTGTGACCTATCTCGGGCAGGGCATCCTGGCGTTGATGCTGCCCAATGACGACATCGCCGTGCGCCACACGGTCAAGGGACCGCTGCTGCAGGTGCTGCAAGTGCCCGGCTTTTCGCTGTTCCTCGCCAGCGCGGCGGTCTCGCAGGCCTGCCACGGCTTCTTCTACAGCTACAGCGCGCTGTACTGGAAAAGCGTGGGATTTTCCGCCTCTACCATCGGCTACCTGTGGGCGCTCGGCGTGCTGGCCGAGATCACGGCGTTCACCTGCGGCTCGCTGCTGGCCGCGCGCATCTCGCCGCCGGCGCTGATCGCGCTGGCCTGCGCGGCGGGCGTGCTGCGCTGGTCGCTGACCGGCCTGGCGCAGACCCCCGGCGTGGCCATGCTCGCGCAACTGCTGCAAGGCGCCACGCTCGGCTTCACGCAGCTTGGCGCGGCGCAGTACGTGCGCACGCGCGTGCCCGCGCAGGTGCTCTCCAGCGGCACGGGACTCTACGCCGCCTGCACCGGCCTGCTGACGGCGGCCTGCGTGTTCGCGGGCAGCTTCCTGTTTGCCAGCGTGGGCGGACGGGCGTTCCTGCTTACGGCGGCGATGTGCGCGGTCGGGCTGGCGGCGGCGCTGGTGCTGCGGGCGCGGGAGGCACGCTTGATGGACGTGGCCGGCGCGGGCTGACCGCCTGGGCCTGGGTTTCTGGATTGGGCTAGTCTGTCTGGATTTGCGCTGATTTCGAAGCTTTGGAAGCTTTGGAAGCTTGGATTTGACGTCAACTGCTGAACGTCAAAGTCAACTTCTGAACGTCAACTGCTGAACGTCAAAGTCAAAGTCAAAGGCTTTCGCTCCCCCGGAGCGACCTACTTTCTTTTCCCCGAAAAGAAAGTAGGCAAAGAAAGCGGGCTGCCTGGCCGGCAGGGGCAGAAACGTTGGGGTTTCTAGTGTTTCTGGTTTCGTGGTGAGGCCTGTGATTCTGCTGGCATCCTGCCGTTACCGGTTCGGCTGGCCACGATCTGGCTGGCGGTATGGGTTTCGGGGTCGGACCTATGATGGCACGCGCACTGCTGGTTCGACCATCTGCCGTTACCGGCTCGGGCGGCCACGACATAGCACCCTCATGTTTTCGTGGTGGGCGTGGTGGACCCCGCGCAAGTGTGTTGGGTTGCTTTGACCCGGATTACCTCTCAAGTCAAAACCGTTTGACACTGAGATCGAATGGGGGCCACCGCGCCCACCACGAGACCAGCACCGTCCCTCTGCCGTGTGCATTTGCCCCGGTCGCGGCAGCAGCCCGAAGGGCCTGGGCCTATGCCATCATGCAGCGCCACCACGAATCGAACACCACCCGAGAGAACGTGGCCGTTAGAACCGGTACCGGCAGAATCCCAGCAGAACCACGAACCCCACCACGAAACCACCAACAACCAGCAACCCTGTTCGGCTCTGCCCCTGCCGGCAAGGCAGTCCGCTTTCTTGGCCTACTTTCTTTTCGGACAAAAGAAAGTAGGTCGCTCCGGAGGAGCGAAAGCCTTTGACTTTGACGTTCAGCCGTTGACTTTGAAGTTAATCCTTTGACTTTAATAGCCAAAGGAATTTAAAATCAATAAAAAAATTAACCAATTACCCCCTGCCAAAGCAACGCCCCATTAAGAAAAAGAATAACCCCCGCACTAACCCAGGCCAACACCAGCGGCACGCCGCGCACGCGCCACGCGCCCATCAGTTCCCGGTTGGACGCGAACAGGATCAGCGGCACCACCGCCAGCGGCAGGCTCAGGCTGAGCACCACCTGGCTGGCCACCAGCAGTTCAGCCGAGCCATGCTGCCCGAACACCCCCACTGCCGCCAGCGCCGGCACGATGGCCAGTCCGCGCGTGAGCAGCGCGCGCCGGGTCTGCGAGATGCGCAGGTTGAGGAAGCCTTCCATCACCGCTTGCCCGGCCAGCGTGCCGGTGAGCGTGGAGTTCAGGCCGCAGGCCAGCAAGGCGCCGGCGAACAGCAGGCTGGCCCATTGCGAGTGGAGCAGCGGATCCAGCAGGCGGTGCGCGTCGGCGAGGTCGCTGACTTCGGTCATGCCGCTGGCGTGGAACGCGGCGGCGGCCAGGATCAGCAGCGCGGCGTTGACGAGGAAGGCGAAGGTCAGCGAGCCGATGGTGTCGAGGTTGACGCCGCGCAGCGCCGCCGCCACGGCGGGCGCGTCCGCGGCCCGGGGCGCGCGCGTTGCCGCCGGCTGGCCGGCTTGCGACCGCGGCGCGAACTTGCTGACCAGCGCGGAGTGCAGGTAGAGGTTGTGCGGCATCACGGTGGCGCCGACGATGCCGGCGGCCAGCCACAGCATGCCGGCGTCGCGCACCAGTTGCGCCGAGGGCGCGAAGCCGCCGGCCACCGCGGCCCAGTCGGGCTGCGCCATCGCCAGCTGGGCGACGAAGCACAGCGCCACCAGCAGGATCAGCCCGGCCACCAGCGCTTCGAGCGTGCGCCGGCCCTGGCGCTGCACGGCCAGCATGGCGATGGTGCCGACGGCGGAGAGCAGCACGCCGACCCACAGGTTCACGTGCAGCAGCAGTTGCAGCGCCACGGCGGTGCCCACCACTTCGGCCACGTCGCAGGCGATGATGGCGATCTCGCTGGCGAGCCACAGGCCGATCACGGTGCGCCGGCCGAAGCGCTCGCGGCTGAGCTGCGCGAGGTCGCGCCCCGTGACCACGCCGATGCGCGCGGCGATCCATTGCAGCAGCATGGCCACCACGCTGGCGGCGGCCACCACCGCGAGCAGGCCGTAGCCGTACCTGGCGCCGGCGGAAATGGCGGTGGCCCAGTTGCCCGGGTCCATGTAGCCGACCGCCACCAGCGCGCCGGCGCCGAGGAAGGCGGCCCGCCGCGGCAGCTGCGGGGCAAGCCGCGCGTCCGCGGACGCGGCGGGAAGGGCAAGCTGGTCTGGGCTGGGAGGCATGATTGGCTCTGGCATGGTGGTTGGCGCGCCGGCGGGGCCGGCTCGCGCGCCTGATGACTCATTCTGGGCAATGCCGCACGCTGCCGCCAATTGTAAATGCCAATCACTCTCATTTGATACACAGATGAGGACGGTTGCACATCACGTCCAGTGCATTTCGATTCACTTATTTCGGAGAATTGCCTTGAAAGGCATAAAGAATGCGGCGCCTTCCGTGCGGGAAGCGCCGCCTGGCCGGCAAGAGCGGCAGGCGCGCATCCCGCCGGCGGCCTTGGGACGCACAGGCGCCGTGCCGCCCGCGGCGGGAACCGCGGGCGGCACGGCAAGGGAAAGACCGACAAACCGCAGCCGGCTTTGGGCCGGCTACCGCGCGGTCATTGCTTGATGAAGGCGAGCAGGTCTTCGTTGATGACGTCGGGATGGGTGGTGCACATGCCGTGCGGATACCCCTTGTAGACCTTGAGCGTGCCGTTGCGCACCAGCTTGATGGACAGCAGCGCCGAATCGGCGATTGGCACGATCTGGTCGTCGTCGCCGTGCATGATCAGGACCGGCACGTCGATCTTCTTGAGGTCTTCGGTGAAGTCCGTCTCGGAGAAGGCCTTGATGCAGTCGTAGTGGGCCTTGGTGCCGCCCATCATGCCCTGGCGCCACCAGTTCTCCTTGATGCCTTCGGAGACCTTGGCGCCTTCGCGGTTGTAGCCGTAGAACGGGATCGGCACGTCCTTGTAGAACTGCGCGCGGTTAGCGGCAAGCTGGGCGCGGAAGCCGTCGAACACGTCGAGCGGCAGCCCGCCCGGATTGGCCGCGCTCTTGACCATGACCGGCGGCACCGCGCCGATCAGCACCGCCTTGGCCACGCGGCCGGCGCCGTGGCGCGCCACGTAGCGGGCCACCTCGCCGCCGCCGGTGGAGTGGCCCACGTGCACGGCGTTGCGCAGGTCGAGGTGCGCGGCCAGCGCGGCCACGTCGGCGGCGTAGGTGTCCATCTCGTTGCCGGTCGCGGTCTGGGTGGAGCGGCCGTGCCCGCGGCGGTCGTGCGCGATCACGCGGTAGCCCTTGGAGAGGAAGAACAGCATCTGCGCGTCCCAGTCGTCGGCGGTGAGCGGCCAGCCGTGATGGAACACGATGGGCTGGCCGGTACCCCAGTCCTTGTAGTAGATGCGGGTGCCGTCTTTGGTGGTGATGGTATCCATGACTTGGCTTCCTTGGTTGGGGGCATGTTGGCCGCCGGCACGAACCGGCTTGGTGGCTGCCTCGGCGTCCGCCGTGGCAGCCAGGGCGGAAAGGGTGCCGGCGGCAACGGCGGACGCGCCGGCCACCAGCACATTGCGGCGCGCTGGCGACGGCACGGGGTCTTGTTCTTGTTGCGTAGTCACTGCATGCTCCTTGGCGAGAAACGATGCGGGAAGGAAAAAGGCGCGGAGCGCCGTCCCCTGCGGGCGCGGCAAGACCAGGGCACCGGGCATCCCTGGCCGTGCACTGCCGCCCTGGCGGGACGGGCAGACTTCCGCGTTCATGGCGCCCGGCAAGCTGCGGCCGGCCAGCGATACAACGTGCACAGCCATAGGAGAATAGGCGGCGAATCGCGTGTGCACGAGCGGGATGTGGCGAATTTTCATCGGCCACCGACCGGGCCGGAACGCTGCCGCGCGGTCACAAGCCTGACATCCATCCGCACCGATAATCGAACAGATTGACGCCGGCGAACCACGCAAGCCAACCGCGGCGCACCTCGGCCGGCGGGCCGGCAGCGTAGAATGACCCGCTGCCGCGGCGCCCCGCGGTCGCGGTCCTGCGCCCGTGCTCCGGGAAGCAGCGCATAAGAAGAACACAGACCTGGTTCCATCGTGAAGACATCCCCAGCCGCGCAAGGCGGCCAGCTGCCCGCGCGGCAAAGCGCCCCCGATGCCACCAACCGCGCGCTGCACGGCATCCTCCTGCTGACCTTCGCGTTCGCGCTCAGCCAGTTCTACCGCAGTTGCCTGGCGGTGATGGCGCCGGAACTCCAGCATGACTTCGGGCTGTCGGCGGCCGGCTTCGGCGCGCTGTCGTCGAGTTTCTTCATGGCCTTCGCGGCGGCGCAGATCCCGGTCGGCATCGCCTTCGACCGCTACGGCGTGGGCCGGCCCACGTCGCTGCTGCTGGCCATCGGCGCGGTGTCGTCGCTGCTGTTTACGCTGGCGCCCAACGGTGGCGTGGCCATGCTGGCGCAGGCCGGGCTCGGCCTGGCCTGCGCGCCGGTCTTCATGGGGCTGCTGCATTTCGCGTCCGAGCAGTTGTCCGAGCGCGACTACACGCGCGTGGTCAGCAAGTCCAACGCCACCGGCATGATCGGCGCGCTGTGCGCCACGGCGCCGCTGGGCTGGGCCTCGCAACTGCTGGGCTGGCGCGTGGCGATGGCGTTCGCGGCGCTGTGCATGGCGATGGCCTGCTACGGCGTCTGGCGCTGCGTGCGCGACGAGGGCCATGCCGAGGCACGCCACACGCCGTGGCGCGCCATGCTGCTGCAGAGCGCCCGGCTGCTGGGCCTGGCGCCGCTGTGGACGCTGATCCCGATGTGCGTGGCGATGGCCGCCGGCACCGCCTTCCGTAATGCCTGGAGCGGGCCTTACCTGGCCAGCGTCTACGGCCTGCAGGCCGGCCCGCGCGGCGTGGCGCTGACGCTGCTGAGCCTGGCCGGCTTCGCCACGGCGTTCGTGCTGCCGGTGCTGGTGCGGCGCAGCTCGCTCAAGGCCACCATCGGCGGCTGGTCCTGCTTCTCGCTGCTGGGCGCGATCCTGCTGACCATGTGGCCGGACAGCGGCGTGGCCTCCGGCGTGGGCCTGATGGCGCTGCTGTCCACCATCGGCATGCTCCACCCGCTGGTCATGGCGCAGGGCCGCGGCCTGATCCCGCCGGCGGCGCGCGGGCGCGGCCTGGGCCTGCTCAATACCTTCGTCTTCCTCGGCTCGGCGCTGGCGTCGTGGGCCTTCGGCATGATCGCCAGCTTCGGCGACGCCGCGCGCTGGCCGGTCTCGCGCACCTACGCCGCCATCTTCCTGTCGGCGGGCGTGCTGGTGGCGGCCGCGGTGGTGCCCTACCTGTTCAGCCCCCCGGCGCAGAAAAGCTGACGCACAAGCGGGGCCCGAACGGCTATCCTCCATAGCGCGGCCGGCGCGGCGCCGGCCACACCAGGGGACTCCGCATGCAGATCGACTGGACGACGATCCGGAACGGCAATGCCGACGCGCTCGACGGCGCAACGGTCGAACTCGGCGGCTGGATGATCCCCCTCGATCCCGAGGCACAGGCCGCCGACTATTTCCTGCTGGCGACCGAGCCGCCCTGTTGCGGCGGCTGCGTGCCGCGCGATCCGCTGGCCTGCGTCGAGGTCTACGCCGCCGGCCCGCTGGCCTTGCCGGCGCAGGCAGTCGGCCTGCGCGGCCGCCTGGTGCGCCTGCTGGACGATCCGGCGGGATGGCGCTACCAGTTGCGCGACGCGCAGCCGCTCGCCGCGCCCGCCGCCGGCACCATGAGCCGGCGCGTGTTCCTGGCCTCCGGCGCGGCGCTCGGCCTCGCGGCCTGCGCGCCGGGACGGTTCGCCGGTTACACCGAAGGGCAGGCCGATGCGGCCGGCAACGCGCAGCCGGCCGACGCCCCGGCCAGATGGCAACCGGCCGCCAACGCGCTGACCATCGACATGCACAGCCACGCCGGCCGCGTGATCGTCTCGCGCGATCCGGCCATCGGCGCGCGCCGGCCGTTCCTGCCGCTGGCCGCGCCGATGCGCGCGGGCGGCATGAACGTGATCTGCCTGGCCATCGTCACCGACACCACGGTCACGCGCGTGTCCGCCAACCGCATGCGCTTCGAGGCCTGGCGCACGCCGCAGGACGGCGAGCTCTACGCGCTGGGCCGCACCGAATTCGCGCGCGCGCACGAGCTGGTGGCGCGCGAGCGCATGCAGGTCGTCACCAGCGCGGCCACGCTGGCGGCGCAGGGCCACGCCGGCCCGTGCGCGATCATCGCGGCGGAGGGCGCCGATTTCCTGGAAGGCCGGCTGGAGCGCGTGGACGAGGCGCATGCGATGTACCAGTTGCGCCATCTGCAACTGACGCACTACCGCGTCAACGAACTGGGCGACATCCAGACCGAGGCGCCGGTGCACGGCGGCCTGACGGACTTCGGCGCCGCGGTGGTGCGGCGCTGCAATGCGCTGGGCATCGTGGTGGACGTGGCGCACGGCACCTACGACCTCGTCAAGCGCGCGGCGGCGGCATCGAGCAAGCCGCTGGTGATCTCGCACACGGCGCTGGCCACGCACCCGGGCACGCGCAGCCGGCTGATCTCGCCGGACCATGCGCGCGCCATCGCCGGCACCGGCGGCGTGATCGGCGTGTGGCCGAGCGCGGGCACCTTCCACAGCCTGCAAGCGATGGCCGAAGGCGTCAAGCGCATGGCGGACGTGGTGGGCGTGGCGCACGTCGGCCTGGGCACCGACATGCTCGGCTTCATCTCGCCGCCGGTCTTCACCGGCTACGAGCAGCTGCCCTCGCTGGGCGACGCGCTGGTCGCCGCGGGCTTCACGCAGCAGGAAACGGGCATGATCCTGGGCGGCAACTACCGCCGCGTGTTCGAGGCCACGGTCGGCTAGGGCCCCGGCGGATGTGCTGGCCGGCGTCCCGATGCGTCGGGACGCCGGCCGCGCCTCACATCCCCTTGCGCCGGCGGTACTCCTGCCGGCCGACCAGGAAGGCGCCCAGCGCCACCATCAGTGCCAGCCCGTACCACGTGATGGCGTAGCCGAGGTGGCTGTTGTGGAAGGAGATCACGGTCAGCCCGCCGACCGGCCACGTGCGCTCGCCGTCCTGCTGGCGCGGCACGCTGCCTTCGGGGTCGGCTGCCGCGCCATTGACCGCGGGCGCGGCGCCGGCCGCCGCGTCGGCGTCGATGAAATACGGCGCCACGTTCTGCAGGCCGCGCGCCGCGGCGATGGCGGGCACGTCGCGGTTGTACCAGCGGTTGGCCGCCGGGTCGTTGTGGCGCAGGAAGGCGTCGCCGGGCTCGCTGATGCGCAGCAGGCCGGTGACGGTGGTCTCGCCGGGCGGGTCGTACTGGCTGCGGGTGGCGCGCTCGGCGCGCTCGGGCGGCACGAAGCCGCGGTTGACCAGCACCACGCTGCCGTCGGCCATGCGCAGCGGCGTGACCACCCAGAAGCCGCCGCCCAGGTCGGTCACGGCCTGGACCAGCGTCTCGCGGTCGTTGAGGAACGTGCCGGACACGCGCACGTGCTTGTATTCGTCGCCGGCCACGCTGACCTGCGGCCATTGCGCGGGACCGGGCGCCGCCACCGGCGGCGCGTGCACGCGCGCGTTGACGCGCTCGATCAGGTCGAGCTTCCAGGCGCGGCGCTGGACCTGCCAGGTGCCGAGCCCGACCAGGACGGAAAAGGCGAATGCCGCCAGGACGGCAAACACCACGAGAGCGCCGGTGCGGCGCGGGGAAGCGGACGGCTGGGCGCTTGCGGCGCCGGTGGCTGGCTGGGGCTGGGGGGGTCGAGTTGCGTTCAAGGTAGGTTCTTCGTGTCGTGCATAGCCGGCATCATATTCTGATCCAGGTGGAACATCACCCAGAGCGAGCCGCTCAGCGCGATCACGACGAGCACGATGGTAAAGATCAGGGCCAGCATGGTCCAGCCACCCTCGGACTTGAAGTTCATGTGCAGGAAGTAAATCATGTGCACGACGATCTGCACGGCGGCGCACGCCAGCAGCACCAGCGCCGTGGTCCGGGACTTGTCGAACACGTTGGCCATGACCAGCCAGAACGGCACCGCGGTCAGCAGCACGGCGAGCACGAAGCCGGTCATGTAGCCGCCGAAGGTGGCGTGGAACCCTTCGTCGTCATGGTGTCCGTGGCCATCGTGGCCGTGCGCGCCGGCGCCGCCGGCCAGCGTGTTGTCGTGCGCGTTCATGGCAGGACTCCCATCAGGTAGACGAAGGTGAACACGCCGATCCAGACCACGTCGAGAAAGTGCCAGAACATGGACAGGCACATCAGGCGGCGCTTGTTCTCGTGGATCAGCCCGTACTTGCCGACCTGCACCATCAGCGTGACCAGCCACACGATGCCCACGGTCACGTGCAGCCCGTGCGTGCCGACCAGCGTGAAGAACGACGACAGGAACGCGCTGCGCTGCGGCCCGGCGCCTTCGTGCACGAGGTGCGCGAATTCGTACATCTCGATGCCGAGGAAGGCCGCGCCCAGCACGCCGGTGATGGCCAGCCACCACTGCGTCTGGCTGGTGCGCGCCTTCTGCATCTCCAGCATGGCGAAGCCATACGTGATCGACGACAGCAGCAGGAAGGTGGTGTTGAGCGCCACCAGCGGCAGCTCGAACAGCTCCGCGCCGGTCGGGCCGCCGGCATAGCGCCGGCCCACCACGCCGTAGACGGCGAACAGGCTGGCGAAGATGAGGCAGTCGCTCATCAGGTAGAGCCAGAAGCCGAGCAGCGTGCCGTTCTGCGGATGCACCTCGGTGGTTTCGTAGAAGCGCAGCTGCGCCTCGCGCGGGGCCGCCTGCGCGCTCATGCTGTCCGGGCCGTAGGGGGTGGCGATATCAACCATGAGTGGCAAGCAGGCGCGAGCGCTCTGCCTCGGTACGGACGACGGTGTCGGCCGGGATGTAGTAGTCGCGCTTGTAGTTGAAGGTGTGGCCGATCGCCACCGCCAGCAGGGCGATGAACGCCAGCGCCACGATCAGCCACATGTGCCAGATCAGCGCGAAGCCCATCAGCGTGCTCAGCCCCGCGAGGATGATGCCGGCGCTGGTGTTCTTCGGCATGTGGATCGGGATGAAGCCCTGCTGCGGGCGCTGGTAGCCGAGCTGCTTCATCTGCCACCAGGCGTCGTTGTCGTGGATCAGCGGCGTGAAGGCGAAGTTGTACTGCGGCGGCGGCGAGGACGTGGACCACTCCAGCGTGCGGCCGTTCCACGGGTCGCCGGTGGTGTCGCGCAGTGCCTCGCGGCGGCGGAAGCTCACGAACAGCTGGATCAGGAAGCAGCCGATGCCGCAGGCGATCAGCAGCGCGCCGAACGCGGCGATCTGGAACCAGATCTGCAGCGAGGCATCCTGGAAATGGTTCATGCGCCGGGTCACGCCCATCAGGCCGAGCACGTACAGCGGCATGAAGGCGACGTAGAAGCCGACCAGCCAGAACCAGAACGAGCACCTGCCCCAGAACGGGTCGAGCTTGAAGCCGAACGCCTTGGGGAACCAGTAGCTGATGCCGGCCATCAGCCCGAACAGCACGCCGCCGATGATCACGTTGTGGAAGTGGGCGATCAGGAACAGGCTGTTGTGCAGCGAGAAGTCCGCCGGCGGCACCGCCAGCAGCACGCCGGTCATGCCGCCGATGACGAACGTCACCATGAAGCCGACCGTCCACAGCATCGGCACCTCGAAGCGGATGCGCCCGTGGTACATGGTGAACAGCCAGTTGAAGATCTTCGCCCCGGTCGGGATCGAGATGATCATGGTGGTGATGCCGAAGAACGAGTTGACGCTCGCGCCCGAGCCCATCGTGAAGAAGTGGTGCAGCCACACCAGGTACGACAGCACCGTGATCACCACCGTGGCGTACACCATCGACGCATAGCCGAACAGCCGCTTGCCGCAGAAGGTGGACACCACTTCGGAGAAGATGCCGAACGCGGGCAGCACCAGGATGTAGACCTCGGGGTGCCCCCAGATCCAGACTAGGTTGATGTACATCATGGCGTTGCCGCCGAGGTCCGCCGTGAAGAAGTTGGTGCCGACGTAGCGGTCCAGCGCCAGCAGCGCCAGCACCGCGGTGAGCACCGGGAACGCGGCGATGATCAGCACGTTGGTGCACAGCGAGGTCCAGGTGAAGATCGGCATCTTCATCAGCGTCATGCCGGGCGCGCGCATCTTGACGATCGTCACCAGCAGGTTGATGCCGGACAGCAGCGTGCCCAGCCCCGCCACCTGCAGCGACCAGATGTAGTAGTCCACGCCCACGTCGGGGCTCTGCAGGATGCCCGAGAGCGGCGGATAGGCCAGCCAGCCGGTGCGCGCGAACTCGCCGACGAACAGCGACATCATCACCAGCACCACGCCGCCCACCGTCATCCAGAAGCTGAAGTTGTTGAGGAAGGGAAAGGCCACGTCGCGCGCGCCGATCTGCAGCGGCACCACGAAGTTCATGAAGCCCGTGACCAGCGGCATGGCCACGAAGAAGATCATGATCACGCCGTGCGCGGTGAAGATCTGGTCGTAGTGGTGCGGCGGCAGGTAGCCGGCCGAATCGCCGAAGGCCACCGCCTGCTGCGCGCGCATCATGATGGCATCGGCGAAGCCGCGCAGCAGCATGACGATGCCGAGCACGATGTACATGATGCCGATCTTCTTGTGGTCGATGCTGGTGAACCATTCGCGCCACAGGTAGCCCCACGCGCGGAAGTAGGTCAGCACGCCGACCAGCGCCAGCCCGCCGACCGCCACCACGGCGAAGGTCGCCAGCAGGATGGGCTCGTGGTAGGGAATCGCCTCCCAGGTCAGGCGGCCGAATACCAGCTGGGTAAGATCGTGCTCGGGCATTGTCATCACCAGGGCCGCAGGGGCATTGTTGCAGGATTCTTTTTCGGCGCTCGCGTCATGGCGTCGGGCCGGGCCGCGTCAGCGCGGCAGGGCTTTGGCGGAACCGGAGCCGGTCGGGTCGCTCGCGGTGCAGATCTCGCCGAACGGCGCGCCGGCGCGCTGCAGCGAGGCCAGCGCATACTCGCCCTGCCCCGACCCCAGCCGTACCGATGGCACCGGCTGCGCCCGCTGCGCCTGGCGCGTGGCCTGCCCGGTCATCGGCATCATGTCCTTGATGCACGGCTTGCCCGCTTCCACGCAGCGGTTGAGGATGGCGCCGTACAGCGCCGGGTCCACGCTGGCGTAGCGGCGCACCGGCTCGCGCTCGCTGGGCTGCTCGAGCCTGAGGTAGGTCTCGCGCGTGAGCGCGCCGCCGCCGGCCTTGGCCTGCCTGACCCAGCGCTCGAACTCCTCGTTGCTCACGCCGTGGAACTTGAAGTACATGCCGGAGAAGCCCGCGCCGCTGTAGTTGGCGGAGAAGCCTTCGTACACGCCGGGCGCGTTGATGACCGCATGGAGCTTGGTCTCCATGCCCGGCATGGCGTAGACCTGCCCGGCCAGCGCGGGGATGAAGAAGGAGTTCATCACGCTCGACGCGGTGAGCTTGAAGCGGATCGGATGGTCCACCGGCGCCACCAGTTCGTTGACGGTGGCGATGCCCTGGTCGGGATACAGGAAGAGCCACTTCCAGTCCAGCGCCACCACTTCCACGGTGAGCGGCTCGGTGCCGGTGGGCACGCCGCGCTCGGCGTCGATGCGCGACAGCGGCTGGTACGGGTCGAGCTTGTGCGTGCTGACCCAGGTGATCGCGCCGAGCGCGATGATGATGAGCAGCGGCGCGGACCAGATCACCAGTTCGAGCAGCGTGGAGTGGTCCCAGTCGGGCTCGTAGGTGGCGGCGCGGTTGGAGGCGCGGTAGCGCCAGGCGAACAGCAGTGTGAGGATGATCACCGGCACGATGATCAACAGCATCAGGCCGGTCGAGATGATGATTAGATCACGCTGCCTGACCGCGAGGTCGCCGGACGGGGCCATCAGCACGGCACTGCAACCCGTCAACAGCAAGGCAGCCGAAAGTAGGAATCCGCGCTTGACGTAGCGGGATGGCACTATCCGTGTACGCAAATGCATAGCCGTCCAAGTGATCGTTGGAACGCCGGTGGGCTGGCATGGGCAACATCATACTTCGAGAATCAAGCTTTCCGACACTGCATATTTTCCTATGGCACTGTAGTCAAAGAAGTGCCATTCTTAAAGGAGTGTGGCACTACGACAAGGCCTGATGATGTCCAGCATCGCTCACCAGCACGACCCGTCGTCAGCACCCTCGGCCCAGGAGGCCGCGCACCATGCCAGGGTCGCGCCGGGCGAGATCGCCACCGGCGTGGTCATCGGCCGGGCCTCCGAATACTTCGATTTCTTCGTCTACGGCATCGCCTCGGTGCTGGTCTTCCCGGCGGTGTTCTTCCCGTTCGCCGGGCGCGTGGAAGGCCTGCTGCTGTCCTTCACGGTCTTCTCCTTCGCCTTCATCGCGCGCCCGTTCGGCACCACGCTGTTCATGGTGATCCAGCGGCGCTGGGGGCGCGGCATCAAGCTCACCGCGGCGCTGTTCGCGCTCGGCACGGCCACCGCCGGCATCGCCTTCCTGCCGGGCTACGACACGCTCGGGCGCGAGTCCATCATCCTGCTGGCGTGCTTCCGCGTGCTGCAGGGCATCGGCTTCGGCGGCTCGTGGGACGGCCTGCCTTCGCTGCTGGCGCTCAACGCGCCGCCGCAGCGGCGCGGCTGGTATTCGATGCTGGGGCAGCTCGGCGCGCCGATCGGCTTCTTCATCGCGGGCTCGCTGTTCCTGTTCCTGCGCACCAGCCTCGACATCGAGGAATTTCTCGAATGGGGCTGGCGCTATCCGTTCTACGTGGCCTTCGCCATCAACGTGGTGGCGCTGTTCGCGCGGCTGCGGCTGGTGGTGACGCAGGAGTACACGCAACTGCTGGACGAAGGCGAGCTGGAGCCGATCAGCCCCATCGTGATCGCGCGCGACCAAGGCTACAACCTGTTCCTCGGCGCGTTCGCGGCGCTGGCCAGCTATGCGCTGTTCCACCTCGTCACGGTGTTCCCGCTGTCGTGGGTGGCGGTGCACGGCACGCAGGACGTGAGCGACGTGCTGGTGGTGCAGATCATCGGCGCCGGCGTCGCCGTGCTCGGCACCATCGCCTCGGGCGTGATCGCGGACCGCATCGGCCGGCGCACCACGCTCGGCCTGATGGCCACGCTGATCGCCATCTTCAGCCTGTTCGCGCCGTTCCTGATGGGCGGCAGCGCGGCGCGGCAGGACCTGTTCATCCTGATCGGCTTCGGGCTGCTGGGCCTGTCCTACGGACAGGCCGCGGGCGCCGTCACCTCGAACTTCGAGAGCCGCTACCGCTATACCGGCGCGGCGCTGACCTCCGACTTCGCATGGCTGTTCGGCGCGGCCTTCGCGCCGCTGGTGGCGCTGGGGCTGTCGGTCGAGTTCGGGCTGGTGGCGGTGAGCGTCTATCTTCTGTCCGGCGCCGCCTGCACGCTGCTGGCGCTGGGCATCAACCGCACGCTGGCCTCGCGCGACTGACGCGGCCCCGCGCGGCGCGGGCCGCGCATGTCCCTCCCGCTTCGCCGCATGGCCGGCTCCGGCGGGAAGACGCGCCCGGGCGGCTATCATATGGCTCGCAAAACCGCTGCCTCCGGGCCCGCACGCATCCGCCGCGCGGCCCGCAGCCGCCTCACCGAGCGACGCCACTCATGGACACCACCCCCGATCTCTCCGCACGCCCAGCCATCCGCGCCCTGACCCAGCTCGAGGCGCGCGTGCTGGCCGTGCTGCTGGAAAAGCAGCACACCGTGCCCGACACCTATCCGCTCTCGCTCAACGCGCTCACCGCCGGCTGCAACCAGAAGACCGCGCGCGCGCCGGTGATGAACGCCACCGAAGACGAAGTGCTCACCGCCATCGACGGCCTCAAGCGCCTGAGCCTGGCGATGGAAGGCAGCAGCAGCCGCGTGCCGCGCTTCGAGCAGAACATGAAGCGCGTGCTGGGCGTGCCCAGCCAGTCCGCCGCGCTGCTCGCCATCCTGATGCTGCGCGGCCCGCAGACCGCGGCCGAGCTGCGCCTGAACAGCGCGCGCCTGCATGCGTTCGCCGACATCTCCTCGGTCGAGGTCTTCCTCGACGAACTCGCCGCCGCCGAGCCGCCGCGCGTGGTCAAGCTGCCGCGCGCGCCCGGCGGGCGCGAGCACCGCTGGATGCATCTGCTGTGCGGCGAGGTCAGCGTGGACGACGCGCCCGCGCAAGGCAACGGCGAGGACAGCGTGCCGCCCTCCGAGTTCGAAGCGATGAAAGCCGCGCAGCGGGAACTGGAGGAAAAGGTCGCGCGCCTGCAGGCCATGCTCGAGCAGATGGCCGGCGAGCTCGGCATCCGCCTCGACACCGGCGGACTCTGACGCCGGGCCGGCCGATGACAAGCCGGCGCGATGCTGCCCGCGGCCTACAATGTATTGGTCGTGTCCTGGCCCGCGCGGCGCGCCGCCATGTCAATACATTTGCACTCGCCGCGGGAATTTGTGCCGTGGAAGTTGCCTGCGCCCCTGCCGCGGCACGCCTGCGATGCGGTGCTTGCGCAACACACGCGCCATCCTGCCGCCAGACGAAGTAGACTAGGAGCCGCTGCGCTCCGCCGGCATTTCGCTGTCACAATTGTCACGATACTGCCCCGCGGAGCCGGACATAATCTGGCGACCAGAAACGTGGAGGATCCCGACGATGCGCGTGACGATTCGCACCATTACGATTCCGGGAGGCAAGGGCCGCGCGGCCCTGCACAAGGCAGCCGTATACATGACCACCGAGCAGGAAGCCGCGCCGCTGATGACCAGCGAGTGGACCCAGCGCGAGCCGGAAGCATTCATGGCCGCCCAGACCTGGGCCAGGCGCAATACCTATATCGTGTCGAACCCCCGCACCGGCACGTTCTACGGCAGTCCCGCCGGCCGCTAGCCCGGCACCTCGTGCCGGCACGCTTGCCGGCGGCGCCCGCCTGACGTACCCTGCCCTGCCCCGGGGCATGCCGCCCCGCCACCAGGAACGTCGTCATGCCAGGGCCCAAACCCGCCAGCTCGCTGGTCTATTCCACGGAACACGGCCGCATGTGCCCCGGCTGCGGCAACCCCGCCGCGGCCTGCGCCTGCGGCAAAGCGCAGCCGGCCGCGCAAGGCGACGGCATCGTGCGGGTATCGCGGGAAACCAAGGGCCGCAAGGGCAAAGGCGTGACGCTGGTGCGCGGCGTGGCACTGGCGCCGCTGGCGCTGGCCCAGCTCGGCAAGGAACTCAAGGCGGCCTGCGGCTCGGGCGGCACCGTCAAGGACGGCGTGATCGAGATCCAGGGCGACCACTGCGACGCCGTGATCGAGAAGCTGCGCCAGCGCGGCATGACGGTCAAGCGCGCAGGCGGCTGAGCCCGCCGCGGGATTACCTGGTGCGCTGCTGGTAGCGGATGGTGCCGTCCGGGCGGCGCTGCGGCACCACCGGGTTGCGCGAGTTGCATACGGGGCAACGGAACAGCAGGCCCTGGCCTTCATCCTTGATCGTCACATCCGCCTCTTCCCAGCGCATGCGGCACGATTGGTTCTGGCAAGTAAAAGACATCTTCATTCTCCGAGATAGGCGCGGATCGTAGCATGGCCGCGCGGTGCGCCGCGGCGGCATGCCGTGGCCTGCGCCGGCATGACGGCCCGGCGCACGCGCCGATGCCGTGACGGCACGCGCGCGGCCAGCCCTTGCATTTGTTGACATTGCCTGCGCGCGGCGCGCCTAGAATCCAGCGCTATTCACCACAGGCACGCCGATGCGATCCGAACGAACCAAGCTGCTTGGCTATATCGCGCTATGCATGGTGGCGTTCGCGCTGCTCACCGTGCTCTGCGTCACCTTGCAGGAAGACAACGAACAGCGCGCCGCGCGCAAGATCCGGCAGATGGACAGCCGCGCGGCCGCACAGGCAGCGCCCGGGCAGGAGCCGAGCAGCACGCACGCGGCGCGCTGAGCGTGGCCGCGCCGTGCCGCTCAGCACGGCAGCACGATGGTAAACGTCGCCCCCTTCCCCGCTTCGCTGGCCAGGCGGATCTCGCCGCCGTGCCGCTCCACCACCGTCTTGACGAACACCAGCCCCAGGCCGCTGCCGGCGGGCGCGTTGCGCTCGTTGTCGCGCAGGCGCGCGAACGGCTGGAACAGGCGGCCCTGATCTTCCACCGCGATGCCCCGGCCCTGGTCGGCCACGTCGATGGCCACGCCCTGCGGCACGCGGTACAGGCGTACCGTGACGGTGCTCTGCGGCGGGCTGAACTTGATGGCGTTGCTCACCAGGTTGGCGATCGCGCGCACCAGCAGCACGGGTTCGGCCGTGACCATCGGCTGTTCTTCCCCCATCTCCAGGCGCAGGTCGATGCGCGCGGCGCTGGCCAGCGCCCATAGCTCGTCGGTGGCGTCGAGCACCACGCCGGCGAGATCGACTTCGATAAAGTTCAGGTGCGGCGCCTCGGCGCGGGCCAGGCGGATGAAGTCGTCGGCCAGCTCCAGCGTGCGGCTGGCGTAGTCGCCGATGCGGGCCAGCAGCGCGGCCTGCGGCAGCGCGCGGCTTTCTTCGCGCTGCAGTTCGATCAGCGCGAGGATGGAGGCTTGCGGCGAGCGCATGTCGTGCGAGATGAAGCGCAGCGATTCCTCGCGCCGGCGCTCGGCCATGCGCACCTGGGTGATGTCGATCACGCTGATGATGAGGCCGGCCACGCCGCCGGTGTCGCTGCGCAGCGGCGCGCCGCGCAGCAGCATGGGGCGCTGGTCGCGCCCTTCCAGCTCCACGCCGGGCGGCGCCTGCGCGCTGTCGCCGCCGGCGTGGGCGCGCCGCAGCTGCTCCCAGTATTCGTGGCCGGCCTTGGGCTGGACGAACACCTCGTCGACCAGCTCGCCGATGCGCGGGCGCGGCGCCGCCACGTCGGCCAGCGGCGCCAACGTGCGCGGCGCCAGCAGCAGGCTGCGGCGGTTGGCCAGCAGCACGCGCCCGGCCGGGTCGCAGATCACGGTGGCCTCGGGCAGGCCTTCCAGCCCGTCGGCGAGGAACTGGCGCAGGTCGCGCAGGCGCGTGGTCATGCGGTAGACCGCCCGCATGCGGGTGTCGAGGTTGCGCCCGCGGCGGGGCTCGCCTTCGTCGGCGGGCATCGCCAGCAGGCCCGGCTCGGCCTCGAGCTGCGCCAGCTCGTCGGTGAGGAACTGCAGCGCGGCTTCCTGCCGGCGCCAGCTCCACAGCGGGTACAGCAGGCCGCAGCCCAGCACCGCGCTGACCGGCGCGAACCACAGGTGGCCCAGCACCACCAGCAGCAGGCTCGCGCCCAGCGTGCCGGCCAGCAGCGCCACCGTCACCACCAGCGCGTTGCGCGGCGTGAGCGCCAGCGCGGCCAGCGCCGCCAGCAGCACCGGCAGCAGCGTGCCGAGCCAGAACCACGGCGCCGGCAGCGCCACGATGGCGCTGTCGCGCTCGAGCGCGTGCATGGCGTTGGCGATGATCTCCACGCCGCTCATGCCGTGGCCGTCGCGCGAGACCGGCGTGGGATAGACGTCGCCCAGCCCGCTGGCGGTGGCGCCGATCAGCACCGCCTTGCCGCGGAACGTGTCCGGCGGCAGCTTGCCGCCGAGCACGTCGAGCACGGGGATCTGGCGGAACGTGCCGGGCGGCCCGGCGAACGGAATGCGCAGGCGGTAGCGGTGCAGCCAGCCGTCGGCGTCGGGCGCGCTGTCCTGGTGGTCGTGCCGGTAGCCGGACACCGGCCGCGGCGGGCGGCCGAAGGCGACCATCGCCGCCGAGAAATGATCGAGCAGCTGGCCCGGCAGGCCTTCCTGCAGGAATACCTGGCGCGCGATGCCGTCGAGGTCCACGGCGATGTTGATGTGGCCCACCGCGCTGCCCAGGCCGGTCAGCGGATAGCGCACCTGCAGGCCGTCGCCGCCGGGCTCGGCCAGCGCGGGCAGCACCACGTTGCCGGCGCGCGCCATCGCCAGCGCCAGCGCGCGGTCGTCCGCGGGATGCTGCAGGTCCGGCTCGGAGAGGATCACGTCCACGCCGATCACGCGCGGCGCGCCGGCGGCGACGTGGTCGATCAGGTCGGCCAGCACGTGGCGGCGCCACGGCCAGCGGCCGATCGCGGTGATGCCCGGATCGTCGATGGCGACGATGACGATGTCGTCGGCGGGCGCGTGGCGCTGGGCCACCACGGCGAGGTCGTAGACCGCCTTGTCGGCGCGCTCGCTCCAGCCCAGCAGCGCGCAGGCCGCCACCAGCAGCAGCACCGCCGCGCTCAGCAGCGCCCACTCCACCAGCGTGCGGCGCTGGTAGCCGGCCAGCAGGCGAATCGGCAGGCGCGCCAGCGCGCGGGCGCGCGCGGCGGCGCGGGCGATCCGCGCGATGCGGGCCTGCTCAGTCGGCACGGTCGAGCATGCGCCCGCCGGCGCCTACCGGCCGGCCTTGCGCGTCGCGCACGTACTGCTTCACCTCGATGCGCTGGGGTGCGGAGTAGTGCGGCCCGGCGGCGGCGCTCTCGCGCCCGACCCGCACGAAATAGGTGCCGCTGGCCGGGCGCGGCAGGCGCGCGTCGTTGGTGTCGCTGCGCACGTCGGCCACGATCTGCGTGAAGGCCGCATCGGCGGCCATCTGCAGGCGGTAGGCCTGCGCCGCGCCGGCCCCGGGCCAGGCGATGTGCAGCGTGTCGCCGCCGTCGTCGTCGAAACTCGGCTGCGGCGGCGACGGCTCCTGCGTGAAGGCCACCGCCTCGCTCCACGGGCCCGGCTGGCCGGCGGCGTCGAGCGAGCGCACGCGCCACCACCAGCGGCCCGGCGCCAGCGGCAGGCTGGCCGACGGCGTGTCCGCGCGCGCGCGCACGACGCCCTGGCGGAAGTCGGCGTCGGCGGCCACCTCGTATTCGTATTGGGCGACGCCGGTGACTTCGGCCCAGCGCAGCGCGGCTTCCTCGCCGTAGGCGGTGCCGCCGCGCTCGGGCGCGAGCGTAAACGGCGCGGCCGGGTTGAGCCGCACCACCAGCGGCGCCACCGTGCCGGCGCCGCCGAGCCGCCGCGCGTCGAGCGCGCTCACGCCCAGGTACAGCGTGCCCTCGGGCAGGTCCTGCAGCGCGGCCTCGGCCGCGCCCACGGTCTGCGACGACAGCAGCTCGGTCTGCGCGGCATCGCGCGACACCACCACGCGGTAGGCGGCGGCGCTGGCGACCGGCGCCCAGGTGACGGTGGCGCTGCTGGCCAGCAGCGGCGACGGCAGCGGCGCCAGCGCCGGCGCGGGCAGCAGCGCGACCGGCCGCGCCAGCACGCCGGCGGCCGACACGCTGACGCCGTAGCCGGCCGCCACCGCGGCCCGCTGGCCGCGCCGGGCGCTGGCCTGCACGCGGCCTTCGAGCACCGCGCCCTGGCTGGCGCCGTCGTCGGTGCCGACGCGGAAATGCGTGCCGCGCACGCCCGTCACCAGCGACGGCGTGCGGATCTCGTAGCGCCCCACGCCGGTGCCGCGCGGCGCCACGCGGGAATCCACCTCGCCGCGGTCGATGCCGATCACGGTGTCGGTCAGCCCGGTGCGCGCGAACGCGCGCAGGCGGCGGACTTCCACCGCGCTCGCGGGCGGCACCGTGACGCGCGAGCCGTCGCCCAGCTCGATGGTGACGGTGGCGCCGGCTTCCGTCGCCAGGCGCGCGCCCTCGGCCAGCGTCATGCCGGCCTGCAGCGCGCGGCCGTCGGCGCGGGCCGTGCCGGTGACGAACACCACGCGCGCGCTGCCCGGCACGACCGGGATGCGCGCGAGCGGGATGCGCAGGCGCATGCCGGGCGGCAGGTGGTAGGGGTCCGCCACCTTGTTGAGGGCCTGCAGCTCGCGCCAGCCGCCGGGCGTGTCCATGAACTGCCCGGCCAGGCCGATGAGCGTGTCGCCGGGGCGCACCAGGTAGATGAAGTCCTGCCCGTCCGCGCCCGCGGCCTGCGCGGCCGCATCGCCGGGCCAGCCGGCGCCGAGCATGCCGATCAGGCCGGCCGCGCCCATCGTGCCCATTGCGCCGAGCACCGCGCGCAGGCGCGGATGCCGCGCGGCGCGGCCTGCCATGCCGCGCGCGCTGCCCGCGCCACGCGCTCCACCCATCCTGCCCATTCCGACCATCCCGCCCGTTCTGCTTGTCGCCATGTCGAACCGCTTCATAAACTCAGTCTTCCTACTTGTCGCCATCTGCCGTGGCTTCGAAGCGATAGCCGTGCGAATACACGGAGGTCAGGCGCACGCCGTTCTCGGGCCGCAGCGCGAGCTTGATGCGCAGGCGCGAGATATGCGTGTCCAGTGTGCGCGAGCCCGCGCCGATGGCCCTGCCCCACACCGCCTGCTCGACCACCTCGCGCGAGAGCAGCCGGCCGAGGTTGCGGAACAGGAACAGCGCCAGATCGAATTCGCGCGGCGAGACCTCGGCGCGCACGCCGCCCACTTCCACCGTGCGCGCGGCCGGGTCGACCAGGTAGCTGCCCACGCGGATCAGGTCGCCGTCCTGCTGCGCCTGCGGATACGTGCGGCGCAGCAGCGCGCCCACGCGCGCCACCAGCTCGGCGCGGCGCACCGGCTTGATCATGTAGTCGTCGGCGCCCGCGCCGAGCCCGGCGACGATGTCCTCTTCCAGCGAGCGGCTGGTCAGGAACAGGATGGGCGGGTTGCGCCCGGAATTCTGGCGCACCCAGGTGACCACCTCGAAACCGCTGGTGTCGGGCAGTTGCCAGTCCACCACCAGCAGGTCGAACGCCTTGTCGCGCAGGGCGCGCAGGAAGCTGCCACCGCTGGCGAAGCATTCGCACTCGTGGCCGGCCGAGACCAGGATCTGCTGGATCAGCTCGGCCTGGCTCTTGTCGTCTTCCACCGAAGCTATTCTCATACTTACCTCTTCATCGCGCCGCCCGCGCCCGCCGCCGCGCCACGCACCGGCACGGGCATGGGCACGACAGGCGGGCGTGGCAAGCAAGCGCAGGCGGGCGCTGGCGCGGCGCCCGCAAGCACGACAGCCCGGCGGGGGCCGGGCACGTGGGGAGAATGGTACCGAAAATCGGGCGGCGGCGCGCCGGTGCCGGCGCGCGGGGCGGCCCTGACCTGTCCTATTGCAGCATGTAGGTCTCGTATTCGAGCCGGTCCAGCTTGCGGTCGAGCAGGTAGATCGCCAGCGCCACCACGACCAGCAGCGACACGGCGAAGCCGTAGCCGTACCAGGCCGGGCCAAGCTGCAGCGTAAGCGAGGTCAGCGCCACGTTGAGGATCACGAACAGCGCGGTCAGCAGCAGCACCTCGCGGCGGCGGTCCAGGTAGAAATAGATGTTCAGCACGCCCAGCAGCACCACCTGGAGACTGGCGCCGATCACATCCACGTACAGCAGCGGCAGGTACAGCTCGGAGATGCCCAGCAGCGCCAGGATGTAGCGCCCCACCACGAACAGCAGCAGCGCGGCGATGGCCTGCACCTTGACGATCTCGTACAGCCCCAGGCGGATGGTCTGCACCATCGTGTTGCGCATGTCCTCGACGTGCTCGAGCGAGCTGCCGCCGCGCACGGCGTTGTAGAACGCATCGTAGTACTCGACGAAATCGGTCTCGATGCGCACCAGGAACACCGCCATGCCGGGAATGATCGCCAGGTAGGCCAGGAACACCGGGATGTCGTAGATGATCGATGCGTGCAGCGGCCCGATCACCTGCTGGCCGGTGGACGGCGCGTACCAGAACATGAACTTGTCGAGCCAGATGCCGAGGTTGTACAGCAGGCCGATGAGCATCAGGCTCGGATAGGCGTAGCGGCGCTGGAACACCTCGAACGACATGAAGCGCTGGCTGGTGTAGTTGCGGTAGATCAGCACCACCATCGCCGTGAGCAGGCTCAGCTGGCCCGCCACGAAGCCGGACAGCAGCCCTTCCAGGCCGAAGCCGCGCAGCGCCAGCGCGGCCACCACAGTGAACGTGTAGCCGATCAGGAAGGTCCACACGATGGCCTTGTACTGCTTCATCCCCGACAGGAAGATCACCGCGATCCAGATGTTGCTCATGACCACGAAGCCCGCGATCATCAGCAGCCGGTACAGCACCGACTGCGCCTGGAACGAGAACAGCGCGAAACCGATGCCGATCGCGCCGGACAGCACCGTCACCAGCAGCGCCACGGCGTGGAAGTTCGACAGCACGAGGTGGTCGCGCTTCTCGAACAGGCGGTCCGAGGTGAAGCGCGTGAAGGCAAGCTGCATCGGCCCGGTCAATATCAGGCTGACCGCGATCAGGTAGGTCACCGACACCTGGAACTGCGTCACCAGGCTGCCCGGCACCACGAACGGCAGGCTCAGCACGCCGATCAGCAGGATGCCGACGATCGACAGCACCCACGGGCCGGAACTGATGATGCCGGCATAGGCATAGGCGCCGAGCATGCCCGACAGGCTGTCCCGCCGCAGCATCTTGCGCAGCTCGAAACCGATCCCCGCCATCTCAGCGACCTCCCTTCATGGGGCAGCCCGCGGCCTGGGCGGCCTTGGCCGGCGAGGCGCCCGCCGGCGCCTGCGCGCCGGACTGCGCCATCAGGCGCGTGTACAGCTCGCGGTAGCTGCCCACCATCATTTCCTGCGTGTAGTAGCGCTCGACGCGGCGGATGCCGGCCTGCTGCGCGGCGTGCCAGGCCTCGGGCGAGCCCAGCAGGTCGAGGGCCTTCTGCGCCAGCGCGGCCGGGTCGGCGATGCGCACCACGTCGCCCGCCGCGCCCAGCGCGGCGTCCTCGCCGGGCAGGCCGAAGATCAGCTGGCGGCACGAGCCCACGTCGGTGGTCACGCACGGCACGCCGGCGGCGAAGCCTTCGAGCACCACCAGCGGCAGCGCCTCGGAGATCGAGCTCAGCACCAGCACGCCCACCTTGGGCAGCAGGTCGTCGATGCGCTGGAAGCCGAGGAACTTGACGCGCTCGCCCAGCCCCAGGCTCTCGGCCAGGCTGCGGCATTCGCGCGCGTATTCCGGGTCCTCGTCCTCGGGGCCGGCGATCCAGCCTTCGGCGTCCGGGTACTGGCGCACCACCGTGAGCATGGCGCGGATGAAGGTCTTGATGTCCTTGATCGGCACCACCCGCCCGATCAGGCACAGCACCGGCGGCACGCCCGGCGCGCGTTTCGCGCGCAGCGCGGACAGGCGCGGCAGGTTGATGCCGTTGGGGATGTTGCGCGTGCGCTCGGCGGCAGCGCCGTCGGTCACCTGGCGCAGGCGGTTGCCTTCGTACAGCGCCACGATGGTGTCGCCCGCGTCATAGCACACGCGGCCGAGCGTCTCGAAGAAGCGCACCCACAGTTCGCGGAAATAGCTGATCTGCGAGATGTCGCGCTCGAACACGTTGCGGTTGTCGCGGATCCACTGGCTCTGGAACAGGTCGATCTTGCGTTCCTTGGTGTAGATGCCGTGCTCGGACACCAGCAGCGGGCGCCCGGTCTGGTAATGCAGCATGGCGCCGAGAAAGCCGGCATAGCCGGTCGACACCGTGTGGTAGACCTTGGCCGGCAGCAGCTTGCCGGCGATGCGCGCAAGCTGCCACAACGGCTTGTGCATGATGCGCACGGTCCAGAAGTAGTCCGTAAACGACGGGTCCGTGCAGTACTGGCGGTACTGGTCGGTGATGGTCTGCCAGGCGTGGCGGCTGTACAGGAAGGCGTCCTCGGAGAGGCTGCCGTCGTCGTCGAGCTCGGGCATCAGCTCGCGGATCAGCTCGCCGGCCTCGGCCTCGCGCCCGGGTTCGCGCAGCACCTCGTGCAGGCGCGCCGAGGCGGCGAAGGTGATCGGGTCGCCCTCGCTGCCGTGCACCAGCGGCGGCGGCGCGAAGTCGTAGAGGAAATGGGTCTCCAGATGCACGACGTTGTCGGGCAGCGCATAGACCATGCCGCCGTAGTCTTCGCGGCGGCTACCGATGAAGACGATGCCGAAGCGGATCTCCGGGAAGGCGCGGATCATCTGGTTGACCCAGCTCGACACCCCGCCGCTCACGTAGGGAAAGGTCCCTTCGAGCAGCAGGCAGACGTCGGCCGAGTCGGCGCGGGGCAGGGAGGTATCGCTCATGATCGCCAGTAACGCAGCATGGGCCGCACCAGGGGCAGCGGCGATGGACTGTCGAACGACAGCAGGATGGCGCGCACCGCGGCGTAGTCGCGCTCCAGGTAGGCGGCTTCGGCCAGCAGCGGCAGCGTGCGCTCGCGCGCGAAGCCGAGGCGCTCGGCGCGCTCCAGCCATTCGCGCGCCTGCGCGGGCTCGTTGCGGTTCAGCGCCAGGCGGCCGCGCATGTACCACAGGCCGGGCTGGCCGGCGTCCGCCTCCAGCGCGGCGCGGGCGTGATGCTCGACCTGGTCGGCGGTGTAGCGGTAGACGTCGCCCTGCACCAAGTTCTGGTAGATCAGTTCCCAGTACAGGTCGGCCAGGCGCTTGTGGATCTCGGCGCGCTCGGCGTCGTCGCGCGCTTCGTCCAGGCGCGGCAGCTCGGCCAGGATGCGCTGCGTGAGCTGCTTCTCGGCGCCGTCGAGCATGCCGTAGGCCAGCAGCCGCACGTCGTCGGCGCTGTCGGCCAGCAGGTCGCGCAGCACCGGGCTGGAAGTACGCGCCGGCATCGACTGCATGGCCACCAGCGCGGTCATGCGCTCGGGCAGCGGCGCGCGCGTGTTGCCGAGCTGCGCGCGCAGGCGGGCGCCGCCGCCGTGCGTGACGCGCGAGATCAGGTGGGTCACGAACACCGGCAGGCCGACCATGCCGATGCCGCCCGCGGCGCGGCGCGCCGGCAGCAGGCGCGCGATCAGCAGGCTGCCCGCGCAGACGATGCTGCCGGCCAGCGGCACCAGGAAGCAGAACGCGAACAGGTAGCCGTAGGTCCACGCGAACGGCACGCGGAAGCGCCGCGGCAGCAGCCGCCACAGCACCATCGCGATCATCGCGGCGGACAGCGCCTGCGCGCCCAGGAAGGCGAGCAGCAGCGCGCTGCTGTTGCCCGCGCGCGCAAGCAGCGCCAGGGCGGCGATTTGCGCGGCGATGCCGCCGATGCCGAGCTTACCCACGGCCGGCCTCGCTCAGCGCGATCGGCACCGGCACCGGCGCCGGCTGCACGTCCACGTGGCAGCGGTGCAGCAGCCGCACCAGCGGCTCCACCGGCGCGCTGGCGGGCACCGCCAGCGTATGCACGCCGATGCGCGCGGCCTCGAAGTCGGTGCCGAACTGGGCGCGCAGCATGTCCTCGATGCGCACCAGGTAGGCCGAGGCCGCCTCGCTGCCGGACAGCGGCATCAGCGTGAGCAGCGCGCGCTGGTGCGCGCTGGTCAGCGGCCACGCCACGTCGAGCGCGCGGCGGCTGCGGATGACCTGCTCGAACAGCGCGTCGCGCGATTCGTCCAGGTCGAACACCAGCGCCACCACCGTGCTTTCGATGCCGCTGTCGCGGCGCAGGCGCGACAGGCGCGCGTAGTCCAGCGCGAAATCGTACGGCACGCCCGGGATCGCGGCCTCGATGGCGCGCGTGGAGGCGGCATGCTCGATGCCGTCGGCGTAATAGCCCATCAGCACCATGAGCAGCTGCAGGTTCTCATAGTTGAGCGACAGGAACGGCATGCGCTCGACCACCAGCAGGCCGACCAGCTTGTCGGCGCCGGACAGCACGGGCGCGACCGCCAGGTAGCGCGTGGGCGGATGGTCGGGCACGTGGCCCGCCGGGCCGCTGGTCTGCAGGTGCGCGAGCTGGCGCGTCTCCAGGCAGTGGCGCACCAGCGCGTCGTCGGCATCGAACTCGAAGTTCGGGCCGATCCGCGCCGACGCCTCGCCGGCCACGGTGTCGCCATGCACCGCGTAGAGCGCGGCCGCCTCGAGCTGGCAGGCCTGCGCCACCACCGGCAGCATCGCGCGCGCGCCGACCAGCTCGCCGCCGCCGGCGCTGCCGTCCTCGAGCGACACCGCGCGCATCTGCGAGAGCGTGTCGCGCAGCGTGGTGGGCTTGGCCAGCAGGTCGTTCTCCAGCCGCGCGTGCGACACGCGCAGCAGGTAGTGGTTCTTGGTGAGCGCGGCCAGGCGTTCTTCCAGGTAGCGGTTGACCGCGCGCGCGCGCCAGCCGCGTGCCCCACACGTCGCCGAACTGGCCGGCCACCAGCACCATCAGCAGGCCGCCGAGGAAGAACAGGCGCGGAAACTCGCCCGGCTGCGCGCCGGTCTGGTGGAAGAAGAACCAGCCGCCGAGCATCATCAGCACGCTGCCCACGCCGATCAGCGTGCCGTAGCGCAGCGCCAGGATCATCGGCAGCAGCCAGGCCCAGGGAAAGCCCAGGCCGAGCAGCAGCGGATTGCCGGGCAGCACCAGATAGGCCAGCCCCATCGCCAGGATCATGGTCACCACCAGCTCGACCAGCGATACCGGTCCGCTCGTGGCCGGCGCGATCAGCCGCAGATAGCGGCCGCCCGCGCCAATGCCCTGTCCTTCCCGTATCTTGTCGGCTGTCTTGGCCACGATCACACCCTCCTCCGGCTCAACCCTGGCGCAGCGGCGCCAGCAGGCGGCGCAGCAGCTTCTGCGCCGTGCCGGACAGCGATTCGCGGCTCCAGCCGCTGTCGCTGCCGGTGGCGGACCACACCACTTCGCCGGTGCTCACGTCCAGCAGCTGCAGCGAGATGCCCACCGCCGGCTCGCCGTCCACGCCGACCTTGTAGCGCCATTCCTGCACCGCGCCGGTCAGCGCGTAGCGCAGCTTCTGCGTGCGCGCCCATTCCAGCGCCTTGCCCACCGATTCGCGCTCGGCCGGCTCGAACAGCGTTTCCGGGTTCAGGCTGGCCGGATAGCGGCGCACGTTGGTGACGCCGCCGGTCTTGAGCAGGCTCTCGGCGATGGCCTCGGCGCGCAGGCCGGCCTGCGGCGTCTCGGTGTAGTTGACGATCGGCAGCACCGCCAGCGCTTCGCCGGCGGGCAGCGCGGGCGCGCGGCCCACGTCCGTGACCGCGCAGCCGGCCAGCCACAGGGCCGCGCCCAGCGCACCGCACCAGCCCAGCAGGCGTGCCGCGCGACGCGGCGTCTTGCTCGTTGTTTCCATGACGCTTCTCCCCTTCTCGATTGAATCCGATTTCATGCGATGGACCGGCACGCCGTGCCGGGCCGGATCAAAAAAGCCATTTGTAACGCACCCCCACTTCGGTCAGCGGCGTGCCGCCGTTGCGCGCGGCGGTTTCGTGCTGCAAGTACATGGACAGGTGATCGTTGCCGAGGACCGTGCCCGCGATGCCCAGTTGCGCGCGGAAGTTCTGCCCCGCGCGGGTGTCGTGCAGCAGGCCGAGCTCGGCGAACGGCCGCCACTTGTGCGTGTAGTCGTCGAGCAGCTCGGTGCCGAAGCCGAAGGTCACGCCGGCCTGCGTGAAGCCTTGCGGCATGTAGAACGCCGGCGTGGCTTCGTCGTCGGTGGGCACCAGCGTGGCCAGCTTGCCGCTGAGCGTGCCGCTGCGCGTGTTGTAGCGGGCATGGGTGCCCACCAGCCGCACGGTGTAGTCGGGGTAGGCGGTGCGGATGCGGTAGCCGAGCTCGAAGTCGTACACCATGCCGTTGCCCAGCGACGAGCCGTCCTGGCCGCGGAAGCGGTTGTACTCGACGCGCGCGCCGGCGAACTCGCGCAGGCTGAAGTTCCAGGTCGCGCCCAGGCCGAGCACGTCCTTGGCGCCGCCCACGCGCAGCGCGGCCGATTCGTCGGCGCTCTGGTTCAGGCCCGCCTCGGTGGTGAAGCTCAGGCGGCTGTCCTCGCGCCACTCGCCGGTGAAGCGCGCGGTGGTCATGCTGTCGAGGCCGTCGCGGCGCCCCACCGCGAGGCGCCAGCGCTTGTGCTGGTCGCGGTAGCCCAGCGACAGCTCGCCGCGCTGGTCCGAGCCCGGCACGCCGGTGAGCTGGGTCTGGTCGGTGCTGTGCTGGCTGCGCCAGACGCCGCGCAGGTTGAGGTCGTAGCCGTCCCACAGGCGCACGCCGCCGGCCAGGCTGTAGTTGAAATAGGCCAGCGGGCTCTGGCGCTGGTAGGTCACGCGCGGCTCGATGGCCTGCGCGTTGAACAGCAGCGACTCCTGCACCGTTTCCTGCAGGCTGTCGTCGGTACGGGCGACGTCCTGCGTCTCGAAGGCCTGCGTCTGCGCCGCGCCGAGGCGGTCGAGCTGCATGTTGGCCTCGATCTGGTTGTCCACCGGCACGCGGCCGGCCTGGCGCTCCAGCACGCGGTCGAGCGCGTTCAGGTCGCCGCCGGCCAGCGCCAGCGTGACCTCGGCATAGGCCGGGCGCAGCAACTGGCGCGCGTACTGGCGCGCCAGCCAGGCGCGCGCGAGCGCGTTGGATTCGTTCGACAGCGCCCACGCCAGCGCCACTTCCCTGGCGGCGGCGGAGACCACCGCCTGCTGGCGCGCCTCGCGCTGCGCCATGTCCTGCGGCAGCTTGAGCGCCAGCGGCGGCAGGCCCGGGATCTCGCCCAGGCGCGACTTCGGCGCGACCGGGCCGGTCCAGTCGGCGGCGCGGCTGCCGGCCATCACGGTGCGGTCGGCGCGCAGCATCTCCATCACCAGCCGCCGCGAGACGTCGCCCGAGGCGAAGATCTGGCCCAGCGCCACGGTCTGGCGCTGCAGCTCGGCCGGGGCCGGGCCGCCTTGCTCGTCTTCTTCCTCGGCGGCCGGGCCGAACGCGCGCGGGTCGGAGGCGCGGCGGCCTTCCGGGGTCTTGTCGCTGTGCAGGTCGATCCAGGCCTGGCGGCGCAGGCGCCAGCCGGTGTCGGTCTGGCCGATGGCGTCGTAGGCGTCGGCGGCCAGGCCCAGCCAGAGCGGGTCGGCGCTCTTGCCGCTGGCCATCTTGCGCAGGTAGTGCAGCGAGCCGCGGCCGTCCTGGAAGCGCATGCTGCCGGCGGCGAAGGCGCCCCACAGGTCGGGGTTGCCTTCGGCCTCGCCCTGCAGGCGCTGCATCATGGCGCGCACCTCGGTGTCGGAGCCCAGGTCCACCAGCGACCACATCAGCGCGGCCAGCGTCTCGCTGCCGGCGTCGGGCAGCGCGGCGGCGCGGCGCAGGTCGGCCAGCGCCCGCTCGCGCTCGCCGCGCGCGCGCAGGTACTCGGCGCGCATGGCGAGGAAGCGGCTGGCCTGCTCGGCCTGCCGCAGCTGCGCGGGCGTCATCGCCTGCAGCAGGCTGGCGACGCGGCCGTAGGCGCGCGCGCGGGTGTAGTAGTTGATGGCGAGCTCGAGCGACTCGAGCTTGCCGCCCTTGCGCCAGCCGGCTTCGGCGATGCGCCCGGCATCGATGGGCGAGCTGTCGTAGAAGTCGATCAGGTTGGAGAAGTCCGATTCCTCGGTGTCGCGCACCTCGGCCAGGCAGTCGTTGCGCCCGGCGCCGGGCGGCATCTTCAGGCAGTGGTCGTCGTGCGTCTCGGCCATCGCCAGCATCAGTTGCCGGTAGCCTTGCTCAAGCAGGTCGTCGCGCTGGTTCAGGCGCGCCAGCTCGGTCAGCGTGCGCCAGAACTCGATGTCGGCCGGGCCGGCTTTCTTCATCGACGGCACCATCGCCTGCAGCGCCTCGCGCAGCGCGCCGCGCACGTAGAGCAGGTTGGCCTGCTTGAGCGCGTATTGCGGGCGCGGGCCGAAGCGCGTCTGCAGCGCCGTGTACAGCTCGAAGGCGCGCGCGTCCTTGCCGGCGCGCTCGGCCAGCTCGGCCTGGCGCTCCATCGCCGGGCGCGCATTGGGGCCCTGGCTGAGGCCCTGCAGGAACGCCATCGCGTCCTCGGGCTCGCCGAGCCGCTCGTAGGTGGCGACCACCTCGTCGATGGTGGCGAGGTCGCCGTTGCCGGCGCGGTGGCGCAGCGCGGCCAGGTAGGCGCGGTCGTCGTTGAGGGCCGGCGCCAGGCGCAGCACCGCCTTCCACGCGGCCTCGTCGTTGCTGGCCTGGGCGTATTCGAGCCAGCTCTGCAGCGCGACCGCGGGCTGGCGGTTCCATTCGGCCACCTGGGCCAGGCGCTCGCGCCAGCGCGCGGAGCCCGGCAGGCGCTTGACCGCGGTCTCGGCCACGCGCTGGGCATCGTTCAGCTTGCCGGCGGACAGGAACACCTGGAACGCGAGTTCGTAGTCGTCCGCGTTGAAGGCGCGGTCGGCCGCGGCGGGATCGGTGGCGGCGGCAGCGGCGGGCGCGGCGGCGGGCGCCGATGCCGCGGCGGCGCCCGGCGTATCGGCCACGCGGCGCAGATGCGGCATGCCGTCCTCGCCCATCGCGCGGCGCAGCGCCAGCCCGCGCGGGCCGTCGAGGAACACCACGCCCTGCGCGGCCCACGGCTGCGTGGCGGCGATGCGCCGCACTTCGGCGCGCCGGAGCTCCGCGCGCGGCGCGGCCGGCAGGCCCTGCACGCTGGGCGGCTGGCGCAGCAGGCGCTCGACATAGCGCGCGGCCTGCTCGGGCCGGTTGGCGGCCAGCGCCAGCCGGGTCAGGTAGCGCAGGACCTCGGCGTTGTCGAGCAGCTTGCCGCCGCGCTGCTCGGCCTGGGCCAGCGCCTGGTCCAGCAGGTTGCCGGACTGCAGCGTCTTGAGGCCGGCCAGGAACAGCCGGCGCTGCTCGGCCGGGTCGGTGGCGCGCGCCTGCGCGCTGAACAGCGCTTCGGCGGCCTGCTGGTAGTCGCCGCCGGCCAGCGCGGCCGAGGCGGCCTGCGCGTTCCACAGCTCGGCGCGGGCCGGGTCGCTCTTGGCCAGCGCGCGGTAGAACGCCTGCGCCGGCTTGAGCGCGTTGACCGCGCGCGCGGTGGTGGCGAGGTCTTCGAGGTCGCCGCGCGACCACGGCATCGGCACGGCCTGGTCGAGCAGGCCGGCGAGGCGGTCCACGTACAGCTTGCGCTCGGGCGTGTCCGGCTGCGCGGCGAACGCGCGCTGCTGCATGATCTCGATGCGGGTGCGCAGCACCTGGCCGGGCAGGTCGGCGTCGGCGGGGTTGCGCACCGGGCCCTGGCGCGCCGCGTTGTAGCGCGCCTCCAGGCGGCCGAGCATGCTTTCGGCCTCGTCCAGGCGGCCGGTGCGCGCGTACTGCTCGGCCAGCACGGCCATGAAGCCGCTGTCGTCGGGCGAGGCGCGCCACCAGGCTTCCAGGTAGGCCATGCTCAGCCCGTCGACCGCGCGGCCTTCGCCGAGCAGGCGCTCGCGCAGGGTCTCGCGCGGGAACATCAGCGCCAGGCCGATCCCCACCATCGCGGTGAAGGTCAGCACGAACGCAGGCGGCAGCAGCCGCTCGCGCTCAGGCCGCGCAGGTGATTTCGACGCTTTGCTTGGCATTGTTCGGATCGGGAACGGGAGTGGTATCGATACGCAGCGTGCCGCGCTCGCGCACGCCCTGTACCGCCTTGCCATCGATGGCGACCCGGCAGCGCTCGGCGCCGGCGAGACGGAAGAAGGGCTTGGTGTAGCCGCTGAACTCGAAGCGGATGTGCTGCGCGCCGTCCTGGACGCCGCGCTGCCAGCCGCGCACGAAGCCGCTGGCCTCGACGATCTGCGGCACCGCCGGCGCCTGGGCCGCGCCGTCGCGCATCACGATGCGCGAGTCGCCATCGGCCAGGTGCACGTAGACGCCGCCGCCGGGCGCCGGCGAGGTGCCGGTCACGTTCAGCGAGGCGGCCACGTCGGGCACGCCGGCGCCGGTCCAGCGCACGTTGCGCAGGTTGCCGTCGCCGCGCACGATCCAGGCGCCGGGCTGGCCGCCGCTGTCGCCGCCGACCTCGCGCGCCACCGCCATGCCTTGCCAGTCGATCACCTTGCGCACGTAGTCGCTGGCGTGCACCGGCATCAGCGGCTGGCTCAGCACGTAGTCGTAGACCTTGTGCAGCGCCTTGAGCGAGGCGGCCTTGGTGCCGGAATAGTTGTGGTAGTAGATGTTGACCGACTTGAAGCGGTACGGCCGGTCGGTCAGCTCGTAGGTCTCGATCACGCGCTCGAAGCCGTAGAACGGGCCGTGCCACAGATTGGTGTAGATGTTCTCGTTCTGGTTGGGCGCGAACACCTGGAAGGTGCCGTCGCCCTTGTTCACGCCGAGCGGCGAGATCGCGGTCCAGGTCGGGTTGCTGCGCGTGATGAGCGTGTCGCCGCCGTTCATGTTGAGCACGCCGGCCTGGTCGGCCAGCTTGATGGCTTCGGCCGGCGCCTGGCAGTCGCCCGACCACAGCAGCATGCTGACCGGCTTGTTGGCGGGCGCCAGCGTGCGGTTGATGTAGTCGATCGAGCCGCCGATCTCGCGCCGCAGGTCCATCTGGTAGCCGGGAATGGCGAGGTGGTAATCGTCGTCGCCTTCGGTCGGGTTCTGCGCGTGCGTGCCGTTGGGCACGGTGCGGCCCCAGTCGAACGGGTGCGAGAAGGTGTGGCTGGCCACCTCCACGTAGGGCTGCGCGAAGACCTTGCGCGCGATCGGCTCGAGCTGCGCGGTCAGCTTGGGGTACATGCCGTCGCTGGAGACCTCGCCCTGGATGATGGACATCGTCATCGGCAGGCGGTAGTGGTCCCAGATCTCGCGGAACAGCACCTCGCCGGAGAAGCCGCCGCCGGGGATCTCGGCGCGCGAGGCGAAGCCGTCGCCGTCGACGTGGATGGTCAGCAGGCGGCGCCCGTTCTCGGTGGTCACGTCCGGCACCGGCATGGACGGCAGGCGCAGCGCGGCGCGCAGGAAGTCCAGCGGCTGCACCACCCAGCGGTCCTGGTCGTTGACGCTCTGGCGCACCGCGTACGGGCCCATCACGTAGCCGCCCCAGGGCGTGATCGCGGCCGCGTCGTAGGTCAGCGTGCCCGAGCGCAGGCGCAGCAGCGAGCGGAAGCCCGGGCCGGCGCCCACCTGCACGGGGGCGGCCCGGGTGCGGTCCGGCGCCACCGGCATCTCGAAGCCCATCATCGGGTCCTTCGACACGATCTCGGCGGTCTTGCCGATCTTGCCCTTGACCGCTTCGAGCTGCAGCGACGACGCCAGCGAGCCGCCGATGCGCGCGCCGAAATCGTTCAGGAACGCCACCGGGATGCCCTGGCCGATGTTGCGCTGGACCCAGCTGAACAGGCGGCCCGGCTCGGCGCGCACGTTGCCGTCCATCCACACCACCACGCCGGCGTAGCGGTCCGGGCCGATCTCCGGCAGCGGCTCGCTGGCCTCGGCGAAGTCGACGCGGTAGCCGAGGTAGTTCAGCGGCATGGAAACGAAGCGCACGCCGGCGGAATCGTCGATCGACACGCCGGGCTCGCGGTCCTGCACCACCAGCACGCGGCGCGGCATGACCTCGATGCTGCCGATGCCGACCGTCTGCAGGCCGGGATCGGCCACGTAGGGAATGATGTCCTGCGCGCGGATGCGCGCCGCGGTGTCGCGCGCGCACTGGCGCTCGGCCGGCGGGCAGTAGTCGATCGAGATCACCGGCAGGCGGTACTGCTCGCGGATGGTGCGGGCCTGGCCGAGCAGCCACGCGCGGTCGGCGTCGCTGACTTCGGTGTAGCGCTTGTTGCCCTGGTCCCAGCCGCGGTACAGCGATTCGAACGCGACCGCGTAGGCGAGCTGGTTGATCTGCGGCAGGATCTCGAAGCCGCGGTTGAAGATCAGCCGGGCGTCCGGGTAGCGCGCCTTGATGGCGCGGATCACGGCGACCATGCCGGCTTCCTGCCGCGCGCGCTCGGCGTCGGTCTTGGCCACCAGCTGGTAGGAATCGAGCGTGTCGAGGAAGAAGCCGCGATAGCCGCGCTCCCACAGCGGCGCGATCACCTTGTCGACGTAGAAGGCGGGCCAGCCCGGCGCGGCCTGGTCGACCACGCGGGCGCCCCAGGCATCGTTGTTGCCGGTCAGCCAGGCCTTGGGCATGTCCTTGAGGTAGGGGCGCGACGGCTCGACCTCGCCCACGCTGACGTAGGCGAACCAGGCGGTCTTCGGCGTGGCGGCGCGGCGCGGATCGAAGCCGCTGTCGGGCTCGACCACGGCGATGTCGAATGCCTGCAAGGCATCCACGGGAGGCTTGCTGCCGTAGTGGAAGGCGATGTTGGGCGGACGCACACCGGCCGGTGCGGGCGCCTGCGCCTGCGCCGGGCAGCACCAGGCGGCAAGCAGCGCCAGCAATGAGGCCAGCAGCGGCGCCAGCAACGCACCCAGCCTGACCCTGGTCATGATCGTATCCCGGCGGCCTCTTCGCACGGCCGGCACACGACGCAGGACGCCGTCCAATCGCAACAATTTCACTTGTTGGCCCCTTTTTTTTTGGCTTTTTTATTCCCGTCCTGGAGCCGCTCGCCTCGTCTGCTCTGAGCGCCGCGCTGCGGCGCCGGAAAGGCGATGCGTTCCAGGCATGGCTTGCTTACGTCTACTGCGCCCGCGCTGTCCGGCGTCGGCCGGTCAGTCCCTTTCGCGGTCATACCGAAGTGCAGATTTAAGCACTACGGTCGCAAATTCTGAGGCATGCCGATGGTCATGCCTATAAGCATTTCGGACTAGGGATTTCGCACGATGGGCGAATGCAGTCCCTTGTCACATCCGGCGACGATTCCGTGCGCGCGGCCGCAATCCGTTGATGGAACAGGGCATGCCGGCATCCGGCGCCTGTCTCCCGAGGTCGGCGATAGCGACTTTCGCATCACCGTGCCGTGTCGATACTTTCTGCATTTTTGTTGTTTTTGGGCAGCGACAACCATAGCACAGAGCCGTTCCGCCGAACGTCGGAATGGACGATAAACGACAGATGAAATACGACCCGCGAAATGGGCGGCACCCGGGAAAACCTCCACCCAGGCCGCGCCGGCAGCATCGGGAAAGGAATGGTAAGTCACCCGTTTCAAACCCAATGTCAACAATTGTCATACCTTGTTACGACATAGCTCTTACAGGTCGGCACTGTGTAGAATTTTCTCAAACAAGAAAACGACTTCATGGCGGCCCATCGCGGCCATATCGCACCGGACCCGCTCCGGCCACGCGCCGCCACTCTCGGGAATATCCCTGGCCAGGTCACGGCGCGGACGAGCCGCGCGCGGACACGCATGGCCATCTTCGAAGGCAAACTCCGGCGCATCGGCGATGCGCCGCATTCCGTGGGAATCTCATGCCGTCTGATGAGAGCGCTGCCGTCATGGCGCTGCTGGTCCTGTTTACCGCCGTGCAATGCATCCTGGCAGCGCTGATGCTGGCCCTGCGCCGCAGCGCCGCGGGCCGTGCCTGGGGCGTGGGCCTGGCGCTGGCCTGCGCCGCCGGCCTGCTGGTGGCCGACGGGCCCGGCGAGCCGGCCTGGCCCCTGCTGCTGGCGCCGGCATTGGGGCTGGCCGCCCAGTTGCTGATCCACCGCGGCATCGTGATGGCCGACGGCCGCCGCGCGGCCACGCCGGGCGCCGCGAGCGCCGCCGCGGCCGCCATGCTGGCGGTGCTGGGCGCCGCCGCGCTGGGCGAAGGCAGCCGCCCGGCCGCGGCCGCGGGCTACGCGGCGGCGGCCGTCTGCGCCGCCTTCACGCTGGCCTGGCTGCTGCCGCGGCCGCAGGCGCCGGGCCGCCGCGCGCGCCCGCTGGTGCTGGCCGCCTGCGCGCTGCAGTGCCTGGCGCAATGCTGCGGGCTCTACGCGGTGTGGGGCGTGAGCGCCGCCGTGGCCGCCAGCCATGCCGAAGCGCTGCTGCTGCTGCGCCTGCTGCCGTCGTTCGTGGCGATCCTCGCGGGCCTGGCCGCCTTCACCGTGATGACGATGGAAGCCATGCTCGCCGCGCAGGAACGGCAGGCCCGGCTCGACGCGCTCACCGGCCTGCTCAACCGCGGCGCCGTCGACGGCGCGGCCCGGGTGCTGGCGGCCGAGTACGCGCGCCACGGCCACCCGCTGAGCTGCCTGGTGATCGACGTCGACCGCTTCAAGCGCATCAACGACAGCAGCGGGCACCGCGCCGGCGATCTCATCCTGCGACAGATCGCCGCAGTGGTGGAGGGCGAGCACCGCGCCACCGACGTGGCCGGGCGCTACGGCGGCGAGGAATTCTGCGTGCTGTGCCCGCATACCGCCGAGGCCGACGCGCTCCTGCTGGCCAACCGCATCCTGCGCGGCATCCGCGCCATCGCGCTGCCGCCGGAGATGGGCGGCTTCGCCAGCGCCAGCATCGGCGTCGCCGAGATGCGCGGCGGCGCGGGTGGCGGCCCGGGCGGCGGCGCGGCGGCCTGGGACCGCCTGTTCGGCAGCGCCGACCGCGCCCTGTACGAGGCCAAGCGGCGCGGCCGCGGCCGCGTGGTGAGCGCGTCCTCGCTGGAGGCCCGGGGGCCGGGCGCGGGGCGCGAGCTGCGCCTGCCGGCGTGCGCCGAAGCCTGTCATTGAGCGGGGTCAGGCGAAGCCGCCGGCGCCGCGCGGAAATCGTGATGCCGGCGCGGTGGCCGGCTAGAATCCTCCCGTGCATGCATGGGCGGGCCCGCGCGCAGGTCCGCATCGAAACCATCCCTGGAGATCTCTGAATGAAGGCCGACAACATCCTGCAGACCATTGGCAACACGCCGCACATCCGCATCCAGCGCCTGTTCGGCACGACGCACCAGGTCTGGATCAAGTCCGAGCGCGCCAACCCCGGCGGGTCGATCAAGGACCGCATCGCGCTCTCGATGGTGGAGGCGGCCGAGCGGTCCGGCGTGCTCAAGCCCGGCGGCACCATCATCGAGCCGACCTCCGGCAATACCGGCATCGGGCTGGCGATGGTGGCCGCGGTCAAGGGCTACAAGCTGGTGCTGGTGATGCCCGACAGCATGTCGGTGGAGCGCCGCCGCCTGATGCTGGCCTACGGCGCCACCTTCGACCTGACGCCGCGGGAAAAGGGCATGAAGGGGGCGATCGCCCGCGCCGAGGAACTGGTGGCGGCCACGCCGGGCGCCTGGATGCCGCAGCAGTTCGAGAATCCGGCCAACGTCGAGATCCACGAGACCACCACCGCGCAGGAAATCCTCGCCGATTTCCCGCAGGGCATCGACGCGCTGATCACCGGCGTGGGCACCGGCGGCCACATCACCGGCTGCGCGCGCGTGCTCAAGCAGAAATGGCCGCAACTGAAGGTCTTCGCGGTGGAACCGGTGGCTTCGCCGGTGATCTCCGGCGGCGCGCCCGCGCCGCACCCGATCCAGGGCATCGGCGCCGGCTTCATCCCGCGCAACCTCGACACCACGCTGCTCGACGGCGTGATCCAGGTCGACGCCGAGCCGGCGCGCGAGATGGCGCGCCGCGCCGCGCGCGAAGAAGGCATGCTGGTGGGGATTTCCTCGGGCGCCACGCTGGCCGCCATCGCGCAGAAGCTGCCCGACCTGCCGGCCGGCGCCACCGTGCTCGGCTTCAACTACGACACCGGCGAGCGCTACCTGACGGTGGAAGGTTTCCTGCCGGCCTGAGCGGAATCATGCGCGCGCGGCGCGCGGTGAACCATACTAAAAGGGATCCGGCCTTGCGCCGACCACCATGACAAGCGGCCTGTCCGCGGCCCGCCGGCCGCGGACAGGCCGGAACAAGGAGCAGAGATGACCATTCCCAGTTATGAAGTCGCCCGGCTCGCATCGCTCGCGGTGCGCCTGGCCCTGTCCTCGGGGCTGACGCACGAAGAGATGCAGGCCGCGCTCAGCCTCGCGGCCACGATGATCGAGCAGGACGAAGACGCCACCCCCGGCGGCGGCACGGCGGCCAAGGCCGCCCACACCAAAGTGACGCGCACGATTCACTGACGCCGCGTGGCGCGCCCTGTCCCTTACGCCAGCGCGCCCGCCCAGTAGAGTTCCGCCGCCGCCAGCACCGCACGCATCTGCGTGGTGTGAGCCAGGCGGAAGGCATCGTCGTAGACGGTCTGGTCCGGGAACTCCGTGACCAGCATGAACGGTACCGTGGAGCGGTGATCCTCCACGATCATGCACGGAATGCCGTTGATCACCGGAAACGGCACCGCGCCCGCATGCGCGCCCCAGGTGGCAAGCTGCCGCGCGTTGAACGCGGCCAGTTCCGGCGAGGCGGCCAGCGCCGCCGTCAGCGCCTGCATGAACGCCAGCGCCTTGTCCTCGACCCCGCCGTGATGGCGCAGGATCAGGAAAAATCCCTTGGGAATGGTCCAGGTCTCGAAGCCCGGCGGCACGTAGCCGGTGAGCGGGCGCGTCCACTCGTGGGCGGGATAGCCGTGCAGGCTCATGTGCAGCCCGGCGCCGGTGCGCTCGGCCGCCTCCAGCCGCGCCGCCTTTTCGCCGAACGGCGCCGCGGTGCGCGCCTCGAGGTCGTCGCCCAGCGCGGTGTAGCGCGCGGCATGCGACATGTGGCGCGGATTGTCCTCGCGCAGCCGCGCGTGCAGCGCCGCGCCGTCCGGGTTCTCCAGCGCGATCACGGCGAAGTTGGCCTGCGGGCGCTGCCGCAGCGCGTGCGCCGCGCGCAGCGCGCCGACCACGCCGGAACTCTCGTTGGCATGCTGCCCGCCCGAGATCACCAGCCCGGGCAGCGCGCCTTCGATATGCGTGCCGTGGACCACGCGCCCTTGCGTGGACATCGCGCTGAAGCGCGTGCCGCCGAGCGCCGCCATTTCGGTGGCGGCCTCCTCGGGCGTGAGCGGGCGCGCCAGCGCGGCCAGCGCCGCCGCGGACAGCGGCGCGGCGCCGGCGGCGGCGGCCGGCCGCGGGTGCGGCAGCACCTCCACGCGCACGTGCGTGGCGCCCTCGCTGGCGCCCGCATGCACGTCCGGCACGATCTGGCCCGGCTGCAGGGTGCGGTCCCCGCGCGGCAGGCCGGCGCGGTCCTGGAAATATTCCAGCACGGAAAAATACAGGTCCTCGTGCAGCGCTTCGCGCGTGCTGATGCATTCGTCCTGGTAGGCCAGCCGGCGCTCGATGCCGCCGGTGCCGATGGCGATGCGCAGCACGTCGAAATACGGCGCGCGCTCGCCCCAGCCGTGCGCGCGGATCGCGTCCATTGCCGCGGCGAAGGCCAGTTCGTATTCGGTGGCCAGCGGCCCGTCCTCGACCAGCGCCTCGCCCTGCCACAGGCGCAGCCATCCGCACGGCGCGCCCGAGGCCGCGAGCGGCACGAACACGCGGCGGGCCTCGCCGCCGGCTTCGACCACGTAGTGCGCGTCGGCGTCGCCGTCGGCCAGGCGCAGGGCGCCCTCGGGCAGCAGGCCGGCCAGCGGATAAGCCTCCAGGCGGAAGCGCTGCGCCTCCTTGTCCGTGGCGGCCGCGGGCAGGCGCACCGTCACGCCGTGGGCGGCGCGCTGCGCCACATCCACCTCACCGGGAAAATCGTCGAGGAAAAAATGCACCAGCGGCTTGTACGCGCTGCGGATCTCCGCCCGCACGCCGGCGGCGGCCAGCCGCCGCTCGGCCGCGCGGCGCGCGTCGGCATCCTCGAACACCCACGCCTGGGCGCGCGCGCCGGGCATGGCCGCGAGGCGTTCGACCAGGGTATCGAGGGTGCGGGCAAAGGTGGCGTCGAGCAGGGTCGTCATGGCGTGGCCGGAGCGTGAGCGGATGGATGCGGAATGCGGCGTGCCGGCGGCGGCAGGCCGGCGGCACGAGCGGCCATTATAGGGAAGGCGACCGGAACACGCCGGGCGGCGCCAGGCAGCGCCGGCGCGCCCCGGCGGCACCCGCGGCCGTGCACATTTCCTTACAACCCGGACACACAGCGGTGCTGCGCGGTGGCTAAGCTGCACCGTTGTGCAAGCGCCGTCTTGCCTGTCTGAAGGAAGTCGCATGAATGACACCCGAGCACAGCCGCCGTCATGGCGCCCGGCAGCGCTGCCCGCGCGCCGCCGCGCCACTCCTGCCGCACCGCGCGCAGCCCTTGCGGCGCCGCGGCGGCAGCCCCGATGAAGTGGACCACCATCGTGCTGGTCCTGCTGGGATGGCTGGGCGCCTGCGCGGCGGCGGGATGGCTGCTGATGGCCTGCTCCAGCCTGCTCGCGCGATGACGGCCCGCGCCGGCGGCCATGCGGCCCGCGCCCCGCGCGCGCGCCCGGCCGGGGCGGATCCGGCCCGCGCGGCCGTCCATTTCGTAACCGGGTATTTCAGCCGTCCCGCCGGGACCCGCGCCACGCGCACCACGCGCCCGCGCCCGCACACCTGACCAACGCCGGCCCGTTCGCGCCAGGCAAGGAGAAACCATGTACGACCACGCCACCGCACTCGAGCGCCCGTGCGCCGCCTCCCATGCGGGCCACGCCGCCCATGCCGCCACCGAGGTGATGATGTCCGATATCGGCCCGCTCAAGCTGTGCCGCAACTGCGGCGAATACTGGCCCGCCGACGGCGAGTTCTTCTCGCGCGACGGGCGCCGCCGCGGCGGCCTCGAGCATGTCTGCAAGGCCTGCCGCAAGGAACAGCGCGTGGCGCGCTGACGCGGCACGGCCACCGGCCGCGCGGGCGCGCCGCGTCCATCCGCCATCGGGATGGCACCCGCGCGCGCTTGGTTCGCTGCCCCACATACCCGCCGGCACCCCGCGCCGGAAACGGCACCGCCGCCTTTGCCTGGCGCGCGCACGCGACTTACCATGCAGGAACACGCCCGGCGACAGGGCGAAGACAGAGAGAAATCTGCGGTAAGGCGGGGACACTTTGGCGAACTATCTGGAAGAGTACTGCTCGCGCATCCGGCGCGGGTCGGCGGCGTCCGTGATCGACAAGCCGGTACTGGTTGATCGCGATCGCTTTTATGTCATGCGCTACGTGCCGTTCGAGCACACGCACGCGGACGCGCGGCTGGCGCTGGTGAGCACCACGCCCGGCCACACCCACGTGCAGCTCGCCGCGGAACTGACCGAGCGCCTGCTGCAGCGGCACGCGCCCGGGCGCGCCATCCAGCGCGAGAACAAGCGCCAGGTGGAGCTGGGCGGGCGGCTGGTGCGGCCCAACCTGATCCGCATGCTGGACCATTTCGGCATCCCGCAGCTAGTGGGCCTGCCGAACGCGGCCTCGCTGTGGGGCGACGGCTTCGCGCGGCTGCAGCCGCTGGCCCTGCTGCCCTACGCCACCACGCGGCGCGGCCTGGCCTACGACGGCGACCTCGAGGAACTGATGGCGGTGCCGATGCTGCGCAACGTGTTCGAGGCGCTGTTCCTCGAGCGGCTCGCCCAGGCCGGCGGCGAAGTCCTGTACGTGGCGCTGGGCCGCACCGCGTGGGCCGCGCTGGGCCATGCCGTCGACACCGGCCTGCTGCAGCGGCGCCAGTTGCTCGGCATGCTGCCGGTGCCCGCGCGCGCCGGCAGCATGGTCAAGTATTTCCTGCGGCAGGTCGGCGCCGAAGCGCTCTCGCCGCGCGACCCGGTGCGCCACCGCACCGCCTGGCTCGACGCCGCGCACGCCGAGATGACCCTCGGCGTGCGGCGCCAGCGGCAGCGCCAGAGCGCCAACGAGCCCGGCCCGGAAAGCGCGCCGCTGAGCTGCCTGGAAGCCTGAGGCGCGCATCGGCGCGACGCATATGCACGGAAAGTCACCCCACATCGGAGGGGTGAATGTGGCACTTTTGCCGGCCGTTAGTCATCCCTGAGGGAATTGCCTCCCTCGTATTCCCGATCGGCGGCCCCTCGTGGCCGCCTCTTTTTTTGCCGTGCTCACGCGCGCAGATGCCACGCGCGCAGGTAATGCAGCAGGTCCAGGCCGTGCGCGCCGTGGAACCACACATGGCGCGACAGCGTGAGCGCGCCCGCCCACGACGCCGCCACCACCAGCGCATCGCAGCGCCCGCTCTTCCACCAGTTCAGCGAATGCCGCCCGCAGATCCACGGCACGCCGAGCGGGTTGGGCCAGTCCGCCAGCAGATGCATGAGCCCGCCGCAGGCAAAGCCGAACGCCGGCGCGGCCAGCGCGTGGCTGCCCAGCGCGCGGTGCGACAGCACCAGCAGCGCGAGCCAGGCCACGCCCCAGTGCGTCCAGGTCCGATGGGCGATCCACAGGCGGCGCGAGCGCGACCACCACGCCACCTCCAGCCAGTCCGGCGCACCGCCGCCGGCCACGCCCGCGGCAAAGGCCAGCGCGGCGCCGAATGAATAGGGGCCGCCCGCGCCGGCGCTGGCGACGATCGCCGCGGCGATCAGTCCGGCCGCCCATCCGGTGGCGTGGTGTGCTTTGCTGGAAGCCATTGCGAGGGCGCCTTGCCGGGCCATGAAAACGAAGGGCCGCAATGGTGGCAGATCGGCGCGCGGTTGAACAGCGCCGGCGGGAACGGCAGGTACGGGCGCTGCGGCGGCGCGCGGAAGCACGCCGCCGCAGCCCCTGATGCCGCGCGTGTCGCGTGCGCGTTTTTTGCATTTCGATGAATAAACGCTTCACAGCCGCAATGAAGGGCGCTACAATTGCGCCCCTCGCGACATGAAACCGCAAGGTGTTGCAAGCAGGTTCATGTCCCCTTCGTCTAGAGGCCTAGGACATCACCCTTTCACGGTGAGTACAGGGGTTCGAATCCCCTAGGGGACGCCAGTTTCGAAGGCATGCCAGTCACGCATGGCAGCTTCGGCAAGCGCGTCGGAGGCCGGTATCGTCCGGTTTCCGCAGCCAATGTGGAGCGGTAGTTCAGTTGGTTAGAATACCGGCCTGTCACGCCGGGGGTCGCGGGTTCGAGCCCCGTCCGCTCCGCCACAAGAAAATGCCCGCCGCCAGGCGGGCTTTTTTTTCGCCCTCCGTTTTTGCCTTCCTCGCGTTGCCGCCGCCGGCGGCTTCAGCCGCCCGCGCCGTCCAGCCCGCGCGGCAGCCGCACGTCGAAGCACGAGCCCTGCCCTTCCTTGCTGCTCACGCGGATTTCGCCGCGGTGCAGGTCCACCGCCAGCTTGACCAGATACAGGCCCACGCCCGCGCCGGCCGTGCCGGCCACGTTGGCGCCGCGCACGAAGCGCTCGAAGATATGGCCGCGGTCCTTGTCCGGGATGCCCATGCCGCGGTCGGCCACCGACACGCTGACGGTGTCCGCGTCGCCGCGCACGCGCACGCGCACGGTGACTGGCGTGCCGGCGGCCGAATACTTGATGGCGTTGCCGATCAGGTTGCTGAAGGCCTGGAACAGCAGCTTGGCGTCGCCGTGGAAGATCTCCGCCACGCCGGGGTCGACGATCTCCTCGATCACGGCCGCCGGCGAGCTCTCGCGGTGCATCTCGCAGACTTCGTGCACCAGCAGGCTGAGCGAGAAATCCACGCCGCGCAGCGTGGCCAGGCGGCCACCGTCGAGCAACTGCGAGGAATCGAGCAGATGGTCGATCAGGCTGGTCATGCGCCGCACCGCGCCGCGGATGCGCCCGCAGCGCTCGGCCAGCACCTCGGCCGACGGGCTTTCCTTCATGCGCATCAGGCGCTGCGCGTGGCCGTCGATCACGTTGAGCGGCGTGCGGAACTCGTGCGAGGCCATCGAGACGAAATTGCGCTGGAGCATGGCCATGCGCCGCTCGTTTTCCAGCGTGTCCTGCAGCATGGTGGTCTGCGCGGCCAGCGCGGCCTTGCTGCGCTCGAGCTCCAGCGTGTTGTCGCGAAAGCGCACCACCGCGCGCGCGATCTCGCCGATCTCGTCGCGGCGCCCGGCGCCCGGTATGTCGACGTGCGGGTCGTTGTCGGTGATGCGGTGCATGCGCTCGACCAGCGCCGCGATCGGGTTGGACACCGCCCGCACCAGATAGGCCACCGCGGCGATCACCAGGCAGCACGACACCAGGATGGCGCCGGCGATCAGGCGCTGCGCCTCGCGGTAGGCGTCGGCCTCGCGCTCGGTCGCCGCGGCCGCGCCGGCCACGTTGCGCTCGGTCAGCGTGCCGAGCGTGCCGTTGGCGCGCTCGAACGCATGGCGCGACTCGCCGCGGTACAGCGCCACCGCCGGCGCGGTGTCCTTGCGGTAGGCCAGCGCCACCACGTCGTCCACGCACTGGCGGTAGGCGGCCCATTGCGCCATGAACTGCTCGTAGAGCGCCTGTTCGGCCGGGTCGTGCGCGATCTTGCCGTAGCGCCCCTCCACCTCGCGGATCACGTCGTCCAGCCGGGCGATCTGCGCCTGCGCCGCGCGCAGGTCGGCGCCGGTGGTGGCGATCAGGGCATCGCCCTCGAAGGCGCGGTAGTCGGAAATATAATTGTTGAGGTCGCCGAGGATGCGGTTGCTCTGCAGCCAGCGCCCGCTGATCTGCGCCGACACGCTGTGGAAGTTGCTCAGGCGGTTGATGCCGAACAGGCCCACGCCGGCCACCAGCAGCAGGAACAGCACGAACACGAGCGACAGCCGCACGCGGATCGGCCGCAGCATCGGCACCGAATCGGGCAGCCCGGCCAGGCGCCGCCCGAGCCCGCGGCGCACGCGCCGGCCGCCCGGCGCCGGCTGAATCGGGTGATTCATGAGACTGTCATCCTGGAAATCGCTTACGCTCTGCCCGCCCGCACCACCGAGGAACACCATGCACGACGCCAGCCGCAAGATACTCTGCATCGAGGACGATGCCGAAACGGCCGCCCTGATCGCCGAGGAACTGGTCGAGCGCGGCTTCGACGTGAGCATCGCGCATGATGGCGAGCAGGGCCTGGCCAGCATCCTGCGCGACACGCCGGACCTGGTGCTCTGCGACGTGAGTATGCCAGTGATGACCGGCTTCGAACTGCTGGAGAAGATCGCGGCGCTGGCGCCGCGCTTCGCCGACATGCCGTTCGTGTTCCTCACCGCGCTGGCCCAGCGCGAGGCCGAGTTGCGCGGCCGCCGGCTCGGCGCCGACGACTACGTGACCAAGCCGGTGGACTTCGACATCCTCACCAGCATCGTCGAGACGCGGCTGGCGCGCGTGGCGCGCACGCGGCACGGCCTGCCCGACGTGCAGTTGAGCGAGCGCGAGGTGGAGGCGCTGGTCTGGTCCGCGCGCGGCAAGACCTCCGGCGAGATCGCCACCATCCTCGGGCTGTCCAAGCGCACGGTGGACTTCCATATCGACAACGCGCGCCAGAAGCTCGGCGTGGCCACGCGCATCGAGGCGGTGGTCAAGGCGGCCTCGGCCGGCATCATCAAGCCCTAGCGCGGCACAGCGGCCCGGCAAGGCGGCCCGGCGGCACCGCCCACTGTGATCAATCACAGTTTCGGGCCGACCCCATCCCCCATAGAATCTGCCCACTTTCATCGCTCCCGGAGCCTGGGCCGGTTTGCCCGCGCCGACGTTATGAGCAGATTCGCCCCTCCCCGGCCGTCACTGGCCGACCTCGGCAGCGCGCCGCCGCCCGCGCGCGAACCGCGCCGCGCGACCACGCTGATCCATATCGGCGCGCGCGCCGCCAATGCCGCCGGCGACGAAGCCCTGGCCGACTACCTGATGGCCGCCTGGCGCCGCCTGCACGTGGCCAGCCGCCGCGCGCCGCGCTGCCCGCGCTGCGGCGCGGGCGCGGCCTTCCACAGCACCGACGAGGGCGGCCTGCCGCAGTTCCAGTGCTCCGGCTGCCGCCAGCCGTTCACGCGCCTGACCGGCACGCCGATGGGACGCCTGCGCCTGGGCGACAAGGCCGAAGCGTTCTTCCATCTGGTGTCGCACCAGATCACCACGGCGGAAGCCGCGCGGCGGCTGCTCATCAAGAGCGAGACCGTCAAGCACTGGTCGCTGCAGACGCGCCTGTGGCTGCTGGCGCTCGATCCCACCGGCGCGTGGGAACGCCGCGTCCTGCTCGGCGTGCGCTACGCGGTGCTGCCGGAGGGCGACCCCGTGAAGCCGCTGGCCGCGTCGCCCGCGTGCCGCTGCGCGGTGGCCTCCGACGACAGCGACGCGCTCGCGGAAATGGAAAGCCCGCCGCTGCTGGTGCGCGTGTGCCCGGCGTGCGAGCTGAAGGCGCACTGATTTTTCCCCCTTTTTCCGTCGACATCCGCCGCGCGCCGAACCGGCGGCGCCGCGCGCGGCGCTAGTCGCCCGTCCGCGCGCCGGCGGTCTCGAACACCTCGCGCAGCCACTGCGCGAACACGCGCACGCGCGACGAAAGCTGGCGGTTATGCGAATACAGCACCGACACCGACATCGGCGGCGGCGGCAACTGCGGCAGCACCACGCGCAGGCGCCCGTCGGCCAGTTCGCCGGCCACGCGGTAGCGCGGCACCTGCACCAGCCCGAGCCCCGCGACCGACGCGCCCGTGTAGAGATCGGCCCCGGTGACGGACACCGTGCCCGGCAGTTGCACGGCGCTCACGCGGCCGTCCACGGTGAACTCCAGCGGCACCACCCTGCCGGTGGCGCTCGAGATGTAGTTGACCGCGCGATGCGCGGCCAGCGCCTCCAGGTCCGCCGGCTCGCCATGCCGGGCCAGGTAGGCGGGGCTGGCCACGGTAACTTGCTCGAGCAGCGCCACGCGCCGCCCCACCATCGACGAGTCCTGCAGGTTGCCCGCGCGCAGCACGCAGTCCACGCCTTCGCGCACGAGGTCCACGAGGCGGTCGTCCTCGCCGATATGCACTTCCAGCTCCGGGTACTGCGCGAGGAAATCCGGCAGCGACGGCACCACGAAATGCCGCGCCAGCGTGCCTTGCAGGTTCACGCGCAGCAGCCCCTTCGGCGCGGTGTTGCGGAACGACCCCTCGGCTTCCTCGAGGTCGGCGATCAGGCGCACGCAGCGCCGGTAGTAGGCCTCGCCGTCGTGCGTGAGGCGCACCGTGCGCGTGGTGCGCTCCAGCAGCCGCGTGCCGATGCGGCGCTCCATGCGCTTGATCAGGTTGGTGATGGTGGCGCGCGGGATGCGCAGGTCCTCGGCGGCCTGGGTAAAGCTCTGGCGCTCGGCGATGCGCACGAACGCCTGCATTTCCTGGAAGCGGTCCATCGCGGTGGCGGTCAATTATTGAGGAAGATGGAGCAATGATACCAATTCCTGGCCGATTATCCATTCACCGGAATGGTCCATGACCCGACATCGACTGGGTCAACGACCAGATCCCGCGCGCCGGCGGCGGCATCGCCTGAGCGCCGTCGCGCGCGCGCGGCAAGCCATCGCAGACCCCGGGGCGGGCCGCGCGCGTCCCGCCGGCCCGCGGCCGGGAGCCGCGCCGGGCCGGACAAACCCCGGGCCGCCTGCCTACAATGAAACTCCCATCACACCGCCGGCCAGCCCCCGCACATGACCATGCACCGCGCATCGAGGCGGCTTCTGGCCGGCCTGCTGGCCTGCGGCCTGCCGCTGTGGGCCGCCGCGCAGGCCGCGCCGCCCGGCGTGGCGTTCTCCACGGACACGCCGGGCGGCGCGCTGCCGGCCGGCTGGAAGAACCTGCCGGTGGCGCACGGCAAGATGACCACGCGCTACAGCCTGGTGGCCGACGGCAACGTCACGGTGCTGGAAGCCAACGCCGACGCCTCCGCCTCGGCGCTGATGCACGACGGCGACATCGATCTCGCCGCCACGCCCCGGGTAAGCTGGCGCTGGAAGATCGAGCAGCCCGTCGACAACGCCGACAACCGCGTGGCCGCGCAGGAAGACGCGCCCGCGCGGCTGCTTTTCCTGTTCGACGGCGACAAGGAAAAACTCTCGCTCGGCGACCGCGCCGCCATGCAGCTCGCGCACACGCTGGCCGGCGAAGACCTGCCCTATGCCACGCTGATGTACATCTGGTCCGACAGCGTGCCGGTGGGCACCATCCTCGACAACCCGCACACCTCGCGCGTCAAGATGATCGTGGTATCGGGCGGCCCCGGCGACGTCGGCAAGTGGCTGTCCCTGAGCCGCAACGTGGCGCAGGACTACGAGCGCGCCTTCAAGGAGGCGCCGGGCAGGCTCACCGCCTACGGCCTGCTCACCGATACCGACAACACCGGCGCGGTCGCGCGGGCGTGGTATGGGGATGTCCGGTTTTCGGCGGGGAAATAGCGCAGCAGGCGAAAGCGGGGGGATTTACGCGAAGGGGTTCAGCAAGCGAGCGCCGCAGCCCGCGAAGTCATCGACATTGCGGGTCACGACCGTGAGGTCATGCACCAGCGCCGTCGCCGCAATCAGCTTGTCCAGCGCATGCTCCGCGTGCGGTACGCGCAGGCGGCCCCAGACCTGGCTGACGACATCGTCGATGGGCAAGATCCGCTCTGCGAATTCGCTCAACACGGACTCGAGCCAGGCCCCCAGAGCGGCAAACTGCGCGGTATCTCCGCGATGCCGGATCAACTCGGCGCCACGCTGCAGTTCGCCGACCGTGACCACGGAGAGAAACAAAGCGGACTCTCGTTGCGCGGTCTCGCGGAAAAAGTCTCGCACCCCCGGGTTGGCGCGCTCGCGCTTGCGCGCTTCGCTGATGACGTTGGTATCAATCAAATACATGGACGGCCCCGGACGACGGATCGAGCCGCTCGAAATCGCTGTCCTCGCCGACATCCGGCATGCTGGCCAGGATGTCGGCAAAGCTCCTGCGCCGGGTTGCCGACAGGGCCTGCGCGAGGATCTCGCGGTGTTCCGCCTCTGCGCTGCGCCCGTGCGCGGCGGCGCGCTCGCGCAGCCGCTGCACCAGTGCCTCGTCAATCCCGCGAACCAGGAGAGTGGCCATGATTTCCCCTTCCGATACTGTCACGCAAGAACGATAGCACTGCTATCAACAAGGGGCAATCGGCGCACCGCCAGGAAACACGGTACCCGCCGAGAAGAGGCGGCAGCGCCACTCAAATGATCAATCCGCGTGAATCCCTCGCTCCCGGATCAGCTTGCCCCACTTCTGCGTTTCCTCGGCGAGGTGCTTGCCCAGTTGCGCCGGCGTGCTGCCGATCGGCTCGGCGCCGATGCCGGCCAGGCGCGTGCGCACCGACGGCCTGGCCAGCGCGGCGACCATCGCCTGGTTCAGGCGCGCGACCACCTCGGGCGGCGTGCGGGCCGGCACGAAGGCGGCGAACCACGGCGACAGGTCGTAGCCCTTGACGCCGGCCTCGGCCATCGTGGGCACGTTGGGCAGCGTGGTGGAGCGCCTGGCGGTCGTCACCGCGATGGCCGCGAGCTTGCCGGAATCGATGTGCGGCTTGGCCGAGGTGATGCTGTCGAACATGTAGTCGACCTGCCCGCCGAGCAGGTCGGTCATGGCCGGGCCGCTGCCCTTGTAGGGCACGTGCAGCATCCTGACGTCGGCAAGCGAGGTGAACAGTTCGCCGGCGAGGTGGATCGAGGTGCCGTTGCCGGCGGAGGCGTAGGTGTACTTGTCCGGGTTGGCGCGCGCGGCGGCGATCAGGTCCGGCACCGTGGCGGGCAGCTTCCTGGCCTTGTTGGTGACCAGCACGTTGGGCACCACCGCCAGCAGCGAGACCGGCGCGAAGTCCTTGACCGGGTCGTAGTTCAGGCGCCCGTACAGCGCCGGGTTCACCGCCATGCCGTTGGCCACGATGATGAGCGTGTAGCCGTCCGCGGGCGAGCGCGCCACCATCTCGGCGCCGATGTTGCCGCCCGCGCCGGGGCGGTTTTCCACCACGATGGCCTGCCCGAGCGAGGCCGACATTTCCTCGCCCAGCGTGCGGGCGATATTGTCCATCGCGCCGCCGGCCGGGAACGGCACGACCCAGCGGATCGGCTTGTCGGGCCAGGCGGCATGGGCCGCGGGGACGGCGGCCAGGGTAGCCAGTGCGCAGGCGGCGCCGACGGCGAGGTTGCGCAGGAATGGCAGGCGCATCGAAGTCTCCTCTTGGGATTTATTGAATTTATCGGGTCCGGCGCGCGGCGGCGCTACCGGATCGACGACGGATGCTGCGCCAGCGGCGTGACGTGGATGGCCATGTACGGGAACAGCGGCAGGCCGGACAGCATCGCGTGCAGCGCGTCGTTGCTTTCGGCATCGAACACGCTGTAGTTGGCGTACTCGCCCACCACACGCCAGATGTGCGGCCATTTGCCCTGGCGCTGGAGGTCCTGCGAATAGGCCTTCTCGCGCGCCTTGATCTCGTCGGCCAGCGCGGCCGGCATGTCGGCCGGCAGCTTCACGTCCATTCTCACCAGGAAAAGCATGTCGTCGTCCTTGTCTTGTCATGTCGACGCGCATCGATGCGCATCGACGGGTTTCGGCGCGCTCAGGCGCGGCGGTAGTGGGCCAGCTTGTCCTCGTCCAGCGCCAGGCCCAGGCCCGGGCCGGGCGGCAGGTGCAGCGCGAAGTCGCGGTATTCGGGGCGCGCGGTCACGATGTCGTCCTTGAGCAGCAGCGGGCCGAACAGCTCGGTGCCCCAGGCCAGCCGCGGCAGCGTGACGAAGCCGTGCGCGGCGGCGATGGTGCCCACGCTGCCTTCGAGCATGGTGCCGCCGTACAGCGCGATGCCGGCGGCGTCGCCCACCGCGGCGGTGCGCAGCATCTCGTAGATGCCGCCGGACTTGGAGATCTTCAGCGCGAACACGTCGGCCGCGGCCTGGCGCGCCAGCTCCATCGCGTCCTCCGGGCCGCACACCGCCTCGTCGGCCATCACCGGCACCACGAAGCGCGCCGCCAGGCGCGCCAGCGCGCCGCGCTGCTCGCGCGGCACCGGCTGCTCCACCAGGTCGATGCCGGCGGCTTCCAGCATGGCGATGCCGGTGGCGGCCTCGGCCTCGTTCCAGGCCTGGTTGACGTCCACCGTCACGCGCGCGCGCTCGCCCAGCGCGCGCTTGATGGCCGAGACGTGCGCCACGTCCTCGCGCACCGGGCGGCGGCCGATCTTGAGCTTGAAGGTATTGTGGCGGCGCGCCGCCAGCAGCGATTCGGCCTCTTCGATGTCGCGGCCGGTGTCGCCACTGGCCAGCGTCCACAGGCAGGCCAGGCTGGGACGCACCGCGCCGCCCAGCAGCGCCGACAGCGGCAGGCCCAGGCGCTTGCCCTGCGCGTCGAGCAGCGCCGACTCCAGCGCCGACTTGGCGAAGCGGTTGCCGCGCGCCACCGAGCCCAGGCGCTGCATGGCGGCGTGGACGTTGCTCGCGTCGAGCCCGGCCAGCGCGGGCGCCAGGTAGGTGTCGATGGTCAGCTTGATGCCTTCGGGACTTTCGTCGCCGTAGCTCAGGCCGCCGATGGTGGTGGCCTCGCCGATGCCCTCGATGCCGTCGCTGCAGCGCAGCCGCACGATCACCAGGGTCTGGCGCTGCATGGTGGTCATGGCCAGCTGGTGGGCACGGATGGTGGGCAGGTCGACCAGGATGGCTTCGACGGAGGTGACGGTGGCTTTCATGCTTGCGTGACTACCTTGATGTCCGCCGGGCCTGCGGAGGGGGAGTGGCCCGGATTCGCTGCACGCAGTATCCGGCTTGACATCGGGGGTGTCCAAGACCGAGTATGTCCCGATCCATACCTTTAGAGTATAGAAAGGAGGCGCCGTGGAGCTTCGCCACCTGCGCTATTTCCAGGCCGTCGCGGAAGAACTCAACTTCACCCGCGCGGCCGAGCGCCTGCATATCGCCCAGCCGCCGCTGTCGCGCCAGATCCGCCAGCTGGAAGACGAGATCGGCACGGTGCTGCTGGACCGCTCCTCGCGCGCGGTGCGGCTCACCGAGGCGGGCCGCTTCCTGCTGGAACAGTCGCTGCAGCTCGGCCAGCGCATCGACGAGATCGTGGAAGGCACGCGGCGCATCGGCCGCAACGAGAAGCGCTGGTTCGGCATCGGCTTCGTGCCGTCGGTGCTGTACGGCTTCCTGCCCGAGCTGATCCGGCTGGTGCGCGGCTCCGACGCGGCGCTGGAGGTAGGGCTGTCCGAGCTCACCACGGTGCAGCAGCTCGAAGCGCTCAAGGCCGGCCGCATCGACATCGGCTTCGGCCGCATCGTGCTGGACGACCCCGCCATCACCCGTACCGTGGTGATGGCCGAACCGCTGATGGTGGCCGTGCCCGGCGGCCACCCCGCGCTGGAGCGCCCGCCCATGACGCCCGACCAGCTCGCCGCCCACCCGTTCGTGCTCTACCCCGCGCGCCCGCGGCCCAGCTACGCCGACCACGTGCTGGCGCTGTTCCGCACGCGCGGCCTGCAACTGCGCGTGGCGCAGGAAGCCAACGAACTGCAGACCGCCATCGGGCTGGTCGCCGCCGGGCTCGGCATCTGCCTGGTGCCGGCGTCGGTGCAACGGCTGCACCGCGACGACGTGGCCTACATGCCCATCAACGCGCCCGGCTTCACCTCGCCGGTGATGATGAGCTACCGCACCGACGACCGCTCCGCGCTGCTGGCCGAAGTGATCGCCCGCGTGGGCAAGCTGGCCGGACGCGGCGCCGAAACTGCTGCGGTGCGCAAAAAAGCGCCATTTATCCCATGAACGGGTGATGCGCGCCCGCCGGCCGGTTTGGAAAGAGGAAGAGAGAAGAAACCAGAACAACAAGGACCCCGGGACAAGCACGATGTCCCCACCCCTCGCACGCCCGCGCCCCGGTCCACCACGCCCACCACGAAAACACGAGAATGCGATGTCGTGGCCGCCCAAACCGGTAACGGCAGATGCCTGAACTGGCAGTGCGCTCGCCATCATCGGTCTGACCGCGAAACCAGCAAGACTCGCAGCTTAGTGGCCGTCCGCACCGGTAACGGCAGAATGCGAACAGAACCACCGCCCCCACGACGAAACCACCAACCTCGGCAACGCTGTTCGGCTCTGCCCCTGCCGGCAAGGCAGTCCGCTTTCTTGGCCTACTTTCTTTTCGGACAAAAGAAAGTAGGTCGCGCCGGGGGCGCGAAAGCCTTTGACTTTGACGTTCAGCAGTTGAAGTTAATCCTTTGACCTTGAAGCCAAAGCCTTCAACCTCAAAACCCCCCTCACCCCTTCAAATACATATTCAACCTCTTAGCCGCATTCCGCAAATGCGTCTCCGCCGCTTCCGCCGCGCGCTCCGCATCCCCCGCCACGATCGCCTCGTAGATCGCCTTGTGCTCGTCCTGCACCGCCTCGACGAGATTGGCGTGATGACTCTTGGTATTGCTCCTGGCCTGCCGGATCACGCGCCGCGCGCCGTGTTCGAGATGCTCGCTCAGCGCCTGGAAATGCGGGTTGTGGGTGGCCTCGACAATGGCCTGGTGGAAAGCGAAATCCTCCTCGTCGCCGAGCCGGTCGTTGGCGATCTCGTATTCCATGCCGATCAGCGCGCGCCGGATCCGCTTGAGGTCCTCGGGCGTGCGGCGCATGGCCGCGAAACGGGTGGCGGCCACCTCGATCGTCACCAGCAGTTCCATCACCATCGCCAGCGAGTCTTTCTCGTCGATGGCCACGTCCTGCATGCGGAACGCCTGGCGCTGGCTGCGCTCGGTCACGAACACGCCGCTGCCGGCCTTGGGCGCGACCAGGCCTTCCGACTTGAGCTGCGACAGCGCCTCGCGCACCACCGCGCGGCTCACGGAAAACTGCTCGCACAGCACGCGCTCGCTCGGCAGGCGGTCGCCCACGGCGAACTCGCCCGTCTGGATCGCGTGGATCAGGCGCCTGGCGATTTCGTCGGGCAGGTGCCTGGGCTCGGGATGGAACATGGTTCCCTCCGGGCGCTGGGTCAACGGTGGCGAGGCACCGGTCACGGTCTTGTTCACTGCTTGCTCCCTGGCGTCAGCCGCCCCGCGGCTGCGCATGATTCTTGAATTCTTGAATTGGCCTTACAGGTCAATGTAGCACGTCTTGATCGGGGTGAAACGTGCGGAATGCCCCGACACGGCGCCCGCGGCCATTTCCCCCGGCTTCCCGCCAAGCCAACCCATACAACGGAAAGCGGCAATGACGACGGTTCCTTGAGGCAAGCGCCGGCTACGCCTTGGTAGAAACCCTCACAGCGCGCACTTCGCCGTTGACGGCTTCCGCGCATCTCCCTATAGTAAACCTGTCAGACCACTTTAACCACAGGTCAGACCGCCACGGCGGACCCATCCCAGCGGCCCCGGACGATCCCAACAAGATAAGGAGACACTCATGAGCGGTAGCCGCATCCCCCGTCCTTTGTTCGCAGCCGCGGCGCTTTGCCTGCTGGCCGGCGCGGCATCGGCGGCGCCGGTGAAGGTCGCGCTGGTCGAGACGCTGTCCGGGCCACAGGCCTCCACCGGCCTGATGTTCCGCGCGGCGGCGCGCTATGCGATCGACAAGATCAACGCCGCCGGCGGCTGGAACGGCGAGCCGCTGCAACTGGTCGAGTACGACAACCAGGGCGGCCCGGCCGGCGCCGCCGACAAGCTCAAGGCCGCGGTGGCAGACGGCGCGCAGATCGTCATGCAGGGCTCGTCGTCGGCGGTGTCGGGCCAGATCACCGAGGACGTGCGCAAGTACAACCTGCGCAATCCGGGCAAGGAAATCCTGTTCATGAACGTCGGCGGCGAAGCGATGGAGCTGACCGGCGAGAAGTGCCACTTCTACCATTTCAAGTTCGCCACCAACGCGCAGATCCGCGTCAAGGCGCTGGTCGGCGCCATGAAGCCGCTGCACGCGCTGGGCACGCGCGTGTACGCGATCAACCAGAACTACTCGTGGGGCGCCGACATGGAGAAGGCGACCATCGACTACGCCGGCCCCGGCGGCTACACGGTGGTGGAGAAGACCCTGCATGACGTCAACAAGGTGCAGGACTTCTCCCCCTACGTGGCCAAGATCGCCGCGGCCAAGGCCGACAGCGTCATCACCGGCAACTGGTCCAACGACCTGCTGCTGCTGATGAAGGCCAGCAAGGCCGCCGGGCTGAAGACGCGCTTCGCCACGGTGTTCCTCGACCAGCCCGGCAACATCGGCAACGCCGCCGACGTGGCGCTCGGCCACTTCGTCGCCCATCCGTTCAACGCCGAGGCCAGCGGCGCCGACAGCGAGCGCTTCGCCAACGACTTCAAGGCCAGGCAGGGCCACATGCCCGCCTACATCGAGCCGCAGACCGTGTTCGCGGTGGAGATGCTGGGCGAGGCCCTCAAGACGGTCAAGCCCGAAGGCGGCAAGCTCAACACCAGCGCGCTGGCCAAGGCGCTCGAAGCGGCCCGCATCAAGACCTCGATGGGCGAGATGAGCATGCGCGCGGCCGACCATCAGGTGCTGCTGCCGATGGTGGTGTCGGAAGTCTCCAGGGACGCCAGGTTCAAGGTGGACGGCACCGACATGGGCTTCAAGCCGGTCAAGACCTTCACCGCGGCCGAGGCCGCCACGCCGCCGCAGGCCAGCTGCAAGATGCAGCGCCCCGGCTGATCCGCCGCCTTCGCCCGGCACTCCGCCAGCACCACGCCAGCAAGACCGGCCCGGCTCCCGCCCTCCCGGCGCGGACCGGGCCGGACGCGGCCGGACGCATCGCGCACCGCCGCGCGCCGCACCGGCTCGTTCCAAGGAAGCCTTCATGGAATATCTCATCGTCTCACTGCTCAACGGCGCCATCTACGGCCTGCTGCTGTTCATGGTGTCGGCAGGGCTGACGCTCATCTTCGGCATGATGGGCGTGCTCAACTTCGCCCACGCCTCGTTCTACATGCTGGGCGCCTACTTCGCCTACGCGCTGCAGGGCACGCTCGGCTTCTGGCCCGCCATCGTGGTCTCGCCGGTCCTGGTCGGACTGGTCGGGGTGGCGGTGGAGCGCTTCTTCCTGCGCCGCGTGCACCACCACGGCCACGCGCACGAGCTGCTGCTGACCTTCGGCCTGTCGTTCATCATCGCCGAGCTGATCAAGCTGTTCTTCGGCAACTTCCCGGTGGACTACCGCATCCCGGCGGCGCTGGACTTTGCCGCGTTCCGGCTGGGCGCCTCGGCCTATCCGTTCTACCGCGTGTTCATGGGCGCCATCGCGCTGGCCATGTTCGCCGTCATCTACCTGCTGCTCACGCGCACGCGGGTCGGCATCGTGGTGCGCTCGGCCATCTACAAGCCGCGCATGGCCGAAGCGCTCGGCCACAACGTGCCGCTGGTCTTCATGGGCGTGTTCGGCATCGGCGCGGCGCTGGCGGGGCTGGCCGGCGCGGTGGCCGGCGCGTTCTACACCACCAACCCCAACATGGCGCTGGAGCTCGGCGTGATGGTCTTCGTGGTGGTGGTGGTCGGCGGCCTCGGCTCGCTCGGCGGCGCCATGCTGGCGTCGCTGCTGATCGGGCTGATCACGTCGTTCTCGGTCGGCATCGACCGCAGCCTCGCCGACCTGCTCGCGCTGGTTGGCGCGGGCGCCTGGGCCGAGGACGTCGGCGGCCTCTTGACCCTCAAGCTCTCCAGCCTGGCCGGGACCATCCCGTTCGCGCTGATGCTGCTGATTCTGCTGGTGCGTCCGTCCGGGCTGATGGGCGAGAAGGAGTAAGCATGACCCAAGTCCCCCATTCCCCGCGCCTGCCGCGCGCCACGCCCGCCACGCACGCCGCGCCCGCCCCCCGGCTGTCGCCGGCGCAGAAGATCCTGCTGCTGCTCGGCACCGCCGCGCTGGTGGCGCTGCCGCTGGTGCTGTCGCCGTCGCTGGTCAACGCCTCGATCCAGATGCTGATCGCGGTGCTGTTCGCCGCCGCCTTCAACCTGCTCAGCGGCCAGGGCGGCATGCTCTCGTTCGGCCACGCGGCCTACTTCGGCATCGGCAGCTTCGCCACCGTGCACGCCATGAACGCCTTCGGCGGCAACGGCCTGCTGCCCACCCCGCTGCTGCCGCTGGCCGGCGGCGCGATGGGCCTGCTGGCCGGGCTGGCCGCCGGCTGGTTCGCCACCAAGCGCACCGGCGTGTACTTCGCCATGATCACGCTGGCGCTGGCCGAGCTGCTGCATTCGCTGGCGCCGCACCTGAAGGGCTGGTTCGGCGGCGAGGCCGGCCTGTCCACCATGCGCATGCCGGCGTGGGGCCTGAGCTTCGGCGACAGCAACCAGGTCTATTACCTGACGCTGGCCTGGGTGCTGCTGTCGCTGGCGCTGCTGTACCTGTTCACGCTCACGCCGGTGGGGCGCCTGACGCTCGGCCTGCGCGAGAACGCCAACCGCCTGCGCTTTCTCGGCTACGACACGCACCGCCTGGGCGTGCTGGTGTTCGCAGTCTCGGCCATGTTCGCCGGCATTGCCGGCGCGCTGCAGGCCATCAACATGGAGGCGGCCAACTACGTGGTGTTCGAGTCCTCGGCCTCGGCCGCGGTGGTGCTCAACAGCTACATCGGCGGCGTGAAGCTCTTCCTCGGGCCGGCGCTCGGCGCGGCGGTGATGACGTTCTTCGGCTACGCGGTGTCGGACCTGACGCGCTCGTGGCTGCTGTACCAGGGCATCGTGTTCGTGCTGGTGATGCTGTTCATGCCCACCGGCCTGGCCGGGCTGATCCAATCCTTCGTCACCCACGGCAAGACCTACGGCCTGCGCGCGCTGCTGCCGGTCACGCTGGCCTATCTCGTCGGCACGCTGCTGCTGGCCTGCGGCACGGTGTTCACGGTGGAGATGCTGCAGCGCTTCTTCTCGCAGGACTACCGCTCGATGGCTTCCCTCAACGGCGGCGCCGGCTGGCCCGCGATCCCGCTGTTCGGCCGCGAGTGGGACCCGGTCTCGCCGCTGACCTGGCTGGTGCCGGCGGCGCTGCTGCTGGCCGGCATCGCCACGGCGCGGCTGGCCAATGGCCGCTGGCTGCGGCTGAAGGAGGCCGCGCCCGCCGCCGGGACGGAAGCCGCCGGCGCCGCCACCACCGCCCGGAGGACCCCCGCATGAGCACGCGCATGAACACCGAACCGATCCTTTCCCTGCGCGGGCTGCGCAAGTCCTTCGGCGACATCGACATCATCCGCGGCGTGGACCTCGACCTCATCGGCGGCGAGCGGCATGCGCTGATCGGCCCCAACGGCGCCGGCAAGTCCACGCTGTTCCACCTGATCTCCGGGCGCCTGCCGCTCACGCACGGCGAGATCGTGCTGGGCGGCGAGCCGATCCAGGGCCTGTCGCCGCAGCAGATCAACCACCGCGGCCTGGCGCGCTCGTTCCAGATCACCAACATCTTCGCCGGCCTGAGCGTGTACGAGAACCTGCGCCTGGCCGTGATGCGGCGCCACGGCCTGCAATACACGCTGTGGAAATTCGCCCACAAGCTGCGCGCGGTGCGCGACGAGACCATGCACCTGCTCGAGCAGGTGCGGCTGGCCGCGCGCGCGCAGGACACCGCCGGCGAGCTGTCGTACTCGGAGCAGCGCTCGCTGGAGATCGCCATGACGCTGGCCTCGGACCCCAAGGTCATCATGCTCGACGAGCCGATGGCCGGCATGTCGCAGGAAGAGACCGACTACACCGCCGGCCTGATCCGCGAGATCGACGTGGTGTTCGCGCTCAGCGACCGCATCAGCGTGCTGGTCTACGGCGAGATCGTGGCCACCGGCACGCCCGACGAGATCCGCAACAACGCCCGCGTCAAGGAAGCCTACCTGGGCGAGGAGGTCAGCGTATGAGCACGCCATCCATGCAGAACGAGAGCGGCGCCCCGCTGCTCGCCGTGCAGGGCCTGCACGCGCACTACGGCAAGAGCCACATCCTCCACGGCGTGGATTTCCACGTCGGCCACGGCGAGGTGGTCAGCCTGCTGGGCCGCAACGGCTCGGGCCGCTCCACCACGCTCAAGGCCATCATGGGCCTGGTGCCGCCCAGCGCGGGCGAGGTCAGGCTGCGCGGGCGCGACCTGGCCGGCGCGCAGTCCTACGCGATCTGCCGGCGCGGCATCGCCTACGTGCCGGAGGAGCGCGAGGTGTTCGCCAACCTGAGCGTGGACGAGAACCTGCGCATGGGCGAGCAGCGCGCCACCGAAGGCGCGCCGCAATGGACGCTCGAGCAGATGTTCGACTACTTCCCGCGCCTCAAGGAGCGCCGCAACACCAAGGCCGGCAGCCTCTCCGGCGGCGAGCAGCAGATGCTGACCATGTGCCGCTCGCTGCTGGGCAACCCGCTGGTGATCCTGATCGACGAGCCCACCGAGGGCCTCGCGCCCAAGATCGTGGCGGTGGTCGGCGAGGCCATCCAGGACATCCACCGGCGCGGCGTGTCGGTGGTGCTGGTCGAGCAGAAGCTCGCCATCGCGCTGAAGGTCTCCAGCCGCGTCTGCGTGATGGGCCACGGCCGCATCGTCTACGAAGGCACGCCCGCGCAACTCACTTCCAATACCCAACTTCTGAAGGACTGGCTAGCCGTATGAGCACCTCTTTGCCGACTGGATACCCCAACGCGCAACCGTTCGCGCGCGCCACCTACCCCGGCCTGGCCGGCAAGGCCGTGCTCAACACCGGCGGCGCCAGCGGCATCGGCCGCGCGATGGCGCACGGCTTCGCCCGCCACGGCGCGCGGCTGATGCTGCTGGACCTGGACGCGGACGGGCTGGCCACCACCCGCGCCGAGCTGGAAGCGGCGTATCCGGAAGTCCAGGTCGATACCGTGGTCGCCTCGATCACCGACCCCGACGCCGTCGAGCGGGCCTGCGCCGCCACCGAGGCGCGCTTCGGCCGCATCGACATCCTGCTCAACAACGCCGGCATCTCGATGAACAAGCCCGCGCTGGAACTCACGCCCGAGGACTGGCGCCGCGCCATCGACATCGACCTGTCCGGCGTCTTCTACTGCGCGCAGGCGGCGGCGCGCAGCATGGTGCGCCAGGGCGGCGGCAACATCCTGAGCACCGCCTCGATGTGGGGCCTGGCCTCGTCGGCGCGGCGCCTGGCCTACTGCGCGGCCAAGGCGGGCGTGGTCTCGCTCACCAGGTCGCTGGCCGCCGAATGGGCCGAATACAACATCCGCGTCAACGCGGTGTGCCCCGGCTACACCAGCACCGCGCTGATGGAAACGCTGCTGGCGCGCGGCGCCATCGACGGCGAGGCGCTGCTCGCGCGCACGCCGCTGCGGCGCTTCGGCTCGCCCGACGAGATGGCCGAGGTGGCGCTGTTCCTGGCCTCGGACTCCGCCGCCTTCATCACCGGCCACGCGCTGGTCTCCGACGGCGGCTGGACCGCGGACGGCTTCTGAACGGCGCGCGGCGCCACCTCCCGCACACGACACCGAACACAACACGGCCGGCCACGACCGGCAACCGAGGATTCTCAAATGTCTGAACGTAGCGCCCTGCGCCCCGCCGCCGAATGGGTGGAACTGCGAGCCACCGACGAAGACTGGGCCCGCGCGGACCCGGCCCTGCTCGGCACGCTGCTGAGCCACCTGCACCTGATCCGCGGCTTCGAGGAAGCCGTGCTCGAACTCGCCGCCGAAGGGCTGGTCCACGGCCCGGCGCATTCCAGCATCGGCCAGGAAGGCGGCGCCGCGGGCTCCATCGTGCCGCTGACCGGCGCCGACCAGATCAACGGCTCGCACCGCGGCCACCACCAGTTCCTGTCCAAGGCGCTGGGCTACCTCGCGCCCGGCGGCATCGACCCGCGCGCGCCGCTGGCGGATGGCGTGCAGACGCTGCTGCAACGCACGCTGGCGGAGATCCTCGGCCTCGCGCAAGGCTACTGCAAGGGCCGCGGCGGCTCCATGCACCTGCAGTGGGCCGAGGCCGGGGCGCTCGGCACCAACGCCATCGTCGGCGGCGGCGTGCCGATGGCGGCCGGCGCGGCGTGGTCGCACCGCCATGCCGGCACCGACGCGGTGGCCATCACCTACTTCGGCGACGGCGCGGTCAACATCGGCTCGGTGCTGGAGACCATGAACCTGGCCGCGGCGTGGAAGCTGCCGCTGTGCTTCTTCATCGAGAACAACCGCTACGCGGTCTCCACCACGGTGGAAGAGTCCACCGCCGAGCCGCGCCTGTCCGCGCGCGGCATGGGCTTCAACATCCCGAGCTGGAAGGTCGACGGCATGGACCCGCTGGCGGTCTGGCTGGCCACGCAGGAAGCGCTCGCGCACATGCGCGCCGGCCGCGGCCCGACCGTGATCGAGGCAGACCTGTACCGCTTCTTCCACCAGAACGGCCCGTTCCCGGGCAGCGCCTTCGGCTACCGCAGCAAGGAAGAAGAGCAGCAATGGCGCGCGCGCGACCCGCTCGACCTGATGGCGCGCCGCATGCAGGAGCGCAGGCTGATCAGCGCCGACGAGATCGCCGCGCTGCGCGAGCGCGTGCGCCAGGCCATGCGCGAAGCCGCCGCCGCGCTGACCGAGGCCGACCCGTCCGGCAAGGCCGGCAAGCGCCGCATCCGCCCCGAGCTGTGGCCGAGCCCCGATTTCCGCGACGTGGGCATCCGCGGCGACCTGTCCGAGCTGGAAGGCCTGCGCTGCGAGGAAGAAGCAGGCTTCGCCGGCAAGCTCGCGCCGCGCAAGTTCATCGACGTGGTGGCCGACGTCATGCACCGCCGCATGGAGACCGATGCGTCCGTGGTGGTGATGGGCGAGGACGTGCACCGCCTCAAGGGCGGCACCAACGGCGCCACGCGCGGCCTGCGCGACAGCTTCCCCGAGCGCGTGCTGGGCACGCCGATCAGCGAGAACGCCTTCGTCGGCCTCGGTGGCGGGCTGGCGCTGGACGGCCGCTACAAGCCGGTGGTGGAGTTCATGTACCCGGACTTCATGTGGGTGGCGGCCGACCAGGTCTTCAACCAGATCGGCAAGGCGCGCCACATGTTCGGCGGCCAGAGCGACGT